>Ga0189284_100011_pt1 | contig 510034 bp, 494 predicted proteins | sample N32C7minimetaG_FD_130314 | JGI IMG/M metagenome (GOLD analysis project Ga0189284, IMG submission 130314) | Marine microbial communities from the Costa Rica Dome - N32 C7 mini metaG | ecosystem: Environmental > Aquatic > Marine > Oceanic > Photic zone | place: Costa Rica: the Eastern Pacific...
GCCGCCGGAAAGCCCGTCAAACTGGCCGTAACCGCCTGCGCGAGAAAGCTCCTCACAATCCTCAACGCAATGCTCAGAGACGGAAAGGACTATGTCAAACCGGCCATGTGAAAGACAGTTGCTGCGGCAGGCGGGCGGCCCGCGTCAATCTTCTGGGTCCGTCAGGAACAGGGCACCGCACATCTCGGATGGGCCCGACAGATCACGGATGGGGCCGCGCTGGCATCGGTGTGGTCCCCGCAACCAGCGCCTCGTGCCGTTCGAAGGCGTAGCGGTCGGTCATACCCGCGATGTAATCGGCAACCAGGCGGGCCCGCGCGGTGGCGTCATCCGCCGCGGCGACATCGGCGCTCCACTCACGCGGCAGATGGTCGGGCCGGTCCATGTAGAGCTGGAACAGATCCTGCACCACCCGCGTCACCCGCGCGCGCATCTCGACCACGGTCGGCGCACGATACATATGGGCAAAGAGGAAGGCGCGGATCTCCTTCAACTGCGCGAAAAGCGGATCGGAGAACCGCACCATCGGCCGCCCCGCCCGGCGCAGCGCATCGACATCGGCGGGCGCGGTGTCAGCCAGCCGGGTCCGCGCCTCGGCGATGACATCGGCGACCATGACACCGAAGACCCGGCGCAGCGCCTCGGCCCGGCGGCGCTTTCTGTCCAACCGGGGATAGAGCGCGTCTACCTGCGCATAGGCGGGTCCGACAATGGGCAGCTCCGCGGCCTCCTCATCGGTGAAGAGGCCCGCGCGCAACCCGTCGGCGAGATCATGGTTGTTATAGGCGATATCGTCCGAAACGGCGGCGACCTGCGCCTCACCCGACGCATGGGTGTCCAGTTCCAGATCGTGACGCGCGTTGTAATCGGCCAGCGCGAAGGGCAGCGGCGCGGCGACAGGACCGTTATGCTTGGCGATCCCCTCCAGCGTGTCCCAGGTCAGGTTCAGCCCGTCAAACTCGGCATAGCTGCGCTCCAGCGCGGTGACGATCTTGAGCGCCTGCGCATTGTGATCGAAACCGCCATAGGGGGCCATCAGCGCGTTCAGCGCGTCCTCTCCGGTATGGCCAAAGGGGGTATGGCCGAAATCATGCGCAAGGGCCACGGCCTCGGTCAGATCCTCGTTCAGGCCAAGCGCGCGGGCGATGGTGCGCGCGACCTGCGCCACTTCGATGGAATGGGTCAGGCGGGTGCGGAAATAATCGCCCTCATGTTCCACAAACACTTGCGTCTTGTGCTTGAGGCGGCGAAACGCCCCGGCATGGATGATCCGGTCGCGGTCGCGCTGGAAGGGCGAGCGAAAGGCGCTCTCCTCCTCGGCGAAATATCTGCCCCGGCTGGCCGCCGGTTCGCAGGCATAGGGTGCCGCCATCGGTCCCCGTCCCCTCTCTGCTGGTCCGGTGGCTCTGCCAACCACCTGTTTCCCAACGCCATATCAGGCCCCGCGTCCCGGCGCGAGGGGGCATGTTTAATCCCGCCCCGCCCTTGTGAGCCGCGCCCGCGGGGTCTATTTTAGAAGACAAAGCCTGTTTCTAGGAAAGATGGCGAAAGGATCACGATGCTGACCGTTCCCCCCAAAGTCACCGACCGCGCCTTTGCGCGCCTGTCCGAGATCAACGAGGACGCCGAAGAGGCCAAGGCCCTGCGCGTCGCCGTCGAGGGCGGCGGCTGCTCCGGGTTCCAATACGAGATCACGCTGGACGCGCCCACCGAGGATGACCTGGTGCTGGAAGGCGCGGGCCAGAAGGTCGTGGTGGACAGCGTGTCGCTGCCCTTCCTCGCCAATGCGGTGATCGACTTTTCCGAGGAACTGATCGGCGCGCGGTTTGTCATCGAGAACCCGAACGCGGCCTCCTCCTGCGGCTGCGGCACGTCCTTTTCGATGTGATCCCGGCGCGTGCGGGTCAGATCATGTCCAACCTGATCAAGACGGGGAGTGCCTGCCAATGACCGAGCCCACATTCACCGCCAAGCTGGAGGCGCCGAACCTGCTTGTGATGGAGGTCTCCGGCAAGATGGATTCCATCGCCATGGAGGTGGCGCTGAACACGCTGGTGCCCGTTGTGCGCGACATGGACCATGGGGCCATGTTGATGCGGGCGCGCGATGTCTCCTGGCCGACGCTTGGCGCGATTGGCGTCGAGCTGCGCCATTGGGGGCAGTTGATGGCGATGATCCGCAAGGTCGACCGGGTCGCGGTGCTGACCGATCAGGGGTGGCTGGCCAATGCGGCGGCGGTCGAAAGCCTGCTTGTCCCCAATCTCGAAATTCACTCCTTCCCGCCCGACCAGGAGGCCGAGGCCCGCGCCTGGCTGGCCGAACTGGATGGCGTCGCGGCCAGTTGAGGGCCGAGGCGGTCAGGGTGTGACCGGCGCAGCGAAGACCGGCGGCGGCGGGGCCGCGCCCTGACCCTGCAAGGCCCTTATATCGCCGGGTTCCAGCAGCGCATCGACCATCTCGGCGGCCTCGGTGGCCGCGGCCAATCCTGCCTGGCTGTCATCCGACAGGGCCTCCAGCGCCCGTTCGACCGCGGCAATCTGCCCATCCGGCAGGGGCGCGGCGGCGGGCGGAGGGGCGGTGGTCGGGGCGGCAATGATGGCCGTGCTTGTGGTGGCCGTGCTTGTGGTGGCCGTGCTTGTGCTGGGGGCCACCGTCCGCCGGTTGCCCGGTTGTGTGACCGCGCCGGAGCCGACCTGCGCGCCGCCCTGAAACGCGCCTATGCCGGAATAGGCGCCGCTGGACCCGATCCCCAATGTCACCCCGCCCGCCGGCGCATCGGCGATGGGCAGGTCAAGCTCCGGCTCCGGCTCGGGCGCGTTGTTCGCGGCCATGTCGGTGACCGGGTTCATGTCGGGCCCTTCCAGCCCCAGATGCGCCGCGCGCGCCTCCAGCCGCAGCCTTGCGCGCTCGATCAGCATGGTGCGCAGGGGGCCGGGTTCGGTGATCCGCGCCAGCGCCAGCAAGGGCGCGACGGGCTGCGCGGAAAAGCCTTCGCGCGCGGCCAGATCGGCCAGGTCGCCGAACCGGGCCGTGCCGAAAAGATCGGCCAGCAGCAGCGCATCGTTGATCAGCACGCGGCGTAGGGTGGCTGTATTGCCGCCTTCAAGGTCCAGCGTCTCGACCCGTTCGGAAAGCGCCGCGAAATTCGCCGCTTCGGCGTCATGGTCGGCGTCCCCCACCGGCGGGATCAGGTCCAACCCCGCCACCGTCGCGGCATCGGGGCTGGCCGACGAGGCCCAGACCCGGTCTGCCTCGTCCAGCGCGAGGTAATAGAGCGCGTCGCAACAGCCCACATCCTGCGCCAGATCGGTCCAGAAGGCGCGTTCCGCCAGCCGCGCGACGTCATCATGCAGCCATTCGGGGATGCGCCGGGCCACCTCCAGCAATTGCGCCGTGGGCACCGCCAGCGCGGCTTCGGCCTCGGCCTCGCTCACCTCGCCCGCGTCAAGGGCGGCCTGCCATTCGGCCAGCCGCGCGTCGGCCTCGTCGAAGAACAGCCGCATCCGCGACCAGCGCTGAAAGACGGTCGCGCTCCAGCGGTCCAGGTAGCGGTTGGAAAAGCCGATGCCACTGGAATCGAACGCGTCTTGCAATTCGGCGCGGGCACGCGCCATGGCGAAATCTTCGTTGAGCGCGGCCTCCGCATCCGACAGCATGGCGCGGTATTCGGGGATCCGCTCAACCGTCTGGGCCCGCAGCTGCAGGGGCAGCGCGAGCATGAGAAGGCCGATCAAGGCTATGATGGGTCGTTTCATCTGGGGGCATCCCCCTTTGTTGTCATCGTCAGAACAGGCCCGCCAAAAGGCTCTGCAAGGCCGGGCCAACCGGGCCCGTCGGTGCCGGTGCCGCCGTGACGCGCAACGGCAGCAGAAGGAAGAGAAAAAACAGTGCCGTCAACAGATTGCGCATCGGATTTGCCCTCCTTCAAAGCGTCTGCAACAAAAGTGTCATATCTACACTTTAATGACAAGCCCCAATAAGCCCCCTTGGCAATTTCCCGCCGGACAGGCAAAAATGCCAAGTAAATCTGTATTTTGAACACGAACAGGGCGGGCAGAATGAAGATCGCGACCTTCAACATCAATGGAATTAAGGCGCGGTATGCCGCCCTCTGCGACTGGCTGGACGAATCGCACCCCGATATCGCGCTGTTGCAGGAGATCAAATCGGTGGATGCGAATTTCCCGCGCGAGATGTTCGAGGATCGCGGCTACAATGTCGAGACGCATGGCCAGAAGAGCTTCAACGGCGTCGCGATCTTGTCGAAATTCCCGCTCGAGGATGTGGTGCGCGGACTGCCCGGCGACGAGGCGGACGAACAGGCGCGCTGGATCGAGGCCACCGTGGTGGGCGACGCGCAGGCGGTGCGGCTCTGCGGTCTCTACCTGCCCAATGGCAACCCCGTGCCGGGGCCGAAATACGACTACAAGCTGGCCTGGATGGCCCGCATGGAGGCCCGCGCGCGGGAGCTTTTGCAAAGCGAAATGCCGGTGGTCATGGCGGGCGATTACAACATCATCCCGCAAGATGAGGATGCCGCGCGCCCGCAAGCCTGGAAAGACGACGCGCTGGCCCTGCCCGCGAGCCGCGCCGCGTTCCGCCGGATCCTGAACCTCGGCTTCACCGAGGCGTTCCGGGCGCGGGTCCGGGGCCCCGAGCATTATTCCTTCTGGGATTACCAGGCCGGGGCCTGGCAGCGCAATGACGGGATCCGGATTGATCATCTTCTGTTGAGCCCGCAGGCCGCCGACCTGATGCGGGATGTGCGGATCGACGCCGAGATCCGGGGGCGCGAGAAGCCGTCGGATCATGTTCCGGTCTGGGTGGAGTTGGCGGCGTAGCTGGGGCGTTGCCCCCGGTCGCCCTGCGGGCGCCCTCCCCCAGGATATTTGCGGAACAAAGAAGGCGGGCGGGGGCCGTCGGAAAGAAGGGCGCGCGTCAAGGTGAACGGCGCGCGCGTTAACCTTAATGTCGGGTTACGTCATGCCCGTAGAGCCAGTCAAACCGGCGTGCGGCGAGGCCGGGGGCCAGCCTGGTGCCCAGTTTCAGGGCCAGATGTGCCGCGGCGCGGGTGGGGCCGGGATGCAGGTGGTAGTTCCGCGCGTTCCGGGAGGCGGCGTCGATGACACGCGCGGCGCGCGAGCGGCGGCGGGCCTGGTAGGTGGCGAAGGCGGCCTCGGTCGTCGCATGGGTGTCGAGGCAGTCGGCCAGCACCCAGGCATCCTCCAGCGCCATGTTGGCGCCCTGCGCCAGGAAGGGCAGCGTCGGATGCGCCGCATCGCCCAGGATGGCCGCGCGGCCCTGGCCCCAGTTGCGCGCGACCGGGTGGCGAAAGAGGCCCCAGAGATAGACCTCCTCGGCGCGGTAGAGGATGTCGCGCACCTCGGGGCAGAAATCGACGAAGGCGCGCCAGGGCGCCTGGGGGTCGTCGCGGTGGTGCCAGCCTTCGGCGGCCCACGCATCGCGTTCTTCAACCGCCACCACATTGAGCAGCGCGCCACCGCGCAGGGGATAGGTCACCAGGTGGCGGCCCGGCCCCATATGGACCGTCGCCTCGGGCGGGGTGGCCGGGTCATCCCAGGGGATGGTGCTGCGCCAGGCGACCTGGCCGGTGAAGAAGGGCTGCCCGCCGGGGTTCAGCGCGGCACGGGTGGGCGAATGCAGGCCCCCTGCCCCGATGATCAGCGGCGCGGTTTCGGTGTGGCCGTTGACCTGCATCTGGCCCGCCTCGGGGTCGACGCCCGTGACGTGCTGGCCAAGCTCGATGCGGGCACCGGCCTCGCTCGCGCCCTGGCGCAGGATATTGATCAGGTCGGCGCGGTGGGTCAGGTGATAGGGCCGGTCGGGGCGGGTGAGGTCCAGCCGGAACACCGGATCGCCGCGGCGGAAATCGCGCAGCTGCACCGCGCGCGCGAGCGGGGCCGCCGCCTGCAGCGCGCCTTCCAGCCCGAGCGCGCGCAGCACCGCCACGCCATTGGGCGTGACCTGCAACCCGGCGCCGACCTCGCGGATCGCATCGGCCTGTTCCAGCACCCGCACCTGCGCGCCGCGCTGCGCCAGGGCGGTTGCCACGGCCAGCCCCGCGATGCCCGCGCCCAGAACGGTGATCTCCTGCCCTTTCAGCATGGCCCCTGCCTTTCGCATGAAAAAACCGGGCACCCCCAAAAGGCCCCGGTTTCATCCCTGCCCCGGTCGCCCGGGAATTGCCATGAGGCACCGCGCCTCAGTCGTCGCGATGCACTTTCTCGCGGCGCTCGTGGCGTTCCTGGGCCTCCAGGCTCATGGTCGCGATGGGCCGCGCATCGAGCCGCTTGAGCGAGATCGGATCGCCGGTTTTCTCGCAATAGCCGTATTCGCCCTCTTCGATCCGGCGCAGCGCAGAGTCGATCTTCGAGATCAGCTTGCGCTGGCGGTCGCGGGTGCGCAATTCCAGCGCGCGGTCGGTTTCCTCCGACGCGCGGTCGGCCACATCGGGGATGTTGCGGGTGTCGCCCTGCAGGACCGCGACGGTCGAGCGGCTCTCATCAAGAAGGTCCTCGCGCCAGGCGATCAGCTTGCGGCGGAAATACTCCACCTGGCGGTCATTCATGAACGGTTCATCCTCGGCGGGACGGTAATCATCAGGCAGAAAGACTTCAGCTTTCATTGTTCTCCCTTTCGCGGGACCGGAACGAGGGGGCGACTCAGTCATCACGTCCTCACGCGGCCTCATTGCGGCCCGATTACTCCAACATCGCCCCCTTGTCACCCCACCTAATGGCCGCTTGTGGCCGATTGATGGCATGATATGGTCCGGCCCGATCCGGGCAGGCCAAACGATTGAGGCAGTATATGAAATTCGACGGAACCGCCGATTACGTGGCGACGGAAGACCTGAGCGTGGCGGTCAATGCCGCGGTGACATTGCAGCGTCCACTGCTGGTCAAGGGCGAGCCCGGAACCGGCAAGACGGAACTGGCGCGGCAGGTGGCCCGGGCGCTGGATCTGCCGATCATCGAGTGGCATGTCAAATCCACCACGCGGGCGCAGCAGGGGCTCTATGAATACGACGCCGTCAGCCGGTTGCGCGACAGCCAGCTTGGCGAGGAGCGCGTGCATGACGTCGCCAATTACATCCGCAAGGGCAAGCTGTGGCAGGCCTTCGAGGCGCCCGAACGGGTCGTGCTGCTGATCGACGAGGTCGACAAGGCCGATATCGAGTTTCCCAACGATCTTCTGCAAGAGCTCGACCGGATGGAATTCCATGTCTACGAGACCGGCGAGACCGTGAAGGCCATCCACCGGCCCATCGTGATCATCACCTCGAATAATGAAAAGGAACTGCCCGACGCCTTCTTGCGGCGCTGTTTCTTCCACTACATCCGCTTCCCCGATATCGACGTGCTGAAACGCATCGTCGAGGTGCATCACCCCGGCATCAAGCCCGCGTTGCTGACCACCGCGCTCACGCAATTCTACGAGATCCGCGACCAGCAGGGGCTGAAGAAAAAGCCCTCCACCTCGGAAGTGCTGGACTGGCTCAAGCTGCTGCTGGCCGAGGATCTTTCGCCTGAAGACCTCAAGCGCGACGGGGCGTCCGCCTTGCCGAAACTGCACGGGGCGCTTCTGAAGAACGAACAGGACGTGGCGCTTTTCGAACGGCTCGCCTTCATGGCGCGCTCCGGCGGGCGGTCGGCCCGCTAGATGCTGGCCACCCTCGCCGATCCGATCCTGCCGGTCTTCATGGTGATGGCGGCGGGCTACCTGTTGCGCAGGATCGGCGTGATGGAGGCCGAGCATGCGGGCATCATCAACCGCTATGCCTTCTACCTCGCGGTGCCCGCCCTCATCGTGTCGGTCGTGGCAACGACGCCCTTCTTGCAGATCGAATGGCGCGCGGTGGCGGTCTATTCCTCGCTTCAGGTCGGGCTGGCGCTGGCCGGTTTCGCGGTGCTGCGCCTGCTGTTCAGGATCGAGATGCGCGAGGCGGTGCTGCTCGGCATGGCCACCAGCTTCGTCAACCACGTCTTCTTCGTCCTGCCCATCGCCGAGCGGCTGGTGGGCCCCGATGCCGCCATGCCGATGGCGGGGATCGTGATGGTGGATGCCGGGTTCATCTTCCCGATGAGCGTGCTGCTGGTGGCACGGCTCAGCGGCGGGCGCAGCGGACAGGGGCGGCTGGCGGGGCTGCTCTTTCGCAACCCTTTCGTCTACGCCTCGCCCATCGGGGTGGCGATCGGGCTGATGGGGGATGCCGCGCCCGCGGGGCTGATGACCTTCATGACCTTCGCGGGCGGGTCGGCGGCGCCTGTCCTCCTCTTCACGCTTGGCATCACGCTGGCGGGCTCATCGTTGCTGCGCACCGGGGGCGCGGTCTGGACCGTCGTGGCGCTGAAACTGCTGGCCCATCCCGTTCTGGTCGGCAGCGGGCTGGCCGTGGTCGGGGCCAGCGCCTTTACCGGCGACATCACGCTTCTGGTGGCCGCCGGTCCCTGCGGGGCCATGCCCTTCGTCATCGCCACGCAATACGGTGTGGCAACCGAGCGACTGGCCAAGGTCGTGCTGATCTCGACCTTGCTTTCCATATTGTCGCTGGCATATCTCACTTTGCGTTTCATCTGATGCAGACAGCATCGAAAGGCGCGTTCGACCGCAGGGAGAGGCAGCGTCTTTCGATTCCAATCCAACGCAATGTGCTTTATCTCACGGGATAGTGCGGGCGGATTGACTTGTCCGACCCCCAAATTGTGCCACAATCGCAGGCTAAGACCCCCCGAAACCCGCAAAGGCCCGCCTCCGCATGACATCCGACCTTGTTATCCGGCCCCTTGCGGCCCGCGACCGCGACAGCTGGCAACCGCTCTGGCGGGCCTATCTGGCGTTCTATAAGACGCAGGTGGATGGGCAGGTCTATGACACGACCTTTGCCCGCTACGCCGACCCGGACAATTCGGATATGCGCGGCTGGATCGCCTGGGAGGGCGACGCCGCGCTTGGCCTTGCGCATGCCATTGCGCATCCGCATGGCTGGCGGGTGGCCCCTGTGACCTATCTGCAAGACCTCTTCACCGTTCCGCAAGCACGCGGGCGCGGCGTTGCGCGCGCGCTGATCGACGCCGTTTACGCGGATGCCGACGCGGCGGGCCGCCCCGCCGTCTACTGGCTGACCCAGACCGGCAACGCCACCGCCCGCGCGCTTTACGACCGCATCGCCACCCCGACCGATTTCATGGTCTATCGCCGAAAGACAAACTGACCCGCCCATGATCAAGACCAGTCTTGCCATCCTGTCCCTCGCCTTCGTGGCCGCCTGCGCGGCCACGCCTGTTGCCGATCTGCCCGAGCGGCGCGGCGCGACCCTGCCCGCGGCGCTGCCGCCCATGGCCATGTTCGGCACCCCGCGCCCCGAGGCCAGCACCCGGTCGAACACCGAGATCGCGCGTGATTTCCTGGAACTCAGCTTCGAGATGGAGAGCGGGCGGGCCATCCCCACCCTGTCGCGCTTCGAAGGGCCGGTGACTGTCGCCGTGGCCCCCGGCGCGCCGGTCACGCTGAACCGCGACCTCGAACGGCTGATCGCGCGCCTTCGCGCGGAGGCCCGGATCGACATTCGCCAGGTCGCGCACGGGCCCGCGCCCGCCTCGATCACCATCCAGACCCTGCCGCGCGCCCGGATGCAGCGCGCGGTGCCGCAGGCGGCCTGTTTCGTGGTCCCGCGCGTCTCCTCCTGGGCCGAGTTCCGGCAGGCGCGGCGCAGCGCGGGCGCGCTGGACTGGACCACGCTGGAAACCCGCGAGCGGGTGGCCATCTTCATCCCCAGTGACGTCAGCCCGCAAGAGGTGCGCGATTGCCTGCACGAGGAGATCGGCCAGGCGCTTGGCCCCCTGAATGACCTCTACCGGCTGTCGGACTCGGTCTTCAACGACGACAATTTCCATGCCGTGCTGACCGGGTTCGACATGCTGATCCTGCGCACCTATTACGACGACGCGCTTGTATCGGGCATGTCGCGCGCCGAGGTCGCCGCCCGCCTGCCCGCCATCCTTTCCCGCCTCAACCCCACCGGCAACCGCGCCGCGGCCAGCGGGCCATCGCGTCCGCACCGGCAATGGATCGCCTCGATGGAGGATGCGCTTGGCGACCGGCTGCCGCTGCAATCGCGCATCGCGGCGGCCGAACGCGCGGTGCAGATCGCGGTCGCGCAGGGCTGGAGCGACACCCGCATCGGATTTTCCCATTTCGCGCTAGGCCGCCTGACGCTGGCGCGGGACGCCAACCGCTCGGTGCGGGCCTTCGTCACTGCCGGCACCTATTTCCGCCGCATCGACCCGAATGGCATCCAGGTCGCGCATGTGAACATGCAGCTTGCCGCCTTTGCCCTGTCCGCGGGCGAGGCCGACCAGGTCCTGGCCCTTGTCGGCGATGCCCTGCCCGCCGCGACGCGGGCCGAAAACGCCTCGCTTCTGGCAACCCTGCTGATGCTGCGCGCCGAAGCGCTGGAATTGCAGGGCCGCCCCTCCGAGGCCGCCACTGTCCGGCTCGACAGTCTGGGATGGGCGCGCTATGGCTTCGGTGCGGACCAGGCCGTGCGCGAACGGCTGACCGAGGTCGCCGCCCTGCCGCCGCAAAGCTGACCGACCCAAAGGGATAGGATGACATGGCGAACCTTCTGGGACTGTTCCTCGGCGTGGCGTTCGGCCTCTTCCTTGCGCGCCGCAAGGGCGGCAACCGCTTGGATATGGCGCATTACGCGGGCGTCTTCGGCCTGATCGGGCTGATCCTCGGCACCCTTGTCGGCGTATTCCTGCTGCGCGGGTAAGGGCCATGTTCCTGCCCTTCTTCGAGACCCTGCGCGCCGCCCGAATCCCCGTCAGCTTGCGCGAATACCTGGCCTTTCTGGAAGGCGTCGGCGCGGGGCTGGTCACCTATGACATCGACGGCTTCTACTACCTCGCCCGCACCGCGATGGTGAAGGACGAACGCCATCTCGACCGCTTCGACCGCGCCTTTGCCCACAGTTTCGGCGGCCTTGAGGCGATCACGCCGCAAGAGGTGCTGGAGGCCGCCGAGATTCCCGCGGACTGGCTGGAGAAACTGGCCGAAAAACACCTCAGCGACGAGGAACGCGCCGAGATCGAGGCACTTGGCGGCTTCGACAAGTTGATGGAGACGCTGCGCGAGCGCCTGAAGGAGCAGCAGGGCCGCCACCAGGGCGGCAACAAGTGGATCGGGACCGCCGGAACCTCGCCCTTCGGCGCCTATGGCTACAACCCCGAGGGCGTACGCATCGGGCAGAAGGAAAGCCGCCACCAGCGCGCGGTCAAGGTCTGGGACAAGCGCGAGTTCCGCGATCTCGACGACAGCGTGGAGCTTGGCACCCGCAACATCAAGGTGGCCCTGAAACGCCTGCGCCAATGGGCCCGCACCGGGGCCGAGGAGGAGTTGGACCTCGACGGCACCATTCGGTCCAGCGCCGAGAAGGGCTATATCGACGTGAAAACCCGGCCCGAGCGGCACAATGCGGTCAAGCTGGTGCTGTTTCTCGATGCGGGCGGCTCGATGGACCCCCATGTAAAGGTGGTGGAGGAGCTGTTCTCCGCCGCGCGGTCCGAATTCAAGCACCTGGAACACTATTATTTCCACAACTGCCTCTATGAAGGCGTTTGGCGCGACAACCGCCGCCGCTGGACCGAGCAGATCCCCACCTTTGACGTGCTCAACACCTACGGGCCTGATTACAAGTGCATTTTCGTGGGCGATGCGGCGATGAGCCCCTATGAGATCGCGATCCCCGGCGGCGCGAACGAGCATTGGAACCAGGAGGCGGGCCAGGTCTGGCTGGACCGCGCGCGCAACGCTTGGCCCGATCACCTCTGGATCAACCCGACCCCGCGCACGCATTGGCCCTATACCCAATCCATCGCCATGATCCGCGAGATATTCCAGGGCCGCATGGTGCCGATGACGCTGGAAGGCATTGATACGGGCATGCGGATGCTGTCGCGGTGACGGAAACGCCCGCCTGCCGCGTGTAACCGCAAACCGCCCGCCGATCCGGGCCAAGGCAGGGGCCACCCGCATGATCCGATTTCTCAGACGCATCTGGCGGGCCGCCCCGGTCGCGACCGTGATCCTGGCCCTCGCGCTGACCGCATCGGTCTTTTTCGGGGCCAGGGTGATCAGCCGCGCGATCTACTGGAACGATCCGGCCCACCAGGAACAGGCCATCGAGCCCTGGATGACGCCGGGCTATGTCGCGCAGTCCTGGCGCGTCCCGCGTGAGACGGTGGGCGACGCGCTGGACGCCTTCGGCGCGCGCCCCGCAAGGCCGATGAATTTCGACCGCATCGCCGAGGAATCCGGCATCCCGGTCGCGGACCTGATCGCCGCCACCGAGGCCGCGATTGCCGCCTTCCGCGCCACGGAGGGCGCGGAATGAGCGATCTCGTCCTGTCGCTGGTGACCGGGTTCGGGGCCTATGTCATCTTTGCCTCGGCCTTCCTGTCCTGCCTCGCGCTGCCGATCCCCACCTCATTGATGATGCTTTCGGGCGGGGCCTTCGTGGCCACGGGCGACCTGTCGCTCTGGACCGTTGTGCTTGCGGCCTATGCGGGCGCGGTCCTGGGCGACCAGACCGGGTATATGCTGGCCCGGTGGGGCGGTGCGCCCTTGCTGGCCCACCTTGCCCGCGCGCCCGCGCGCCGCGCCGCGCTGGACCGGGCCCGCGCCCTTGTCGAGAGGCGTGGCGCGGTGGGTGTGTTCTTTTCCACCTGGCTTCTGGCCCCGCTTGGACCTTGGGTGAATTTCGTGGCCGGGGCGACGGGGTTTTCCTGGGCGCGGTTCGCGCTCTGGGACATCCTGGGCGAGGTCATCTGGGTCACCGGCTATGTCGGGCTCGGCTATGCGTTTTCCAGCAGCATCGGCACCGTGGCCGACGTGATGGGCAATATCGTCGGGTTCCTGGTCGCCGTTACCGTGGCGATCGCCATGGGCCTGTGGATCCGCACCATCCTGCGCCAACAGCGCCGCGCCAGGGCCCCTTGAGGCGGTTTTCATATGCAACCTTTACCGCCCCCCGCGCATTGGACCTCCAAGACAATTCACAAAAGGAGACCGCGACATGGCTATCGAAAAACACGGGAGCGCGAACTGGAAGGGCGGATTGAAGGACGGCAAGGGCCTTGTCTCGACCCAGTCCGGCCACCTCTCGGACCAGCCCTATGGCTTCAACACCCGCTTCGAGGGTCAGGGCGGCACCAACCCCGAGGAACTGGTCGGCGCGGCCCATGCCAGTTGCTTCGCCATGGCGCTGTCGATGATCCTGGGCGAAGCCGGCATGACGCCCGAGAACATCGACGCCACATCGACGGTCTATCTCGAAGAGGTCGATGACGGCTTTGCGGTGACGCGGGTGCATCTGGATGTCGAGGCGCAGATCCCCGGCGCGGATGCCGCGAAATTCCTGGAGGCCGCGGAGACCGCCAAGATCAACTGCCCGATCTCCAAGCTTCTGGCGGGCGCCGAGATCACCATGGACGCCGCCCTGGTCTGACAATCGCGCCCACCTGCCGCCCGCGCCATTGCCGCGCGGGCGCGCAGGCCCCATATCTGCGCCATGATTTTGCGCCTGACCCCCATCCTGCTTGCCATCGCCTACGGGCTGGTGATGTATCATTTCTCGGCCTGGCGCACCCGGCGCGAGCTGGATGCGAAATCCACCGAACTGGCCGATCCCGGCCTGCGCGCGCTCTGCGCCCGGATGGCGCGCGCGCTGGACATCGCGCGCATCCGCGTCGACATCTACGAGGTCGACCCGGTGAACGGGCTTGCCGCGCCCGATGGGCGGATCTTCCTGACACGAGGGTTCTACGAGAAATACCGCAAGGGCGAGGTGACCGGCGAGGAAATGGCCAGCGTCATCGCGCATGAACTGGGCCATGTGGCGCTTGGCCATGCGCGCCGCCGGATGATCGACTTTTCCGGCCAGAACGCGGTGCGCACGGTGCTGGTGACGGTCCTGGGCCGGTTCATCCCCTGGGTCGGGCCGATGATCGCCAACCTGTTGATGTCGCTCCTGGCCGCGCGTCTCAGCCGGGGCGATGAATACGAGGCCGACGCCTATGCCGCGGCGCTGCTGACGAAGGCCGGCATCGGAACGGGCCCGCAGAAATCGCTGCTGACCAAGCTGGAAGGGCTGACGGGGATGCGCGGGCGCGGCACCCCGGCCTGGCTGATGAGCCACCCGAAGACGGCGGAACGCATTGCCGCGATCGAGACGCTGGAGGCCCGGTGGGTAAAGGCGTGAAGGGCGTCGAACGCTGCCGCGTCCGACCGGGGGCCATGCGTGAACGCATGGCGTGCCCCTCCCTCCAGCATTGCGCCCCGGGGCGGATGGGCCCTCCGGGGGAGGTATTTTCGGCAAACTGAAATCAGCGGGTGAGGGCCTTGCCCAGACGCGGCAGGCGAGCGCGCTTGAGGAGCGGGCGCAGGGCCAGGTCGGTCAGGGGCTCCGCCTCGGCATGGACCTGTCGTGCGGCGGCGGCGACAGGGTCGGGGTCGGAGAGCCAGAGGGCATGGAGCACCGCATCGGGATGGCGGGCGGCAAGGCCGTGGGCGGAAAGCTCTTGCGCCGGGAAATCCTTGAGGTTCAGGGTGATGATCGTGTCGGCGCGGCCCTCGATGGCGGTGGCCAGCACATGGATATCGCCCGGATCGGGCAGCCAGAGACCGGCCTCGCGCGCGGGGCTGGCCGCGATTTCGGCCTCGGGCCAGCGCGCCGCCATCCGTGCCATTTCCCCGCGCGCGAAGACCCCGTCGCCGGGATTGAGCCGTTCCGCGGTCAGATACCATTCCTTGAGGATGCGCGCCGACCAGAGCGGCGTGATCAGCCCCGCCCCGGCCACGCCAAGCAGGATCTGGCGCAGCACGGTCGGGTAGAGCACGCAGGCATCCAGCACCGCCCTCATGGGAGGAGGCGGAAAGCCAGCGCCTTGAGGTAGCCGGTCTCGGTCAGCGCCGGGTGTTGCGGGTGATCCGGCCCGGCAAAGCCCGTGTAGATCAGGCGCGGGTCGCGGCCCGCCCGTCCGATCCCGCGCAGGCAGGCGGCGCGGAACTTGCCCAGATCGGCGGCGTGCGAGCAGGAGCAGAGCACCAGCGTGCCGCCCGGCGCCACCAGCGGGGCCGCAAGCCGCGCGATGCGTTCATAGGCGCGCAAACCTTGCGTCAATGCGGATTTGGACGGCGCGAAGGCGGGCGGGTCGGCGATGACGATGTCGAAGCGGGCCGGTTCCTCGGCCATCGCCTCCAGCACCGCGAAGGCATCGCCCTGCCGTGTCTCGAACCTGGCGCCCTGCCCCATCGCGGCGGCGCCCTGTTCGGCCAGCGCCAAAGCGGGTGCCGAGGCATCGACGGCCAGCGCGCTCTCCGCGCCGCCCGCCAGCGCCGCAAGGCCGAAACCGCCGACATGGGCGAAGACATCGAGCACGCGTGCCCCCCGCGCGAGCCCTGCCACGAAGGCGTGGTTGGGGCGCTGATCATAGAAAAGGCCGGTCTTCTGCCCGCCCGTCACATCGGCCAGATAGGTCGCCCCGGCCATCTGCACCGGCAGGGCCGCGTCGGGGGCGGTGCCGGTCAGGGTTGCGCTCTCCTCCGGCAGGCCCTCCTGGGCGCGCACGCGGGACTGGCCGTTCTTGATCACGGTCGTGGCCCCGGTCAGATCGGTGAGGATCGCGGTGATCTCGTCGAGCCGGTCCTCCAGCCAGATCGCGTTGGGTTGCAGCACCAATACATCGCCGAACCGGTCCACGATGAGACCGGGCAGCGCGTCGCCCTCGGCATGGACCAGACGGTAGAAGGGCGCGTCGAAGAGGCGCGCGCGCAAGGCCAGCGCGGCGGACAGACGCGCGCGCAGCCAATCCCCGTCAAGCGTCGCGCCCGGATCGCGGTCCAGCACCCGAAAGCCGATCTTGGCCTCAACGCTCGCGGTGCCGATGGCCAGCGGCTGACGCTCGCCATCCTCAAGCACGGCAATCGCACCGGGGGCGACCCCGCGCGCGCGGCGGTCGAGCACAAGCTCATCGGACCAGACGAAGGGATGCCCATGGCGGATGCGGCGCGCATCGGCCTTGGGTTTGAGCCGCAGAACGGGAAAGGGGGACGCTGTCATGCGCCCCCCTTATCGGGAAATCCTGCCGTTGGAAACGGGGATCAGGAGGTGAAGCCCGGCACCGGTGGTGTCAGCCCGAACTCGTGCTGCGCCCACCTGACCACCTGGCTCTGGATGCGGTCGCGCTGGAAGATGCCGTTGCGTTCCGATTCGATGGCGCGCTGGCCGCCCAATGCGCGGAAGGTCAGGTCGATTTGGCGCGGGCCGGTCAGGGCCTGGCCGGTCTCGGCATGGCGCACGGTGAACAGGAATTCGATCTCGTGCTGGCCGCCGATCGTATAGCGGGTGCGTTCGGTGAGCGCGTGAAACCGGGTCATCTCGATCTCGACGATGACGGGGACAGAGCCTTCCATCGGGGTCAGGGCAAAATCCATCGCCTCGGCCATGATCGCCTGCACCTGGGCATGACGGTCGCCAAGCGGATCCTCGCGCCAGACGATATCGGCGCGCGGCTTGAGGCGGTTGGCCTCGGACACGGTCAATTCTGCGGGGACGTCGATGATGATCTCCTGCACGTCCCAATCGGCGCTGACGATATGGGTGGGCAGCGCGCCGGGCGCGGGAAGATCCTGCGTCACGTCGACGCCGGGAACGGTGGAACAGGCCGAAACGCCAAGTGCGGCAAGGCCAAGAAATGCGACTACGAAGCGGTTCATGCTCATCTCTCCTGCCCCGTGCCTGGTTTTTGTTTTCACAGGGCTCTTTGGTTGCTCGATGGCATGATCATGACAGTGAATGAGGGCGGAAAGAGGATGGCCCCGGTGCCAATCCGGGGCCATTTGGTGCAAAATCAAGGCAAATGCGACGCGAATTGTGGCGATCACATCCGCGCCCTATCGCCTGTTTTCATGGGGATTGTTTCGGATCCGTCCCCAGTAATGTGTCAGCCCCGCGCCACAATCATGCGCTGCTGGCCAAGCCCGTCGACCTCCAGCACGACCTCGTCGCCCGCCTTCAGGAAGGTCGGCGGGTCCATGCCAAGCCCGACGCCCGCGGGCGTGCCGGTGGCGATGATGTCGCCGGGATGCAGGGTCATGAACTGGCTCAGATAGGCGACCGAATAAACCACGCCGAAAATCATGTCGGCGGTATTGCCGTCCTGCCGAGTCTCGCCGTTCACCGTGAGGCGCAGGCCGAGCTTCTGCGGGTCCGCGATCTCGTCGGGCGTGACCAGCCAGGGGCCGATGGGGCCGAACGTGTCGCAGCTCTTGCCCTTGGTGAACTGGCCCGCGCGGCGTTTCTGATACTCGCGCTCGGAGACGTCATTGACCGCGACGAAGCCCGCGATATGGTCCATCACCTGATCTTCGGTAATGTATTTCGCGCGCTTGCCGATGACGATGCCAAGCTCCACCTCCCAATCGGTATTGGTCGAGCCGCGTGGCAATTCGAGGGTGTCGTTCGGCCCGCAAATGGCCGAGGTGGCCTTCATGAAGATCATCGGCTCGGGCGGCGGTGTGGCGCCGGTTTCGGCGGCGTGATCGCGGTAGTTGAGGCCGATGCAGACCATCTTGCCCGTGCCCGCGACCGGAGGACCGAGGCGCGGGTTGCCCTCGACGACGGGACCATCGGCGGTCAGGCTGTCGAGCCGCGCCAGCACGTCACCCGCCAGGTCATCCACCTGCCCCGAAAGGTCGCGCAGCACGCCGTTCCCGTCCAGAATGCCGGGCTTTTCCCGCCCCGGTTCGCCATAGCGCAAGAATTTCATCGCCCTTGTCCCTTTCGATGTTCGGATGTCTGGCGACAGAAAGACCCGAAGCGCGCGCAGGGTCAAGCCATGCTCAGCCGGGGCCAGGCATGGCGGCGTCGATCAGGCGTTCGGCGGGGGTCTTCTCGGGTGCCGGTTCGGGCGCGGGCCTGGCCACGGTCTTCGGCGGCGGCAGCCCCGCGCCGGGCACCAGGCAGAGCGCGCGCTTGCCCGCAACCGCGCCCAACCGCGCCCGCAGGACCGGTTTGCCCTTCACATCCGTGACCCGCATCTGCGCCAGGTCGGCGCGGTCGAACTCCAGCACGTCGCCGACATCGAGGCCCTGCAAGCGCGCCAGCGGCATGGTCTGGCGCAACAGCACCGCCTCGAGCGCAACCGGCGCTTCGGACGCGATGGCGGGCCAGAGCCGCGCCCAGGCCAACCCGTCGCCGGGGCCGTCCTCGGCCTGATACGCGGTCTCGCCGGTGACCGGCACCAGCAGCATGATCCGGCCCGTCTTGGCCCCGTCGCCCAGTGACAGCTGCACCGTGATCAGGTGATAGGGCCGGTCGGGCAGCAGCAGGTCCAACTGGCGATCATCGGTGACGCAGGCGCCATAGGTCAGGCCGAGGGGCCAGTTGACGCCCGCCTGCCCGCCCATCTCGGCGGCAAACCCGCTGAGGAACAGCCCGATGAAATCGCGGCTCAGCGCGGCGTCGATCTGGGTGGTGGCGCGCAGCATCGCAGGCGCGGTATCGACGCGCCCCGTGGTCTGCACCTCGACCAGCGCATCGACGACGCCGTTTTCCAGGATGCAGAGCGCGCGCGCGCCCGGCCCCCCCTCCAGCACCGCCAGCAGGCGATGTTCGGGCAGCGCGGCGCGGGCCTCGGCCAGCGTCATGTCCCATTGGGCCTGTTGCGGGTCGGGCGTGGCCATCAGCCCCTCATAGGGGGCCGCCGCCTTTCGCAGCGCGCGGGTCAGCGCCGCCGACAAGCCATCGGGGCGCAACGCCGCGCGGGCGGCACCTGCCCCCGTCCCTGCCAGTTTCTTCCGCAATGCCGCGTTGAAGCCGCTTTCCGCCATCGCCTACCTGTCCATATCCATCCGCGCCTTTATGGCAGGCCCAGGGTTAAGAAAGCGTCAAGCCGCGCGCAGCGCGCGGGTCGGCAGGCGCACCCGGAATGCCGCGCCGCCATGGCCCGCCACATAGGTCAGCCCGCCCCCCAGCCGCGCCATGATCTCGCGGCTGATGGCCAGGCCAAGCCCCGCGCCTTGCGCATCGCGCGCCGTCTCCAGCCGGGTGAATTTCTCGAAGATCAGGCGGCGCTGGCGTTCGGGTATCCCCGATCCGTTATCTATGAAATCCACATCCACATGCGGCCCCAGGCGCGAGACCGTGATGCGCAATTCGGGCTCCTCGGCATCGCAATATTTCCGCGCGTTGGAGAGGATATTGATGAAGACCTGCGCCAGCCGGTCGGGATCGGTCCAGAGCGATATGCGCTCAGCTTCAACGTCGCGAAGGATGCGCAACCCCTCGGCCGCCTCGATCACGCCGCTCGCGTGGATGGCCCTGTCCAGCACGTCGCCAAGGCTTGCCGCGCTTTCATTCAGGCTGACGCGGCCATGTTCCAGCACGCTGAGATCAAGCAGATCGTCCAGCAACCGGGTCAGGCGCAGGCTCTCGGCATGGATGATCCCCGCAAACCGGGCGCGCGCGGCCTCGTCCAGATCGCCGGACTTGAGCAATTCGGAAAACGCCCGGATCGAGGTCATCGGCGTGCGCAATTCATGGCTGATCTGGCTCAGGAAAGCGTCCTTCTGCTCGCCCAGTTGGGTCAGCTTCTGGTTGGCCTCGCGCAATTGCCGGGCCGAGCGGGTCAGTTCCTGGCTCTGCCGCTCCAGGCGGCTGGAATATTCCATCATCTGCGCGGTCTCATCGGCCACGGCCAGGAGGTCCTGCACCGACACGGTGGTGCCGCCGGTGATCTGGTAGACCATCGCATGCGCCGTCGCGGCCCCCACGGACCCGGCAAGCTCGCGCTCCAGCATCTTGAGGAAATCGGGGTCCGGGTCGGGCAGCCGCGCGGCCCTGCCTTGCGCGCGGGCCGCCTCCTGAAACAGGCGCCCCGCCCGGCCCGTGCCCAGGATCCGCTGCGCCATCACCAGCAGGTCATCGGCGGCCGCCACCCCCGCCTGCCAGCCGATCGCGGGCGCGGAATGGTCGAAGACATTGACAAACTGCGCGCCCTGCAACCGCTCCATCGGCGAGGGGAACGTCACCAGCGAGACCAGCGTGAACATGGCCAGGTTCGACCCCAGCGACAGCACCATGGTCAACAGCAGCGGATCGGCCCCGGTGATGCCAAGCGGCGTTTCCGGGCGCAGCCAGCCGATCCCGAACGGACCGTCCGCCAGCATCCCCTCCATCAGCCCGGAGGTCGCGGCATTGGGCAGAAGCAGCACCCAGGCCCAGATGCCAAAGCCCACGGCAATGCCCGCGCCCGCCCCCGCCCGTGTCGCGCCGCGCCAGAAGATGCCGCCGATAAGGGCGGGCAAGACCTGCGCCACGCCCAGGAACGCGATCAGCCCGATCGAGGCCAGCGCCGCCGACCCGCCCGAGGCGCGATAGTAAATGAGCCCAAGCGCCATCACCCCGATGATCGACAAGCGCCGCGCCATCAGCGCCACCCGCCGCATATCGCCCGACATCGGATCGTCACCCGCCGTCAGCCGCAGCCAGATCGGCACGATGATATGGTTCGACAGCATGGTGCTGAGCGCCAGCGCCGCGATGATCACCATCGAGGTGGCGCTGGAGAACCCGCCCAGAAACACCAGCAGCGCCAGCCCCTCCTGCCCCATCGCCTGCGGCAGGGTCAGCACGTAGAGATCCGGGTTCGCCCCCGGCAGCACCTGCAACCCCACGACGGCAATGGGCAGCACGAAGAGACTCATGAGCAGCAGGTAGAGCGGAAAGGCCCAGGCCGCCGTCGCCAGGTGCCGCTCATCCGCGTTTTCGACCACCAGCACCTGGAACATGCGCGGCAGGCACAGGATTGCCGCCGCCGACAGCATCGTCAGCCCGACCCACCGCGCGCCATTGAGCTGCCATTCCGCCAGCGGGCTTTCCGCGATGCGGTCCAATATGTCCGACGGCCCGTCGGCCACGCCCCAGACCACGAAGACCCCCACCGCCAGCAAGGCGGCCAGCTTGACGATGGCCTCCAGCGCGATGGCGGACACAAGCCCCGGATGGCGTTCGTTCACATCCAGGCTGCGGGTGCCGAAGATGATGGTGAACAGCGCCATGCCCCCCGCCACCCAGATCGCGGTCACGTCCGATCCGACCTGCCCGAAGGCGCCGGGCTGCGCGAAGACCGAGAAGGACAACGTCACCGATTGCAGTTGCAGCGCCAGGTAGGGCGTGGTGCCGACCACCGCCAGAACCGTGACCAGCGCCGCCAACCCGCCCGATTTGCCGTAGCGGCTGGAGATCATGTCGGCGATCGAGGTGATCCGTTGCGCCCGCCCGATCCGGACCAGTTTCCTGAGCAGCCAGAACCAGCCGACGAAGACGATCACCGGGCCAAGGTAGATGGTCATGAACTCCAGCCCCGAGCGCGCCGCCGACCCGACCGCGCCGTAGAAGGTCCAGGCCGTGGTGTAGATCGACAGCGACAGCGTGTAGGTCAGGGGCGAATTCAGCCAGCCTGCCCGCCCCTCGGCGGCGCGTTTCTCGGCCCAGAAGGCGACCGCGAACAGGCCCAATACGTAGAGCACGCAGATCGCGATGAGCCCGTCCAGCGACAGCATCAGTCGCCGCCATCCGCGTCCTGCCCCTCATCGGGGAAGGCCCGCGCCAGCGCCCCCGACAACACGCCCGACAACACCACCAGCCCGGCCCAGACGCCCAGGAAATAGACCAGCCAGCCGCCGGTCTCGCCGCTGATGCCGGTATTCGATGTCAGGATGAAGACCGGCCCGAAAAACAGGAACATCGCCAGCACCGGGGCCAGCCTTGCGGCATCCTGCAACCGGTTGCGCCGATAGGTGCGCCGTTCGAGAAACAGCCGCCGGCTCATGACGCGCCCGCCACGTCGCGCAGCGTCGCCACCATCTCGGCGTTGGAAAAGGGCTTGGTCAGGTAGGCATTGGCCCCCAGCGCCAGCGCCAGGTCGCGATCCTTGGTCTGGCCCTTGGCGGTCAGCATCAGCACCGGCAGATCGGCGGTCGCGGCATCGCGGCGCAGATCGCGCAGGATATCGAGGCCCGAGCGCCCCGGCAGCATCACGTCGAGGACCAGCACATCGGGGGCCTGGCGGGCGATCTCGGCCAATGCGGTCGCGCCGTTGCCATGGCCATGCACCTCCCACCCGTCGCGCGACAGGATGAAGCTGATGGCCTCGAAGATGTTGACCTCATCCTCGACAAGCAGAACGCGACCTTTCACCGGCACCTCCCCTGGTCTCGCGCATGGCGATACACGCCGTAAGAGTGCCGATGCGCGCGCGCGAATGTCAAACATTGAGTGGCGGGCCCCCTCATCCCCGCCGCGCCGCGCACTCCTCGCGCGGGCACATCTCGCAGCCCGGCCCCACCGGGCGCGGCCCCTGCGTCAGCGCCTCGTCCTCGGGCACCGCGCGCAGGAGCATCACCGCCTGCATCACCGGCTGCGCGCCGAAGCCCGTGGCCCCCACCGGCGCCGCCACCGCCCAGGCCCGGAACCGCGCCCCGTCGGGCTGCTCCAGCACCGCCAGATCGGGCACCATGGGCCGCGCCAGGGCCCCGTAGAGCGGCCAGAGCGCGCAGCCTGCCCCGTAGCGCGGCACCGAAAAGGCCGGGATGCGGCGGCGAAAGATCAGCGCCCCGGCCGCGTCGCAAATCGCCAGGCCGAACCCCGGCACGCCTTCCGCGCCGCCCTCAGGCAGGCTCGCCAACCGCCGCAGCACCAGCGCCACGTCGCCGCCGCCCATCCCGATCAGCGCCTCGGGGTTGAAATCAACCGCCGCCGCCGCCGCCAGGAACGGCCCCAGCGGCAGCCGCGCCGCATCCTCGGCGTAGCGCGTCAGCCGGTCCCGCGCCAGCCGCGCCGCGCCCGCGTCCAGCCCCTCCATCGCCTCGATGACCTCAGCGATGGCCGCCGCACCACCCGCCTCGATGGCCGGAAAATGATGCCCCGCCGCGTCGAAGGCCGCCTCCACCCGCTCCTGCGGGGCCGAGACCAGGTCGGTCCGCGCGCCCTGCCGCTCGAAATGGCGCAGTAGCGCGGTGGCATTGTCCGACAGCCGCTCCGCCTCCTCATGCAGGTTGCGATGAAACCGCCCCCGCCAGACCGCTTCCAGGTCGGGCTCGCGCACCAGAATATCCGAGGTCGAACGGATCGCGGCCACGGTCGACAGCATCTCGTGCATCGCGCCCGCCAGTACCGGGTCATGCGCCAGCCGGTCGCGCAACCCCTCCACCGCAGCTTCAAGATCGGCGATCCGCTTCTGCTGCGCCGCGATGATCCCGATCCAGCCGGGAAAGCGCCCGGCGAATTCCTCGATCCGATCCAGTTCGGCAGGCGGCCCGAGCGCCGGCAACCCGGCGCCTGCCGCGGCATGAACCATGTCGCTCAGACTGGCATCCATGCCATCCGACAGCCGCGCCGGTTCCACCTCCATGGCGCGGGCCAGGTCCAGGAGAAGCTTGCCGCCGATGCGCCGCTTGTTGTGCTCGATGAGGTTGAGGTAACTGGCCGAGACCCCGACCCGCTCGGCCAGATCGCCCTGCTTCATTCCAAGCGCCAGCCGCCGCTCGCGGATCCGGCTGCCGGTCAGCGCATGCCTGCGCGAGGGGGGGGTGCTGCGCGCCATCTCGGGGCCGCTCCTGTCAAGGGTCTGAAAAGAAATTAACAACCTTTCCAAGCGCCGTCAAAGACATGACACCCCGCACGCCGCCCCCAGCTTCTTTGTTCCGCAAATATCCCCCCCGGAGGGTCCGCGCTCAAATTCCGCGCCGCCCGTCCGGCCAAAAACGCCCCGCCGCCACAAGCGCCAATCAGGAACAAAGCGGCGCGGCCCTGCATCTTGCAGGGCCGCGCCTCAATTCGACAGCACTCGCCAGGTCTCAGTTATTCAGCGCCGCGTCCGTCACCGCATGGGTGAACGCCCCCTCGGGCTCTTGCGTGATCACCGGGTCGGACCCGCCCGCCAGAAGCGTGTCGACCGTGCGCTGATAGGCCGCCTCGTCCAGGCGTCCGTCCGAGCCCTCGGTCAGCTGCGCGATCTCGCCCATCATGCGGATCTGATGCGCCTCGGTCTGCGCCCCGCTTTCATCGTAATCCAGCACGATCATCGCGGCCTCTTCGGGGTTCTCCTCGGCCCAGTCCCAACCGCGCATCGAGGCCCGCACGAAACGTGCCATGCGGTCGACGAACGCGGGATCGTCCAGGTTCTCCTCGGAGACGTAGAGCCCGTCCTCCAGCGTCGCGACCCCCTGGTCCTCATACTGGAAGGTGATTAGGTCATCCTCGCTGACGCCCGCATCCAGGACCTGGCCATATTCGTTATAGGTCATGGTCGAGATGCAATCGGCCTGGCGCTGCAACAGCGGGTCGACATTGAAGCCCTGCTGCAGCACCTCGACCCCGTCCTCGCCGCCCTCGGTGGGGATACCAAGCTGGCTCATCCAGCTCAGGAACGGGTATTCATTGCCGAAGAACCAGACCCCCAGGGTATTGCCCCGGAAATCCTCCGGCCCCTCGATGCCCGAATCCGCCCAACAGGTCAGCATCATGCCCGAGCGGGCGAAGGGCTGCGCGATATTGACCAGCGGCAGGCCGCGTTCGCGCGCCGCCAGCGCGGCGGGCATCCATTCGACGATCACATCGGCGCCGCCGCCCGCCAGAACCTGCGGCGGGGCAATATCCGGCCCGCCGGGGTTGATGGTGACATCCAAGCCCTCTTCCTCGTAATAGCCGTTCTCCAGCGCCACGTAATAGCCCGCGAACTGCGCCTGGGTGACCCATTTCAGTTGCAGGATCACCTCGTCCTGCGCCTGCGCCGCGCCCGCGGCAAGGCCGAGGGCCAGCGTTGTCGTCATCAGTCTTTTCATTGTCTTTCCTCCCAGAGTTATGGTTCTTGTCATGTCTTGCCGCGCTGCGACGGATGCCAGAAGGTCATGCGCGCCTCGATCCAGGCAACCAGCCCGTAAAGCGCCGAGCCCGCCACGGCGGCCACCGCGATCTCGGCCCAGACCATCGCCAGTTCCAGCGCGCCGAAACTGGTCTTGATGCGGAACCCCATGCCCACGATGGGCGAGCCGAAGAATTCCGCCACAATCGCCCCGATCAGCGCCAGCGTGGTGCAGACCTTGAGGCCATTGAAGATAAAGGGCAAGGCCGCAGGCAGGCGCAGCCTGAACAGGCCCTGCCAATAGCTTGCCGCATAGGTGCGCATCAGGTCGCGCTGCATCGCGTCACTGGCCTTGAGGCCCGCGACCGTGTTCACCAGGATCGGAAAGAACACCATGACCACGACCACGGCGGCCTTGGATTGCCAGCCGAAACCGAACCACATGACCAGGATCGGCGCGGTTCCCACGATGGGCAGCGCCGCGATGAAATTGCCGACCGGCAGCAGGCCGCGTTGCAGAAACGGCGAGCGGTCCACCGCGATCGCCGTCCCGATGGCCAGAGCCGCGCCGATGATATAGCCGCTCAGCGCCCCCTTCACGACGGTCTGCACGAAATCGGCCCACAGGATCGGCCCGTTGCTCCGGATCTCGACCCAGATATCGGACGGCGCGGGCAGGATCACCTGGTTCACATCATAGAGCCGGACCGAAACCTGCCACAGCACCAGCAGCGTCAGCCCGAAGATCACCGGCACCGCGAACCGCGTCACCTGCGTGGGCCGGACCGAGAGCACCGTGTTCAGCCCCCAGGCCCCGAACCAGATCGCCAGGAGCAGCCCCGCGCGCCAGTCCAGAGCCGCGGCAATGACAACCAGCCCCGCGATCAGCCCCAGGCGCACGAGGCTCTTCGAAGAGCCTCGTGAGGTCCTTCGAAGGACCTCATTCCCTCCCGCACTCATCGCGCCAACCCCATTCTGTCCAGAACCCTGCGCTCCACCGCGCCGATCAGCCAGACCAGCACCGCCGCGCAAAGTGCGGCCATCAAGAGCGCGGCCCAGATCTGCACCGTCTGCCCGTAATAACTGCCCGAGAGCAGCCTTGCCCCAAGCCCGAACCGCGCCCCGGTCGGCAGTTCCGCCACGATGGTGCCCACCAGGGCCGCCGCGATCCCGATCTTGAGCGAGGCGAAGAGATAGGGCAGCGAGGCGGGCAGGCGCAGCTTCCAGAACACCTGTGCCCCGCTCGCGGAATAGGTGCGCATCAGGTCCAGCTCCATGCCCCTCGGGGATCGCAACCCCTTGACCATGCCGACCACGACGGGAAAGAAGCTCAGGTAACTCGATATGAGCGATTTCGGCAGCAACCCCTGCACCCCGACCGCGTTCAGCACCACGATGACCATCGGCGCGATGGCAAGGATCGGGATGGTCTGCGAGGCAATCGCCCAGGGCATCACGCTGAGATCCATGGTCCGGTTATGCACGATCCCCACGGCCAGCAGAATCCCAAGCCCGGTGCCGATGGCAAAGCCCAACAGCGTCGGCGCCAGCGTCTGCCAGGCGTGGAACAGCAGCGACCGGCGGTTGTTGACGACCCGCAGGCAGCCCTCGGAAAGGCCCGTCCAATGCTCGCGGCCCGCGCCCCACCCGGTGAACTCGCAACCGCGCGCGAGGCCGATGGTGTTTTCATACATCTCCACCACGACATCCTGCGGTCTCGGCAGGCGCGGACGCTCGAACGCATAGGCGGCGGGGATGACGCCGGGATTGTCGATCATCAGCCGCACCAGCCCGGTCTCGCCCTGTTCGTCCGGCGTCGCCGGCGTCACGTCTTCGCCGCCGCGCATCGCCGCATCCAGCGCCAGCCGGAAATTCATCGGCGCGACGGCGGCCAGCCAAAGGCCCAGAAGCGCCGCCACCACCACCACCACGGGCAGCGCGCCGCGCAGGCTGGCGAAGAGATGCGCCAGCAGGGTGCGGCGCGGGGCGGGGTTGGTCAGCGCCGTCATCGCGCGCCCCTCGTCTGCACGGGGGGTGCATGGGGGGGTGTACAGGGGGTGTACACGGGTTTCACGGCCTCAATCGTCATAGGCATGCCCCGCCCTGAGCCCGTCGCGCACCCGATGCGCGATCTCCAGAAACTCCGGCGTATCGCGGATATCGAGGGGGCGTTCCGTCGGCAGATCGCTCTCGATCACGTCCGAGATCCGCCCCGGCCGCGGGCTCATCACCACGATCTTGGTGGAGAGATAGACCGCCTCGGGGATCGAGTGGGTGACGAAGGCAATCGTCTTGGTCGTGCGCGCCCAAAGCTTGAGCAACTGCTCGTTCAGATGGTCGCGCACGATCTCGTCGAGCGCCCCGAACGGCTCGTCCATCAACAGGATGTCGGCATCGAAGGCCAGCGCCCGCGCGATGGAGGCCCGCTGCTGCATCCCGCCCGATAACTGCCAGGGGTATTTCTTTCCAAACCCTTCCAGATCAACGAGTTGCAAGACGTCCCTCACGCGCCTGTCCTGCTCGGCGCGGTCGAATCCCATGATCTCCAGCGGCAGCTTGATGTTCTTCTCGATGGTGCGCCACGGGTAAAGCCCCGCCGCCTGGAAGACATAGCCATAGGCCCGGTTGCGCCGCGCCTCATCCGCGCTCATCCCGTTGACGGTGATGCTCCCGCCGGTGGGGTTTTCAAGCGCCGCCATCGTGCGCAGGAAGGTCGTCTTGCCACAGCCCGAGGGGCCGATGAAGCTGACGAACTCGCCCTTCCCGATTTCGAGCGAGACATCCTTGAGCGCATGGACCGGACCGTCATTGGTCTGGAAGGTCAGGTCGAGATTCTTGGCCTGAATGACACTCATACCGGACGCCCCCAAAGTTTCGGCTCGCTCACCTCGACCGAGTTCCGCGCCGGATCGCGCACATAGATCGACCGCGCCCCGTTGGGCCAGAAAAAATCGGCCTCGATCCCGACCCCCTGCCCCTCGAACCACGAAGCCCATCCGTCAAGTGCCTGAGAATCCACGCGAAAACACACATGCCCCGGCCCGCGCGCGCCATGCGGCGGCACCGGCAGCTTGCCGCCGGGCACTTCGGTCGCATCGGGATTGAACAGCATCACCATGCCCGGCCCGCATTCGAAAAACACGTGCCGCCCCTCGCTGCGCGAATGTTCCCGCAGCCCGATCACATCGGCGTAGAACCCGGCGGTCTCGTCCAGATTCCGTGCATAAAGCGCCGTTTCCAGCACCGCTTCGGGACCTCTCATTCAGATCCCCGCCGGAATGTTCAGCGGATCGCGGTTGATCTGCTTGGGTGCGGTCAGCGCCTTCCATTTGCTCAGCGCCTCATGCGCCGAGGGGAAAGGCGGGCGCGGCACGAAGCGGCCCCGGCCCGGTTGCGGCTGGCTGTTCTGCCCCCAGGCCCAGATGACCTCGCCCCGGCTCAGCGTGTAGCGCGCCTGAGCGGTCACGTCGAAGCCCTCGAAGACGTTGTAATCCAGCACCGAATGGTGGTTCGACGCGCTGATCGTCTTGGAGATCTTGGGATCCCAGACCACAATATCGGCATCCGCACCTTCCACGATCGCGCCCTTTTTCGGGTAGATATTCAATATCTTGGCGACGTTCGTTGAAGTGGCCGCGACAAATTCGTTCGGCGTCAGGCGACCGGTTTCCACGCCTTCCGTCCACAAGACGGCCAGGCGCTCCTCCAGCCCGTTGGAGCCATTGGGAATGATCCGGAAATCGTCTCTCCCTGCGCGTTTCTGTTCGGTATTGAAGGCGGCGTGATCGGTGGCCACGACCTGCAACGATCCGGCCTGCAACCCCGCCCAGAGGCTCTGCTGGTGTTCCTTGTTGCGGAAGGGCGGCGACATCACGCGACGCGCGGCATGGTCCCAATCCTTGTTGAAATACTCCGATTCATCGAGCGTTAGGAATTGTATGAGAGGTTCGCCATAGACCCGCATCCCCTTTTGACGCGCGCGCCTTATGGCCTCATGCGCCTGTTCACAGGAGACATGCACGATGTAGAGAGGCACGCCCGCCGCATCGGCGATGGTAATCGCGCGGTTCGCTGCCTCGCCCTCGAATTCGGGCGGGCGCGAATAGGCGTGACCCTCGGGGCCGGTGATGCCCTGCGCCATCATCTGTTCCTGCATGTCGGCAACGAGGTCGCCGTTCTCGGCATGCACCATGGGCAGCGCGCCAAGCTCCTTGCAGCGCTTGAACGAGGCGAACATCTCGTCATCCTCGATCATCAATGCGCCCTTGTAGGCCATGAAATGCTTGAACGAGTTGACGCCCATATCGACGGCATCCTTCATCTCGTTGAAGACGCTCTCATCCCATCCCGTGACGGCCATGTGATAGCCGATATCCGAGCAGATCTGCGGCGCGGATTTCCGGTGCCATTCATTGATCGCGTTCTTGATGCTGCCATCGGCGCCCGGCAGGCAGAAATCGACCACCATCGTGGTGCCGCCCGTGGCCGCCGCCCAGGTGCCGGATTCGAACGTTTCCGCCGCCGTCGTGCCCATGAAGGGCATTTCCAGATGGGTATGCGGGTCGATGCCGCCGGGGATGACATAGGCGCCTTCCGCGTCGATATATTCATCGCCCTTCAGATCCTCGCCGATCTGTTTGATGGTCTCGCCCTCGATCAGCACATCGGCCTTCCAGGTGCGGTCGGCGGTGCACACCATGCCGCCCTTGATCACTTTCGTGGTCATTGTTTTTCCTCCCTTTTTCGTGCGCGCATCGCCCTACAGGCAGACCGGCACGTTTTCCTCATCACGCACCGGACTCTGGATCGAGTCCCGTGGCCCGTGTTGCCTGTCCCGATCGCAGCGATCGACCGTGCCCTGCCGGATCGACTCCCCGGGCATGTCCGGGGGGATGTGATCCAAGGCGATCGGCAGGCCCGACCCCGATCAGAGCAATGGCTGTTCTCATTCCACGATCTCCGCCGTTTCGACCACCGCGTGCATCAGCACATTGGCCCCGGCCTCGGCCCATTCCGGGCTGATCTCCTCGGCCTCGTTATGGCTGAGGCCGTCGACACAGGGGCACATCACCATCGCCGTCGGCGCCACATCATTGATCCAGCAGGCATCATGGCCCGCGCCCGAGACAATATCCATATGCGAATAGCCAAGCCGTTCGGCGGCATTGCGCACGGCGGCGACGCAGGTCTCGTCAAAGGCGGGCGGGTCGAACTGGCCGACGATCTCGCTGGAGAATTCCACCCCGATATCTTCGCAGAGTTTCGGCGCGCGGGCGTTGAACTCCTCCACCATCCCGTTGAGCTTGTCCAGAAGATGGGTGCGCATGTCGACGGTGAAAACCGCGCGGCCGGGGATGATGTTGCGGCTGTTGGGGTAGATGTCGATATGGCCGATCGCACCCACGGCATTGGGCTGGTTCTTCATCGCGATCTCATGCACCAGCTCGGTGATCAGCGCGAGGCCGCGGCCTGCATTCCTGCGCATCGCCATGGGGGTCGAGCCGGTGTGGCTTTCCTTGCCCGTCACGGTGCATTCGATCCAGCGCAGGCCCTGGCCGTGGGTGACGACACCGATATCCTTGCCCTCGGCCTCAAGGATCGGGCCCTGTTCGATATGCAGCTCGAACATGGCGTGCATCTTGCGGTCGCCGACCTTCTCGGTGCCTTTCCAGCCGATGCGCTCCAGCTCATCGCCGAAACGCTTGCCCTCCGCGTCGATGCGGTCGTAGGCCCAATCGCGGTCATGCTTGCCCGCGAAGACGCCCGAGGACAGCATCGCGGGGGCATAGCGCGTGCCCTCCTCGTTGGTCCAGTTCGTCACCACGATGGGGTGTTTCGTCTTGATGCCCAAATCATTGAGCGTGCGGATGATTTCGAGGCCCCCAAGCACGCCCAACACGCCGTCATACTTGCCGCCCGTGGGCTGCGTATCGAGGTGAGAGCCGACATAGACCGGCAGTGCTTCCGGATCCGTGCCCTCACGCCGCGCGAACATGTTGCCCATCTCGTCAAGCCCCATGGACAGGCCCGCCGCCTCGCACCATTTCTGGAACAGCGCGCGGCCCTCGGCATCCTCATCGGTCAGGGTCTGGCGGTTGTTGCCGCCCGCGACGCCGGGGCCGATCCTGGCCATCTCCATCAGGCTGTCCCAAAGGCGGCTGCCGTCGATCTTGAGGTTTTCACCGGGGGCGGGCATTCGGGCTCTCCTTCGCGTTCATGTCAAAGGGGGGCTTGGCACCGTCAAACGCGCCGCGCCGAACAGGTCTGATCCTGGTCATCTTCCCCCCTGGTCCTGACAGCCGCAGACAAAACTCCGGCCGGCTTGATTGTTCTTTTTGACCAATCGGTCAAGAACAGGCTATCAGAGGGATATGGTCAGTCAAGAAATAGCATGGCGCTTTGTCGGATTTGGCGCGAGATTCGAGGGACGGGGATGAACCTGCAGCCGCCGCGCACACGAATTCAGCGCAAGAATACCGAGAACATCCTGAATGCCGGGCTGGAGGTGTTCTCGCGCCACGGGTTTCGCGGCGCAACGCTGGACCAGATCGCCGCCGAGGCGGGGCTGTCAAAACCCAACCTGCTCTATTACTTCCCCTCGAAGGAGGCGATTCACGTCACCCTTATGGACCGGCTGATGCAGACCTGGCTGGACCCGCTGCGCAAGCTGGATGCCGGCGGCGACCCGGTGGCCGAGCTTTTGGCCTATGTCCGGCGCAAATTGCAGATGAGCCGAGATTTTCCGCGTGAAAGCAAGCTCTTCGCCAACGAAATCCTGCAAGGCGCGCCGCGGATGCTGGCGGCATTGGAGGGCGATCTCAAGCGGCTGGTCGATGAAAAGGCAGCGGTGATCGCGGGCTGGTCGCGGGCGGGGCGGCTGGCGCGGATCGACCCGCATCACCTGATCATCTCGATCTGGGCCCTGACGCAGCATTACGCCGATTTCGACGTGCAGATTCGCGCCGTTCTGGGGCCGGGGCACGACCCGATGACAGAGGCCGAGAGCTACCTTGTGACGCTGTTCACCAAGCTGCTGACGCCGGAGGGGTGATCGGGACAAACGACGCATCGACGCGTTGAGGCCACGCGGTTTCGAAACCGCGTCCAAGGGCTTTCCAAAGCCCTCATGAGGCTCTTGGAAGAGCCTCAGCCTGCCACATCGGCACTGGTGAAATCGACATGGATATGGTTGCCGTCGGGGTCGTGGATATTGACCTGCACCACATCGACCGGGCCGGGTGGCACGCGGGACAGGCGGTAGGGGATGCCCATCTCCTCCAGCCGCGCGATGAAATCGGCATAGCCCGTTGCGCGCAGGGCGAAATGCTCCAACGCCAGGGTGTCGCCGCCGGGGCCGTCGACGGCCCCGTCCTCTATCAGATGGATAACCGCCTGATCGCCCGCATAGAGCCAGGCGCCCGGAAAACCGAACGCGGGGCGCGCACCGGGCTGCATCATCAGTACACGCCCATACCAGTCGACCATCGTGTCGAGCTGGCCCGTGCGCAGGTTCACATGGTCGAGCGCTTCAATCATGTCTTGTCCTTTCTCTCACGCCGGAACCGCAATTGCCGCCGTCCGGTCAACCCCGCCTCGACACGCCCCGCCCAACGAAAGTAGCGAAACACAAGCTCGGCCTCGCAGATCTTGAAGACGAGATAGCAGGTCAGGGCCACCAGCCCGGTGCCCGTCAGTTGCAACAGCTGCACCAATGCCCCTTCGCGCAGCGCCACCAGCCCGTGGCGCTGGATGAAGTCGAAATTGGCCATCGCAATGGCAAAGAGGTTGACCGAGATGAAGGCCAGCGCCACCGCCGACAGCCCCGCAAGGGCGATCACGGCAAGGGCGGGCCAGCGCGTGACATTCAGCAAGATCACCTCATTCCGCCGCCTGCGCGCCGGGATTGTTGGGGTGGGTCGTCCAGTTGGCGTAGTCCTCCTCCACCACCTTGCCGGTGCGTTCGTCGATCTGGCCGGGCTCCAGCGTCACCATGGTGATGCAATCCTCGACCGGGCAGACATTGACGCAGAGGTTGCAGGCAACGCATTCGTCATCCTTGACCTCGAAGACGCGATCCGGGCTCATCGAGATGGCCTGGTGCGAGGTATCCTCGCAAGCCGCATAGCAACGCCCGCATTTGATGCACATGTCCTGGTCGATGCGCGCCTTGGTGACGTGGTTGAGGTTGAGGTAATTCCAATCCGTCACGTTTGGAACAGCCTGGCCGATGAAGTCCTGCGTGCTGGTATGGCCCTTTTCGTCCATCCACTGGGAAAGCCCCGAGATCATCTCCTCGACGATCTTGAAGCCATAGGTCATGGCGGCCGTACAGACCTGCACATTGCCCGCGCCAAGCGCCATGAACTCCGCCGCGTCGCGCCAAGTGGTGACACCGCCAATGGCCGAAATGGGGAAGCCGTGGGTTTCCGGGTCGCGGGCAATCTCCGCCACCATATGCATGGCGATGGGTTTGACCGCCGGCCCGCAATAGCCGCCATGCGTGCCCTTGCCGTCGATCATCGGCTCGGGGCTCATCACGTCGAGATTGACCGAGGTGATCGAGTTGATCGTGTTGATGAGGGACACCGCATCCGCTCCGCCCGCCTTGGCCGCACGCGCCGAGGTTCGGATATCGGTGATGTTCGGTGTCAGCTTCACGATGACGGGGCGCGAGTAATACATCTTGCACCATTCCGCGACCATCTGGACATATTCCGGCACCTGCCCCACGGCAGACCCCATGCCGCGTTCGGCCATGCCATGCGGACAGCCGAAATTGAGCTCGATCCCGTCCGCGCCGGTATCCTCGACGCGCGGCAGGATGTCCTTCCAGGCCTGTTCCTCGCAGGGCACCATGATCGAGGCGATGATGGCGCGGTCGGGATAGTCCTTCTTGACGCGGGCGATTTCATCAAGGTTGACCTGCAAGGGCCGGTCGGTGATCAGCTCGATATTGTTGAGGCCCAACAGGCGGCGATCCGCCCCCCAGATCGCGCCATAGCGCGGGCCGTTCACGTTGACGACGGGCGGTCCTTCCGCGCCGAGCGTCTTCCAGACCACGCCGCCCCATCCGGCCTCGAAAGCGCGGCGGACGTTGTATTCCTTGTCCGTCGGCGGGGCCGAGGCCAGCCAGAACGGGTTGGGGGTCTTGATGCCGAGGAAGTCTGTCGTCAGATCAGCCATGGGTGTCGTCCTTTCAGGTCTCGCAGCGGGCCGAGTGTAGCACGGAAGGCCGCATCGCCCGGAATCACATTCAAATCGGGGCCGCGCGTCACGCGCTCAGGCTTGCGTGGATGTCCTCCGCCGCGTCGCGCCCTTCGGCCACCGCCGTCACGGTCAGGTCATCGCCGCCGCTTGCGCAATCGCCCCCGGCCCAAACCCCCGCCTCGGAGGTGCGGCCCGCGCCGGTGATCGCGATCTTGCGCCCGTCCAGTTTCAGAGCCCCGGCATCGCCGAGCGACTGCCCGATGGCCTTGAAGACCTGGTCGGCAGGGAGGGTAAAGCGCTCGCCCGTGCCTTTCAGCCCCTCGGGCGTCTGCGTCGTGTATTCGGCCTCAAGGGCCTGCACCGCGCCGTTTCCGGTCATTCGCACCGGCATGGCGTTGAAGATGATCCGCACGCCCTTGGAGGCGGCCAGATCCTGTTCATAGCGGCTGGCGGGCATGGCGTCGCGGCCCCGGCGGTAGAGGATGGTGACGTTCTCCGCCCCCAGGAGCTTGGATTGCACAGCGGCGTCCACCGCCGTCATGCCGCCGCCGATCACCACCACGTTGCGGCCCACGGGTAGGCTGGAAAGATCGCCCGCCTGGCGCAGGTCGGCGATGAAATCGACCGCGTTGGCCACACCCTCCTTGTCCTCACCGTCAGTGCGCAGCGCGTTCACACCGGCCAGCCCCATGCCCAGGAACACCGCGTCATAATCGCCGCGCAACTCCTCCAGAGTCAGGTCGCGGCCAAGCGCCCGCCCGTTCAGCATCCGGATGCCGCCGATCTGCATCAGCCAGTTCACTTCCGCCTCGGCGAAGCCACCCACCGTCTTGTAGGCGGCGATGCCGTATTCGTTGAGGCCACCGGGTTTCTCCCGCGCCTCGAAGATGTCGACGTCATGGCCCTTCATCGCCAGGCGATGCGCACAGGCCAGACCGGCGGGGCCCGCACCGACCACGGCGACCTTTCGGCCCGTGGGCGCGGCGCGGGAATAGGGATGCGTGCCCGCCGCCATCACCGTGTCGGTGGCATAGCGTTGCAGCCGCCCGATCTCGACCGGCTTTCCTTCCGCGGCCTCGCGCACGCAGGCTTCTTCGCAAAGCGTCTCGGTCGGGCAGACGCGGGCGCACATGCCGCCCAGGATATTCTGGTCGAAGATAGTCCTGGCCGCCGCCTCGGGCGTATCTGTCGCGATCTGGCGGATGAACAGGGGAATGTCGATCGAGGTCGGGCAGGCCGTGATACAGGGCGCGTCATGGCAGAAATAACAGCGATCCGCCGCCACCAGAGCCTCGTGATCATCCAAGGGCGCGTGCAGATCGGCGAAATTGGCCGCGTATTCCGCGCGATCCAGCCGCGCGGGCGCGATGCCGGGGGTGAATGGGCTGTTCGACATGGGGCCTCCCTTCCCTGATCGAATGAATGTCTTGGCAAAACGCTTGCACAGGTCTGATTTTTGATCAAGTGGTAAAAAATGAAATCTGCAGGATCGCAGGCGCGTCCGCCGCGAAAACGGGGCCCCGTGGTTGGCTTTTGCTTTTCACCCCCCGCGCGTGGCACTATATACGGGCGAACAGGATCATGCGCAGGGCAATGACGGCACAAAGCCGGGGCCCTCGCGCGGCACATGAGGGACAGGACATATGGCAGACAAGTCGCATGACGGGGACGTGGCATTCATCAAGGCGCTGGCCGAATTGCTGGAACAGAACGACCTGACCGAGATCGAGGTCATGCGCGAATATGGCGAGGATGACAGCCTGAACGTGCGCGTCAGCCGCCAGATGGCCGTGGCCCCCGCCCCCGCCTATCACGCCCCCGCGCCTGCCGCGCCGCAGGCCCAAGCGACGCCCGCCGCCCCGGCCACGCCGGCGGCCCCCGCGACCGGCGGCGACCCGGCGCAGGATCCCGATGCGCTGACCTCGCCGATGGTGGGCACCGCCTACCTGGCGCCGGAACCGGGATCACCCAATTTCGTCTCGGTCGGCGACAAGGTGGCCGAGGGGCAGACCCTGATGATCGTCGAGGCGATGAAGACGATGAACCAGATCCCCTCGCCCCGCGCGGGCACCGTCACCCGCATCCTGATCGGCGATGGCGACCCGGTGGAATTCGGCTCGCCCCTGATGATCATCTCCTGAAGGGCGCGACATGTTTGACAAAATCCTGATTGCCAATCGCGGCGAGATCGCCCTGCGCGTCATTCGCGCCGCGCGCGAGATGGGCATCCAGTCGGTTGCCGTCCATTCCACCGCCGACAGTGACGCGATGCATGTGCGCATGGCCGATGAGGCGATCTGCATCGGCCCGCCCTCGGCCACGCAAAGCTACCTGTCCATTCCCGCCATCATCTCGGCCTGCGAGATCACCGGCGCGCAGGCGATCCATCCCGGCTATGGTTTCCTGTCGGAAAACGCCGCCTTCGTGCAGATCGTCGAGGATCACGACCTGACCTTCATCGGCCCCACGGCGGAACATATCCGCGTCATGGGCGACAAGATCACCGCCAAGGAGACGATGAGGAAGCTCGGCGTGCCCTGCGTGCCCGGCAGCGAGGGCGGTGTCGACACGCTGGAGGATGCGCTGAAGATCGGCGAGGAATTCGGCTATCCCGTCATCATCAAGGCGACGGCGGGCGGCGGCGGCAAGGGCATGAAGGTGGCGCGCTCGGCCGATGAGATGAAGTCGGCCTTCCAGACCGCGCGCGCGGAAGGCAAGTCGAATTTCGGCAATTCGGACGTCTATATCGAGAAATACCTGACCACACCGCGCCATATCGAGATTCAGGTCTTCGGCGACGGCAAGGGCCGCGCCGTGCATCTGGGCGAGCGTGACTGTTCCCTACAACGCCGCCACCAGAAAGTGTTCGAGGAGGCCCCCGGCCCCGCGATCGACGCGGCGACCCGCGCCCGGATCGGCAAGATCTGCGCCGATGCAATGGCCGATATCAACTATATCGGGGCCGGCACGATCGAGTTCCTCTTTGAGGATGGCGAGTTCTATTTCATCGAGATGAACACCCGGCTTCAGGTCGAACACCCGGTGACCGAGGGCGTCTTCGGCGTCGACCTCGTGCGCGAACAGATCCGCGTCGCCGCCGGTTTGCCGATGTCCTTCACCCAGGACGACCTGCAGGTGCAGGGCCACGCCATCGAGGTGCGCATCAACGCCGAGAAACTGCCGAATTTCTCGCCCTGCCCCGGCAAGATCACGCAATTCCACGCCCCTGGCGGGCTTGGCGTGCGGATGGATTCGGCGCTCTATGACGGCTATTCGATCCCGCCCTATTACGACAGCCTGATCGCCAAGCTGATCGTGCAGGGCCGCGACCGGCCCGAGGCGCTGGCGCGTCTGCACCGGGCGCTTGGCGAATTGATCGTGGACGGCATCGACACCACCATCCCCCTCTTCCGCGACCTTTTGCGCGAAGAGGCGGTTCAGACGGGCAATTACAACATCCACTGGCTGGAGAAGTGGCTGGCGGAAACCTATCCCTGACCCGACGCTTTCCGCCCCGTAACCCGATATGGATACGGGGGCGATTTCGCCTTTGCGCTGACCCGGATCGCGCAACAGTCTGTCGCAGCCGCCCCCCGCTACATTCGCGGGAAACCCTGCTAGACTGCCGGTGCAATGCCTCATGATGTCCTGACCCCCACACGCCCTGCCATCACCCCTGATCTTCTGCTCAGGGCCTATTCGGTGGGCATCTTTCCAATGTCCGAGGGGCGCGAGGATCCGGGCGTTTTCTGGGTCGATCCGCAGATGCGCGGGATCATTCCCCTGAATGGCCTGCACATCTCGCGCAGCCTGGCCCGCGCGATCCGGGCAGAGCGCTACCAGGTCCGCGTCAACGCCGATTTCGCGGGCACCGTGCTGGGATGCGCCGCGCGCGACGAGACCTGGATCAACGACCAGATCTTCGACCTCTACGAACAGCTTCACGCCGCGGGCTTCGCCCATTCGGTCGAGGTCTGGGATGGGGATGACCTGGTCGGCGGCGTCTATGGCGTGGCGCTCGGCGCCGCGTTCTTCGGCGAAAGCATGTTCTCGCGCCGTACGAATGCCTCCAAGATCGCGCTGGCCTACCTGGTCAAGCGGCTGCGCTACGGCGGCTTTCAGCTGTTCGATACGCAGTTCGTCACCGATCACCTGCTGAGCATGGGCGCGGTCGAAATCCCGCGTTCCGAGTATCGCAAGCGGCTGGAAAAGGCGCTGGATTGGGAGGCCGATTTCCTCGCCCAACCCTCACCGGTGCCGGTTCACGAGATCCTGCACCGCAGAACCCAGACATCGTAGCGCGGGTGTTCCAGCGCCACCAGCGCGGGGCTGGAGGCGATCATCCAGGCGTTGAACAGCTCCTCGCCCTCAAGATCGAGCACCTGGACATGGGCATAGGCCTCGGCCTCGGGAGTGTCCTCGGGGTAGCGGCATTCGATCAGCCGCACCGCGATGCGCCCGACCAGCACGGTCTGGCCGCGCGCGATGTCGATATCGGTGGACCGGCCCACGGTCTTGTCCAGCATCCGCAGCACCGCGCCGGGGGCTTCCAGAACCACCGGGCCGGGGTCGAAATTCGGGTTCGGCTCCTGCGTCAGTTGCACGCCGTCCTGCTGCGCCAGCGCCGCAAGGGGCCACAGCATCAGGGTCAGCGCAAGCGCGAGCCGCCTCATTGCGTGCTGTCCCCGCCATTGCCGCCGACATAGCGCAGCAGAAGCGTGACCAGCGAGACCGAGCTTTGCGTGTTGTAGATCTCGTCCCCCTCGGCCAGCGCTTCGAGGGATCCGCCGGGCAGAAGCTCAACGAAATTGCCGCCGAGCAGCCCTTCCGAGGAGATTGCAACCGTGCTGTCCTCGGGCACCTCCACATCGTCGAGCACGGTGAACCCGACATCGGCGCGGAAGGTTTCGGTGTTCAGCGTCAGATCGGTGACGGATCCCACGCGCACGCCGGCCAGCCGCACATCGGTGCCGACCGTGATGCCGTCCGCGGCGCGGAACGAGGCCGACAGGCGGTAGCTGTCGCTCGATCCCATCTCGTAGCCGCCGACCTGCGCGGCATAGATGAAGAACCCCACCGCGGCAGCCAGGACGGCCCCGCCGACCAGAACTTCTGTCGTGTTTTCGGACATTTGAAAGGCTCCCCGAGGGTTATTCCGGGCTCCAGGCCTCGTAATCGCTGCGCTCGGCCGGCACCGCGCGGCGGATCGACCCGGCGGGCGCATAGGCGTTTTCCGTGCCGGTCATGTTCGGAATATGCGGCTTTTCCCAGGTCTTGTGAACCATGGGCCGGTCGGTCGGCGGCTCGGCATAGGTGTGGTGCAGCCAGCCATGCCATTCCGGCGAGACGCGGCTGCCCTCGACCAGGCCGTGATAGATCACCCACCGGCGGCTGTCATCGGCGTTGCGATAGTAGATATTGCCCTGATCGTCCTCGCCCACCTTCTGGCCCTTGCGCCAGGTGAAAAGCTGCGTGCCGATGGTCTGGTCGTTCCACCAGGTGAACAGGCGATTGATGAACGCAAGCATTTGGGCCTCCGGCAAGGGGGTAATCATGGCCCTTCCCTAATGCCGCAACTGGGCGGGGAGGTCCAGCGCGAAAGCCTCGGGCAGGGTGACGCGGGCAGAGGTCCGCACCCCCCTGCCCGCGCGGCGTCTCAGGCGGCCAGCGCCGAGGCGACGTCGGTATAGTCCAGGCCAAGCGCCTCGGCGACGGCCTTATAGGTGACCTTGCCGTTCCAGACGTTGAGACCGTTGGCCAGATGCGGATCGGCGCGCAGTGCTTCCTGCCAGCCCTTGTCGGCGATGCGCAGGGCATGCGGCAGCGTCACGTTGTTCAGCGCATAGGTCGAGGTGCGGGCCACGGCACCCGGCATGTTGGCGACGCAGTAATGCACGATGCCATCGACCAGGTAGGTCGGATCGGCATGGGTGGTCGCCTTCGAGGTCTCGAAACACCCGCCCTGGTCGATGGCCACGTCGACCATCACCGCGCCGGGCTTCATCGTCGACAGCATGTCGCGGCTGACCAGCTTGGGCGCGGCGGCACCGGGCAGCAGCACCGCACCGATGACCATGTCGGCCTCGGCCACGCATTCGGCGAGGTTCGCCTGGTTCGAGAAGCGTGTCATGGCGCGGGCCTCGAAATGGATCGCCAGACGCTCCAGCACTTCCGGGTTGCGGTCGAGGATGGTGACATCCGCGCCAAGCCCCACGGCCATCTGCGCCGCGTTGAACCCGACGACGCCGCCACCCAGGACGGTGACCTTGCCCGGCGCCACACCCGGCACACCGCCAAGCAGCACGCCGCGCCCGCCATGGGCCTTTTCCAGCGCCGAGGCCCCGGCATGGACCGACATCCGGCCCGCGACCTGGCTCATCGGCTTGAGCAGCGGCAGGCCGCCATGGCGGTCGGTGACGGTCTCATAGGCGATACAGGTCGCGCCCGAGGCCACGAGATCCTTGGTCTGGGCGGGATCGGGGGCGAGGTGCAGGTAGGTATAGAGGATCTGCCCCTCGCGCAGCATCGCGCGCTCACCGGCCTGGGGTTCCTTGACCTTGACGATCATGTCGGCGGTGGCAAAGACCTCCTCGGCGGTATCGACAATCGCGGCGCCCGCGGCACGGTAGGCGTCATCCTCGGCCCCGATTCCGGCCCCGGCCCCCGCCTCGATCACGACCTGATGGCCATGCGCGATCATCTCTTCGGCGCTTTCGGGCGTTATGCCGACGCGGTATTCGTGGTTCTTGATTTCCTTCGGGCATCCGATCTTCATGGCGCTGGTCCTCCCCCTATGCGTGAATTGCGCGTAAAATACCCGCGAAACGCCGGGATTTTGTTGATTTTTTCCTGACGTTATGCTGAGTTTCTGCAAGTTTCTTGCGCAACCGACACGGTATCCGGAAAATAATGGACCAGATCGACACCCGCATCCTGCGCGCCCTGCAACGCGATTCGCACCGCCCGGTGGCCGAACTGGCCGCCGATCTGGGTCTGTCGGCCTCGGCCTGTCACCGCCGCATCAAGGCGCTTGAAGGCGCGGGCATCATCGCCGGATACGCCGCCCGGCTGAGCCGCAGGAAACTGGGCTTCAGCCTGCTGGTCTTTGTCGAGATCACCCTAAAAAGCCAGGAACGCAGCGTGTTGCAGGCGTTCGAGCAGGCGGTGCGCGCCGCCGATGACATCCTGGAATGCCACCTGACCAGCGGCCAGGCCGATTACACCCTGCGCGTCAGCGCCCGCGACATGGACGATTACGACCGCATCCACCGCGACGGGCTGGCCACCCTGCCCCATGTCGCGGCGATGCACACGACCTTTGCCCTGCGCCCCATCAAACACTGGCAGGGCTACCCGGTCAGATAGGGGTTTTGCTTGGCCGGGGGCTTCTGTAGGTTGCCCCCGAAAGGCCCATAAAAACGAGAGGTTCGAGGGGGATCACATGCAGGTAGTGTTTCACATCGGCGCGCCCTGCACGGATGACGACCGGCTGATCAAATCGCTCCTGCGCAACCGCGAGGCGCTGGCCCGCGACGGCATCGCCATCCCCACCCCGGCGCAGTATCGCGGCGTGATCTCGGACACGATGCGCGCGCTGGCCGGTGCGCCTGCGCCGCTCGAAATGCAGGACGCCATCCTTGAGGCCGCCCAGGTGCCCGATGGTGCCGCGCGGGTGGTGTTCTCGGATGCCAAGATCGTCACCATCCCGCGGCTGGTCATGATCGGGCCGCAGATCTGGCCCAAGATCGAGCGCAAGGCGCGCAATCTGCGCAACCTTTTCCCCGAGGCCGAGGTGGAGTTCTTCGTCGGCATGCGCGACCCCGCCACGCTGATCCCGACGCTTTTCAAAGGCTCGCGCTTTACCGATTTCGCCGAGTTCACCGACGACATGCAGCCCCTCGCGCTGGCCTGGTCGGAAATGCTGATGCGGATGCGCGCCGCGGTGCCCGAGAGCCCGGTCACGGTCTGGTGCAACGAGGATACGCCGCTGATCTGGGGCGAAGTCCTGCGCGAGATGGCCGGCTGCAACCCGACGGCCCCTCTGGAGGGTGTCGACGACCTGCTGGAGGAATTGATGGAGCCCAAGGGTTTCAAACGGTTGCAGGAATATCTGGAGAAGAACCCGCCGGAAAACGAGATGCTGCGGCGCCGGGTGACGGCGGCCTTCCTCGACAAATACGTGCGCGACGACATGATCGAGGAAGAGCTGGACACACCCGGCTGGTCGCCCGAGATGCTGGAGGCGATGACCGACGCCTACGAGGATGACATGGACGCGGTCGCCCGCATCCCCGGCGTCACGCTGATCACGCCGTGAGACCGGGGCGATGCGCGGGGTCGACCCCGCGCACGCAAACTGCGTCGGCGCAGTTTCCCCCCCGGCAATCAGCGCATGCCCAAGGCTTCCTTGTACATCTCCAGCACCGCCTCTTCCTCGGCGATATCGTCGGGCTCGCGCTTGCGCAGCGCCACGACCTTGCGGATCACCTTGGTGTCGTAGCCGCGCCCCTTGGCCTCGGCCATGACCTCCTTCTGCTGGTCCGCGATGTCCTTTTTCTCGGCCTCGAGCCGCTCGAACCGTTCGATGAACTGGCGCAGCTCGTCTGCGGTCACGCGGTAGCTGTCGGGGGGGGAGGAAGCGGTGTCGTCCATCACGGGCCTGCCTTGTTGTTGGAAATCAGCTCTGGCCAGCGGTCTACCCCGACGCCCGCGCCCTCGCAAGACTTGCGAAGCGGCCCCCGGCGGGCTAAGGCCCAAAACGGCAGAGGGGCGGCGAAAGGATATCGGGGATGGTGTGGCTGGTCTGGGTCGGCGCGGGGCTGACATTGGCGGGGCTGGTGCTGATCGGCTACTGCATCGCGGCGGCGCTCAGGGTGCGGCGCGCGGGGCTTGCCGACGAGGAAACGCGCGCGCGCCTGCAACGCATCGTCTTCATCAACATGGGCGCGCTGTTGCTGTCGGCCCTCGGGCTGATGTCGGTCGTCCTGGGCGTGTTCCTGGCCTAGGCCCGCCCTATTCCAGCCGCGCCGCCCCCAGGATCAGACCCGGTCCGGCCTCCTGCACGATCACCACTACGGGCGTGTCGCTGGCATCGGTCAGGCTGAGGCGGAAAGGCTCCTCGCCGGTCCAGGTGCCGACCTGCGACCATTCGGTGACGATATTGGTATAGGTGAAGGTGCGGCCAGCATTCTCGCCGCGCCGGATCTCGACGGTTGCCGTCGGATCGTAGCGCACGACCTGCACCACCATCGCGTCATCAGGCATCGCCATTGTGGCCTCGGCCTCGATATTCAGGACCGAGCCCTCGCGGCTCAGCCGCACATGCACCGGGTATTCGACCTCGCGTTGGGTCATGATCAGGTCGGCCACGCGCATCGTCTCGCTGCCGACGACATGCTCGCCGCCGCCAATGATCATCTGGGGCGTGTAGACCATGCGCCGCCCCGCCGCGCGGGCATAGGCGTGCTGACGGCGGGTGAACTGGCGCGAGGCAAAAGTGTCCTCCCACCCGATGTAATCCCAGTAATCGACATGCAGCGCCAGCGGGATGACGTCGTCGCGCGTCGCGAGCTCGGCCAGAAGCGCATCGGCGGGCGGACAGGCGGAACAACCCTGGCTGGTAAAAAGCTCGATCACGACGGGTACATTCACGACGGGGCCATCCGCGCGCGGCGCGGTGGCCGACGCGAGGCCGAGGATCAGGGCGAGGGCAAAGGCGATGCGGCGCATGGGGGTCCCTTCGGGTCTATGACCTAGACCTAGCCATCCGAAGCCCGGCTTACCAATCAAGCCTTTGCGATATTTCGTTACAGCCAGCGGCCTGTGGTCTGCATGTAACGGCGCGCCTCCAGCCCGAAGGTTTCGATCAGGCGTTCTTCTTCCGGTTGAATGAAGCGCAGGGTGAGGACCGAGATGAACAGCCCCGGCAGCAGCGCCGCGCTGAGCGCCCCGAGCCAGAGCACATAGCCCGTCAGCATCGCCACCAGCCCCAGGTAGATCGGATTGCGCGAGAAGCGGAACGGGCCCTCGGTAATCAGCACGCGCGGCGCGTGATGCGGCTCGATCGGGGTGCGCTTGGCCCGGAACCACAGCGCTGACCAGAGGATCAGCCCCGCTCCGCCCGCGATCAGCACCAGCCCGAGCCCCCAGAAGACCGGCCCGAAGGCCAGCACCAGCGGCAATTCGCGCGCCAGCAGCCAGGCGGCGAGGCAGAAACCCGCAAACCAGATCGGCGGCAGATCGGGAAAGCCCTTCATCAAGCGTCACTGGAAGATCGACAGGTCGAGGTCCAGCCCGCAGCCAAGCCAGATCGCGTGATCGCGGTGATCGGCCAGTTGCGCCGGTTTGCTCTCGCCGGTGATCGGATGGGCGAAGACGACCAGCCCGCCCCGGTTCAACGCCAGCCAGGGCAGCAGGCGGGCGAACTCCTCGGGCGTGGCGGACAGCTGGCACGAGCCGCAGGGATGCGGGCCGACGGGCTTGTCATGCAGCCGGCCCATCCCGACGCCGAAAACCTCATGCGCCGCCTCGCACAGATCCTGCGCCCGCGCGCGGGTCTGCGCCGTGAAATAGACATGGGCGTGATAGCCCTTGATTTCGGCGGTTCCGGTCATGGCGCAAGCCCCCCTCTCGTAACCGCCCCAGTCTAGATCAAGCGCGGGAGTACCGCCAGAGGCGGTTGGGGGCCTGCCCCGTCAGGACACCGCCCGAACTGGGGCAGTTTCTGCGGCGGTTCCACCGAAAATCCCGAGCCGCGCCTTGATGGCGTCCGGCAACAGCCGCGGCGTGCTGATCCGGGGGCGCGCCATCTCGGGGATGATCCGCTCGCAGCCGTAAAGCTCGAGATACTCGCCGTGATTGTCGAACGCCGCCCTCCCGACATAGTCGATGAAGGTTTCCGCAGCCGCGCCATTGGCGAGGATGACGTCGTGGTCTTCTGTCTCGACGTGGTAGACGGTGAAGCTGTCGGGAAGCTCTGCCAGCGGCACCCAGTCGATTGTCGTGCCATTCACCAGCGCGCTCGCGTTGATCACCAGCCCGTCGACAATCATGCCATGATCGGCGGTGACCGTCAGGTCGGTGTGCGGCAGGCCATCGCCCAAGGCCCCGGCCTGGATGCGCACCGGTTGCATGCGCTGGCCACAAAAGAGCTTGTAAACCGTCTGCCGCCCGATCCATTTGACGTCACAGGGTCTTCCCGAGGCTGTGTAGATGGTATCGGCGATCGACAGATTTTCGACCGGGCGCGGCCCCTGAGCCGTACTGATCAGCGTGCCCTCGGCAAAACAGGTCAGAAATCCGCCGCTTGTGATCGTCGGCAAAGTGTCCGGAAATACCGTGCCCGCCGATGGCGAAAAAACAAAATAGATGGATTCGGTCGGGTGCTGGTCATCCAACACCGGCAGAGAGCCGGAAGGGTTCGAAATCGTTCCCAGAAACGGACGCGCGGTCGCTACGTCACCGATCATGAACGTCCCTTCATTCGGAAGAAAGACCCCGAAGGCCGTCAGGGAATTGTCCGTGTTCTGGACGATGGTGCCAGATTCGATACTCAGGCCGATCCGCGATCCATTCAGATAGACGGCCAAGGAAGCGTACTGGAAGGTGGCAAAATAGGCACCGGGCATCTGATGGCTCCATCGTCAGCGACGAGGGCCGGAGCCACGCCGATTGAGCTTGGGTTTCATGACGAAGACTGGGTCTTTCCGTCGGTTTCAAGTTTCACAAGTCAAATGCCGACACCTCAGCAGGACCGACCCTCGACACGGACACAGCGCCGAGAAAGATCCCGGCAGATGCTACGCCAGCCTTTCACCCGAGTCACGCGGTTCCTTGCTGACAACGCGACCGCCCCCCCCTCGCCTACGGTGCCTTGACGGCGCCGGACACAAGCCGACGGTTCGAGGTGAGCTGCTGGTTTGGCGGGGCCACCCGAGACCGCCCGGTCAAGAGACCGCTGCCAAATCCGGCTCGCGCCGGGTGTCGACGGCTCCGAGCCTCACTCTCACAGCCTCGGGCAACAGCCGCGCGGTGGAAATCCGCGGCTGTGCCATCTCGGGGATGATGCGCTCGGCCCCGTAGAGGTCCAGATACTCGGCGTGGTTGTCGAAGGCGGCGCGTCCGGCATAGTCGATGAACGTCTCGGCGGGCGCGCCATTGGCCAGGATCACGTCGTGGTTCTCGGTCTCGATATGGTAATAGGCCACGCCCTCGGCCAAGTCGGCCAGCGGAACGAACGCGATGGACTTGCCATTGACCAGCGCGCTGGCGTTGACCACCAGGCCGTCGAGGATCATGCCATGGTCGGCGCTGACGATCAGGTCGGTGTGCGGCAGACCGTCCCCCAGGGCGCCTGCGCGGATGCGTACGGGGTCCAGGCTTTCATGGATGAAGGGCCGGGTGATGGCCTGACGACCGATCCATTTCACCGTGACCGTCCGGTTGTCGGCGGTGGTGATGCTGTCGCCGATGGTCAGGGTTTCGACGGCAACCTCGCCCCCCGGCGTCGCGATCAGGGTGCCGGTGAGAAAACAGAACGCATAGGGCGTCGAGGTGTCGATCAGCGAGGTATCGAAGGAGGTGGGATAATCGGTCTTGAGCAGGCTTTGTTCCGATTCCAGCACATAGGCCCCGCCCGATCCGCCGACGACACGGGTGACGATGAAGGTATTGGGGCCAAGCGTCAGGGTTCCGATCACCTCGGTATTGGTGGTGCTGAAGGTGTTGTCCACAAACTCGCCCGGCACAAGCTGGTCATCCATGCCGCCGGCAAGCTCGGTATAGGTGTCGTTCAGGTTGGTCGCGAAATTGGCCGACGAGGTCGCCTGCGACACGGTGCCGGAATTGCCGTCATAGACCTGGTAGGAATTGATCGTGATGACACCCATGGTGATGCTCCTGCTTGTACCGGCACATGCCGTTGAGAATACGAACGGCAGGAACCCGTCGGGCAGTCCAGACCTGTCCTCCAAGTATCAGAGATCACCTGACATCGCCAAGCGCAATCGCCACCCGGCGGCGGTACGCGCGCTCAGCCCGTCAGGCGCATGTCACGGTCAGCCCCGGCGCCACCGATCCCTAACCGCGCCCGGATCGCCTCGGGCAGCAGGCGTTGTGTGCTGATCCGGGGGTGTGCCATCTCGGGGATGATCCTCTCAGCCCCGTAGAGGTTGAGATAGTCCGCATGGTTGTCGAAGGCGGCGCGGGTGGCATAGTCGATGAAGGTCTCGGCAGGCGCGCCGTTGGCGAGGATCACGTCATGCGCTTCGGTCTCGACATGGTAGTAGGTCACGCGATCCGGCAATTCCGCCAGAGGGATGAAATCAATCGTCGACCCATTCACCAGCGCCGAGGCGTTGATCACCAGCCCGTCGAGGATCATGCCGTGATCGGCGGTCACTGTCAGATCACTGTGCGGCAGGCCGTCACCCAATGCCCCGGCCCGGATGCGGACGGGCGCGGTGCGCTCGCCCGTGAATTGCGGAAACAGCGTCTGGCGGCCGACCCAACGGACCGCCACGATCTTGCCCTCAGCGGTCATGACCGGATCGCCGATGCAAAGCTCCTCGACGGCCCGCTCACCGGTGCCGGTGGCGATCATCGTGCCGGCGGCAAAACAGAAGGCGAAGGGGTCGCCGAAATTGATGTCGGCGAGATTGATGGCCGCGGGCAATTCGTTGTCATTCTGCGCAAACAGCCAGTAATCAGGAAATCCACTATCATCGACGAATACCGGATAGAGGGTTCCACCTATGTCGATGGTGCCCCTGTAGATCAGATTGTAGAAGCCCGTGTCGGGATCGGTCCCCCCCGAATCTGATCCTTCGAAACGATCGTTGTTGTCCCCATCGGGAATGGTGCCATCGGTATTGTTTCCGGAGCGTCCCATGGTTCCGAAATTTGGCTCATATGACCGCCAGGATGAATAAGCGAAATCGGGCATGACCGTTCCTCATGGTTTTTTTCCGCAGAATGCGAAACGCCTCTGCTCAACGCAAGTGTCGGTATCGCATCTGCAGACAGAAACCTCCCGAACCGGGCATGACGCCGCGCAACATGAATATACGCCAAGGCGCTAACGACCCTGTTCGGTGTGCTGCAGATGGGTTCCGGTCTCTTGTAACGCGGTGGCCTGCGGTCTTTGTCAATCTGCGAGAGCCGCCACGCGCACCGGAGGTTCGGGTGCCGCTCCCCCGGCATCCGCCTTCAGTCGCGCCTTGATCTTGTCCGGCACCATCCGAGGGGTGGAAATCCGCGGTCGGGACATCTCGGGGATGATGCGGTCAGCCCCGTAGAGGTCCAGATAGTCCGCGTGGTTGTCGAATGCCTGCCGTCCGGCATAGTCGATGAAGGTCTCGGCAGGCGCGCCATTGGCGAGGATGACGTCATGCGCTTCGGTCTCGACATGGTAGTAGGTCACGCGATCCGGCAATTCCGCCAGAGGGACGAAATCAATCGTCGAGCCGTTGACCAATGCGCTTGCGTTGATCACCAGCCCGTCGAGCACCATGCCGTGATCGGCGGTGACCGTGAGGTCGCTGTGCGGCAGGCCATCGCCCAAAGCCCCGGCCCCGATGCGGACGGGCTGCATGCGCGGGCCGGAAAAGAGCTTGTGCACCGTCTGCCGCCCGATCCATTTGACCGCAACCGGATGACCGTTCTGGTCGACGATCTCATCGCCGATCCGCAGTCCTTCTACCGCAACTTCACGCCCCCGCATCGCAATTTGCGTTCCCGGCGCGAAACACATGGTGTAGCCCGTATTGTTTATCACCAAGGGCGTGCCGAAAAGGCTGCCGGAATTGGCCGCGATGTAATAATAGTTCACGCCGCTCTCGAACAGCACCGGATAGCCTGCGTCGGTCACGCCAATGATCGTGATGTTCGCCGTCGCTGTCCAGGACACTGGATCGTTCAACGCGATCTGGCCGTCATCGGTCAGATCCTGATCGTCTTCCAGAGTGGTTGACGTCGGGTTCCCGCCCACGGTGTAGCTGGAAAGGCCCCTTGGGTCCGTGCCAGCAAAGCTGTAGTAATGCGAGTACGTGGCCATCGTCGCCATGAAAATTCCCCCGAAGTCCTATGATGTTGCGCAGGACAATCGGTCCCGCGAATAGAAATCGCCCGCGCCATTTGGCGAGATTCCCTTACGGCCTGTCAACACAAACCTTTGAAAATAGGCCAACTTTCTTGAAACTGCACTGCATGCGGTTGCGTGCAACATAGGCCATGACAACCGGGTATGTGCCGGTGTCGTCGGGAATGAAGCGCGCAGGGTAGGCAGACCCGTCCCCTGACAACGCCGGAAAAGGTGGGCAGCTATTGCCCACCCTGCCCCGTCACCCCGCCTTGGCCAGGTCGCGCAGCACGTAATGCAGCACGCCGCCATGTTCGACATATTCCTTCTCGATGGCGGTATCGATACGGCACTTGAGGGTGATCTCCTTCACCGTGCCGTCCTCCATCGTGATCTTGCAGGGCACCTCCTGCTGCGGCTTGACCTCGTCGAGCCCCAGGATCGAGACCGTCTCCTTGCCGGTCAGGCCGAGCGTCTTGCGGGTGTCGCCGCCGGTGAACTCGAACGGGATCACGCCCATGCCGACGAGGTTGGAGCGGTGGATACGCTCGAAGTTTTCCGCGATCACGGCCTTGACGCCCAGAAGCGCGGTGCCCTTGGCGGCCCAATCGCGCGAGGAGCCCGCGCCGTATTGCTCACCGCCGAAGATGACCAGCGGCGTGCCCGCCTCCTGATGCGCCATCGCGGCGTCGTAGATCGAGGTCTGCTTGCCGTCGGGCCCAAGCGTGTAGCCGCCCTCGACCCCGTCCAGCATCTCGTTCTTGATGCGGATATTGGCGAAGGTGCCGCGCATCATGACCTCGTGGTTGCCGCGCCGTGAGCCGTAGGAGTTGAACTCGCGCACCGGCACCTGGCGTTCGACCAGGTATTGACCGGCGGGCGTGCTTTCCTTGAACGACCCGGCGGGGCTGATGTGGTCGGTGGTGACCATGTCGCCCAGAACCGCCAGCACCTTGGCATCCTCGATATTCGAGATCGTGCCGGGATCCTTGCTCATGCCCTGGAAATAGGGCGGGTTCTGCACATAGGTGGATTGCGGCGGCCAGTCATAGGTCTCGGCGTCTGAGGTTTCCACCTCCTGCCATTTCTCGTCGCCCTTGAAGACATCGGCGTATTTCTCGATGAAGGCTTTCCGGGTCACGGTCTTCTGGACCAGGTCGGCGATCTCCTTCTGGGAGGGCCAGAGGTCTTTCAGGTAGACCGGGTTGCCGTCCTTGTCCTCGGCCAGCGGATCGCGGGTGATGTCGATATTCATGTCCCCGGCCAGCGCATAGGCCACGACCAGCGGCGGGCTGGCCAGGTAGTTGGCGCGCACATCCGGTGAAATCCGGCCCTCGAAATTCCGGTTGCCCGACAGGACCGAGACGCCGATCAGATCGTTGTCGTTGATCGCCTTGCTGATCGCGGGCTCCAGCGGGCCGGAATTGCCGATGCAGGTGGTGCAGCCATAGCCCACGAGGTTGAAGCCGATGGCATCCAGATCGTCCTGAAGCCCGGCGGCTTCCAGGTATTCCGAAACGACCTGGCTGCCCGGTGCCAGCGAGGTCTTGACCCAGGGCTTGCGGTTGAGGCCCAACTCGCGCGCTTTCCGCGCCACCAGGCCCGCGCCGATCATCACGTAAGGGTTCGAGGTGTTGGTGCAGGACGTGATCGAGGCGATCACGACCGAGCCGTCATGCAACTGGTAATGGCCGTCCTCGGTGCTGACGAAGGCGTGCTCGTGCTGGCCGGTACTGCCGGGGATGTCGCGCGGCTCGGGCGCGCCGCCTTCGCCCAACCAGCGCGTCTCATCCTTGGCCCGGACATCACGGCCCTCGCGGAAGCCGTTGACATATTTCGTGAATTCCGACGCAGCGGCATCCAGCGCGATGTGATCCTGGGGCCGTTTCGGGCCGGAAATGGCGGGCACGACCGACCCCATGTCCAGGCTCAGCGTGTCGGTATAGATCGGCGCATAGCTGTCATCGCGCCACATGCCGTTTTCCTTGGCATAGGCCTCGACCAGCGCGATGCGGTCCTTGTCGCGGCCGGTCAGCTCCAGGTAGCGCAGGGTTTCGCCGTCGATCGGGAAGAAGCCGCAGGTGGCGCCGTATTCGGGGGCCATGTTGGCGATGGTGGCGCGGTCGGCCAGCGGCAGGTGGTTCAGACCCTCGCCGTAGAACTCGACGAACTTGCTGACAACGCCCTTTTTGCGCAGCATCTCGACCACTTTCAGCACCAGGTCGGTGCCGGTGCAGCCCTCGACCATCTTGCCGGTCAGCTCGAAGCCCACAACCTCGGGGATCAGCATGGAAATCGGCTGCCCCAGCATCGCGGCCTCGGCCTCGATGCCGCCGACGCCCCATCCCAGGACGGCCAGGCCGTTGATCATGGTGGTGTGGCTGTCGGTGCCGACCAGCGTGTCGGGATAGGCCACGCTCTCGCCATTCTGGTCCTCGTCGGTCCAGACCGTCTTGCCCAGATATTCCAGGTTGACCTGGTGGCAGATGCCGGTGCCCGGCGGCACCACGCGGAAATTGTTGAACGCGCCCTGCCCCCATTTCAGGAACTGGTAGCGCTCCATGTTGCGCTCATATTCGCGGTCGACGTTCATCTGGAAGGCGCGCGGGTTGCCGAACTCGTCGATCATGACCGAGTGGTCGATGACCAGGTCGACCGGGTTCAGCGGGTTGATCTGCTGCGCGTCGCCACCAAGCGCCACGATGCCGTCACGCATCGCCGCGAGGTCCACCACCGCCGGAACCCCGGTGAAATCCTGCATCAACACGCGCGCCGGGCGATAGGCGATCTCGCGCGGGTTCTGGCCGCCCTTGTCGGACCAGTCTGAGAACGCCTTGATGTCGTCCACCGTGACGGTCTTGCCATCCTCGAAGCGCAGCATGTTTTCCAGCACCACCTTGAGGGCGGCAGGCAGCTTGGAGAAATCGCCAAGCCCGGCGGCCTCGGCGGCGGGGATCGAGTAATAGGCGACGGACTGGTCGCCAACGGTGAGCGTCTTGCGCGTCTTGGCGCTGTCTTGACCGACGGTAATGGGCATGGGTGGGGCCTCCCTGAACTGCGCGGAAATTGGGTATCGCTGCCGCTTCACATGCCAGCAAACCCTGCCCCGATCAAGGGGGGTGCGGCGATTTTGTATGCAATGGCATACTGAAATCGAGGGGTTTCGCGCTGTGACAGGCTGGCGCTTCCCCCCTTGCCCCGTTTGGGCTAGGGGTTCGGCCCATGACGCTTGTTGTAGACGCCCTGTCCTGCGCCCGAGGCGGTGTTCCGATCCTGACCGGGGTGGGCTTTGCGCTGGCGCCGGGCGAAGGGCTTGTCCTGCGCGGGCCGAACGGGTCCGGCAAGACGACCCTGCTGCGCGCGCTGGCGGGGTTGACGCCGCCCGTCGCGGGCCGGATCGACGCGCCCGAGGATGCCATCGCCTATGCGGGCCATGCCGACGGGCTGAAAGCGCAGCTCAGCGTCGCCGAGAACCTGGCCTTCTGGGCGGGCGTCTTTGGCGGGCGCGACATATCGGCGGCGGTCGAGGGGTTCGACCTTGCGGGCCTTCTGGACCGGCGGGCGGGAAATCTTTCGGCGGGGCAGAAACGGCGGCTGAGCCTGGCGCGGCTTCTGGTTACCGGGCGACCGATCTGGTGCCTGGATGAACCCACCGTGTCGCTGGATACCCGGAACGTCGCCCGCTTCGGCGCGGCGGTGCGCGGGCATCTGGACGCGGGCGGGATCGCCGTCATCGCCACCCATATCGACCTGGGACTGGAGGATGTGCAAAGCCTCGACATCACCCCCTTCATCGCACGCGACGCGTCAGGCACACCCGATCCGTTCCTGTCCGGGGGCGCGTTGTGAAGGGACTTCTTCTACGAGATCTTCGGCTCGCCTTCCGCGCCGGCGGCGGGTTCGGGCTCGGCCTTGCCTTCTTCCTGATCGTCACCGTGCTGATGCCCTTCGGGATCGGCCCCGAGACCGCGACGCTGGCCCGCATCGCGCCGGGGATCTTGTGGATCGGGGCGCTTCTGGCCTGCCTCCTGTCGCTCGACCGCATCTTCGCCCTGGATTGGGAGGACGGATCGCTCGACCTGCTGGCCACCGCGCCGCTGCCGCTGGAGGCCGTCGCCGCCGTCAAGGCGCTGGCGCATTGGATCACCACCGGCCTGCCGCTGGTCGCGCTCAGCCCTGTCCTCGCGGTGCTGCTGAACCTGCCCGCCGAGGGGTTCCTCTGGCTCATCGCGTCCCTGACCCTCGGCACGCCCGCCCTTTCCGCTATCGGCAGTTTCGGCGCGGCGCTGACGGTGGGGCTGAGACGCGGCGGGCTGCTCATGTCGCTATTGGTGCTGCCGCTCTATGTGCCGACGCTGATCTTCGGGGCCGAGGCCGTGCGGCGCGGGGCGGACGGGCTGGACGCCGCCACACCGCTGGCATTGCTGGCCGGGGTCACGCTGGCGACGCTGGCCGCGATGCCCTTCGCCGCCGCCGCCGCCCTCCGCGTCAATCTGCGCTAGGCGCGCGTCCTCAAGCCCCATTGTGAAGCAAGTTGACGCGGCATAGGTTGCGGCGCATGTCGATCTGGGAATATGCAAATCCACGCAAGTTCATGGCCCTTTCGGGCGCTGTGCTGCCATGGGTCAGCGCAGCAGCCGCGATCGTGCTGGTCGGCGGGCTGATCTGGGGCTTCTTCTTCACGCCCGACGATTTCCGCCAGGGCTCCACCGTCAAGATCATCTACCTGCATGTGCCCGCCGCGATCATGGCGACCTCGGTCTGGTTCATGATGCTTGTGACCTCGCTGATCTGGCTCATTCGCCGCCACCATGTCAGCGCCCTGGCCGCCAAGGCCGCCGCCCCCGTGGGCATGGTCTTCACGCTGATCGGTCTTTTCACCGGCGCGGTCTGGGGGCAGCCGATGTGGGGCAGCTGGTGGGAATGGGATCCGCGCCTGACCGCCTTCCTGATCCTGTTCCTCTTCTACCTCGGTTACATGGCGCTGTGGGAAGCGGTCGAGAACCCGGACGCCGCCGCCGACCTGACCTCCGTTCTGTGCCTTGTCGGCACGGTCTTTGCCGTGATCTCGCGCTACGCGATCCTCTTCTGGAACCAGGGGCTGCATCAGGGCGCGTCGCTGTCGATGGATGCCGAGGAAAACGTGGCCGATGTCTTCGCCTACCCGCTCTGGACCAGTATCGGCGGGTTCTTCCTGCTCTTCCTGGCGCTGGTCCTCTACCGCACCCGGACCGAGATCCGCGCCCGCCGCCTGCAGGCGCTGGTGCAACGCGAGAGGATGGCATGATGCCGGATCTGGGGGCCTACCGGGTCGAGGTGCTGTCGGCCTATGCCGGGACGCTGCTGCTTCTCGCGGTGCTCGTCGCCGCGTCCATCTGGAAGGCGCGGCGCACCTTGCGCCAGTTGCGCGATGCCGAGGCGCGGCGGGAAAACGTCAAATGAGATTCAACTGGTTGCTGGCCCTGCCGCTGATCGTGACGGCCGCAATATCGGGTGTCTTCCTGGCGCAGCTTGTGCTCAATCGCGGCGAACTGGCGAGGGGGGGCGATTCCGCCGCCCCGCCCTCGACCCGCGCGGGCAGCGTGGCGCCGGATCTCGACCTGCAACCGCTCACGCAATTGCCCGGACTGACTCGCGCCGATCTTGAAGGCAACGGGTTGGTGATCGTCAATTTCTTCGCCAGCTGGTGCGTGCCCTGCCGCGCCGAGCACCCGACCCTGACCGCGCTGGCCGAGGCGGGCAACCCGCTTTACGGGGTGAATTACCGCGATGCGCCCGCCGATGCGCTCGGCTTCCTGTCCGATCTCGGCAATCCTTACGACCTGATCGGGGCCGATCCCGAGGCCCGTGCCGGCCGGGAGTGGGGCGTGGCGGCGATGCCCGAGACCTTCTTCATCAATGACGAAGGTATCGTCGTGCTGCATTTGCGGGGCCCGGTCCTGCGCCGCAGCCTGCGCAACCAGGTGATCCCGGCCTTGGCCGAGGCCGGTTACACACTGCGAGACGCCGAGGCCATCGCGCAGCAGTGACGAACGCCCGTCCCGTCCCTCACGCCTCTGGCAAGACGGATATTCCTGCCCGCCGCCTGAACTGGCGAAACCGTCCCTGTTCCCGCACCACCCGCCCTGCGCGCCAAAGCGCTCTGTTGTGACGCGGGGGAACTTGGCCTAAGACGATGCGGGAATTTCTTGATCAGGGAGGCTTTCGCCCGATGTCCGACGCACCCACCTACGGTTTCGACACGCTGCAGATCCACGCGGGCGCCAAGCCCGACCCCGCCACCGGCGCGCGGCAGACGCCGATCTACCAGACCACCGCCTATGTGTTCCGCGATGCCGATCACGCCGCGGCCCTCTTCAACCTGCAAGAGGTCGGCTATATCTACTCGCGCCTGACCAACCCCACCGTCGCCGTGCTGCAGGAACGCATCGCCACGCTGGAGGGCGGCGCCGGTGCGGTCTGCTGTTCCTCGGGCCACGCGGCGCAGATCATGGCGCTGTTCCCGCTGATGGGGCCGGGCAGGAACGTCGTGGTCTCGACCCGACTCTATGGCGGCACGGTCACCCAGATGAGCCAGACCATCAAGCGCTTCGGCTGGTCGGCCAAATTCGTCGATTTCGACGATCTGGACGCGGTGAAATCGGCGATTGACGAGGACACCCGCGCGGTGTTCTGCGAAAGCATCGCCAACCCCGGCGGCTATATCACCGATATCCGCGCCATTGCCGACATCACCGACGCGGCGGGCCTGCCGTTGATCGTCGACAACACATCGGCCACGCCCTACCTGTGCAACCCGATCAGCCTGGGCGCGACGCTGGTGGTGCATTCCACCACCAAGTTCCTGACCGGCAACGGCACCGTCACCGGCGGCTGCGTCGTCGATTCGGGCAAGTTCGACTGGATGGCGTCGGACAAGTTCCCCTCGCTCAGCCAGCCGGAACCGGCCTATCACGGGCTGGTCTTCGCCGAGGTGCTCGGGCCGATGGCCTTCACCTTCCATTCCATCGCGATCGGGCTGCGCGACCTCGGCATGACGATGAACCCGCAGGCGGCGCATTACACGCTGATGGGGATCGAGACGCTGTCCCTGCGCATGGAACGCCATGTCGAGAACGCGGTGAAACTGGCGAAATGGCTGGAGGCCGACGACCGGGTCGATTTCGTGACCTATGCGGGGCTGGAAAGCTCGCCCTACTATGCCCGGATCGAGAAGGTCTGCCCGAAAGGTGCCGGCGCCCTCTTCACCTTTGCCGTGAAGGGCGGCTACGAGGCCTGCGTGAAGCTGGTCGATTCCCTTGAGATCTTCAGCCATGTCGCCAACCTGGGCGATACGAGGTCGCTGGTGATCCATTCGGCCTCGACCACGCACCGGCAGTTGACGCCGGAGCAGCAGGAGGCGGCGGGCGCGGCCCCGAACGTGGTGCGCCTGTCGATCGGGACCGAGACGGCGGAGGACCTGATTGCCGATCTGGACCAGGCATTGACCAAGGCCACCGCCTGACCTTTGCGTCGGATTGCCTGACGGCAATCCGATCCGTGGGGGGCTGTCTGCCCCCCACACCCCCCGCCCCCCACACCCGCCGAAGGTATTTCTGGCAAAATGAAGATGTGGGCGCGCGCGTTAAGGGTAACGGGCATGCGTTAGAGTTCGTCGCGTTCATTCGCATTCACGCAGGCGCCCTCTAACCTCTTGATGACGCATGTCCGAGAAGCTCAAAACCGGTTCCCACTTTTGAGCGACATGCTCTAATCATTTGACAGGGATCGGTTTTCGATCTCATAGGTGATCGTGACCTGCGCCGTGAGGGACAGCGCGCCTTCCGCCACCGGGACCGCGCTGCGCGTGGCCATCTCCATCATCTGCGGGCGCGGCTCGGGGCCGGTCTGCTCGGACAGCTCCAGCACATCGCCAAGCGTGACGCCCGCCGCCTCGGCATAAAGCGTGGCGCGGGCCTGCGCGGCCTCCACCGCCGCGATGCGGGCCTCGTCGGTCAGGGGCCCGGGCTCCTGCAGGCCGAAGCTGATGCCGCGGAACTCGTTCGCCCCGGCCTCGGCCACCGCATCGAGCACCTCGCCGAGCGCGTCGATGTCGCGCACGATCACGGCAAGCGCATTGGTCACGCGGTAGGCCTCGATCCGGGCCGGGTCGCCGCCGCCCTCGCGCGCGTCCTGCCAGACCGGGGCCAGATCGAAGCGGGTGGTCTGCATGTCCGCCTCGGCGATACCGGCCCCCCGCAGCACCTCGAAGATGCGCGCCATGCGGGCGGAGTTCCGCGACAGCGCGTCGGCGGCGGTCGCCGCGCGGGTGGCGACGCCAAGCGAGATCGTCGCCATGTCGGGGCTGGCCTGGACCTCGCCGCGTCCGGTTACCGTCAGGATTGCGGGATCATCGGCCAGGGCCGGAGCTGCCAACGGAGCGGCCAGGATCAGACCCAGAACAAGGACAATAGGTTTCATGCGGCGACTTTCCTTTTACATTTCGCCCAAAGAGCTTAGGATGATTTCCGCCAACCCGCACCCGATCGGGCGGCAGTAGGTTTTCCTTGGCGAATTCCTGCTATAGAGACCGGGTTTTCAGGATGAGGGCCGTCCCCGGGGGGATTCGCGGCCCGATCCGACCGAACGGCATCAGAGGCATCAATGGCACCGGAATTCGCTCTGTTTCTATCACCCGATGGAATCGCATTGGCGCATCGCCAGCCAAAGGGTCATTGGGCCGTGCTGGCCGATACGCCGCTGGATGTGGACGACCTGTCGGTCGCGCTGACCGCTCTGCGCAAGCGGGCCGAGGAGCGGGCGGATGGCAAGTTCACCACGTTGGTGGTCCTGCCCGACGACCAGGTTCTGTTCACGTCGCTGACCGCGCCCGGCCCCGATGAGGAGGACCGGCTGGAGCAGATTCGCAGCGGCCTGGAGGGGCTGACGCCCTACCCGGTCGAGGATCTGGCCTTCGATTACACGCCGCTGGAATATGGCCGGGTCAAGCTGGCCGTCGTCGCGCGCGAAACCCTGGCCGAGGCCGAGAGCTTCGCCAAGGAACACGGGTTCGAGCCGGCGGGCTTTGCCGCGCGGCCCGTGGACAATCGCTTTCCGGGCGTGGCGCTGTTCGACCGCGAACCGGACTGGACCGCATCGCTGACCGAGATCGAATTCGGGCGCGACAGCTGGCCCAAGTCGAATGCCAAGCCCGCAGAGGCAGAGGCAGCAGCGGCGGATCCGGCAAAGGAGGCCGTGCCCGGGGCTGAGGCCGATAGAGCGCCCGACAAGGCCGAGGACGCGGCGAAGGCGGCGGCGGCCAAGACCAAGGACGCAGCCGCACCGAAAGACGAGCCGAAAGACGAGCCGAAGGACAGGACCGACGCGCCAGAAGCCGCCGAAGGGGCGGACGGCCCGGCCCCTGATCCCGTCACCGGGGACGCGGTCAAGGCCCCCTCCAAGGCCGCGAAGCCCGCGACCGGCACAGCGACCGAGACCACGCGGGACAAGGTCGAAAACGCCGCGCAGGTGCAACTCTCGGCCCTGTCCCTGCCCGAGGGTTTCGGCCTGCGCCGGGATCGCGACAACCCGGACGATGCCGTTGCCGACCGGATCGGCTCGCGCCCGCCGCGCTTCGGTATTTCCCCGCCCGAGCTGAGCCGCGGCACCGCCACGGGCGACGACACTGGGGACGACGCGGGCGACCGCCCGCGCTTCGGGCGCGGCGAGACCCTGCCCGATCCGCTTGACGACCCGGAAACCAGCCCCGCGCGCCCCTCTGCCGCCGGTCCCGCGCCGGAACTGCCGCCGCTGACGCGGACCAAGCTCCAGGCGCAGCGCGCCAGCACAAGCCTGTCCTCCTCCGACCCCGTGCCCCGCCCCGACCTGCCGCCGCTCTCGACCGCGACCGGTGCGGGGGGGGCCGCGAAACCCGCACGGCGGGGGCGGCTTTCGGGCATGGGCAAGCGGCTGAGCGCGAAGAAACAGTCGCAGACCGGCGCGGCCCCGGCGCCTGAGGCGGAGGCAGGGGCGGAGGCGGCCCCGACACCAACCCCGGTCGGCTCGATCCGGTCGCGGCTCAAGACGCTGGCCCGGCGCCCCGGCGCGAAAAGCGGCACGGCTGCCGACTCCGCGCAGGAGCGACAGGAAAACCGCGCCGCCAGACCCGCCACCATCGCGCCGCCGCCCGCCACCAAGCCGCGGCGCGCGGAAAAGGCGGCCGGGCGGAAATCCCCCGCGCCGACCGCGCCGATAACGGATGCCGATGCCTCGCTGACAGGCGGGCTGCTGGCGCGCGAGGCGATGTCCAGGCCCAAGGGTCCGTCGCTGCGCGCGGGTCTGATCCTGACGCTGATCCTGCTGGCGGTGCTCGGCCTGATCGCGATCTGGGCCGCGCTCTACCTGCCCGACACCGCGCTTGCACGCTGGCTCGGGATGGGGCGGGAGGAGCCGGTGATAACCGTCTCCGAACCCGCCCCCGAAATCGCCGCGCCGCCCGCCCTGCCCGAGGCCGGGACCGCGGGCGACGGCATCGCGGGGCTGCAGCCCGAGGCCAGCGCGCCCGAGGTGCCCGCCGAGACGCCGGAGGCGCCCGAGCTTCTGCCCGATATCGACGCCGACCTCGATCTTGCCCCGGTCGCGCCGCGCGTCGATCCCGAGACGCTCCTGCCCACACGCGCGGAAAACGAGGCCTTCTATGCGCGCACCGGCATCTGGCAGCGCCCGCCGGTGATCGACCTGCCGGTGCCGGAAGAGGCGCTGGACGATGTTCTGCTGGCCAGCCTCGATCCCCCCGTCACCATCCATGACGCCATCGCCCTGCCCGTCCCCGCCTTCAATCCCGCGGGCGACCTGCCGCGCAGGCAGACCATTCCGGTAGATCCAGACACGGAGTTTGTCTTCGATGATAACGGGTTGGTCGTGCCGGAGGCCGAAGGCGCGCTGAACCCCGATGGTATCTTGATCTATGCGGGCACGCCGGAGGTCACGCCGCGGCCGCGCCCCGGCGACAACCCGGCAGCCCTGGCCGCCGCCGAGGCCGATGGCACAGCGGGCGAGGCCGATCCGACGGCAGGCGCGATCGACACCGCCGTGCTGGCGGCGCAGCGCCCCGATCAGCGCCCCGCCGATCTGCAGGAAACCCGCGAACGGCAGATACTGGGCGGCATCTCCTATTCCGAACTGGCGCGGATCCGGCCCGATACGCGCCCCGCCTCGATCCAGGAACTTGCCACCGCCGAAGTGGCGGAATCCGAGGCCGAGACCCTCGCCCTGGGGACCGACCCCGCCGAGATCACCAGCGACAGCCCGATGGCCGTCGCGGTCTCCTTCGTGCCGTCCACCCGGCCCGCGAATTTCGCGGCGCTGGTCGAGACCGCGCGCGAGGCCGACAGCACCGAGCCCGCGCCCGTCGTAGCCGCCAGCATCTCGGATACGGTGCAGCCCTCGGTCCCCAGCTCGGCCTCGGTGACCCGCGCCGCGACCCAGGAAAACGCGATCAACCTGCGCCGGATCAACCTGATCGGCGTCTCCGGCAGCCCGTCGGACCGGCGCGCGCTGGTGCGCCTGCCCTCGGGCCGCTTCGTCACGGTCGAGCGCGGCGATCGCCTCGATGGCGGCCAGGTCGCCGCGATCGGCGAGAATGCCCTGCAATATATCAAGCGCGGCCGCACGATCACGTTGGAAATGCCGGCGGGATAGACGTGGAACGGGTCCGCCTGCGAAGACGAAGACCCGCCCACAATCAGCGGACAAGCCGATCTCGACCCGAAGGTGGCAGCCTGGCATTCTTGTGGATCTTCATTCGATCCCTCCGAACAAGGCTGTTGCTTGGTAACTCCAACCAACCCGAGAAGGATCGAAGGGACGACCTGTTGAAAGCTCCCACCTGGGACACGTTGCGAATGAATTGTATCGAAAGCGCTGCCTCGCCTTGCGGTCGATCGCCCCTTCTTTGTTCTGAAAATATCCCAGGGGGGTTTGGGGGGACAGCGTCCCCCCAACCGGTCGGATTGCCGAAGGCAATTCGACGCCAACGGCAACAAGGCGCAAGCGCGAACCATGGTCAGTCCGACATCGTCACCACCACCTTGCCGGTCGATTTGCGCGCCTTCATCAGGGCCAGCGCATCGGCGGCCCGCTCCAGCGGGTAGGTCGCGCCGATATGGGGGTGCAGGCGGCCCGCCTCGTAGAGACGGAACAGCTCCGCCAGGCTGCCCTTCAGGATGTCGGGCGCAAAGCCCATATAGCCGCCCCAGTAGCAGCCGATCACGGTCAGGTTCTTGACCAGCAGGATATTGGCGGGGATCTGCGGCACCTCGCCGCTGGCAAAGCCGATGGGGATCAGCCTCCCGCCCGGATTGCTCGCGCGCATCGCCGCCTTGAATTGGTCGCCGCCGACCGCGTCATAGACCACATCGGCCCCGCCAAGCGCGCGCACCGCCTCGCGGATATCGCCCGTTTCGCTGTCGATCAGGTGGTGCGCCCCGGCCGCGCGCGCCACCTCCAGCTTGGCGGCCCCTCGGGCGCAGGCGATCACCTCGGCCCCCATGCCGGCGCCGATCTCGACCGCCGTCAGCCCGACACCGCCCGCGGCCCCCAGGACCAGCAGCCGTTCGCCTTTCTGCAGCCGCGCCCGGTGGTCCAGCGCCAGGTGCGAGGTGCCATAGGCCACCAGGAACCCCGCCGCCTGGTCGAAGGGCATCGCATCGGGGATCGGCACCATGCGCGCGACCGGAAAGCAGCCCGCCTCGGCCAGCCCGCCCTGACCGGCAAAGACCGCCACGCGGGTGCCGGGGGCGGGGCCGTCCGTGTTCTGGCCGAGCGCCTCGACGATGCCCGCCACCTCCATCCCCATGGTGAAGGGCGGCGCGGGCGTGTCCTGGTAGCGGCCCGTCAGCATCAGCAGATCGGCGAAATTCAGCCCGCAGGCCGCGATCCGCACCAGCGCCTCGCCCTCTTGCGGCACGGGGCGGGGCAGTTCCTCGATCTCCGGCGCGGTATCGAACCCGTTCAATCGGAAGGCGCGCATCAATTTTCCTCTCGTTCCAGTTGCCGCCGCCGAGGCTAGCGCTACCTTAGCAGGATGCAACCGGGCAATCGCGGGTTCCCTATGGCCGCGCTTCCACCTATGGTTGTGCGCAAGGGTCGAGCGTATGGAGTATCGAGGACTATGAAGCATCCCGTGGATGTCCATGTTGGAAAGAGGATCCGCCACCGCCGCTGGATGGTCGAGATGACGCAGCAGCAACTGGCCGAACAGGTCGGCATCAAGTTCCAGCAGATCCAGAAATACGAGACCGGCATGAACCGGGTCAGCGCCTCGCGCCTGTGGGAAATCGCGGGCGCGATGGATGTGCCGGTCAGCTATTTCTTCGACGGGCTGGAGGGCGGCACGGACGCGTCGGGCCCGCTGCCCGGCGACGTTCTGGCCGACCGCGAGGCGCTGGAACTGGTCCGTTCCTACTACGCGATTCCGGAAAACCAGCGCCGCCAGTTGTTCGAGCTGGCCCGCGTGCTGTCGGGCAGCGCCGCTTGACGGCAGGGGCGGGGCCGTGCCACGGGGCGTGCGAGCAGCAAGAAGGCCCGCGCCCATGACCCGCCCCGCGTTATCGCAAGACCTGACCGACGAACTGATCGCCACGGCGCATGCCATGGCAAATGCCGCGCGCGCGGTGATCCTGCCCTATTTCCGCACCGTCGACCTGGCCGCCGAGAACAAGCTGGCGGGCGGCTTCGATCCGGTGACCGAGGCCGACCGCGCCGCCGAGGCCGCGATGCGCGCCATCCTGGCCGAGCGCCGCCCCGAGGATGCCATCCTGGGCGAGGAATTCGGGGCGGCCCCCGGCAGCAGCGGCCTGACCTGGGTGCTCGACCCGATCGACGGCACCCGCGCCTTCATCTCCGGCACACCCACCTGGGGCGTGCTGATCGCGGTGCAGGGGGCGGATGGCCCGCTCTATGGCCTGATTGACCAGCCCTATATCGGCGAGCGTTTCGAGGGCGGCTTTGGCCGCGCCGAGCTGACCGGCCCGCACGGACCCCGTCCCTTGCGCACCCGCCGGGGCCGGGGTCTGGCCGAGGCGGTGCTCTTCACCACCTTCCCCGAACTTGGCAGCGAGGCGGAACGGCGCGGCTTCGAGGCGGTGCGCGACCGGGTGCAACTGACGCGCTACGGCATGGATTGCTACGCCTACGGGCTGGTCGCGGGCGGCCATGTGGACCTGGTCATCGAGGCGGGCCTCAACGCCTATGACATCGCCGCCCCGATCGCGGTGATCGAGGCGGCGGGCGGCATCGTCACCGACTGGCAGGGCGGCCCGGTCCATGAGGGCGGGCGCGCGGTTGCGGCGGGCTGTCCGGAATTGCATCGAAACGTCCTGAAAATCCTATCTGATTTTTAGGATTTGCGACTTACGGCGCGCGCGCTAGGCTGCTCGGCAGGGATGCCTGGCCGCCTTTCACCCGTTTTATGCCACGCGCCCTCACACCTCGTGACACCAAACGGGCCGGATGAAGTGTGAAACATAAATGACTGAAACCGTGATAAAATCCGCCAGCTTGATCCTGACGATGGACGATGCGGCGCGGGAGCTTTCCGGAGTCGACATCCGGGTGCGGGACGGCGTGATTGCCGAGATCGGCGCGGGCCTGACGGGCGGCGAGGCAATCGACGCCGCCGGATGCCTGGTGACACCCGGCCTCGTCAACACGCACCACCATCTCTACCAGAGCCTGACCCGCGCGGTGCCGCAAGCACAGGACGCGCCGCTTTTCGGCTGGTTGCAGACGCTCTACCCGATCTGGGCGCGCTTCGGCCCGGAGGAGATACATATCTCGGCGCTCACCGGTTTGGCGGAACTGGCGCTCTCGGGCTGCACGCTGACCTCGGATCACCTCTATCTCTATCCCAATGGCGCGCGGCTGGATGACACCATCGCCGCCGCCGCGGAGATCGGCATGCGCTTCCACCCCACCCGTGGCGCCATGTCCATCGGCGAGAGCGATGGCGGCCTGCCGCCCGACAGCCTGGTCGAGCGTGAAGCCGATATCCTGAACGATTGCATCCGTGTCATCGACGCGTTCCACGACCCGGCCGAGGGCGCCATGTGCCGCGTCGGCATCGCGCCCTGTTCACCCTTCTCGGTCAGCCGCGATCTGATGCGCGACGCGGCGATCCTGGCCCGTGACAAGGGTGTGATGCTGCACACGCACCTGGCCGAGAACGACGAGGATATCGCCTATTCCCTGGAAAAATTCGGCTGCCGCCCCGGCCAATATGCCGAAGACCTGGGTTGGACCGGCGATGATGTCTGGCATGCGCATTGCGTGAAGCTGGATGGGCAAGAGATTGATCTCTTTGCGAAAACCCGCACCGGGATTGCGCATTGCCCGTGTTCCAACTGCCGGCTTGGCTCGGGCATCGCGCCCATCCGGGCGATGCGCGATGCAGGCGTCAAGATCGGTCTCGGCGTCGATGGCTCGGCTTCCAACGATTCCGGCAACCTGGTGGCCGAGGCGCGCATGGCGATGCTCTTGCAACGGGTGCAGAGCGGCGCCGACGCGATGAGCGCGCGCGAGGCGCTGTGGATCGCCACGCGCGGCGGGGCGGAGGTTCTGGGGCGGCATGATTGCGGCCAGATCGCGACCGGCAAACGCGCCGATATCGCGATCTGGGACATGTCGGGCGTCGAGGCGGCGGGCAACTGGGACATGGGCGCGGCGTTGCTTGCGGGACCGACCCGCGTGCGCGACCTGCTGGTCGAGGGCCGCCGGATCGTGGCGGATGGCCAGGTCACCAGCATTGACCTGGCCGGCACGCTCGCGCGCCAGCGCGGCCTTGCCGCGGCACTGATGGCATAGGCGGGATGGGTGCATGATCCCCCGGCTTGTCCTCTTCGTCGTCCTGGTCGTGCTGCCAATCCCGGCAGAGGCCGACCTTGCGCTGAACGCCTATCGAGAAGCGGAAGGGCGCGCGCCCCTGCAACGGATGGGCACGCTGGACGCCGCCGCCGCGAGCCATGCCGCCGATCTGGCCGCGACGGGCCGCCTCAGCCATGAGGGGCGCGATGGATCGGATGTCATGGAGCGCGTGCGCCGCGCGGGGCTGACGCCCTGTTTCGTGGCCGAGAACATCGCCATGGGGCAGGCCAGCGATGCCGCCACGCTGTCCGACTGGGCGGCGTCCCCCGGCCACCGCCGCAACATGCTGGACCGGCGCGCGACACTTTACGGCTTTGCCTCCGACGGCACAATCCGGGTGCTGGTGCTGGCCTCTCCTTGCTGACCGGACACCCTTTCATTTTGCCATAAATACCTGCGCCGCAGGCTGCCGTCGCTCTCAGCCAGGCACCGTCCCGGACGGCATGGGCCCCTGCCTCACCACGGGCGCCCGCAACTGCGTCCACGCAGTTGCCCCCGTCATTTCCCGCAGCCTTCCCCCTGTCATCTCCGCACCCGCCGCTTTATGTTGAGCCCGAACAGCGACCCGGGGGCAGGCCTATGGCAAAGGACGAGTTGAGCGGCACGGAGGGCTACGAGGACGCCTATGCGCTGGATGCGACGCTCTACGAGGATGTCATCGCGGCGGTCGATGCGGGGGACGAGGCGCGGCTGGACGCGCTTTTCGAACCGCTCCACCCCGCCGATATCGCCGACCTTCTGGAACAGATGTCCTCGGGCGAGCGGGCCGAGCTGCTCGGCGCCTACAGCCGCGCCATCGACGGCGAGGTGCTCTCCGATCTCGACGAGGTGCTGCGCGAGGAGGTCATCTCGCTCCTGCCCGAGGGCGCGCTGGCCGAGGCGGTGCGCGACCTGGAAAGCGACGATGTCGTCGACCTTCTGGAGGATATCGAGGATGCCGGGCAGCAGCAGGCCATCCTCGGCGCGCTCGACGATGATGACCGGGCCGCGGTCGAGGCCGCGCTCAGCTATCCCGAGGACTCCGCCGGCCGCCTCATGCAGACCGAGGTGGTCCGCGTGCCCGAGTTCTGGAGCGTGGGCGAAACCATTGATTTCCTGCGCAGCCAGACCGAGGATCTGCCCGAACAGTTCTATCACGTGATCCTGGTCGACCCGCGCATGAAGCCGGTGGGCAACGTGACGCTCGGGCGGCTCCTGTCCACCCCACGCCCCGTCATGATGCGTGACCTGGTCGAGGAGATGTTCCGCACCATCCCCGCCGACCAGCCCCAGGCCGACGTGGCCTATGCGTTCAACCAGTATCACCTGATCTCGGCCCCCGTTGTGGATGCCGACGGGCGGCTGGTGGGCGTCATCACCATCGACGATGCCATGATCGTGCTGGAGGAAGAGGCAGAGGAGGACATCCTGCGCCTCGCCGGTGTCGGCGACAGCAGCCTCAGCGACCGCATCCTCGAGACCACGAAACGCCGCTTTCCCTGGCTCTTCGTCAACCTGATCACCGCGATCCTGGCCTCCGCCGTCATCGCGCAGTTCGAGGAGACCATCGCGCAATTCGTGGCGCTGGCGGTGCTGATGCCGATTGTGGCCTCGATGGGCGGCAATGCCGGAACCCAGAGCCTGACCGTCGCGGTGCGCGCCATCGCCACGCGCGACCTCACCGGCTCGAACCTCATGCGCGTCGTCCTGCGCGAGGCCGGGGCGGGCCTGATCAACGGGCTGGCCTTTGCCCTCGTCATGGGGCTGGTCGGCTATTTCTGGTTCGCATCGGCCGCCCTTGGCGGCGTCATCGCGGTCGCCATGGTGATCAACCTGGTGATCGCGGGGCTGGCGGGCGTATTGGTGCCGGTGACGCTGGAACGGCTCAAGATCGACCCGGCGCTGGCCTCGGGCGCGTTTGTCACCACCGTGACCGATATCGTGGGCTTCTTCGCCTTCCTGGGGCTGGCGGCGGTGGTGCTTCTCTGACCCAGGCTTGAACGGCCTCCGGGCAATGGTTGCTGCAGATTTCCCAGGGGATCCGCACGCCTTCCTTTTTCCGAAAAAATCCTGGGGGGGGGGTGTAGGGGTCCGGCTGAAAGCAATCAATAGGTTGCTCATTCGGGGCAGACGGTGATCAGGGGCAGCGGTCGAGCCCGGCTAAAGCGTCGCGAAGGCTTGGCGGACGAACTCCACCATGGCCTTTTCCGGCTCGCTCTTGGCCAGGTCGGCGCCGTACATGTTGATCTTGACCTGCGGCAGGTCGGGCAGCGCGCCGCCATGGCGCAGCTGCGCGACATAGCGCGGCTCGGCCCCCTCGATACAGGCATTGACGGCCAGATCGGCGCTGATCGTGGCCTCGATGGTGCGGGTGTTGTCGCTTTCGACGGCCATTTCCCAAGGGATCTCCGCGCGGTCCAGCTCGCGCTGCACGGCATGGCGGAAGATGCACATCTCCTCGAAGGCCAGGCGCAGCGGGCGGGCGCGCCATTGCTGCCCGTCGATGGCCCCGACCCAGACCAGGGGGCGCTCCAGCAGGGTCTCGCCGCCGCTGTCCAGATGCGGTTCGGTGGCCAGCGTCAGGTTGACCTCGCCGCGTTCCAGCATCCGGCGCAGGCGCGAGGTGAAGGAGCTGACCAGCTGCACCTTCATTCGCGGAAAGGTCGCGTTGAAACGTTGCAACACCTGCGGGATCGCCGGGTAGATGATGTCGCTCGGCACGCCCAGGGCCAACTGTCCCTCGTAATCCTGCGCTGTCAGCCGGGTCATCGCCTCATCGTTCAGCGACAGCATCCGGCGCGCGTAGCTCAGCATCTGTTCGCCCTGCCGGGTCAGCGCCAGCTTGCGCGCCGAGCGATCCAGGAGCGAGACGCCGACACTTTCCTCAAGCCGCTTCAACTGCATCGAGACCGCCGATTGCGTGAGGTTCAGGAACCCGCTGGCGCGGGTGACACCGCCGGTATCGGCGACGGTCACGAAGGCGCGCAGGGCGGTCATGTCGAGATTTCGCATTCATCACGTTCCTTGATGCAAGCGTTCATGAACATTCATTTTCATAATGGATATAGGCAGCCTACATATCAAGCATCGAAATGACCCGACTGCTGAAAAAGGCCTCCTCCCATGGCACATACCCTCCTGCACCGCCCCGTCACCACCGCCCGCCGCCCGTCCGTTCTGGCCTATGCCGCCGCCGGCCTCTCCGCGTGGCGCCAGCGCCGCGCCCTGACCCGCCTGGACGCCGCTGCGCGCCGCGACTTGGGCCTCTCCGAGGCGGATGTCTATGTCGAATCCAACCGCCCGGCCTGGAACATTCCGGCGGGCTGGCTGCGCTGAGCCGGAATTTCCGGAAAATTCGCGCGGGATCGGTCCCGGTTCTCCTTGAATTCGCGCCCCGCCTTGCCGATATTCAGGCATGAGGCGGGGCGCATGTCGTTCCGCCATACGAATCACTTGCCTTTCATCGGAGGATTCCATGGCAGAGTTTGACACGATCCGGTCGCGCGGCGCAGCCGTAAGCCAGGCCGAGATCGACCAGGGCCTGCGGGCCCACATGAACAAGGTCTATGGCACCATGTCGATCGGCATGGTGATCACCGCCGCCGCCGCGTGGGCGATCTCGGGCCTTGCCGTCACCGATATTCCTGGTGGTGTGCCCCTGCGTCCCGGCACGTATCTGACCGGCCTTGGCGAAACATTGTATCTCACGCCGCTGAAATGGGTGGTGATGTTCGCGCCGCTGGCCTTCCTTCTCTTCGGGTGGGGCGCGCTGATGCGCCGGGGCTCGGCCGCTGCCGTCTCGCTCGGCTTCTTCATCTTCTCCGCCGTGATGGGCGTCTCGATGAGCTCCATCTTCCTGGTCTTCACGCCCTATTCCATCGTGCAGGCCTTCCTGGTGACCGCCATCGCCTTCGCGGGGCTCAGCCTGTTCGGCTACACCACCAAGCGCGACCTCAGCGGCATGGGGACGTTCCTGATGATGGGCGTGTTCGGCCTGCTTGGCGTGATGATCGTCAACCTCTTCATCCAGTCCGAACTGATGATGAACGTGATCGCGGTTGTCGGCCTGCTGATCTTTGCCGGTCTCACCGCCTTCTACACCCAGGCGATCAAGTCCGAATACGTGGCCCACGCCGCGCATAACGATCAGGAGTGGCTGGACAAGGCCGCCGTCGATGGCGCGTTGAGCCTCTATATCGCCTTCCTGAACATGTTCCAGTTCCTGCTGATGTTCCTCGGCCAACAGGAATAACAGCGGCGCAAGCTGACAGGATCAAGGGCCGGTCGCAACTGACCGGCCCTTTTTTCATGGCCAGGGCGCCAGACGGAAAACGGGCCGCGACTGGATCACCAGCGCGGCCCGTTTGCAAAGCGGTTCGGCAGATCGGCTTACTTGATCTTGCCTTCCTTGTATTCGACATGCTTGCGCGCGACGGGGTCGTATTTGTTCACGACCATCTTTTCGGTCATCGTGCGTGCGTTCTTCTTGGTCACGTAGAAGTGGCCGGTGCCCGCCGAAGAATTGAGGCGGATCTTGATGGTGGTCGGCTTCGCCATGTGAAAACTCCTGATCAGCGGGGCGCAAGGGGCCTAGGGCCGCCCGCGCGGGCGTTCCTTGGTGTTGAGCGCGCTTTTTACCCTTGTCGGGCCGGGTGTCAACCGAAAACGGGCGCGATCAGGCCCATCCACATCGCCCCGGCCCCCGCCATCAGCGGCAGCACCAGCAGCAGGTCCAGTTTGCGCCCGATCAGCAATCCCGCCGCGATCAGCGACAGCACCAGCGCGCCGGGGTTCAGCGTCGCCATATCGGGCAGCCACAGCCGCGCGGGGCCAAGATCGACCCGCGCCACATCGGCAAAGAGGACGTTGAGACCGAACCACAGCGACAGGTTGAGGATGACGCCCACCACCGCCGCCGTGATGCCGCGAAGCGCGCCTCCCAGGCGCGGCTGGTGCGTGATCCACTCCACGCAAGGCGCAAAGGCGAAGATCCACAGGAAACAGGGCGTGAAGGTCACCCAAAGCGTGATGAGTGCCGCCAGCACGCCTCCCCAGAGCCCGCCCTGCCCCGCGCCCGCCATGAAGCCCACGAACTCGGTCACCAGGATCAGGGGGCCGGGTGTGGTCTCGGCCAGGCCAAGCGCATCCATCATCTGCCCGGTGTCCAGCCAGCCGAAATCGCCCACCACCGCCTGCACCATATAGGCCAGCACCGCGTAGGCCCCGCCGAAGGTGACCACGGCAAGCTTGGAGAAGAACAGCGCGACCTCTGCCATGACGCTCTCGGGTGCGATCAGCCACAGCGCCGCGACCGGCAGCAGCCACAGCGCCAGCCACAGCGCGATGGTGGCGAGCGTGCCAGTCTCCGCGGGGCGCGCGGGCGCGGGGTCGCTGGATGTCCTGCCCATGGCCAGCGCCCCCGCCAGCGCGGCGCCTGCGATGATCAGCGGAAAGGGCAGATCGAAGGCGAAGAGCGCCAGGAACGCCGCTGCGGCCAGCCCGTAGGCCAGCCTTGAGGTCAGCGCCTTGCGCGCCACCCGGATCAGCGCCTCGATTACGATGACGATGACCGTGGCCTTGATCCCGAGGAAGAGTGCGGCGACCAGCGGCACCTGCCCGAACGCCGAATAGAGCGCGGCCAGCAGCACGATCACCATGGCGCCCGGCAACACGAAGAGCCCCCCCGCCAGCAGCCCCCCCCGCGTGCCGCCGAGGCGCCAACCGGCATAGGTGGCCAGTTGCATCGCCTCCGGCCCCGGCAAGAGCATGCAGAAGGACAGCGCGTTGAGGAACCGCTGCTCGCTCAGCCACGCCCGCGTTTCGACAAGCTCGCGGTGCATCAGCGCGATCTGCGCGGCGGGGCCGCCGAAGCTCAAGAGGCCGATCCGCCCGAAGACGCGAACCATCTCGCGATATCCGATCTCCATCGCCTCAGCCCCGGCCCGGTCCGGGCCAGTCATGCCCCTCATCCACCCCGTCCCGCGCCCACCGGTAGAGCGCATCGTAGAGCGGCAGCGCGGCCTCAAGCTGCGCGTTGTCGTCGCGGTATTGGCGCGAGAACCCCACGCTTGCGGCCAGCGACCCGACGGCCTGCGGGGCGCGGTCATGCGCGTTGGTGTCGGCACCGCCCGGTCGGCGAAGCGCCGGATCAGGCAGGGGCAGGCCGCACCCGCACATGTGGCGGTCAGGGGTGATCAGGTTGAGGCCGGACATGGGTGGCATCCTCCTTGTCGGTCAAGGGTTGGGGATGCGGGCAGGTTCGGCCTTGGCCTCACGGGGGTTGCACGCAGGGATGCCCCCATGCCCCTACCATCCGGCCAGTCGGGCGATGCTGTCAACCCCGGCGGCGCGTCAGGGGGTGTACAGGGGGTGCATCGGGGGGTGTACGGGGGGGTGCCCCCCGAAAATGGGCCGTGGAGGCCGGTTCGTGGATGAAAATGCGCGGAGGGCCTGTAAGCCGGATTCTGTCCTCGGGCCGGGTTTCCCCGTCCGATGGATGACCATTCCTCTCGGCTGCCGGTTGCCCGACAGCTCTAGCTGCCAACCCGGATCTCTCGGGCTGAAGCGGCCCTGTGACACGCACGCGAGATCCCTATTTGGCATTGCTCCCGGTGGGGCTTGCCATACCGTCCTTGTTGCCAAGGCCGTGGTGGGCTCTTACCCCACCGTTTCACCTTTTCCCTGAAAAATCAGGGTAGTATCATTTCTGTGGCGCTGTCCGTCGGATCCGCGCGGGTTTCCCCGCCCCTCTCCGCCCGGGCGTTACCCGGCACCGCTGCTTCAGGGAGTCCGGACTTTCCTCGGTGCGGGGCTTGCACCGCAAGCCCCGCACCGCGCCGCGACAGTGTCTTTTCGCAAGAAAAGATCACGAGAGCGGCCCCGTCGAAGATTACAGAGCAAACACCGCGCCGCGGCCATCCAGCCCTCCGCGCGTTGTTCACCTAGGCGCTCGGCCCCCGCCGGTCAATGCCGAACCGTTCCGCGAGGTCGGTTATGATCGCCATATCCCGCGCATCAAGCGGCCCGTCAAAACAGGGCCGAAACCGCAATCGCACCGTTTGCAGCAGCAAATCGTCGTCCACCGCCGGATAACCGAACTCAAGCGCCGCCGCGCGGAACCGTTCCATATCCGGCGCCGGCGCATCGCGGTTATCGGGCCAGACCGCCAGCCCCTGCCGCGCCAGCCGCCGCCAGTCGAAGCGCGGGCCGGGGTCGATCTTGCGCCCCGGCGCCATGTCGGAATGGCCGATGACGCCATGGGGGGGGATGTTCCAGCGGGCGAGGAGCGGAGCGAGGAGCCGCTCCAGCGCGTCCATCTGCGCCGCCGCGAAGGGCACCAGCCCGGTGTTGGACAGCTCGATCCCGATGGAGCGGGAATTGACATCGTCACGCCCCGCCCATGCGCCCGCGCCCGCATGCCAGGCGCGCATCTCCTCATCGACCAGCGCGCGGATCCCGCCTGCCTCCGAGATCAGGTAATGCGCCGAGACCTCGCGCGCGGGATCGCAGAGCACCCGTTCGGCGGCCTCGCAATCCGCCATCGCGGTGTAGTGGATCACCACAAGTTCGGGCCGCAACCCATTGCGCCGATTGGTGAAATTTGGCGACAGGCTCACTGGTTACGGGCAGCGGCGGCGGCGTTTCGGAAGACGCTCGGATCCCATCCGCAGGCATAGCCGTCGCCATCGGGGTCCAGCGCCTGGCGGTCGCGCTCAGGCCCTCCCGCGGCCAGGAACGCCTCCTGCGCCAGGTCGTCGGAGCGGTAGCTGCGGCAGTTGCGTTCATGCCGGTTGCCGAAGACCAGCGTGTTGCGCGAATAGACCTGCTGGCCCACGGGATGGGTCGTGGTGACGGCATATTCGATGATGTTCGGCCCCGCATTGCCGGTGCGCGCGGGCAGCGCGGTCGGCGCGATCTCGACGCGCTGTTCGATCATGCGCTGGCGGCGTTCGGCGTCGCTTTCGATGCTTTCGCGGGCGGAAACGGCGTCGAAATTCTGCTCATCCGAAATTGCGGCAGCGCCGGGGGTGGCTGCGGGGCGGGCCTCGGCGGCGGCAATCGCGCCGCCCGCGACGGCGGCGATGTCGGCGGTGCTGCCCGCAGATTGGGCGGCAGGCGCTGACTGCGGTTGCGGGGCGGTGGCCCGTGCCGCGCGCGCCTGTGCCGTCGCATCATAGGGGCCGAACCCCACCCCGGTATCGTCCGGCACCCGCGCGCAGGCCGCCAGAGCCAGGAGGCCAAGCCCGAATGCAATCATGTTCCGCATGGTCCGTCCTCTGCCCAAATCGTCTTGCCGCAAGCGTTTTGACAGGGGTTTACCACCATTTCTCCGGTTTCGCCACAAAACCCGCCGCGCGTTCCAGCGCGTAGGCGGTGTTGAGCAGGTCGCCCTCTTCCCAGGGCCGTCCGATCAGTTGCAGCCCCACCGGCAGCCCGCGCGAATTCTGCCCCGTCGGCACCGCGATCCCCGGCAGACCGGCGAGGTTGACGGTCACGGTGAAGACATCGTTGAGATACATCTCGACCGGGTCGGTATGGGTCTGGCCCAACTCAAACGCGGCGGATGGCGTGGCAGGCGTCAGGATGCTGTCGACACCGGATGCGAACGCCTCCTCGAAATCGCGCTTGATCAGGGCGCGGACCTTGCGGGCGCGATTGTAATAGGCGTCGTAGAAGCCCGCCGACAGCACGTAGGTGCCGACCATGATCCGGCGCTTGACCTCGGGCCCGAAGCCCTCGGCGCGGGTCTTCTCGTACATTTCGGTGATGCCGTCGCCCTGCGCCAGATCGGCCCGGTAGCCGAAGCGCACGCCGTCATAGCGCGCGAGGTTCGAAGACGCCTCGGCGGGTGCCACCACGTAATAGGCGGGCAGCGCGTATTTGGTATGCGGCAGCGAGATGTCGCGGATCTCGGCGCCCGCATCCTTGAGCATTTCCGCGCCGTCCTGCCACAGCCGCTCGATCGCGGCGGGCATGCCCTCCATGCGGTATTCCCTGGGGATGCCGATCACCTTGCCCTTGATATCGCCGGTCAGCATCGCCTCGAAATCGGGGACAGCCATATCGGCCGAGGTGCTGTCGCGCGCGTCATGGCCCATCATCGCCGTACCCATGATGGCCGCATCGCGCACCGTCTTGGTCATCGGTCCGGCCTGGTCCAGCGACGAGGCGAAGGCCACGATCCCCCACCGCGAGCAGCGCCCATAGGTGGGTTTCAGCCCGACCGTGCCGGTGAAGGCGGCGGGCTGGCGGATCGAGCCGCCGGTATCGGTGCCGGTCGCGGCCAGGCACAGATCGGCGGCGACGGCGGCAGCGGACCCGCCCGAGGAGCCGCCCGGCGTCAGGGGCGCATTTGACCCTTCCGCGCGCCAGGGATTGACGGCATTGCCATAGACCGAGGTTTCGTTGCTCGACCCCATGGCAAACTCATCCATGTTGAGCTTGCCAAGCATCACCGCACCCGCATCGCGCAGTTGCGCCGAGACGGTGGATTCGTATTCCGGCTTGAAGCCTTCGAGGATCTTCGATCCGGCCTGACTGGCGACGCCCTCGGTGCAGAACAGATCCTTGATCCCCACCGGGATGCCGCACATGGCGGGCGCATCGCCCTTCGCGATCCTCGCATCGGCGGCTTTCGCCCGCTCCAGCGCGATCTCGGGCGTCTTGTGGACAAAGGCCCCAAGCGCATCCGCGCCCTCGATGGCGGCAAGGCAGGCCTCGGTCAGCGCGACCGATGTCGTCTCGCCCTTGCGCAGCGCATCGCGCGCCTGCGTGATTGTCAACGTGTTCAGATCGGTCATTATTCCACCACCTTCGGCACGGCAAAGAACCCCTCACGCGCATCGGGCGCGTTGGCCAGCACCTTGGCCTGCTGGTCGCCATCCGTCACCACATCGGCCCGGCGCGGCAGGCGCATCGGCGTGACCGAGGTCATCGGCTCGACGTTCTCCACATCCAGCTCGCCCAGTTGCTCGATGAAGCCGAGAATGGCGTTGAACTCATCGGCCAGCGCCGGCAGCGCCTCGGGCTCCACCTTGATGCGGGCCAGCTTGGCGACGCGGGCGGCGGTTTCGATATCAATGGACATGGGGCTTGGCCTACCTTTCCAGGGACTTCGGATCGCGCAAGGGTGTATCGTCGCGCGGGCGCGCCCGCAAGCGTCCCTTGACGGGGTTTTGCATTGAAACGCGGGCGCACCCGCCCATAGTTTGACAGCAACGACAGCACAGGAAGGGGAGAAGAGATATGAAGATCATCTGGCTTGGCCATGGCAGTTTCCGCATCGAGATCGGCGGCGAGGTCCTGCTGCTCGACCCGTGGTTCTCGGACAACCCGGTCTTTCCCGAGGACCGCAAGGGCGAGGCCACGCAAGGCGCCACGCATATCCTGCTGACCCATGCGCATTTCGATCACGTCGCGGATGTGCTGGATCAGGCGCGCGACCTGGAACTTCCCGTCGCGGGCCAGTTCGACCTGATGAGCCATTGGGAGGAGCATGAGGGCATCAGCGTCATCGGCTTCAACAAGGGCGGCACGGTGATGTTGGGCAATGTCGCGGTGACGATGGTGAACGCGGTCCATTCCAGCAGCTTCGGAACCCCGGACGGCCCGCGCTATGGCGGCACCGAATGCGGCTTCATGATCAAGGGCGAGGGCCGCACGATCTATGTCTCGGGCGATACGGATGTGATGGCGGATATGGGCGTCTTCAACGATCTGCACGCGCCCGAGATCGGTATTCTCGCGGCGGGCGGTCATTTCACGATGGACATGGCGCGGGCGGGCTATGCGGCGAAAAAATTCTTCGATTTCAAGACCGTGATCCCCTGTCATTACAAGACTTTCCCGATTCTGGAGCAATCGGCGGAGACGCTCGTGCAGGCCCTGCCCGGTGTGGACGTGATCGAACCCGAAGTGATGACAGCGATCGAGTTGTAGCGGGGGGCAAGGCGCTTCGAAGCGCCTCATGCGCAATTTCGAAATTGCGTGTCACCGCCGCGCGGCAAAGAAGTCCCTGAGCAGGTCCGCCGCCGCGCGCTCGGCTATCCCGCCATAGACCTCGGGCTTGTGATGCGCCTGCGCGTGATCGAACACGCGCGGTCCCTGCGCCACGCCGCCCGATTTGGGGTCCGCCGCACCGTAATAGAGCCGCGCGATGCGCGCCGCCGAGATCGCGCCCGCGCAAGCCGTGCAGGGCTCCAGCGTCACGTAAAGATCGCAGCCCGCAAGCCGCTCCGAACCAAGCGCCGCGCAGGCCGCGCGAATGGCCAGCATCTCGGCATGGGCCGTGGGGTCGCATAGCTCCCGCATCCGGTTGCGCGCGCGCGCCAGCACCGCGCCATCCGGCCCGATCACCACCGCGCCCACGGGCACCTCGCCCGCGCGGGCGGCGGCGCGCGCCTCCTCCAGCGCAAGCGTCATGTGACTGGTAAACACCATGCCCACGGCAATCGCCGCTTTCCGCGCCGCTGTCAAATGCGGGCATTACCCCGGATCGCGCGGCAGACCCCCCCCCGTGCGATCCGGGACAAGACCGAGGGTGCCCCCACCCAGGTCCCCCTTTCCTAGCGCGGCGGAGGTTAATCGCGGGTTAACCCCGCATTCGCGCTTTCGCTTTTTCCCGCGAACCGCTACGCCCTAGCGCATGAGTGACGACACCCCCAAGGGCGACCGCATCGCCAAGCACCTCTCGCGCGCGGGCATCGCCTCGCGCCGCGCAGCGGAACGCATGATCGAGGCGGGTCGCGTCAGCGTGAACGGCAAGACGATCACCAGCCCGGCGCTGAACGTGACCGAGGCTGACCGCATCGTGGTCGATGGCCGCGAAGTCGGAACCCCGGAACGCCCCCGCCTCTGGCTCTATCACAAGCCCGCCGGGCTGGTCACATCGGCCAGCGACGAGAAGGGCCGCGAGACGGTCTTCGACACCCTGCCCGAGGACATGCCGCGGGTGATGAGCGTGGGCCGGCTCGACCTCAATTCGGAAGGCTTGTTGCTGCTGACCAATGATGGCGGCATCAAGCGGCAGTTGGAGCTGCCCTCGACCGGCTGGCTGCGCAAGTACCGCGTGCGGGTCAAGGGCGCGCCCTCCGAGGCGCTGCTGGAGACCTTGCGCAAGGGCGTCACGTCGGACGGCGAGAAATTTCAGCCGATGGATGTGAAATTCGACCGCCAGCAAGGGGCAAATGCCTGGCTGACCGTGGGCATCCGCGAGGGCAAGAACCGCGAGGTGCGCCGCGCCTTCGCCGAGATCGGGGTGACCGTGAACCGCCTGTTGCGCGTCAGTTACGGCCCCTTCCGCCTCAACGATCTGAAACCCGGCGCGGTCGAGGAGATCAAGCCCAAGGTCCTGCGCGACCAGTTGGGCATCGCCCTGCCAGACGGCCATGCCGAGGCCAAAGCCAAGCCGAAGCGCCCCGGCCCGAAGCGGGTCAAGAAACCCGCCCCGCGCAAACCGCGCTAGCCTTCGGCGTCATCCTCGGGCGTGATCATGTAGCGCTCGAAGAGCTTGGCCTGGAACATGAACACGGCGAAGAGGAACCCGGGCAGCACGAAGGTCTCGAAGGTCACCCAGAATTCCGTGGTTTGCGTGCGCCAGACGATCTCGTTGGCCAGTGCCATCGCCGCGAAAGCCGCGACCAGGCGCCTGGTCAGGATCATCCAACCCTCTTCGCGCATCGGCATCATCTCGCCCATGACGAATTGCAGCCAGCTTTGCCCGCGCAGCAGGCCGATACCCAGGACCACAACGAAGAAGGCATAAACCAGCGTCGTCTTCATCTTGAAAAAGCGTTCATCGTCGAACCAGACCGTCAGCGCGCCGAAGACCACGACCAGCACGGCGGTGAATATCTGCATCCGGCTGAGCTTGCCGGTCAGGTGCCACAACGCCGCGATCGAGGCCAGCAAGAGCGGGACAAAGGCCGCCGTCACCACGATGAAGCCGTCATAGTCGTGGCCCGCGATGGTGAAGCTCTCGTCCTTCAGCCACAGATAAGCAACGAAGAACAGGATCGGGGGCCCCAGTTCCAGGGCGAATTTCAGGGTCGGGTTGACTTTGTGTTCTTCCATCTCGGCCTCGGGGTTCATGCGCCCATCTCAACTATCACCGCGCCCGCCGCAATCAACCCCATGAGGCACAAACGCCGCGGTCCGACGCGCTCTCCGAGCATCAGCCAGCCAATGAGCGCCGCGAACACGGTCGAGGTCTCGCGCAGCACCGCCGCCTGCCCTACCTGATCGAGCCGTGTGGCCAGCATGATCGAGCCGAAGCTGAGCACCGCGATAACGCCGCCGACGGCCCCGCGCAGGAAAAGCGGGCCAAGCGTCGGCGGGTCGGCCATGCGGCGATAGGCATAAAGCGCGACCACGGGCATGGTGATGCCGTCGAGAAAGAAGAACCAGGCCAGGAAGGTGAAGGGATCGCGCGTGGCGCGGATGCCATAGGCGTCATAGGTCGTGTAGGCGGCCACGAAGAGCCCGGTCAGAACCGCCAGCCACAAGGCAGGCACCAGCGTCTCGCGCGCCACTGTGATGGTGCGCAGGTTATAGGCGGCGAGGCCGAAGATACCCGACAGCAGCACCGCGACACCGGCCCATTGCAGCGGGCTGAACACCTCGCCGAACAACAGCCAGGCTCCGATCACGGCGAAAAGCGGCCCGGTGCCGCGCATGACCGGATAGACGACCGTGAAGGCCCCGCGCCGGTAGCTGGCGACCTGCGCCGCCTTGTAGCCGACATGGATCGCCACCATGCCTGCGAAGATGGGCCACATATGCGGCTCCGGCCAGGGCACGAGGAAGAGGGCCACGGGCGCGGCCATCAGGCCATAGCTTGCGTCGATGATGCCACGGCTGAGCAGCGGATCGTGCCGCCCCTTCTGCAACGCGCCGAAAACGGCGTGCAGGAACGCCGCCAGCAGCGCCAGCGCGGTTGCAAGCGTCGCGCCCTGCGGCGTCCCGGCGATGGAGACCAGCCAGCCGCTCATCGCAATTGCCCCGCCGCCGCACGCGGGCGGAACCAAACCCGCGCCTTGCGCATTGATCCGGCACCATGCCCCGCCGATGCGCGGGCCGAGCGGGCTGCGCGGGTCCGACAGCATGTCCGACAGCATGGAGGCGAGGAGACGATATGTGGCAGACGATACTCAACGAGCTTGAGGGCGGTTTCGCCGCGGTCCCTCCCTTCATCGCGGGGATCAGGCTGGTCGTCGCGATGGTGCTTGGCGGAATCATCGGGTTCGAGCGGGAATGGCGGCAAAAGCCCGCCGGTCTGCGCACGCATATGCTGGTCTCGACCGCCGCCTGCCTGTTCATCATCGTCAGCCAGCAACTGGCCTCGATGCAGTTCGGCGCGGGCGATGCGCTGCGCGTCGATCCGCTGCGCCTGATCGAGGCGGTGACGGCGGGGGTCGCCTTTCTGGCGGCGGGGATCATCTTCACCTCGCACGGCAAGGTGCGCAACGCGACGACGGGCGCGTCGATGTGGCTGTGCGGGGCCATTGGCCTGGCCTGCGGATCCGGGCAGATTCCGCTGGCCGTGATGGCCACCATCATCGTGCTGGTGATCCTGTCGATCCTGGGGCTGATCTCGCGCCGGGTCGGCCAGGACTAGGCCCGGCGCGGGCGGCGTCATTGTGCGCCGGTCAGGGCGCGGGCGAACTCCTCTGGGTCAAACGGCGCAAGGTCGTCGATCTGTTCGCCCACCCCGATGGCATGGATCGGCAGGCCGAAGCGGTCGGCCAGCGCCACCAGCACGCCGCCCTTGGCGGTGCCGTCAAGCTTGGTCATGACGAGGCCCGACACATCGGCCAGTTTCTGGAAGGTCTCGACCTGGGAGAGCGCGTTCTGCCCCGTCGTCGCATCCAGCACCAGGAGCGTGTTATGCGGCGCGTCCGGATCCTTGCGGCGGATGACACGCACGATCTTGGCCAGTTCCTCCATCAGATCGGCGCGGTTCTGCAAGCGCCCCGCCGTGTCGATCATCAGAAGGTCGGCCCCGTCCGCCTCGGCCCTGGTCATGGCATCGAAGGCCAGCGCGGCGGGGTCGGACCCTTCCGGCGCGGTCAGGACCGGCACGCCCGCGCGGTCGCCCCAGACCTGCAGCTGTTCCACCGCCGCGGCGCGGAACGTGTCGCCCGCGGCAATCACCACGGACTTGCCGGCGGCGCGGAACTGGCTGGCGAGCTTGCCGATGGTCGTCGTCTTCCCCGAGCCGTTGACACCGACCACCAGCACCACCTGCGGCGTCTTGGGGTAGATCGGCAACGGCTTGGCCACGGGCTCCATGATGCGGGCGATCTCGTCGCTCAGCAGCGCCTTGATATCCGCCGCCGTCATCATCTTGCCAAAGCGCCCCTCGGCCATGTTGGCGGTGACGCGCATCGCGGTCTCGACGCCCATGTCGGCAGTGATCAGAAGCTCCTCCAGCTCCTCCAGCATGTCGTCGTCCAGCGCCCGGCGCGGCGCCGCGCTGCGCCCCATCAGGCGCCCCATCAGGCCGGGCTTGGCGGAGGTCGGATCGGGGATCGGCGCCGGGATCGGCTCGGGCGTCGGCGTCAGCGCGGGCGACGGCACGGGACCGTGCGAGGGCACCTGCGGCGGCATCGGGGCGGTCGGCGGGGTCGCGGGGGCGTCATCGGCGGTCTCAGACCGCTCCTCCACCCCTTGCCGGATGTCCTCGCCCGCATCTTCGTCGGCGCCATCTTCGATAATCGCATCCAGCCCTTCGTCCAGTCTGGACGAGGATTTGAACATCCGATCCTTGAGCTTCTTGAAAAACGACATCGACGGTCTCCGGGTCTACGCGCCTCGTTCCCACCTATTACGGGACGCGCCGGGATGGAAGATGGCGCGAGGTCAGATCGCCAGCCTTCCGATCACCCCATAGGCAATCAGCGCCTGCCCGCCCCAGTAGAGCGGCCAGACTGCCTGCCCCGCGTTGCGATGCGCAGGCGTGCCGGGGGCAAGCCGGAAGATCTGCACCGACAAGATCACGTCCGAGGCCAGGAACATCGCCGCCCCGAGCAGGGCCAGCCGGAAGGCCGGGGCCAGCAGCAGCGCCGCCGCCCCCATCGCGGTGATGACCAGAACATAGGCGATGACCGGCCCGCGCAACCGGCCCGTGTAGGGCAGCAGCCAGCGCGCCGTCGACGGGGCCAGGAGGGCGAGGCCAATCAGCCCCGCATAGACCGCCCAACCGGGATCTGAGGTATCTCCCCACCCCGGCAAGCCGGTAAAAAGCGCGATATAGGCCAGATGCGACAGGGCAAAGGCGACGAGCCCCCTCAGGAATGCCCCCTGCCCCGGCCGCGACAGGAAGAAATCGCCCAAGGCCCCCAGGGCCAGCGCCAGAACCAGCAGCCACGGGCCACCCGCGACAAGGCTCGCCAGCGCCAGGGCCGCCGTCGCCCCGGTCTTGATCGCGGAACGCGACCCGCTTTTCGGCGCGCCGAGCAGTCCCTGATAGGCCAGCGCCGCCGCCAGCCCAAGCGCCGCCAGCGTCCAGGTCATATCTCGTCGGCGAAATGCTTCATCACCATGCGGATCGGATTCGGAGCCGCCTGCCCCAACCCGCAGATCGAGGCATCGCCCATGGCCACGCAAAGCTCCTCCAGCAGCGGCTGGTCCCAGGTCTCGGCCTGCATCAGCTTGACCGCCTTTTCGCAGCCGACCCGGCAAGGCGTGCATTGACCGCAGCTTTCATCCTCGAAGAACCGCAGCATGTTCAGCGCTGCATCGCGGGCATTGTCCTGATCCGACAGCACCACGATGGCCGCCGAGCCGATGAAGGTGCCATGCTCCTGAAGCACGTCGAAATCCATCGGGATATCGGCCATGCTTGCAGGCAGCAGCCCCGCAGACGGACCGCCGGGCTGGTAGGCCTTGAAGCTGTGCCCTTCCGCCATGCCGCCGCACGCCTCGATGATCTCATTCATCGTCGATCCGGCGGGCAGCAGGTAGACACCGGGGGTCTTGACGCGCCCCGAGACCGAATAGCTGCGCAGACCCCTGCGCCCGTTCTTTTCGACACCAGACAGAACCTCCGGCCCCTCGCGGCAGACCTTCGCAACCCAGTGCAGCGTCTCGACGTTATGCACCAGCGTGGGCCTGTCGAAGACGCCCACCTGCGCGACGAAAGGCGGGCGGTGGCGCGGCAGGCCGCGCTTGCCCTCGATCGATTCGATCATCGCGCTTTCCTCGCCGCAGATATAGGCGCCCGCGCCCCGGCGCAGGTCGATATGGCCCGGCTCCACGATCCCGGCCTCCTCCAGCGCGGCAATCTCGCGGCGCAATATCTCCAGCACCGCCGGGTATTCGTCGCGCATGTAGATGAAGCAGGTCTCGGCCTCGACCGCCCACCCCGCGATCAGCATCCCCTCCAGCATCAGGTGGGGAGTGCGTTCCAGGTAATAGCGGTCCTTGAAGATGCCGGGCTCGCCCTCGTCGCCATTGACAGCCAGGTAGCGGGGGCCGGGATTGGCCCGCACAAAGCCCCATTTCTTGCCCGAGGGAAACCCCGCCCCGCCAAGCCCGCGCAGGCCCGAGGCGAGCACGGTCTCCTGCACCGCCTCCCAGTCGCCGCCCGCGCGCAGCTTGTCCAGCACCTCGTAGCCGCCCGAGGCGCGGTAGGCCGCAAGCGTTTCATATTCGGGGATCACCGGATGCGTGTGGCCGCCCGCAATCGCCGCCTGCACCTTGTCGGCCGTGGCATGGTCGATATGGGCATGGCCAAGCTCCAGCACCGGCGCGGTGTCACAGCGGCCCATGCAGGGCGCGCGCAGCACGCGGACATGGCCGGGATCCAGCCCCTCCTCCAACGCTTGCTGCAACGCTTCCGCCCCGGCCAGTTCGCAGGACAGCGAATCGCAGACCCGGATGGTCAGCGCGGGCGGCGGGGTCTCGCCTTCGCGCACCAGGTCGAAATGGGCATAGAAACTGGCAACCTCGTAGACCTCGGCCTGCCCCACCCGCATTTCCTCGGCCAGCGCGCGGATATGGGCGGCGCTCAGATGGCCGAAACTGTCCTGGATCAGGTGCAGATGCTCGATCAGCAGGTCGCGCCGCCGGGGCCGGTCGCCCAGAAGCGCCTGCACTTCCTCAAGGGCCACATCCTCGACCTGGCGGCCCTTGGGCGTGCGCCGCCCCTTGCCGCGCCCCGATTTCCACACACCCTTGTCCTGATCCAGCGCCATCGCGGTGGCCCCCCTTGCAGCCCGTCTTTCCCCCTTCTAACGCGTCCATCCCGACCGCGCCCCCCAAAACCGACATTCAATTGCCGCAAAACGCGGGACATACTGCCGCCGTGCCATGCCGCACCCGCCTTGCTATGACGGAACCCGAAAAGGAGCGCCCCGATGCTGATCCTGCGCTATGCCATCGCCACGCTGATCCCGCTGGCCTGCCTGCTCTTGGGCGCTGTCCTGGGCGGCTGGTGGGCGGCCCTGGCGCTGGTCTGGCTGACGCTCTTCGCCGCCGGGATGGATCACCTGCTGTCGCCCCCCCCCGTTGGCACGACCCATGCCGCCAGCGCCGAGGCGCTCTCGGTCACGCTGGCCCTAGGCCATCTCGCGCTCCTGCCGCTGGCCAGCCTCGCCTTCGCGGATCCCTCGCAGACCTGGGGCGAGACGATCACGCTCGCCCTCGCCGCCGCCTCCTTCATGGGCCAGGTCAGCCACCCCAACGCGCATGAGCTGATCCACCGGAGGCCGCGCGCCCTGCGCCGTCTCGGCGTCGCGGTCTATGTCTCGATGCTGTTCGGCCACCACGTCTCGGCGCATCGGCTGGTCCATCACGCCTTTGTCGGCACCGAAAGCGACCCCAACACGCCGCGCAGGGGGGAAAGCTTCTGGGCCTTCCTGCCCCGCGCCTGGCTCGGCTCCTTCCGTGCCGGTCACGCGCAGGAGGCGCGCCGCCACAAAGCCGGCACCCTGCCCGCTTACGCGATCTATGTCGGCGGGGCCGCGCTGGCGCTGGTGCTGGCCGCGCTCCTCGGCGGCTGGCCCGGCCTTCTCGGCTTCTCCATCGTCGCGGCGCTGGCGCAGATGCAGATCCTGCTCTCCGACTATATCCAGCACTACGGCCTGACCCGCCGCACGCTGCCGAACGGCCGCCTGGAACCGGTCGCGCCGCATCACAGCTGGAACGCCCCGCGCGGCTTCACGTCCTTCCTGATGGTCAACGCCCCGAGCCATTCCGACCACCACATGCACCCCGACCGCCCCTATGACGCGCTGAGGATCCCCGAAGGCGCCCCCCTGCTGCCCTATTCCCTGCCGATCATGGCGATGCTGGCCACCATGCCGCGCCGCTGGCGGCGCAACATGGACCGGCGCGCGGAAAAAGCGATGGCCAAGGCCCCGCCCCTGCCTTGAAGCGCAGAACCCGCCCCCATCTTCTTGGTCCAAATACTCAAGAAAACGCTGCCTGCGCGCACGGGCGCCATCATCTTCTTCGTCCAAATACCTGAATCTGACAGCCAACCCAAGACACCGCCCCCTCGGGTCACGCGCCACAGATGCCCCGGCCGAGGAGGGCCGCAAGGCCCGAGGAGGCCCCGCTAAAAGAGCGACCCCTGTTCCTCATCGTCGCCGCCACCCGATCTGCCGCGCCGACGCCCTGCACCCGCGACCACATCCAACCTCCCATCGGAAAACTGGATCTCCAGCCGTCCGGCGCGCTCGGCCTCGGCCTTCGCGGTCACCACATCGGCGCCTGCCCGCACCACCGCGTAGCCGCGCTTCAGCGTCTCGGTATAGCCAAGCGTCTGGCGCATCCGCTCCAGCGCGTCCAGCCGGTCGCGCCGCTGCTCCAGCCGCGCCCGAGCCACCGCGTCGAGCCGGACCAGCGCCGCATCCAGTCGCGCGCGCCGCTCCACGACCCGCTCGGACAGCCGCGCGACCTGCATCCTTGCGCCGAGCCGGTCCAGGTCCTCACGCCGCCGCGCCACCTGGGCCTTGAGCCGCGTCACCGACAGCCCCGCCTCGGCCCGGCCAAGCGCCACGCGCTTGATCCCGACCGCGCGCTCCAGACCCGGGCCGAGCCGCGCCGCCTTGCGGTCCAGTTCCATCCGCTTGGCCTGCGTCGCGGCGCGCAAGGCCGGGTCCAGCCGGTCGGCCCATCCGTCGAACCGCTGGCGCGGGCCATCCAGCACGCTCTCAAGCCGCGGCAACCCGCGTGAGAGGTCGCCCAAGCGCTGCCGCCGTGCCGCCACCCCTTGCGTGATCGCGCGGCTCATCCGTCCGCCCGCCGTTTCCAGCCAGGCCAGAAGCTCCAGGCGCACCGGCACCGCCATCTCGGCGGCGGCCGTTGGCGTCGGCGCGCGGCGGTCGGCGGCATGGTCAATCAGCGTGGTATCCGTCTCATGCCCCACGGCCGAGATCAGCGGGATCGCGCTTTCCGCCGCCGCGCGCACCACAACCTCCTCGTTGAAGCCCCAGAGATCCTCCAGCGAGCCCCCGCCGCGCGCCACGATGATCAGGTCGGGCCGGGGGATGCGCCCGCCCGCCTCAAGCGCATTGAATCCCCTGATCGCGGCAGCCACCTCCGGCGCGCATTTCGCGCCCTGCACCGCAACCGGCCAGATCAGCACCTTGCGCGGGAACCGGTCGCGCAGCCGGTGCAGGATGTCGCGGATCACCGCGCCCGAGGGCGAGGTCACCACCCCGATCACCTCGGGCAGGCGCGGCAGGGGCCGCTTGCGGGCCTCGTCGAACAGCCCCTCGGCGGCCAGCGCCTGACGGCGTTTCTCCAGCATCGCCATCAGCGCGCCGACGCCTGCGGGGCGGATCTCCTCGATCACCATCTGGTATTTCGACTGGCCGGGGAAGGTGGTCAGGCGGCCCGTGGCAACAACCTCCATCCCCTCCTCGGGCTGCGTCGTCATCCGGCCCGCCACGCCCTTCCAGATGACGCCCGCCAGCACGGCGCGGTCATCCTTGAGGTCGAGATAGATATGGCCTGAGCGCGGGCGCGACAGCCGCCCGACCTCGCCGCGCACACGCACGCGGGAAAACGCGCCCTCGACGGTTTTCTTGACCGCCCCAGAGATTTCAGAGACGGAGAATTCCGGCGCATTGCCGGGGCCCGGATCGGGGCCGTCATCATCCAGCAGATCATTCATGCGCGCGACCCTAGCTTTCGGGATCGCGGGGGGCCAGACCAATCTGGCATCGGATCAGTCAGGGACCGCCACCGGGCGTTCCGCCGCCCCCGCCGCCGACGCGCGCGGCCCCCGAAAGACCGCCCCCGCCCCCCATCCGGCCCTTGGTCAGCAGGTAGACCGCGATGACCAGCGCCGGGATACCGCCGAGCGCCAGCGGCGCGAGGCTGCCATCGAAGACCGAGGCCACCGCGCCGCCCGCGACCAGCAGCCCCGCGAGGCCCCAATGCGGCAGGCGCGAGCGTGAGGCCCAGAAGAACCGGGGCGGGGCCTGGCCGAACTCGGCCTCGTAGCTTGCCAGTGTCGCGGCCCTGTCGCCGCGCTCGGGCGGAAGGGCCGCAACCCGCAATACGTCGCGGCAATAGCGCGCGAAATCCCCGGTCTGGCGGTGAAGCGCCAGCGCGGTGCCGATGAGGCCCGGCGCCTGGGGCCGGGCCACGGCGCCCGAGGCCGCGAGATAGGTGAAGCGCTTGTATTCCAGGATCACGTCGCCCGCCTGCCCTTGCCGGATGCGCGCGGTCTCGGCCAGCCAGGCGGCAAAGCTCTCGCCCTCCGGCCCGCGCGGCATGGGATGGGCCAGACAGCGCTGCCACATTGCCCGGTCTTTCATCCGCCCCGCCCCCTTCGCGTCTTGTGACTTTGTGCCCGCTTGCGTATCCCGGCCCCGGAATTACCAGTCTGGGGGCCGGAAGTGAACATACTCATCCTTGGCAGCGGCGGGCGCGAACATGCCCTGGCCTGGGCCTGCCTGCAGAACCCGAAATGTGACCGGCTGGTCGTGGCACCGGGCAATGGCGGCATCGCGCAGATCGCCGATTGCGCCGCGCTGGACCCCGAGAATGCGGGCGCCGTGGTCGACTTCGCTGCCGAAGAAGCCATTGATTTCGTGATCATAGGTCCGGAAGCCCCACTGGCCGCCGGGGTCGCGGATGCGTTGCGCGCGGCGGGGATCCTGTGCTTCGGACCGAGCCAGGCGGCGGCGGAGCTTGAAGCCTCCAAGGCGTTCACCAAGGAAATCTGCGACGCGGCCGGTGCCCCCACGGCGGCCTATGCGCGCTTTACCGAGGCGGAGCCCGCGCGGGCCTATATCCGCCAACAGGGCGCGCCCATCGTGGTCAAGGCCGACGGGCTGGCGGCGGGCAAGGGCGTGATCGTTGCGATGAGCGAGGCGGAGGCGCTGGCAGCCGTCGACGACATGTTCGCGGGCAGTTTCGGCGGCGCGGGCGCGGAAGTGGTGATCGAGGCCTTCCTGGAGGGCGAGGAGGCCAGTTTCTTCGTGCTCTGCGATGGCGAAACCGTGCTGCCCATCGGCACGGCGCAGGATCACAAGCGGGCCTTTGACGGCGATCAGGGGCCGAACACGGGCGGCATGGGGGCCTATTCGCCCGCGCCGGTGATGACGGATGCTATCGTCTTGAAAACAATGGATGAAATTATCCGTCCAACGATGGCCGAGATGGCGAGGCGCGGCACGCCTTTCTCGGGTGTGCTGTTCGCGGGCCTTATGATCAAAAACGGCGCGCCGCGCCTGATCGAATATAATGTCCGCTTCGGCGATCCCGAATGCCAATGCCTGATGCTGCGCCTTGGCGGCCAGGCGCTGGATCTCATGCTGGCCTGCGCCGAGGGGCGGCTTGGTGACATGGCCGTCAACTGGGCCGAAGATCACGCGATGTGCGTGGTGATGGCGGCGCAGGGGTATCCCGGAAGTTACGAGAAGGGCAGCGTGATCAGGGGGTTGGAGGAGATGCCCGAGACCAGCCATGAGATGTGCTTTCACGCCGGGACCACGCGCAGGGACGGGCAATACCTGGCCAGTGGCGGCAGGGTTCTGGGGCTGACCGCGCGGGGAGAGAGCTTGCGCGCGGCACGGGACCGGGCCTATGCGCTGGTGGACCGGGTGGACTGGCCCGAGGGGGTCTGCCGCTCCGATATCGGCTGGCGGGCGCTGGACGGATGAGGGGGGTCGCCGCCTGACGGCGGCGACCGATCTGTAGAGTTATGGGAACGGGATTTGCGCGGCTTTTCTGACAGGAGTGTCAGAAATTCCTGACAGGTTTGTCCGGTTTTAGAGGACGGGATTTCGCCGCCTGACGGCGCCGATCCGGCGCCGCGCGCACGCGCGGCGGGCAGGGATCGAGGCTGCGTCCGGGATTCGGACGGAGTGAGTGTGGAGGGCGTGATGCCGGTTTGCTGAGAGGTCCGAATGGCGGGGAATGCCCGCATTCGGACCTGATCAAGGCTGCTGTCCGAGTCGCCTGCCGCGTCAAGGACGGGGCCGCGCGGGGCGCGGTCGCTGACGCGATCCTTGACCCGTCAGGCGAATCGGGGTTGGGGCGCTAGTCGCAGGACAACGCGGTTTGCAGCGCGGTGGCGCTGTAGGGGCCGAGGTCGGTTGCGGTGATCCCGGTGCCATCGAAGCGGCTGGCGATGAGGCGGGACCAGTCGGCATTGGCGGTCAGCAACTCGGGGCCGTCCCCGCAATCGCGGAGACCCGAGGAGATGAAATCCTCGCCGATGCGGTGATTGGTGAGGCCGGTGGCGGCGGCAAGTTCGGTCAGGTCGCCATTTGCAAAGCGCCAGATGCGCAGGGTGCGCGCCAGGTGCGGGCGGTCGATATAGGCGATCTCCATATGCCCGTCGCCATCCAGATCGGCGGCCCCGATGGGGGCGAGCCAGCGATTGGCGCGGCCGATATAGGGGGTCGTGGCGAGGAGCGTCAGCGAGGAGCCGGTGGCGGCGTAGATGGCCAGTTGCGCGCCTTGCGTCAGGCTGGAGCGCACCGTGATGATCTCGGCCACGCCGTCGCCGTCCAGGTCGGCCAGGCGCGGGGCGGTGTCCTCGAAGACATGGGCCCCGTCCAGCGTGACGCCGACCAGGTCGCAGTCATTGCCCGCACCCTCGGCATAGGCGTAGAGCGCGCCGCCCTCGATGGCGTCTCCAAGGACGCCGTGGCCGTAGCGGCTGGTCGCGGAGCCATACCAGGCGGCCCAGACTCCCTCGCCCTCGGCACCCGCGAAGGTGACGCTTTCCGGCAGATCGGTCGCCCGGTGCGGGGGCTCTTCGCAGGCCATCGCGGCACCCGTCCCGAGGCCAAACGCCGCGACGAGTCCCGCAAGCCGCATCAGATCTGCTTTTCCGGCATCCGCACGATCAGCCCGTCCAGCTCATCCGTGACCTTCAACTGGCAGGTCAGGCGCGAGGTTGCATCCGGCTCGTAGGCGAACTCCAGCATGTCCTCTTCCATCGGGTCGATGGCGGGCAGTTTCTCGACCCAGGAGGGATCGACATGCACATGGCAGGTGGAACAGGCGCAGGCGCCGCCGCAATCGGCCTCGATGCCCGGAATGTTGTTGTCGCGGGCGCCTTCCATCACGGTCAGCCCGGTGGGAACATCGACGACATGTTCGGTGCCGCCGAACTCGATATAGATGATCTTTGCCATGGGGAGAGCGGTCCTCGTCTTCAAATCCATCAAACAGGTAACGACCCCGGCCCGCCTTTTCCAGCCCCGAAATCGCCCCTGCATATGTGCAGACATATAGTGGATCGTGCCAGGGGAGGCCAGAGGCCCCGGACCGCAAGGACACAGGATGCCGCCGATCCCCGCTTGGGCGCTTTTCCGGGGCGTCGAATGGCGGTATAAGCGGGCGCAGAACAGATGCCCCGGCAAACGGGGCTCTCCGGATACAGGCCCGATATGAAACTCTTTCCCCTGATCGGCGCGGGCGCGTTGTGGCTTGCCGCATGTAGCCCCGCCCCCTCGCCCGAGGTGGCGCGGCTTCTGGATCGTGACGGCACCATCGTGACGCGCGGCGAGGGCCCCGAGAATGCCCGGCCCGATGCCTGTTACGCGCAGGACGTGACGCCCGCCGTGATCGAGACGGTGACGGAACAGGTGATGGTCGCCCCACCCCAGGTGGATGCAGGCGGCACCGTTACCAGCCCCGCGATCTTCCAGACCGAGACCCGCCAGCGCATCGTGACCGAGCGCGACGACCTGTGGTTCGAGACACCCTGCGCCGCCGAGAACGACCCCGAGTTCATCGCCATGGTGCAGCGGGCGCTGGCCGTGCGCGGGCATTATCGCGGGCCGGTGACGGGGGTGATGGATCTGCGCACGCGCCGCGCCATCCGCGAATACCAGCGGCCCCAGGGCCTGAATTCCGGCGCGCTGTCGCTGGCGGCGGCGCGGCTCTTGGGGCTGGCGGTCTGGGATCCGGAGGCGGCGGCGGTGCGGGGGGCACCTTCGGACGCATGACCCCGTTCAGATGACAAAACGCCCGGCCTGATCTCTCGGGCCGGGCGGTTCTTGCAATGTCGGGAGGCCGTGTCCCGGCCTTATTCGTCCTCTTCGTCCGAGATCGGCAGCGCCACGAAACGCGGGTTGCCGCCCCGGCTGATCAGGAGCAGCACCGATTTCTGGCCGGCCTCGGCGGCCTCGGCCACGCGGGCGTGGAAGGCGTCGAGATCGGCCACCGGCTCCTGGCCGACCTCGGTGATCACGTCACCCGCCATCAGGCCGCGGTCGGCGGCTTCGCTGTTGGGGTCGACCGCCTCGATCACCAGGCCGCCCTCGACGCCCTCGGCCCCAAGCTGCTGGCGCAGCTCATCGGTCAGCGGCATCAGGGTCAGGCCCCGGAAATCGCTCTGCTCGGGGGCAACGTCGGGGCTTTCGGTGTCGGGGAAGGCGACGCGCTCCTCGGTTTCGCGGCGGCCGAGCGTGACCAGCAGGGTCTGGGTCTCGCCCTCGCGCAGGACCACGACGCGGACGGTCTCGCCAACCGGCGATTCGCCGACGATGCGGACCAGTTCGCGGGTATCCTCGACCGTGCTGCCGTCGAAGCTGGTGATCACGTCACCCACTTCCATCCCGGCCTCGCGCGCGGGGCCTTCGGGCACGTCGGTGACCAGCGCGCCCGCGCTGGCCTCGAGCCCGAGACCTTCCGCGATATCGGGGGTCACGTCCTGGATGCGCACGCCGAGCCAGCCACGGCGGGTCTCGCCGAATTCCTGCAGCTGTTCGACCACGCGCATGACCACGTTGGACGACATCGAGAAGCCAAGCCCGATCGAGCCGCCATTGGGGCTGAGGATCGCGGTGTTCACGCCGACGACCTCGCCATCCATGTTGAAGAGCGGCCCGCCCGAGTTGCCCCGGTTGATCGCGGCATCGGTCTGGATGAAGTCGTCATAGGTGCCCGAAAGCGCGCGTTCCCGCGCCGAGACGATCCCGGCGGAGACCGAGAAGCCCTGGCCCAGGGGGTTGCCCACGGCCATGACCCAATCGCCCACGCGCATCACGTCGCTGTCGCCGAAGGGGACGAAATCGAGCGGCTGGTCGGGATCGACCTTGAGAAGCGCGATATCGGTGTTCTCATCGGTGCCGATCACCTCGGCGGGCAGTTCGAGCCCCGAGCGGAACTCGATCATGATCTCGTCGGCGCCGGCGATGACGTGGTTGTTGGTGACGATATAGCCATCCTCGGAGATCACGAAGCCCGAGCCGAGCGCATTGGGCCGACGCGGCTGCGGCTGGCCGGGGCCGTCCCGGTCCAGAAACTCGTTGAAGAAATCCTCGAGCGGCGAGCCCGGCGGCACGTTCGGCCCCGGCCCGGTGCCCGAGGCGACAAGGCTGGTGGTCGTGATGTTGACCACGGAATCGCCGACCTGGTCGACGAGATCGGCAAAGCTGGACGGGCCGGAAAACTGCGCCCGTGAGGGCAAGGCCGAGGCGATGACTGTGGCCAGCGCCATCGCGATGATCAAGATGAATGCCAGTGCGGTCTTGGCCTGCTCGGTCCCGCGAACCGGACGGGCCTGGGTGACGGCCCGCGTGTCTGGATTGTGATGGATCACGTTCTTCCTCCGTTCAGAGTTGTTCAGGAAATCCTGTCCTCATGCTGACAAGAGATATTTGCCCGCAGCCGCTGTCAATCAACCAATGGATTTGAAACCTCGGTCACATGGGCGTGAAGTTGCTTGTCGGAGAGAGGGCGAAACGCGCCGTCGACGGCGCGCCCCGTCCGCAAATTCGAATTTGCGGGGGAGGCTTTTGGGAAAGCCTCCACCACTGCGGTCCGGGTGGGGGCGGCAGGGCCTTCGAAGGCCCTGTGGAGGCTTTTCGAAAAGCCTCCGGCCAGCCCCGGCGCGGTCTATCGCCTACATGTCCACCGGCAACTCGTAGCACTTGCAGATCGCGCCGCCCGAAACCCGGTAATCGCGAAACCCCATCGCCTCGTAATAGGCCAGACCTTCGGCGTTCTCCGGCTGGATCGTCGCGTCGATCGAGCGCACCCCGGCGCGCCGCGCGGCATCCCGGCTGGCAGCGAACAGCGCCCGCCCGACACCGCGCCGGGCGGCATCGGGGCTGACATGAGTGCCGATGATGCCCCATCCCTGCGTCACGCCGTAGATATTCCCGTCGCGCGCATGCTTGAGGCTCTGCATCCCCAGTATGTGCCCCTGCGCATCCAATGCCACGCTGCATGCGATCCGGTCGGGGTGGCCGATATAATGGATGCGCACGAAATCGACATCGCTGGGGCTCTTGCGCTTGCCGCGCGCGGCAAGCTCCCGCAGGAAGTCACTGATTGCGGGCGCGTCCTCTGGCGCCGCCGGTCTGATCCGGATGTCGTTCATCCCCCTGCAGCCTGGCTCAGCACCACCAGGAGCGTGCCGATCACCAGCGCACCGAAGCCCGCGATGCGCAGGGTCTCGATGGGTTCATGGCGCATCCGTTCCATCAGGTCCTTCATGAAGGAAGGGGCCAGCGCATAGGCCAGCCCCTCGATCACAAGTACCAGTCCGAACCCCCAGAGGATCGTCTGAAGCATGGGTCTACTGCCCCACGGTCGGCGCATCCGCCGGGAGGGGGGCGTCCGCCTCCTCCTCCTCGGGGGTTTCGACCTCCTCTTCCAGGGCCGCGTCAGGGGTCGCCGCGACCGGGGCCGCGCCGAGGCTACCGCCCATGGGGTCGGCGAAGAACTCGAAGAAGGCACTGTCGGGTGACAACACCATCGAGGAATTCGAGCCCGGCAATGCGCGCTCATAGGCCGTCATCGAGCGGTAGAACTCGAAGAAGTCCTGATCCGCCCCGAAGGCCTCGGCGAAGATCCGGTTGCGCGCGGCATCGGCTTCACCGCGGATGATCTCGGCGTCGCGGGTCGCCTCCGAGACCAGTTCCACCACGGTCCGGTCGGCGGTGGCGCGCACGCGCTGTGCGGCTTCCTCACCCCGTGCCCGTTCATCCGTCGCCTCGCGTTCACGCTCGGCCCGCATCCGGGCGAAGGTGGCAGCGAGGTTCTGCTGCGGCAGTTCGGTCTGTTTCAGGCGCACGTCGAGCACATCGAGCCCGAGCGGCAGGGCGCGCAGCCTTGCCTGTTCGGTGATGCGCTCCATCAGCACGGCGCGTTCAGAGGACAGGATCGTGTTGGAGGTCACGCCCTCGGAACCCAGAACGGCGCGGATCTGCGGGTTCAGGATGTCTTCCAGCAGGCGTTCGCCCTCGCGCAGGCCCCCGACACCGACGGCCAGCCGGAACTGCTCGGCATCGACGATGCGGTAGCGGGCGAAGGCATCGACCACGAGGCGGCGGTCATCCGACGGCGTGACCTCGATCGGCGCGGTATCGAGCGACAGGATGCGGTCGTCGTAATAGACCACCTCCTGAATGAAGGGGATCTTGAAGTTGAGCCCCGGTTCTTCGATGACCTGGCGGATCTGGCCGAATTGCAGCACCAACGCGCGCTGGCGTTCATCGACCACGAAGACCGAGGACAGAAGCAGCGCGACGGCCACCACGGCGACGGGTATGAGGATGGTGATCTTGCGCATCAGTTGGTCCCCCGGTTGCGGAGTTCATTGAGCGGCAGGTAGGGCACGACGCCCCCTGCCCCGGTGCCGGCCTCGGTATCCAGGATCATCGTCTCCATATCACCAAGCACGCGTTCCATCGTCTCAAGGTAGAGACGGCGGCGGGTCACTTCGGGGGCCAGCAGATATTCGGCCAGAACCGCCGAGAAGCGGCTGGCCTCACCCTGGGCCTCGTTGACGACCTGGGCGCGGTAACCCTCGGCCTCTTCCAGCAATTGCGCCGCTTCACCGCGTGCGCCGGCCAGAACCCGGTTGGCATAGGCATCGGCCTGGCGTTGCAGCTGGTCGCGTTCCTGTTCGGCGGCCTGCACGTCGCGGAAGGCGTCGATGACCTCGTTTGGCGGGTCGGCGCGGTCGAGGTTGAGGCGGACGATGTTGATGCCGCTTTCATACCCGTCAAGCGTGGTCTGGATCAGGTCCTCGACCGTATCGGCGATCAAGGCCCGGTCACGGTTGAGGATCGGGGCCAGTTGGCTGGCCGCGATGACCTCGCGCATGGCGGCCTCGGAAACCGCGCGCACCGTCGCCTCGGGATCGCGCAGGTTGAAGAGGTAAAGCTGCGGGTTGGAGATGTTCCAGACCACTTCGAAGTCGATATCGACGATGTTCGCGTCCGTGGTCAGCATCAGCCCCTCGCCGGACGCGCCGGAGCGGTTGTTGCCAATGCTTTCGGTGCGGTTGGTGGTAACCTCGATCACTTCGGCGGTGACCAGCGGCCAGGGCGCGAAGTTGAGGCCGGGATCGTTGACCGAGGAAAACTCGCCCAGGAAGAGCTCGACCGAGCGTTCCTCGGGCTGGACCGAGTAGACCGAGGCGTAGAGCCAGAGGCCAATGACGGCGAGACCGGCGATGACGAAGCCGCCGCGCCCGATCTGGGGGCCGCCACCGCCGCCTTCGCCGTTGGCACCGCCGCCGCGACCGCCCATCAGGACGCGCAGCTGTTCCTGGCCCTTGCGCATGATCTCGTCCAGTTCGGGGATCTGCTGACCCCCGCCCTGTCCGGGGCCGCGCCCGCCTCGGGGTGGATCGCGGTCGTCATCGCCCCTGTTGCCACCGTTGCCAGAGCCGCCACCGCCGCCCCAGGGTCCGCCAGAATTTCCTGCCATACCAGCCTTCTTCCCTCTAGATGTCCAAGCCGCACACGTCGGCGCGCGCGGCGGTTCCTTGCTACCTGTGCTTATATTGGTCGAAAATCAAGCCGTGCGCACGGGTGTTTTCATCGTGACCAGTTCTTCGGCCATCGTGGGGTGGACCGCAACCGTGCGGTCGAAATCCTCTTTCGTGGCCCCCATGCGCACCGCGATGCCCACCATCTGGATCATTTCGCCCGCGTGATCGCCCACCAGATGCACGCCCAGGACGCGGCGCGTGTCGGCGCAGACGACCAGTTTCATCAGCACTTTTTCAGCGTGCCCGGCGAACATCGGCTGCATCGGGCGGAAGGCGGCGACATAGATCTCGATCGGGCCTTGGGCGCGGGCCGCCTCCTCGGTGAGGCCCACGGTGCCCATCTCGGGCTGCGTGAAGACGGCCGAGGGGATCAGGTCATGCTCGGCCTTGCGCGGCGTGCCGCCAAAGACGGTGTCGGCAAAGGCGTGGCCCTCGCGGATCGCCACAGGCGTCAGGTTGACGCGGTTGGTCACGTCGCCCACGGCAAAGACCGAGGGGATGTTGGTCTGGCTGTACTCATCCACCGCAATCGCCCCGTTCTCGCGCAGGGTGACGCCGATCTCCTCCAGCCCCAGGCCGGCGGTGTTGGGGTGGCGCCCGGTGGCATACATCACCGCGTCATATTGCGCGATGGAGCCATCGCCGGAGGTCGCCTTGATGCCGTCGGGGCCGCGCTCCAGCTTGCGCAGCACGGTGTCGGTATGAAGCGTCACACCGCGCGCGCGCATCGCGTCGGCGATGTGGTCGCGCGCCTCATCGTCGAAGCCGCGCAGGATCTGGGGACCGCGATAGAATTGCGTCACGTCCACGCCCAAGCCATTCAGAATGCAGGAAAATTCACAGGCGATATAGCCGCCCCCGACGATCAGGATGGATTTCGGCAGCGCGTCGAGCTTGAAGATCTCGTTCGAGGTTATGACCAGGTCGGAGCCGGGGAAATCCGGCACGAAGGGCCAGCCGCCGGTGGCGATGAGGATGTGTTTCGCGGTTTTCGTGCTGCCATTGGCCAGCTTGACGCTGTGGGGGTCGGCAAGCGTCGCGCGGGTATCGAAGACCTCCACGCCCGCGCGATCCAGGTTGCGGCGATAGGCCGCTTCCAGCCGGTCAAGCTCGGCCTCCAGCTTGCCGTGAAACCTGCCCCAGTCGAACGCCCCGAGTGTGGCCTCCCACCCATAGGCCGCCGCATCGCGCACCTGGTCGGGGTATTCCGAGGCATAGACCATCAGTTTCTTCGGCACGCAGCCCCGGATCACGCAGGTTCCGCCCATGCGGTATTCCTCGGCCAGCGCGACCTTCGCGCCATGTTCCGCCGCGATCCGCCCCGCGCGCACCCCGCCCGAGCCGCCGCCAATGACGAAAAGGTCGTAATCGAATGCGGTCATGTCACGCCGTCCTTCCTGATTGCCTCATAACCCCTATCTGGCGCCAATCACCCCCTCGCGCAGCCCGCGCGGCTGCACACGTCCCTGTGCATCAGGAGGTGGCGATCACTCCGCGATGTCGACGAAGAGGTTGTCGGTGTCGATGATGTCGATGCGCTCGTGTTCAACGGTGCCGTTGTTGATGTCGCGCACTTCCACGCTGCCATCGCCCTTGCCGATCACCACCACGTCGCAGATATCGAGGAAGAGCCCGTTTTCGACCACGCCCGGCACCTGGTTCAGGACGAGGCTGAGCTGCTGCGGGTTGGGGATGTGGCGCAGATGCAGGTCGAGGATGAAGTTGCCCTCATCGGTGCGGAACGGCGTGTCATGGTTGAGGCGCAGCGAGGTCGTGTTGCCGAGCACGTCGAGATTTCCCAGCATCTCCTCGACCAGCGCCTTGGTGGTCTGCCAGCCGAACGGGATCACCTCGATCGGCAGCGGGAAGGCCCCGAGGGTTTCGACCTGCTTGGAGGCATCGGCGATCACGATCATCTGGTCGCTGGCGGTGGCCACGATCTTCTCCTGCAAGAGCGCCCCGCCGCCGCCCTTGATGAGGTTCAGTTGCGGGTCGTATTCATCGGCCCCGTCGATGGTCAGGTCCAGCCATTTGACCTCATCCAGCGTCGAGATCGGCACCCCCACCTGGCGCGCCAGATCGGCGGTGCGGGTCGAAGTGGCGACGCCGGTGACCTTGATCCCCTCATCGCGCACCAGTTCCCCCAGGCAGCGCACCATCCAGGCCGCCGTCGAGCCCGTGCCAAGCCCGATCCGCATCCCGTCCTCGACATAATCCACCGCGCGTTTGGCGGCGACGAATTTGGCCTTGTCGATGGGCGAAAGCTGTGCGGTCATGTCGGTTGCGTCCCTCGTTGATTGGGCTCGGGTTTACACAAGCGCGCCTGCACTGGCGAGGGAAAAACGCGCCTGTCAGAACAGCGCGGCAGAGACGATGCGCAAATGCGCCTTGGGCAGGATCACCAGCATCGCGGCGGCGTTCATCGTCAGGCGGACGCTGGCGGCCACGCTGCGGTTCGAGGTGCCGATGCGCCTGCCGGGCGCGAAATCCAGCCCGTCGATGGGCCATTCCAGACCCTGCGACGTGCCGCTGACGGGGGCCATCGGAAAGAGCGAGACGCGCGTGCCGATGGGCAGGCGCAGGGTCATCTCGGCGGGGCAGAGGAAGACCAGATCGGCCCCGCCCAGGACGATCGCGCGCGGGGCCCGCTGCGCCATCAGCGTGTGCCAGGCGGCCAGTTCATGATCGCTGCGCCCGCCGGTAAACCCAAGCGCCAGCACGCCGGGCGCGTCAATGCGCGACAGCGCCTTGTGAAAATCCGTGCTCTCCTGCTCGGCCACATGTATAAAGGCCCCGTCAGGCAGCGAGACGCGGGCGTGATCCGAGATCGAATCGAGATCGCCGACAACCGCGCAAGGACGGTATCCGAGGCTCAGGGCAGCATCCGCGCCGCTATCGGCGGCCACGAGTTTCGGGGCGAGGCTTAAAGATTCGGCAAGATCGGCCGGGTTAAGGTCCCCCCCGCCCAATAATGTCACCAAGGTGTCAGATCGGATTTTGGACGATGAAGCTGGCAAGATATCGCCTTTTTTCCGGACAGAAATCAAAGAATGGCCCCAATGGTGACCGTTTTGAATGGAATAGATTTGTCAGAAGATTTCGCAAGAGTGTAAATTCCGGGGCCACGCCGGGAGGAGCAGAGGCAAGACCATGAGTGATGCAAACAAGATTTTGACGGTCTCCTACGGGACGTTCTCCTGCACGCTGGAAGGGTTCAACGATCCCTTCTCGGCGATGAAGGCGATCGCGGAATATTTCCGCGACCTGGCCGCGGGCGACAGGTTCTTCGGGGCCGAGCCGCCGACCCCCGACGCCGAGATGCTGCACCGGATCACCGAACAGGCGGTCAAGGCACGGGTCAATGCGCAGCTCTCCGAAACCGGGCTGATCCTGCGCCAGTCGGACGAAGCCTATGACAATACCGACGCCGCCCCCGAAGGCGCAATGGCCGAGGATGGCGATGCGGCGCGTGGCGTGGCCGAGGTCGAGGAGGACGACGCCAGCCCCGAGGAGGTCGCGGAAGCGGCCGAGGATGTGGCCGAAGACACCGCCGATCTGGCCGATGCCGCCGAGGAGGTGGCCGAGGATGCGGCGGAGTTGGCCGAGGCTGCGGGCGACCTGGCCGAGGCGGAGGCGTCTTCGGCTGAAGACGAGCCCGAGGATGGTCGCGAGCAGGCCCCTGCCGAGGCGGTCGCGCAGGATGAGGCCCTCGTCGAAGATACCGCCGCCACCGAAGTTGCCGCGGAAGACGAGTCCCTCGTCGAGGATTTCACGGCCCCCCAAGCCGTTGCCGAGGACACCACCGGCGACGACGCACCGGCAGAGGAGACCGCCGAAGATGCGGCGGAGAATTTCTTTGCCGAAAGCGACACGCCGGTTGAGGCCGAGGATGAGGACAGCGATGCCGCCGCCCTCGCCGCCGCCAGCGCCACTGCCGCAGCCCTTGCCGCCGGTGCCGCCGGTGCCGCTGATGCGGAAGAGGACGGGCAGGACGACCGGGCCGAGGGCGAAGACACGCTTTCCGCGGTCATGCAGGCGATGTCAGCCGCCGATGAGACTGTGCAGCACAGCGCCGGGGACGACCGCGCCGAGGAAGCCTTTGCCGAACCCGTCGAGGAAAGCTTTCCCGACCCCGACAGTGTCGCCGCGAAACTGGCCCGCATCCGCCGCGTCGTCGCGCTGGAGGAAGCCCGCGACCGCGATGACGAGATCGGATATAGCGAGGACGAGCACGCAGGCGACCCTTTTTCCGATGATCCCGAGGATGGGGATGACGACACTGACGATGCGGTGGCGCAGGATGCCGATGAAAGCGCCTCGGACGCGCTGATCGCGGCGCTGGCGGCGGCAGGCTCCGATGACACTCCAGCGGAGGAGACGGCCGAGGCCGTCGAGGACGCGCCCGAAACGGGTGACGCGCCGGAAGCCGAGGCCGAGACCGAGACCGCTGATGAGGCCGAGACCGCCGAAGACACCGGCACCGAAGACGTCGCGCAACCGGCCCCCGCCGCCACAGCGCCGCGCGTCTGGGTCATCCGCGGCAAGACCAAAGCCGCCCCCGAGGCCGACGCCGAGGATGCGCCCACTGCCGACGCGGACGACACGGACACGGTCGAGGCCGGGGCCGATCCCTCGCCCACCGATCTCGACCCCGCGGACGAGGCCGAATTGCAGCGCGAACTGGCCGCGATCGAAGCCGACCGGCAGAGCCGCCGCGCCGAGCGCGAGGCCCGCCGCCAGCAACTGGAGGAGCGCTCGGAAACCGGCGACCCGGAGGAGGATGTGCGCCGCCTGTTCGAGGCCACCGACAGCCGCCTCTCGACCGATGAGAACAGCCGCCGCCGCGCCAATATCGGCCACCTGAAAGCCGCCGTCGCCGCGCGCGCCGCCGAGGAACAGCTGGCCGAGCCGCAAGCCCCCGAGGACGAGACCGAGCCTTACCGCGAAGACCTGGCCCGCGTCATGCGCCCGCGCCGGGTGCAGAAGGAGGGCCAGCGCCGCCTGGACCGCCCCGCCCCGGCCACCGCCCGGCCCGCGCCGCTGGTGCTGGTCTCGGAGCAGCGCGTCGACGAGACCACCGGCGAGGGCCGCGCCCGCGCGCTGCCTACTGCCACCGTGGTGCGCCCGCGCCGCGTGGTGAAAAGCAACCTCGCCGTCGCCCGCGATATGTCGCGCGACGAAGACAGCCATGAAGACGAAGACCGGGAGGCCGCGACCGGCACCCTGGACCTGGAGCCCGAGCAGGCCATCGCCCGGGTCGTCGATACGCCCGCCCCCACCGGGCCGGTGCTGGCGGATGATGAATTCGGGCGTTACGCACAGGAAAACGGCGCCAGTGAGCTGGTCGATGTCGCGGCTGCCGCCGCCGGGTTCGTGACGCATCGCATGGGCCAGTCCGTCTTTGGCCGCGCCGAGGTCGTCAACCTGGTGATCCAGGCCTCGAATAGCGAGATCGCGCGCGAGGATGCGCTGCGCGCCTTCGGCCTGATCCTGAATGACGGCCAGATCGAGAAGATCCGCCGCGGCCAGTTCCGCCTGACCCGGAAATCGGATTACTACCGCCGCTGACCGCAGGCCCCGATCCCGAACAGGGAAACCCCCGGCAGGCAATGCGCCTTCCGGGGGTTTTCTTTTGTCATCACCAGATGCCGGTCACCGGTCGGGTGTGTCGTCCCGGTCTCTCTCCGCGTCCGGGTCGGGCTGGGCGATGCCCATGAAGATCGGCTTGAGCGGGATGATCCAGACCACCCCCAGGCCCACGAAGATCGCCAGTTGCAGCAGCACCGACTGCACCTCCAGGAAACTGGTCAGGAACCAGGCCACGGCGATGTAGCCGGGCAGGCCCAGGAGCAAGATCACCAGCGCCCAGCGGCGGCGCGCCTTGTAGGACAGGGCCATATCGGGCCTCCTTATCAGTCGGTCAGTCGGCGAAGGGGTCGGTCACCAGGATTGTATCCTCGCGTTCCGGGCTGGTCGAGAGCATGGCGACAGGGCATTGGATCAATTCCTCGACCCGGCGCACATATTTGATCGCGTTGGCGGGCAGATCGGCCCAGGAACGCGCGCCTTCGGTGGTTTCGGACCAGCCCGGCATCTCCTCGTAGACCGGCACGCAGCGGGCCTGTTGCTCGGCGGCGGTGGGCAGGTAGTCCAGCACCTCGCCATCCAGCGCGTAGCCGGTGCAAATGCGCAGCGTCTCGAACCCGTCCAGCACGTCGAGCTTGGTCAGCGCGATGCCGTTCACACCCGAGGTCGCGCAGGTCTGGCGCACGAGGACGGCGTCGAACCAGCCGCAGCGGCGCTTGCGCCCCGTGGTGGTGCCGAACTCATGCCCCCGTTCGCCCAGGCGCTGGCCGTCGGCATCCTCCAATTCGGTCGGGAACGGGCCTTCGCCGACGCGGGTGGTGTAGGCCTTGACGATGCCAAGCACGAAATCGATCGCGCCGGGGCCGATGCCGACGCCGGTGGCGGCCTGGCCCGCGATGACATTCGATGAGGTGACAAAGGGATAGGTGCCGAAGTCGATGTCCAGGAGCGCGCCCTGCGCCCCTTCAAAGAGGATGCGTTTGCCGGCGCGGCGCTTTTCGTTCATCACCTTCCAGACCGGCGCGGCGTATTCCAGCACCTGCGGCGCGATCTGGCGCAGATCGGCCAGCAGCCGGTCGCGATCGACAGGCGCGATGCCCAGTCCCCGGCGCAGCGGGTCGTGATGTTGCAGCGCGCGGTCCACCCGCGCCTCCAGCGTCGCGTCATCGGCCAGATCGGCCACCCGGACCGAGCGGCGGCCCACCTTGTCCTCATAGGCCGGTCCGATGCCGCGCCCGGTGGTGCCGATCTTGGTGCCCGTGCTGGCCGCCTCTTCGCGCGCGCGATCAAGCTCGCCGTGGATGGGCAGGATCAGCGGCGTGTTCTCGGCGATCATCAGCGTCTCGGGGCTGATCTGCACGCCCTGCGCGCGGATGGTCTCGATCTCACGCATCAGGTGCCAGGGGTCCAGCACCACGCCATTGCCGATGACGGACAGCTTGCCGCCGCGCACCACGCCCGAGGGCAGCGCGTGCAGCTTGTAGACGGTGCCATCGACAACCAGCGTGTGGCCCGCGTTATGGCCGCCCTGGAATCGCGCGATCACATCGGCGCGCTCGGACAGCCAATCGACGATCTTGCCCTTGCCTTCATCGCCCCACTGGGCCCCCACCACCACGACATTGGCCATGCTGCTCGTCCTTCCTGTCCGAAACTCCGCAGGCGGTATAGCGGCGCGGGAGGCGGGGTGAAACCGGAATCTGGCGCGGCGCGCGCGCGGTCAGGCAAGATTGCCTCCCATCCCGTGTTGTGCAAGATTTGGCGGACGTCGGGTGACATACGGGATGGATGGGATATGACGGACGAAGTGCTGCGCCGGACGCAGTTGCAGGACAACGCCGCCTTTCTGGCGCGCGCGCATGATTTCCAGGCCGATATCGAGATGCTGTCCAGCAGCGACCTTGTCGGCACCATCCTCGAAACCGTGATGCTGGCCGCGAACATGCGCTTTGCGGCGGTCGCGCGCGTGACCGAGGATCGCTGGGTCGCCTGCCGGACCGTGGATGAGGTCGATTTCGGCCTGGCACCGGGCGACGAGATCGAGATCCGGTCGACCTTCTGCCAATCGGTTCGGGTGACGCGGCAGAAAGTGCTGTTCAACGATGTCGCCACCGATGAGGTCTACCGGAACCACCCGATCGCGGCAAAGTTCGGCATTGTCAGCTACGCCTCGATCCCGATCCATCGCAGCGATGGCAGTTTCTTCGGCACGCTCTGCGCCATCGACACCGTGCCGCGCGACGTCAAGCACCCCCGCGCCGTCGCCATGTTGGAGATGTTCGCGGACCTCATCGGCCGCAGCCTGGAGACCGAGGAACGGCTGGAGGCACAGGAGGCGCATGTCGCCCATGAGCGCGAGATGGCGCGCATCCAGGAGGAATTCGTCGCCGTCCTGGGCCATGACCTGCGCAACCCGGTGGCCGCCTTCGACGCGGGCCTGCGGCTGCTGGCGAAGGAGCCGCAGACCGACAAGGCGCGCGACCTGCTGCCGCTGATGCGCGCCTCGGTGCATCGCATGAGCGACCTGATCGGCAATATCATGTTGCACGCGAAGAACCGTCTCGGCGGCGGTATCCGGGTCAACGCCGAGCCCGACGCGCCGCTGTCGCAGGCCATCACCCAAGTCGTCGGGGAAATCCGCTCGGCCTTTCCCGAGCGGGAGATCGCGCTGGATCTGTCGATCACCCGTCCCGTGCACTGCGATGCCGCGCGGGTGGCGCAGGCGGTTTCGAACCTCGTGTCAAACGCCGTGCAGCATGGACAAGAGGGCGCCCCCATCGCGGTTCGGGCGGTGACGGATGCGCAAGGCGTCACTGTCTGTGTCGCCAACCAGGGCGAGGCCCTGCCCGAGGAGATGCGTCAGCAACTGTTCCAGCCCTTCCAGAGGGGCAACCGGGAAAGCGGCGGCGGGTTGGGGCTTGGCCTCTATATCGCGGGCTCCATCGCCGACGCGCATGGCGGGCGGATCGAGGTGGACTGCGCGGACGGCACCACTACCTTCACGATTGCGCTGCCGGACCCCGTGGCACCGACATGAGGGGCGGCATGCGCATCACCGTCCGGCGAAACCCGTGCTGCACCTGCATCCATGGGCTTGCGGCGGCCTGTCGCATCTCATAAGTAGGCGAGAAAGCACACCAAGGCCCGGACCGATCCCCCCATGGAAAATGTCATTCTCGTCATCCACCTGATCCTCGCCATCTGCCTGATCGGCGTGGTGCTGCTGCAACGCTCCGAAGGGGGCGGGCTCGGCATGGGCGGCGGCGGTGGCGGTGGCGCGATGACGGGGCGGTCTGCGGCCTCGGCGCTTGGCAAGATCACCTGGGTTTTCGCGGTCGCCTTCCTGGCCACCTCGATCACGCTGACCATCCTGTCGGCGCAGAACTCGGGCGGCGGATCGGTGCTGGACCGGGTCACCGACGCGCCAGCGGAAGAGCCCGGCGATGCGCCCGTCCTTCCCGACCTGAGCGGCGACGGCCCGCTTCTGCCGCCATCCGATAGCGACGCGCCGCTGGTGCCGCCGCGCACCGAATGATCCAATAAATCTTGGGGGCCTGCCCCCTTTACTCAACATCATCTAGCGGCTGCCTTGCGGACGCGCTGCGAATCCTGTTATCCTCAAATCCCGTGAGTATCGGATTTCAGGACCGGGAATCGCCATTGCGATGCGGCGGTCCGGCACGGGGGGCAAGCACCATATGGCGCGTTTCATCTTCATCACCGGCGGTGTGGTCTCGAGCCTGGGCAAGGGGCTGGCCTCGGCGGCATTGGGCTCGCTTCTGCAGGCGCGTGGATTCACCGTGCGGCTGCGCAAGCTGGACCCTTACCTGAACGTCGATCCCGGCACGATGAGTCCGTTCGAACATGGCGAGGTCTTCGTCACCGATGACGGGGCCGAGACCGACCTGGACCTGGGCCATTACGAGCGTTTCACCGGCGTGCCTGCCTGCAAGACCGATTCTGTCAGCTCGGGCCGGATCTATTCGGACGTGCTGGAGAAGGAGCGCAAGGGCGACTACCTGGGCAAGACCATCCAGGTGATTCCGCATGTCACCAACGAGATCAAGGATTTCATCCGCATCGGCGAGGATGACGTGGATTTCATGCTCTGCGAAATCGGCGGCACGGTGGGTGATATCGAGGGCCTGCCATTCTTCGAGGCGATCCGCCAGTTTTCCCATGACAAGCCGCGCGGGCAGTGCATCTTCATGCACCTGACGCTGCTGCCCTACCTGGCCGCCAGCGGAGAGCTCAAGACCAAGCCGACGCAGCACAGCGTCAAGGAATTGCAGTCCATCGGCATCGCGCCCGATATCCTTGTCTGCCGCTCCGAACAGCCGATCCCCGAGAAAGAGCGCGAGAAGATCGCCCTTTTCTGCAATGTCCGCAAGGAGGCGGTAGTGCCCGCCTATGACCTCAAGTCGATCTACGAGGCGCCGCTGGCCTATCACCGCGAGGGGCTGGACCAGGCGGTTCTGGACGCGTTCAACATCTCGCCCGCACCGCGCCCCGATCTGAGCATCTGGCAGGACGTGGCCGACCGCATCCACCATACCGAGGGCGAGATCAACGTCGCCATCGTCGGCAAGTACACGCAGCTGGAAGACGCCTACAAGTCGATCAAGGAGGCGCTGACCCATGGCGGCATGGCCAACCGGGTCAAGGTCAATGTCGACTGGGTCGATGCGGAAGTGTTCGACACCGAAGACCCCGCGCCGCATCTTGAGGGCTTCCACGCGATCCTGGTCCCCGGCGGGTTCGGCGAACGCGGCACCGAGGGCAAGATCAAGGCGGCGGAGTTTGCCCGCACGCGGAAAATTCCCTATCTGGGCATCTGCCTCGGCATGCAGATGGCGGTGATCGAGGCCGCGCGCAACCTGGCCAAGATGGAGGATGCGGGCTCCGAGGAGTTCGACTTCGAGGCCGGGAAAAAGCGGTTCACGCCCGTGGTCTACCACCTCAAGGAATGGGTGCAGGGCAATCATACCGTGTCCCGCAAGGTCACGGATGACAAGGGCGGCACCATGCGTCTGGGGGCCTATGACGCGGTGTTGAAGGACGATTCGAAGGTGGCCGAGATCTACGGCACCACCCGGATCGAGGAACGCCACCGCCACCGCTACGAGGTCGACCTGCGCTTTCAGAAGGCGCTTGAGGAAAAGGGCCTGATCTTCTCCGGCATGTCCCCCGATGGCCGCCTGCCCGAGATCGTCGAAGTCGAGGATCACCCGTGGTATATCGGCGTGCAATTCCACCCCGAGCTGAAATCCAAACCCTTCGCGCCGCACCCCCTCTTTGCCGATTTCGTGCGCGCGGCGGTGGACGTATCGCGGCTGGTGTGAGGGGCACAGACAGGGAAAATCGAGCCGCCCCCATCGCCGGGGCGGCTTTTCTTTGAACGCCGGTCCGCCGTCCTGCGACCCATGATCACGAAATCCTTTTCTCTTCACGATCATTTTCCAGGAGGCCGCCCATGCGCCGTTCCATCAAGACCTTTGCCGCCGCCCTTGCCCTGTCCGCCGCGACGGCCCCCGCCGCTGTCGCCGATGCCACCGCCTTCCAGGGGCTTTATGGCGGTTTTTCCATGGGGCTCAGCAGCGCCGACATCAACGCGATCGCCGCCGATATCGACACCGGCTTCAGCGGCGATGTGTTCGTCGGCTACAACCACGCGATCGGCCCGAACTGGGTGATCGGGGGCGAGCTTGGCTATGGCCGGTCACTGGGCCATGATATTCCGGCGCTTTTCCCCGCCTCGTTCAATGTCGAGAACCTGGTCACAGTCAGCGCACGGGCCGGTTACGTCACCGGCAACACGATGATCTATGGCCGTCTTGGCTACCAGTCCGGCGACATGGCGATCAATTTCGCCCCCGGAACGCCCGATCTGGACGGCCACGTCTTCGGCCTCGGGGTCGAGCACATGTTCGCGCAGAACTTCTCGGGCCGGATCGAGGTCACGCAGAGCGTCTGGGATGTCGATGGCGGCGGTGCGCCCCCGGGCACCGAGCTGGAATCGACCCGCGTGTCCATCGGCGTGGCCTATCACTTCTGATCCCCTCAACCCGAAATGGGGCGGCGCGCAATCACCGGCGCGCCGCCCCTTTTTCCTTGCGCGGGCTTTGAACCCTTACGCCGCGTCATCCGACCTATGGACAGAAACCACCCCCGTCCAAGGAGGACGCCACGATGACCCGCCTGCCCCGCACCCTCGCCGCCGCGCTGATTGCCGGTGCCACCGCCACCTCAGCCCATGCCGATGCCGCGCTCTGGCAAGGCTTCTATGGCGGCCTTTCAATCGGCGCGGTCAACCCGACCGTGCCAGCCGCGACCGTCGATCCGGAAATCGCGCCGGGTTACGCCATCTTCGCGGGCTACAACCACGCCCTCGGCCCCAATTGGGTGCTTGGCGGCGAGCTCTCCTATGGCATGTCGGGCACCCATTCCATGGCCCCCTCATCCACCACGATCACGATGGAAAACACCCTGACGGCCAGCATTCGCGGCGGCTATGCGTTCGGCAATTCGCTGGTCTATGCGCGGCTCGGCTACCAGACCACGGATGTCGAGGTCAGCACATCCATCGGCGACTTCGAAGCCGAGGGCATGGTCTACGGGCTCGGTTTCGAACAGATGCTGGCCGAAAACCTGTCGGCCCGGATCGAGTATACCCATGCCGACATGGACCTGCGCCGGGTCGGGTTCCCGAACACGACCAATTACGACACCGACACGATCTCGGTCGGGATCGCGTTTCACTTCTGAGGCTTGCAGAGCGGCCCCGTTTGCGTGTCAATTGCCCCGACTTGATCCGGGAGAGAGACGCAAGATGACCGCCCTGCCCTTCGCCACTTGCGATGTGTTCACCGACGCGCCCTATGGCGGCAATCCGCTGGCCATTGTCGAGGGGGCGGATGACCTGACCACCACGCAGATGCAGCTGATCGCGCGGGAGTTCAACCTCAGCGAGACCATCTTCGTGCAGACGCCCGATGACCCCGCCAACGCCGCCAGGGTGCGCATTTTCTTTCCCACCGCCGAGATCCCCTTTGCCGGTCATCCCACCATCGGCTGCGCGATCCACCTGGCGAAAGCGCGACAGGCGGGCGAGGACTGGACCGAGCTGATCACGCTGGAGGAAGTGGCGGGCCTGGTTCCCGTCACCGTCACCTGCAAATCGGGCAAGATCACCGCGCAGTTCACCGCGCCGGTGCTGCCGACCCCGCATCCCGGCCCCGTCGATCCCGACCTGATCGCCGACGCGCTCGGGCTGGAGCGCGCGCAGATCGGCTTTGACAGCCACGCGCCCGCGATGTGGGCGGGGGGGCCGGATTTCCTCTATGTGCCGGTGGCCAGCCTCGATGCGCTGGCCCACGCGCAACCCACGCAACCCGCCTGGGGCAGGCTGACGGCGCAAAGCAATGAATCGGTCTATGTCTATACGCGGGGGAAGGACTGCGATTTCCGCGCCCGCATGTTCGCGCCGGGGCACGGGATTGCCGAGGATCCCGCCACCGGCTCGGCCTCGGCCATCCTTGCCGCGCAACTGCACGCCTCGGCGCAGATCGGGGAGGGCACGACGCGGTTCAGCTTGCATCAGGGCGTCGAGATGGGCCGCCCGTCGCAGATCGGCCTCAGCGTCGATTGCGAGGATGGAGAGGTCACGGCGATCCGCGTCGCGGGCACAGCCGTGCCGATCATGTCGGGCCGGATTACGCCGCCCAAGGCGTGAGTGCTTGGCAGATGCACTGATCGGGACTATCTGACATCCATGTTTGCTGATCTGCTCAAGCGCCTGACGGCCCCCGACCCCGCCCCTCTGCCCGACCCGGAGGCGAAACTGGCGCTTGCCGCCCTGCTGGTGCGCATCGCGCGCAGCGACGGCAGTTATGATGACAGCGAAAAGGCCCATATCGACCGCATCCTGGCCGCGCGTCACGATGTCGGACCGCTCAACGTCGCCAAGCTGCGCGCCGAGGCGGAAGTGCTGGAATCCGAGGCCCCCGACACCGTCCGCTTCACCCGCGCCATCAAGGAGGCGGTGCCGCATGAGGACCGCGAGGCGGTGATCGAGGCGCTGTGGTCCGTGGTGCTGGCCGATGGCGTGCGCGACCACGAGGAGGACGCGATGCTGCGGCTGACGGCGAACCTGCTTGGCATCAACGACCGCGATAGTGCGCTGGCCCGCCAACGGGTCGAAGCGCGGGGATGATCGCCGCCCTGCCGATGTATGACCGGCCCGAGACGGCGGCGGCAACCGATCGCTACTGGGGGCTGATCCGCGACGGTTTGCGGGCGCGGGAAATCGACGCGCCCGATAACCTGACGCGCACGGATGACCTCTGGGCGCTCTGGCAATCGCCCGATCTGGTGCTGGCGCAGACCTGCGGGTTGCCCTTCCGCGCACGGCTTCACGCGCGGGTGCAGCTGGTGGGCACCCCCGATTACGGCCTGCCGGGCTGCGCGCCGGGATACTACAACTCGGTCATCGTCGCGCGGGCGTCGGATGGCGCGGTGCCGCTGACCACCCTGATGGCGGGCCGCGTAGCGATCAACGAGGGGCTCAGCCAATCGGGTTGGGCCGCGTTCCACGATTTCGCGCAGAGCATCGGCATGACCCCGGCGCGGCCCCTGATCTCGGGCGGGCACCGCAACTCGGCCCGGATGGTGGCCGAGGGCCGCGCCGACATCGCCGCGCTCGACGCGCAGACCTGGGGGCTCATCCTGCGCCACGACGCCTGGAGCGAGCGCCTGACCGAGCGCAGCTGCACAAGGAAAACCCCCGCCCTGCCCTATATCACCGCCAGGGGCCGGGACGCGGAGGCCATTGCGAACGCGGTCGAGGAGGCCATCGCGGCGCTCGCGCCCGAGGATCGCCAGGTGCTTGGCCTGGTCGGGCTGGCCCGCATTCCCGCCAGCGACTATCTGGCGCAGCCGCTGCCGCCCGACCCTGCCGATATGCCCGAAAACCCCGTCACTCCGGCGGATGACCACGGGTAACCCGCCAGAACGGCGTTGCAATTGGGCCGATAATGCGCACAAATCGCCAATGCTCCGGGGAGGGATAGGACCAACGTGACGCAAGAGACGCCGCCCGTCATCGAAATTACGGGCCTGCACAAGAGCTATGGCGCGCTGGAGGTGCTGAAGGGCGTCGACATGGCCGCCAAGGCTGGCGATGTCGTCTCGCTGATCGGCTCGTCGGGCTCGGGCAAATCCACGCTGTTGCGCTGTGCCAACCTGCTGGAGGACAGCCAGGAGGGCGAGATCCGCTTCGAGGGCGAGGCCGTGCGCTGGAAAGGCACGGGCCATAACCGCCGCCCCGCCGACGCGGGCCAGGTCCGTCGCATCCGCACCAACCTGTCCATGGTATTCCAGCAGTTCAACCTCTGGTCGCATATGTCGATCCTGCAAAACGTGATGGAGGCGCCGGTCACCGTGTTGGGCGAGGACCGCGCCGAGGTCGAGGCCCGCGCGCGCAAGTTGCTCGACAAGGTCGGGATCGGCGACAAATGCGATGTCTGGCCCGCGCAACTGTCCGGCGGCCAGCAACAGCGCGCCGCCATCGCCCGCGCGCTCTGCATGGAGCCGCGCGCGCTTCTGTTCGACGAGCCGACCTCGGCGCTGGACCCCGAGCTTGAGCAGGAGGTCGTCAAGGTCATCAAGGATCTGGCCGGTGAAGGCCGCACCATGCTTCTGGTCACCCATGACATGCGGCTGGCCCGCGATGTCAGCGACCATGTGGTGTTCCTGCACCAGGGCCGGATCGAGGAAGAAGGACCGCCCGACACGCTTTTTGGCGCCCCCAAGACCGAGCGCCTGCAACAATTCCTCAGCCATACCGTTTCGGCCTGAGGACGAACCGAACCAAATCAGGGAGTTACAGACATGAAAAAACTGGTTCTTTCCACCACCATCCTGGCGCTGAGCGCCGGGTTTGCGCTGGCCGACAGCCATGAGCGCACCATCCGCATGGGCACCGAGGGCGCCTATCCCCCCTACAACTTCATCAATGACGATGGCGAAGTGGACGGGTTCGAGCGCGACCTTGGCGATGAGCTTTGCGCCCGCGCCGAGCTGACCTGCGAATGGGTCACAAACGATTGGGATTCGATCATCCCGAACCTCACCTCGGGCAATTACGACACCATCATCGCGGGCATGTCGATCACCGACGAGCGCGACGAAGTGATTGATTTCACGCAGAACTACATCCCGCCGACCCCGTCGCTCTATGTCGCGCTCAGCGATGATGTGGACCTGTCCAGTGCCGTGATCGCGGCCCAGGCCAACACCATCCAGGCGGGTTACATCGCCGAATCCGGTGCCACGCTTCTGGAATACGCAACGCCCGATGAGACCGTGGCCGCCGTGCGCAACGGCGAGGCCGACGCGGTCTTTGCCGATGACAGCTTCCTGCTGGATATCACCGCCGAAGATCCCGACCTGATGGTCGTGGGCGACCCGGTGCCGCTTGGTGGCGGCATCGGCATGGGCCTGCGCGAGAACGATCAGGAATTGCTGGCAACCTTCGACGCGGCCATCACCTCGATGAAGGAAGACGGCAGCCTGAACGCGCTCTTGGTCGAGTGGTTCGGCGACGACGTGCCGCTCTACGACGACATGTAAGATCGGCGGGCGCAGGGCCTTTGCCTTGCGCCCGACCCCCCTTTCGCATCCCGAGGTCCGATGTTCGAGTTTTGCGCCGACCCCTCCACGCTGGAAACCGGCCCATGGTTCGCCTGCTATCTGACCAATGGCGTGCATCTGCTGTTCTATCAGAGCTTCCTGACCGTCCTTCTGCTGCTCGCCATCACCGCCCCCGTGGCGCTGGCCTTCGGCTTTGCCGGGGCCGCCGCCTCGCGCAGTCACATTGCGCCCCTGCGCTGGTTCGGCCAGGTCTACACCTCGATGGTGCGCGGCGTGCCGGATATCGTGTTCTTCCTCTTCTTCGTCATCGCGCTGGATCAGGCGCTGGAATGGATCAACCACCAGATCCGATGTCCCGACTGGGACGAGCCCATTCGCCAGGGCGCGAATTTCACCGTCTGCCAGGCGGCCAAGATCCCGCTCTCCTCCTCGCCGCAATGGGTGCATGAGGTCTATAATTTCGGCGTCGCGGTCTTCACCTTCGCCATCGTCTTCGGGGCCTTCGCGGCCAATGTCCTTTTCGGGGCGATGCGGGCGGTGCCGCGCGCACAGCTTGAAACCGCCGAGGCCTATGGCATGACGCGGCGGCAAAGCTTCTGGCGCGTGCTGGTGCCGCAGATGTGGATCTACGCGCTGCCGGGGCTTTCCAACCTCTGGATGATCCTGATCAAGGCGACGCCGCTTCTGTTCCTTCTGGGGGTGGAAGACATCGTCTACTGGGCGCGGGAGCTTGGCGGCTCGCGCACCTCGCAATTCGCCTATCCGCACCCGGATTGGCGGCTGTGGTATTTCCTTGCGCTGCTGATCTTCTATCTCGGCTTTACCCGTATCTCCGAGGTCGTGCTGGCGCGGCTCACCACGCGGCTCAGCCGGGGCCAGGCCACCATGGCAGGCGAAGCGCAGCGGAGGGCGGGGGCATGAGCTGCTGGGACACCGTTCAGGCCTATGCCTTCCGGTCCTTGGGCTACGGCGAGCGCCTGTTGCCGCGCGGCGAGATCACGCTGTGTGAACAGGTCACGCTGATCGGGTCCGGCCTGATCTGGAACGTCTATTTCGGGCTGGTGGCGCTGCTCACCGGTTTCGTCTTCGCGGTGACGCTGGCCGTGGGAAAGAACGCCACCCGCGCGTGGGCGCGCAAACCGGCGGAATGGTTCATCTTCGTCTTTCGCGGCTCGCCCCTCTTCATCCAGTTCTTCCTGGCCTATTACGCGCTGGTCAACCTGCCCGAGGAGATCGGCAGCTATGACATCAGCGCCTTCACCGACCCGTTCGCGCGGGCCTGGCTCGGGGCCGCAATCGTCCTCTTCCTCAACACCTCCGCCTATGCAGGCGAGATCTTCTACGGCGCGCTGCGTTCCGTTCCCAAGGGCGATCTGGAGGCCGCGGATGCCTATGGCCTCTCGGGCTGGAAACGCTTCCGCCGGGTGGTCTTCCCGACCACGATGCGGCTTGCCTGGCCCGCCTATACGAACGAGGCGATCTTTCTTTTCCACGCCACCACGCTGGTCTTCCTGTCGGGCTTTCCGGCTTTCCGGCAACAGGGCGACGCGCTTTATTACGCGCAGTATTTCGCGGACCGGACCTTCAACCCCTTCGTCCCCTACCCGATCGTCGCGGTCTATTTCATCATCGTGACGCTGAGTGTGATCGCGGGCTTTTCGCTGATCAACCGCCGCCTGAACCGGCATCTGCCCGGTGAAAGCCGCGCGCGCCTGAAATTCCGCCCCACCCTGATCCGCTGATCCGCCACAGATCTGCGCCCAAGTGACCGCCCGGCGCGGTTTTTCCTGTCCTTTTGCCCGCGCCCGAGGTAAAGAAAAATGAAATACAGGCTTTCAAAAAGGTGAAACCATGACGCTTGCGCCCAATGTCTATGACGCCGAGCCGATCCCCGAGGCCGCGCGCGCCGAGATCGACCGCCTGCTGGCGAGCGGTGACCTCTTCCGCTACACCGCGCCGGAAAACGCCCCGGTGGCGTTGCTGGAGCGGGAGTTTGCCAAGCTTTTGGGCACGAAATACGCGCTGGCCGTGTCGTCGTGTTCCGCCGCGCTGTTCCTGTCGCTGCTTGGCCTGGGGCTGAAACCGGGCACGAAGGTGCTGATCCCGGGCTTTACCTTCGCCGCCGTGCCGTCGGCGGTGATCCATGCCAATTGCCGCCCCGTGCTGGTCGAGGTCGGGCAGAACTACCGCATTGACTTGGAGGATTTCGCAGCCAAGCTGACCGATGAGGTCGGCGCGGTGATCATCAGTCACATGCGCGGGCATACGTCCGATATGGATGCTATCATGACGCTTTGCGACGCGGCAGGCGTGCCGGTGGTCGAGGATGCGGCGCATTCGCTCGGCACGCTCTGGAACGGGCGCAATATCGGCACCCTGGGCCGCGTCGGTTGTTTTTCCTTCCAGTCCTACAAGCTGATCAATTCCGGCGAGGGCGGCATCCTGGTGACGGATGATGCCGACCTGGTCGCCCGCGCGGTGATCATGTCGGGCGCCTATGAACATAACTGGGCCAAGCATATCGGCGGCAGCGATCCGGCGCTGGAGGCCGCGTTTGCCCGCTGGCAGAACAAGCTGCCGCTCTACAACCTGCGCCTGTCGAACCTCTCCGCCGCGATCATCCGGGCGCAATTGCCCGAGTTGGCCCGCCGGGTGCGCGATGGCCGCACCAATCACGATTACGTGGCGGAGGCGCTGAACAGCTCGCCCTGGCTGGACGTGCCGCCGCCCTTGACCCCCGAGACCCGTGCGCCGGATTCGATCCAGTTCAACCTGGTGGGTTTCGCCGACGATGCCGAGGCGCGGGCCTTTGCCGAGGCGGCGGCCGCGCGCGGCGTCAAGGTGCAGATTTTCGGGTTGAGCCGCGACAACGCGCGCGCCTTCTGGAACTGGCAATTCATCGAGGATCTGCCCAATCTGCCGCAGACCCGTGCCATGCTGATGCGCGCCTGCGACGTGCGGCTGCCCGCGCGGCTGACGCGAAGTGAGCTGGATTTCATCGCCGGCGCGCTGATCGAGGCGGCCGAGGACATCAAGGGCGTCACCCAGGCATACGGGACCTGAATTTTCGAAAATTCAGGGGAGAATTTTTCGAAAATTCTCCCCGCCCGGATCAGAGCTTGTTCAGTTTCGACTGAAGGTCGGCGAGCTGTTTCTTGATCTCGGCCAGCTCATCCTCCGCGTCGCCGCTCTCGTCACCCTCCTCATCGCGCGGCACGCCCATGCCGCCGGTCATCGCCTTGATGAACTGTTCTTGCTGCGCGCGCATCGCCTCGAACCCCGGCATCTTCGCCATCGGGTTCATCGCGGCCATGTTCTCGACCATCTTGGACTGCCCGTCGCGCAGCATGTCGAAGGACATCGCCAGGAACTCGGGCACCACGCTTTGCGCCTGCGTGGTGTAGCTGCGCACGAGGTCGGTCAGCACCGCAATCGGCAGCACGCTTTCGCCGCGGCTTTCATGTTCGGCCACGATTTGCAGCAGGTATTGCCGTGTCAGGTCATCGCCCGATTTCAGATCGACGATCTTCACCTCGCGCCCGTCGCGGATAAAGCCCGAGATATCCTCCAGCGTCACGTAATCCGAGGTCTCGGTGTTGTAGAGCCTGCGGCTGGCATAGCGCTTGATCAGCAGCGGCGCTTTGGCGTCACTCATGGCAACCCCTCTCCCTTATCCGTTACACTGCAATGCAGCATTCGCAGCCTAGCCCGCTGGATTGAAAATGCAATCGCCATGCGGACATAAAAAAAGAACGGCCCCCCTTTCGGGAGACCGTTCCTCTGGATGTCACGGGGGCAGGGTCGGGAGGAAACCCTGGGCCCCGTGATCGTCCTGTCTGTCGCTTACGCGGCGGTCGCTTTCTTGGCGGCGGTCGTCACGTCGGCGGTTGCTTTCTTGACGGCGGCAGAGGCTTCCTCGGAGGCTTCCTTGCCAGCGGCCATCATCAGCTCGACGGTTTCGACCTGCACTTTTTTCGCGATCTCGGCGAAGGAGGCGAGGTTTTCAGCTGCCATTTCGGCCTGCGCGGAGGCGAAATCGGTCATCGCCTTGGTGTAGTCGGTCGGCTCGGATTTGACCGAGGTCACGTCCGACATCTTGGCGAGGGTGTCTTTGGTCCACTTCGAGGAGATCTCGGTGGATTTCTCGGCGGCTTCCAGAGCGACTTTCGAGAACTTCTCGCCCATTGCGGCGGAGGTCTTGAACGCGTCGTTATAGGCGGTCATGTCGACCGGGAAGTTCGCCATTGCTTCGTTGACATAGGCGGTGAAGTCGGTGGTCTTTGCTTTGGCCATGGTCTTGCTCCTGATGTTCCGCCCCTTGCGGGGGGCGATGAATTTGGTGGTCCGCATTGCTGCGTCTGCAAAGAATATGCGCGCTGCGATGCAGAATTTCAAGTTATTTTTCTGCACTGCAGCATATTTTCGCAAAACCGTTTAAATTCAGGAGCTTGACCCTTCCAACACATAGGTTCCGGGGGCATCGCCGAGGATTTCATGGCCCGACTCACCGGGAACGCGCGCCGCGACCTGCGCGCCGGAGCGCTTTTTCAGCCAAGCTTCCCATCGGGGCCACCACGATCCCTCGTGGAACTCGGCGGCCGCCTCCCAGGCATCCGGGCCCTTGCCCATCTCGCCACTGGTGAAATGGCCGTATTTCTTCTTGGAGGGCGGATTGACGATGCCCGCGATATGGCCCGATTCCGACATGATGAAGGTCTTGTCCTTCGATCCGAATTTCTCGAACCCCACAAAACACTGCCGCCAGGGCGCGATATGGTCGGTCTTGGTGCCGATCGACATGACGGGCAGCTTGATGTCGCGCAGATGCACCGTCTCGCCCAGGATCTTGAAGCCATCCTCGGCCAGCGCGTTCTTCTGGCACAGCTCGCGCAGGTATTGCACCGCCATGCGCCCCGGCAGGTTGGTGCTGTCGCCGTTCCAGTACAGCAGATCGAAAGCGGGCGGCGCCTCGCCCATCATGTAGCTTTTCACGGCAGGGCCATAGACCAGGTCGCGGGCGCGCAGGAAGCTCATGGTCTTGGACATGAAATAGCTGTTGAGGATGCCCTTTTCCGTCACCTGCCGTTCGATCGCATCGACGAAATCGTCCTGCAGGAAAACCGTGAACTCGCCCTGGTCGGAAAAATCGGTCAGCGTGGTGAAGAAGGTGGCCGACTTGATCGACTTGTCGCCGCGTTTCTGCATCCAGGCCAGCGCGGCGGACAGCGTGGTGCCCGCGATGCAATAGCCGACCGCGTTGACCTGTTTCTCGCCGGTGATCTCCTTGGCGGTCTCGACGGCCTGCACGTAGCCTTCCTCGACATAATCCTCCAACCCCACATCGGCATAGCTGGGGTCCGGGTTCTTCCAGCTGACCACGAAGAGGGTATAGCCCTGTTCCAGCACCCACCGGATCAGGCTGTTCTTGGGCTTGAGGTCCAGAATGTAGAACTTGTTGATCCAGGGCGGGAAGATGACCAGCGGGGTCTTGTGGACCTTCTCGGTCAGCGGCGCATACTGGATCAGCTCCATCATCCGGTTGCGAAAGACCACCTTGCCTTGCGTCGCGCCGATGTTTTCGCCCACGGTAAAGGCGTCGGGGTCCGACAGCGTCGGCAGAAGCTCACCGTGATGCGCCTCGATATCGCGCACCAGGTTCTCCAGCCCGTCGACCAGGCTCTGCCCCTCGGTCTCGACCGCCTTTTGCAGCGCGTCGGGGTTAGTGGCCAGATAATTGGTCGGCGCAAACAGGTCGATGATCTGGCGCGAGAAGAATTCGACCCGCTGTTTCTCCTTCGAATCCAGCCCGTCCAGATCCTTGACGGCCATGTTGATCGCATCGGCGTTCAGCTCGTATTGCTGGCGCACCAGGCGGAAATAGGGATGCGTGCGCCACATCGGGTTGGCATAGCGGGGGTCGTCGGGCACGTCCTCATCCTCGGGCATCTCCAGCTGACCGGCGGCCAGCGCCTTCTGCGCCTCGGTGAAATGCTCCAGCGCGCGGCCCCAATAGGCCACCTGGTGGCCGATCAGCTTGCCCGGATTGGTCATCATGTCATTGAGATAGGCCGAGCCCGCCTTCATGTAGAAGTCCTGTCCCGGCCCGGTCAGTCCGGCATCGGTGGCCAGGTCCTTCTGGCCAAGGGCCGCGACCATGCGTTTGGACAGCTCCTCCATGCGGGCGAGATTGGCATTCAGCCGGTCGAGATTCTCCTCCGTCCCGGTCTCGGTCGTGTCGTCACCTTGTGCCATGGCTTGATTTTACCCTCTCGATGCTGCATGTGCATATTAGCCTTGCCGGGGTGAGGGGGCAAAGCGACGAATTGAACCGGGCCAAGCGTGACCGGGCAAATCACAGTTTTGCAGGAGTCCCACAGGGATGAAATACCTACTTACATACGACATGATGGAATCGATCCGCGTGTCCAACCAGTGGCTCGGCGCGACCGCCCGCGCGATGTGTTCCTACCCGCAGCTTGGGCTGGTCGCGAATCCGGCCATCAAGATCACCGCCGCCTGGGGCGAGGTGATGGAACGCAGCTTCGAGCGCATGGTCGTCAAGCCCGACTGGAACATCCAGATCATGACCGGTGCCGACGGGCGCGACCATTCGGTCGAGATCCAGGTGGTGCAGAAACGCCCCTTCGGCGACCTCATCCGCTTCAACGTCGCGGGGCGCGAGCCCACGGGCCGCAAGGTTCTGCTGGTGGCGCCGATGTCCGGTCATTATGCGACCCTCCTGCGGTCGACCGTCCTCAGCCTATTGCCCGATTGTGACGTCTATATCACGGATTGGCACAATGCGCGTGACATCCCGGTTTCGGTCGGCAAGTTCGACGTCGAGGATTATACCCTCTACCTCGTTGACTTCATGAAGGAAATCGGCCCCGACACGCATGTGATCGCGGTCTGTCAGCCCGCGCCGCTGGCGCTGGCCGCCACCGCCTACCTGGCCGAGGAAGACCCCGACGCGCAGCCGCGCACCCTGACGCTGATCGGCGGCCCGATCGACCCAGACGCGGCGGCGACGGATGTGACCGATTTCGGCAACCGCGTCACCATGGGCCAGCTCGAACAGCACGTGCTGCAACGCGTCGGCTTCAAGTACAAGGGCGCGGGGCGGATGGTCTATCCGGGCCTGCAACAGCTTTCCAGCTTCATCGCGATGAATGCCGAGAAACATGCCAAGGCCTTCACCGACCAGATCATGCGCGTCGCCAAGGGCGAGGCGTCCGAACATGACAAGCACAACCGGTTCTACGACGAATATTTGGCGGTGATGGATATGACGGCAGAGTTCTACCTCTCCACCGTCGAACGCATCTTCAAGGGGCTGGAGATTGCCGAGAACCGCTTTACCGTGGCGGGCAAACAGGTCGATATCGGCAAGATCACCACCGTGGCGGTCAAGACCGTCGAGGGCGGCAAGGACGATATCTCGGCCCCCGGTCAATGCGTCGCCGCGCTGCGGCTATGCACCGGCTTGCCCGAGTCCAAGAAGGCCAGCTACCTGGAACCTGATGCGGGCCATTACGGTATCTTCGCGGGCAAAAGCTGGCGCAACAAGATCCGGCCCCTCGTACTGGATTTCATCGACGCGAATTGCGACGTGCCGAAAACGCCGGTGACCTCGGGCGTCGCCGCCGAGTAGGCCGGGCCATGGCGCGCGGCGGCACGGATATCCGGTTCTCCTGCCGCTGCGGCGCGTTGACGGGCACGCTGAAATCCGTCGATCCCGATGAAGGCACCCATGCGCTGTGCCATTGTGCAAGCTGCCGCCGCGCGCTGGACCTCTATGGCATCCCCGGCACGCGGGCAGAGGGGGTCGGCATCTTCCAGACCACCCCCGACAGGATCGCGATCGCACAAGGGGCCGAGCATCTGGGCGTCATGAAACTGTCGCCCAAGGGCCTCTACCGCTGGTATGCCAAATGCTGCGGCACGCCGATGTTCAACACCGCGCGGGGCCCGAAACCCGCCTTTGTCGGCGTGCAGACATCCTGCCTGTCCGGGACCGCGCCGCTCGGGCCTGTCCTGGCCGAAGGGTTCATGGACACCAAGCCAAGACATATCGGGCTGGCGCGCATGATCTGGCGCTTCTACCGCCGCGCCCTGGCCGCGCACCTTGTCGGGCGCTGGCGTCAGACACCGTTCTTCGACGAGACCGGCGCGCCGGTGGCCGAGCCCGAGCTTGCCCCTAGGCGGACAGCCACGCCCTCAACGCCTCAAGGCTCGCGCCGGGTGCCTCCTGTGTCAGCAAATGCCCTGCATCTTCAAGGATCTCCAGCCGCGCGCCGGGGATCAACTGGGCCATGAACTCATGCCGCCGGGGCGGGCACATCCGGTCATGCGCGCCGCCCATCACCAGCGTCGGCACCTGCACCCGGCGCAGCGTGCCCTGCTGATCGGGGCGGCGTTGCAACGCGCGCATCTGATCCGCGAACTGATCGGCCCCGGCCTCCAGCCCCATGCGCACGAACCCGTCCTGAACGCTCGCGCGCCCCGGACCGGGGGCGAGGGTCTGTGCGGGCAGGAACTCACGCAGCACCTCCTCCAGCCGTCCGCCCCTGGCCCGCGCGATCAGCACCTCGCGGCCTGCCGCCATGTCGGGCGTGTCGGTCAGCGGGTCGGTCGCCATCAGCGCCAGACGGGTGACGCGGGCCGGCGCCTTGCGGATGACCTCCATCGCCACGATGCCGCCAAGCGAAAGCCCCGCCAGCGCGAAGCGTTCCGGCGCCGCCTCCAGCACCGCCTCGGCCATGCCGCGCACGCTGTCATGCCCGGCCAGGCATCCGACCTGCACCGCGCGCTCGCGCGACAGCGCCTCGATCTGGGGCGCGAACAGACGCGCATCGCACATCATGCCCGGCAGAAAAACCAATGGGTCCAATTTGATACGCCTCACAGCTCACAGGTTGCCGGACGGGTGTGCGCCAGCCGCGGGGGCGGGGTCAATGCGAAACGCGCCGTGCGGGCCGGTTTACCGCGCGACGGTCACGAATTGCGCCCCGTCCCACCGCTGCCGCGCGATGCAGGCCGGTTGCAGGCCAAGCACGGAGCAGGTGGCCGGATCCACGCCAAGCAAGATGTCGCTGTCACTCTCACTGGCGACCCGCGCGCTGAGTGCAAGCACCTCATATGGTCCGTTGCCCGCCCCGATCGCGGAGGAGACGAAAACCGAGGTCAGGCAGTTGGACGCCCCGCAATTGCCGCCGCCGCGCAGATTGGCAAGATCGCCTTGCTGGCACGAGACGCCCGACCAATGCACCATCACATCCTCGACCCCGTCACCGTCGAAATCGCTGCGCCCGATGGCATCGGCGCGCACCTGCGCCGCGCCGGAACAGATGCCGGTGACATAGTCCAGCATCGCCTGTTCCATGTTGGTGGCCCCCGAAGATGGCCTGTCGCGCAGGGTCTGCATGGTGATCGCGGCGTGCGTCGGCAAGGGCGCGCCCGAGGCGATCCAATGGCTGTCGCAGAAATTGATCGCGCCCGCCACCGAACTGGACACCCCCGCAGCGGGCAGGTCGCCGACCAGCGCGCCCTCGGCCCAAAGCTGCGCCTCGCCGCCCGCCAGAAGCGCCGTGACCAGCGGGTCGCCGACCGAGATCTGCGTGGACCATTCGCCCACCATCTCGTTCCAGCGCACATCCGGCAGCTGATAGCCGGTATTGCCGATGACGAAGATCACGTCGTTGCGCGGGGCGTTATTGGCCCAGTTTGCCTCGCCCGGCACGCCGATGGTCTGGTTCATCGAGATCTGGATGATGTAAGGATCATACGGCCCCCCGCCCTCACCATAGGATAAGTCCGCGCCGGGATAGTGATCGGCGCAGTTGAAGCTGATCGGCCCGCCCTCGATGCCTGCGCCCGCGAAGAACCAGCCCTCGGTGAAATCGGTCCGCACGGTCCAGCCCTGCGCGGAAGCCGCACCCGCCAGCACCAGCGATGCCAACGCGACCAGCCCTGCCTTGAAAACGCCCATGACGAAACTCTCCGCTTGGAAAATGCCTGGCATGAGAGTTGCAGAGACGGGGCCGATGCCGCAACAGATATGTTGCGCGACGGCGAGTTTGGGCGTCTCTTGTCCCGCTCGGTCAGTCCTGCAATCCCCGCGCCCAGGTCACGATCTCATCCGTCACCCGTTCGGTCATGGCGGGGCTGAGGATGTCGCCCGCGATGACATGGGCGAAGGGGTCCGCGCCCGCGTCGGGCAGGTCCAGGGGGACCAGCGTGACCGGCCCGCGCCATCCTTGGGCGAAATCGCGCGTGGCGGCGGCCGAAACGACCCGGTCGGCATCGGAGAAGAGGAACAGCGCGGGCAGATCAGCGCCGGAATAGTCGCGGGCATTTGCCTCGGCCATCAGCGTGCCAAGCGTGACCCCGGCGGATGAGGGATAGCGCGTGGTCCAATAGGTGGCATGGTCCTCGTTCTGCGGCTCGAAACTGCGCTCCGCCCCGACAAGCCACGGCACCCAGTGGCGGGCGAGCGGAAATTCCAGCAAGGCCGCCGCCGGGTTCACCAGGGCGAAATTCGGCGAGACCATCGCAAGACCCAGGACATCCCGGGCCATGTCGGGTTCGGTGGCCGCGATGACCGAGAGGGTGCCGCCGGTCGAGGTCGAGAGGATCAGCACGCGATCGCCGACGGCCCGCGCGACGGCCAGCGCCTCGGCGGTGTCGTCGATCCAGTCGCCCGCCCGTGCCCGCGCCAGCGCCGCCCCGTCGCGGCCATGCCCGCGCAGGCGGGCGAAGACGAGGTTGGCGTCGAGGGCGGTGGCAAGATTGTCGGGGACGGGTCGGATTTCCTCGGAGGTCGCCGAAAACCCGTGCAGGTAGAGGATGGAGAGCGGCGTCGTGGCCCCGGCCTGCCCGGCCCAGACGATGCGCGCCTGCGTTCCGGGCGTGATGCCGGAAATGGCGGCCTCGCGGGTGGCGAGGTATCCCGCCGGGTCGCTCAGATCGCCCGCGAAAGGGGCGCCACGGATGGCTGCTTCGCGGGGGGCGAGAAACCAGAAGGCCGCGCCCGCGACGATGAGCAGGAGGGCCAGGCGGCCCAGGGTTTTGCCGAGCCTACGCATGGGCCAGAACATCCTCGACGGCGGCCACGATGCGCGACAGGCAAGCATCGTCTGAGAAGCGGTGATCGGCCCCCTTGACCAGTTCCAGCACGATATCCGGCCCCTCCAGATGCGCCAGCAGCCGCAGCGCAACCGACATCTCGACATCCGCATCCGCCGTGCCCTGCAAGAGGCGCACCGGCGCGTCGATGCGCAAGGGGGATCGCAGGACAAGCTGGTCGCGCCCATCCTCGATCATGCGGCGGGTGATGATGTAGGGATCGCCATAATCCGAGGGCAAGGCGACCTGACCCTCCTCCATCATGCGGGCCTTTTCGGCTTCGGAGAAGCCGGCCCACATGCTGTCCTCGGTAAAGTCGGGGGCGGCGGCGATGCCGACGAAGCCCGCGACACGTCCGGGGGATGCGCGCGCGACCAGGCAGGCGATCCAGCCGCCCATGGAAGAGCCGACCAGCACCTGCGGCCCTTCCGTCAGCGCCGTGATCGCCGCATGCGCATCCTCGGCCCAATCGCCGATACAGCCCTCGGTAAACGCCCCCGAGCTCTGCCCATGGCCGGAATAGTCGAAGCGCAGGAAGGCGCGGCCCTCGCGCCTGGCCCAGGCCTCCAGGTGCAGCGCCTTGGTCCCCTCCATGTCGGATTTCAGCCCGCCGAGGAAGACCACGCCCGGCCCCGCGCCGTCGGTCTTGTGATAGGCTATGGTGCGGTTCTGATCGGTCTTGAGCGTGTCCGGCTGCATCTGGTCCTCCTGCTGGTCCCTGGCCGAGGTTGTGGCCGGAGAAGCGGGCTCACGCAAGGCCAACGCCGGGGCAGCAAGGGGTCGAATTGCTTTGCAATCCGACCGGGGGCGGAGACGGACGTCTCCGCGGGAGTATTTGAACCAAGAAGATGGGCAGGGCCGGCGCGGGGTTGACGGCGATTTGATCTGCGGCCATTTAGGCCCCTCATACACCCGCAACCGGGCGTTTCGTAGGCGCCAAACCGATGAGGAGCATGGCCGATGGCCCAGATTTCCCTGACTTTCCCCGATGGCAATTCCCGTGACTTTCCGGCAGGCGTCACGCCCGCAGAGGTGGCCGAGGGGATTTCCACCTCCTTGCGCAAGAAGGCCATCTCGGCGCGCGTGAACGGCGCCCATTGGGACCTGCAATGGCCCATCGGGACGGATGCGCGGATCGCCATTCACACGCTGGCCGATGACGCGCCCGCGCTGGAACTGATCCGCCATGACTGCGCCCATATCATGGCCCGCGCGGTGCAGGAGATCTGGCCGGATGTGAAAGTGACCATCGGCCCGGTGATCGAGAACGGTTTCTATTACGATTTCGACCGGGAGGAGCCGTTCACCCCCGAAGACCTCGGACGTATCGAGAAGAAGATGCGCGAGATCATCAATGCCCGCGACCCCGTGCGCACCGAGGTCTGGGAGCGCGACCGCGCGATCAGGCACTATGAGGACAGCGGCGAGCCTTACAAGGTCGAGCTGATCGAGGCCATTCCGGGCGATGAGCCGCTGCGCATGTATTGGCACGGGGGATGGCAGGATCTCTGCCGGGGCCCGCATTTCCAGCATACCGGCCAGGTGCCCGCCGATGCCTTCAAGCTGATGAACGTCGCGGGCGCCTATTGGCGTGGCGACAGCGACCGCGCCATGCTGCAACGCATCTACGGCGTCGCCTTCAAGAGCAAGGCGGACCTCAAGGCGCATCTGACCATGCTGGAGGAGGCCGCCAAGCGCGACCACCGCAAACTGGGCCGCGAGATGAACCTCTTTCACATGCAGGAGGAGGCACCGGGGCAGATCTTCTGGCATCCCGATGGCTGGACCATCTACACCGAGTTGCAGAATTACATGCGCCGCAAGCAGCGCGCGGGCGGTTATGTCGAGGTCAACACGCCTCAGGTGGTCGACCGCAAGCTGTGGGAGGCCTCGGGCCATTGGGACAAGTATCAGGAGCATATGTTCATCGTCGAAGTGGATGAGGAGCACGCGCGCGAGAAATCCATCAACGCGCTCAAGCCGATGAACTGCCCCTGTCATGTGCAGGTCTATAATCAGGGGCTGAAATCCTACCGCGAACTGCCCTTGCGCATGGCCGAATTTGGCTCGTGCAACCGCTATGAGCCCTCCGGCGCGCTGCATGGCATCATGCGGGTGCGCGGCTTCACCCAGGATGACGCGCATATCTTCTGCACCGAGGAGCAGATCGAGGCCGAATGTGCGCGCTTCATCGAATTCCTCTCCTCGGTCTACCGCGATCTGGGCTTCGAGGAATTCGAGATCATGTTCGCCACCCGCCCCGAAAAGCGGGTCGGGTCGGAGGAATCCTGGGATCACGTTGAAAACGCGCTGGAAAACGCGATCAAGAAGACCGGGCATGATTATACGCTCGACCCTGGCGAGGGCGCGTTTTACGGCCCCAAGCTGGATTTCAAGCTGACCGACGCCATCGGCCGGGTCTGGCAATGCGGCACGTTCCAGGTCGATCCGAACCTGCCCGAGCGCCTCGGCGCGGTCTATATCGGCGAGGACGGGGCCAAGCACCGGCCCTACATGCTGCACCGCGCCTGTCTGGGCAGCTTCGAGCGGTTCATCGGCATCCTGATCGAGAACTGGGCCGGGAAACTGCCCTTCTGGCTGGCGCCGCGGCAGGTTGTCGTGGCCTCGATCGTGTCGGAGGCGGATGAGTATGTGGCCGAGGTGGTCGCCGCGCTGACCAAGGCGGGCGTCCGGGCCGAGGCCGATACCCGCAATGAAAAGATCAACTACAAGGTGCGCGAGCATTCCGTCGGCAAGGTGCCGGTGATCCTGGCCATCGGCCGCAAGGAGGTTGAAGATCGCACGGTCACCCTGCGCCGGTTGGGCGAGAAGCAGACGCAGGTGGTCTCGCTGGAGAGCGTCACCGCCGATCTGGCCGCCGAGGCCGTGGCACCGGACCTGCGCTGACCCCTACCCGGCCAGTTGCAGCTCCGGTTGCGGCTCGGCGGGTTTGCTCTGGCGGTGCAGGCGGCGGATGGTCTTCAGGAGGTCCGCATAGTCGGGATTCTTGCGCAGCTTGCGCGCCCGTTTGCGGTGCCAGGCCAGCGATTTGTCGTGCAGGGCGCGCAATTCCGCGTCGCGCAGCAATTCCTCGACGCCCGCGCGCAATTGCGTGGCGCGATCGGCCAGGCAGCGGTCCTCCACGTCATTGCGATCATGCTTGGTCCAGTAGCGCCGCGCATCCTTCCAGCGCAGGTCCGAGGTCTCGGCCCCCGCGATGGGATTGGCGCTGCCCCGGTCGCGCTTGATCAGGAACCCCTGCATCGAGCGCACAGAGTAATGGTTGATATGGGCAAGCGCATGGCCCGATTGCTCAGGCGGCAGTCCCTTCACGGCCTTGGCGTCCCGGCCCGCCTCGATCAGCGCCCCGTCGCCATTGACCCAGGCCACATCGGGCCGGTTCTTCGCATCATAGATGGGCGCGTTATTGGCGAAGGTCCGGCAGGGCGAGGCGCCGCGCATGAAGCTCTTGATTGCGGCAAAGCCCTCGCCCCTGGGGTTGCAGCGGGTGAAGGCTTCGGTCTGGAGCGCGTTGTTCTCGGCGATATGCAGGAACCCGTTGCAGCCGTAATTGAGCAGCGAGAGCGAGACCGCATCGGCCTCGGGCACGGCATTGAACAGGTCTTCCAGCCGCCCCTTGCCGGTATTGACCGAGATGAATTCATCCGCATCCAGGTTGATCACCCAGTCCGACCGCCGCAGGCGCGGCATCTTGTTGATATACTTGATCAACTGGATGTGGTGGCGCGGGTTTTTCAGAAGCGTGGAGGGGTTCGGCATGTGCCGGATCAGCCCCAATTCGTCCAGACGTTCCAGGATCAGATCGGTGCCGTCACTGCAATCGTTTGAAAAAACAAGAAAATCATTGACCCCGAGGCGCAGGTTATGGGCCAGCCACTCGACAATATAGGGGCCCTCGTTTCGCATCGGGGTAATCGCGGTGATCCGCATCGCTGCCTCGTTATTCGGTTATTTTTCACCGAATTAGCCATGGTTTTGTGGCACCAATGTGGCAGGCGGACCGATCAGAAATGGCTCACTTCCTCATCCGGGCGGCCCGCCGCGAGGGCCAGGATCCCGGCCAGACCGGTCAGCGCCAAGGGGAACATGGTGAAGACGCCGAAGCCGAAGGCGTAATACATCCCCGCGGTCGAGATCAGCAACAGGATGCCGGCCCAAAGCGCCCGCGCCCGTGCCATCGCCCCGCCTGCCAGCGCCAGCACCGGAGACACGATGCTGACCGCGCGGATCAGGTCGGGGTTCTCGACCTGGCGCGCGACATCCGGCACCTCGCCGAAATAGTCGATGAAGGCGACATAGCCATAGCCGAAAAAGCCCACGATCATTCCAAGAATGCCGCCGATGATGCCCAGGGTGAGGGCCGCGTTGCGCATGGGGGGTCTCCTGCCAATACCGGTGTCGCCTTGGGTCCAGATAGGCGGGCGGCGCGCCCATTCCAAGGCGAACCGGGGCGAGAGGGCTGAAACATTTTCCCGCAAAACGCGAAGTTCCGTTACGGAAGGCTCCGGGCGCAAGACGCCCTAAATCAGCATAACAATCTGTTCTTGAATGAAAAATAGAGGCGCTCTCAACGCCATCCCGCCTCACTCGTCGCTGACGTCTGGTCACGCCCACGTGCTTGACAGGGGTGTGATTGGCCAGTGATCGCATTGGCCCGTTACGTCTATCCCCGTCAGGTCCGATGACCGGGCCGGGACACCAGAACAACAATCTTACGGGAGCTTTCCACATGTCGACTCAACTCAAATCCCTCGCCATTCTCGGCGCCGTCGCAACCGCCATCGGGTCCATCGGGGCCACCGGCGCATCGGCGCAGGAAATGGAGAAATGCTATGGCGTGTCGCTCGCCGGTGAAAACGGCTGCGCCGCCGGTCCCGGCACCACCTGCGCGGGCACCTCGACGATTGACTACCAGGGCAACGCCTGGATGCTGGTTCCCGCCGGCACCTGCGCCGAGATCGAGCTGCCGGGCGACCGGATGGGCGAATCCGAAGCCTCGCTTGAGGCGGACGGCTACATGGGTCTGGCGCGCGACCTGCCCGAGGGTCTGACCGACGAGGTCCTGGCGCAATATCGCGACACGATGATGTAAGGCGACCACCAGGGGCGCGCGGCCCTGATCCGCGCGCCCCACCCCTGCCCGAGACGTCCCCGACCCACTGCCCGAGGATGACCGCAATCATGTATGACACCGGCCCCAGAACCCTGCCCCATGCCGCCGGCATCGGCTACAAGGCACCGCATTTCGCCGATCTGCGCGCCGATCCCGGACCGGTCAAGTGGCTGGAAATCCACGCGGAAAACTACATGGGCGATGGCGGCAGGCCGCTGGCGCAACTGCGCGCCCTCTCGGAACACTTCCCCATTTCCGTCCATGGCGTCGGCCTTTCCATCGGCGGCGAGACCGCGTTGGACGCCGACCATATCGCCCGGCTCAAGCATCTCTGCGACTGGCTGAACCCCGCCAGTTTCTCGGAACATCTGGCCTGGTCCACGCATGGCGGGGCCTATTTCAACGACCTGTTGCCCCTGCCCTATACCGACGAAACGCTGGCCCGTGTCGTCACCCATATCGACCAGGTGCAAGACGCGCTTGGCCGCCGATTGCTCCTGGAAAACCCCTCCACCTACCTCGCCTTCGAGGAGACCACGATGCAGGAGGTCGATTTCCTGGCCGAGATCGCGCGCCGTTCGGGCTGTGGCCTGCTGCTCGACGTCAACAATGTCTTCGTTTCCGCCGTGAACCAGCAGACCGACCCGGTCTCCTATATCGACACCTTCCCGCTGGACGCGGTCGGCGAGATCCATCTGGGCGGCCATGACGAGGATGAGGATGAGCATGGCGCGCCCTTGCTGATCGACGCGCATGGATCCGAGGTGGTCGATCCGGTCTGGAGCCTCTACGCCCACACCATCGCGCGCGGGGGGCCGAAACCGACGCTCATCGAATGGGACAACAACGTGCCCGATTTTGCCACCCTTCGCGCCGAGGCCGCCCGCGCCGACGCGCATCTCGTCCCGGCCTGAACCGATGGACGCGCATGAGTTCACAACCGCCCTGCTGACCCCCGAGGCCGCGCCGCCCGAGGGCCTGACCGACCCGGCGGGCCGTCCGGCGGGCAGGCGTTTCGACGTCTATCGCAACAATGTCACCGCCTCGCTGGCCGACGCGCTTGAGACCGGGTTTCCGGTGCTGGTCAAGCTTCTGGGTCAGGCGACGTTCCGCCAACTGGCGCTGATCCACCTGCGCGCCCATCCGCCCACAAGCCGCGCCCTGTCGCAATATGGCGCGGATATGCCAGGCTTTCTCGACGGTTTCACGCCGCTCGCCGCCTATCCCTATCTCGCCGATATTGCCCGGCTGGAGCTTGGCATCCGCCGCTCCTACCACGCCGCCGATGCCGCGCCGCTTAGCCCCGAGGGCCGCGACCCCGAGGCGCTGATGGCCCTTAGCCCGTGCCTTGCCCCCGCCACGGTGCTGCTCTCCTCCGCCCACCCGGTGCTGTCGATCTGGCGCTACAACACCGAACCCGGCGCCCCCAAGCCGCAAGCCGGGGCCGAGGCGGTCATGATCACCCGGCCCCAGTTCGACCCCGCCCCGCACCTGCTGCCGCAAGGCGGGCTGGAGCTGGCCCGGGCGCTCGACGGCACCACAACGCTCGGTGCCGCGCTGGAGGCGACGCTTGCCGCCGCCCCCCGCGCCGACATCGCCGCGCTCATGACCCTCTTCCTCGGCTCTGCCGCGCTGACCCTCTCCGAAAGGCCCTGACCATGACCGCCCTCATCTCGCTCTATGATCGCCTCTTCGGCACGCTTGAGGCCCGTATCGCCCCCATCCTCATGCCGACGCTGGCGCGGCTGGTCTTTGCCGGCACCCTGCTGCTCTATTACTGGAATTCCGGCCTGACCAAGATTGGCGTGGGGCTCACCGGTATCTTCCAGCCCAATTTCAACGCCTATGCCCAGATCCTGCCCCGCATGTCCGAGGCCGTGAGCTATGACGCCAGCCAGTTGGGCGGGTTCTGGCGGATCGTGGTGCTGTTTGCCACCTGGGGCGAGTTCATCCTGCCGCTGCTGGTGGTGGTCGGGCTTCTCACCCGCCTCGGCGCGCTTGGCATGATCGGCTTTGTCGTGGCGCAATCCTGGGTCGATATCTTCGGCCATGGCGTAAGCGCAGAGGATCGCGGCAGCTGGTTCGACGCTGCCTCGGACGGGCTGATCCTCGACCAGCGCGCCTTCTGGGTCTTCCTGCTGCTCTACCTCGTGGTCCGGGGGGGCGGGCCGCTCTCGGTCGATGCGCTTCTGCGGTCGCGGTTGCAGCCTCAGACCAGCCTGGCCTGAACCGGCCGGCCCCACCCCAGATGCAGCGCGCCGGTGTCGTCCCGGATCACCGGTCGCTTCATCAGCGCAGGGTGCTCTTCGATCAGATCGAGCGGATCGCGGCCCCGCTCCGCCTCGGACAGCCCGCGCCAGGTGGTTGACCGCGTGTTCAGCAACGCCGCGCCGAACGCCGCGTGAAACGCCGCAAGCGTCTCGCGGTCCAGTGGCTCCGCCCGAATATCCTGAAACCGCACCCCATGCCCCGCGCTCTCAAGCGTCTTCACCGCCTTGCGGCAGGTATCGCAGTTTTTCAACCCGTAGAGGTGCATGTTGGTTCTCCTCGCGTTGCCCCGCATCTGACCCGCTGAAGGCCGGGGTTTCAACCCGCCATCGCCGCCAAGACCAACCGAGACGCGAAATCCCCCGCCTCTTGCGAAGCGGGGGATCCCGGGCCTTGCGTTCGGGGCCACAGGCCGTGCCCGGGCCTGCCGCCCCATCGGGCTCAGTTCATCATGAAACCGCCCGAGATATTGTTGGTATAGGCACCGTCCGCACCGGTCCCGGCATCGAAACTGCCGCTGCCCGTGCGCGTCATCCACGAGCCGGTCCCGCCAACGACGCTCCAGCTTCCCAGGGTGCGCCCCTCGGCGCTCATTCCCTCGGCGTCCCACCTGACCACGGCCTGATCGCCCGAGGCATCGGTGTAATGACAATAGCCGCCGCCCGATACGACACCCGCATTGATCAGGATCGTCCTGGTGCAGGGGCCGGTCGCATTCAGCAACGGGTTGTCCATGTCGTCGGACACGATGTCGGTATACATCGTCCGTGCATTGATCAGGATGAGGCTCTCGCTGATCGGGACAACCTCGCTCTCGGACACACCGTGCCCGACGGAAGTGGTCTGCGCCTGCGCGGATACCGTCATCACCAAGAGACCGGCCGCGGCCAGTGTCATCAAGTCATTCATCAAACTTCCCCTTGAAAATATGCCGGGGCAAAATGCACCCGGCGAAGGGTCAGCCTAGCATGGAACCGGCGTTCGGCCTAATCGGCCTCTTGGTCCGCTACCGTGCGTGAGGTCACGCGCAGGGCTGGGGTCACCCCGCCGCCGCCCGCACCAACTCCCGCATCACCGCCCCAGGCCCGTCGCTCTCCAACTCGAGCCGCGCAAGCTCCCGCCAGTCCGCTTCCTCGAAGGCCGGAAAATGCGCGTCCGCGTTCGGCACTGCCACATCCACCTCGGTCACCAACAAGCGATCCGCCAGCGGCAGCAGCGCGGCATAGATCCTCTCGCCGCCCATCCCGTAGATGCGCGCATGTCCGCCCGCCCGCGCCATCTCCAGCGCGTCCTCGACCGTTCCGCAAACATGCTCGGTGAGCGAGGCATCACGCGACACCACGATATTCATCCGGCGCGGAAGCGGCCTCACCGGCAGGCTCTCCCATGTCCGGCGGCCCATGATCACGGCACCGCCAAGCGTCTCGCGCTGAAAGAATTCCAGGTCGGCGGGGATCGACCAGGGGATGTCCCCGTCCCGCCCGATGGCCCCGTCCCGACCCCGCGCGACAATGAGGCTCAGCATCAGACCGCCACCGGCGCGCGGATCGCCGGGTCCGGGTCATAGCCGTCAAAGGCGAAATCCTCGTAGCGAAAGTCGAAGATCGAGCCTACATCCCGGCAAATCCGCAATCTCGGCAAGGGCTTCGGGCTCCGCGCCAGTTGTGTCGCCACCTGCTCCATATGGTTGGAATAGATATGCGCGTCGCCGATGGAATGGATGAAATCGCCCGCCTCATAGCCCGTCACATGCGCCAGCATCGCCAGTAGCAGCGCATAGGAGGCGATGTTGAACGGCACGCCCAGGAACATGTCGGCGCTGCGCTGGTAAAGCTGCAAGTGCATCTTGCCGCCGATGATGCGCACCTGCCACATCGTGTGACAGGGCGGCAGCGCCATCTTATCGACCTCGCCGGGGTTCCAGGCCGAGACGATCAACCGGCGGCTGTCGGGCGTGGCGCGAATGGCCTCGATCAGCCCCGCGATCTGGTCGACCTCGCCGATGACACCGTTCTCCACCTTTGGGAAATGCCGCCACTGGTGGCCATAGACCGGCCCCAGATCGCCATTCTCGTCGGCCCATTCATCCCAGATCGAAACGCCGTTCTCCTTCAGATACCGGATATTGGTATCGCCCGAGAGGAACCACAGAAGCTCGTGGATGATGGACCGCAGGTGCAGTTTCTTGGTCGTCACCAGCGGAAAACCGTCGGCCAGCGGATAGCGGCATTGCAGCCCGAAATACGAGGTCGTGCCGGTCCCCGTTCGATCCGTGCCGGTCTCGCCTTTTTCAAGCACCGTTCTCAGTGCGTCGTGATACTGTCGCATCGTCTGCTGTCCCCTTCGCCCCCGGCCTTGCCCGCGTCGGGGGAATCGCCTGCCTCAACATATTGCATCAGCCCACCCGTGGGCCGCAAGATCAAGGGGGACAGGCCATGCTCCGCCGCCGCCGCCCCGCACGCGAAGTTTATCCTCCGACCGGGGTGCCAAGCGGTTCCCGACGCGCTACCATTCCCTCAAACCGTATCGTTCAGAAAGGGCGCGTTTCATGTCTATCAAGTATCTTCACACCATGGTCCGGGTTCTGGATCTCGAAGCGTCGATGGCGTTCTACCAGCTTCTGGGATTGAAGGAGACCAAGCGGACAGAGAACGAGAAGGGCCGCTTTACCCTGGTCTTCATGGCCCCGCCGAACCAGCCCGAATGCCCCGTCGAACTGACCTGGAACTGGGATGGCGATGACGCCCTGCCCGATGACAGCCGCCATTTCGGCCACCTCGCCTACCGCGTCGATAACATCTACGAGATGTGCCAGACCCTGATGGAGGCGGGCGTCACCATCAACCGCCCGCCCCGCGACGGCCACATGGCCTTTGTGCGCAGCCCCGACAATATCTCGATCGAGCTCTTGCAGGCGGGCGACGCGCTGGACCCGTGCGAGCCTTGGGCCAGCATGGAAAACACCGGCCATTGGTGATCCGGGCGCTCATATGCCTTGTCCTGCTGGCGGCCCCCGTGCAGGCGCAGGAGCAGCAGTGCCGGCTGGCGCTCCTGCTTGGCCTCGATGTCTCGGCCTCGGTCGATGAGGCCGAACACCAGCTTCAGCGCGACGGGCTGATCGCGGCGCTGCTTGCCCCCGAGGTGCAGGAGCCGCTCTTCGCCGGTCCCGGCCCCGTCGCGCTTGGCATCTACGAATGGTCGGGCCGGTTCCAGCAGCAGGTGATCTCGCCCTGGCGGCTGATCCGGACCGAAGCCGAACTGGCCCTCGTGATCGACGAGTTGCAGACCACGCCACGCTCGACGGGCGAGTTTCCGACCGCGATCGGCTATGCGCTGGCCTATGCCTCCGAGATGTTCGAGACCGCGCCGCCCTGCCTGTTTCAGACCCTCGATATCGCGGGCGACGGGCAGAACAACGACGGCTTCACCCCCGACCTCGCCTATCTCCATTTCGAACTGGACGCGGTGACGGTGAATGGCCTCGCCATCGGCGGCGCCAGCCGCGAGATCCGCGAATATTACGAGGCCGAGATCATCCAGGGGCCGGGCGCCTTCGTCGAATACGCGCTGAACCATCAGCAATTCGAGGATGCGATGCGCCGCAAGCTGGAACGCGAATTGCGCGTGATGATCCTGGGCGGCCTGCCCGCCGCGCCCCTGCCGGGTTGACGGCGCGCCTGTCATGCCGCCCCGTCAATCCTGACGCGACATGGTCCATTGCGGTCTCTCCATAGCAGTCGAATGTGCGAGACGCTGCGAAGGTCCGGTATGAGCCCAACCTGTGAATTCAGTTTTTTCGCTGCGCGCGCTGGCAGCACGAAAATCGCCGCAGTTGCCCGGTCTATGACGCTGCGCGGCGGCAGGGATCGCCGCCATTCGTTCCTGGCGCAGCAAAGACTTGGACCGCAATTTACAGGTCGCGGGACAACACGGACTCTCTCGCGACATGTATCGCCTCAGTACTCTATGCGGGCAATCAGATCGGCAACCGTCGTAGTGGGGGCCGCCGTTCCACTTGCAAGCACAGCAATCGCAAAGCCTTCATCCGGGTAAACCCTGACAGTGGCAGCGTAGCCAGGTCCGCCGCCGCGATGCTGGAGCCATGGTCGGGTCTCGCCGCCACGTTCAAACCATCCAAGTGGAGTTTGCTCAGCCGTCTGCGGAAGCATGAGGCCAAGCGTCTCCCCTTCAAGAACAACACCCGGCACCATTGCCGCGTGTGCCAGATGCACCGCGTCGCGCGCTGAGGCGATCAGGCCGGTTGGAGGGGTTGCCTCGACATAAAGCCTGTTTTGCCAGAGCAATATCCCTTCGCGCTCACGAACAAACTCACCCATGTCGATGAGAAACGGGAGCAACGGGCTGAAGAAATGAATGATCGGATGGCTTCCGAGTGCTTCTTCTTGCGCGAGGTCGGACGTGTAGATGAAACCCGAAGATGCCATTCCCGCCGGTGCCAAGACACGCCCGCGGATAACGTCAGAATACTCCTGACCCGTTACAGCCTCAATGATCGCGCCGAGGACCATGTAGCCGAGGTTGCTATAGCGGCGGTCTTCGCCCGGAGCGAACCGCAGGGACCGATATTCCGGCATCGTCGCCATCAGGAAGTCGGTTTGATTTGGTATAGCCTCGTCGTAACGCAGCCATCCAAACACAGCCGGAACGGTATCGCGTAGACCGGACCTGTGCCCGAGAAGATCGCGAACCGTCATCGCCCGGCCTTCCATGGGTTCAATCTCAAACCATGGAAGGTATTCAGTCACCGGAGCGTCGAGGTCGAGAAGCCCATCTTCAACGAGGTCGAGGACGGCCATTGCGGTCGCCACTTTTGTCACGGACCAAATGTGGTAGACTGTGTCCGGCGACGCCGCACGGTCCTCGAACGGATTTGCCTGCCCGGTGGCGTGTTCCCAAACGACATTGCCGTCACGCAGGACTGCTATAGACACAGCCGTTGCCGCATTGGACGCCACCAGCCGATCAAGATAATCGATGACGTCGCTTTGTTCGACCTCACCCTGCGGCGCGCGAGGGGCTTTGATCGCCGCTGCATAGAGTCCGACGCCGAGAAGCACCAAAATGATGAGCAGCCCAAGTAGGATGCGAAATGTCATCGCTAGGACCATTTTGCTTCCCTTCCGTTTGTCGCGACCGCCGGATTTTTCCGCCGATTGAATTGACCGTGGCGTGAGCACCAATCTCATGTGACAATCTCCTTTGATTGCCAACGGTGTCGCAGGTTCAATACTGCGCGGCATTATAATTTGATAACTGGAGCGAAGATTGGATCTTATCGACCTCATTGACGGGTTCGGCCCAGGACTCCCCAAGGCAACGCTCGCCGAGTTTGCGCCGGAGTGGACGCTTCGTTTGGCAAAGAAGGGGGACGTCCTTGCGCGTCAGGGCGAGCATGTTACCCGAGAGGTCATGGTGCTCGATGGTAAAATCGTCAGCCACATCACTGACGGCGACGGGCGCGGGGTTTGCGTGGGGTTGTACTCCGGACCGGGGTTTGTGACGCCTCACATTGCCCGGACTCACGAGAGCGTTTCGCTCGTGTCATTGGACGTTGTCGAAGACGCTACCATCGCCGAAATGCGCGCCGATGTACTGCTCGTCAAGATGTTGCGGTCTCCTGAAATCCGCGATTGGGCGAATGGTATTCTGCGAGATGAGCTGTCACGCAAGACCGACCGCGAATGGTGCCTTGCGGCACTTGGCGGCGGTGATCGGCTGACATGGTTCAGAGATCGTTATCCTGACCACGAAGCACTATTCGCGCACAGTCAGATCGCAAGTTTTATAGGTATGACCCCTGTGACGTTGAGCAGGTTGCGGCAGTCGAGCTAGCAACGAGTAAACCAGATTGATGATCCGACCGCGTGGAATGGATGACTGCCACGGGCTCCTTGCAGACCAATGCGCGCGCAGAAGATGCCGATTTTGCTGGCATCCCAAAAACGGGCGTTCAGCCCTGCTTGTACACTCGCCCGGTCAGCGCGGTGCTGATGATTGGGCTTGGAGGGAGGATAGGAGGGCAAATCGAAAATGACAGCAGCGGGACCGATCCGTAGGTTGAAAAATTGCCATCTTGGGTGGCTTATCAGAAACGGCCATTGATACGAGCGCAATAAACCGACTCTTTGTAGCGCAACCTGTTTTTTTTGAGTCGCGTCGCAGCGAATGAAAGCTTTGAACTCTCGGGCCTAGTCTTTTGAATGGCCGCCTCGGCGATATGTATTGCACCGCAGCAGTATTCTTGCTGCAAGTGCGAAGCGATGCGGCGTCAGCAATAACCGCAGCTGCACAAGTCCGGTTAGTCCGCAATGACGCCCGACCCAGCCCGTGCAGCCGATGCCTGCGATCGCATCGCTTGCGCCAAACCTCACACCGTCAGCAACGCCGCCCCGATCCGGCGGCCTTCCGCCAGCAGCACGTTATAGGTCCGCGCCGCGGGGCCCGTCCCCATCACGTCGACGCCGACGCCCGCCGCCTCCAGCCGCTGGCGCAGCGCGTCGGGCAGTGGCGCGATCTCCTCGCCCATGCCGACCAGCAGCACGTCGATCTTCCCCGCCAGCGCGGCCAGCGCGTCCAGATCGTCCAGCCCGCCCCAGGCCACGACGCCGCCGGGATGGCACAGCACCGGCCCCCGGATCACCTGGCCTCCGATGCGAAAGAACCCCGGCCCGTAGCCTTCCACGGGCTGCGCATCGCCGAAATTGATCTCGTTCAACTGCATGTCTGCGCCTCCTTTGCTCAATCCCACAGCGGCAGGCCCGACAGGGCCGAGACCGCGATGATCGTGTAGGCGGCCCACCGATAGGCGCGCTCGTGATCGGGCCGAAACAGCCAGGCCCCGATCAGGTTGCCCGCCAGGTAGGGCAGCGTCACCACAAGCCCCGTCATCACCGCAACAAGGCTCAGCCGTCCGCCCGCGCCCAACATCGCCATCATCAGCGCGTCCGCGCCGATAAGATAGAGCATCAGGTTGGCGCGCACCACCGGCGCGGGCAAGGGGCGCGCCATGTAGATCATGATCACCGGCGGCCCGGCCAGCCCCGCCGCCCCGCCGAAAAGCCCGCCCAACATCCCCGTCAGGTAGATCATGCCCCGCCGCACCTCGCCCCGGTAGCGCCAGCCCATCATCAGCAGCACCAGCAACACCAGCGAGATGGAGGAAACACCATAGCGGAATACCTCCGCCGGGACCGTCACCAGCACCCATAGCCCCAGGGGCAGCGCCACCACCAGCCCCGCGCAAAGACGCACGATGTCTCGTCTGTGGGCATGTTTCAGGGCGCGCGGCACATGCGGCAGCGGCCCGAAAATGTCCATCACCGTCATCGCCACAAGCGCCGTCACCGGGCTCAGGAATTGCCCCGCGACGGGCAGGAACACCATCGCGGTGCCGAAGCCCGAGAAGCCGCGCACCACGCCCGCCGCCACTGCCGCGACGACAATCCAGACCAGCCCCGGTGTCGCCAGGGCGGTCTGGAGCGCTTCAGGCATCTACATTGGAAAACTGCGTGCCGGCCCCGCCATCGGGCTTGGACCAGTCGCGCTTGACGCCCAGTTTCTCCAGCACGGTGGAGGCGATGAAGACCGAGGAATAGGTGCCGACAACAACGCCCCAGATCATCGCGAAGACAAAGCCCCGGATCACGTCGCCGCCCAGAACATAGAGCGAAATCAGCGCGATCAGGGTCGTGACCGAGGTCATCACCGTCCGGCTCAACGTCTCGTTGATCGAGAGGTTCAGAACCTCCTTCAACGGCCGCTTCTTGTATTTGCGCAGGTTCTCGCGCACCCGGTCGAAGACCACCACGGTGTCGTTCAGCGAATAGCCCACGATGGTCAGAAGGGCCGCGATGATCGCCAGGTCGAACTGGATCTGCAACAGGCAGAAGACGCCGATGGTCAGGATCACGTCATGCACCAGCGCGGCCACCGCGCCCAAGGAAAACTGCCATTCAAAGCGCAGCCAGATATAGATCAGCACCGCCCCGATCGCCAGCATCACGGCCAGCACGGCGGTCTGCACCAACTCGCCCGAGACGGTCGGCCCCACGCTTTCGACCGAGGGGAACGTGATCGTCGGATCGACCTCCTGCAAGGCGGCCTCGACCGCCGCGATCATGTCGGGGCTGACCGATTCCTCGCCCTCCTGCGCCTGGATATTGACCATGGTGACGTGGCGATCCTCGGCGAAGGTGGGGTCGAACACCTCGGTGATCGAGATGTCGCCCAGGCCAAGTGCGTCCAGCGCATCGCGGTATTCGCCGACCTCTACCGGGCTGTTGGCCTCGGTGCGGATCGTGGTGCCGCCACGAAAGTCGATGCCGAAATTCAGGCCCACCATGAAGAACAGCACGAAGGAGGCGATGACCGCCGCCCCCGAACCGATCATGGCGAGCGTCGAGAACCGGAAGAAATCCCAGTTGGTCTCGGCGGGAACAAGCTTCAGACGCATCTGCGTTACACCTCGATTTTCTTGGGACGGCGGCGTTCGAACCAGATCACGAGGATCAGCCGCGTGACGTAGAGCGCTGTGAAGACCGAGGTGATGATCCCCAGGCCCAGCGTGATGGCAAAGCCGCGCACCGGGCCCGAGCCCATGGTGAAGAGGATCACCGCGGTGATGAAGGTGGTGATATTGGCGTCATAGATCGCCGAGCGGGCCTTTTCATAGCCCAGCTCGATGGCGCGCGCCGGGCCCTTGGCGGTCTTGAGCTCCTCTCGGATGCGCTCGAAGATCAGCACATTGGCATCCACCGCCATACCGATGGTCAGCACGATCCCCGCGATCCCCGGCAGGGTCAGCGTGGCCCCGATCAGCGACAGAAGGCCGAAGATCAGGCCGACATTGATGATCAGCGCGGCATTGGCGAAAAGACCGAAGAGGCCATAGCTCAGCCCCATATAGACCAGGACCGCGATTCCCGCGACCATCGCCGCGATCTCGCCCGCCGCGATGCTGTCGGCGCCCAGTTCCGGCCCGATGGTGCGCTCCTCCAGGAAGGTCAGGCCCGCCGGCAGGGCACCGGCGCGCAGGAGAACCGCCAGTTCGGTCGATTCCGCCACGTTGCGCGAGCCGGTGATCTGGCCCGAGCCCTGGCAGATGGCCGAGATGATCTCGGGCGCGGTGATCACCTCGCCGTCGAGGACCACCGCGAAGGGCGCGCCGATATTGTTCTGGGTATAGTCGCAGAAGATCCGGCTGCCCGTGGTATTGAGGTTGAAGGCCACCGCGGGCCGTCCGTTCTGGTCAAACGAAGGCTGCGCATCGGTCAGCATCTCGCCGGTCAGGACGGGGCTGGATTCGACGCGGTAAAAGAGCCCCTCATTGTCGCGGTCCGGCACGATCATCTCGCGCGCGGGCGCTTCCGCATCGGCCGATGTCGCGCGGCCCGTGACCGGGTGGAAGGTCAGCCGCGCGGTTGTGCCGATCAGGCGTTTCAGCTCCTCGGCGCTGCCGATCCCGGGCACCTGGATCAGGATGCGGCGCTGGCCCTGGCGCTGGATCGTGGGCTCGCGGGTGCCGACCTCGTCGACGCGGCGGCGCACGATCTCGACCGACTGGATCATGGTCCGGTTGTCGGTCGCGGCGCGCTCGGCCTCGGAGAGCCGGATCACGATCACATCGCCCCGCGCCTCCACCTCCAGCGTTGACGCCCCCACGCCCGTCAGGCTGACCACCGGCTGCGCCAATTCGCGCACCGCGGCCAGGGCCGTCGCCATACCCTCGGGGTTCCCGATCAGCACATGCAATTCACCCGCGGGCGCATCCTGGCGCCGGATACCGCCAACCTCGGCCCGCAGATCGCGCAGCGTGTTGCGCACCTCGGGCCAGAGCGAATCCATCCGCGCCTCATAGACCTCCTCGACCTGCACCTCTGCCAGGAGATGCGCGCCGCCGCGCAGATCCAGCCCCAGGTTGACCAGGCTCGACGGCAGGTAGGACGGCCAGCCGCCCAGGTCACCGGCCAGGTCCGCCGGATCGCCCCCCGCCTCCTCGATCGCGGTGACGGCGTCATTGCGCCGCTCGACCCGGTCGTAAAAGAGGTTCGGCATCGCAAAGGCGAGGCCCAGGACGACGACGCCCCAGATCAGCACCCGGTTCCAGGTAGGGATATTCAGCATCGAAGCGCTTTCCGCGTTCAGGGATTATTCGCTGGCCGGTTCGGTCTTGTTGACGACGCGGGCAATGGTGGAGCGCACGACGCGGACCTTGACGCCCTCGGCCAACTGCACCTCGACCTCGTGCTCGTCCTTGACCTTGGTGACCTTGCCGAAAAGCCCGCCTGCCGTGACGATCTCATCGCCGCGCCGGAGCGCCTGAACCATCGCCTCATGCGCCTTGCGCTGCTGCATCTGCGGGCGGATCATCAGGAAATACATGATCGCGATGATGGCGATAAGCGGGATAAAGCTGCCGATGGCTTCCATTGTGGGGCGCGTCCTCTTGGGTTTTTCGTGGAGGGCCTCGGCCCTTGTGAAATCGGCGGCACGTTAATCGCGGGCGGGGCGAAGCGCAAGGCGAAGCGCAAGGCGAAGTGCGGGGGGGGGCCGCGGCGTTTCGGGGCGGCAGGTGCCTCGGACGCGGCGGCCCCCGCGTCTGCACAGGGGGTGCATCGGGGGGTGTACGGGGGGCACCCCCCTCTTTTCGGGTTCAAACCGCCCTGCCGATGGTGCATAGAACAGGCGATAATTCCGCCCTGAGCCGAGGCCAGACATGCACGATATCCGCGCCATCCGTGAGAACCCTGAAGCCTTTGACGCTGGTTGGAACATGAGAGGTCTTTCCGACCTATCAGAATTGATCCGCATACGAGACGAAGTTCAAAACTTGGCAGCGAGCAGAGACGACACCTCACATGTCACCCGTACTCCGGACAACCGAGAAACATTGGCTTCGCTGGTTCTGGAAATAGATGTGGTTCGCAGGAAGCTCATTGCAGACTCTGAGGAACAAACATCCCATGGAAAGAAGTTCGCAAAGCGTGCTGGTCAAGCGAAAGCACAAGGTGATGAGGAACTGTTTGAAAAGATAATCCGCTCAGCAAACGCCTATAAACAAGCCGCTAAAGACATAGAAAACTTGGCCAAGGCAGCGGATTCTGCGCTTGCTAGAGCCCTCTCATTGCTACCTAATTTGCCCTATAAGGACACGCCGATCGGCGCGGACGAGTCCGACAACGTGGAAATCCACCGTTGGGGCACGCCCCGCGAATTCAGCTTCGACCCCAAGGAACACTACGAAATCCCCGCCGTTCAGGACGGCATGGATTTCGAGACGGCGGCCAAGCTCTCGGGCTCCCGCTTTGTCCTCATGTCCGGCGGCGTTGCCCGCATCCACCGTGCGCTGGCGCAATTCATGCTGGATTTACATACAGTTGAGCACGGCCTCACCGAAGTGAACGCCCCCGTTCTGGTCCGTGACGAGATGATGTTCGGCACCGGGCAACTGCCCAAATTCGGCGAAGACAGCTACCAGACCCGCGAAGGCTGGTGGCTCATTCCGACCTCGGAAGTCACGCTGACCAATATCGTCAACGATTGCATCATCGAGGAAAGCTACCTGCCCCGCCGCTACACCGCACATTCGCTCTGCTTCCGCTCCGAAGCAGGATCGGCGGGCCGCGACACCTCCGGCATGCTGCGCCAGCACCAGTTCGAGAAGGTCGAGATGGTCTCGATCACCCATCCCGACCATTCCCGTAACGAATTGGATCGCATGACAAAATGCGCGCAAACCGTGCTGGAACGGCTGGAGCTGCCCTATCGCACCGTGGTGCTCTGCACCGGCGATATGGGCGCGGGCGCACGCCGCACACATGACATCGAGGTCTGGCTGCCGGGACAGAACACCTATCGCGAGATCAGCTCCTGCTCGGTCTGCGGCGACTACCAGGCGCGGCGCATGAACGCCCGCTTCCGGCCCGAGGGCGGCGGCAAGCCGGAGTTTGTTCACACCCTCAATGGCTCCGGCCTCGCCGTGGGCCGCTGCCTGATCGCGGTGCTGGAAAACGGCCAGCAGGAGGACGGCTCGGTTGGACTTCCCGCAGCCCTGCACCCATATCTGGGGGGCAAGACCACGCTGACCCCGGAGGGCAATCTTGTCTGACCTCATTCCGCCGCAAACCGCTGACAGCACTGCGAAAATGAAGGCGATCCTGGTGCTGGTGACCGCATTGGGCTTTGCCGCCGGGTCCACCTTCACGCCCGGTTTCGGCGGCTTCGCGCCGGATCAGTTCCCCTATCCGGTCGCCGATCTGCCGCTGACGCCCGCAGGTTTCGCCTTCTCGATCTGGGGGCTGATCTTCCTCGCGCTGATTGCCAGCGGCCTCTTCGGGCTGCTTAAACGCGACACCGATCCGGCCTGGGACCGCACCCGCTGGCCCCTTATCGCCGTGCAAACCCTTGGGGCGACCTGGGTTGCACTGGCGGTCTGGTCGCCGCCCGTGGCCACGGTGGCGATCTGGATCATGTTGGTGCTGGCCCTGGTGGCGGCGGGGCGGTCGGTGAAAAGCAACGATACCTGGTGGTTGCAAGTGCCCCTGATGCTGCTGGCGGGGTGGCTCACGGCGGCCTCCTGGGTGGGGCTGACGACCCTCGCGGTCGGCTATGTCGAGGGGCTGTCGCAGACGACAGGCAGCTGGATCGGGCTGGTCCTGGCGCTGATCACGGCCATCGCCTGCCTCACCTGGTTGCGCAGCCCGGCCTATGCGGCGGCGGTCATCTGGGCGCTGATCGGCGTCATCGCGGCCAATGCGGGTGGTGGCTGGATGTTCCTGACGGGCGTTGTCGCCGGGGCCGCCGCGATTGCCGGGGTTTCTTTGCGGCAAGTGCAACGCGACTGACGCCCCCTTTACCGCCCCCCGCCCCTCCGCTAACACCGGTTAGAGACGGGTAAAGGGGCAGTGATGCGCATTCTGATCACCAATGACGACGGCATCAACGCGCCGGGCCTGAAGGTGCTGGAGGCCATCGCCCATGAGATCGCGGGCCCCGAAGGCGAGGTCTGGACCGTCGCGCCCGCCTTCGAGCAATCGGGCGTCGGCCATTGCATCAGCTACACCCAACCCACGATGATCGCCCAACTGGGCGAGCGTCGTTTCGCCGCCGAGGGATCGCCCGCCGATTGCGTGCTGGCGGGTATCCATGACGCGATGATCGCCGCCCCCCCCGACCTGGTGCTGTCGGGCGTGAACCGGGGCAACAACTCGGCCGAAAACGTGCTCTATTCCGGCACCATCGGCGGCGCGATGGAGGCGGCGCTGCAAGGCGTGCGCGCCATTGCCCTGTCGCAATATTACGGCCCCGAAAACCGCGACCGCGACGACCCGTTCGAGGCCGCCGCACAGCATGGCGGCCAGGTCATCCGCGCGCTTCTGGACCGGGGGCATTGGGCGGGCGACGATTACATGACCTTCTACAATGTCAATTTCCCGCCCCTTCCCGGCCCGGATGTGAAGGGCACGCGCATCGTCGCGCAGGGCCGCCGCCGCGGCGTGAATTTCCGGGTCGAGCCGACAGAATCCCCCGCCGGGCGGCGTTTCCTCTGGATCGCGGGCGGCGATCAGCGGGTGCGCGCCGCCGAGGGCACCGATGCCCATGCCAACCTGGAGGGCTATATCTCGATCACGCCCCTGCGCGCCGACCTGACGGCGCATGACCTGATCGACGACCTGAAAGCGGCCCTCGAATGACCTGGAACGCCGAGCGCAAGATGCAGTTCCTCTTCGCCCTGCGCTCGAAGGGGGTCACCGATGCGCGCACGCTGAATGCGATGGAGAAGGTCGATCGGGGCCGGTTCGTGCGCGGCCATTTCGCCGACCGCGCCTATGACGACATGCCACTGCCGATCTCCTCGGGGCAGACCATCAGCCAGCCCTCGGTCGTGGGGCTGATGACGCAGGCGCTGAACGTGCAGCCGCGCGACAAGGTGCTGGAGGTGGGCACAGGCTCGGGCTACCAGGCCGCGATCCTCAGCCACCTGGCGCGGCGGGTCTATACCGTCGACCGCCACCGCCGCCTGACGCGCGAGACTGAAAAGCTCTTTGACACGATGGACCTGCACAATGTCACCGTGATCACCGGCGACGGCAGTTTCGGCCTGCCCGAACAGGCCCCTTTCGACCGCATCATCGTGACGGCGGCAGCCGAGGATCCCCCCGGCCCCCTGCTGGCGCAGCTGAAGGAAGGCGGCATCATGGTGCTGCCCGTGGGCCAGTCCGATGCGGTGCAAAGCCTGATCAAGGTCACCCGCCAGGGCGACGGGCTGCATTACGATGAGCTCTGCCCGGTGCGCTTTGTTCCGCTTATCGAGGGGCTCGGCCACGACTGATGGCTCAAAGGGGTGGATTGCGCGCCCGTTTTCCGTGTAAAACGCTTGCAAAACAAACCGCCGCCGCCGAAAGAGACGCGCGCATCGAGCCATTATCTGAGGACGCCAGAGCCCATGTCACGCCTTCCCATATTCGTGTTCGGAATGACCCTGCCCCTTCTCGCGGCCTGCGGTGGCCCTGGCGGGTTCGATTTCGACTTTCGCGGCAATGGCGTGAGCCCCGGCATCCAGTCCACCGAAACCGCAGCGCGGCCCGAGCCCGATCAATTCGGCCTCATCACCTATCCCAATTACCAGGTCGTGGTGGCCAATCGCGGCGACACCATCACCGGGATCGCCAACCGGATCGGCATGGATCCCGGCGAATTGGCGCGCTTCAACGGGCGCGAGCTTGGCGACCCGCTGCGCCAGGATGAGGTGCTGGCCCTGCCCCGCCGCGTGACGCCGCCGGGTGCGGACGCCGACACGGCCGACATCACCTCGATCGCCTCGGCAGCCATCGACCGGGCCGATGAGACGACCACGACCACGACCGACGCCGCGGGCAATACCGCGACCGTCACCGTGCAGGGCGGGTCCGAGCCCGTGCGCCACCGCGTCACGCGCGGCGAAACCGCCTATTCGATCTCGCGGCTCTATGGCGTCTCGGTGCGCGCGCTGGCCGATTGGAACGGGCTTGGCCCCGATCTGACGGTGCGCGACGGCCAATACCTGATCATCCCGCTGGTCCTGTCCGAAGGGGAAAGCGACCCCGATGGCCGCGCGCCCGGTGCCTCGGTCACGCCGATCCCGCCCTCCTCGTCCGAGCCACTGCCCGAAACCATCGAGACAGCCGAATTGCCCGAAACCCCCGACCTTGAGGCGCCCACACCCGACCCGGTCGAAGAGGTTGAGCCGCCCGCCTCGGAGGCGCAGATGCAGCGCCCGGTGCAGGGCGAGATCATTCGCGGATTCTCGGGCAGCAACGAGGGCATCAACATCGCCGCCGCCGCCGGCACTCCCGTTCTCGCCGCCGATGCCGGTGAGGTCGCGGCGATCACGCGGGACACCGACCAGGTTCCGATCCTCGTGCTGCGCCACCCCGGTAACCTGCTGACCGTCTACGCAAATATCGACAATATCCGCGTCTCGCGCGGCGACCGCGTCACGCGCGGGCAGACCATTGCCGATGTCGGCGCGGGCGATCCCGCCTTCCTGCATTTCGAGGTGCGCCAGGGTTTCGAGAGCGTCGATCCGACGCCCTATCTGCCTTAAATACGGACGCCCCTCCGGCCCGCAAGATCGGTGAAATACTGCCACGCGACGCGGCCCGACCGCGCGCCGCGCGTGGCCTGCCATTCGATGGCCTCGGCGCGCAGGGTGTCCGCGTCGATCTCGACCCCGTAGGCATCGCAATAGCCCCGGATCATGGCAAGGTAGTCGTCTTGGCTGCACGGGTGGAACCCGAGCCAGAGGCCGAAACGATCCGAGAGCGAGACTTTTTCCTCGACCGCTTCCGACGGGTTGATCGCCGAGCCGCGCTCATTCTCGATCATGTCGCGCGGCATCAGGTGGCGGCGGTTCGACGTGGCATAGAACAGCACATTCTCGGGCCGCCCCTCGACCCCGCCATCCAGAACCGCCTTGAGCGATTTGTAATGCTGGTCGTCATGGCTGAAGCTGAGGTCGTCGCAGAAGAGCAGGATCTGCACCGGGGCCGCGCGCAGGATGCTCAGAAGCCGCCCGATGGAGGGCAGATCCTCGCGCTGCACCTCAACCAACTTCAGGGCCGGGAAGTCCGCTTGAACATCGGCATGTATCGCCTTGATCAAAGAGGATTTTCCCATCCCCCGTGCGCCCCAGAGAAGGGCATTGTTGGCAGGTAGGCCGCCCGCAAACTGACGGGTGTTCTGCGCCAGGATGTCACGGGCGCGGTTGATGCCAAGCAGCAGGGACAGATCGACCCGGTTGACCTCGGCCACCGGCTCCAGCCGATCGGGATCGGCGTGCCAGACAAAGGCGCTGGCGGCATTCCAGTCGGGCGGATCGGCGGCCGCAGGGCTGAGCCGCTCAAGTGCTGCGGCGATCCGGTCCAGCGCCTCGGCGCTCACGACGCGTCTTCCTCGTCCAGCAACCCCTCCTCGCGCAATTCGCGGTCGCGCTTGCGCTCCACCAGCCGGACAAGCTGGATCGAGATCTCGTAGAGGCCATAGACCACGACAAAAAGGATCAACTGTGTGATCACATCGGGCGGCGTCACCAGCGCGGCGAGCGTCAGAATGCCCACAACGGCGTATTTGCGCATGTTTCCAAGGCCCTCTGCAGAGACCAGCCCGGCCTTGCCCATCAGGGTCAGCAGCACGGGCAATTGGAAACAGATGCCGAAGGCGAAGATGAATTTCAGTTCCAGGTCCAGCGATTCCTTGACCGAGCCCAGGAAAACCGTCTGCAACTCACTCTCCGAGCCGACCGCCCCCTCGACCCCGGTGCCCGCGATGAGATTGGTCAGCGCGGGAATCACGTCGGAAAAGCCGATGAAGAATCGCATTGCCAGCGGCGTCACCACGAAATGCGCGAAGGAAGCGCCGAGCAGGAACAGCAGCGGTGACGCGATCAGGAACGGCAAAAACGCATTTTTTTCCGTGCGATAGAGGCCAGGGGCCACGAAGCGCCACATCTGGTGCGCGATCACGGGGAAGGACAGGCCGAAGCCCACCACGACCGAGACGCGAATGAGCGTGAAGAATTTCTCCTGCGGTGCGGTGAAGATCAGCCGGGGATCCTCGCCGCGTTCGCGCAGGATGTCGGCGATGGGCTGGAACAGGAACTGCAGAATCGCTTCGGCCACGGTGAAGCAGGCCACCATCGCCACGACGAAGGCCAGGACCGACCGGATCAGCCGCGTGCGCAGCTCCGTCAGGTGCTCGATCAGCGGAGCGGCGCTGTCCTCGATCTCGTCCTTCTTCATGTCTCCGGGCGCTCCGCCTGGGTGTCGGGATCGTCGCCCTTGTCCGGAAGCGGGTTGCGCGCGGCCACCGAGGCGCGCGCGGCTTCGGCCCGTTCGCGGACAGCCTCGGCACGTTCCCGCACGGCCGCCGCACGTTCCTGGGCCAGCCGCTCGGTATCGGTGCGCGGCTCATCGCCCTCGCCCGGACCCCATTTGTCGATCGCGGAGCCCGCCTTCTTCAGCGCCGTCTGCCCCGCCTTGCGCGGGTTGGCGAGGTCACGGAAATCCTTGCCGAAATCCGCCGCCCCCTTGATATCGTTGGAAATATCGTCAAGGCCGGACTCGCTGGCCGCGGCATTCATCGTGGTCTGGAACTCGCGCGCCATGCCTTTGAGCCGCCCGGTCACCTGGCCGAGCGTACGAAACATCTTGGGAAGGTCCTTCGGCCCCACGACGATCAACGCCACGACGCCGACAACCATCAGCTCCCACATGCCAATGTCAAACATGGGCGATCCTCACGATCCCGCAGCTCTCGCCGGTTCAGGCGTTTTCGCGGTCCCGTTCGGGGGTCACGTCGCGGGCGGTTTCGCCGACATCGTCATCGCTGGCATTCTCGATCTCGTCGGCCCCCTCGCGCACGCCGCGCTTGAAGGACGTGATGCCTTTGCCGACCTCGCCCATCAGACCGGCGATCTTGCCGCGCCCGAAAAGCACCAGCACGACGACCGCGATCAGCAGGATGCCCGGCAGGCCAATATTGTTGAGCATGTCTTGTCTCCTGTTTGCGGCGGGCGGTTTGGGACGCCGCCGCGACTGTCACCCCCCTGATGTATGGGCTCTGCGCCCCGGATCAAAGCCCAAATCGGTGCGGCGGGGGCAGATTCCTGCGCAAGATTGCGTCATCGGCCCCTATTTGCGGAACACGAAGCAGCGTTCGCGCCGCACGGTCAGCCATAGCGCCATTCCCGGCTTTGGCAAAAAGACCGCCGGAACCGTGGCCTTGAGGATCTGGTTGTTGAAGTCCATGCGGAACTCGACCAGGCTTTCATGGCCCATGAAGCGCGCCCGTTCCACGACGCCGCGCGCGGGCACGCCGTCATGCGGGGTGGGGTTGGGTCCACGGCCGCCGCGGTCGAAGTCGATCTTGACGTGCTGCGGGCGGAACACGATCTCGACCTTGGTGCCGTCCGCGTAGCCGGGGGCGAGAAACTGGCCAAAGGCGGTGTCGGTCAGCGCACCCTGCACGGTGCCTGTGATCACATTTATATCCGAGAAGAAGGCGGCCGCGTCCTTGTCGCAGGGCGCGTTGTAGATGTTGTAGGGCGCGCCCTGCTGAACGATCCGCCCGCCCCGCATCAGCGCGATGGTATCGGCCATGCGCATCGCCTCCTCGGGTTCATGCGTGACGAGGACGACGGCGGTCCCCTCCTCGCGCAGAAGGTCCAGGGTTTCGTCGCGGATACCGTCACGCAGCCGGTTGTCGAGGCCGGAAAACGGCTCATCCATCAGCATCACGGCGGGTTTCGGGGCCAGCGCGCGGGCCAGCGCCACGCGTTGCTGTTCACCGCCCGACAGCATGTGGGGGGCCTTGTCGGCATAGCCTTGCAGATCGACGCGGGCCAGTAGCTCCTCGACACGGGCCGCCTTTTCGCGACGCGTGCCGGACAGGCCGAAGGAGATGTTCCGCGCCACGCTGAGATGCGGAAAAAGCGCGAAATCCTGGAAGATCAGCCCGACACTGCGCGCCTCTGGCGGCAGGTGCAGCGCGCCATCCGCCAGCGTCTGCCCGTCGATGCGCAGCTTGCCCTGGCTCTGTCGTTCGATCCCGGCGATGACGCGCAAGGTTGTGGTCTTGCCGCAGCCCGACGGCCCCAGAAGGCACATGACCTGCCCCGCTGCGACATCCAGCGAGACGTCATGCAGCACCCTGCGCCCGTCGAAGTCACAGGTGATATGGTCGACTTCCAGGCGGGCGGCAGGCAGCACGGCGATGGGATTTCCGATCAATTACATCGGGTTTTGCAGCTACCAGCGACCGGCGGCTGATTCAAGCCGTGCCATGCCGGTCGGGATCGAAGACGCCGCTTCAACCAGTTTTCCAAGATGCAGAGATATCACACTTGAATCCCTTGTCTTTCCTGTTTCATCCACAGGCTTGTCCACATAGGTGCCTTCCGGCAGGGTATGAAAATCACGCCGCGATCCGCGAGATTTCGGCCTGTTCGCCGCAGGTCGGCGGATTCGGCCCGACTTGCCGGGAGCCAGCGAGAAGAATCTTCGGTGCTTCATAGATTTGATCACAAAACTCTGCTCTGTGAACGATGATTTTCCGACATCCTGCCAAAAACCCGCAAGATTATCGTATATATGGAATCTTATACGACGAGTCTGAAACTGACTCCTCTGTTTGTGTTGCGTATTTGGAATCTTTGCCCCTCGGGTTTTGATGCAAAATGTCGTGTTCTGTGCCGAAACTTCAGTGATGACACGTCTTTTGATCGAAATCCGATTCAACCGCCCAAACCCTCAGACCACCACCATCCCATCGCCTGTCTCAACCTCGCGCATTGCGCCCTGCACATATGACAATCGGCACGGCACAGCCCCGGCACCCTATCCAAGGTGTCGCGGATTATCCTTAAAATTCAGTGAACTGCGGCGGATCACATGGCGATGCCCGGAAAGCCTCAGGTTTTGCCCTGTCTCCGAAGCCCGAAATGGCCGCGAAATCCACCGAAATCGCGGCTCAACGGGACGAGAGAGTGCGCTTGCCCCCTCCCGATCCCGCCTTTGCGCTTACAAGGTGGCGTTCAGCGCGCCGCCATCGAGCAGGATGTTCTGCCCGATCATGTAGCCCGCATGTTGCGAACACATGAATGCACAGGTGGCGCCGAATTCTTCCGCCGTGCCATAGCGGCGCGCGGGAATGCCCGAGGCGCGCCTGTCCCTGGCCTCCTCCAGCGAGATGCCCTGCGCCTTCGCCACGCCGGAATCCAGCGAATCCGCCCGGTCCGTCGCATGGATGCCGGGCAGCAGATTGTTGATCACGACGCCCTTCTCGGCCACCTGGCGCGCGGTTCCGGCGACATAGCCGGTCAGCCCGGCGCGGGCGGAATTGGACAGGCCCAGGACCGCGATGGGCGATTTCACCGATTGCGAGGTGATGTTGACCACGCGGCCCCACCCCCGATCGATCATGCCGGGCATCAGCGCCTTCATCAGCGCGATCGGCGTCAGCATGTTGGCGTCGATCGCCTTGATGAAATCCTCACGCTCCCAGTCGGTCCACATGCCCGGCGGCGGGCCGCCCGCATTGGTGACCAGGATATCGACGTCGCCCGCGGCGGCCAGAACCTCGGCCCGGCCCGCCTCGCTGGTGATGTCGGCGGCAACGGCGGTGACCTCGACGCGATGGGCCTTGCGGATCGCCTCGGCCGTTTCCTCCAGCGCGTCCGCCCCGCGCGCGTTCAGCACCAGGTTGACGCCCGCGCCCGCAAGCGCCTCGGCGCAGCCGCGTCCCAAACCCTTGGAGGACGCGCAGACCAACGCGCGTTTTCCTGCAATTCCCAGATCCATCGAAGCTCTCCCAGATTGTTGTCCGTGTTGGCGCAGGCTTAGCATCGCCCGCACCCGCACACCAGCACCTGCCGCTTGACGGGTCCGCGCGCGCCTCCTAGGCAGGTGAAAAAGCCCCCGAGCCTCAGGACCAGTGACATGCCCCGCCGCACCGCGCAGTTCAGCTTTCCGACCTATCCCGCGCAGGCCCTGACCGTGTCCTGGGGCGCGAATGAGAAGGATCCGATGGGGGGGCTGGCCGATGTCGTGCCGGGCGACCTCTACCGGCTGCACCGCGACGCCCTGCCCGCTGCCCTGGCGATCTGGGACGGCCCCGAGGGGCAGGAGGTGGCCGATGGCAGCGAGGTGGGCCGCCCCGGCGACCGCGTGACGCTGGAGGTCTGCCACAGCGTGATGGCCCCTGACGGCACGCTGATCGACCTGCTGGTCCTTGGCGTCTCGGGCGAGGAGGCCACCACCCGCCATGTGTTGCCGCTGGCCTCACTGGAGCCGCGCGGCGAATATGAACTGGTCGCCTCGGAAACCGAGAGCGCGCCCGCAAGGCTGGCCGATATCGCCTGTGTCAGCTTCATCTCGGGCACCCATCTGACGCTGGCGGGCGGCGCGCAGAAACCGGTCGAGGAGCTGGCCGAGGGCGACCGCCTGCTGACCCGCGACCACGGCCCCCAACCCATCCGCTGGATCGGCCAGCAGGTGCAGCGCGCGACCGGGGCGCTGGCGCCCGTGCGCATCGCCGAGGGCACCCTGAACGTCGCCCGCGACCTGCGCCTTTCCCCGCATCATCGCCTCTTCATCTGGCAGCGCCGGGATGAGCTTGGCACCGGCCGCGCCGAGGTTCTGGTCAAGGCCGCGCATCTGGTCAATGGCGATACCATCACCCGCGAGGAAGGCGGCTTCATCGAAACCTACCAGATCCTCTTTGACAGCCACGAGATCATCTATGCCGAGGGGGTCGCGGTCGAAAGCCTGCTGGTCACGCCCCAGACCCGCGCCGCCCTGCCCGAGGACGTGGCCCCCGGCGACAATGCCTCGGACCGGATGAACGCCGCCGAGATCGAGGTGCAGGAAACCGCGCTGGAGGGCGAGGAAGACCCCGCCACCCGCCTGACCCGCGCCAGCCAGGGCAAGGCGCGGGACTGAAGCGGACCTCGGGCGGGCCCCCATTGAACCTTTCCCGCCCTCGCCCCGACATATCAAGATACCACTTCTTTCTTCTCACGACATTTCAGAAAGGTGTTTTATCATGTCCAGACTTTATCCAATGTTCACTATTCTGCCCCTTGCGGCCTCGCTTCTGGCCGCGCCCGCCGCACTGGCGCAGCAGCGTGACGCCTTCACGACCCAGGCCCGTGACGACACCCTCGGCGATTTTGCCGCCGAAGCAGATGACGGGGCCACGCACCGCGAGCAGCTCTCCGACGTTGAGCTGCGGCTGACCTGTAGCGAAGGGTGGCTGACCATCCACGAGGAAGACGAGAACGGCCAGCCCGTTCCCGGCAGTTACGAGTATGAATGCCTCTATGGAGAGGATATGTAAGGCCCTGCGGCCCGCCTGAACCGCGTCAGGCGCTACGGCGCCTGGTGTCGGGTTCGGCAATCAGTCCGATCCCCAACCGCGCGCGGATCGCCTCGGGCAACAGCCGCGCCGCGCTGATCCGGGGTTGCGCCATTTCCGGGATGATCCGTTCGCAGCCGTAGAGGGCGAGATACTCGGCGTGATTGTCAAAGGCGCTGCGCCCGACATAGTCGATGAAGGTTTCCGCAGGCGCGCCATTGGCGAGGATCACGTCATGCGATTCGGTCTCGACATGGTAGACGGTGAAGCTTGCGGCCAGCTCGGCCAGCGGCACGAAATCAATCGTGCTGCCATTCACCAATGCGCCCGCGTTGATCACGTGACCGTCCAGGATCATGCCATGATCGGCGGTGACCATCAGGTCGGTGCGGGGCAGACTATGCCCAAGCGCGCCCGCTCGGATGAGGACAGGCACGGATCTGGGGCCAGCGGTCGCAGGCGTCACGGTTTGGTGACCGACCCATTTGACGGCGACCGACCGGCCATCCGCCACGCGCACCCGGTCGCCGATGGCAAGGGTTTCCACCGCGACCTCCCCACTCGGTGTCGCAATCAGGGTGCCGGACAGGAAGCAGGCCAGAAGAGGGGCGGTGTTGAGATCGGCCACATTGAACGTGGTGGGAAATGTCACGGTGGCGATGCTGTCCGGCGAAAACAGGAAATGGAACGACCCATTGAAGGCGACGATAAAGGTGTCCGGCCCTACGGTCAGCGTCCCGGCATAAGTAGCAAACCCCGTCGCCGGGCCGTTATTCAGAATCTCTCCCAGAGTGAAGAAATTGTCGCCCCCGTCATCGGTCAGCGTGTTGGGAGCATCTACTGCTCCAAGGAGCGTGAAATCACCGCCGCCGATATCGAAATATGGTGAACTGGAAATGTGATTGAAGAATGCCATGGAACGCCCCCTCGGGCAGATGATTTGGTCAATTGCGCCACGTTAGGGCACGTTCACACCATTCCAAAGTGAATTCGGTGTGGTGGGTCGGGACTTGCTCACCCCACGGCAACACGTCGCATACCCGGGCCGATCTCCAACCGCGCCCGGATCGCCTCGGGCAGCAGCCGCGCCGCGCTGATCCGGGGCCGCGCCATCTCGGGGATGATGCGCTCGCAGCCGTAGAGGGCGAGATACTCGGCGTGATTGTCAAAGGCGCTGCGCCCGAAATAATCGATGAAGGTTTCCGCAGGCGCGCCATTGGCGAGGATCACGTCATGCGCTTCGGTCTCGACATGGTAGACGGTGAAGCTGGCGGGCAGATCGGCCAGCGGCACGAAACCGATGCTCGTGCCATTCACCAAGGCGCCCGCGTTGATCACGTGACCGTCCAGGATCATGCCGTGATCGGCTGTGACCGTCAGGTCGGTGCGGGGCAGACCATGCCCGAGCGCGCCCGCGCGGATGCGCACGGGTCGGAGGTGTTCCCTCTCGCGGCCAATCGTGGTCCTCAGCACCTGCCGCCCGATCCAGCGCACCGGCACGTCCCGTCCATCCGCCGTGCACACAGGGTCACCGATGGCCAAGCCCTCGACCGGTCTTTCGCCCTCGGGGGTGGCAATCCGGGTTCCAGCCAGGAAACACGCCGCATCCAGCGTGTTGGTGCCAAAACCCGAAGTCACGGTAAAATTCGCGGTGTTGGAGTTGTTCTGATCCGGGTCGCGGACCCGGTCCAGTGGCCCATGATAGACGACATCCGACCCCAGTTCCGGGCCGTCCTGTTCGCCGAAATGATCCACCAGTGCCGCGTTCTCGAACAACACCACGAGGTCAATGGTCGTCGTCGAAAAGAGCGTGTCGTTTGGGGTCGCGTCCAGCCCCGCGATGCTGCTGTGGCCGAGGGTATAGAACTCCCCCGCTGCCAGGGGGCGGGAGGTCGCCGACAACAGGGAAAACCCACCGCCGGGGGCGCCGGTCGTGGAGACCCCGATATTGAAATCCACGAGGTCGACCGCGCCCGGACCCGAATTGTGGAACTCGACCGCGAATGTGCCATCAGCCTGCCGGGCGAACTCGGTGATGATCAGTGGCATTGTCGCTGCGTCCCCCCGGACTTCGGACCGGGCCATATCGGCGACAGGACCGGCCCAGTATCCGATTTTATTCAAGAATAGCGAAGAAGCGCGGGCTTGTTAACGGTCGAATTTCCTAAAGGACAGCCCGCCCCCTTGGCCCGGGCAGGCCATATCGTCGCGGCGGCGCCTCACGCACTTGTGAGAATGGGTCCGGCGCCCCATCTGACCTGCAAAGCGCCCCTTTTCAGGAGTATCCGTCCATGAGCCTTTCGTACCTTGTCGCCACCGACATGTCCGCCCGCAGCGACCGCGCCCTGCGTCGGGCGGTACAGCTGGCCGACGCCACCGGGGCCACGCTCAGCGTGCTGCATGTCGTCGATGACGCCACGCCCGATACGATCGCGGTCGAGTTGAAGGCCGCCTGCGAAGGCGACCTGCGCCGGATGCTGGAGGGTGCGCCCGAGGCGGTCAGGACGACGGTCAAGGTCGTCATCGGCGACCCCACCGCCACGGTCATCGACCTGGTGCGCGAGATGGGGCCCGACCTGCTGATCATGGGCACGCATCGCGATCGGCGCTTTCTGGACAGCATCCGCGAGACCACGGCGCAGCGCATCGTGCGGCTGACCGATTGCCCGGTTCTGGTCGCGGTCGATCCGACCGAAGCGCCCTATGACCATATCCTTGGCGCGACCGATTTCTCGCCCGCAGCCGCCGCCGCGATCAAGCTGGCGCATGAGCTGGCCCCCGCCGCGCGTCTGACGCCGGTGCATTCGATCCATGTCCCCTACCAGGGCATCCTGACCCAGGCCGGCGGCACCGACGATATCGAGGCCAGTTTCCGCAAGGCGGCGCGTGAAAGCGATGCGCGCTGGCGCGGAGAATATCCGCTGCCTGCCGCCGCCGCGCCGACCGTGATCCGCACCGGCAGCACGCTGGACGTGCTGTCGAACGAGGCCGCCCGCGGGGCCACCACGCTGATCAGCGCGGGCGCGCATGGCCAGGTCGGCCAGCACCGGGCGCTGTTGGGCAGCGTCGCGACCTCGCTGATGCGGGTGCCGCCCTGCGACGTGCTGATCGCGCGGCCCTGAGGCCGGGCGTCAGGCGCTGAGCGGGACCGTTTCCACGGCGATGCCCAACCGCGCGCGGATCGCCTCGGGCAGCAGGCGCGCGGTCGAGATGCGGGGCCGGTGCATTTCCGGGATGATCCGCTCGGCCCCGTAGAGGTCGAGATACTCGGCGCGGTTGTCGAAGGCGGCACGTCCCACATAGTCGATGAAGGTATCCGCCGGGACGCCATTGGCGAGGATCATCTCGTGGTTCTCGGTCTTGACACGGTAGACCGCCATTTGGTCGAAAACTCGACTGCACCACAGGCTGTCGCACTGGGAAAGGAAGGCGTTTCCGCCTCCCGTGTTTCGCAAGATCCCATTTACAAAGGCCCTCTGGAAACAGCGATTTTCGTCACGACCACCCGAGATCGCGCGACACCGATTGCCCCCGCCTGTCGCTTCACCTATACGCGCCTCCATGCTGGATCATGCCTCAAACCGCCCTGCCCTTCCGCCCGAGATTGCCCGTCGGCGGACCTTTGCCATCATCAGCCATCCTGATGCGGGCAAGACCACGCTGACCGAGAAATTCCTGCTCTTCGGGGGGGCGATCCAGATGGCGGGACAGGTGCGCGCCAAGGGCGAGGCGCGGCGCACGCGGTCGGACTTCATGCAGATGGAGAAGGATCGGGGCATTTCCGTCTCCGCCTCGGCCATGTCGTTCGAATACGGCAAGTATCGCTTCAACCTGGTCGACACCCCCGGCCACTCGGATTTCTCCGAGGACACCTACCGGACCCTCACCGCCGTCGATGCCGCCGTGATGGTGATCGACGGGGCCAAGGGCGTCGAAAGCCAGACGCAGAAGCTGTTCGAGGTTTGCCGGATGCGCGACCTGCCGATCCTGACCTTCTGCAACAAGATGGACCGCGAAAGCCGCGACACCTTCGATATCATCGACGAGATCCAGGAAAACCTGGCCATCGACGTGACGCCCGCAAGCTGGCCCATCGGGATGGGGCGCGAATTTCTGGGCTGCTACGACCTGATCAATGACCGGCTGGAACTGATGGACCGCGCCGACCGCAACGTGGTCGCCGAAAGCGTCAAGATTGAGGGGCTGGACGACCCCGCGCTGGCCGATCACATCCCCGCCGACCTGCTGGAAAAGCTGCGCGAGGAGGTCGAGATGGCGCGCGAGTTGCTGCCCCGCTTCGACCGGCAGGCCATGGCCGAGGGCACCCTGACCCCGATCTGGTTCGGCTCGGCCATCAACAGTTTCGGCGTCAAGGAATTGATGGAAGGCATCGCGGGCTACGGCCCCGAGCCGCAGGTGCAGACCGCGACCCCGCGCGAGGTCGCGCCCGAGGAGGGCAAGGTCACCGGCTTCGTCTTCAAGGTGCAGGCCAACATGGACCCCAAGCACCGCGACCGGGTGGCCTTCGTGCGCCTCGCCTCGGGCCATTTCAAGCGCGGCATGAAGCTGACGCATGTGCGCACGAAGAAGCCGATGGCGATCAGCAATCCGGTGCTGTTCCTGGCCAGCGACCGCGAGCTTGCCGAGGAAGCCTGGGCCGGCGACATCATGGGCATCCCGAACCATGGACAATTGCGCATCGGTGACGCGCTGACCGAAGGCGAGGCGCTGCGCTTCACCGGCATCCCCAGTTTCGCGCCGGAACTGCTGCAAACCTGCCGCGCGGCCGATCCGCTCAAGGCCAAGCACCTGGAAAAGGCGCTGATGCAGTTTGCCGAGGAGGGTGCGGCCAAGATCTTCAAGCCAAGTTTCGGCTCGGGCTTCATCGTCGGCGTCGTCGGCGCGCTGCAATTCGAGGTCCTGGCCAGCCGGATCGAGCTGGAATACGGCCTGCCCGTGCGCTTCGAGGCGTCGCAATTCACCTCGGCCCGGTGGGTGACGGGCGACAAGGCCGCAGTCGACAAGTTCATCAACGCCAACAAGCAGCACATGGCGATCGACAACGATGGCGACCAGGTCTTCCTGACCCGGATGCAGTGGGATATCGACCGCGTTGTGCGCGACTACCCCGATGTGACGCTCTCGGCGACCAAGGAAATGATGGTGTAAGGGGCGGGCGCTGCCTCTCTCTCCAGGTTGCCTTAACCCGATCTTAACCCCGATAGGTCCAGGTTCGCGGCGATGCTGCGTGCGCTTGCCCTTTGCCTGATCCTCTCCGCCTGTGCGGCCGAACGCGCCCCCGTGTCGCCCGATACGGGCCTGTCGGGCTCGGTGACGCGGCAGGTGGTGATCTCGGATCACCCGCATCACGTGCTTCTGGGCCATGTCCTGATCGCCACGGACGGGGTTGAGACCACCCGCGCGCTGGTCATCCAGCAACGCCGCGACGGGGTGCATCTGGTCCGCATGTGGCAGGCCTGGCAGGACGGGCGCGCACTGCCCTTCCGCCGCCTTCCCAGCCGCGCGGGCTGCACCCACGGCACTTGCCGCGACAACGCGGTCGGGTTCATCGCGCTTGGGCCGATGATGCTGGAACACGCCGCGCGCAACGGGTTTTCCGCCACCCTGATCGGGCGTGAAGGGGCCATTCCCATCCAAGCGCCCGCCGCACTTTTTGCCGAGGCCCTTGCGCCGCCATGACCCGCTGCCTCTTGCGCGACCTGATGGGGGATCCACGCAGCGTCTTTGCCCGGCTCTCGCGGATGCGCGCCCGCAGCAACACAGGCTAAGGCCCCGCGAAAACAGCCATTTGACGATCATGCCCGCATAGTCTATTGCGGGGCGCAGCGTCCCGATCTGCGGAGACGCTCAGCCCGCGGGGCGCGACAGGATACCATGCGCTCCAATCACCCAATTTCTCCGGGCACCGATGCCCGCCTGACTGGACGCATATGACCAAATTTTCCGATCTCAACCTTAATCCCAAGGTTCTGAAAGCCGTTGTCGAAGCCGGTTATACCGAGCCGACGCCGATCCAGGCCGGCGCCATCCCGCCCGCGCTGGAAGGCCGCGACGTTCTGGGGATCGCCCAGACCGGCACCGGCAAGACCGCCAGCTTCACCCTGCCGATGATCACCGTGCTGGCCCGTGGCCGCGCCCGCGCCCGGATGCCGCGCAGCCTGGTGCTGTGCCCGACCCGCGAACTGGCCGCCCAGGTGGCGGAAAACTTCGACACCTATTCCAAGCATGTGAACCTGACCAAGGCGCTGCTGATCGGCGGCGTCAGCTTCAAGGAACAGGACAAGCTGATCGACAAGGGCGTCGACGTTCTGATCGCGACGCCGGGCCGACTGCTTGATCATTTCGAGCGCGGCAAGCTGATCCTTTCCGACGTCAAGGTCATGGTGGTCGATGAGGCCGACCGGATGCTGGACATGGGCTTCATCCCCGATATCGAGCGCATCTTCGGCCTGACGCCGTTCACCCGGCAGACGCTCTTTTTCTCGGCCACCATGGCCCCCGAGATCGAGCGCATCACCAACATGTTCCTCTCGAACCCCGAGCGGATCGAGGTGGCGCGCCAGGCCACGGCCTCGGACACGATCCTGCAAGGGTTGGTGGAGTTCCAGCCCACCCGCCGCGACCAGACCGCCAAGCAGAAACGCGAGATGCTGCGCGCGGTGATCACGGGCGAAGGCGAGAAACTGACCAACGCGATCATCTTCTGCAACCGCAAGGTGGATGTGGATGTGGTGGCGAAATCCCTCAAGAAACACGGGCTGAACGCCGAGCCGATCCATGGCGATCTGGACCAGTCGCACCGCACGCGGACGCTCGATGGCTTCCGCGACGGTTCGATCAAGTTCCTGGTGGCCTCGGATGTGGCGGCGCGCGGGCTGGACATTCCCAATGTCAGCCACGTGCTGAATTACGACGTGCCGAGCCATGCCGAGGATTACGTCCACCGCATCGGGCGCACGGGCCGCGCCGGTCGCAAGGGCACGACAATCATGCTGGCGGTGCCCTCGGATGGCAAATACCTCTCGGCAATCGAGGATCTGATCGGCCAGCCGGTGCCGCGTATCGAGGCCCCCTGGTCTCCCGGCGGCAGCAGCACGTCCCCGGCCAAGCCCGAGCAGGACGAGGAAAAACCCGCCCGCAAATCGCGCAGCCGCTCGCGGTCCAAGCCGAAAGAGCCGGAGGCCGAGGACGAACCCGTCGAGGCGAAGACCCCGGAACAGCCCGCAGAGAAGCCGAAAGAGGCCCCGCGCAGGTCGTCGCGCGGCAGCAGCCGTGGTGGCGGTGGCACTGGCTCCAGGGGTCAGGTTGTCGGCCTTGGCGATCACCTGCCCGATTTCATCGCGCTCAGCTTCGATGAACGGCGCGGGCGCCCCGTGACACCGGATACCGATGAGGACGAGACGGTCGAGATCGACGTCGAGGAAACCCCGGAGGCAGCGGCAGAGGAAAAGCCCAAGCCGAAGCGGAAATCCCGCGCGAAGAAGCCGAAAGAGACCCCCGAGGCGGAAACGCCTGCCGAGGAGCCGTCCGAGGCAGAAAACGACAACGAAAGCGCGGCCTGACGGGGGTGAGGGCCTTCGAAGGCCCTCAGGAGGCTTTTCGAAAAGCCTCCCCCCGCCGCGACCGCATCAATCCGCCATCAGCCGCGACGTGATCACCGTGACCTCGGGCTTGCGCCCGATCTCGGCCACGCAGACCTGCCGGACGGCGCGTTTCACCGCCTCTTCCAGCTTGTCGTCATCCATCACCGTCTTGTCGTCGAGGCGCGGCAACAGCCCTTCCAGGTTGTCCTCCAGCGCCTCTTGCAGCGATGCGCCCTTGCCGATGGTCTCGGGCAATCCGCGCGTCTCGACCCAGGCGCCTTCCAGAAGTGTGTCATCCTCGTCGACGATCAGCGCCACGACCACCAGCCCGTTCAGCGCCAGTTTCATGCGGTCGCGCACGACGCCGTCAAAGGCCCCAATGAGGCGTGAGCCATCCAGGTAGGTGCGGCTGACCTCGACATGTTCGACCACGCCCGGCGCATTGCCGGACAGCTGCACCAGCGACCCGTTCGGGGCCAGGATCGACGACACGCCACCGCCCTCACCCACCCGGCAATGTTCGCGCAAATGGCGGTGTTCGCCATGGTTGGGGATCAGGATCTGCGGCTTCACCAGCCCGTGCATCTTCTGCAGGTCGGGCCGGTTGGCATGGCCCGAGACGTGGTAGAAGCCGCTTTGCTCATCCACGATCTCGACCCCCAGTTCGGACATCGCGTTCTGGATGCGGGCGACGCCGATCTCGTTGCCCGGAATGGTCTTGGAGGAAAAGAGGAACATGTCCCCTTCCTTGAGCTGATGGCCGAGATATTTGCCACGGCTTAGCTGCGCCGAGGCCGCGCGGCGTTCGCCCTGGCTGCCGGTCACGATCAGCATCAGGTTCTCGCGCGGGATCTGGGTCGCGTCCTCGGGGCTGATGGTGGCGGGGAAATCCTTGAGCACGCCGGTTTCAACCCCCGCCGTGACCATGCGTTTCATCGCCCGGCCCATCAGCACGATGGTGCGCCCCGCCGCCTTGCCGGCCTCGGCCAGCGTCTTCAGCCGCGCGATGTTCGAGGCGAAGGTGGTCGCAACGACCATGCCCCTGGCACCTGCCACAAGCTCGGTGATGGGCTTTGGCAGCTCGCTTTCGCTGCGGCCCTCATGGCGGGAAAACACGTTGGTCGAATCGCAGATCAGGGCGCGGACGCCCGCCTTGCCGATCTCCTCCCACATCGCCTCATCGAAGGGTTCGCCGACGCGCGGGTCATGGTCGATCTTGAAATCGCCCGAATGCACGATGCGGCCGCCGGGGCTGTCGATGACCAGTGCGGACGCCTCGGGGATGGAATGCGAGGTCGGCGCGAAACCCACGGTGAAGGGGCCCGCTGTGACCGTCTCGGGCCAGACCGGGGCCTCGACCACCACATCGGGGTCGGCCCCTGCCTCCTCCAGTTTGCGGCGCGCGTGATAGGCGGTGAAGGGCCGCGCGAAGACGGGCGCCTTGAGGTGCCGGTAGAGATGGCCGACCGCGCCGACATGATCCTCATGCGCGTGGGTGATGAAAATGCCGTCCAGCTGATCGCTGCGCTCTGCCAGCCAGGCGATGTCGGGCAGGATAAGGTCCACCCCCGGCGTGCCGTCCATGTCGGGAAAGCTCACGCCGATATCGACCAGGATAAACCGCTCCTTGCCTTCGGCGCCGTAGCCGTAGACATAGCAATTCATCCCGATCTCCCCCGCGCCGCCGAGGGGGAGGTAGATCAGCCGTTTGGATTTGCTCATATTGCCCCGTGTTCCTTGTTGTATTTGTAGATCACGGTCAGTCCGTGAATGGTCAGGTCGTCCTCGATCAGGTCAAATAGCACATCGCCCTGCGAGAACAACGGCGCAAGCCCCCCGGTGCCGATAATTCGCATCGGCCGGTCATATTCCCCCCGGATCCGGTCGCAGATGCCGCGCACCAGGCCGATATAGCCCCAGAAGACACCGGATTGCATGCAGGCCACCGTGTTGGTGCCGATGACGGATTGCGGCTTGGTCACATCGACATGCGGCAGGGCGGCGGCGGCGCGGTGCAGCGCCTCCAGGCTGAGGTTCACGCCCGGCGCGATGACGCCGCCCACGTAAGCGCCGTCATGGGCCACCACGTCGAATGTGGTGGCGGTGCCGAAATCGACCACGATCAGGTCACCGCCATGCCGGTCATAGGCGGCGGCGGTGTTGACCAGCCGGTCGGGGCCCACCTGCGTGCCCTCATCGACGCGGGGGGGCGTCGGCAGCAGGCAGTCGGGCTTGCCCACCACCAGCGGGCGGCAGTCAAAGTAGCGGTCGCAGAGGACGCGCAGGTTGAATACCACGCGCGGCACGGTCGACGAGATGATGGCGTCGGTGATCACCACATCATGCAGCTTCCTGTGCTCCATCAGCGTCGAGAGCCAGACGAAATACTGATCCGCCGTGCGCTGATGTTCCGTGGTCGTGCGGAAGGTCGCCAGGAACTGGTCCCCGTCCCAGATCGAGAAGACGGTGTTGGTATTGCCGGTGTCGATGGCCAGAAGCATGTCGCGGCCTCCCTATCGTGGTCAGAAGAATATCTCGGCGGCGGAAATGATCCGCTGGCCCCCGGGGGTTGAGAGGACGAGGTTGCCCGCCTCGTCCACGGTCTCGAACCGACCCGTAATGGCCTCGCGGCCCGTGCGCGCGGTGATGGTCTCGCCCAACCGCGCGGCCCCTGCCAGCCAGGCGGTGCGGACCGGCGCGAAGCCGTAGGTGGTGAAGGCGGCCTCATGGCGGGCATAGGCGGGCGCGAGGAGGTCGAGGAAGTCCTCGGGCGTGACCTGCGCCCCTGTCTCGGAGAGGAGGCTCACGGGCGGCACCGCGCCGGGCTCCACCTCCCCCGTGCCGGGGGCGGTGGCGAGGTTGACGCCGATGCCGATGATCAGGTGATCGACGCGCGCGCCCGCCCCGATGCTCTGCAGCAGGATACCGGCCAGCTTGCCGCCATTCAGAAGCACGTCATTGGGCCATTTCAGGGACAACCCGTCGCCCCTGCCCGTCGCGTCCTGCAGCGCGTCGCGCAAGGCAAGTGCGGCGACAAAGCTGCGCAGCGCGACCACCTCGGGCGGCTCGGTCGGGCGCATCACCAACGAGGCCATGAAATTGCCCGAAGGCGAGGCCCAGGCCCTGCCCCGGCGTCCGTGGCCCGCCGTCTGCGCATGTGCCAGCACCCACTCGGGACCGGCCAGCGTCGGCGCTATGCGCGCGCCCTCGGCCATGGTGCTGTCAACGGTGGACAAGACCCGGCGGCCCACGCCCTGGGGCCAGCCGGTCATGGATCAGTTGACCAGCGTCGCGGCGGCCGCCATCGCCAGGTCGTCGATCCCGAAGAGGTTGAAGACCCCGAGCAGCATGATCGCGGCGGCGGTCATCAGGCCCACCATCGCCAGCCGGTTGCCGGAGGGATCGAGCGGCTCCCGCTCTTCGCCGAAATACATGAAATAGACGATGCGGATGTAGTAGAACGCGCCGATCACGGACGCGATGACACCCAGGATCGCCAGCCAGTTCAGCCCCGCATTCACGGCGGCGACCAGCACCGCGTATTTGCCGAAGAACCCCACCAGCGGCGGCACGCCCGCAAGGCTGAACATCAGCACCAGCAGCGCCAGCGCCTTCACCGGCTCACGCGACGAAAGCCCATTCAGCGCCGAGACATTGGTGACGTGACGGCCATCGCGGGTCATCGACAGGATGAAGGCGAAGGTGCCGATATTCATCGTGACGTAGATCGCCATGTAGATCAGCATCGCGCTGACGCCCTGTTCGTCGCCTGCCGCCAGCCCCATCAGGGCAAAGCCCATATGGGTGATGGAGCTATAGGCCATCAGCCGCTTGATGTCGGTCTGCCCGATCGCGGCGATGGCGCCCAGAAACATCGAGAACACCGCCAGAAGCGCGACGATCTGCTGCCAGTCGCCGACGACGCCGCCGAACGCGTCATGCGCCAGCCGCGCGAAAAGGCCCATCGCGGCCACTTTGGGCGCGGTGGCGAAGAAGGCGGTGACCGGCGTGGGCGAGCCCTCGTAGACATCCGGCGTCCACATGTGGAACGGCGCGGCGGAGACCTTGAACGCCAGGCCCGCGATCATGAAGACAAGGCCGAAGACCAGGCCGAGAGACGCGCCCCCTTCTGCCGCCTCGAATATGCCCGAGAAAAGCGTGGTGCCCGCGAAGCCGTAGGTCAGCGACGCGCCATAGAGCAGCAGCCCCGAGGAGAGCGCGCCGAGCACGAAATACTTGAGGCCGGCCTCGGTCGATCGCGCGGAATCGCGGCGCAGGGCCGCCACGACATAGAGCGACAGGGATTGCAGCTCCAACCCCATGTAAAGCGTCATCAGGTCGCCCGCCGAGACCATGACCATCATGCCGACCGCCGCCAGCGTGATCAGCATTGGGTATTCGAACCGCATCAGGTCGTCGCGGACCATGAACTCCTGCCCCACCAGGAGGATCGCGGCCGCCGAGAGCAGGATCACCACCTTGGCGAAACGCGAAAAGCCATCGTCGATGAACATGCCGCCAAAGGCCGATTGCGTCGGCCCGCCCGACAGGCCGATCATCGCCGCAACGCCCACGAAAACCGCGACGGTCAGCCAGACCAGCACCGGGGCCAGCCCGTCCTTGGAGGTATAGACCGCCGTGATCAGGCCAAGCATCGCGAAGACGGCAAGGATGATCTCGGGCAGCAGGATGGAGAGATCGGAGGCGAGCATCGAGAAACCCCTAGTTGCTGGCAGCGACGGCGTTGGCGGGAACGAGGTTTTCCAGCGCCAGGTCGTAATTGGAAACAAGCGCCTCGACCGAGGGGCCGATGATATCGAGCGCGAGGCTCGGATAGACGCCAAGCAGGATCGTCATGAAGATGAGCGGCGCGAAGATCAGCCGCTCGCGCGTCGACATGTCGGTGATGGATTTCAGGCTTTCCTTGATCAGGTCGCCGAACACCACCCGGCGATAGAGCCAGAGCGCGTAGGCGGCGCTGAGGATCACGCCGGTCGCGGCCAGGACCGCGATCCAGGTGTTGACCTGGAAGACGCCGATCAGGGTCAGGAACTCGCCCACGAAGCCCGACGTGCCGGGCAGGCCGACATTGGCCATGGTGAACAGCATGAATATGGCGGCATAGGCAGGCATCCGGTTCACGAGGCCGCCATAGGCGTCGATCTCGCGCGTGTGCATCCGGTCATAGATCACGCCCACGCAGAGAAAGAGCGCGCCGGAGATGAAGCCATGGCTGATCATCTGGAAGATCGCGCCATCGACGCCCTGCTGGTTGGCGGCGAAAATGCCCATCGTGACATAACCCATATGCGCGACGGAGGAATAGGCGATCAGCTTCTTCATATCCTCCTGCACCATCGCCACCAGGCTGGTGTAGATGATCGCGATGACCGACAGCCACATGACGAACTCGGCCATCATGTCGGACGCGACGGGGAACATCGGCAGGCTGAAACGCAGGAAGCCGTAGCCGCCCATCTTCAACAGGATCGCGGCCAGCACGACCGAACCGGCCGTGGGCGCCTGCACATGGGCATCGGGCAACCAGGTATGCACCGGCCACATCGGCAGTTTGACGGCGAAACTTGCGAAGAAGGCGATCCAGAGCACGGTCTGCAATCCGCCCATGATCTGGAAGCCGAAGACGGAAAGCGGGGCCGCGCTGAACTGATGATCCAGAAGCGCCGGGATGTCGGTGGTGCCGGCATCAATATACATCGCCACGATCGCCACCAGCATCAGGACCGAGCCGAGGAAGGTGTAGAGGAAGAACTTGAACGCGGCATAGATGCGGTCCTTGCCGCCCCAGATGCCGATGATCAGGAACATCGGGATCAGCCCCGCCTCGAAGAAGAGGTAGAAGAGGACGAGATCCAGCGCCACGAAGACGCCGATCATCAGCGCCTCCAGCACCAGCAGCGCGATCATGTATTCCTTGACGCGGGTGCTGCCCCCCCAACAGGCGGCGATGGTCAGGGGCATCAGGAAGGTGGTCAGCAGCACGAAGAGCACGCTGATCCCGTCGACGCCCACCTTGTAGGTCAGGCCCATCATCCACTCGCCCTCCTCGACAAGCTGGAAGCCGGGATTGGAGGCGTCGAACCGGGTCAGGATGAACAGCGAGATGACGAAATTCGCGGCGGTGACAAACAGCGCCATGCGTTTCGCGCCAAGCTGCGCGGCCTCATCATTGCCGCGCAGGAACACGGCCATCACGATTGCGGCGACGAGCGGCAGGAAGGTGACGATGGACAGGAGGTTATCTTGCATGTCGTATCTCTCAGCCCCCGAAGCTCAGGGTCGCGATGGTGATCAGAAGGGCGATGCCCAGGACCATGGCGAATGCGTAATGGAAGAGGTAGCCCGATTGCGCGCGGCCCGCCATCCTGGTGAACCAGGGGATGATCCCCATCGCCAGCCCGTTGATGCCGCCATCGATGATATTGCCATCGCCCCGGCGCCAGAAGAGGCGGCCAAGCCAGCCCGCGGGGATCACGAAGAGCCAGTTGTAGATCTCGTCGAAATACCACTTGTTGAGCAGGAAGAGGTAGGCGGGGCGGTTGGTCTCGGCCAGACGGCGCGGCAGGGACGGGTTGACGATGTAGAACAGCGTCGCGGTCCCGAACCCGATCAGCATGGCGATGAAGGGCGCAAGCTTGACCCAGGTGGACACGGCATGGGCGTCGTTCAGGACATTGTTGTCCGGCGCAATGTGGATCGCACCATCGCCGGGCGCGCCGGTAAAGACGTAATGCGCTTCGCCGTAACCGCCCGCGTCTTCGCCAGCGTAGTCGCCCGCCTCCTCGGCAGCGGCCCCCTCGGTGACGGGGTCGCCCGCCTCCTCGGCATGGGCTTCCTCTGCGCCGACCTCACCCTCCTCGGCGTATTCCACACCGAAGAACCGGCCCACCTGGTCGACCGAGCCGAAGAAGGAGTTGTACCAGATCATGCCCGAGAACACCGCCCCGAGCGCCAGCGCGCCAAGCGGGATCAGCATGGTCATCGGGCTTTCATGGGCGTGATCATGGGCATGGCGGTCGCCGCGCGGGGTGCCGAAGAAGGTCAGGTAGATCAGGCGCCAGGAATAGAAGCTCGTGAAGCAGGCGGCGATGACCAGCGCCCAGAAGGCGTAGAGGCCAAGCCCGCCGCCGAAGGCGAAGGCGCTCTCGATCACCGCGTCCTTGGACAGGAACCCGGCAAAGCCGATATAGGTCAGCGGGATGCCGACGCCGGTAATGGCCAGCGTGCCGATCAGCATCGCGGCAAAGGTCAGCGGGATCTTCTTGCGCAGACCGCCATAGTTGCGCATGTCCTGCTCATGGTGCATCGCGTGGATGACGGAGCCTGCGCCGAGGAACAGCATCGCCTTGAAGAAGGCATGTGTGAAGAGGTGGAAGAGCGCGACCGAATAGACGCCCACACCCGCCGCCACGAACATGTAGCCCAGTTGCGAACAGGTCGAATAGGCGATGACGCGCTTGATGTCGTTCTGCACCAGGCCCACGGTCGCGGCAAAGAACGCCGTCGCGGCCCCGATGATGACGATGAAATTCGTCGCATAGGGCGCGTATTCCAGCACCGGCGACATGCGGATGACCAGGAACACGCCCGCCGTCACCATGGTCGCGGCGTGGATCAGCGCGGATACCGGCGTCGGGCCTTCCATCGCGTCGGGCAGCCAGGTGTGCAGGAACAGCTGCGCCGATTTTCCCATCGCCCCGATGAACAGAAGCATCCCGATCGTGTTGGCCGCGTTCAATTCATAGCCCAGGAAGCTGATCGTCATCTCGGCCAGTTCCGGCCCCATGGCCAGGATCACGTCGAAATTGATGCTGTCGGTCAGCTTGAAGAGCGCGAAGATGCCAAGCAGGAAGGCGAAATCGCCGACCCGGTTGACGACGAAGGCCTTGATCGCGGCGGCCCCGGCGGTCGGTTTGCGGAAGTAGAAGCCAATGAGAAGGTAGGAGGCGACGCCGACCCCTTCCCAGCCGAAGAAGAGCTGCAACAGGTTGTCCGCCGTCACCAGCATCAGCATCGCGAAGGTGAAGAAGCTGAGATAGGCGAAGAAGCGGGGGCGGTAGCTCTCGCCCTCGCGGAAATGCTCGTCATGCGCCATGTAGCCGAAGCTGTAGAGATGCACGAGCGCCGAGACGGAGGTGATCACGATCAGCATCGTCGCGGTCAACCGGTCGATGCGCACCTGCCAGCTTGTGTCGAGCGATCCGGAGGCGATCCAGGTGAAGAGATCGCGGGTATAGGTCTCACCATCGAAGGCGAAGAACACGATCCAGGATAGCGCCATCGACAGGAACAGCAGGCCGGTCGAGACCACGCAGGCCGCATGTTCGCCGATCAGCCGCCAGGAAAACCCGCAGATGATGGCGCCGACCAGGGGGGCGAAGAGGAGGATGGTTTCCATGGTCTCAGCCCTTCATCACGTTGACATCTTCCACCGCGATGGTGCCGCGGTTGCGGAAGAAGCAGACCAGGATGGCAAGGCCGATGGCGGCCTCGGCGGCGGCGACGGTTAGGACGAAGAGGGTGAAGACCTGCCCCGTCAGATCGCCCAGATAGGCGGAGAAGGCGACGAGGTTGATATTGACCGCCAAGAGCATCAGCTCGACCGACATCAGGATGATGATGACGTTCTTGCGGTTCAGGAAGATCCCGAAAATCCCGATGACGAACAGCGCGGCGGCCACCGTCAGGTAATGTTCAAGTGCGATACTCATCTCGTCCCTCCGGGGTTTTCTCGTCCCCATTCATTCGTCGTCGAGGGCGCGCGGGCCCTCGAATATCTGTGCGGGCGGGCGCTACAGCCCCTGCCCCGGTTTCACGTCCTTCAACTCCATCGCCTTGGCTGGGTCGCGATACATCTGGGCCAGCACGTTCTGGCGCTTGATGTCGGTGCGGTGGCGCAGGGTCAGGACAATCGCGCCGATCATGGCGACCAGCAGGATCAGCCCGGCAAGCTGGAACAGCAGGAAATACCGGTCATAGAGGATCGCGCCGAGCGCTTCGGTGTTGTGCATCTCGGACAGCGCGGGCGTCGGGTTGCCGAGGCGTCCGTCGAACCCTTCCGAGAACTGCCACGACCCGAAGGCCATCGACAGCTGGATCAGGATCACCACGCCGATCAGCCCCGCCAGCGGCACGTATTTCGCCATCTCGGCCTTCAGCTCGGCGAAATCCACGTCCAGCATCATGACGACGAAGAGGAACAGGACCGCCACCGCGCCGACATAGACGATGATCAGCAGCATGGCGACGAACTCCGCCCCGATCAGCACGAAGAGGCCGGCCGTGCTGAGGAAGGCCAGGATCAGCCACAGCACCGAATGCACCGGGTTGCGCGCCACGACGACGAAGAGGCCCGCCAGGACGGTGGTGAGCGAAAACAGGTAGAAGGTGAAATCGACAACGCCCATGGGTCTATTCCTCGTTTCCGTCGATGGACTGGCGGGCCAGGTCCATCGCCTTGGTCATCGCGGGCACGCCGCCGAACATGGCCGCCTGCGCGATGGTGTCCGCGATCTCCTGCTTGGTGGCCCCGGCCTCCAGCGCGTGGCGCACGGTCAGGCGGATCTGCGGCTCGGCATGGGCGCCCTGGATGGTCAGGCCCTGAAGCGTCAGCAGCAGGCGGGTTTTCGAGTCCAAACCTTCCGGGTTGAACTGCTTGCCCATCATCATCTCCATCATCTCGGCGGGGATGGTGGGCCACATCTTCTCGAACCCGTCGGGGGTGAAGCTGGCAAGCGCGGGGTTCATCGCCTTGGCCATGTCCTTGGCCATGTCCTGCGTCTGCTTGAACAGCGCCTCGAAGGGGTTTTGCGGGGTGTCGGTCATGTCGGGTCTGTCCCTTCCAGCGACTCCACGCGCTCTTCCACCTGATGGATGTATCCCGCAATGGAGGTCAGCAAGACCCCTTGCCCGCCGATCAAGTTGCGCAGATCGGACAGCTCCTTGCGAACCTCTTTACGGAAGGTTGCGTTCTCCTCGCGCATTTCCCGCAATTGGGTCAGGATCAGGTTATCCACATTCTCACTCATCTGTAGGGCGCGTCCATTTCCAGGTTGCGGGCGATCTCGGCTTCCCACCGCTCGCCGTTTTCCAGAAGCTTGGCCTTGTCGTAGAACAACTCCTCGCGCGTTTCGGTCGCGAATTCGAAGTTCGGGCCTTCGACGATGGCATCGACCGGGCAGGCCTCCTGGCAGAAGCCGCAATAGATGCACTTGGTCATGTCGATGTCGTAGCGCGTGGTCCGGCGGCTGCCATCCTCGCGCGGTTCGGCGTCGATGGTGATGGCCTGCGCCGGGCAGATCGCCTCGCACAGCTTGCAGGCGATACAACGTTCCTCGCCATTGGGGTAACGCCGCAGCGCGTGTTCGCCGCGGAAACGGGGGGAAAGCGGCCCCTTCTCATGCGGGTAGTTCAACGTCGCCTTGGGCGAGAAGAAATATTTCAGCCCAAGCTTGAAGCCGACGATGAAATCCCAAAGCACGAAGTATTTCGCGGCGCGGGTATAGTCGATCTGGGTCATGTTCAGCCCCCTACCATCCAGCGGGCATAGGCGCCGCCGAACAATTCGAATTTCGCCGCGAAGCTGACCAGCACGACCCAACCCAGGGAAAGCGGCAGGAACACTTTCCAGCCGATCCGCATCAGTTGGTCATAGCGGTAGCGCGGGGTGATCGCCTTGACCATCGAGAAGACGAAGAAGACCAGCAGAATCTTGATCGACATCCACCAGATGCCATCGGGCAGGCCGGGGATGGGGCTGAGCCAGCCGCCGAAGAACAGGAGCGCAACCAGCGCGCACATCAGCACCACGGCCACAAGTTCGCCGATCATGAAGAGAAGGAAGGGCGTCGAGGAATATTCCACCTGGTAGCCCGCGACCAGTTCCGATTCCGCCTCGGGCAGGTCGAAGGGCGGGCGGTTGGTTTCCGCCAGCGCCGAGATGAAGAACAGGATCAGCATCGGGAAATGCGGCAGCCAGTACCAGTTGAGCAGGCCCAGATTGCCATCCTGCGCGGCGACGATGGCCCCGAAATTCAGCGATCCGGTCGAGATGACGATGCCAATGACGATGAGGCCCAGGGACACCTCGTAGGAGATCATCTGCGCCGCCGAGCGCAACGACCCCAGGAACGGGTATTTCGAGTTCGAGGCCCATCCGCCCATGATCACGCCATAGACCTCCAGCGACGAGATCGCCATGACATAGAGGACCGCGACGTTGAGATCGGCCAGCACCCAGCCGTCATCGAAGGGGATCACGGCCCAGGCAATCAGCGCCATCACCAGGCTGACCATCGGGGCCAGCAGGAACACGGCACGGTCGGCGCCTGCGGGGAACACGACCTCTTTCAGGATGTATTTCAGGAAATCGGCAAAGCTTTGCAGCAGGCCGAAGGCCCCCACGATATTGGGGCCCCTGCGCATCTGCACGGCGGCCCAGATCTTGCGGTCGGCATACATCAGGAAGGCCAGCGTCACCAGAAGCGGCACCACCAGAAGCAGGATCTGCCCCACGGTCAGCAGGGTGATGCCCAAACCCGTTGTCGTAAAGAATTCAACCATAGTCCCTCACACCGTCGGTATGCCTTGCTCGGCACAGTCCGCGACCACCACTTCGGCGTCGATCGTCTGCACCCCCCGCGGGAGCGCCGGTGACACGGTGTAAACCGCATCTGCCCGCCAAAGGCCAGACTCTTCATCCACATTTGTGCGCACATGTCGCGCAAAGCCGTAGCCCCGGATCACCGCATATTGCGCAGCGGCGCATTCGGCATAGAGCGCCACATCCTCGCGGTTGCGCGCACCGCGCATCGTGACGTGGAAATTGACCAGATCGTCATCCAGCAGGCGCGTCTGCACGCCCATGAACTCGAACAATTCCACGGGGATGTCGCGGCTGGTCTCCGGGGCCTCGGGGGCCTCGGGGGTTTCGGCCTGCCGCGCGCCGGGCGCGCAGGCGGCCAGCACCGCCAATGCGCCCCCGAACGCCGCGATTTTGATCCCCGGCATCGCCGGTTACTCCGCCGCCAGGACCGTCTCGGCCCGCGCCTTGGCCCCTGCCGACAGCTCCGCCATCAGGCTGGAGGCGCGCGCGATCGGGTTGGTCAGATAGAAATCGCCGATCGCGGGCACGAAATCGGCCTTGCCGGGTGTGCGAAGCTCCAGCGCGTCACCCTCGTTTTCCGGAACCTCGTCGATACGGCCCAGATGCGGCACCGCCTCGATCAGTGCGGTCCGCAACTGCGCCAGGCTGTCGAAGGGCAGCGTGGCCCCCATTTCAGCCGAGAGCGCGCGCAGGATGGCCCAGTTTTCCTTGGCCTCACCGGGCGCGAAGCCCGCGCGCATGGCAAGTTGCGGGCGGCCCTCGGTGTTGACGAACAGCCCCTGTTCCTCGGTATAGGCGGCCCCCGGCAGGATCACGTCGGCGCGGTGCGCGCCCCGGTCGCCATGGCTGCCCTGGTAGATGACGAAGGCACCTGCGTCGATCTCGACCTCATCGGCGCCGAGATTGTAGATCACGTCCGCGCCGTCAATCGCGGCCTCCATGCCGCCCTCGGTCACGGCCCCCACGTCCATCGCGCCGACCCGGCCCGCCGCACTGTGCAGCACCAGAAGGCCCGAGCCCGAGATCTCGGCCATCTTCTGCGCCTGTGCCAGCACGGCCTCGCCATCGGCCTCGCGCAGGGCACCCTGCCCCACGATCACGATGGTCTTCTTCTCGTCGCGGGTTTCCTCCGAGACACCGTCCGCGATCATGTCCAAGAGCGCCTGACGGCCCGTCCCGGCATGGTAGTAGTCATAGGTCAGGTCGGCGGCCTCGCCGATCAGCGCGACCTCGGCGCCTGCGATCCAGGCCTTGCGGATGCGCGCGTTCAGCACCGGCGCCTCAACGCGGGGGTTGGTGCCGATCAGCAGGATCATGTCGGCATCGTCGATGTCCTCCACCGTGGCGGTCCCGACATAGGCGGCGCGGTTGCCGGCGGGAAGGCGCGCGCCATCGGTACGGCATTCGACCGAGCCGCCTTGCGATTCAACCAGCGTTTTCAGTGCATAAGCGGCCTCGACCGGGGCCAGGTCGCCGACCAGACCGGCCAGTTTGCCAGCCCCCTTCATCGCGTCCGCCGCCTTGGCCAAAGCCTCGGGCCAGGTCGCGGGGCGCAGACGTCCATTCTCGCGGATGTAGGGTTTATCCAGCCGTTGCTTGCGCAGCCCGTCCCAGACAAAGCGGGTCTTGTCGCTGATCCATTCCTCGTTCACGCCGTCATGGTTGCGCGGCAGGATGCGCATCACTTCGCGGCCCTTGGTATCGACACGGATATTGCTGCCGAGCGCATCCATCACGTCGATGGTCTCGGTCTTGGACAGCTCCCAGGGACGCGCGGTGAAGGCGTAGGGCTTGGACGTCAGCGCCCCAACCGGGCAGAGGTCGATGATATTGCCTTGCAGGTTCGAATCGATCATCGCGCCCAGATAGGTGGTGATCTCGGCATCCTCGCCGCGGCCGGTCTGGCCCATCACCATGACGCCCGCCACCTCGGAGGTGAAGCGCACGCAGCGGGTGCACGAGATGCAGCGCGTCATCTGGGTATCGACAAGCGGCCCGAGTTCCAGGTCTTCCGAGGCACGCTTGGGCTCGCGGTAGCGGCTGAAATCGACGCCATAGGCCATCGCCTGGTCCTGCAGGTCACATTCGCCGCCCTGGTCGCAGATCGGGCAATCCAGCGGGTGATTGATCAGCAGGAATTCCATCACGCCTTCGCGGGCCTTCTTGACCATCGGGCTGTTGGTCCGGACCATCGGCGGCTCACCATCCTTGCCGGGGCGCAGATCGCGCACCTGCATGGCACAGCTTGCCGCCGGTTTCGGCGGGCCGCCCACGACCTCGACCAGGCACATCCGGCAATTGCCCGCAATCGAGAGGCGTTCGTGATAGCAAAAGCGCGGGATCTCGACCCCGGCCTGTTCGCAGGCCTGGATCAGGGTCATGGCCGGATCGACCTCGATCTCTTTGCCGTCGATATTGATTTTGCGTAGCTCGGTCATGGCTTTACCTTTGCAGGGCGCGCGCGTCGGAAGGGGCGTGGTTTGCAGACCTGTCTAACGCAGCGCCCACCCGGATTCACGCGGAAATTCCACATGGCCCCCCCAATGCCGCGTTCGGGAGGGATTTGCAACGCGGGACGGAGGGGTTTCGTGACCGGACGGGGTGGTTTTTCGCCGCGCCGGACACGCGAAAAGGCCCGCGCGGGGGGGGCATCCCGGCGCGGGCCTTCTTTCCGGCAGGCGGTGCCGATCAGCGCAGAAGCTGCCCGATGGCGGAGCCCGCGGCGATCTCCTCGCGGCCGACGGTGCAATAGCCCTCCATCATGGTGGGCGAGGCCCCGCGCGGCTCCAGCCGGGCATCGGCCAGGGCGCGCACCCGGTCCTGTTCGGCCTCGTCATTCACATAGGCGCGGATCTCGCTGCGCGAATATCCTAGCGCCTCGGCCTCGGACACCAGGTTGTTGATATAGCCGATCGCGCGCAGGCGGCGGGCCGAGATATCGGGGCAGCGGTTATGGATATGGCGCGCGATGGCGAAATTGATCAGGCCCTCGCTGATCACCGGATCATTGCGCAGCGCGTCCCAGTCTTCGGCTTGAGCGGGCGCGGGCGTGGGCGCAGCGGCCAGAAGGCCCGCAACCAGAAGCGGGGTCAATCGGAGCATCATGAACAGGTCCTTTCGAAAAATCGGCTCGACGAGGCTTGAGACGTGGGGCACGGGCCCCTGTCATTCAATATCAACCGCCCGTCATCCGGCGACATCGGCCCGAAATCGCCGATTTCCTGAGGAAAACGCCTATATCCGCACGCCCCAGAAGGCGATGATCAGGTAGATCACCAGGCCCACCAAGGCCAGGCCAAGCGTCGAGTAGATCGCGCCTTCCAGCTTTTCGGGCGTGTTCAGCAGCATCATCACCATGCCCGCCAGCAGCGCCCCGATCACCGCGCCCAGGATCGAGCCGCCGATGCCCCATGTATAGCCGAGCCAAAGCCCGAGCCCGATCAGGACCAGGAACACCACCGTCATCCAGGCCCGGTAGAACCCGGTCAGGACCGGGCGATTGCTGTGCATCGGTTGATCTGCCACTGCCGCCTCCGTTGGCTCGCCCCTTTTTCGCGGGGCGTTGTCCAATTCACGGGTATCATAGCGGGTGGGCGCCAACCGGGCAAGAAATGAGGCGCCTGCCTGACGGTCGGGCGATCAGTTTTGCAACAGCGCGCGCTTTCGGATCGGGCCTCGTGACGGGATATGGCATGATACCAATCGCTTAGCGACGGGCCTTCGCCGGAATGGGCTGCCCCGCCCGCGCCCCTTTCTGCCGCCCGCCGAGCCAGCGCCCGAGCGCGGCCAGCACGCCCGCCAGCGAAACCCTCGGCGCGCGGAGGCCCTCGGTGCGGCGCGCCATATCCTGCATCATCTGGCGATGTTCATGGGGTCCGTAGCACATCGGGCGGGCTCCTGCTTGCGGAAATGGACCCGGCCAGCATAGCCCCGGTCCCGCCCCCGGCAAAATCACGATGCGGCGAGGGCTGCGGGAAATTCCTGACAGCTTTGTCCGCTTTTCCTGACAGGTTTGTCAGGAATTTCGCCGCTGCATTCCGGCACCTACTCGGCCGCGATGGGGCCGCGCTTGTGCTTGATGCGATCCTCGATCTCGTCGCGGAAGTTGCGGATCAGGCCCTGGATCGGCCAGGCCGCCGCGTCACCGAGCGCGCAGATCGTGTGACCCTCGACCTGCTTGGTCACGTCCAGCAGCATGTCGATTTCCTCGACCGCCGCGTCGCCCTTCACCAGACGGTCCATCACCCGCATCATCCAGCCGGTGCCTTCGCGGCAGGGCGTGCATTGGCCACAGCTTTCGTGCTTGTAGAAGGCCGCCAGCCGCCAGATCGCCTTGATGATGTCCGTCGACTGATCCATCACGATCACCGCCGCCGTGCCGAGGCCCGATTGCAGGTCGCCGCGCAGGTAGTCGAAATCCATGATCGCGTCGCGCATGTTCTCGCCGCGCACGCAAGGCACCGAGGAGCCGCCGGGGATCACCGCCTTGAGGTTGTCCCAGCCGCCGCGAATGCCGCCGCAATGCTTTTCGATCAGTTCCTCGAAACTGATCGACATGGCCTCTTCCACGACGCAGGGGTTGTTGACGTGGCCCGAGATCGCAAAGAGCTTGGTGCCCGCATTGTTGGGCCGACCGAAGCTCGCGAACCACTCCGCGCCACGACGCAGGATGGTGGGGACAACGGCGATGCTCTCGACATTGTTCACCGTGGTCGGGCACCCATAGAGCCCCGCGCCCGCCGGGAAGGGCGGCTTCATCCGGGGCATCCCCTTCTTGCCTTCCAGGCTTTCCAGCAGCGCGGTTTCCTCGCCGCAGATATAGGCCCCTGCCCCGTGATGCAGGTAGAGGTCGAAATCCCAACCCGACCCGGCCGCGTTCGGCCCGAGCAGGCCCGCGTCATACGCCTCGTCCACGGCGGCCTGCAGTGCCTCGCGTTCGCGGATATATTCGCCGCGCAGATAGATATAGCAGGCATGCGCGCTCATCGCGAAACTGGCGATCAGCGCGCCCTCGATCAGGGTGTGGGGATCGTTGCGCATGATCTCCCGGTCCTTGCAGGTGCCGGGTTCCGATTCGTCGGCATTGATCACCAGGTAGGCGGGCCGCCCGTCGCTTTCCTTGGGCATGAAGGACCATTTCAGACCGGTGGGAAAGCCCGCGCCGCCGCGCCCGCGCAGGCCGCTGGCCTTCATGATCTCGACGATCTTGTCGCGGCCAAGCGCGATCAGATCCTTGGTGCCGTCCCAATGTCCACGTTTCTTGGCCCCGGCCAGGTCGCGGTCGTGCATCCCGTAGATATTGGTGAAAATCCGGTCTTTGTCCTGGAGCATCCTTCAGTCCCTTTCGTGGCGGCGGGCCGTCCAGACCTGATATGTCACAATCAGCGCCCAGACCAGTGCCGCAATTGCCGCAAGGTCGAACAAGAAGACATAGCGCACGGGCAGGCCAAGCTGTCCGCCCAGGAATTGCGCCCCAAACCACAGCACCATGGTCGCGGCCATCACGATGGCGGCGATGCGCGCCTTGCGGGCGTTGGTGTCGGGGCTGGAGGGCATTGCGGGCGGGCGGGCCTTCACGTCATGTCGGTCGGGATCGGTTTTAGGTCAGGCGGGCGGGGAATGTCCACTGGCCCGGCTGCAAGCGACGTGAAAAACCGCACCGGGGCTGACCGGCGCGGGTTTTATTGAGAGTGTGCGCCGGGGTCAGGCCCGCTTGGCCGCCCCGGCGACGATGTCGAAGCGGGTGCAGGCCAGCTTGAAGCCGGGGATGTTCTCGTCCAGCCAGTCGATGCCCTCGGCGTCCAGCGCGGCGATCTGGTCGATATGGTAGATGCCGATCTCGTTCAGGCTGGCCGCCAGTTTCGCGCCGATGCCGCGCAGGGCGGTCAGGTCGTCCGGCTTGCCGCCGCGCGGGGCGTCCAGCAGGGCGGGGTTCGGGGTGGCTTCTGCGGGCGCGGCTTCTGCGGGCGCGGCTTCGACAGGCGCGGCAGGGGCCTCGGCCACGGGGGCCGGATCGGTCGCGGCTTCGGCGCTGACAAGCTCCGCGACCTCGGCCATGGCCGCCACGGGCTCCGAGGCGATGTCGCGCAGCATCTCGACCACGTTGTCGGTGGCCTCGGCATTGGCCGGGCTTGCGACCGTGCGCGCCATGGTCTGCCAGAAGGTGAGCGGCGCGGTCATGCCAAGATGCCAGGTCTGCACGGCGGCATTGCCATAGAAGGCGGCGGAATAGTTCGCCGCGGTGATCATGGTGCTGCGGGCGGTGATCGCGTTACGCCACAGAGTATCGGCAAAAGTCATTCTGTTGATCCTCGTTTTCGGATGTCTCACATCCTCCCACGCGTCAATATATGTCGCCGTCATCCACTTTTTTAGAGAATTCGGTGTCTTCGCCTGCGGCTAATAGACCGGCCTGGTCGACCCAGCCGTCGCGGGTGACGCGGCCCTTGAACCCGGCCAGGTTGTCATCCATCCAGGCCACTTCGGCAGGCCCCCAGGCGGCGATCTGGTCGAAATGATAGATGCCGAGCGAATGTAGCACCTGCTCCAGCTTGGGGCCCACCCCCTTGATTTTCTTGAGATCGTCAGGCGCGCCCTCGCGCGCCTCGGAGAGGGCTTCGGGCTGTGCGGCAGCGGCGGCGTCCTCCACCGGCTGCGGGGCGCTCGGGGCGATGGTCGAGGGCTCCCGGTCCTCTGGCTTGGCGGTCTCGTGATCCTCCACCGGTTGCGGGGCGCTTGGCGCGACCTCGACCGGCACCGGCTCGGCGTCCAGATCGGGCTGCGGGGCGACGACGGGGGTGGCGGGCTCCGGTGTGGGCTCGTCCTCGGGTTCCGGTTCCGGCACGGGTTCCGGCGTCGGGGCGACGGCGGGGCCGGTGGCGACCGAGGCCGCCGCCTTGGCGCGCGCGGTGTCGGCCATTGAGCCTACGTCAAAGCGCGGGTTGTCGCCGCAAAAAAGGTCCGGGCCGAAGACGATCACCGCGACAAAGAACAAGAGCCCGACGATCAGCGACCAGATCGTGCCCAGGCCGAACAGGAACAGAAGGAACGCCAGGAGCAGCGCCACCGCCGCCCCCGCGATGATGACAATCCTCTTGCAATCGGCGTGATCCGATGGTGTAGACATGGCAGTATCCCCCCTGGCCAGTTGGTGAGGAAGTAGACACCAGAGGCCGGCCCCCGTGAAGGGGGTTTCTCTGCGGCCCCGCCCCGGTGGCGCATTGGCAACATGGGAGCTGGAAATGGACACATAGGAGATCCGTTTTGGGAGTGGATTGTCCTTTCCAATGAAGAAAGCAGGCGTTTGGGGGATGGGCGGCGAAGGTCGGGACTGAGCCCCGAGTGACCGATGCCGCGCGACGTCTGAATGTCAGGTCTGGCCCCTGGCACTGCAGACATCAGGTTGTTGCGGCGGAATAACATAGTCAAAGAGCTGCTGAAACGGTACGCGACTTGCCGGGTGCTTTGAGCTTCCTTCGCGGCCTTTCTTGGTGAAGCTACAATAGCCGTGTAGCAGCGACCAAACCGTGATCTCAAGCGTCAAGGGGCCAGTATTGGTATCTTGAAGAGGTGCGCAGCACTGTTCCAAGATTTGGAATGAGGCCTGAGATTTTGCGGCGAGATCCGGGTCGCAGAAGTTTATCTGACCTGAATTAAACATTAGTCCATACAAGGCCTGATTTGTCGCAGCAAATTTGAGATACCCCTCACATATGGAATAGAGGCGGTCTCGTTTATTGGCTGGTGCGCGCGCCAAGTGATCAAGCATTGTTGCGGCGAACATCTCATATCCGCTTGCCGCAATCGCGGTGAGCAGTCCTTCTATTCCCTCAAAGTGATGAGCAGGTGCCGCGTGAGAGACCCCCGCGCGTGCGGCGCATCTACGTAGTGTCAGTGCATCCGCGCCGCCGCCTTGTAACAGCTCCAGTCCCGCATCGATGAGCGCTTGGCGCAAATCGCCCGCACGCTTAGTATTTTCACTCAAGTTCATATAGACCGACTACATTCAGAGCTTGACACTGTCAAGTTGCTTGGCGTATGCCGTGAGCTTTACACTGTCAAGGAGTCCTCGAAGATGTTGCTCAGGATGAAGATTCAGCGGGGCCTGTTTTGGTTCTTTTCAATTGCCGCCGCTCTTGTGTCTTATCGATTTGTCGTACTTGGGATGAAGACAGGGTTTCCGAACATGGCCCACCAATTGGTTTCCCCCAACTACGCGTTTTACGTGCATGTCATCTTCGCGCCTGTAGCGCTCGCCATTGCGCCGTTCCAACTGTCTAGAAGGTTTCGGGCCAAATCGCTCAGTCGGCATCGGTTGTTGGGCCATATATATGTTGGCGCGGTTTTGGCGGCGGGGTTGAGTGGTATCTTGATCGGTGTCGAGGCCATGCATGGCCCGATCGCGCAATCCGGGTTCATCTTGCTGGCCGTAATCTGGCTTGCGGTGACGTTTAGGGCGGTCCAGTTCGCAAGGCAGCGGGAAATTGGTTTGCACCGTGAATGGATGATCCGCTCAATCGCGTTAACCTTCGCAGGTGTCATGTTGCGTCTTTGGCTCCCCGCTCAACTCATCTCAGGCGTCCCATTTGACGTGGCATATCAAGTTGTGGCGTGGCTTTGTTGGGTTCCTAACCTAGTTATCGCTGAATACATCGTGCGAAATCTGAGAAACACCGAAGCAGCCATTGATCATCCATGACCTCAGCGTCGCTTCATCCCGCACAGCCGACATATCCATCACCCAAATCGAAACTCCGATCCCGGACATCAGGCAGGTCTATCCGGCAATCGGGGGCAAGGTTGCCGCGTGATCCGGTCACGCCCGTGCCGGGTTCCTCATGGTCTGAGCATCGTCGAGGGACGACATATCTGTCCCCGTCCAGCCGCCACGGGCGTCAGTCGCCCCCGGCCTTGGCCAGTTTCGCCTCCATCCGCGCCTTGCGCAGCCTGCGTGCCATGTTCCGCTCGCGCCGGTGGTAGAGGGTCAGCCCGACATAGCTGGCCGCCTGCGGCGCGATGCGGTGTTCATCGAGCAGCGGGTCGATGGCGGTGCCGTCCTTGATATAAAGCAGGATATTCTGCGCGAACCACGGGTAGATATCGCCCATCGCCGCCATGCGCCGCCGGATCGGGTCGAAACAGGCATAGCCCTGCTCGGCGAAGATCTCGGCCCATTCATGCTGGTAGCGCAGGTTGATATGGCCCGCGCCGCCCTGATGCGGGATGCCGGCGGAGAAGAGGACGGTGTCGGAGAGCTTGCAGAGGTCGGCGACGAAGCTTTCTGAGCGTTCCGGCAGCAGGTGTTCGGCCACCTCGATGCTGGCGGCCAGGTCGTGCCGCTTGCGCAGCTTCACCGGTTGGTTGAGATCGGCGTAGCTGAGCGCGGATTTGGCCACGACAGGGGCGACATCCTTGCTCCATTCGCCGTCGATGCCGCGGATATCGGCGCCCCGGTCGGCGCAGGCCTTGAGGAAGAACCCCATGCCGCAGCCCAGGTCGATCACCGATTTCGGTTGCACGTAGCGCCAGAGCGTATCGGCCAGCAGATCGGCATTGGCCTGCCGCTTGGCGGCTTTCCCCTGGTGCGAGGAAAACATGGAGTCGTAATCGTGATGCATGGCTCGGGCGCTCCGGTCTCTTGTCCCACCGGTGGCCCGTTCGCCCCCCCTGCGCCTGTGAACATGCAGGGAAATAGCGCGCGATGCCGGGGCCACACCTTGGGTGTTTTGACCAGAATCGCGCGTTTGCGCCTGTCGGGAAAGGCCCGCGTTCAGCCCCTGGCGAGTTCGGCGGCCTGTGCGACCCAATTGTCACGCTCGATCCGGCCCTTGAATTGCAGGCGGGTATCGACCCAGGCGATCTCGGCGGGGCCCCAGTTGGCGATCTGGTCGAAATGGTAGAAACCCAGATCGTTCAGCACGCCTTCCAGCTTGGGCCCGACGCCCTTGATCTTCTTGAGGTCATCGGCCCCGCCTTCGCGCGCCGAGCTGAGCAGTTCGGGTTCGCGTTCCTCGACCGTGTCGGCCAGCGTCTCGTCGGCCTCGGGTTTGGCGCCTGCCTCGGCGTGGTCCTCGGGTGTGGCGGCCTCCTCGTCGATCTCCGGCGCGGCGCTTTCCGGCACCCGCTCGGAATCGGCGCGCGCCTCTTCGCGCACGGGTTCCTGCGCCGGGGCCTCGACCGCTTCGGATTTCTGCACCGGCGGCTCGGGCGCGTCCTCGGGCTCGGGGGCTGCGTGATCCTCGGCATAATCGTCGCCATTGCCAGATTGCTTGCCCCAGGGCGTCAGAAGCGGCACTTCGGTGCCGTCGATGCGCTTGATCGTGTCGCCGATTTCCGTCGCCAGGCGGGCGGAGATGTTGAGCGCATCCCTGCCCTCTTCGTATTCCGTCAACGAGGTCAGCCCGCCCGCGGGTTCCGACGCATAGCGCCCGTTCTGCGGCCCCGGCGTGGGCACCCGGCCCGCGGCCAGCTCATCGAGGATATGGGTGAAGCTTTCCGCCGTCAGATCCTCGTAATAATCCTTGCCGATCTGCACCATGGGCGCGTTCGAGCAGGCGCCGAGGCATTCGACCTCCTCCCAGGAGAACTTGCCATCGGATGACAGGTCATGCGCGTTGGCGGCGATCTCGTCCTTGCAGATGGCGACAAGGTCTTCGGCCCCGCAGATCATGCATGACGTGGTGCCGCAGACCTGGATATGGGCGACGGAGCCCACCGGCTGCAACTGGAACATGAAATAGAAGGTCGCCACTTCCAATGCGCGGATATAGGCCATGTCCAGCATGCCCGCCACATGTTCGATGGCCGCACGGGTCAGCCAGCCTTCCTGTTCCTGCGCCCGCCACAGAAGCGGAATGATCGCCGAAGCCTGCCGCCCCTCGGGGTATTTGGTGATCTGCGCGCGCGCCCAGGCCTGGTTGGCGTCGGTGAAGGCAAAGCTTTCGGGCTGGTCGTGGTGAAGGCGTCTCAGCATCAGGTCGGTCCCGTCGAATATCTTTGATGCGCTTGCTGCCAGAGCGGCGCGAAAATGTCCATGCGTCTCTTTCTACTTATCAGTCGAACCGGGCTGCTGTTCCTCGTCGATCTCGTAGCGCGAAAGGATCGGCAGATCGCCTGTTGGAATGCAATCAATCAACACAACGGCATCGGGATCTTCATAATCCAACAGCCCGGCATCCTCGACCGCCATCATGGTTGGCAGCAGGGTTTCATAATAATCAAACGCTGCAATCGCCGCACCATATGCGTGGTCCGTCTGCCCTGTCAGCGCCAGATCGCGCGACGCATGCGCAACCTCGTCCGGTGGCAGGTCAACGCCAAGCGTCAGCAGACCATTGTACCGGAAGTGCGTTGAGAACAGCGTCATGTCCCCATCCGGCAACGCGCACCCTATATCGGCCATCGTTTGCGCAAAAATCGCCTGCATATCCTCCGGCCGCAATAAAGCGGCATGTGCCGCGGCCCCTTCAGGATCTGTGCCAAAGGTGACAACAGGGGGGTCGGGCGGCGCATCGCTGGCGACGCACCCCACTAGCCGTGCCGCTTCGTCATCGGTGATCATCGCGCCAGAGCGGCGCATGTCGGTCCCGGCATTATCCAGCACGTTATAGAGCGCTTCGACGAACGGCATCAGCTCCCTGTCTTCGCCCTCCGGCAAGGGATCGGGCAAGGGGATGTCATACAATCCGGCAACGTGGCGCAGGGCGAACTCGACAAATGCCGCCTCATCGGCACGCGCGATGGAACAGCCATAGGCCGTCATCGCACCGGATAGCAGCGCCACCCCCTCCACATCGGGCAGGGTTTCCAGGGTGCGGGTCCGAAACCGCAGCCGTGCGGTGATCTGGGCATCGGTCACCGGGCAGTCGGGCAGCCGGATACCGTCATCGTCCGAAATCACCGTCCCATCCGCGATCATTCTGGTGATCGCGGCAAAAGCGTCGCCTTGGCGCACGTGACGTTCCAGCTCATTCGCATCGCGGAATTCAAGCGTGATGGCAGTCTGAAGGAAGGCGGCAAGCGTGTGGGGCGACGCACCCGGCCGGGTGGTGCAATAGGCATAGGAATCAGCCAGCGCCGCGACGACGGCGGCGTCGTAATCCTCGGGCCCCGGCAAGGTCTGTGCGGTGGCCGCGTGGCCGACGAAAAATGCAAGAAACGCTGAAATCAGGCGCATATCGCACCCCTTTTCTGAATGTTCTCAGAATACCGGGGGCGCGCTGGCTGGCAAGCGGCTTGGCGTGTCAGGCGACGCTCAGGCGGGCCGCCGCCGCGATGATCGCAGCCACAACTGACAGGATGCCGCTGACCGTGTGTTTCCAATGCGGATGGCCCGCGCGGGCGTAGATGAGGCCGTCGGCAAAGCCCATGAAGGCACAGATGCCGAAGAAGAGGATGAGGATGTTGAGGTCGCCATAAGCCGTGAAGGCCAGCGCCAGGATGGCAAAGGCCGTGTAGCGGTCGGCCATGACGAGGGGCAGTTTCTCCAGCCGATGCGTGGTCTGTTGCAGGCCCTTGTCGGGGTCGGACCAGAAAGCATAGGCGAGGACGGCCAGGATGACGAAAGTGATGAAACCGCAGATTGTGGTGAGGAGGGTGAGGCTCATGCCTTACCCCCTGCCCGACCCGTCACCGATCAATCTCACCAAACACCACATCCATCGTCCCGATGATTGCCGCCACATCGGCCAGTTGATGCCCTCCGGCGACGAAATCCATCGCTTGCAGGTGCAGGTAGCCCGGCGCGCGGATCTTGGCCTTGTAGGGGCGGTTGGTGCCGTCGGCGACGAGGTAGACGCCGAATTCGCCCTTGGGGGCCTCGACGGCGGCATAGACCTCGCCGGGGGGCACGTGGAAGCCCTCGGTATAGAGCTTGAAGTGATGGATCAGCGCCTCCATCGAGGTCTTCATGTCCTTGCGCGAGGGCGGGCTGAGCTTGCCGCGCGCCATGACGTCGCCCTTGCCCTCGGGCGCGCGCAGCTTCTCGATGGATTGATGGATGATGCGCAGCGATTGGCGCATCTCCTCCATCCGGACAAGATAGCGGTCATAGCAATCGCCGTTCTTGCCGACGGGGATCTGGAAGTCGAACTCGTCATAACATTCATAGGGTTGCGCGCGGCGCAGATCCCAGGCCATGCCGGAACCGCGCACCATGACGCCCGAAAAGCCCCAATCCAGCGCGTCCTGTTCCGTCACCACGCCAATATCGGCGTTGCGCTGCTTGAAGATGCGGTTTTCCGACAGAAGCTCGTCAATATCCGAGATCACTCTGGGGAAGTCGTTGGCCCAGGTCTCGATATCGTCCAGCAATTCGGGCGGCAGATCCTGATGCACGCCGCCGGGGCGGAAATAGGCCGCGTGCAGGCGCGCGCCGCAGGCCCGCTCGTAGAAGATCATCAGCTTTTCGCGTTCCTCGAAGCCCCACAAGGGCGGCGTCAGCGCGCCCACATCCATCGCCTGCGTGGTGATGTTGAGCAGGTGGTTGAGGATGCGCCCGATCTCGGAATAAAGCACCCGGATGAGCGATCCGCGCCGCGGCACCACGGTGCCGGTCAGCTTCTCGATGGCCAGGCACCAGGCATGTTCCTGGTTCATCGGCGCCACGTAGTCCAGCCGGTCGAAATAGGGCAGGTTCTGCAGGTAGGTGCGGCTCTCCATCAGCTTTTCGGTGCCGCGATGCAGCAGGCCGATATGGGGGTCGCACCGTTCGACGATCTCGCCGTCCAGTTCCAGCACCAGCCGCAGCACGCCATGCGCCGCCGGGTGTTGGGGGCCGAAATTGATGTTGAAATTCCGGATCTTCTGTTCGCCCGTCTGGGCGTCCTCGAAGCCTTTGCCGCCATCCATCATGCCAGCGCCTCCATGTTATCCGTCCAGCGTTGCGGCAAGGCACCCATGGCCCCGCGCACCGCATCATATTGAGGGGCCAGCCATGCCAGCGCACGGGCCCGCTGCCCCTCGGTCATTGTCAGCTCTTCGCCCGCCAGCACGCGTGCCTGCGTCTTGGCGGCGCGGGGCGTGATCCCCAGAAAGTCGCAGATCCGCGCCACGGTCTCGGGCCGAAAGAGCGTCTCGTAGAAGCCCAGGAACACCGTCCTGGGGTCCAGCGCGGCGTTCACACGGGCCAGCGTCAGGGCGTAATTCGAGCGCGCGGTGATGGTCTGATCCTCGCCCGCGACGACCTTGTCCAGCAGCGCGCCCGCCGTCTCGCGCAAGGCCCCTGCCCGCCGCGCGGCGGCCATGCGGATATTGGACCAGAGCCGGTCCAGCGGGTCGCGCATCAGGTAGATGAACCGGGTCTTGTCGGCCAGCCCCGCCATCCGGGTCAGGCTGGCCTCGGAGAGCGTCGCATAGGCCGGCGTGATGTCGCCCACGACACGGGCATCCCCGGCCTTATGGGTCAGGAAATCGACATAAGCCGCGTCGGAGGGGTCAGCGATGACATTCAGCCAGCGGTTATAGGCCCAGACCTCGCGTTTCAGCCGGCGGTCCAGCTTCTCTTCACCGGTGGGCAGCCGCCCCGTGCGGCGCGCCTTTTCCTTGCGCATCCGGGCGATCTGGCGGTCGAATTTGCCGGTTTCGGCGGTGTCGAAATAATGCAGCTCCTTCACGGCGGGCAGCCGTACCTCGGGGTGCGCGGCGAGAAAGCGGTAGAGCCAGGTGGTCCCCGCCTTGGCCGCGCCGATCCCGAAAAGGAGGGTTGCGTCGCCCATGGTCAGCCCTTCGCCGCCTCGGGCTTTTCATCGCCGGGCAGGATGTACTCGGCGCCTTCCCAGGGGCTCATGAAATCGAACTGGCGGTATTCCTGGACCAGGTTGACGGGCTCGTAGACGACGCGTTTCAGCGCCTCGTCATAGCGCACCTCGGTATAGCCGGTGGTCGGGAAATCCTTGCGCAGCGGGTAGCCGCGAAAGCCGTAATCGGTGAGGATCCGGCGCAGGTCGGGATGGCCCTTGAACATCAGGCCATACATGTCGAACACCTCGCGCTCGAACCAGTTGGCGGCCGGGTAGACCTCGACGATCGAGGGCACCATGTCGCTTTCGCGGACGCGGGCGCGCACCCGGATGCGATGGTTCTGATACATCGACAGGAAATGCCAGACCACATCGAAGCGCTTGTCGCGGGTCGGGTAATCGACGGCGGTGATGTCGATGAGGGTCGAGAAGCGGCATTCGCGGTCGGTCTTGAGGAACTCGACGAAATCGGGAACCGAGGCGGGGGTGATCTCGACCGTCAGCTCGCCAAAGGCGATATCCGTGCCGATCACCGCATCGCCCTGTTTCTGGGTGATCAGGTCGGCCAGGTCTTGCAAGTCTTGGGTCATGATCTGGGGCACTCCTTCATCGCGCGATGGTTCCGGTGCGGCGGATCTTGCGTTGCAGTTGCAAGAGCCCGTAGAGCAGCGCCTCGGCGGTCGGCGGGCAGCCGGGCACGTAGAGGTCCACCGGCACGATCCGGTCGCAGCCGCGCACCACGGAATAGCTGTAGTGGTAATAGCCGCCGCCATTGGCGCAGGAGCCCATCGAGATCACGTAGCGCGGCTCGGGCATCTGGTCATAGACCTTGCGCAGCGCGGGCGCCATCTTGTTGGTCAGGGTTCCCGCCACGATCATCACGTCCGACTGGCGGGGGCTGGCGCGCGGCGCGATCCCGAAGCGTTCGGCGTCATAGCGCGGCATCGAGGTGTGCATCATCTCGACCGCGCAGCAGGCCAGGCCGAAGGTCATCCAGTGCAAGCTGCCGGTGCGCGCCCAGTTGATCAGGTCCTCCGCCGTGGTCAGCAAGAACCCCTTATCCTGAAGCTCGGCATTCAGGGTCTGGGTGGCGTATTCGGGATCATGACCCGCAGTGTTCTGTCCAGCCATCACTCCCATTCCAGCGCCCCCTTCTTCCACTCATAGGCAAAGCCGATGGTCAGCACGGCCAGGAACACCATCATCGACCAGAACCCCGCCATCGACATATCCCCGAAGGCGACGGCCCAGGGGAAGAGAAAGGCGATCTCGAGGTCGAAGATGATGAAGAGGATCGCGACGAGGTAGAATCGCACGTCGAATTTCATCCGCGCGTCGTCGAAGGCGTTGAACCCGCATTCATAGGCCGAGACCTTCTCGGGGTCGGGATTGCGCACCGCCAGCACGATGGCCGCGAGGATCAGGACAAGCCCGAGCCCGATGGCCACGGCCAGAAACAAAAGGACGGGGAGGTATTCCCGCAGCAACTCGTCCATCGGATGTGGCTCCTTCCCGGCGCGCGCGTTGCGCGCCGTCCATTGGCGTATCTTTCCCTCAAGGGGTTTATCCCTGCCCCGTGGCAGGGTCAACGGCAAGCGGGCGCGGCAGATCGGCCAATTCGCGGTCCGGGCGTCGTCCGCGTCGACGCGGACGGAGAAGCGCGGGGTCGACCCCGCGCGGGACAAGAGCTTTGCAAAGCTCTTGATGAGGCTTTTCGAAAAGCCTGCCGCCCCTCAACCCTACAAGATCACCGGAAACCAGTTCCCGCGCGGGCGCCAGCCCGGGACCATCTCATGCCCCGGAAAGGGTGGCGGGGTGCGGCCCGTCGCTCGACAACGGCGCGCATCCTCCCCCCGGAGGCGCAACAAGAACGCGCGGCGGCGTGCCGCGCCGGTATTGCCGCGCGCGCCAAGCAGGGTGCCCATTCGGATGTCCGGACAGAAAAGCCTGTCCGTGACCGATTGGCAAGCAGGGGTGCAGGCCGCAGGTGATTTCGCCGCCTTCGGCGCCGACCGGTGCGAGGGGGCTGATTGCCCCCTCGCGCTCCCCCATGGATATTTTGGGAACAAAGAAGGGGTGAGGGCCCTGGGCCCGGTGGATGTCAGTCCGGCATCCACGCCGCCTTGCGCTTGTCGAAGAAGGCCGCGACACCCTCGCGCGCCTCGTCGCTTTCCCAGGCCGCGACCAGCGCCTCGATGGTCATGTCGATGGTGGCGGCATCGACGCGCGGCTCCAGACGGGCCACCAGCGTCTTGGCGGCGGCCACCGCGCCGGGGGCGCAGTTGAGGTAAGGCGCCACTTCGGCCTCGACCGCCGCATCCAGGTCAGCCTCGGGCACCGCGCGGGCCAGCAGGCCCAACGCCACCGCCTCCTCCGCGCCGAATATCCGCGCCGACATGAAGACCCGCCGCGCCCGCGCCGCGCCCATGCGGGCCACGACGTAAGGCCCGATAGTGGCCGGGATCAGGCCGAGCCGGGTTTCGGTCAGCCCGAACCTGGCGCTGTCCACGCCAATGGCCACGTCACAGACCGACATCATGCCCACGCCGCCACCAAAGGCCTGGCCCTGCACCCGGCCAATCAGCGGCTTCGGCATCCGGTCGAGCGCGCCGAGCATCTCGGCCAATTTCCGCGCCTCGGCCCCGCGCGTTGCCGCGTCGGCGCGCATCTGTTCCTGCATCCAGCCCAGGTCGCCGCCCGCGCAGAAGCTGCGCCCGTCGCCGGTCAGCACCACGACGCGCACGGCAGGATCGTTGCCAAGCTGCTCCGCCGCCTGCGTCAGCTCCGCGATCATCTGCGCCGACAGCGCGTTATGCTTCTCGGGCCGCGCGAGCGTCAGCGTCGCAACACCCCGGTCATCGGTCTGAATATCTATCGTTTCCATGGGCTTACCCTTCCCTCAACGCGCGCGCCATCGTCACTGCCTCAGCGATCACGGCGCAGTCCAGCCCGGTCTCGTGCCCCAGCTCCGCCAGCCGGTCGGCGACCCGTTCCGTGGCCACATTGCCCGCGGCCCCCGGCGCGTAGGGACACCCGCCAAGCCCCCCGACGGCCGCATCGAACACCCGTAGCCCGCGCGCCAGAGCCACCTCGATATTGTCCAGCGCGCGACCGGCGGTATCGTGAAAATGGCCGGCCAGTTCCTCCGGCGCGCATTCCTGCAAGACCGCCTCCAGCATCGCGTCAACGGTTTCGGGCCGCCCCTGCCCGATCGTGTCGCCAAGCGAGATCTCGTAGCAGCCGATATTGCGCAGGGTCGCCACCACGCGGGCTACCTCGGCGGGCGGCGTCGGCCCGTCGAAGGGGCAATCGGTCACGCAGGAGATATAGCCGCGCACCGGAATTCCATCGGCTCTCGCCGCCTGCGCCACCGGCACGAAACGGGTGATGCTCTCCTCGATGGTGGCGTTGATATTGGCCTTGGAGAACCCTTCCGATGCCGAGGCGAAAATCGCGATCTCGTCGGCACGCGCCGCCTTCGCGCCCTCGTACCCCTTCATGTTGGGCGTGAGCGCCGCATAGGACACACCCGGCGCCCGCGTGATGCCCGCCAGCACCTCCGCAGAGGTCGCCATCTGCGGCACCCATTTCGGCGAGACGAAACTGGCCACCTCGATCCGGCGGAACCCGGCGCGGCTGAGGCAATCGACCAGCGCGATCTTGTCCGCCGCCGGAATGCGCCGCGCCTCGTTCTGCAACCCGTCGCGCGGGCCGACCTCGAAAATCTCGACACGTGCCATCACTTGCCCTCCCAGGGTTCATAGTAATCGCGGGTATAGAGCTGCTCCTCCTCGCCCGTGATCGGGGTTGCGGCCACGAAACCGGGCCGCGCGGTGATGCGCGCATACCACGCAGAGAGCGCCGGAAACCCGTCCAGCCGCACGAAATGGCGCGCCATGTAGACGGCCTGCCCCACCGAGACATCCGCCGCCGAGAACCCGCCATCCAGCAGGTAGTCCCGCCCCGCGACCCGCGCCTCGATCACGCCGAGGCATTTTGCCAGCCGCTTCGCCTCCAGCTTCATGATCACCGGGCTGCGCATCGCGTCATCGTAAAGCGCGATATGCTGCTGCGTCAGCGCGGCGGTATGCTGGCTGATGGTCTCGGAGAAATGCAGGTAGATCAGCCAATCGGCGCGCTCCGCATGGTCCGGCGCGCGGCCAAGCCCGGCCTCGGGAAAGCGCTCGCACAGGATCTCGGTGATCGCCCCGGTTTCCCAGTAGCTGCGCCCGTCCATCTCCAGCGCGGGCACGCGCCCCGCCGGGTTGAGCGCGAGGAACTCCGCCCCCCGCAGCGCCTTGTCGAAGGGCCATGTCCGGACCTCGAAGGGCACGCCCAACTCATGCAGCAGCCAGAGCGTGCGCATCGAGCGGCTTTGCGCGACGTGATGCAGGCGGATCATTCCTCCTCCTCCAGCACGATCAGCGCGGCCCCGGCCTCGACCTGATCACCTGCGCCCGCCAGCACCTCGGCCACCACCCCGTCGCGGCCCGCGCTCAGCGTATGCTCCATCTTCATCGCCTCCAGCACGGCCAGCCGGTCGCCCGCCGCGACCCGCTGCCCCGCCTCGACGAAGACGGCCTTGACCAGCCCCGGCATCGGTGCCTCGATCACGCCCGCGACCGCCCCGGCGGCGGCGGCGACATCCAGCGGGTCGATGATGTCGAACCCGTAGGCATTGCCCCAGAACACGTGCAGGCCCGCCGCATGGCGCACCACCCTCGCGGGCACCAGCGCCCCGTCGATGCGCCAGCCGACCGAGTCGCGGCCGACCTCATGGGCCGCCCCCTCCAGCGTGACGCGGAAATGGCCGGGGGCGAGCGTCTCCACCATTGCCTGCAACACCTCGTCACGATAGCCGAAGACGGCATATTGGTGCAGCGGCTCCCACAGGGTGAAGCCCGCGAGAGCGTCCTGATCCTCATGCAGCCCGAGCGCACCGAGCGCCGCCAGCGCCCGGCAGCGCGAACAGGCGACCGGGTCTTTCGCCAATACGACAAGGTCGCGGTCGATGAGCCCGGTATCCACCTCGCCCGCCGCAAAGCCCCGATGCCGGGTCAGCGCGCGCAGGAAGGCCAGGTTGGTGACCGAGCCCGCAACTTCCGTGTGGCTCAGCGCCTGCTCCATCTGCTTGAGCGCAATGGCCCGCGTCGGCCCATGGGTGATGATCTTGGCAATCATCGGGTCATACCACGGGCTGATCGCATCGCCGGGCCGCACGCCGGTGTCTGAGCGCGCGCCGTCGGGAAAGACCAGATGCGCCAAGGTGCCGGTGGCGGGCAGGAAGCCCTTGGGCACATCCTCCGCATAAAGCCGCGCCTCGAACGCATGGCCCGTGATCGACAGATCCTCCTGGGCGCAGGGCAGGCTCTCGCCGCTTGCCACGCGCAACTGCCATTCGACAAGATCGACCCCGGTGATGGCCTCGGTGACGGGATGTTCCACCTGAAGCCGGGTGTTCATCTCCATGAACCAAAACCCGTCGGGGCTGAGCCCGTGCGAGCCATCGACGATGAACTCGACGGTTCCGGCCCCCGAATAGCCGATCGCCTCGGCGGCACGCACGCCCGCCTCGCCCATCGCGGCACGCATCTCCTCTGTCATGCCGGGGGCAGGCGCTTCCTCGATCACCTTCTGGTGGCGGCGTTGCAGGGAACAGTCGCGCTCGAAGAGATGCACCGCATGCGTGCCATCGCCGAACACCTGCACCTCGATATGGCGCGGCTGCTGGATGTATTTCTCGATCAGCACGGCATCATTGCCGAAGGCGGTCCTGGCCTCGCCCATGGCAGAGGCCAGCGCATCGCCAAAGCCGGTCGCGGCCTCGACCTTGCGCATCCCCTTGCCGCCACCGCCCGCGACCGCCTTGATCAGGACGGGATAGCCGATGGCCCTGGCCTGCTGGGCCAGGAAGCCCGGATCCTGGTTCTCGCCATGATAGCCCGGCACGACGGGCACGCCCGCCTCCTCCATCAGCGCCTTGGCGGCGTCCTTGAGGCCCATCTTGCGAATGGCACTGGCCGAGGGCCCGATGAAGACCAGCCCCGCCGCGTCCACCGCCTCGACGAAACCGGGGTTTTCCGACAGGAAGCCGTAACCGGGATGGATCGCCTGCGCGCCGGTGTCCAGCGCCGCCCTTATGATGACATCGCCGCGCAGGTAGCTGTCGGCGGGCGCAGGCCCGCCGATATGCACCGCCTCATCGGCCATCGCCACATGGGCCGCGCCCGCATCGGCATCGGAATAGACCGCCACACTGCGCACCCCCAGCTTGCGCGCCGTTGCCATGACCCGGCAGGCAATCTCGCCCCGGTTCGCAATCAGGATCTTGTCAAACATCTCAACCCCTCCGAAGCAGCGGATACCCCCCACCCCTTCTTTGTTCCATAAATATCCCGGGGAGCGCGAGGGGCTGGCCCCTCGCTCCCGCAATCTCCAAACCCGACTCCGCCCACCATTGAAGCGGTGGAAGAATTTTCCAAAATTCTTGCCCGCCTCATGCGTAATCCTCCACCACGCGGAACCGCTCGCACATCAACTCCATATCCGGACTGAAGCCGCCATTGCGGGTGAAATACGCCTTGTAGGCCGCGCGCCAATGCGCCAGGTCGCGAAACTCGCCCTGCGCCGCGACGAACGCCGCGCCCATCTTGTCAAAGCGCCGGGTGCTTACCTCCGCCGTCTCGACCATCAACGCCGGTGTCCCGTCCCAGTTCAGCGCCACGTCGCGCCGACCGACGACCGGCAGGGCATCCCCCTCAGCCTCATAGACCCGCATCGCCTCGCAGGTCGCGGTCTTCTTCCCCGCACGCACCAGCGCGAGGATCTCCGCCGACAGATCCGGCCCGTCGCCGAAGCGGAAGGTCTCGGCCTCGGGGTTGGCGTCGATGATCTGCTGCAAGCTCGGACCTGTCATGGCCGTCCCCCCTTTCCGAACGCCGCTCCGCTCGCCCCTTGCCAACCAGCCGCAACCGCCACAGGCTGCTGGCCATGACACGCGATATCTACGATCCGACCTATATCGCCGGGGTGTTCGACCGCTGCTCGGCCAATTACCGGGTCTGGAGCGCGGTGGCCTCCTTCGGTCTGGTTCGGCGCTGGCGTCGTCACTGTGTCGCGGGGCTGGACCTGCCGCAGGGATTGCCCGCGCGGGGCGTCGATCTGATGGCGGGCACCGGCGAGGTCTGGCCGCATCTTCTGGCGCGCTTTCCGGAAATCGCCCAAATCACCGCCATCGACATCAGCCCCGCCATGCACGCCGAGGCCGTCGCGCGGCTGCACGGGCCCCGCGCGCGTCGCATCACGCATCTGTGCGCCAACATGCTGGAAACCGACCTGCCCGACACCTCTGCCGATTTCGCGATCTCCACCTTCGGCCTCAAGACCTTCGACGCCGCGCAGCACCGGATCTTTGCCACCCAGCTTCATCGCATCCTCAAACCCGGCGCGCCGTTCTCGCTGATCGAGGCGACCGATCCGCTCGGCTGGCGCCTGCGCCCGCTCTACCGGCTCTATCTCGACCGCGTCCTGCCCCTGGTCGAACGGATGTTCCTGCGCGGCGCCCAGGACTTCATGATGCTCGGGGCATACACGAAGAATTTCGGCACCGGAGACAGCGTCACCAGGGCGCTGCGCATCGCGGGGCTGAGCGTCACCGAGACCCGCCTGACCGGCGGCAGCGCGCTCCTGCTGACGGGACATCGACCGCGCGACTGACGCAGGCAGGGGCGCGCACGCGTCTGCACGGGGGGTGCATCGAGGGGTGTACGGGGGGTGCATGGCCATTTTCACATCCGGAACACGCCGAAGCGTGTCTCCTCGATGGGCGCGTTCAACGCCGCCGAGAGCGACAGGAACAGCGTCTCGCGGCTCTTCCTCGGGTCGATCACCCCGTCATCCCAGAGCCGCGCCGAGGCATAGAGCGGGTGCGACTGGTGCTCGAACATCTCCAGCGTCGGCTGCTTGAACGCGGCCTCTTCCTCGGCCGACCACGTCCCCCCCGCCCGCTCGATGGCGTCGCGTTTGACGGTGGCCAGTACCCCCGCCGCCTGCGCGCCGCCCATCACGGAAATGCGGGAATTGGGCCAGGACCACATGAAGCGCGGCTGGTAGGCGCGCCCCGCCATGCCGTAATTGCCGGCCCCGAAAGAGCCGCCCACGACCATGGTGATCTTGGGCACATTCGTTGTCGCAACGGCGGTCACCATCTTGGCCCCGTGGCGCGCGATGCCCTCGTTCTCATAGCGTTTCCCGACCATGAATCCGGTGATATTCTGCAAGAAAACCAAGGGGATATTGCGCTGGCTGCACAGTTCCACGAAATGCGCCGCCTTCTGAGCCGCTTCGGAAAAGAGCACGCCATTATTGGCGATGATCCCCACCGGGCAGCCCATCAGATGCGCGAACCCCGTGACCAGCGTTTCGCCGAAACGCGGCTTGAACTCGTCGAAACGGCTGCCATCGACGACGCGCATGATCACCTCGCGGATGTCATAGGGCGTGGTCAGGCTGGCGGGCACGACGCCGAGCAATTCCTCTGGGTCATAAGCGGGGTCTTCGGGCGTCTGCCACTGCACGGTCGCGGGCTTCGCCCGGTTGAACGAGAGCACGGCACGCCGCGCCAGCGCCAGCGCGTGGGCATCGTCCTCGGCCAGGTAATCCGCAACACCTGACAGCCGCGTATGCACATCGCCGCCGCCCAGTTCCTCGACGCTGACAACCTCGCCCGTCGCGGCCTTGACCAGCGGCGGACCGGCCAGAAAGATGGTGCCCTGTTCCTTCACGATAATGGTCACATCCGACATCGCAGGCACATAAGCCCCCCCCGCCGTGCAGGAGCCCATGACAACGGCGATCTGCGGAATGCCCTTGGCCGACATGCGGGCCTGATTGTAGAAGATGCGCCCGAAATGGTCGCGGTCGGGAAAGACCTCGTCCTGGTTGGGCAGGTTGGCCCCGCCGGAATCGACCAGGTAGATGCAGGGAAGCTGACATTCCGAGGCGATCTCCTGCGCGCGCAGGTGTTTCTTGACCGTGATCGGATAATAGGTACCGCCCTTCACGGTGGCGTCGTTGCAGACAACCATGACCTCCTGGCCATGCACCCGGCCAATGCCCGCGATGGCCCCGCCGCAGGGCGCGGCGCCCCCATACATGTCATGGCCCGCCGTCGCGCCGACCTCGAGGAAAGGACTGCCGGGATCGAGCAGGTTCGCCACCCGTCGGCGCGGCAGCATCTTGCCGCGGCTTTCATGACGCGCGCGGGATTTTTCCCCGCCGCCCATGCGCGCCGCCTGCGCCGCCTCGCGCACCGTCTCCAGCGCCGCCATGTTGGCCGCGCGGTTGGCCGCGAAATCCTCGGAGCCGGTCAAGACATTGGATTTCAGTTTCACATCCACCTCCTGCGCCTTGGGCGCGAAATTCGGTCACGCGCCTCAGGCGCCGGATCTATCCACGCGCCTCAGGCGCATTTTCCATCCACGCGCCTCAGGCGCATTTTCCATCCACGCGCCTCAGGCGCATTCTTGTTCCACGCGCCTCAGGCGCGATAATCCGGGTTGGCATAGTCGAACCGGCACCCGGCCTTCCACGCCTCGCGGTCATTGCCCTCATTCGAATAGCCGCCTGCATCGGCCAGCAGCTTGGCCAGGTGCATCAGGTTCCAGGTCATGATCGTCGTGTTGCGCTGCGTGAACTCGTTGTCGAAACCGGCGGGTTTGCCGTCCACCTCATCGCCATAGGACGGCCCCGGCCCCGCCTCTCCGATCCAGCCGCAATCGGCCTGCGGCGGGATGGTATAGCCCAGATGCCCAAGCGCATAGTGAATGGTCATCGCCGCGTGCTTGATGCCATCCTCGTTGCCGGTCACGACGCAGCCGCCGACCTTGCCGTAATAGACCGACTGGCCCTTGTCGTTCAGCATCCCCGACATGCCGTAGAGCCGTTCTATCAGCACCCGGCAGACGCTGCTTTCCTCGCCCAACCACAGCGGTGTTCCGACCACCAGGATGTTGGCCGCCTTCACCGTCTCCCACAAATCCGGCCAGTCATCGCGGTCCCACCCATGTTCGGTCATGTCCGGATAGACACCGGGCGGCACCACGTGATCGAGCATATGCACATGGTCGACGCGCACCCCGTTCTTCTCCATGATCTCCGCGGACACGCCCATCAGCAGGCGGGTATGGCTCTGGCTGCCATCCTTCTTCAGCGAGGTGTTGACGAAGAGGGCGCGCAGCCCGTCGAATGCTTTGGTGTCGGTCATGTCAGATCCTCCCTCGGGTCATGGTCATTCGCCCAGTTCCTTGCGCAGCTGATCAAGCTCGCGATCCAGAAAATACGAGATCACCGACCGGATCACGACCAGAAGGCCCAGGAACAGCAGGTCGGCGAAGGCGAGGCTCAGCGCCGTGTGGATGATATCCGACACGATGAAGAGCTCCAGCGAGGCAAGGATATAGCGCCCCAGTTCCACCCGTTCGCGGTTGGTTTCGCGCACCCGGTCGACGCCGCGCAGGATGATCTCGGCCTTGCCGACGCCGAGGATGAAGCGGACGCCGCCGATCAGGATCAGGAGGATGGCGGCAATGTCGATGCCCGCCGCCGCCCATTCCAGAAGAGACACAAGCCATCCGAGTTGGCCATACAGCACGCCGCCCTCCGCTTCCATCTCAACGAGGCTTCCCATGATCGACCTTTCCTGTCGCTGACCCGCTCAGCGCATCGCCCCCATCATCTCGCGCCCGACCAGCATCCGGCGAATCTCGCTCGTCCCGGCGCCGATCTCCATCAGCTTGGCATCGCGGAAGATGCGGGCAACCGGGCTGTCGGAGAGGAACCCTGCCCCCCCCATCGCCTGCACCGCCTGATGTGCCTGCACCATGGCCTGTTCCGAGGCATAGAGGCAACAGGCGGCCGCGTCCTGGCGGGTTACATCACCCCGGTCGCAGGCCTTGGCGACCTCGTAGACATAGGCGCGGGCCGAGTTCATCGCCGTGTACATGTCGGCGATCTTGCCCTGCATCAGCTGGAAGTTCCCGATCGACTGGCCGAATTGCTTGCGCTCGACCATGTAGGGCATGATCTCGTCCAGGCAGGCCGCCATGATGCCGGTGCCGATGCCCGCCAGCACGACGCGCTCATAGTCGAGGCCGGACATGAGGACGCGCACGCCCTTGCCTTCCTCGCCCAGGATGTTCTCGAACGGCACCTCGACATCCTCGAAGATCAGCTCGGCGGTGTTCGAACCCCGCATCCCGAGCTTGTCGAAATGCTCCGAGGTCGAGAAACCCACCATCTCTTTCTCTATGAGAAAGGCGGTGATGCCCTTCGATCCGGCCTCGGGGTCGGTCTTGGCATAGACCACCAGAGTATCGGCGTCACAGCCATTGGTGATCCAATATTTGGTGCCGTTCAGGATGAAGCGGTCATTGCGCTTCTCGGCGCGCAGTTTCATCGAGACGACGTCCGATCCCGCCCCGGCCTCGGACATCGCCAGCGCGCCGACATGCTCACCCGAGATCAGGCGCGGCAGGTATTTCGCTCGCTGTTCGTCCGTGCCGTTCAGTTTGATCTGGTTGACGCAAAGGTTGGAATGCGCGCCGTAGCTGAGCGAGACCGAGGCCGAGGCCCGCGCGATTTCCTCGACCGCGATGACATGGGCCAGGTAGGACATGCCCGCGCCGCCATATTCCTCCGGAACCGTCACGCCCAGAAGGCCAAGCTCCCCCATCTCCTGCCACAGCTCTGGCGGGAACAGGTTCTTGCGGTCGATTTCCTCGGCCATCGGGCGGACGCGGTCCTGCGCCCAACGATGCACCATCTCGCGCATCGCGTTGACGTCTTCGCCGAGGTCGAATTGCATGGTTGCAGCGAACATCGCGCTGGCCTCCCCTTAATTGAACGCTTGTTCAGTTATTAGCAAGTCGCGTCCTGCGAGTCAAAACAATCCTGTGCCGGCCTGCCATGATGGGGGTCAGCGATACGGGATCGCCGTGCGGTGCGCGGCCCGCCGCGTCCAATCCTGGTAGAGCTCGGACAGGCGCAGACCAAGCGGCCCTGCCCCGCCATTGCCAAAGAGCCGGTCACCGACCTGCGCAATCGGCATCACGCCGCCGCCCGAGGAGGACAAGAACACCTCGTCGGCCGCCATGAATTCGGCCAGGGGCACGGCCCGTATTTCGGTTTCGACACCCAGTTCGGCGCACATTTCCAGCACGGTCCGGCGGGTGATGCCCTGCAACACGCCGCGTTCGGGCGTGACGACGCGTCCGCCCGTCACGGCAAAGACGTTGAAGCCCGGCCCTTCGGTCACGTTTCCGTCGTGATCGGTCAGGATGACGGTCTCGAACCCTGCGTCCTTGGCCTCGAACAGCCCGGCGGTGAAGTCGCCCCAATGGTAGTTCTTCACATGTGGATTGACGCTGTCGGGTGGAATCCGATGCGTGTCCTTCGCGATCCAGACCCTTGCCCCCTGTGCCAGAACCTCGGGCTTGATCACATGGATATAGGGCACGACCCAGGCGTAGAAATGATTGGCGCAGTCGCGCGGGTCGCGGCTGCCGGGGATGATCGGCGTGCCGCGCGCGGCCACCATGGCGCAATAGGCATGGCGCAGGCCGGAGCGGGCCACGATGGCCGTCAGCGCTGCCGTCATCGCCTGCCCGTCCATGCCGATATCGAACCGCCCCGTGGCCAGAGATGCCTCGAACCGGTCGAGGTAGTCCGGCAGCCGGAAGAACGCGCCGTCGATCACCGGGACCACGTCATAGGTGATGTCGGAATGGGTCAGGCCCCAATCTGTGACGCCGATCCGCGCCTCGCCAATCGGGATCACCTCGCCTGCCATCCAGGCGGCACCTTTCGACCAATCGGTCATTGCGCCCCCCGCACCTCGTCGGCGATGATCCGGGCGATCAGGCGCGCGTCGTCGAGGCTGAAGGTCAGCGGCAGGCGCATGTCCATAAGCCCCGCGAGGATGCGGTCGGTCTGCGGAAGGCTCTGCGTCTCGGCATAACGCCAGCTGTCATAGCGCGAGGTAAAGCCCACGGGCTCGGCCCCGCCGAACCATTTCAGCTCCACCCCACGCGCGGCACATCCGGATTGCACCTGCGCAATCCGGTCGGCGCCAAATTCCGGCAGCAGGAACTGGATCGAGGAGCCGACGATGCCCTCCTCGGCGGGTCGTTCGATCACTTTCAGGCCGGGCGTGTTGCGCAAGCCCTCCTCCACCGTGCGGTAGAGCGCGTTCCAGCGCGCCACCTGCGCCGGAAGATCGGCCAGTTGCGGGCGCAGGATCGCGGCGCGCAGGTTGTCCATCCGGCCCGACACGTTCGGCGTGACGTATTTCACCTTCTCGAAGGCCTCGCGCGGGGGTGCCGCGCGGTGGCGGTCATAGAGCATGTAGCTGCCCGACAGGATCACCGCGCGCGCCATCAGGTCGGGATCGTCCGAGGTCAGAAGACCGCCCTCGCCCGAATTCATGTGCTTGTAGGTCTGCGTCGAATAGGCCGCCATCGCGCCGTGCCGCCCTGAAGGCACGCCGTCCCAACCGCCGCCCATCGTGTGGGCGCAATCCTCGATCACGCGCACGTTGCCCGCGTCGCAGATCGCCATGAGTTTTCCCATGTCACAGATATGGCCGCGCATATGCGAGAGCAGCAGCACCTTGGCCCCGGTCTCGGAAATCCGCTGTGCCAGGTGATCGAGGTCGATGGTCAGGCTCTCGGTCACCTCGACAAAGACCGGACGCGCCGAAACGGCGGCAATCGCGCCGGGCACCGGGGCCAGCGTGAAGGCATTGGTCAGGACCGGGTCGCCCGGCCCCACCCCCATCGCGCGCAGGGCGCAGCCGATGGCATAGCCGCCCGAGGCCACGGCCAGCGCGTAAGCCGCCCCGGTAAACGCGGCAAACTCCTGTTCCAGAAGCGCGGTTTCGCCCACCTCGCCCTCGGCCACGTTGTAGCGATGCAGCCTGCCCGCGCGCATGACGCGCAGCGCGGCCTCTATCCCTGCCTCGGGGATCGGCTCCTGTTGGGTGAAATTGCCGGTGAAGCTCTGTTTCATGGGCGCAGTCTTGGGGGCGGGCGTGGCTGCCGTCAATGGCCCCCGTCAGGCCAGCAACTCGCGCGCCAGCCCCGGCATTTCCGCGTAGCGATGCAAAAGCGCCTCGGGCGCAAGCTCGGCCACGCCCATCCCGAGGGGCCCGAAACTGACCAGCACCGAGGGCACCCCGGCGGCGCGCGCGGTTTCACGGTCGGTCACGGTGTCGCCCACCAGGAGGGATCGCGCCATCACGCCCCCCGCCCCCTCCACCGCAGCGCGGTAGGGCGCGATATCGGGCTTGCGGGTGGGCAGGGTATCGGCCCCGATCAGCGAGCCGAAGAGGCCCCGCACGCCAAGCGCGCTCATCAGCCGGTCTGCCAGCGCCTCGGGCTTGTTGGTGCAGATGCCGATGGCGAAACCCTCTTCCAGCAGCTCCTCCAGCGCCTCGGTCACGCCGGGATAGAGGACGGTATGCACGTCCAGCGCGTTGCCATAGGCCTCCAGGAGCAGCGGATAGCCGCGCTCGATCTCGGCCTCCAGGTCGTCATGACCCATCCGCTCCAGGCTGAGGCGCAGCATCGCCTTGCCGCCATGCAGCGCGGTCGCGGCGTCGCGGTCCAGCACCAGTTGCGGCGCGTGACCCATCGCCTCCATCGCGGCGTTGCCCGCCAGCAGCAGGTCGGCGCTGGTATCGGCCAGCGTGCCGTCGAGATCGAAAATCACCGTGCGCATGGGCGCATCCCCCGTCGTCATGGCGGAAATCCGCCCGCCTGTTGAAACGAACCGTAAGGCAATTTGACCCTGCCTCGCCTTGCAAGGCACGCCCGGTTGGATAATACGCAAAGACAGAAAACGAAAGCAGGTGCAATGCAGGACAACTCAGGCCGATGCGCGCTGGTCATTCTGGCGGCGGGACAGGGCAGCCGGATGAACTCGGATCTTCCCAAGGTGCTGCACCCACTGGGCGGCGTTCCGCTGGTGGCCCATGCCATCGCGGCGGGCCTGACGCAGGCGCCCTCGCGCATCGTCGTCGTCACGGGACACGGGGCCGAGGCGGTGGAAAGCGCGGTGGCCGAGATCGAGCCCGCCGCGATCTGTGCCCGCCAGGCCGAGCAGCTTGGCACGGGCCACGCGGTCTTGCAGGCCAAGGACGCTCTTGAGGGGTTCGAGGGCGATGTCATCGTGCTTTACGGCGACACCCCCTTCATTTCCGAGGACACGCTGGAGAACCTGCGCGCCGCCCGCGCCACCCATGATATCGTGATGCTCGGGTTCGAGGCCGCCGATCCCGGTCGTTACGGGCGGCTGATCATGGAGGGCGAGCGCCTGACCCGGATCGTCGAGGCCAAGGATGCCACGCCCGAGGAACTGGCCATCCGGCTGTGCAATTCCGGGCTGCTTTGCGCCGATGCCGCCACGCTGATGGAGCTGCTTTCCGTGGTTGGCAATGACAATGCCTCGGGCGAATACTACCTGACAGATGTGCCCGCGATTGCCGCCGCGAAGGGCCTCACCGCCACCGCCGTCACCTGCGACGAGGCCGAGACACTCGGCATCAACACGCGCGCGGAACTGGCCGAGGCGGAACGGCTGTTCCAGACCAGACGCCGCGCCGAGATGTTAGACAACGGCGTCACCATGACCGCGCCCGAAACCGTGTTCTTCGCGCTCGACACCTGGATCGGCGGCGATACCGTGATCGAACCCAACGTGGTCTTCGGCCCCGGCGTGACGGTGGAAAACGCCGCCACCATCCGCGCCTTCAGCCACCTTGAGGGGGCCCATGTCGGCGCGGGCGCCATTGTCGGCCCCTATGCCCGCCTGCGCCCCGGCGCGGAACTGGGCAATGGCGCGCGGATCGGCAATTTTGTCGAGGTGAAGGCCGCGGAAATCGGCGAAGGCGCGAAGGTCAACCACCTGAGCTATATCGGCGACGCCAGCATCGGCGCGCGCAGCAATATCGGCGCGGGCACCATCACCTGCAATTATGACGGCGTGTTCAAGCACCGCACGGATGTGGGTGCGGATGTCTTCGTCGGCTCCAACACCATGCTGGTGGCCCCCGTGACACTCGGCGATGGCGCGATGACCGGGTCGGGGTCCGTGATCACGCGCGATGTGCCCCCCGGCGACCTCGCCATCGGGCGCGCCAGGCAGGAGAACAAGGACGGGCTCGGCGCACGGATGATGTCCCGCCTGCGCGCCCTCAAATCCAAGCAAAAAGGCCACTGACCATGTGCGGCATTGTCGGCGTATTGGGCGCGCATGAGGTCGCCCCCCTTCTGGTCGAGGCCCTGAAACGGCTGGAATATCGCGGCTATGACAGCGCGGGCATCGCCACGGTGAATGACGGGGTTCTGGACCGCCGCCGGGCGGTCGGCAAGTTGGTCAACCTCTCCGATCTGCTGGTGCATCAGCCGTTGGCGGGCAAGTCCGGCATCGGCCACACAAGATGGGCCACGCATGGCGCGCCCTCGGTCATCAACGCGCATCCGCATCAGGCGGGGCGTGTCGCAGTGGTCCATAACGGCATCATCGAGAATTACCGCGCGCTGCGCGAGCGCCTGACCGCCAGGGGGATTGGGGTCGAGACCGACACCGATACCGAAACCGTCGCGCTGCTCTGCGAAAGCCTGCTGGCAGACGGGTTGCCCCCGCGCGAGGCCGCCCGCGAAACCCTGCGCCACCTGGAGGGGGCCTTCGCGCTCACCTTCCTGTTTCACGGCGAGGACGACCTGCTGGTGGCCGCGCGCAAGGGCTCGCCGCTGGCCATCGGGCATGGCGCGGGCGAGATGTATGTCGGCTCGGACGCGATTGCGCTGGCCCCGATGACCGACCGCATCACCTACCTGGAAGAGGGCGATTACGCCTTCGTCACCCGCGCGGGCGCGGAGATCTTCGACGACCACGACCGTGCCGTGACCCGCGAGATCCGCCGCATCCCGGCGCAATCGGCGCAGGTCGACAAGGGCGGACACAAGCATTTCATGGCCAAGGAGGTCTTTGAACAGCCCACGGTTCTGGCCGACTGCATTGCGCATTATTCGCGCGAGAACAAGGTTGTGATCCCGGAAGGTGACGTGGATTTCAGCCAGACCGACCGCCTGATCCTGGTCGCCTGCGGCACCGCCAACCTCGCCTGCCTGACCGCGAAATACTGGTTCGAGCAACTGGCGGGCCTGCCCTGCGATGTCGATATCGCCAGCGAGTTTCGCTACCGTGAGCCGCCCGTCTCGGCCCGCACCACGGCGCTTTTCGTCAGCCAGTCGGGCGAAACCGCGGACACGCTGGCAGCCCTGCGCTACACCGAAGGCCGCGCCGCGCGCATCTTGTCGGTGGTCAATGTCCCCGAAAGCTCGATCGCGCGGGAAAGCGACCTGGCGCTGCCGATCCTAGCGGGCGTCGAGATCGGCGTCGCCTCGACCAAGGCCTTTACCTGCCAACTGACGGTGCTGGCCCATCTCGCCATCCTGGCCGCGCGCCAGAAGGGCCGGATCGGGGCGGATCGCGAGGCCGAGTTGCTGGAAAAGCTGCGCCACCTGCCCGGCCTCGTCAACCAGGCGCTGGCGCTGGAGGATCAGATCGCCCAGGTCACCTGGGGGGTCAGCCGGGCGCAGACGGTGCTGTTCCTGGGCCGTGGCGCAATGTTCCCGCTGGCGTTGGAAGGCGCGCTGAAACTCAAGGAAATCAGCTATATCCATGCCGAAGGTTATGCGTCGGGTGAATTGAAGCACGGCCCCATCGCGCTCGTGGACAAGACCGTGCCGGTCATCGTCATGGCGCCGAGCGACGCGCTTTTCGACAAGACCGTCTCCAACATGCAGGAGGTCATGGCGCGCGAGGGCCAGGTGCTGCTGGTGACCGACGCGACCGGCGCGGGGCTGGCGGGGGCCGACGCGCAGGCCTGCCTGGTCCTGCCCGATGTGGACCCGTTCCTGGCCCCGATCCTCTATTCGATCCCGGCGCAGCTCATTGCCTATCACACCGCGGTGCATAAGGGCACGGATGTGGACCAGCCGCGCAACCTGGCGAAATCGGTGACGGTGGAATAATGGCCCGGTGCGCGCCGTGACGCCCGCCGAAACCCTCGCCGCACTGGAGGCACAGGCCGACCCCGCCCGCGCGGCGCGGATGGCGGCCTATCACAAGGTGCCGCGCCGCTACCTGGGCCTCTCCAACGCCCTCTGCAACGACCTGGCCACCGACCTGCGCCGCAGCCTCAGCCTCCCGGATCGGCTCGCCCTCGCCGACGCGCTCTGGCGGACCGATATCTTCGAGGCCCGGATCACGGCGGCCAAGCTATTGGTGCAGGCCCGCATCCGCCCCGATGACCATAGCGCCTGGGCCCTGATCCAATCCTGGCTGCCCGATATCGATTCCTGGGCCATCGCCGATGCCACCGCCATGGCGGGCCAGCGCCGCCTTGTCGCCGATCCCGCCCGGCTCGACACCGTCGAGACCTGGACCGTGTCCTCCCACCTTTGGACCAGACGTGCCGCGCTTGTCTTCACCCTGCCCTGGACCAGGCAGCGCACCCCAAAGCCCGCCGAAGAAGCGGCCCGCACCCGCATCCTCACCTGGGCCGCCGGCTACACCTCCGATCCCAACTGGTTCATCCAGAAATCCGTTGCCTGGTGGCTGCGCGAGCTGTCGAGGCGCGACCCCGACACCGTCCGCACCTTCCTCGCCCGACATGGCCCCGCCATGAAGCCCTTCGCCCGGAAAGACGCCGCCCGTCACTTGCCCCCTTCCCCTTCTTTGTTCTGAAAATATCCCAAGGGGTTTGGGGACTGGTCCCCAATTGGCGGGCGAGGGCTCCCGCAGGGGGCCCGAGCCCGGCAACCCCGCCGCGACCGGCCCGCCGGGCGCAACTCAGACCTCCGGCACCCCACCCGCCAAAACCGTCCGATACCAGCCCATATCCACATTCCCGCCCGACAGGATCACACCGACCTTGCGATCCTTCATTCGGTCCCGCTCCTGCATCAGCGCCGCCAGCGGGGCCGCCCCCGCCCCTTCCGCGATATTGTGGATATCGGTGAAATAGACCCGCATCGCCTCGGCGATCTCTTCCTCGCTGACGGAAACCACGCGCTCGGCGCCGCGTCCGTAGATCGCCAGCGCATCCGCCACCGGCACCCGGACGGCCATGCCATCGGCAAAGGTGCGCGCGGCATTGGTTTCAACCAGCGCGCCCGCCTCGAAAGACAGCTTCGCGGTCTGTGCCGCCTCGGACACCACGCCCACCACCTTTGTCTTCAGCCCCATTGCATCGCGCGCCAATATGGTGCCGCAAATGCCCGAGCCGCAGCCGATCGGCACATAGACCGTGTCGAGGTCGGGCACAGTACCGAACAGCTCGAGCGCATAGGTTGCGACGCCGCGCACCAACTCCTTGTGAAAGGGCGGCACGATACTCAACCCCTCGGCCTCGGCGACGCGGAACGCCTCCTCCCGTGCGGTGTCGAAATCCTCGCCATGCTCGACCAGTTCCGCACCAAAGGCGCGCATCGCGGCGTTCTTCTCGACCGAGTTGCCATGCGGCACATAAACCAGCGCCCGCAGCCCCGCCGCCACCGCGGCCCGTGCCTGGGACTGACCGTGATTGCCGCGCGTCGCGGTGCAGATGCCCCGGCTGCCCGGATGCGTCCGCACCAGCCAGTCCAGATAGGTCACCCCGCCGCGCACCTTGAAGGCCCCGGTCGGCGCGTGGTTCTCATGCTTGACCCAGACCTTGGCCCCGACCCGTCGCGAGAGCGTCGGCCAGTGGATCTGCGGCGTCGGGTCCATCCGGGCGTGAACCAGCCCCGCCGCCGCCTGCAACTCCGCCACAGTGAATTTCATCGCCGCGCTTCCCCTCGCATCGGTCCCCTTGCCACCCCCTTAGCATCCTCCTATGACACCGGCAAAACGGATCAGAGGGATCGGGGGCCGCGACCATGCCCATATTGGTGATGAAATTCGGCGGAACCTCCGTGGCCACGCTCGACCGCATCCGCCGCGCCGCCAAGCGCGTGGGCCGCGAGGTGGCGGGTGGCTATGACGTGATCGTCATCGTTTCGGCCATGTCGGGAGAGACCAACAAGCTGGTGGGCTACGTGGAAGAAACCTCGCCGCTTTTCGACGCCCGCGAATATGACGCGGTGGTTTCCTCGGGCGAGAACGTGACCGCCGGCCTGATGGCGCTGACGCTTCAGGAAATGGATGTCTCCGCCCGGTCCTGGCAGGGCTGGCAGGTGCCGCTCAGGACCAACTCGGCCCATGCCTCGGCCCGGATCCAGGAGATTCCGACCGGCAATATCCTGGCCAAGTTCGGCGAGGGCATGAAGGTGGCCGTGGTCGCGGGTTTCCAGGGCATCGGGGACGATGGCCGCATCACCACGCTCGGGCGCGGCGGATCGGACACCACCGCCGTTGCCTTCGCCGCCTCCTTCGGGGCCGAGCGCTGTGATATCTTCACCGATGTCGATGGCGTCTACACCACCGATCCGCGCATCTGCGGCAAGGCCCGCAAGCTCGACAAGATCGCCTTCGAGGAGATGCTGGAACTTGCGAGCCTCGGCGCGAAGGTGCTGCAAACCCGCTCGGTCGAGCTGGCGATGCGCTACAATGTGAAGCTGCGGGTTCTGTCCAGCTTCGAGGAACACAATGATGAGGCCGGCACGCTTGTCTGCGCCGAGGAGGACAACATGGAAAGCAAAGCTGTCGCGGGCGTCGCCTATTCCAAGGACGAGGCCAAGGTCACGCTGATCTCGGTCGCCGACCGGCCCGGCGTCTCGGCGGCCATCTTCGGGCCGCTGGCCGATGCGGGCGTCAACGTGGACATGATCGTGCAGAACATCTCGGAGGAAGGGCGCACCGACATGACCTTCTCCTGCCCCACCAACCAGGTGAAGCGGGCGGAGAAGGCAGTAAACGACGCCAAGGCGCGCGGCGAGATCAACTTTCACGGGCTGGTCGCCGATACCGAGGTCTGCAAGGTCTCGATCGTCGGCATCGGGATGCGGTCGCATGCCGGTGTCGCGGCGCGGATGTTCCAGGCGCTGCGCGACGAGAACATCAACATCAAGGTGATCACCACCTCCGAGATCAAGGTCTCGGTGCTGATCGACCGCAAATACATGGAACTGGCCGTGCAGGCCCTGCACGACGCCTTCGAGCTGGAGAAAGGCTGAGCCCGTCAGTCGCGCGGCTGGCAGCCCCGCCGATCGGAGGGGCACGGCACGGGCGCGGGGCCGGTGATGCGGCCCGATCCCAGATCGGTGCCCGACAGGGTGGTTCTCTGCTCCACGATCTGCGCGGCGCCCGGGTCTGGCGGGGCGATCTGGTCGAGGGTTTCTGCATGGGCCACCCCGGAGAGCGACAGAATGGTCAGGGTCAATATGAATTTCATCGAAACGGCACCGTTCTAGGACTGAAAAATGGCCGCCGGGCGGGTCCGGCGGTCTCCTATCCCTAACACATCAGGGCGCGCGGGTCGACCGGGGGGGCCTCGGCGCAGGTCGCGGTCCCCGACCCCAGATCGGTGCCGCTCGGGCCATTTGCGCCGGTTCGGTCGGCCCGCGCAGAGACCGGGGCGCGGCGGGCCATGACGAGTGCGGCGGCGATTGCACGCGCGGGGCTTCGCATGGGGGCCGCGGACCGATCTTCGATGACCCTGGTTGCGGGTCGGCCCGTCGGCGGGCCCGGTTCGGGATTTCGTGCCGTTCCCCCTGCAAACACCTTCCCGCCCGGGTGGCCCGGGACCGCGACATCGCGCCGACCCCCCGTCTTCTGCATTGCGCGCGCCCCGGCCCCCGCGCTATTGCTTGTCTCCGGGTGGATAGCGCCCGACGGGGACCAGGGAATTCAGGATGGCCGACGGAACCGAAAGCCAGAGCCGGAAACTGTTGCGCCGGTTGCAGGCCGCGCTGGCCGAGGCCGGGGCCGGTCAGGAACGGCTGGACCGGATCACCTCGATCATCGCCGAAAGCATGGGCACCGAGGTCTGCTCGATCTACCTGCTGCGCGATTCCGGCACGTTGGAGCTTTGCGCGACCGAAGGGCTGTCCTCCGAAGCCGTGCATGTCACGAGGCTTCGCGTGGGCGAGGGGCTGGTCGGCCGCGTCGCCAAGCGGCTGCGTCCGATCAATGCCGCCGATGCGCCGTCCGAGCCCGGTTTCCGCTACATGGCCGAAACCGGCGAGGAGCGCTATACCTCCTTCCTCGGCGTGCCGATCCAGAGGCTTGGCGAGAATCTCGGCGTGCTGGTGGTGCAATCGCAAGAAGAGCGGCGCTATTCCGAGGACGAGGTCTATGCCCTCGAAGTGGTCGCCATGGTGCTGGCCGAGATGACCGAGCTTGGCGCCTTCGTCGGCGAGGGCGAGGCGATGGCCGCGCGCCACCAGCGGTCGGTCGTGTTGAATGGCGGCATCGGCCAGGAGGGCGCGGCGGAAGGCCATGTCTTCCTGCACGAGCCGCGCGTCGTCGTCACCAACCCCATCGCCGAAGACCCCGAGGCCGAGCTTGAGCGGCTCAATGACGCGGTCGAACAGCTGCGCACCTCGGTTGATGAGATGCTGAACAACGCGCCCAAGGGCGACAAGGAACAATACGACGTCCTGCAAGCCTACAAGATGTTCGCCAATTCACGCGGCTGGATGCGCCGGATGGAGGCCGATATCCGCAATGGCCTCTCGGCCGAGGCCGCCGTCGAAAAGGAACAATCCGCCGCGCGTGCCCGGATGGAAACCGTGCCCGACGCTTATTTGCGCGAGCGTCTGCACGATCTGGACGACCTGTCGAACAAGATGCTGCGCCTGTTGACGGGCCAGGGCCGCGATACCGGGGCGGAACTGCCCGACAACCCGGTGCTGGTGGCGCGCAATATCGGCCCCGGCGAATTGCTGGAATACGGGCGTTCCCTGCGCGGCGTGGTGCTGGAGGAAGGCTCGGTCGCCAGCCATGCCGCCATTGTCGCCCGCGCCCTGGCCATACCGCTTATCGTCAATGCCAGCCGGATCACCACCGAGGCGCTGAACGGCGATCTGATCCTGGTCGATGGCGATCAGGGCGTGGTGCATCTGCGCCCCGAGGAGACCGTGACCAAGGCGTTCCGCGACAAGATGGCGATGCGGGCGGCAGCACAGGAGCGCTACAGCTCGATCCGCGACAAGCCCGCCGAGACGCTGGATGGCACGGTGATCGGGCTGCATATGAATGCCGGGCTGATGGCCGACCTGCCCTCGCTGCCCTCCTCGGGCGCCGAGGGTGTGGGACTTTTCCGTACCGAGTTGCAGTTCCTGACTCGCAGCACGGTGCCGCGCCGGGGGAGCCTCGCCGCGCTCTATTCGCGGGTGATGGATGCGGCGGGCGGCAAGCGCGTGGCCTTCCGCACGCTCGATATCGGGTCCGACAAGGTGCTGCCCTACATGAAGCCGCAGGACGAGCCCAACCCGGCGCTCGGCTGGCGCGCGATCCGGGTCGGGCTGGACCGCCCCGGCATGATGCGGATGCAGCTACAGGCGATGATCCGCGCCGCCGCTGGCCGCCCGCTGACGGTGATGTTCCCCTTCATCGCGCAGTTGGAGGAGTTCACCGAGGCCCGCAACCACCTGCTGCGCGAATTGGACCGCGAGAAGGCGCTCGGCCATGTCCTGCCCGAAAGCGTCGAGATCGGCGCGATGCTGGAAACGCCCTCGCTCGCCTTCGCGCCGCGCCAGTTCTTCGAGCTGGCCGATTTCATTTCCATCGGCGGCAATGACCTCAAGCAGTTCTTCTTTGCAGCGGACCGCGAGAACGAGCGTGTGCGCCGCCGTTATGACACGCTCAATGTCAGCTTCCTGACCTTCATCGAACAGATCGTGGCCCGCTGCGCCGAGACCGATACCCCGCTCAGCTTCTGCGGCGAGGATGCGGGCCGCCCGATCGAGGCGCTGTGTTTCGCAGCGATGGGCCTGCGCACCCTGTCGATGCGCCCCGCCTCCATCGGCCCGGTGAAAAGCCTGCTGCGCCGTGTCGATCTGCGCGAGGTGCGCAGCGTGATCCATGAGGCGCGCGAGAACGGCGCCCAATCGGTGCGCGAACCGGTGATGGACTGGCTGCGTCAGCAGGGGTGATCCGGCCAGCGCGTCACCGCCCCCGCGACGCCATCCCATTCGCCATGGCCAAGCACACGCTCGGGGTTGGTCGGCGGCGGCATCTCGACGCCCTCAAGCCGGGCAAAACCGAAGCGCTTGTAATAGGGCGCGTCGCCCACCAGCAGCACCCGGCGCCAGCCGAGATCGCCCGCGCGTCCCACGCTGTCATTGATCAGCGCGCCGCCTAACCCCTCGCCCTGCCGGGTCGGGTGGACCGCGACGGGGCCGAGCAAGAGCGCAGGCACCGCGCCCACCCGCACCGGCCAGAAGCGGATCGCGCCTGACAGGATGCCGTCCGCGTCGCGCGCCACGAGGCTGAGCCCGGCCACCCGCGCCACCCCGTCGCGCAGCCGGTAGGAGCTGAGCGCCTCGCGCCCCGGCGCGAAACAGAGGTCGTAAAGCGCCTCGACCTCCCAGAAATCCTCCGGGGTCTCTTCCCCTAGCTGATACAAACCTGCCTCGCCTGCGCTTCGGTTTTCACTGGCATGGCCGATAGCATGGCGTTACCCCGTTGCCAAACCGCAAGCGAAAGGACACGCATTGTTCTATGAACCCAAGGATGGCCACGGCCTGCCGCATAACCCGTTCAACGCGCTGATCACGCCGCGCCCCATCGGCTGGATCTCGACCCGCGGCGCCGATGGCATCGACAACCTGGCCCCCTATTCCTTCTTCAACGGCGTGGCCTATGTGCCGCCGCAGGTCATGTTCGCCTGCACCAGCGGCAAGCCCGACCAGGACGGGGTGAAAGACAGTACGGCCAATATCCAGCAAACCGGCGTCTTCTGCGTCAACGTGGTGGGGGCGGCGCAGGCAGAGGTGATGAACCGCACCTCCGGCCCCTGGGACAAGGGCGTGGACGAGTTCGCCGATGCGGGCATCGCCAAGGCAGAGTGCCGGATGATCGACGCCCCCCGCGTGGCCGATGCCCCCGCCAACATGGAATGCCGCCTGACCCAGATCGTGCAGATCGAGGGCGAGGCCAACACCGTCGTCTTCGGCGAGGTCATCGGCATCCACCTGCGCGACAATTGCCTGGTCGATGGCATTTTCGACGTGACCACCTTCCAGCCCGTCGCCCGCCTCGGTTATCGTGATTTCACCAAGGTGACGGAGCTCTTTTCGATGCAGCGGCCGGGGGAGTGAGGGTCATGGAGCGCATGATCGGCATACTCGGCGGCTCGGGCGTCTATGAGATCGAGGGGCTGGAAGGCGCGGAGTGGACCCGCGTTGACAGCCCCTTCGGCACCCCGTCCGACGCGCTGCTGACCGGCCATCTGGATGGCGTCAAAATGGCCTTCCTGCCGCGTCACGGGCGCGGTCATGTCCACACCCCCTCCTCCGTGCCCTACCGCGCCAATATCGACGCGCTGAAGCGGTTGGGTGTGACCGATCTTGTCTCGGTCTCGGCCTGCGGGTCGTTCCGCGAAGAGATGGCACCGGGCGATTTCGTGCTCGTCGATCAGTTTATCGACCGGACCTTTGCCCGCGAGAAAAGCTTCTTCGGCCCCGGCTGCGTCGCCCATGTCAGCCTCGCGCACCCGACCTGCCCGCATCTGGGCGCTGCCTGTGCAGACGCCGCCCGCAGCGCCGGTGTCACCTTGCATGAAGGCGGCACATATCTGGCGATGGAGGGCCCACAGTTCTCTACCCTCGCGGAATCGAAAATGTATCGCGATGCCTGGGGCGCGGATGTGATCGGCATGACCAACATGCCCGAGGCGAAACTCGCCCGCGAGGCGGAGCTTTGCTATGCCTCGCTCGCCATGATCACCGATTACGACAGCTGGCACGAGGATCACGGCGCGGTGGAGATTTCCGAGATCATCAAGGTGCTGACCGGCAATGCCGCCAAGGCGCGGGAGGTGGTGGGCAGACTGCCTGCCCTGCTGGGACCGACGCGGGACGACTGCCCCGTCGGCTGCAACCGTGCGCTGGAGCACGCCATCATGACCGCGCCGGAGAAACGCGACCCCGATCTGGTGGCGCGGCTGGAGGCGGTGGCGGGGCGCGTGTTGTGACACGTCTTGAGGGCGTGGGTGCAGCGCGCGGGCATGTTCCATATCAGTCTTCGCGTTCACCCGCCCGCAAGCTGCCCTCCTTCGCTGGCTGACTGGCTGGCTGACCCAGGCAACCGAGGACGACCCGACCGCAACACCGATGCGGGCCCCGCGAAAACCGTGCTTGCCCGGACGCCCCCTTTCGGTCCAAACCTTTCGCCATGATCGCCCGGTTCCTCCTGTTCCTCAGCCTCGCCCTGGCCGCCCCTGCCGCAACCGCGCAGGAGTTTATCACCGTGCCGGGCCCGATCAGCGACGAGGCCTTCTACCGCCTCGTCTCCTGCGCGGCGCGACCGGGCGGGGCCTGCGCCAAGCCGCAGATCCGCTGGCCCGAGGCGCGCAGGCTGCACCTCACCGTCGGCATCGCCCAGATCGACAGGGCCTTTCCCAGCTACAAGCTGAACCTCGTCGATGCCGCCATCGACGCCGCCATCGAGGAGATCAACGGCGCCGGGGCCTACCTGCTGCTGGAACGCGTCTACGAGGGCACGCCCGATATCGGCGTCTACCTGTTGCAGACCGCGCAGGGCGGCACCATCACCAGCACCGGCAACCCCGAGATGGACGGCGAGACGCTGGCCGTCGGGCGCGTGGCGATCCGCTCGGTCGGCGGCGACATCCGTTCGGCGACCATCGCCATTTCGCGCGACATCATGCGCCGCGAGATCGCCTCGGTCGTGCTGGAGGAGCTGGTGCAGGCGATGGGGCTACCCACCGATATCCAATCCCCCGCCTATGGCGATTCGATCTTCAACGAGACCGGCAATTCCGTGGTGCGTCTGCTGGGGCAGGATGCCGAGGCGCTGAGGCGGCATTACCCGCGCCCGTGAGATGTCTACCGGCCAGCGCGGGGTCGACCCCGCGCGTCACGCCCGCGCGCCCCGGTGCGGGCATTGACCCGCCCCCGCCCCCGGCACCATGCTGGCGCATCCAAGGAAAGGCGCGCCATGACCCCCGATCTCTGCCGGTTGCTCGATATCGACATCCCCATCCTCTCCGCCCCCATGGGCGGCGCGGCGGGGCCTGACCTTGTGGCCGCCGTCTGCGAGGCGGGCGGCTATGGCACCATCCCGCTCTGGGGCAGGCCGGTTGCGGCGGTCGAGGCCGGGATCGACGCGGTGCGCGCGCGCACGGGCGGCAATTTCGCGGTGAACATCAGGCTCGACCTCCCCCATGACGAGGCGATCAGGGCCTGTATCGACCGTCAGGTCCATGCCGTGTCGCTCTTCTGGGGCCATAGCCCCGCCACCATCGAGGCCGCCAGGCGCGGCGGTCTGACGGTCATGGTCAGCGTCGGCAGCGCCGAGGAGGCGCGCATCGCGGCAGAGGCCGGGGCCGATGTGATCGTGGCCCAAGGGTGGGAGGCGGGCGGCCATGTCTGGGGGCAGGTCGCGACATTGGCGCTGGTCCCTGCCGTGGCGGATGCGGTCAATGTGCCGGTGGTGGCCGCGGGCGGCATCGCCGACGGGCGCGGCATGGCGGCAGCCTTGACGCTTGGGGCGTCGGGCGTCTGGATCGGCACCCGGTTTCTGGCCAGCCGCGAGGCGACGATCCACCCCGACTATCGCGCCCGCATCCTGGCCGCGCCGGAAACCGCGAGCGAATGGTATGGCGACCTCTATGACGGCAACTGGCCCAAGGCGCCGCACCGGGCGCTGGCGAACGCGACCGCGCGGGCGTGGCGCGAGGCCGGGGCCGCCGCGCCGGGCCAGCGTCCGGGGGAAGGCGAGGCGATCGGCCTGGACCCGGGCGGTGCGGCCGTCAGGCGATACCAGAGCTACACGCCCCACCCCGAGACCAGCGGCGATATCGCGGCGATGTCGCTATGGGCGGGGCAAGGCGTGGGACTGGTGCGCGACGTGCAGCCCGCCGCCGAGATCGTGCGCGAGATCCACGAAGAGGCCCGCCGCATCCTGAACGCGGCCCCGGGCCTTCTCGAATAACGCCCGAAAGGGGGCTGGTCATCCCGCGCCATGGCGATATTCTCGCCCCGCATTCCGGCATGGGGATTCGACGAGAAAAGGCCCGACCATGATCAGCCAGAAGACGGTCGCGGACTACATCCGCACGATTCCCGATTTCCCGCATGAGGGGATCCTGTTCCGCGACGTGACGACCCTCTTCCTTGACCCGCGCGGGTTTCGCCTGGCCATCGACCAGTTGCTTGCGCCCTTCGTGGGACGCCGCATCGACAAGGTCGCGGGGCTGGAGGCGCGCGGCTTCATCCTGGGCGGCGCGGTGGCGCATCAGCTATCGGTGGGGTTTGTCCCCATCCGCAAGAAAGGCAAGCTGCCGGGCAAGACCGTCGAACAGGATTACGTGCTGGAATACGGGACCGCCACGGTCGAGATCCACGACGATTGTCTCGCCCCCGGCGAAACCGTGCTGCTGGTCGACGACCTTCTGGCGACGGGCGGCACCGCCGAGGCCGGGATCAAGCTGATCGAGCGTCTCGGGGCGCAGGTCGTGGGCACCGCCTTCGTGGTGGACCTGCCCGATCTGGGCGGTCGGGCCAAGCTGGAGAAGATGGGCCAGAGCGTCCATGCCCTGTGCAGCTTCGAGGGCGATTGAGCCCTACGCGTCAGGCAGCAACGCCCGCAACCGGTCACAGGTCTCCGCCTCGCTGAGCCTGCCATCGTCAAGCCGGTCCCCGTCCAGCGCAATGGCGAAATCCGAGGCCGCCGAGATGCGCCTTGCGCGCGCCGCCCTGGGCGTCTCGATCAGATCGACCCGCGCAGGGTGCCCCGCCTGCCGGGCCCGTCCCGTCACCTCCTGCGCGAAGGCCAGAGAACGGGGGCAGCGCGCGCTGCATTGCACCACCAGGCCGGGGCCGAGCGCCCTGGCCCGTGCGCCCCAGCCCTGCGGCAGCGATGGCAACAGGATCGGCCCATGCAGGATCTTGCCCATCAGCCCGATCTCATCGGCGGTGTCCCCGAACGGGCGATACTCCAGCGCCGCCATGTCTTGCGGATCGGGCAGGCGCGGATGCGGCCCGGTCAGGACCAGCAGCGCGGAGAACCCAAAATAGCGCGCCCAATCCTCCGCCGCCTCGATCAGCAGCGCGGCCCCCTCGGCGTCGCCCGTGTGCAGGCGTTGCACGACGACGCAGCGCTCGGCCCCCTCGATCGGGTGCCACGAGGCCAGACCGCTTGAGAACTCGATCAGGCCGCACGCGGGCGGGCGCAGCATCCGGACCTGCAACCCGTCGTGAAAGCGCGAGATCAGCCAGTCGCGGTCAATCGGCACGGCCCGCCCGGTCAGCGCCTGTTCCACGGCGAAATAACCGGTCCGCTCAAGATTGGGCGGCGAGATGGTGAGTGTCGTGCTGAGCTTGCGGCGCATGTCAAACCCCGAACCGGGGCGGATTCCCCGGTCTGTGCGGTCCAGCCTGCCACCGGCCAGGGGTACAATCTTTGATCTGCCGCAAATTCCCGCGAAAACTGCACCCGCGTTTACCGCCGCTTAACGCGGGACCGCCTAGAAGAGGGGTGTTCGTCACTCACGGACATAGAAAGTTGCTTGCACAACTCGAAGACCCCATGCGCCCTGCCACCCCCGGCAGGGCGCAAACTCTTTCAAGGGCCAGTCAGGGAATGATCACCGCGCCGGGGTTCATGACGCCGCCCGGGTCCAGCGCCCGCTTGATCGCGCGCATCGCGGCCAGCAGTCCCGGGTCGCCATAGCGCTCCTGCTCGGCCAGCTTGATCCGCCCCACGCCATGTTCCGCGCTGATGCTGCCGCCCATCTCATCGACGAGGTCATAGACGCAGGCGCGGATTTCGCCCTTCAGATTGACAAACTCGTCGCGCGAGCGGCCCTTGGGCGGGAACACGTTGTAATGCAGGTTGCCGTCGCCCATATGGCCGAAACTGTTGATCCGGAACGTGCCGATGCGGGCCAGCCGCCTGGGCGCCTCCTCGATGAAATCGGGCACGCGCGTCACCGGCACCGCGATGTCATGGCTGGAGATCGAGCCGATGCGCCGGTTGCCCTCGGGGATCATCTCCCGCAGGGCCCAGAACGCGCGCCGCTGGCGTTCCGACTGGCTGACGACGCCATCGCTGACCAGCCCCGCCTCCAGCGCCGCCTCGAAAAGCCCCGCCAGGGCCTCCTCCGCGCCGCCCGGCGTGCCCATCAGCCCCAGGTCGACCAAGCACATCCAGTCGGGCCGCGCATCGGCAAAAGGCTGGCGGATGTCGATGCCGGTCTCGGCCATGAAGTCCAGCCCCGTGCCGCTGATCAGCTCGAAACCCGACAGAACCTCGCCCACCCGACCGCGCGCCAGCGCCAGCAGGTCCAGCGCCGCCGCGGGGCTGTCGACGACGAAAAACGCCGCCGCCTGATCCGTGGGCCGCGCCATCAGTTTCAGCGTGGCCGCCGTGATCACGCCGAGCGAGCCCTCGGCGCCAATCAGCAGGTTGCGCAGATCGTAGCCCAGGTTGTTCTTGCGCAAGCCCGTGAGCCCGTCATAGACGCGGCCATCGGGCAGCACCGCCTCCAGCCCCAGGCACAGATCGCGCGCATTGCCGTAGCGGATCACGTTGACCCCGCCCGCGTTGGTCGCCAGCAAGCCGCCGATCCGGGCCGAGCCCTGGCTGGCGAGGCTGAGCGGAAAGAGCATCCCCGCCGCCTCTGCCGCGCCCTGCACGTCGGCCAGGATCGCGCCCGCCCCGACCTCTATCACCGCACCGGCCGGATCGACCGAGCGGATCTGGCTCATGCGTTCCAGCGACAGGACCAGCGGCGCGGACAATTCCGGCGCGACCTGGCCCGAAACCAGCCCGGTGCCGCCCGAATAGGGAATGACCCCGACCCCCGCCTGCCCCGCCGCGCGGATGATCGTCGAGACCTCGCATGTGCTTGCCGGGGCCAGCACCAGTCCCGGCGTTCCGAAGCTCTGCCCGCGCGGCTCCTCGCCGTAGCGCGACGCGGGGTCGCGGAAGGCGGCAGCGGGCAGGAGGCTGCGCAGATGGGCTTCAAATTCCGGCGTGACGGGGTTGGGCATCGCGTATCCCTCGGGTGGTCTTTCGGCAGGGCTCAGCCCGCATCGGTGCGCCCCCGCCTGTCGGCGCGCAGCATGGCGTAAAGCACGTGGTTGCGCCAGCGCCCGCCGATCTGCAGGTAGCTCTGCGCGACGCCTTCATATTTGAACCCGGCCTTTTCCAGCACCCCGCGCGAGGCGATGTTTTCCGGCAGGCAGGCGGCCTCCAGCCGGCTCAGGTCCAGTTCGCGGAAAGCATAATGGCCGATCGCCTGGATCGCCTCCAGCATATAGCCCTGCCGCGTGTGGCCCTGCCCGATCCAGTAGCCAAGCGTGCCCGCCTGCGCAGGCCCGCGCCGGATATTGTCCAGCGTGATCGCGCCAAGCAGCGTGTCATCCGAGCGCCGGATCAGGAAGAGCGGCAACGCCGTGCCCTGCGCCACCGACCGCTGCGCCCAGTAAACCCGGTTGGTAAAGCTCTTTCGGGTCAGATGGTCGCCGGCCCAGACAGGTTCCCAGGGTTGCAGGAACTCGGCGGAACTGTCGCGCAGCCAGGACCAGGCGCGGAAATCGGAATGGACCGGCAGGCGCAGGCTGAGCCTCTCCGTCTCGATCCGGACTTTCTTTCGGCGGGCAATCATCAGGCGGCCAGACGCTCCACCAATCGCCCGAGGCTGGGGCCACCCGCGACGGGGCCGTAAAGCGCCAGCGCCGCCTGCCCCGAGCCGACCATCTGGCCCGCGAAATCGCGCAGACCGGCGGCATCCACAGCGTCGATGCGCGCGATGGTTTCCTCCAGCGGCGGCACCCGGTTCCAGATCGCCACCAGCCGGGCCAGCCTTTCGGCGCGCGCGGACGGGCTTTCCAGCCCCATCAGCATCCCCGCCTTCATCTGCGCCCGCGCCCGGTCGATCTCGGCCTGGCTGAGGCTGTCGACGCTGCGCCGGACCTCCTCGATGGTGAGGTCCGCCAGCCCGGCAAGGTCTTCCTCGCCGGTGCCCGCATAGATCGTCATCAGCCCGGTATCGGCATAGCTGCCGACCTGGGAATAGATCGTGTAGCACAGGCCGCGGCGTTCGCGCAGTTCCTGGAACAGGCGCGAGGACATGCCGCCGCCAAGCGCCGTGGCATAGATCTGCGCCGTGTAGATATCGTCCGAGCGGTAGCCAGGCGCCTCCAGCGCAAGGGTGAAATGCGCCTGCTCCAACTGCTTGACCTCGCGCCGCTCGCCGCCCCGGAAGCGGCCCGGATCGGCCTGGCTGACGGGGCTGGCGGGCAGGTGACCGAAGGCCGCCTCGGCCAGCCGCACGATTTCATCATGATCGACCGCGCCCGCTGCCGACAGGATCATCTGCCCCGGCCCGTAATGCTGCGCGACAAAGCCTTCCAGGTTGGCGCGGTCGAAACTGCGCACCCGTTCGGCGGGGCCCAGGATGGTGCGGCCAAGCGCCTGTTCAGGATAGGCGACCTCCTGCAACCAGTCGAAGATGATGTCGTCTGGCGTGTCCAGCGATTGCCCGATCTCCTGCAAGATCACGCCGCGCTCCACCTCGATCTCGCGGGCGTCAAAGGCGGGGTTCAGCAATATATCCGAGATCAGATCCAGGGCCAGCGGCACGTCGTCCTTGAGGACGCGCGCGTAATAGGCCGTCACCTCGCGGCTGGTATAGGCGTTGATATAGCCCCCCACATCCTCGATCTCCTCGGCGATCTGGAGCGCCGAACGCCGCCTGGTGCCCTTGAAGGCCATATGCTCCAGGAAATGCGCGATGCCGTTCTGTTCGACCCGCTCATGCCGCCCGCCCGCATTGACCCAGATGCCAAGCGCCGCCGATTGCAGCCCCGGCATGGTTTCGGTCACGACGCGCAACCCGTTGGAAAGGGTATGGATCTGGACACTCACGCGCTGCGGCCCTCCCGGATGATTTCCTGCAGGGCGCCCAGGTCGTCCTCGACCCGCGTCATGCGCTCCTCGCGCTCAAAAAGATCGGCCATGCGTGGCGGCAGGCCGGGGCGGATGCCGCTGGCCTCCTCCACCGCGTCGGGGAACTTCGCGGGATGCGCCGTGGCGAGCGTGATCATCGGTGTCGCGCCCAGGTGATCCTCGGCCACATGCACGCCGACTGCTGAATGCGGGCAGAGAAGCTCGCCCATCTCCGCCTTGGCGCGTTTGATCGTCGCCATCGTCTCATCCTCCGAGGCGCGGCCCGAGGCGAACTGCCCCCGCAGCCGCTCCAACGCGCCCTGGCTGATCCTGAAGCCGCCTTGCGTCTTCAACTCCTCCATCAGTTGCGCCACCGCGCCGCCATCGCGGTCATAAACATCGAACAGCACCCGCTCGAAATTCGAGCTGACCTGGATATCCATCGACGGGCTGATCGAGGGCGTGACGCCTTGCGTCTCGTATGCCCCGCCGGAAATCGCCCGGTGCAGGATGTCGTTCTGGTTGGTCGCAATGACCAGCTTCTCGATCGGCAACCCCATCCGGCGCGCGATATAGCCCGCGAAGATGTCGCCGAAATTCCCCGTGGGCACGGTGAAGCTGACGGGACGATGCGGCGCGCCCAAGGATACGGCGGCGGTGAAGTAATAGACCACCTGCGCCAGCACCCGCGCCCAGTTGATGCTGTTCACGCCGGCCAGCCGCACCTCGTCGCGGAAAGCATGGTCGTTGAACATGTCCTTGAGCCGCGCCTGGCAGGTGTCGAAATCGCCGGTGACCGCCAGCGCATGGGCGTTGGCCTCGGAAACCGTCGTCATCTGGCGGCGCTGCACCTCGCTCACGCGGCCAAGCGGATACATGATGAATACATCGACCGCATCGAGGCCGCGGAACGCCTCCATCGCCGCCGAGCCGGTATCGCCCGAGGTCGCGCCCACGATGGTCACGCGGCGGCCCGAGCGCGTCAGCGAAGCCTCGAACAATTGCCCGATCAGCTGCATCGCGAAATCCTTGAACGCGAGCGTCGGCCCGTGGAACAGTTCCAGCAGGTGGTGCCCTGCCCCGAGTTGCACCAGCGGCGCCCGGGCGGCATGGCCGAAGCCTGCATAGGCGCGCGCGATGATGTCCGCGAACTCTGCATCGGTGAAGGCGTCCCCGATAAAGGGCCGCATGACCCGGAACGCGACCTCCTCGTAGCTCAGCCCGGCCAAAGCCGCGATGTCATCTGCGGCCATCACCGGGATCTCGGCAGGCACGTAGAGCCCGCCATCGCCCGCAAGCCCGGTCAGCATCGCCTCTTCAAAGCTGAGATCGGGGGCGCCCCCCCGCGTCGAGATATAGCGCATATCGGATGTGCCTTCAGTTGGATGTTCTGCTGATACGCCAGACAAGAAACCCTGTCATCCCCATCCACACGAATGCGAGCAAAAACCAGGTCACGGCATAGCCCAGGTGGTCGTTCGGAATACCCGAGGCATCGACGGGAAAGACGGTCACCCAATCCATGCCTTGCGGCGCCTCTCGGGCCACGATTAGCACCGGTTCGGTCTCCAGCTCCGCCGCCATCGCGGGCAGGTCGCGGGCAAACCACAGGCCTGCGTCCTGGTCCGGCGCGGGCGTGAACCCATCCACCTCGTCGGGCCAGTAGAGGTTGCCGACGATCTCCGCCGGTCCGCCGGGCCGCGCCCGATCCCGCGCGTTCGGATGCACGAAGCCGAGATCGACCAGAACCCGCCGCCCTCCGGCGGTCTCGAAGGCGCGGATGATGCGATAGACCGGCCCCGCCTGGCGCAGCGAGGCCAGCACCACGATCTCGCCCTCCAGCACCCGGCCCGCGACGGCCACCGGCAGATACCGGTCGCGCGCGTCCTCGGGCGCCACCGGCAATGCCACCGGCTCGGCGGCGATCCCCGCCGCGATCTCGGCCAGCACGGCCTCTTTCCAGGCCAGCCGCTCGACCTGCCAAACCCCGAGCGCGATCAACACGCCCGCGCCCACCAGCCCGAACAGCAGTGCCATGACAATACGCTTCGACATGATCCCCTACCCGAAAGAGAAAAGGGCCAACCGCAAAGCCAGCCCTTCATCCCGCATTAAGGTTAACGCGCGCCCCCGAAAAGGAAGGCGCTCCCTTCCCTTCTTTGTTCCGCAAATATCCCCGCCGGAGGCTTCCGGACAGACAGGCCGGGGACACGTCATGCAAGGCCGGGCACGGACGGCGACAGGCCCCCGCCCTACTGCCCCCAGATATAGACCGCGAAGAACAGGAACAGCCAGACCACGTCGACGAAGTGCCAATACCATGCAGCAGCCTCGAAGCCCGCATGTTGCTGCGGCGTGAAATCGCCCCGGATGGCGCGGAACAGGCACACGGTCAGGAAGATCGTGCCGATGATCACATGCGCGCCGTGGAAACCCGTCGCCATGAAGAAGGCCCCATAGAAGATGTCGCCGCCGAAGGACCAGCCTTCAAATGCCAGAAGCTCCCAGTACTCATAGGCCTGAAGGCCGGTAAAGAACACGCCCAGGAGAATCCCGATGGCCAGCCCCGCGATCAGGTCGCGGCGGTTGTTCTCATGCACCAGCGCATGGTGCGCCCAGGTGATCGCACAGCCCGACAGAAGCAGCACCAGCGTGTTGATCAGCGGCAGGTTGAAGGCATCGACGGCGTGGATCTCGGGGGGGACATAGACGGTGCCCGGAAAGGTATCCATCGGGTAGAGCGCCTGTTTGAAAAACGCCCAGAACCAGGCCGCGAAGAACATGATCTCCGAGATGATGAACAGGATGAAGCCATAGCGCAACCCGATGCGGACCACGGGCGTGTGATCGACACCGCCATTGCCCTCGGCGACCATGTCCTGCCACCAGCCGAACATGACGTAAAGCACGCCGACGAACCCGATCAGGAACAGCCAGGGCCCGCCCGGCAGCTCGACCGAGCCAAAGAAGGTGGTGAACCCGCCCGAGATCCAGGCAACGGCCCCGAACAGCATCAGGAAAGCCGCGGTCGCCCCGAGGAACGGGTAAACCGATGGCGGCAGGATATGATAATCGTGGTTCTTGGCATGGGCCATGGTGCGTGGTCCTCTGGGTGGTCTATTCACTGGTGCCGTCTACCGCGGCAAGGTCATTGTCATCGGGCAGGTCCAACACGTGGAAAGTGTAGGACAGGGTTATGGCCTGGACATAGCTGGCCTCTGGGTCATCCACGATGTCCGGATCGATATAGAATGTCACCGGCATCTCGACGCTTTCGCCGGGTTCCAGAACCTGCTCGGTAAAGCAGAAACAGGCGATCTTGGAGAAATAGAGCCCCGCGGTGAAGGGCGTCACGTTGTAGCTGGCCGTGCCCGCGATGGTGCGGTCGGTCGGGTTGGTGGCGGTAAAGAAGGCCATGCCGGTTTCGCCGATGCGGATCTCCATCGGTTCGTCGGGGGGCTCGAACTCCCAGGCCATCCCCTCGGCCAGCGACGCGTCGAAGCGCACCAGCATGGTCCGGTCGAGAATCTCATCGCTGGCGGTATCGGAGGTGGAGGTTGTCCCGCCATACCCCGTCACGCGACAGAAGAGGTCATAGAGTGGGACCGAGGCAAACCCCAACCCGCCCATGACAAAGACCACCCCCAGTAGGGACCAGACCGTCCTGGCATTGCCGCCCCGCGCGCTCATTCGGTGTCCTCCACGGTCAGCGAAGGGCGCACGGCATGGTCGAAGCCCTCCAGGGTGCCGCCATTTCGGAGCTTCGAGATGGTCAGGAAGAAGACCAGCCCGACAAACCCCAGCAGGCACAGCGCCACGCCGAGGTTGCGGCCAAAGCGGCGCTGGTGGATCTCGTGGGTCTCGGTGATCGGCATATTACCAGCCTCCCATATTATACGCACGGAGGCCAGACTGGGCCAGCAGCGCGCCGAAATGAACGAACAGATAGAGCAGCGAGAAGCGGAAGAGCCGCCGCTCGGCCCCGTAGGCGTCGGCGCGGGCGGCGTCCTCGTCGCGCTGCCAGACACGCCACGCGCCCCGCACGAAGAGCGCGTTCAGCATCAATGCCGCCGCCATGTAGAGCGGCCCGCCGATCGAGGTCAGGCCAAGCCCAAGCGCCACCGGGACCAGCAGGGCCGTATAGATCAGGATCATCCGGCGCGTGTAGGGGCGGCCATGGGTGACGGTCAGCATCGGCACATGGGCCTTGTCGTAATCGGATTTCATGAACAGCGCCAGGGCCCAGAAATGCGGCGGCGTCCACATGAAGATCAGCGCGAACATCAGCACCGACTCGATGGCCACGCCGCCCGTCGCCACGGCCCATCCGATCATCGGGGGAAACGCACCGGCGGCGCCGCCGATGACGATATTCTGCGGCGTCCAGCGCTTCAGCCACATGGTGTAGATGACGGCGTAGAAGAAGATCGTGAAGGCCAGGAACCCGGCGGCGAACCAGTTCGCGGCCAGCCCCAGCATCGCCACCGACAGCGCCGACAGCCACAACCCGAGGCTCAGCGCCTCGCCGGGGGCGACCTTGCCCGAGGGGATCGGCCGCGATTGTGTCCGCTTCATGACCCGGTCGATATCGGCGTCATACCACATGTTCAGCGCCCCCGAGGCTCCGCCGCCCAGCGCGATGAACAGGATCGCGGCAAAGCCCACAACGGGCGGCACGCCAACGGGGGCGACCATCAGGCCGACAAAGGCCGTGAACACCACCAGCGACATGACCCGGGGCTTGAGCAGCGCGACATAGTCGCCGAACTGCGCCTCCTGGTCCTGCGTGCTCGTATTTGCGGTAGCGTCGCTCATGCGCGGGGCGTCCTTCGCGGGGTTGGGCGGATCAGGTCCGGGGAACAAGGCCCCCCGGACCGGCGGTCATTCGGCGGCGGCCAGTTCGATATCGCCCAGGATGGTGCCGTTCATCAGCCCGGCGAAATCGGTGCCGCCGGTGCCCAGCCAGGCCTCGTATTCTTCGGGCGTGACAGCCATGACGGTGATCGGCATGAAGGCATGGTCCAGCCCGCAGAGCTCGGAACATTGCCCGAAATAGATGCCTTCCATGCCCGGCTCGACGTTGAACCACAGTTCGGCCAGGCGGCCCGGAACGCCGTCCTGCTTCACGCCAAAGGCGGGGATGGTCCAGGAATGGATCACGTCCGATGCGGTCACCTGCACCACGATGTCCTGGCCCGTCGGCACCACCACGGCGGTGTCGGTGGCCAGGCGGTATTCATCCTGGCTGTAGCCGTACTCCTCAAGCTCGTCGCGTTGCAGCATGAAGCTGGAAAACTCGATGTCGGTGCCGGGGTATTCGTAGCTCCAGTTCCACTGGTTGCCGGTCGCCTTGATGACCACGTCGCCCTCGGGGATCTCCTGCTGGTTGAACAGGACGGGCAGCGAAAACGCCCCGATGAAGACCAGGATGGCCAGCGGCACGAGCGTCCAGGTGACCTCGATCGGCGTGTTGTGGCTGAAGCTGGCGGGGGTCGGGTTCGACCGCGCGTTGTGGCGCAGGATGACCCAGGCCAGCAGGCCGCAGACAAAGACCACGATGATGGCGCTGATCCACAGAAGCAGGTTGTCGAGGAAATGGATCTGCTCGGCCAGACCGGTGGCGGCGGGCTGAAAGCCGGTGCCGCCGGCTTCGGGCGCGCCGATGATTTCAAGCCCCTCGGGCGCGGTCTGCGCGACGGCGGCACGAGTGGCAAGAGTGGCAAGAGTGGCAGTCACTGCGGCGACAGCGCCGTTCATTTTGTTGAAAAGATCCATTCGCTTTCGTCCTGTCCTTGGCGGGAACGCCCCCTTGGCCCAAACCGGCCCCGTTGCGTGTTCGTCGTGATGAACCATATAGAGGGGTTCAAGGCAAGGCAGTGGTGAAAAATGTCTCACCCCCGCTTTTGTTGATCCAGATCATTTCAGACACCCATCCGAGGTCAAGTTCAGATGTCAGATAGCCCCGCCTTCCGCCCTTTCCAGACCCAGTTGGACCTCGATGCCAGTCTGGCGCTCCTGCGCGAGGCCACCGACGGGGCCGATGACGGTGAACTGTTCCTCGAACGCAGGCGTGCCGAAATGCTGCTCTTCGACGATGGCCGCGTGAAAACAGCCAGTTACGACGCCTCCGAAGGCTTCGGGCTGCGCGCGGTGCGCGGCGAGGTGGCGGGCTATGCCCATGCCACCGAGATCTCCGAGGCCGCCCTGCGCCGCGCCGTCGAAACCGCGCGCCTGGCGGTGGGCGATGGCGGCGGCACCTGGGCGGCGGGGCCCGCGGCGACGAATCACCGCCTCTATACCGATACCGACCCGATGGCAGGCGCGGGCTTTGCCGCCAAGCTGGATATCCTGCGCGAGATCGACGCCTTCGCCCGTGCGCTTGACCGCCGCGTCGTCCAGGTCTCGGCCAGCCTTGCCGCCAGCCACCAGGAGGTGGAGATCCTGCGCCCCGACGGCCTGCACGTCAGCGATGCGCGCCCCATGGTGCGGGCCAATGTCTCGGTCATCGTCGAGGAGAACGGCCGCCGCGAAAGCGGCAACGCGGGCGGTGGCGGCAGGATCGAGCTTGGCGACTGGCTGCAGGCGGAAAGCTGGCAGGCGCTGGCGCGCGAGGCGCTGCGCATCGCATTGGTCAATCTGGGCGCGGTCGCCGCGCCCGCGGGCATCATGGACGTGGCGCTTGGCCCCGGCTGGCCCGGCATCTTGCTGCACGAGGCCGTGGGCCACGGGCTGGAGGGCGATTTCAACCGCAAGGGAACCAGCGCATTCGCCGGTCTGATGGGCAAACAGGTCGCGGCCAAGGGCGTCACCGTGCTGGATGACGGCACCATCCCCGACCGGCGCGGCTCGCTCTCGGTCGATGACGAGGGCACGCCGTCCTCCAGGACCACGCTGATCGAGGATGGCGTGCTGGTGGGCTTCATGCAGGACCGCCAGAACGCCCGCCTGATGGGGGTGCCCGCCACCGGCAATGGCCGCCGCGAAAGCCACGCCCACGCACCCATGCCGCGCATGACCAACACCTACATGTTGGGCGGCGCGGCCAGCCCCGGCGATATTGTTTCCGAGGTCAAGGACGGCATCTACGCGGTCGGTTTCGGCGGCGGCCAGGTCGATATCACCAATGGCAAGTTCGTGTTCTCCTGCACCGAGGCCTACCGTGTGCAGGACGGCAAGGTGGGTGCCCCGGTCAAGGGCGCGACGCTGATCGGGGACGGCGCGACCGCCCTTCAGAAAATCCGCGCGATCGGCAATGACATGGCGCTCGATCCCGGCATGGGCACCTGCGGCAAGGCCGGTCAATGGGTGCCGGTGGGCGTGGGCCAGCCGACCCTGCTGATCGGCGGGCTGACGGTCGGCGGGTCTGCGGCGTGAGGCGGCGCGTCGACGCGCCGCACAGGCCGGGCATCGACGCCCGGCAGCCCCGCCAGGATCTCTGGCCAAACCGCGCCACATCCTGTTGTCTCGCCCCATGACCCATCCCATCCGCCCCGCCACACCCGCAGACATCCCCGCCCTCACCGAGATCTGGTATCAGGGCTGGCACGAGGCCCATGCCGCCGACGTGCCCGCCGCCCTGACCGCGCTGCGCACGCGCGACGATTTCACCCGCCGCCTGATCGGCTTAGACGCGGGCCTGCGCGCGGGCGGCCCCGACGGCGCGCCGCTTGGTTTCGTGGCGTTGAAACCGGACGAGATCAACCAGCTCTACGTCGCGCCGCCCGCGCGCGGCACCGGGCTGGCGGCGGCGCTGATGGCCGATGCCGAGGCGCGGCTGGCAGCGGGCGGCACGCCCATCGCGCGGCTCGATTGCGGGTTGGGCAACCATGCCGCCGCGCGATTCTATGCGCGCCAGGGCTGGCGTGAGGAGGGCGTGATCGAGGTCATGCTGGACACTTCCGACGGCCCCTTCCCCCTGCCCGTGCGCCGCTTCACCAAGCGCCTTTCACAGTAATCCTGCCCGTAAACGCGCTGTTAACCAGTGGCACCCTAGCGTCGGGGCCATGTTCGAGGATGATGCACCCGGATTCGACGAGGCAGCCGTTGCCTATACCGCCCGCCCCGCAGGCGACGGCGCGGAACGGCTGGCACGTCTGCGCCTGATCCGATCGCGCCGCGTCGGCCCCGCCACCTATCGCCGCCTGATGGCGGAGCACGGGCACGCAACCGCCGCGCTGGACGCCCTTCCGCAGATCGCGCAGGCCGCCGGTGTCGACAGCTACACCGCCTGTCCCGAGGGCGTTGCACTGGCCGAGGTTCGCGCGGCCAGACGCGCAGGCGCCCGGATGCTCAGCCTGGGCGATCCGACCTATCCCGCAGCACTTTGCGACCTCACCGATGCGCCGCCCGTCCTCTGGGCGCTTGGCGACACCGATCTGCTGACCCGCCCGATGATCGCGATGGTCGGCACCCGCAACGCCTCGTCGCTCGGGGCGCGGATGGCGACGCGGCTGGCCGCTGACCTGGCCGCGGCGGGCTATGTCATCGTCTCGGGCCTCGCGCGCGGCATCGACACGCTGGCGCATAAGGCGGCGCTGAAGACCGGCACCATCGCGGTGCAGGCGGGCGGGCTCGACGTGGTTTACCCCGCCGAGAACACCGACCTGGCGGCGGATATCGCCAAATCCGGCCTGCGCCTCTCCGAACAGGCCTTCGGGATGGAGGCGCAGGCGCGCCATTTCCCGCGCCGCAACCGCATCGTCTCAGGCCTTGCCCTCGGCGTCGTGGTGGTGGAGGCGGCGGCGCGCTCCGGCAGCCTGATCACGGCGAAGAACGCGCTCGACCAGGGGCGCGAGGTGCTGGCGGTGCCGGGCCACCCGATGGATACCCGCGCCTCGGGCTGCAACCTGCTGCTGCGCGACGGCGCGACGCTGGTGCGCGGCGCCGAGGACGTGATCGAGGCGCTTGGCCCCCCCGCGCCGCAACAGGCCCGGATGCAGGTGCAGGAGCCGCCCGCCCCTCCGCCGCAACCCCAGCGCCCCTGGCGCGACCACGCCGCGCTGCACCGCCAGATCCTGGGTCAGCTTGGCCCCGCTCCGGTCTCGGAGGATCAGCTGTTGCGCGACCTGGGCGTCAGCACGGGCGAGGCTGCGCCGATGCTGGCCGCGCTGGAACTGGACGGAGAGATCACCCGCCAACCCGGCGGGCTGATCTCGATCGGCGCACCGCGCGGTTAGCCGCTCCTCGGGCCTGCGGCCCTCCTCGCCCATTCCCGCCACCTCGGTCCCCTTTTTCCGATCACGCATTGACAAGCGCGGGTGAGGCACCACATGTTCGCCCGCCACCCAAGCGCCGTTATCTGAAGGTTCATGAATGCCCGTCGTCGTCGTCGAATCCCCTGCCAAAGCCAAGACAATCAACAAATATCTCGGCTCCGACTACACGGTGCTGGCCTCCTACGGCCATGTGCGCGACCTGCCCCCCAAGGACGGATCGGTCGACACCGAGAACGGGTTCGAGATGAAATGGGAGGTCGGCGCCGACAGCCGAAAGCACGTCAAGGCCATCGCCGATGCGCTGAAGGACGACAACAACCTGATCCTCGCCACCGACCCCGACCGCGAGGGCGAGGCGATCAGCTGGCACCTGGAAGAGGCGCTGCGCAAAAGGAAGGCGATCAGGAAGGACACGCCGGTGTCCCGCGTCGTCTTCAACGCGATCACCAAATCCGCCGTGACCGAGGCGATGAAGAACCCGCGCGAGGTCGATGCGCCGCTGGTCGAGGCCTACCTGGCCCGCCGCGCGCTGGATTATCTCGTCGGTTTCAACCTCTCTCCGGTCCTCTGGCGCAAGCTGCCGGGGGCGAAATCGGCAGGCCGGGTGCAATCGGTCTGCCTGCGCCTGATCGTCGAACGCGAGATGGAGATCGAGGCCTTCAACCCGCGCGAATACTGGTCCGTCAAGGCGGTGCTGGAAACCCCGCGCGGGAAACGCTTCGAGGCGCGGCTGACCACGCTTGGCGGAAAAAAACTGGACCGTTTCGACCTGGAAACCGCCGCCGCTGCCGGTCTGGCGGTCAAGGCTGTCGCCTCGCGCGCGCTCAGCGCCGTGCGGGTCGAGGCCAGGCCCGGCACCCGCAACCCGTCGGCGCCCTTCATGACCTCGACCCTGCAACAGGAGGCGAGTCGCAAATTCGGCTTCGGCGCGCGCCAGACCATGAGCACCGCGCAGCGGCTCTATGAGGCGGGTCACATCACCTATATGCGGACCGACGGCATCGACATGGCGCCCGAGGCGGTGAGTGCCGCGCGCGACACGATCGGCACGCTTTACGGCGCCAATTACGTGCCGGACAAGCCGCGCCTCTACAAGAACAAGGCCAAGAACGCGCAGGAGGCGCATGAATGCGTGCGCCCGACCGACATGTCGCTGACACCCGACAAGATCAAGCTGAGCGAACCCGACCAGCGCAAGCTCTATGAGCTGATCTGGAAACGTACCATCGCCAGCCAGATGGAATCGGTCCGGCTGGAACGCACCACCGTCGATATCGCCGATGACAGCGGCGAGGTCGCCCTGCGCGCCACCGGCCAGGTGATCAATTTCGACGGCTTCCTGAAGGTCTACGAGGAAGGCCGCGACGATGACGAGGGCGAAGACAGCGCCCGCCTGCCCCAGATCGACGAGGGCGACGCGTTGAAGCCGGTTACGGGCGCGCTGGAGGCGGAATGGACAAAACTGTCAGAAAAAGCGGACAAACCTGTCACGAGATCGGAAGGCGCGCGCGCCAATGACGCCGCGATCCTCAGCACATCCGGCGCAGTCCTCGGGCTCCAGCACCACACCCAGCCGCCGCCGCGCTACACCGAGGCGACACTGGTCAAGCGGATGGAGGAACTGGGTATCGGGCGACCCTCGACCTATGCCTCGATCGTGACCACGATCCAGGACCGCGAATATGTCACCAAGGACAAGAACCGGTTGATTCCAGAGGATAAGGGGCGGATCGTCACCATCTTTCTGCTGAATTTCTTCCGCAAGTATGTGGGCTATGAATTCACCGCCAACCTGGAGGAGGAGCTTGACGATGTCTCCGCCGGGGATCGCGATTACAAGCAGGTGCTGGCCCAGTTCTGGCGCGACTTTTCCGCCGCGATTTCAGAGACATCCGAGCTGCGGATCACCGAAGTCCTGGACAAGCTGGACGCAGCGCTCGCGCCGCAACTCTACCCCCCGCGCGAGGACGGCTCGGACCCGCGCATCTGCCCGCTTTGCGGCACCGGCAAACTGCATCTCAAGACCTCGAAAACCGGCGGCTTCGTGGGCTGCGGCAACTACCCGGAATGTCGTTACACCCGGCCCATCGGCGGCGATCCGGAAAACCTGACCGGTGACAAGGTGTTGGGCGAGGATGGTGAGGATGTGATCACCCTGCGCTCGGGCCGGTTCGGGCCATACGTGCAGCGTGGCGAGGCGACGGAAGAGAACAAGAAACCGCCCCGCGCCTCGCTTCCGAAAGGCTGGCGGCCCGAGGATATGGACCTGGAAAAGGCGCTGACGCTGCTGTCTCTGCCGCGCCAGATCGGCCCGCACCCCGAGGATGGCGAACCGGTCGAGGCGGGCATCGGACGCTACGGGCCTTTCGTCAAGCATGGCCGCATCTACGCCAACCTGCCCGAGGTCGAGGAGGTCTTTACCGTCGGCATGAACCGCGCGGTGGAGCTTATTGCCGAGAAAGCCGCCAAGCGCGGCGGCGGACGGGCGGCGGCCAAGCCGTTGAAGGAATTGGGAGAGCATCCCGAGAAGGGTGGCCCCGTCAACGTGATGGAAGGGCGCTACGGGCCGTATGTGAAATGGGAGAAGGTCAACGCGACGATCCCGAAGGGCACGGAGCCCGCGGATGTCACGATGGAGATGGCCGTGCAACTGATCAAGGAACGCGCGGCCAAGGGCGGCAAGACGAAGACGGCGCGCAAGAAGAAGGCGTCGTAGGTTTTCTCACGGGCGGTGTCGAATTGCTTCGCAATCCGATCCGCCGGAGCTCTGCCCGTCGCCGTCGCCAGTGGTTTCTCGAACCAATGGCGCAACCACTGGCAACTCGCTCGGACCAATGGCTCAGCAATGACGACTCCGAGGTATTTTCAGCAAAATGAAAGTAAAGTCGGCCGGAGTTCGGTCCTTTTTCGCGAGAATGTCAGATGGGAGAAGTTCTCGAAGACAGGCGAGACCAGCCCCGCCCATCTTGATCTTTCCGCGCCCGTGTCCGACATGGCCCCTACAACAGCCCGCACGAGGACCCAGATGACCGACATTGCCCCCCTGACGCCGCGCCCCGAGGTGATGGAGTTCCTGCTGACCCGCCGCTCGCGCCCCGCCAAGACACTGACCGGGCCGGTGCCAGATCGGCAGACGGTCGAGACGCTGCTCCGTGCCGCCGCCCGCAGCCCTGATCACGGCAAGCTGGAACCGTGGCGCTTTATCGTGCTGGAGCGGGCGGCCTGCACGCGGCTGGCAGAGCTGACCGCGACGCGGGGGGCCGAGGCCGGGTTGGATGCTGAAAAGGTCGAGAAATCGCGCCGCAGCTTTGCCGATGCGCATCTGGTCGTCGCGGTCATCGCGTCTCCGGTTGAGGCCGAAAAGGTGCCGGAGGTCGAGCAAATCCTCTCTGCCGGCGCGGTCTGCCTGGCGCTGGTCAATGCGGCGCTGGCCAGCGGATGGGGCGCCAACTGGCTGACTGGCTGGATGGCGATGGACCGGGGGTTCCTGAGCCAGGGCCTGACGCTGGAGGCGCATGAATTCGTCGCGGGCTTCATCCACCTGGGCACGGAAACCGCCCTGCCCCCGGAACGCCCGCGCCCCGACCTCGACCGCATCACCACCTGGGTGACGGAATGATCCTGACCGATTTCCTGCGCGCGCTGCGGCAATTGCCCGACCCGCGCTTTGCCTCTGTCCTCCTGACCGGGCTGGCGCTGACCGTGGCGCTGCTTGTCGGGATCTACTGGCTGGTCGCGCTGCTGATCGGCTGGCTGTTGCCCGAGACCCTCACCCTGCCCTGGATCGGCGAGATCGGCGGCATTGGCACCGCCGCGGGGTGGGCCGCCGTGCCGGTGATGCTGCTCGCCTCGATCTTCCTGATGATCCCGGTCGCCTCGGCCTTCACCGGCATTTTCCTCGACCGGATCGCCGATGCGGTGGAGGATCGGCATTACCCCACACTGCCGCCCGCGCGCCACCAGGGGCTGGCCGAGGGGCTGGTGGACTCGGCGCGGTTTCTCGGGCTGCTGGTGGCCGTCAACCTCGTCGCGCTGATCGCCTATATTTTTCTTGCCCCGCTTGCGCCGCTGATCTTCTGGGGCGTGAACGGCATTCTCCTGGGCCGCGAATACGCACAACTTGTGGCGTTGCGGCGGATGCCGCCCACTGAGGCCCGCCGCTTTCGCAAGCGTCACCGGGTGCAGATCTTCGCCGCGGGTGTGCTGATGGCGGTGCCGCTGACGATCCCGGTGATCAACCTTCTGGTGCCGATCCTGGGGGCCGCCACCTTCACGCATCTCTATCACCGGCTGAACCGGAATTAGCGATCCCGCCCGCCGAAACGGTGGTAGAGGTCGAAATCGTCCATCGTGATCCAACTGCTCAGGATCGCGCCGACGATCACCAGCCACAGGACCAGCGCGATGATCGAGGTCAGGATGAACTTGCGCTTGAGGCGGGGCTCTACCGGGCTGGAGCCCATCGTGCCGCGCACCCGCGATCCGGCCTCGTCCTGGGTCGTCAGGTTCAGCGGCAGGATCACGAAAAGCGTCATGAACCAGATCACGGCCAGAAGCGCGATGGCGGAGAAGATCGACATCACACCTGCTCCAATTCGACCAGCGTGCCGGTGAAATCCTTGGGATGCAGGAACAGCACCGGCTTGCCATGCGCGCCGATCCTGGGCTCGCCGGTGCCAAGGACACGTGCGCCCGAGGCTTGCAGCCGGTCGCGGGCGGACAGGATATCCTCGACCTCGTAGCAGATGTGATGGATGCCGCCCGAGGGGTTCTTCTCCAGGAAACCCGCGATCGGGCTGCCCTCGCCCAGAGGGTGCAGAAGCTCGATCTTGGTGTTGGGAAGCTCGATGAAGACGACGGTGACGCCGTGGTCGGGCTCATCCTGGGGCGGGTTCACCCTGGCCCCGAGCGTGTCGCGATACTGGGCGGTTGCCGCCTCCAGATCGGGCACCGCGATGGCGACGTGGTTGAGCCGTCCGATCATCCGATTTCCTTCCTTGCTGGTCTGGTCCCGGATATGGCGCTGCGGCCGCGAAAAGACAAGCGGCGCGTCGCCGCGGCGACATTTACGATCTGTCAACCTTGAGACTGTTTAATCATCCCCAGAATCGCCTTTGGGGGGCTATGATTATGGAAACCGATACGTCCAGAACGGATACTGACCTGCCGTTCTTTCATCCGAAACCGACGCCCGCGCGGCCCTTGCAGGGGCTGACCATCCTGGCGGTGGAAGACAGCCGCTTCGCATCCGAGGCGCTGCGCCTCTTGTGCCTGCGCTCGGGCGCGCGCATCCGGCGGGCCGACTGCCTGGCCTCGGCCCATCGGCACCTGAGAACCTACCGGCCTTCGGTCGCGGTGGTCGATCTGGGGCTGCCGGACGGCTCGGGCCTGTCGCTGATCCGCGAAATGAACCGCGCCGCGCACCGGGTGCCGGTCGTGCTGGCCACTTCGGGCGCGGAGCGGGAAGCGGCGGCCAGGACGGCGCTTGAGGCCGGGGCGGACGGGTTCCTGCCCAAGCCGGTCGACACGCTGGCCGCCTTCCAGTCCGAGATCCTGCGTCACCTGCCCGAGGATATGCGCCCGCAAGGGCCGCGCCCGCTGGATGCGACGGTGCTGGAGCCTGACCGTCTGGCGCTGCGCGAAGACCTGGCCCATGCCATCGCGCTGCTGGACCGGGACGCGCCGCCGATGGGGTATCTGCGCCGGTTCCTGCTTGGGCTGGCCCGCTCGGCGCATGACACGTTGCTGGCGGAAACCGCGACCGCGCTGCCGGGAACGTTGAAGCAGGGCGAACGGGCGCGGCTCAAGGCGCAGCTGGTCTCCCGGATGGCGGGCATGGCGGCGGTCTGATCGGCGCCCCGTGACCTATCGCAGCAGCCCGGGATCGGCGCCCAGGTCGAGCCCGGGAAACACCTGGCCTTCCAATGCGCCGCGGTCGGTGCCGAAAAGCCCCGCCATGGCCCACCCGGCATAGGCGCGGATATCACGGGTCGGCATCAGGTCGCGCCGATCGAAGAGCGCGGCCTCCTCCAGCCCCGGCCAATCGCCCATCACCCGGCCCCCGCGCACCGCGCCGCCCGCCATGATCAGCGCGCTGCCGGTGCCGTGATCGGTGCCGCCGCTGCCGTTCTCAGCCGCCGTGCGGCCGAACTCGGTCATTGCCAGAACGGTGGTTTGGCCCCAGTCCGGTCCAAGCCCCGCGCGCAGCCGCAAGATCGCCGTCGACAGATGGCCGAGCGCGCGGGTCAGCCCGCCCTGCTGGCTGCGATGCGTGTCCCAACCGCCGATCGAAAAACTGGCGATCCGCGCCTCTGCGCGCAGCCGTTCGGCGGCGAAATCGGCAATCACGTTGACGGCTTCGGCCTGGCCCGCGCCTGCCATCGCGTCCTGCATGCCCGCCATCATCCCGTCGCCCTCCGCTTCGGAGAAGTCGCCATGGAGCAGACCGGACAGGAATTGCGCCTCATCGAAAGACGCCTGGAACAGCGGATCGTCATGATAGACGGCAGCCAGCAGGTCCGAGGTCGCCGGCGACAGCAGCAGGCGCGCGGCGGGCGACCAGTCCGAGGTGGGCGCGGCCCCACGCAGGATCAGCGCCTCGTCCCGGCCCACGGCCAGCGCGGTTTCCCGCGTCGCACCGGGAATGGTCTGCACCAGCCGGTTGAGCCAGCCATCACGCGCATCCGCGCCCGGCCCGGTCCCCGCCTCCAGCAGGTCCTGACCGTCGAAATGGCTGCGCGCGTTGCGGTAGGGCGTTGAAACAGCGTGGGCAAAACCAAGCTCACCGGCCTGCCAAAGCGGCCAGAGATCGCGCAGACCGGGGTGCAGCGCGAAGAACCCGTCGAGGTCGCGCGCGCCTGCGTCCGGCCCGATATCGAAGCCGGGCCGAAGCCTCGCCAGCGCCGGATCGCCATAGGGCTGCACCACGTCCAGCCCGTCCATCGCGCCGCGCAGGATGATGACGACCAGCCGGTGATCGGTGGGCAACGAGGCGAAGGCCACGGGTGTGATCAGCGGGCTGGCGGCGGCCGAGCATCCAAGGGCAAGCATCTGGCGGCGGGTGATAGCGGGCATGTCAGCTCCTCTGGAACTCGGGCGCGGCCAGCACGATGCCAACCCCCTCGGCGCGGGTTTCGGCGCGGGCGGCGGCGCGACGCAGATCGGGGCTGGCCGTGTCGCCAAGCGCGGTCACGACGAAATCGCGCGGATCGGGCAGCCGCGGCATCTCGCTCGCCGTCAGCATCGCCCACCCGATCCGAGCGGCCAGCGTCTGGGGCCGGATCCACTCGCGGTCATCGTCGAAATAGCCATCCGGACCCGCCGCCCCCTGCCAGCGCTGGCCCATGGCAATGAGCGGCAGGTGCAGCCTGCGGTTGATCATCTCGCGCGAGGCATTGGCGATCTGGTCTGGCGGAGTTCCGAGGGCGCGCAGGGCCGAGGTGATGAAATGAAACGGGCGCTTGACCCGCCCCGGCACATCCGCCCAGGCGGCGGGATGCGACAGCATCGGGTGCAGGACCGGCAAGAAGGCGCCGCCGGTATCGTCCCAGACCGCCGCCATGCTGTCTATCAGGCCGGGATCGGGCGTGTCGGAGATGAAATAGTCGGCCAGTTTGCCGCAGATATGGCGCGCGGTTTCGGGGCGCAGGGCAAGATCGTGCAGGGCGGCCCGGATCTCGGAGAGATCGGCCGGACGCGCCCCGCCATAGGTCGCGCCGAAGACCGTTTCAGCGCCCGGTTCGGCATGGCCCGGGCGAAAGATCAGCTCCCGCCCCTGGCGGATGCCGATACCCGTCAGCAACTCGGCCATTTCGCGCACGTCGCGCTGGCTGTAGCCCGCATCGACCCCGAGCGTGTGCAGTTCCAGCACCTCGCGCGCCAGGTTCTCGTTCAGGCTGCGCCCGGTCCGGAGCCCGACATGCGAATTGGGTCCGACCGAGCGATCCTGATCGAGATAGAGCGCCATGATCGGATGCAGGACAGCCGATGCCAGCATGTCGCCGAACCGGCCCGCGACATGGGGGCGGATCGCGTCCTCGACATAGCCGGTGATGGCGCCCCGCATCGCGACGCGGCGGCGCACAGTGGTGAAATGATCGGCCCAGAACCAGGTCAGGCGTTCGCGAAGGCCATCCGGGCTGGCCACGCCACGCGCAAGCGTCAGGGCCATTTGGCGAAACTCGTCCCGGCGCAATTCGCGCGACAGTCGGTCGGACAGGGCGGCCTCGGCCTCGCCCTGCCGGCGGTCGCGGCGGGCAGCGGCGAATTCCAGCGCGCGTTCGGCGCGAGGCGCGTAACCTTCCTGTGGAAAGGCGGCGGCGATCTGGTCGGGACCGGCCAGCCGGTCCAGCATCTCGTCACGCGAGGCAGGCGGATGGGCGGGCGTAAGCCCGGTGCCGAAGCGAATTTGCGCGCGGAAGGACATCGGGCGGAAGCATCCGGTCAGGTCGGTCTGAGCGCGAGCATACCCGGCCCGTCAAAGGCGCGATAGATCAAGATGAGGGCGGCAGGCAGCGTTCCGCCGCCCCCTCGGTCAGTCCTGCGGAATGACGCGCAGGCCCAGTTCCATCAGCTGCCCGGATGCGGGCTCGGACGGGGCGTCCATCATCAGATCCTCGGCGCGCTGGTTCATCGGGAAGAGGATGACCTCGCGGATATTGGCCTCATCCGCCAGCAGCATCACGATCCGGTCGATCCCCGCCGCACATCCGCCATGCGGCGGCGCGCCGAAGGTGAAGGCGTTGACCATGCCGCCGAAGCGCTTGCGCACCTCCGCCTCGCCGTAGCCGGCCAGTTCGAACGCCTTGAACATGATCTCGGGCTTGTGGTTCCGGATCGCGCCCGAGACCAGCTCATAGCCGTTGCAGGCCAGGTCATACTGGTAGCCGAGCGCCTCCAGCGGATCACCTTCCAGCGCCGCCATCCCGCCTTGAGGCATCGAAAACGGGTTGTGGCTGAAGTCGATCCTGCCGGTGTCCTCGTCCTTCTCGTAGAGCGGGAAATCGACGATCCAGGCGAAGGCGAAGCGGTTTTCTTCGGTCAGTTTCAGCTCGTTGCCAATGACAGTGCGGGCACGGCCTGCGACAAGCTCGAACTGGGACGGCTTGCCCGCCAGGAAGAACGCGGCATCGCCGACGCCAAGGCCAAGCTGCGTGCGGATCGCTTCGGTGCGTTCGGGGCCGATATTCTTGGCCAAGGGGCCTGCCGCCTCCATCCCCTCGCCCTGATCACGCCAGAAGATATAGCCCATGCCGGGCAGCCCTTCCTCCTGCGCGAACTTGTTCATGCGGTCGCAGAACTTGCGGCTGCCGCCCCCCGGCGCGGGGATGGCGCGCACCTCTGTGCCGTCTTGCTCCAACAGCTTGGCGAAGATGGCGAAGCCCGAGCCGCGGAAATGGTCACTGACCACCTGCATCTTGATCGGGTTGCGCAGGTCGGGCTTGTCGGTGCCATACCAGAGCGCGGCATCCCGATAGGAAATCTGCGGCCAGACCTTGTCGACCGAATGCCCTTCGCCGAATTCCTCGAAAATCCCCTGGATCACCGGCTGGATGGTCGCGAACACATCCTCCTGCGTGACGAAACTCATCTCCATGTCGAGCTGGTAGAAATCCGTGGGCGAGCGGTCGGCGCGCGGGTCTTCGTCCCGGAAACACGGCGCGATCTGGAAATACTTGTCGAAGCCCGAAACCATCAGCAACTGCTTGAACTGCTGCGGGGCCTGCGGCAGGGCGTAGAACTTGCCCGGATGCAGGCGGCTTGGCACCAGGAAATCGCGCGCGCCTTCGGGCGAGGATGCGGTGATGATGGGCGTCTGGAACTCGTTGAAATCGGCGTCCCACATGCGTTGCCGGATCGAGCGGACGACATCCGAGCGCAGTTTCATGTTCTTCTGCATCTTCTCGCGCCGCAGATCGAGAAAGCGGTAGCGCAGGCGCGTTTCTTCCGGGTAGTCCTGATCACCGAACACCATCAGCGGCAATTCACCGGCCGCGCCCAGAACCTCCAGGTCACGCACGAAAACCTCGATCTCGCCGGTCGGCAGGTTCGGGTTGACCAGCGACGCGTCGCGTTCCAGCACGGTGCCGTCGATGCGGATGCACCATTCCGAGCGCACTTTCTCCAGCTGCGAAAAGACCGGGCTGTCGCCATCGGCGATAACTTGCGTGATGCCGTAATGGTCGCGCAGGTCGATGAACAGCACCCCGCCATGGTCGCGCACCCGGTGGACCCATCCCGACAGGCGCACGGGTTCACCGACATCGGCTTTGGTCAGATCGGCGCATGTATGGCTGCGAAAGCTGTGCATGTTTAAGTCCCTTCGGGGCTGGATAATCACCCGTGCGGATACACCGTCTCAGGCGCGGGAAGTCAAGCCGCGTCATCGGCGCGAAAGGTACGGTTGCGTGCGCCAGGTCGCCAAGGGCTTGAATTCGCCGCGCGAAACGGCAATCTCGGTCGCGTAAGCGATGGAATATGTCGGGGATTTCCAAGGGAGTGCGGGCGATGTGGGAGCGCCTCTTCGATCACATTATGCGCGGCTTCGTGCGCGTGGGCCGCATTGACGTGCAGCTTGCGGAAGGCACGACCCGGACCTATTCCGGCTCCGACGGCCCGTCGGTGTCGCTGCGGTTTCACGATCCCGACCTGCCCCGCAAGCTGGTGCTGACCACCGATATGGCCCTGGGCGAGGGCTATATGGATGGCCGCCTGACCATAGGCGATGACGACCTGCGCGGGTTTCTGACCTTCCTGACCGTGAACGTGGAGCGTTCGGGTCATCTGTGGTGGCGCAGGTCGTCGCAGGCCGCGAGGCTGGCACGACGCCGCTTCGACCAGTGGAACCCGGCCCATCGCGCGCGGCAGAACGTGGCGCATCATTATGACCTGTCGGCAACGCTCTACGATCTCTTCCTCGACGAAGACCGGCAATATTCCTGCGCCTATTTCCGGCAGCCCGAGATGAGCCTGGAGGAAGCGCAGGCTGCCAAGAAGGCGCATATCGCCAAAAAATTGCTGCTGGAGCCCGGAATGCGCGTGTTCGAGATCGGCTGCGGGTGGGGCGGGCTGGCCCTGTCCTTGGCGCGCGATCACGGGGCGGAGGTTCTGGGCGTCACCCTCTCGACCGAACAACATGCCTGGGCCACCAAGCGCGCCGAGGCCGAAGGGCTGTCGGACAAGGTGAAATTCGAGCTGCGCGATTACCGCGACGTGACCGGGCAATTCGACCGCATCGTCTCGGTCGGCATGTTCGAACATGTCGGCGTGCCGCATTACCGGGAATATTTCGACACCGTGCGCGACCGGCTGACCGAGGACGGCGTGGCCCTGATCCACACCATCGGGCGCGCGGCCCCGCCCGGCACCACCAGCCCCTGGATCACGAAATACATCTTTCCCGGCGGCTATGTCCCCGCGCTGTCGGAAATGTCGCGCGCGTTCGAGGCGGCGGGGCTCTTTCAGACCGATATCGAGGTCTGGCGGCTGCATTACGCCGAGACCCTGCGCCACTGGCTGAAGCGGTTCGAGGCCAAGTCGGAGGCGGCGCTGATGCTCTATGACGAGCGCTTCGTGCGCATGTGGCGCTATTACCTTGCCGCAAGCGAGATGGCATTCCGGCACGGTCGGCAATGCGTCTTCCAGGTGCAATTGGCCCGCGACAAGCAGGCGGTGCCGCTGACGCGCGACTATATGGCGTGACCCCACGCGGGTATTTCCGCAAAACCTGCCCCCGCCCCCTTGCGCCCCGGCGCGATATGCCTAAAACGCAGAACAATTTGCGCGCGGGCCGCTCGCGCGTCCACCTGTCTGCCACCGGGGTGCCAAAATGCCGAAAAGAACCGATATCAACTCCATCATGATCATCGGCGCGGGGCCCATCGTCATCGGGCAGGCCTGCGAGTTCGACTATTCCGGCGCGCAAGCCTGCAAGGCCCTGCGCGAAGAAGGTTACCGGGTGATCCTGGTCAACTCCAACCCCGCCACGATCATGACCGATCCGGGCCTGGCCGACGCCACCTATATCGAGCCGATCACGCCCGAGATCGTGGCCAAGATCATCGAAAAGGAACGCCCCGACGCGCTGTTGCCGACCATGGGCGGGCAGACGGGCCTCAACACCAGCCTCGCGCTGGAGGAAATGGGCGTGCTGGAGAAGTTTGGCGTCGAGATGATCGGGGCCAAGCGCGAGGCCATCGAAATGGCCGAGGATCGCAAGCTGTTCCGCGAGGCGATGGACCGGTTGGGGATCGAGAACCCCAAGGCCACCATCGTCACCGCCCCGAAAAAGGAGAGCGGCAAGCCCGACCTTCAGGCCGGCGTCGCCATCGCGCTGGAGGCGCTGGAGGAGATCGGCCTGCCCGCCATCATCCGCCCCGCCTACACGCTTGGCGGCACGGGCGGCGGTGTCGCCTATAACCGCGAGGATTACATCCATTACTGCCGCTCGGGCATGGATGCCTCGCCAGTGGGTCAGATCCTGATCGACGAAAGCCTTCTGGGCTGGAAGGAGTTCGAGATGGAGGTCGTGCGCGACAGCGCAGACAACGCCATCATCGTCTGCTCCATCGAGAACGTCGATCCGATGGGCGTGCATACCGGCGACAGCATCACCGTCGCCCCGGCCCTGACGCTGACCGACAAGGAATACCAGATCATGCGCACGCACAGCATCAACGTGCTGCGCGAGATCGGGGTGGAAACCGGCGGCTCCAACGTGCAATGGGCGGTGAACCCCGATGATGGCCGTATGGTCGTGATCGAGATGAACCCGCGCGTCAGCCGCTCCTCGGCGCTGGCCTCCAAGGCCACGGGCTTTCCCATCGCCAAGATCGCCGCGAAACTGGCCGTGGGCTACACGCTGGATGAGCTGGACAATGACATCACCAAGGTGACACCGGCCAGCTTCGAGCCGACCATCGACTATGTCGTCACCAAGATCCCGCGTTTCGCCTTCGAGAAGTTTCCGGGCAGCCAGCCCAACCTGACCACGGCGATGAAATCGGTGGGCGAGGCCATGGCCATCGGTCGCACGATCCATGAGAGCCTGCAAAAGGCGCTGGCCAGCATGGAAACGGGCCTGACCGGCTTCGACGAGATCGCCATTCCGGGCGCCCCCGACAAGGCCGCGATTTTCAAGGCGCTGTCGGACCAGACGCCGGACCGCATCCGTGTCATCGCGCAGGCCATGCGCGAGGGGCTCTCGGATGACGAGATCCACGCGATCACCTCGTTCGACCCGTGGTTCCTGGCCCGTATCCGCGAGATCGTCGAGACGGAAAACAACATCCGCCTCAATGGCTTGCCACAGGACGCTGACGGGTTGCGCGCGCTCAAGATGATGGGCTTCACCGATGCGCGCCTGGCCCGTCTGACCGACGCGAAGGAATCCGATATCCGCAATGCGCGCATCGCCCAGGGCGTCGTCGCGCAGTTCAAGCGCATCGACACCTGCGCGGCGGAGTTCGAAGCGCAGACGCCTTACATGTATTCAACATATGAGCACAGCGTCATGGGTGAAGCGGAATGTGAAGCGCGCCCCACAGAGGCCAGAAAAGTCGTGATTTTGGGCGGTGGACCGAACCGGATCGGCCAGGGCATCGAATTTGACTATTGCTGCTGTCATGCTTGTTTCGCCCTGACCGACGCAGGCTACGAGACGATCATGATCAACTGCAACCCCGAGACGGTGAGCACCGATTACGACACCTCGGACCGGCTCTATTTCGAGCCGCTGACCTTCGAACATGTCATGGAGATCCTGCGGGTCGAGCTGCAAAGCGGCACCCTGCATGGCGTCATCGTCCAGTTCGGCGGTCAGACCCCCCTGAAGCTGGCCAACGCGCTGGAGGAGGCGGGCATCCCGATCCTCGGCACCACGCCCGACGCCATTGACCTGGCCGAGGACCGCGAGCGGTTCCAGGACCTGGTCAACCGCCTTGGCCTGAAACAGCCCGTCAACGCCATCGCCTCCAGCGACGCGGCGGCGCGCGAGGCGGCGGAAAACCTGGGCTATCCGCTGGTCATCCGCCCCTCCTACGTGCTTGGCGGGCGCGCGATGGAGATCGTGCGCGACACCGCCCATCTGGAACGCTACATCGCCGAGGCCGTGGTGGTTTCGGGCGACAGTCCGGTGCTGCTCGACAGCTACCTGGACGGGGCCGTCGAGGTCGATGTCGATGCGCTCTGCGATGGGGAAAACGTCCATGTCGCGGGCATCATGCAGCATATCGAGGAGGCGGGCGTGCATTCCGGGGACAGCGCCTGTTGCCTGCCGCCGCATTCGCTCAGCCCTGAGATCATCGAGGAACTGAACAAGCAGACGGTGGCGCTGGCCCGGGGCCTCAAGGTGGTCGGGCTGATGAACGTGCAATTCGCGGTCAAGGACGGTGAGGTCTACCTGATCGAGGTCAACCCCCGCGCCTCGCGCACCGTGCCCTTTGTCGCCAAGGCGACGGACTCCGCGATCGCCTCCATCGCCGCGCGGCTGATGGCGGGCGAGCCCCTGACCAATTTCACCCATCGCGGCAGCTATCCCTCGGACGCCAAGCCCGGCACCCTGCCCATGGCCGACCCGATGACGCTGGCCGACCCCGCGATGCCGTGGTTCAGCGTCAAGGAAGCGGTGCTGCCCTTCGCCCGCTTCCCCGGCGTCGATACGATCCTGGGGCCCGAAATGCGTTCCACCGGCGAGGTGATGGGGTGGGACGTGTCCTTCCCCCGCGCCTTCCTCAAGGCGCAGATGGGCGCGGGCACGGTCCTGCCGCAAAGCGGCCTGGTCTTCATCTCGATCAAGGATGCCGACAAGACCGCGCAGATGCTGGAGGCGGCGCAGATCCTGACGGATCTGGGGTTCGACCTGGTGGCCACGCGCGGCTCGGCGGCCTGGCTCAAGTCTCACGGGCTGGCCTGCGACACGGTCAACAAGGTCTATGAGGGCCGCCCCGATATCGTCGACATGCTGAAAGACAACCGCATCGCGATGGTCCTGAACACGACCGAGGGCGCGCAAGCCGTTGAAGACAGCCGCGAAATCCGTTCGGTCGCGCTCTATGACAAGATCCCCTATTTCACCACGGCGGCCGGCTCACATTCCGCGGCACTGGCCATCCGTGCCGCGCGCGAGGGCGATATCGGCGTGCAAAGCCTGCAAGCGGTCCCCCCCGCCGCCTGAGCCGGGGGGGAAATCCGGCGTGGACAGATCGCCCCTGAACGGGGATGATCTGCAAAAAACAGGCAAGGGGCATGTCATGGGCGTTCAGGCTGAGGTCGATCCGGACAGCTATATCGTGGGTCTGGGGCACCCGAGATGCGGCACGCTTTTCAGCACCAACCTGATCCGGACTTGCGGCCTCGATGTCGGGCATGAACGCAAGGGGGCCGACGGGCTGGTCTCCTGGACGCTGCTTGGCGAGCGTGAGAAAGTGCCCTGGGGCCACGGGCTCGGGCCGCTGGCCCCGTTCAAACGCATCTTCTGCGCCGCGCGCTCACCCTTGGCGGCAATCCCCTCGATCGTGCCGGAAAACCGGCGCCCCCGGTCGATCAAGTATCGCAACCGGATCCTGCTGACGAAAAGCGGCAAGTATCTGCAATATGTGGATAATCCCGTCGCCCTGGCGCTGGAAAGCTACACCCGCTGGTTCGCGCTGGCGCTGAACCACAACCCCGGCGTCATCTTCCGCATCGACCGCCCCGAGGATGACGCGGCGCTGTCGGATTTCGTCGGCCAACCCCTGAAGCGCGCCGCTGAGATCCACACCCATGCCCGCCCCAAGATCCGCTTTGACGCCTTCAGCCTCGAGATGCTGACCGATGTGCCGGTGGGGGTCATCACCCAGACCCTGACCATGGCCGAACGCCTCGGCTATCCCGAGGATGCCGAGACAATCCGCGAGATCTGCGGCATCTGACGCTCAGCGCCCCTTCCAGACCGGATCGCGTTTCTCGGCGAAGGCCCGCGCGCCCTCCGCCTGATCCTCGGAACGGTAGAGCCTTTCGACCGTCTCGAACTGGCTGCGCGTGATCCGGTTCATCGCGTCCTGGAATTTCATGTCCTCGGCCTCGCGCACGATCTCCTTTATCGCGGCGTAGACAAGCGGCGGACCCAAAGCCAGCAGATCGGCCATTTCCCGTGCTTTTTCAAGCAGCTCCGCGCCGGGGTGAATGTGGTTGATCAGACCCCAGCGATGCGCCTCCTCGGCGTCGATCCAGCGCCCCGTGAACAGCATCTCCATCGCGATGTGATAGGGAATGCGCTTGGGCAGCTTGACGCTTGCGGCATCCGCGACGGTGCCGGACCGGATCTCGGGCAGCGCGAATTGCGCGTGATCGGCGGCCAGGATGATGTCGGCCGACAGCGCCAGCTCCAGCCCGCCGCCACAGCAGATCCCATTCACCGCCGCGATCACCGGCTTGTTCAGCCCGCGCAATTCCTGCAAGCCGCCAAAGCCGCCCTTGCCGTAGTCACCATCGACCGCATCGCCATCCGCCGCCGCCTTCAAGTCCCATCCGGGGCAGAAAAACTTCTCGCCCGCGCCGGTGATGATGGCGACGCGCAGATCGGGATCGTCGCGGAACTCGGTGAAGACATCGCCCATGATCACGCTGGTCTTCAGGTCGATCGCATTGGCCTTGGGCCGGTCCAGCGTGACCTCGAGCACATGGCCGCGACGCTCTGTTTTTACCGGGTTTTCCGTCATCTAGTCCTCCTCTCCCCGGATCAGCGCATCGACGGCAATGGCCGTGTCCGCAGTGCAGATCAGGGGGTTGATTTCAATCTCCTCGACGCGGGCGCCGCGTGTCATGACGTAATCCTGCACCGCCAGCACCGCCTTGACCACCGCTTGCAGATCGACGGGCGGCGCGCCCCGGTAACCTTTCAGTAACCGGGCGCATCCAAGCTGATCCAGGGCCATCTCGATCTCCGGCCCCTCCACCGGCAGCAGCAGGCTGATGCTGTCATTCATCAATTCGGTCCAGACGCCGCCCGCCGCCAGCGTCAGGACATAGCCATGTGCGGGGTCCAGAACCACACCGATCAGCAATTCGGCCAGGGTGCCGGTGATCATCTCCTCGACCAGGTAGGAGGGCGCGGCCATTTCTCGCGCGGCCTCGGCCACGGCGTCGGAATTGGTCAGGCCAAGCTTGACCGCGCCGCTTTCGGTCTTGTGGGCGATGCCCTCGCCCTTGAGCACCACGGGACACCCGATCCGCGCGGCGATACTGGCCGCATCCTTGGCCGTGCGCGCGCGGCCCGATGCGGGCACGCGCAGCCCATGCCTTGCCAGCGCCGCCTTTGCCTCGGCCTCGGTCCGCAGGACAGGACGGGTGACGGGCCGCGGCAGGAAAACGGGCGCTGCGGGTTGCGGCAATTCCCGCCCGGCAATTTCGATCGCCGTCAGCGCATCCGTCAGCCCGCAAAGCGGCGTCACCCCCTGCGCGATCATCTGCTTGCAGATCGCCTCCGGCAGGGTTTCCGGCAAGGTCGAGACCAGCGCCATGGGCACGCCCGAGGCCTCGCCCGCCGCCTTCACCGCGCGGCAGGTGGCCAGCCAGTCGTCATAGCTGCATTTGTCGGGTCTGGGAAAGTCCAGCACCAGGCAGCCAAGCGCCAGCGACGGGTCCATCATGGCGGTGAAGGCCACCGTTTGCGCCGCCTCATCGCCCCAGATATAGGTGTGGTAATCCAACGGGTTGGCCAGCGCGACCTTGGGGCCGAGGGCCGCGCGCAGGCCGGTTTTCTGCGCCTCCGACAGGGGCGGAAATTCCACCCCACGCCCCACCGCGCTATCGGCCATCAGGCTCGCCTCGCCACCCGAACAGGACAGCGACGCGATGCGATTGGACCTGAGCGGCCCCGCCACATGCAGCAGTTTCAACGCCTCCAGCATCCCGGTCAGCGAAGCGACCTGCCCGATCCCCAACCGCGCCAGGAACGCCCGCCCGCCCGCATCGCTGCCCGTCAGCGAGGCCGTATGCGACACTGCCGCCGCGCGCGCCTGTTCCGAGGCCCCGGATTTCAGCGCCACGATCCGCTTGCCAAGCCCGCGCGCCGTCGCCGCCAGCGCCTCGAAGGCGCGCAGATCGCCGATCCCCTCGATATGCAGGCCAAGTGCCGTGACGCGCGGATCCGACAGCAGCGCCTCGCCGATCCCTGCCAGCCCGACCTGCGCCTGGTTGCCCACTGTCACCACATAGGCGATCGGCAGGCCGCGCGTCTGCATCGTCAGGTTGAGCGCGATGTTGGAGCTTTGCGTCACGATCGCGATGCCGGTCTCGACCCGCTCGCCGCCATGCTGGTCGGGCCAGAGCAGCGCGCCGTCGAGATAATTGATGAAACCATAGCAATTCGGCCCCAGGATCGGCATCTCGCCCGCCGCCTCCAGCAGCGCATCCTGCAGGTCGGCGCCATCCGTCAGCTCCTGCCGCGCCTCGGAAAATCCGGAGGCGAAACAGACCGCGCCGCCCGCGCCCATGCCCGACAGGATGCGCGCCGCCGCGACGGTGGCCTGCCGGTTGACGCCGATGAAACAGGCGTCGGGGGGGGCGGGCAGATCCTCCAGCTGGGGAACCGTGGGCTGCCCGCCGACCTCATCCTTGGTCGGATGGACCGGCCAGATCGGCCCGTCGAAGCCCATCTCGCGGCAGCGGCGCACGACGCTGTCGCACCACGCGCCGCCGCCGATCACGGCGATGGAACGGGGGCGGAAAAGCCGGGATATGTCACGCACCGAGCGGCCTCAGAAGATCGCGGCTGATGATATGGCGCTGGATCTCGCTGGTGCCGTCCCAGATCCGTTCCACGCGTGCATCGCGCCAGAACCGTTCGATGGGGAAATCGTCCATCAGCCCCATTCCGCCATAGATTTGCAGGGTGGCATCGGTGACACGGGCCAGCATTTCCGTGGCGTAGAGCTTGGCCGACGCGATCTCGCGATTCGCGGGCAGGCCCTGATCCAGCCGCCAGGCGGCGGCCAGCGTCAGGTAATCGGCGGCGTCGATCTCGGTGATCATGTCGGCCAACTGGAAACTGACGCCCTGGAACCTGCCGATGGGCTGGCCGAATTGCTTGCGTTCGGCGGCATAATTCAGCGCATAATCGAAGACCCGCCGCGCGCGCCCGACGCTGTTGGTCGCGACCGTGATCCGAGTGGCGTAAAGCCAGTCGTTCATCACCGCAAAGCCGCCATCGACCTCGCCCAGGACCTGGGCATCGGGCAGGCGGCAATCGTCAAACTCCAGGATCATGTTCTTGTAACCGCGATGGCTGACCGAGCGGTAGCCGTCGCGGATGGTGAAGCCCGGCGTGCCGCGATCGACCAGGAAAGTGGTGATGCGTTTCTTGGGGCCGCGCGGGGTCTGATCCTCGCCGGTCGCGACGAAAACGATGACGAAATCGGCGTGATTCGCGCCCGAGATAAAATGCTTGGTGCCGTTCAGCACCCAGTCGCCGCCGTCACGCACGGCGCTGCATGTCATGCCGCGCACGTCCGATCCCGCGCCCGGTTCGGTCATCGCCAGCGCGTCCATCCTCTCGCCCCGGACGGCGGGCAAGAGGTAGCGTTCGCGCTGCTCGCCCTCGCAGGCCATCAGGATGTTCTGCGGCCGTCCGAAGAAATGCGTCAGCGCCATCGAGCCGCGGCCAAGCTCGCGCTCCACCAGGGTGAAATCGACATGGCTCAGCCCCGCGCCGCCGACCTCCTCGGGGAAATTGCAGGCGTAGAAGCCGAGCTCGATCACCTTCTGCTTGAGGCGGTCTGCCAGTTCCGGCGGCACCTCGCCCGTGCGCTCCACCTCGGCCTCATGCGGGTAGATCTCGTTCTCGACAAAGCTGCGCACCGTCGAGACGATCATCTCCTGTTCATCACTCAGTCCAAAATTCATGGCGCGGATCCCCGGTCTGCTGTCGGGGACAGCCTGAGGCCGCTTGCGCGGAGACGTCATGCAGGTTTAGCTGCCTTTCATGCAGAGTTCGCAGAAATCCCCCACGCAAATCGGCGTGCTGCTGTTCGAGCGGTTCTCGAACCATTGCCTGGCCAACGCGGTTGAGCCCCTGCGCGCGGCCAACACCCTGTCGCGCCGGAGGCTTTACGCGTGGCGGTTCCTGACGCCGGATGGCCGCCCGGTCACGTCATCGGGGGGGATGCCGGTTCTGCCCGAGATGCGGCTGGCCGATCATCCCGGCGGCGCCTGCCTCATGGTGCTGCCAAGCTACGGGTTTCGCGCCCTTCTGACCCCCGATCTGAGCCGGGGTTTGCGCGCGGCGGCGGGACGATTCGACATGGTGGCGGGGCTGGACACGGGCAGTTGGCTGATGGCGGCGTCAAACCTTCTGGACGGCTATCGCGCCACGATCCACCAGGACGAGTTTGACGCGTTTTCCGAGACGTTTCCGCAGATTGACGCCGACAGCTCGCGCTTTGTCATCGACCGGGACCGGGCCAGTTGCGGTGGCGCGATGTCGGCTTTCGAGCTGGTGCAGGAGATGATCGGGCGCGCCCATGGCCCTGCGCTTTGTGCCGAGATCGCGGCGCTTTTCATGCAGAGCGATGCGCCCCCGCGTTCCGGCATGCGGGCGGGCCTGGTCGATGCCGCGCTGGCGCTGATGCGGCGCAATCTGGAGCATCCGCTTGCCATCCCCGCCCTGGCCCGCGCGCTTGGCTGCACGCAACGCAAGCTGGAGACGCGGTTTCAGGCAAGGATGGGCGTGCCCCCGCGCCGTGCCTATCAGCGGTTGCGGCTGCTGGCGGCGCGACGGTTGGCGGGCGAAAGCCGCATCAGTGTGGCCGAGATCGCCCTGCGCGCGGGCTATGCCGATGCCAGCGCCATGACCCGCGCCTATCTGCGCGAATTCGGGGAGACCCCGCGCCAGACCCGCGCCGCGCGTCAGTTGGGCCGGACGGTGCCGGTCACGGGGGCCAGCAATTCATCGTCGAAATAGGTGTGCTGCGCGCGGCCGCGATGCTTCGAAGTATAGAGCGCGATATCGGCATCGTTCAGCATCCGGTCGGGGTCGGGCACCTCGTAGCGCGAGGCCAGGACCGACCCGGCGCTGGCCGAGATGCGGCATTGCTGACCGTCGAAGAGGGTCGGTTCCTCCAGCCGCCGGATCAGCCGGTCGGCGATGGACTGCAAAAGCTCAGCGTCGTCGCAATCGCGGAAGAGCAACACGAATTCATCGCCGCCGACGCGCGCCACGATGTCGCCGGTGCGGATCTCGGCGCGCAGGATGTCCGCGACATGGGTCAGCACATGGTCGCCCGCGGCATGGCCGAGCGTGTCATTGACCTCCTTGAAGAAATCGAGGTCGAGATGCATCAGCCCGAACCGCGCCATCGGGTCACCGGCCAGTTGGCGCAGCGTCGCATCCATGGCGCGGCGGTTGTGCAACCCGGTCAGGGCGTCGGTCAGGGCCTGTTCCTCGGCGCTTTCGCGGGCCCGTTGCAGCCGCGCGGTCAGATTGCGCGATTCCTGGGCAATGACGGCATTGGCCTCGGCCAGGTAGAGCAGGTCGACGGTCTGGTCGCAGGGCGAGAAATCGTTCAGCGTCAGGTCGCAATCGGCCACGGCCTGCGCGAATGAAACGCCGAGCGAGAGGTTGATGAAACCGCCCTGCCCGCCCGGCATCGGCACCACGACGCCGCGAAACGGCAGGTCGGCACGGCGGAAAAGCGCCAGGCGCAGGCGCATCCCGGCCAGCGCCAGCACCCCCTCCACCGTCTGCGCGGCCTGCGGGCGGCGCAGGTCGATGATGTCAAAGAGGCGCTGGCCGACAAGCTGTTCCTCGCCCGCGATCTTGGCAAGCGTCGGGCCGACGCGGATCACCCGCTCATCGGCCCCGAACCACAGATGCATCGGCATCAGGGCATCGAGGGCACCCCCCTCCAGCGCGAAATCCGGCGGTTTCCTCATGTCGCCGTCGCCCCAAGCGAGAAATGCCGCCCCGAGGCATGGGCCGTATCCAGCAGCTCGATCCGTATCCGCTCGATCCCGCCGCCCGCGCCGTCAAACTCCAGGATTGCCAGCGCACCGTAATCATCCGCCAGCGCCCGGAGCGCGCCGAGAAAGACGGCGCTGATGCCGGGAACCGGCCATTTCACCTCCAGCACGAAGGAATTGCGGTGCAGGTGGCAGATATGCAGATCCGGCAGCACCAGGTCAGGCACCGCGAGGCTGGCCCGCCCGGCCAGATCGTCCAGCGATTGCAGGAAATCGTAGAAGGTATCGCCGCCAAACCGCAGCAACCGGCGCAGCGGCTCCAGATTGGGATGGGTCACCAGGTAGGTGCCGATATCCTCCAGCAGCGAAATCGCGTCCTTGTGCAGAACCGCCGCCGCCGCGCTGACGGTCTGTTCGGTCAGGCGGTCATCGTAATGCAGCATGGATTCGAACCCGTCAAAGGGCAGCGCCGCCTGGCTGCGCACCTCCTCCCACGTGTCCTTGCCATAGGTATCGGTCAGAAACCCCTGCAAGGCGCGATTCACCAGACCATGCATTCAAGGGCTCCCGCGTCTTATGTCGCCAATCTCATAGCGCGGCGCGGGTTAAGAAACCGTGAGCGGCGGGTCAGAAATCGGTCGGGGCACCGCCTTCGGATTTGCGCCTTGCGACGAAATCGGCCAGTTCCTCGCGGATCGCGTCCTCCATCGGAGGGGGCTCAAACTCTGCCAGGATGGCCTTGTAGAGGCGGTTCGCGCGCTGCGCGCTCCATTCGCCGCCCGCCAGTTCCCAGGCCTCGAAATTGCTCCAGTCGCTGGCAATCGGGGCGTAGAAGGCGTGCTGGTAGCGCTCCTGCGTGTGCTGCACGCCGAAGAAGTGCCCGCCGGGGCCGACCGCGCGGATGGCGTCAAAGGCCAGGTCATCCTCGCCGGTGGACCACAGGACAGGGTCGAAATAGCGCTGGATCATCTGCAAGACTTCGCAATCCATGACGAATTTCTCAGGCGACGCGATCAGCCCGCCCTCCAGCCAGCCCGCCGCATGGTAGATCATGTTGCCGCCCGCCTGCACCGCCGACCAGAGCGAATTGCAGGTCTCCCACATCGCCTGCCCGTCAGGCACATTGGCCGCGCAGACGCCGCTGGCGCGCATCGGCAGCCCGTAGAACCGCGCCATCTGGCCGGTCATCTGGGTGGCGCGCATGTATTCCGGGGTGCCGAAGGCGGGCGCGCCCGATTTCATGTCGACATTCGAGGTGAAGGTGCCGATCGCAACGGGGCAGCCCGGCGAGATGAATTGCAACAGCGCCAGGGCGGCCAGCCCTTCGGCCAGGCTGAGCGTCACCGCGCCCGACATCGTCACCGGGGCCATGGCACCGGCCAGCGTGAAGGGTGTCACCACCACGCCTTGCCGCGCGCGGGCCAGGATCATCGCGCCCTCCAGCATCGGGAAATCATGCTGCAACGGCGAGACCGAGTTGATGTTGGTATACATGCGCGGGGTGGCCTCGAACTGCTCGCGCGTCAGACCGCCCGCGATGCGCACCATCTCCATCACATCTTCGACCCGTTCGCGGCCCAGGGAATAGGCATGCGCCACCTTGTCGGTCAGCGTCAGCTTTTCATAAAGGCAATCGAGATGGCGCACCGAGGCGTGAATATCGGTCGGTTCCGGCGCGTAGCCGCCCGCGAAATGGATGCAGTTGAAATACTGCGTCAGCTTGAGGAATTCCTTGTAGGTCTCGAAATCGCCGGTGCGCTTGCCGCGATCCAGATCCCAGGCATTGGGCGGCGAGGAGACATTGCCGAACACCATATGCTTGCCGCCGATGGTGATCTGGCGGTCGGGGTTGCGCGGGGTGATGGTAAATTCGCTCGGGGCCTTCGCGATCATCTCCATCACGAAGGACTCGTCCATGCGCACGTTGGTGCCGCTGACCTTGCAACCCGCGCGGGCGAGGTGGTCGCGCGCCTCCTCGTTGAGAAACTCGATCCCGATCTCCGACAGGATGCGCATGGCGCCCTTGTGGATGGCCTCGACGCCCTCGGGGGGCAGCGGTTCGGTGGGGCGGTCGGGGTTGACGGGCACGCGCCAGGGCATCTGGTCGACAACGGCGGTGCCCGCCCGCTCGGCGTTGCCTCTGCGCCCGCCCGCGCGGCGGCGGCGGGGGGCGGCGGCGGCGGTTTCGGCGGCCGCGGCGGCGACCGAGGTGGCATCAGGCATGGCGGGTCTCCCGGTGTGACATGCCCCGACTGTGCCGGTGGAGACGTCCCGGAAGTTTGCCCTTAGCGACGGATTTTCAGCCTGTTTGCGGCGCTTCGCCTTCCATTTCCGTCCTGGAGGGGATCGCGCCCCGCGCCAGCAACCCCGGCAGCACGCCGATATCGGGGATCACCAGGTCGGCATGGGGGGCCAGCACCGCGTCGTCCGCCATGCCGGTCAGAACGGCCACCACGACCATACCCGCCGCGCGGCCCGCGTGCAGGTCATGCAGGCTGTCGCCGATCATCAGGACCTCGCCGGGGACAAGGCCGAAGCGCTCGGCGAAGGCGCGGCACATGCCGGGGCCGGGTTTCGCGCCATGGCCGCTGTCGAAACCCACGACCGAATCGAACAGGTCGAGGATGCCCGTGGCGGTCAGATGCGCGCGCGCGGAGCCTTCGGTGTCGTTGGTGGCGACGCCCAGTTTCAGCCCCATCGCCTGCAACCGGGCCAACAGGGCGCGCAGCGGCACCGCCTCGACCATCGGCGCGGCGGCGGCGGCGCGGGCCAGACGCGGGCGCAGCTCGTGGTCCGTCATGCCGGGAAGGCCGGGCAGCAGCGCGGCGCAGATGTCGTCATCGGTGCCCGCGATGACGCAGCTGTCGGGGGCAAAGCGCGAGTCTTCGGTGTCGAAGCCGATCCGTTGTCCGAGGCTGCGCGCACGGGTCGCGTCGCCCTCGGCCAGATCCAGCAACATCGCGCCCGCGAAACCGGTCCAGCTGCGCTCGAAATCGTAAAGCGTGCCGTCCTTGTCGAAAAGGATGCCCGTGATCATCTGCCTCGCCTCCTGTTATTGACCGCAGAGTGGCACGGGTCGGCGGGGGCTGTCATCCCGCGGATCATGTCGCCCGGAATTTCATCAAATGCGGCATAATTCATCAATCATTGTTGATCGGCGAAGAACCGCCAACTGCTCAGGTCCAGCTTGTCTCGGCCCCGCCGGGCAGCGATTGGCGGGCCTCCAGCAAGGTCTCGTAGGGCAGGCCCAAGGCATCGCAGCAGGCCATGACCCAGGCATCGTCCATCATCAGAAAATCCAGCAAAGACAGCTGCATGGCAGTCTCGCCCGCCTGCGCCCGCAGGTCTGCCAGACTGGCCCCGGTGGCGCCCAGGAAGACCGGCAGCAACTCGTCATTGCCAACCAGCCAGGCCATCGCGTTCAGGGCTGTTTCCTCGGCGCGAACCACGTTCATGTGACTGTCCTCATCTCTGCGTTAAAGGCTTTATTAACCTTTCGGGAGCATGGATGAACAAAGCCCAGAGATAAACCAGCGGCGGAGCATTCGATGACAGGGCGCATTCTCGTTGTGGACGACGTTGCCACCAATCGCATCGTCATGAAGGTCAAGCTCGCGGCGGCCTGCTATTCAGTGTTGCAGGCCGATTGCGGGGCGGCGGCGCTGCGCATCGCGAAATCCGAGCAGCCGGACCTGATCTTGCTGGATGTGCTGATGCCCGACATGAGCGGCGTTGCGGTCTGCGAACAACTCAAGGCCGATCCCGCCACCGCCGATATTCCCGTCATCCTGATCACCGCGCTGGCCGACCAGGACAGCAAGATGCAAGGGCTGCAACGCGGCGCGGATGATTACCTGACCAAGCCGGTCGATGAGGTCACGCTGCTGGCGCGGGTGCGGTCGCTCCTGCGCGCGCATGAGATTCAGCGCGAGCTGCGCCTGCGTGAGGAAAGCTGCGCTGGCTTCGGCTTTGCGGAACCTGCCGCCGGGTTCTCGCCCGCGGGCAAGGTCGCGCTGGTCGCCCCCGATGCCGCCACCGGCGTCACCTGGAAACGCGCGCTGGAGGCGCAGGGCACCGCCGCCTTGCAGGTCTTGCCGCGCGAACAGGCGCTGTCGGGCACGGGGATGGAGGCGGTGCCGGATGTCTTCGTGATCTCGGCCGACCTGGGCACGCGCAACGAAGGGTTGCGGCTGCTGTCCGATTTGCGTTCGCGCCCCGCCTCGCGCCATTCGGCGGTGGTGATGATCCTGCCCAAGGGCGATATCGAACGCGGCGCGGTGGCGCTGGACCTGGGCGCGGGCGACATCCTCTACGATCCGTTCGACCCGGCGGAACTGTCGGTGCGCATCAAGACGCAACTTCGGCGCAAGCGGCAATCCGACCGGCTGCGCGCCACGGTCGAGGCCGGGCTGGAACTGGCCGTGACCGACAGCCTGACCGGGCTGCACAACCGGCGCTACGCGCTGAACCAGCTTGGCCGCCTGCTGGCCGCGCCCGGACAGGGCCTGGCGGTGATGATGCTGGACCTGGATCACTTCAAGCTGGTCAATGACCAATTCGGCCATGCCGCCGGCGACCGGGTGCTGGCCACCATCGCCAAGCGCCTGCGCAGCCAATTGCGCGGCCAGGATCTGGTGGCCCGCCTGGGGGGCGAGGAATTCCTCGTCGCCATGCCCGACACCGATCCCGACCACGCCCTGCATTGCGCCGAGCGTTTGCGCCGGGCCATCGGCGGGCAGCCGATCTCGCTGCCCGGCATTGCCCAACCGATCAATGTGACGGTCAGCGTCGGCATCGCGCTTGGCCAGCCCGGACAGGACCAGGCCGACGCGCTGATCGCGCGGGCCGACCGGGCGCTCTACGATTCGAAATCGGAGGGCCGCAACCTGGTGACGGTGTCAGCCTCGGCCTCGGCGGCCTGACCCCGCCACGGCAGACAGGAAAAAAGGGGCGCGAAAGCCGCGCCCCTTCCCAATGTCTTCAACGATCCCGCCGGTCAGCTTGCCGGTGCGATCGACAGGCCCTGCATCATCATGTCGGTGCCTGTCTCGACCGCGGTGATGGTCACCATGTCGCCAACCGCGAAGTTCCGCAGGCGATCATTCATTTCGGTCGGGAAGACGTAGGTGTTGCCATCATCCAGCGTCACCGAGAACTCGCCCTCGTCCATCGCGGCCACCGTGCTGGTCACTTGCGTGGAGACAGCGGATGCAATCGACAGGCCGACCATTCCGTCGCCTTCCATCGCGGCGGTGATTTCGACCGAGTCGCCGACGGTGAAGCCGGAGATGTCGGGTGCCTCGGCACCGTCGCGGTCGGGGAAGCTGAACATCCGGCCATCGGCCAATGTCACGGTCCGGCCCGCGGTGTCGATGTCTGCGATCACACCCATTTCACTGACGGCGGCGCTGCCACCGATGGAGCGTGCAACGCGGCGGTCGCCCTGCATGGTCCAGTTGACCATGACCATGTCACCGACGGAATAGCCCGCCAGCAAGGGGCCGCCATCATTGTCGCTTGCGGAATCGGCAAAGACATACTCGTTGCCGTCATTGAGGGTCACGGCGTTGCCAGCCGGGTCGATGGACACGATGGTACCCAGGGTTTCTTCGGCCAGCGCTGCGCCGCCGAAAATGAGCGAGCTCATCAGTGTGGCGGATAGAAGTTGCTTACGCATGATAGAAATCCTTTCTCTCTCGTTCGCCTTCGTATGGCGGCACAACGACGCCCCATCCGGAGATGTTCCAAGAGAACCGGAAATTTTTGTGCGCGGATAACCCGGCAGGTGCCCGAGCGCCTTGCCATAAAGGCGCTCGGGCCAAGAGATCACGTAAGCGTGAACCTCTTGGCGCGCCCGCCCCGAGCGAGGAGGCGATAGGCGCAGGACATGCCCCGCCCCCGGTTCAGCGCCCCCGGCCCTGACGCGCCAGCATGTGTTGCAGGCTGTCGGCGAATGCCGCGCGGTCCTCGGCGGGCATGGTTTCAAGATAATCCAGCAATGCGCCGTAGCCGCGATCCTGAAGCCCGGAGACGATGGCGCGCTGACGCTCCAGCGCGGCCTCGGCCTCGGCGCGGTCGAACGGATCGGCGCGCACCGCCTCGGCAAAGTCGCGGGCGGCCTCGACAAGACGCTGGCGTTCGGCCCGCATCGCGGCGCGGTCGGCCCCGGCGGCGGAGATCACGGCAGCCCGGTCGCGCCGATCCAGCGCGGTGGCCAGCGGGCCGAGCCCCAGGATGCGCGCGGCCTCGGCCCGGTCGCGCATACCGCCCTCGGGCCGCCCGCCCAGGAACGCGCCGCCCACGGCCCCCGCAATCAGCAGGTTGATCGCGAGGCTCATCGCCAGCACGATCTTGACACCGCGCGGGGTGCGGGGCGGGCGGGGCTGTGTCTCAGGCGTATTCATGTCTCAGCCATCCTCCAGGTCCAGAAGCGCGCCCCATCCGGACACGAGCTCATCGCTTGCGATCACGCCGTAATCGGTCAGGGCTCCGTCCAGAAGCGCATCGACGCTATCAGGCGCATAAACCCCGACCATCAGCCCGGTCGCGGTGGCCGCAACCAGGCCGCCCGCACCGCGCCAGCCGCCGATCCCCGACAGCCACGCGCCCCACCCGCGCCGGGAAGCGGGGGCCGGGGCCTGCAAATCCTCCTGCACGGTGGCGGCATCGGCCAGCACCCGCGCGATCAGCGCATCCGAGGGGGCCTCGGCATCGCGGGCAGAGGCCAGCAGATCGTCAAGATCATCGCGTTTGTCACCCATAACCCAAGGCCTCCTTCTGCCCTGCCAGTGCCGCCGCGAGCGCACGTTTGCCGCGCGCGGTCAGGCTTTCAACGGCCTCGACGCTGATCTCCAGCACCTCGGCAATCTCGGGGTTCGAGACCCCTTCAATATGGCGCAGCACCACGGCCTGTCGCTGCCTCTCGGGCAGGCGGGCCAGTGCTGCATCAAGGGCCGCCATCCGGTCGGCCCGGATCAACCGGTCATCGGCGGCCAGCGCATCCTCATCCGCCGGCTCATCCGTGTCGTCCAGCCCCACGGCGCGGCCCGTGCGGCGCAGCCGGTCAATGGCCAGGTTCGCCGTCACCCGGTAGAGCCAGGTCGAGACCTTGGCCCCGCCCGCCTGCCAGTCGCCCGCCGCGCGCCAGAGCCGCAGCATCGCCTCCTGCGCGACATCCTCGGCATCCGTCCGATTGCCCAGGACCCGCGCCGCATGGTTCAGGACGCGCGGCAGAAGACGGGCGGTCAGGATCCGCGCGGCCCCGGCCTCGCCTTGTGCGAAGAGCAGCATCAGCGCGTCATCCTGCAGCTCGTCCAACTGGGCATCCAAGGGCTCCATTCTCCTGTTCTAAAGCACTTTGCGTTTGATTTGAATCGAAAGACGCTGCCTCTGCCTGCGGTCGAACGCGCCTTTCGATACTGTCTGGAGCAGATAGAACGCAAAGTGCTGTCGCCATCAGCGGCCCGGCTGCACGGGGCGGCGCGCGGGGGCCATGGCGCCGCCCCGTGCAAGGGGGGTTATCCGTTCGACCGGTGCCCCCAACCGCGTTGCTGGCCCTGCCCGTGACGGCGGCCCATGCCTTGCGCGACTTCCTCGAACTCGGCTTCGCTGACCACGCCATCCCCATCGGCGTCGATCCGCGAGAACATGCGTTCGGGATCGCCGCCGCGCGGGCGCATGTCGTCCAGCTCATTGGCGCTAAGCATCCCGTCCTCGTTGTCGTCGAACCGGGCCATCTGGCGGTCGATCATCTGGGCGGCGCGATCCGTGGCGCGGGCGATCAACTCATCCCGGCTGAGCGCGCCGTCGCCATCGGTATCGGCCTCGGCCATCCGCGTCTCATGCGCCGATTGCAGCTCCTCCAGGGTCAGGCTGCCATCGCCGTTCGCATCCAGGTCCGAGAAGGCGGGGCGGCCCTGCCCGCCGGGGCCCATGGCGTTGGCGGGCAGGGTGGCGGCAAATCCGACGGGGATCAGCAGGCCAAGCAACAGGGCGGTTTTCATCGACATTTCAGAACTCCTTATCTTGATTGTCTGAGGGTTCCACGGGCCTCGCAGGACATTCCGTCGCAAATCATGCAAAGTAATTTCGTTCCGGGGCCGCAATGCCCTATATCCCGAGGGGCACCCCGCCCCGACACGCAGGACCGCCGCCTATGCACCCCGCCTCGACCCCGATCGCCGCCGAGCGGCCCTTCTGGCCCGCCGTCCGGCGCGGCTGGCGCAAGCGTTGCCCAAACTGCGGCGAGGGGCGCATCCTGCGCAGCTACCTGAAACTGCACGCCACCTGTCCCCATTGCGGCGAGGATATCAGCCATGCCCGCGTCGATGACGGTCCGGCCTATGTCGCGATCCTTGTCACCGGCCATGTCATGCTGGCCGCGATGCTGCATGTCTATATCGCCTATCGCCCCGGCCCCTGGGTCATGGTGACCGTGTTCTCGCTTGGCTCGGTCCTGCTGGCGCTTTACATGTTGCCCCGGTTGAAAGGCGCGTTCGTGGGGGTGCAATGGGCCAAGAGGATGCACGGATTCTAGACAAGAGCGCCATTCGCAACGCCGCGACGATCATCATGCTGCGCGACGCGGGAACCCGCCCGCGCGTGCTGATGGGGCAGCGCGGCAAGGCGGCGGCCTTCATGCCGTCCAAGTTCGTCTTCCCCGGCGGCGCGGTCGATGCGGTCGATGCCCGGATCCCGCTGGCTTGCGCCCCGACGCCCGACTGCGCCACCCGGCTTGCCAATCAATCCGACCTGCCCGCCGCCGCCCTTCTGGCCGCCGCCACGCGCGAGCTGTGGGAGGAGACCGGGCTGCTTCTGGGCGCGCCTGATCCGCGTGCGGAAACCATCGCGGCCCCGCAGGGCTGGCGCGGGTATCTCGCCACCGGCCACCTGCCCGATGGCGACGCGCTCCGGTTCGTCTTTCGCGCGATCACGCCGCCGGGCCGCCCGCGCCGCTTCGATGCGCGGTTTTTCATGGCCGATGCGGAGCGGCTGGCAAATGACCCGGACGATTTCTCCAGCGCCGAGGATGAGTTGAGCCACCTGCAATGGGTGCCACTGGACGAGGCGCGCGGCTTTGACATGCCCTTCATCACCGAGGTCGTGCTGGCCGAGATCGGCGCGATCCTGAAAGGCGAGGCGCAACCCGGCGTGCCGTTCTTCAACAACACGGGCGAGATCAGCCGGTTCGAGCGGCTCTGAGCGATTTCGAAATCGCTCACGAGGCTTTTCGAAAAGCCTCGGCTTAGCGCAGGAACAGCGCCTCGCCCAACGCGATCCACAGCGGCATGGTCAGGAACGACACCAGCGTCTGCACCGTGATCATCGCCGCCATCAGCGGCGCATCGCCCCCCAGTTGACGCGCCAGCGTATAGGCCGCCACCCCCGTCGGCAGCGCGCCGTAGATCAGCGCCACCTGCGCCTGCATCGGCGTGAGACCCATCGCCAGCGCCAGCCCCGCCACCACCGCCGGGAACAGCAAGAGCTTGCCGATCCCCGAGGCCAGGATCGGACCCGCCTCCGCCGTCAGCCCGCGCAGTTTCAGGTTCGCGCCGACGCAAAGCAGCATGATCGGCAGCGCCGCCGCGCCCAGTATGGTGAGGCTCTCATGCAGCACCGGCAATTCGCCGAAACCCGCGATGTTCCACGCAAGCCCCGCCAGGATCGACAGGATCAGCGGGTTCGTCGCCAGCCCCTTCAGCGCCGAGACCACGGGCCGCGCGCCGTCTTGCGGCACCATGACGGCGAACAGGCTGACCACGCTCAGGTTCACCACCGGCACCAGAAGCGAGGCCGCCAGCACCGCGATCTGCAACCCTTGCGTCCCGTAAAGCGCCTCGGCCACGGCCAGCGCGATGAAGGTGTTGAAGCGCCCCGCCCCTTGCATGATCGAACTGCCCGCAGGGCCATGCATGCGCATCAATCGCCCCGACAGCACCCCGAAGGCCAACGCGGCGAAGAACCCGGCATAGAGCACCGCCGCCATCCAGCCGAGGCCCCCTCCGCTCAGGTCGGCGGTCGAGACCCGCACGAAGAACAGCGCCGGCATCAGCAGGAAATAGACCAGCCGGTCGTTGAGGTTCCAAAACTCCGTCGATGGAATTCCGCCCCGCCGCAAGGCATAGCCAAGACAGATCAGCACGAAGACCGGCGCGATGGAGATCAGGATATTCACAGCAGCGTCCCCGCGATGATGATCCCCAGGCTGACGAGGATCAGGGCGATGCCCGCGATCTCCTTGCCCGACGATCTTTCCTTGAGCCAGAAGATCGAGAAGAGGAAGGTAAAGACCAGTTCCACCTGCCCCACCGCCTTGACCAGCGCCGCGGTTTGCAGCGTGAAGGCGATGAACCAGCCAAGCGAGCCCGCCATCGAGGTGAGCCCCACCAATGCCGAGACACGCCAGGACGCGACGACCTTGCCGATCTCCTCGCGCTCACGCAGGAACAGCCAGAGCCCGAGGATCAGCGTCTGCACCGCCGTCGCCGCCGACAGCGTGAAGCTTGCCCGCAGCATCACGTCGCCCGCCTCCAGCGCCAGCGATGCGCCGCGATAACCCACGGCGGAGATACCGAAAAGGACGCCCGAGGCGAGGCCATAGCCCGAGGCCGCGTTGAAGATCCGGGCCCGCCAGCGCAGCGGCACCGCGCCCTTGGGTGGGTCCGACAGCAGCAGCACACCCACGAACCCCACGACGATGGCCACCAGGACGGGGGCTGAGACCGCCTCGCCCAGGATCAGCAGCCCAAACCCGGCGGTCAGGATCACCTCGGTTTTCTTCAGCGTGATGCCGACGGTGAAGTTGCGCCGCGCAAACAGCGCCACGACACAGGCGGTGGCCAGCATCTGTGCCAGCCCGCCGGTCACGACGAAACCCCAGAACCGCGCATTTGTGCCGGGCCAGCCCTGCCCGGTGGCCCCGGCATAGACCAGCACCAGAACCGCCACCAGTGGCGCCGAATAAAGGAACCGCGCCCATGTCGCGCCGCCCGTTGACAGTGTCGTGACCTTCAGATGCCGCTGCAGCAGAAACCGCAGGTTCTGCATGAAGGCGGCAAAGATTGAGGCGACGATCCAGACGGGCATGGCGCTACATCGCGCCGAATGACGTGGGCGTCAATCCTGCGGGCGCAGCGGATGCGGCACGGTGTCCTTGGCGCGGATCAGATGGCGACGGAAGATCTCGGCGTAGCTGGCATAGCGATAGCCGCCATTGCGGGTCAGGTATTTCTCGCGATTGGCGAAATAGAGCCCCGGCAGGCGATACCACGGCATCTTGGGGTGCATGTGATGGACGATGTGGAAATTGTTGTTGAGGAAGAGGAAGGCCAGCGGTCCGCGATCCTCGACCACCACCGTGCGCCCGCGCACCAGTTCATGCGCCTGATGCTCCAGGAAGGTGCGGATCTTCAGCACGCCAAGCCCCAGATAGGCCGCCAGCAGATAGGCCCAGATCGGCATGGGCGAGACCGCGACCAGCCCCAGGATCGCCCCGGTGACCACCCCCTGCCCGAGCCATGCGCGCAACACCACCCGGTCGCCGCGCAGGATTGCCTTCAGGTCGCCCGCCATGAAGGTGATCTGGCCAAGCGCCGGCCCGATCGCGATCCGCCCCAGAAGCGTGTTGTTGATCCGCAGCACCGCTTGCACCACACGCGGCAAGCGCCGCCAGACGCGCGGATCCTGGTAGTTGCTTTCGGGGTCGTCATAGGGATCGGTCAGGTTGCTGTCGAAGTGATGTGCCAGATGCGTATCGCGAAACCGCGCATAGGGGATGACGAGGTTCAGAGACGGATAGACCAGCGCCTCGCCCAAGGCACGGCGCCCCGGAAAGGGATGGCCATGCAGCACCTCATGCTGCAGCGAGGAATGCAGCGTGATCGCCAGGACCGCCCCCGCGATGGCCAGTGGCAGCCAGATGTCCGGCACCCAGAACAGCGCCAGCCCCCAGGCAAGATATCCACAAGCAATCAATCCCAGAGTCGGCCATTCGACACGCATCGGCACCCCTTCCTTCAACGATTTCAATGATGCAGCGAGGCTGTCCCGGCCCCGTGCTGCCCTCTACCTAACAACCGGAACGGGTATCGGGCAGTCCGAATTTACTCTTCAATTCGCCAACTTTGGTGATAATATCAAACAATGTATGAAATTATCAGCAAATCGGACCGCGCCACCCTCTTCCGCACCCGCCTCGCCAGCGCGTTGCAGATGGCGGGGGTCAGCCGCGCGGGGCTGGCGCGCGCCACCGGGGTCGACCGTTCGACCGTGACGCAATTGCTGACCTCCGAGGATGCGCGGATGCCCGGCGGCCATCTGGTGGCGGGCTGCGCGCAGGCACTGGAGGTCTCGGCGGACTGGCTCCTCGGCCTCTCCGACCGGGCCGAACGCACCGGCAGCCTGCTGGCGACGACAATGGCCGATGCCGAGCGCGCCGGCACCGGAGACGACCGCATCTTCGACTGGCACCGCGAGGCGGCGGGCTACAAGATCCGCCACGTCCCCGCGACCTTGCCCGACATGCTCAAGACGCATGCGGTGATGGAATGGGAATATGGCGATGCGACCGGCAAGTCGGCGGGCCAGGCCATCGCCGCGGCCAGCGCGCGCTATGACTGGATGCGCAGCACCGATTGCGATTACGAGATCGCCCTGCCATTGCACCGCCTGACCACCTTCGCCATGGGATCGGGCTATTTCGAGGGGCTCGCGCCCGCCGCCCGCCGCGAACAGATCGACTGGCTGCGCCAGGTCTATGACCAACTCTATCCGACGCTGCGGCTGGTGCTCTATGATGCGCGCCGGATCTATTCCGCGCCGATCACCGTCTTCGGCCCCAAGCTGGCGGCGATCTATCTCGGCCGCTACTACGTCGCCTTCCGCGACCGCGACCGGGTGCAGGCCGTGACCCGCAATTTCGACGGTCTGGTGCGCGAGGCCAGCCTGTCGGCCCGCGACATCCCCGATTTCCTGGCAACCTTGCGGGCAGAGATCCCCTGATCCCATCTTCTTGGTCCAAATACTCACCGGCGCAACGCCTGCCCCGCGCGCACCATCCGATCCGTCTCGCCACCGCCAGCCCCGGGGGCCACGCGGCCCGTCGACGGGCCGCATCCGCGCTCGGTCGACCGAGCGCTACCGCGCGCCGATCGCCGCGCCCGCGCCCTCGGGCAGACCGAATGCCTCATGCGCCGCGGCGATGCACGCGATCAGATCGGCCATCTCCGGCGGCGGCGGCGCGGCGCGGCGGGTCTCCAGGCTCACATGCAGGAGCATCTGCTCGCCCGTCGCCACCAGATCGTCGCCGCAATAGAGCGAATGGAACAGGCGCAGCCGCTTGCCCGCCGCGTCCAGCACCTGCGTCACCGCCCGGATACGCGCGCCGATCCGAACCTCGCCCAGATGCCGGATGTGGTTTTCCACCGTGAACCAGCTGCCGCCCGAGGCGATATAGTCCGGCGTCACCCCGACCCATAGCAGGAACCGGTCGCAGGCTTCGGAAATCGCGGTCAGGTAGCGCGCCTCGTTCATGTGATTGTTGTAATCGACCCAATCGGTCGGCACCAAACGGTCCAGCGTCTGCATCGGCACCAACAGGTCCGGGGCCTCGGGCGTGATCGTCGCCTCATGGGCGGCCAGCACCGCCCCCACGGCGGCGCGGCGTGCTTTCAGGCTGCGCATCATGCCGATCAGGTTGCCATCGCGCAAGGTCTCCAGCTCGGCGATGCTCAGATGCCCCGATTGCGCGTCGGACTGGTCGGCGATCATGTCGATCAGCTCCTCGGTCAGCTCCGGCACATCCATCAGTCTGGTCCAGGGCCATGCCAGCGTCGGGCCGAATTGCTCGATGAAATGCCTCATCCCCGCCGGACCGCCCGCCACACGGTAGGTCTCGAAAAGCCCCATCTGCCCCCACCTGAGGCCGAACCCCATGCGGATCGCGTCGTCGATTTCTTCCGTCGTGGCCACGCCATCCCTGACCAGCCACAGCGCCTCGCGCCAGACGGCTTCAAGGAAACGGTCGGCGATATGGGCGGGGATCTCTGCGCGCACGCGCAGGGGCGACATGCCGACGCTGCGCAGCACCGCCTCGGCCCTGTCCAGAAGCCCCGGATCGGTCTTCTCCGAGCCGACAAGTTCGACCAGCGGCAACAGGTAGACCGGGTTGAACGGGTGCGCGACGACGATCTGCTCGGGCCGCGTGGCGCAGCCCTGCAATTCGGACGGTGTGAAGCCCGAGGTGGACGAGCCGATCACCGCGTTCGCATCGCAGACCGCCTGCACCTGGCTGTAGAGCTTGCGCTTCAGCTCCAGCCGTTCCGGCACGCTTTCCTGGATCCATTCCGCCCCCGCGACGGCCTCGCTGATCGTGGGATGGAAGCTCAACCGCCCCTCCCCGGGCAGCGCCACGTCATAGAGCGCGGGCAGCGCGGCGCGGGCGCGCTCCAACATGGCGCCAAGCGACTCTTGCGCCGTGGGCGACGGGTCGAACACCCGCACATCCCACCCCATGAGAAGGAACCGCGCCGCCCATCCGCCGCCGATGACGCCACCGCCCAAGATTGCCGCAACCCGTGCCATGCCTAATCTCCAATCGTTTCCGTATGCCCGTCCACGGCCATCGCCTGACCTGACACCCTGCGCCCCATGTCGGAGGCCAGGAACAGCGCCATATCGGCAATGTCATCGGCCTCCACCCAGGTCTTCATCGACACGCCCTTGACGTAAAGCTGCCGGATCTCGTCCTCACCGACACCGCGCGCCCTGGCCTCGTTGGCGACCACCCGGTCCATGCGGGGCCCGCTGACCGCACCGGGGCAAAGCGCATTGACGCGCACGCCGGAGGGGCCCAGTTCCATCGCCAGCGTCTTCATCAGCCCGATGATGCCCCATTTCGCCACCGCGTAAGGCGCGCGGTAGGGATAACCGAAGAGACCGGCGGTCGATGAGGTCAGCAGAAGCAGCCCCGCCCCCTGCCCCTTCAGAACCGGGGCCGCGCGGCGGCAGGTCAGGAAGACCCCGTCGAGATTGACGGCAAGCGTGTCTTTCCACCCGCCAAGCGTCAGATCCTCGATCGCGCCCGCGGGCCCGCCGATCCCGGCATTCGCGGCCACCACGTCGAGCCCGCCAAACGCGGCCAGCACCTCGTCGAAGAACGCATCGACCGCGCCCTCCTCCGTCACATCGGCGACGCGGGCCAGGATGCCGGGGTTGGCGGCCTGCATATCCGCTACGGCGCGCACGTCCACATCGCAGACCGCGACCCGCGCACCTTCCGCCTGGAACCGCTCGGCCATCACCCGGCCGATCCCCGCCGCGCCCGCCGTGATCAATACACGGGCGCCGGACAGCCCCTTCATCCGACCGGATCCCGCTTCACCAGGCCAAGCCGCTTGCGCACCTGGTCCGGGCCGACGACCCGCGCGCCCATGCGCTCGACGATGCCGCGCGCGCGGTCCACCAGTTGTTCATTCGTCGCCAACACGCCCTTTTCCAGCCACAGGTTATCCTCCAGCCCGACGCGCACATGGCCGCCCGCCAGAACCGAACCCGCCACCATGTTCATCTGGTTGCGCCCCAATGCGAAGGCCGAGAAGGTCCAGTCATCCGGCACGTTATTGACCATCGCCATCAGCGTATTGAGGTCATCGGGTGCCCCCCAGGGCACGCCCATGCAAAGCTGCACCAGCGCGGGGGCGTCCAGCACGCCCTCCTCGACCAGTTGCTTGGCGAACCACAGGTGGCCGGTGTCGAAGGCCTCGATCTCGGGGCGCACGCCCGCCTCGGTGATCATCTTGCCCATGGCGCGCAGCATGCCGGGCGTGTTGACCATGACGTAATCGGCCTCGGCGAAATTCATCGTGCCGCAATCGAGCGTGCAGATCTCGGGGCGGCATTCGAGGACATGCGCAAGGCGTTCCGACGCCCCCACCATATCGGTGCCGTCACCCGTGGGCAGCGGCTGTTCCACGCCGCCAAGCACCAGGTCGCCGCCCATGCCCGCCGTCAGGTTCAAGACCATGTCGATATCGGCGGCGCGGATGCGGTCTGTGACCTCGCGGTAGAGCTTCGGGTCGCGGCTCGGCACGCCGGTTTCGGGGTCGCGCACATGGCAATGGACGATGGCGGCCCCGGCGCGCGCGGCGGCGATGGCGCTATTCGCGATCTCCTCGGGGCTGCGCGGCACATGCGGCGACCGGTCCTGGGTGCCGCCCGATCCGGTGATGGCGCAGGTGATGAATACGTCGCGCGTGGGGGTCATGGGCATGGGCGGTCTCCTTCGTGATGAGTCGCGCCCATCAAAGGCCAGATTGCAGCCCTTCGCCTTGCGATATACGAAACGGACATGACCGATTCCGCAAGCCTTGAGAAAAAGCCCTTCCGCATCGGGTTGCTGCTCCTGCCCGACAGCAACCTGATGTCGCTGGCCGCCGCGTTGGACCCGTTCCGGGCCGCGAACCGGCGGGCGGGCAAGGCCCTCTATGACTGGCAGGTACTCAGCCCGCAAGGGGGGGACGTGACGCTGACCACCGGCATCACGCTGCAATCCGACCCGCTGCCGCTGCACGCCGATATGGACCTGCTGATCCTGGTCGCGGGCTTCCGCCTGGACGCCCATGCCACCCCTGCCCTGCGCGCCTGGCTGCGGCAGTTGCGCGCGCGCGGCATCACCTATTGCGGTGTCGATGGCGGGCCCTGGGTGCTGGCGCGGGCGGGGCTGCTCAATGGCCGCCACGCGACCACGCATTGGGAAGACCTGGAGGCGTTCGCCGCCGCCTTTCCAGACCTCACCCCGAGCCGCGACCGCTATGTCATCGACGGCCCCGCGCTGACCACCGGCGGGGCCGCGCCCTGCCTCGACCTGATGCTGCACCTGATCCGCAAGCATCACGGGGCGGAGCTTGCCGGTCAGGTCGCCAACGCGCTGCTTTATGACCCCGAGGACCGGCCGAGCCCGCAGCGCCTGGTTTCTCAGGCGCGTCTTGCCAGCCTCGCGCCCCCCGTGGCCCGCGCCATCGCGCTGATGGAGGCCGAGATGGAGGAACCGCCGAGCGTCGCCGCCATCGCCCGCGCGCAAGGGCTGTCGGCGCGGCGGCTGGAGATGCTGTTCCGCCAGCATCTGGACACCGCCCCCGGCACGTTCTTCCTGCGGCTGCGCCTGAGCGAGGCGCGCAGGCTGGCGCTGGATACCGGGCTATCCGTGCAGGAGATCGCGCTGCGCACGGGGTTTTCAGGCCCCTCGACGCTGGCCCGCGCGTTTCGGCGGGCGCATGGGCAGTCGATCTCGGCCCTGCGGGCAGAGCGTCAGTAGGGCATGGGATGGGCGCGGTGCGCGGCGGCGATGTCGTCCAGCACCGCCTGGCTGAGGCTCAGCTCGACCGAGGGCAGGATGCGGTCCAGTTGCGCCTCGGTTGTCGCGCCGAAGATGGTCGAGACCGGGAAAGGCCGGGTCTGGATCCAGGCCAGCGACATGGCCACAGGGTCAAGCCCGTGCGTCTCGGCAATCCCCAGATAGGCGTCGATCGCGGGCCCCACCCGGTCGGACCAGCGCCCGCCAAGCTCCGGCACCAGCGACCGGCGCGAGCCCTCGGGCACCTCGCCGCCCTGGTATTTGCCGGTCAGCATCCCACAGGCCAGCGGCGAGAAGGCCAGGAGCGTCACGCGCTCGTTCACCGCCATTTCCGCCATGTCGGTGTCATAGGCGCGGCAGAGCAGCGAGTATTCGTTCTGCACACTCTGCACGCGCGGCAGGTTGCGATCCTCGGAGAGCCGCAGCCATTGCGCGGTGCCCCAGGTGGATTCGTTCGACAGCGCGAAATGGCGCAGCTTGCCCTCCCGGACCAGCTTGCCCGCCTCCTCCAGCACCTCGGCCATGTGATCGAGCGTCTGCGCCTTGTCCTGCGTGGACGGGTCATAGCTCCAGTTCTGACGGAAATGGTATGAGCCTCGGTTGGGCCAGTGCAACTGGTAGATGTCGATGTGATCGGTCTGGCAGCGCTTGAGCGAGCCCTCGAAGGCGGCGCGGAAGGTTCTGGCGCTGATCGGCTCACCGGGGCGCATGAAGCGTTCGTTAAAGCCCGAGATCTTGGTGGCGAGCTGATAGGCCCCGCGCCGCGAGGGGTTGGCCGCGTTCCATTGGCCGATGATCTCCTCGCTGCGGCCGCAGGTCTCGGGCCTGACCGGGTTGACGGGGTACATCTCGGCGCTGTCGATGATGGTGATCCCGGCCTCAAGGCAGCGGTCGATCTGGCGGAACGCATCCTCTGCCGGGGTCTGGGTGCCCCAGGTCATGGTGCCGAGGCACAGTTCCGAAACGGTTTCATTGGTCGATCCAAGGGCAACGCGGCGCATGTCTTTTCCTTATCCGGGCAGGTGCGCCACACCCTAGGGCGGTTCGCGGCAGGTGCAAGCAGATGGGCCCTGGCGCCGATTGCCCCGTGAAAGGGCCCGTCGGCCATTGTGCCCCGACCCGAATCCGACGCAGTATCCGTCGCAATCGCACAAGCCTCGCCCGCCCGGCCCGGTCAGCTTGGTGCGAAAGCCCCCTCTCGCACGGACCCCGATGCGCCTTCTCGTTTCCTTCGCCGCCCTGTTCCTGTCGATCTTCCTTCTCCAGATCTCGACCGGCGGGGTCGGCCCGCTGGATGTTCTCTCCGGCGCGCAGCTTGGGTTTTCCAACAGCCAGATCGGCCTGCTCGGCTCGGCCCATTTCCTCGGCTTCTTCATCGGCTGCTGGTTCGCGCCGCGCCTGATGGGCACGGTCGGCCACAGCCGCGCCTTCGCCGCCTTCACGGCCGCGGGGGCCATTGGCCTCTTGGCGCATATGCTGATCGTGGATGCCACGGCCTGGGCCTTGATGCGGGTCGCCTCGGGGCTGTCGGTGGCGGGCTGCTACACCGTGGCCGAGGCCTGGTTGCAGGCCAAGGTCACGAACGAGACGCGCGGGCGGATGATGGGCAGCTACCGGATGGTGGACATGATCGGATCGCTGGTCGCGCAGCTTTTCATCGGCATCCTGGAGCCCGCCCATTACGTTTCCTACAATCTGCTCGCGATCCTGAGCTGCGCCGCGCTGCTGCCGCTGACGCTGACCAAGACGACCGAGCCCGAGACGCCCTCGGCGCCGCGCCTGCGCCCCGGCCTGGCCTGGAGGCGGTCGCCCTTGGCGGTTGCGGGCGTGATGGTGGCCGCTGTCTCCTCGGCGTCCTTCCGCATGGTCGGGCCGCTCTACGGGGCCGAGGTTGGCCTGCGCCCCGAACAGATCGCGTTCTTCCTGGCCGCCTTCGTCCTTGGCGGCGCGCTGGCGCAGGTCCCGGTGGGCTGGCTGGCGGATCGCTATGACCGCCGATGGATACTGATCTGGCTGTCGCTGGCTGCCCTGCCCGCCTGTATCGTGACCATCACGACATCGGATATGGGCACCACGGCGGTGATGCTGGCGGCCTTCACCTTCGGGCTGGTGACGATGCCGATCTATTCGGTCTCGGCGGCCCACGCGCATGACTGGGCCGAGGATCACGAGCGGGTGGAGCTTTCTGCCGCGCTGATGTTCTTCTTCGCGCTCGGGGCGATTGTCGCGCCGCTTCTGACCTCGAACCTGATCACCCTCTTTGGGCCCGGCGCGCTTTTCGTCTTCATCTCGGTCGCGCATCTTGTGCTGGTGGTGTTCGGGCTGATCCGGATGCGCCGCCGGGGCACCTCGGGAACCCGCACGCGCTATGTCTGGATCCCGCGCACCAGCTTCAGTGTCGGGCGCATTTTCCGCATGAAATGAGGCGGTTTGCCTGTTCCTGTCAGGCGTTACGCAAAGCCGGATTTTGTTCCATCACTTCGGAAAAATATTCTTGCGACCCTGCCGGGAACGCATCGCCCATTCGTTGAGTTGTCCAAGCATCAGCGAGCTTGATGAGTAACGAAAGGACAAGACATGAAACGCTTCTTGCTTACGACCGCGACCGCCCTTGTCATGGGCACCAGCGCCTATGGCGCAGCCCATACCGGCGCGTTCTCGGACCTGACTTTTGATGCCGAACGCAACCTCAACGCCTCCGAACTGATCGGGATGCGCGTCTATGCCACCGAGGAGTCGATTGATGACGGCATGAGCGTCGCCGAGGGCGGCGAGACCGAATGGGACGATATCGGCGAAATCAACGAGATTGTGCTGACCCGCGACGGCGATGTCGAGGCCGTGATCATCGGCGTCGGCGGTTTCCTGGGCATGGGCGAGCGTGACGCCGCCGTCTCCATGGACCAGATCCGCTTTGTCGCGGAAGAGGGCGAAGGCGACGACTTCTTCCTGGTGGTGAACGCCAGCGCCGCAGGTGTCCAGGATTCGCCGGAATACGAATTTGCCGGCGATGCGCTTGATATGGCCGAGGAAGACCAGTCCGACGACACCGACATGGCCGAGTCGGACCAGGAAGCGATGCCCGACGCCACGGAAGAAGAGACCGTGCCGATGACCGAGAACCGTCCGATGCTGACGCGGCCCGTGGCCGAGCGCGAGGGCTTTACCGAAGCGCCGCGCGACGAGTTGACGGCGGATGACCTGACCGGCACCAGCGTCTACGGGTCCGACGACGAAGATGTCGGCGAGATCCATTCGCTGATCGTTTCGGAGGATGGCCAGATCGAACGCGCCGTGCTGGATATCGGCGGCTTCCTGGGCCTGGGCGAGCACCGCATCGCCGTGACCCTGGACGAGTTACAGATCGTGCGCTCGGACGAGGACGGCACCCTGCGCGTCTATATCGACTCGACGCAGGAGGCGCTTGAACAGCAGCCCGAATACGAAGGCTAAGCTCTTCTTATATTGAAGCACCCGAGGGGGGCCGGTGGCGACACCGGCCCCCTTCTTGCCGCCTGCCCGCGCCCCCTAGTCCTTGCCCTGCCGATCCGCTACGAGGGGGGCGGCGCAACAAGAAGACGGGCACCCGCACAAGATGGCACGTATCCTCATCACCTCGGCGATCCCCTACATCAACGGGATCAAGCATCTGGGCAACCTGGTCGGCAGCCAACTGCCCGCCGACCTTTTCGCACGCTACATGCGCCAGCGCGGCCACGAAGTGCTGTTTCTCTGCGCCACCGATGAACACGGCACCCCCGCCGAACTTGCCGCCGCCAAGGCCGGGAAACCGGTCGCGGAATATTGCGCCGAGATGTGGCAGGTGCAGAAGGATCTGTCCGACGGGTTCCGGCTGAGCTTCGACCATTTCGGCCGCTCCTCCAGCCCGCAGAACCACAAGCTGACGCAGCATTTCGCGGGGCGCCTGGCCGAGGCCGGGCTGATCCGCGAGGTGAGCGAGGAACAGGTCTATTCCCATGCCGACAAACGCTTTCTGCCGGATCGCTATATCGAGGGCACCTGCCCGAATTGCGGCTATGACCGCGCGCGCGGCGATCAATGCGAGAACTGCACCAAGCAGTTGGACCCCACCGACCTGATCGACCCGCGCAGCGCGATCTCTGGCTCCACCGACCTGGAAGTGCGCGAGACCAAGCACCTCTACCTGCGCCAGTCCGAAATGCGCGGGCAATTGAACGACTGGATCGACAGCAAGACCGACTGGCCGATCCTGACCACCTCGATCGCCAGGAAATGGCTCAACGATGGCGACGGGCTGCGCGACCGGGGTATCACCCGCGACCTCGACTGGGGCATTCCCGTCAAGAAGGGCGAGGCGGAGTGGCCGGGGATGGAGGGCAAGGTCTTCTATGTCTGGTTCGACGCCCCCATCGAATATATCGCCTGCGCCGCCGAATGGGTCGATGCGGGCAAAGGCGACAACTGGGAACGCTGGTGGCGCGAGGACAAGGGCGCCGAGGATGTCCGTTACGTCCAGTTCATGGGCAAGGACAACGTGCCCTTCCACACACTGAGCTTTCCCGCCACGATCATGGGCTCGGGCGAGCCCTGGAAGCTGGTCGATTACATCAAGTCGTTCAATTACCTCAATTATGACGGGGGCCAGTTCTCGACCTCCCAGGGCCGCGGCGTCTTCATGGACCAGGCGCTGGAGATCCTGCCCGCCGATTACTGGCGCTGGTGGCTCTTGTCCCATGCGCCCGAAAGCAGCGACAGCGAGTTCACCTGGGAAAACTTCCAGGCCAGCGTGAACAAGGATCTGGCCGATGTGCTTGGCAATTTCGTCAGCCGCGTGACCAAGTTCTGCCGCTCCAAGTTCGGCGAGGTGGTGCCCGAGGGCGGCGAATACGGCGATGCCGAGGTCGCGCTGGTGGCCGAGTTGCAGGGCCGCGTCGATGCCTACCAGGCCCATATGGAGGCGATGGAGGTCCGCAAATCCGCCGCCGAGCTGCGCGCGATCTGGGTGGCGGGCAACGAATACCTGCAAGCCGCCGCCCCCTGGGCCGCCTACAAGGAGGATCCCGACCGCGCGGCGGCCATCGTGCGGCTGTCGCTGAACCTGATCCGCCTATATGCGGTGTTGTCCGAGCCTTTCATCCCGGACGCGTCGGCGGCGATGCTGGAGGCGATGGGGGCGACAGGCGCGGGCTGGCCCGACACGGTCGGCGAGGCGCTGGCGGCGCTGCCTGCGGGACACGGCTTCACGGTGCCCGACGTGCTCTTCGCCAAGATCACCGACGAGGCGCGCGAGGGCTGGCAGGAAAAATTCGCGGGCCAGCGCGGCTGACGGGCTTTGCCCTTGTTCAGCGCGGGCTGCGCGGGGTAGCGTCGGGGCGCTTGCGGGCGTGATGGAATGGTAGACATATCAGACTTAAAATCTGAAGGGGGTTGCCCCCGTGCGGGTTCGAGTCCCGCCGCCCGCACCACGTCTTGCCTCACGGCGCGCGGCGCCTCCGAGGGGGCGGCCTGACCGACCGAGGCACCGTCGCACCTTTGGCTAGGCCGGAAACGGAGGGGCCTGGCACGGGCGCTCGGTCGACCGAGCGCACCCGCGACCCTTCCGTGGGCCGCCCTCAACCCCGCAATCGTTGCAAGAACACGACAGCATCCCTCACCTTTTCGTGCTGACGCGCTGCCGCCGCCGCTTTGCGATTGCAGCCGCCCCGATCTGGCCTTATGTGCCGTGATCCTCGGGCGTCGGACAGCCCCCGTTGGCCATCGCGGCCAAATGCGGCTAGTCTGCGCCTCGATTTTCTGACCACTCGCGGAGACCTCCCGAAATGACGCCATTCGCAGTTGCCGGTGTGCAGATGTATGTCAATGCATTGCAACCCAATGTCGACGGCATGATCCATCGCCTCGACGTCCTCATGGCGCGCTTTCCCTGGACGCAGATGGTGCTGTTCAGCGAACTGGCCCCGTTCGGCCCCCTGACCCGGACCGCGCTGCCCCTGCACAACGACGCCATCGACCGCTTCCGCGAGGCCGCGATCAAGCACAATATCTGGCTCATCCCCGGCTCGATGTTCGAGCGCACCGACGAGGGGCTTGTCTACAACACCTCGACCGTGCTGAACCCGCAGGGCGAGACCGTCGCCACCTACCGCAAGATGTTTCCCTTCCGCCCCTATGAGGCGGGCGTCGAGGCGGGCACCGGCTTCTGCGTCTTCGATGTTCCGGATGTGGGCCGGTTCGGCCTGTCGATCTGCTATGACATCTGGTTCCCCGAAACCACGCGGCAACTGACCAGCCAGGGCGTCGAGGTTCTGCTGCACCCGGTCCTGACCGGCACCACCGACCGCGACGCGGAGCTGGCCATCGCGCGCGCCACGGCGGCGCAGTTCCAGTGCTACGTGGTCGATGTGAACGGGTTGGGCGCGGGCGGCGTCGGGCGCTCTTGCGTCATCGACCCGTCGGCCACGGTGCTGCACCAGTCCGCAGGCCAGGAGGACATGTTCCCGCTGGAGCTGGACCTCAACCAGGTGCGCCGTCAGCGCGAAACCGGCATGAAGGGCCTGGGCCAGGTTCTGAAAAGCTTCCGCGACCGCTCGACCGATTTCCCGGTCTATGACCGCAGCAGCGGAACCGACGCCTACCTGCACCGGTTGGGACCGCTGGAAACCCCCCGCCAGGGTTCGCGCGCGGGCATCTTGCTGGATGAGGGCGGCACCTCGGCCAAGCCGATTGAGCCCTATGCGCGGCGCAGCCATCCCAACGACCATCAGGAGCTGTTCGATCCCGTCAAACAGGGCTAGCTGTTGACCTGACGCTGCATACTGTCACTATGAGAGCCTCGTCCGTTGCAAAACAGCGAGGCCAAGACATGCAGTCGATGAGTGACTACTATTCCGCCATCCAACTGAGATCGGATCGGTGGAGCGCCCTGCGGGAGGCCTCGGTGGCCCTCACGCGCGCGGGCAAGGCCAAGGGCTCCGAGGCACAGATCAAGAAGATCAACACGCTCTTCGACTCGCTCGCCCCGATCGAGGCCTACTGGGCCTTTCCCGGTGTGCAGGCCTTCGACCACATCCGGCGGCAATTCGAGCATCAGAACTACCAGGACGCGGCCTATGCCATCCAGCGCGTGGCACGCGGGCTGGCCACCGGGGCCTATCGCCGCCGCCATGTCCCGCTGGAACGCGGCACGGAGACCGACGATCACGAGGATGAGGCGATCCAGTCGCTGGAGGCGCGCGCGCTGGCCAAGCCCTATTTCGAAGTGATGATCGTCGATGATGTCAACGAGCATCAGGAACGCTGGCTGAAAAGCAACTTTGCCCGGATGCGCCGCATGGAAGACCCGTTTCACTACGAAACGGTCGTGGTGCCCAGTTTGCAGGACGCCCTGATCGGGGTTCTGTTCAATCACAACATCCAGGCCATCGTGGTCCGCCCCGGCCTGATCATGGAATCCAAGATCGAACTGTCCATCCTGACCCGCTACCTGAACCGGGCGGGCGGGATCAACATGATCGAGGCGCTCAGCCCCGAGGATTACGGGCCCGAGCTGTGCCGCCTCATCGCCAGGGTGCGCCCCGAGCTTGACGCCTACCTGGTCACGGATCGGTCGGTCGAGGATATCGCGGGGCTGGACCTCGGTATCTGCCGGCGGGTGTTCTACAACCAGGAGGACTTCCTGGAACTGCACCTGAACATCCTGCGCGGCGTTCAGGCCCGCAACAAGACGCCGTTCTTCACCGCGCTTGTCGAATATTCCAAGCAGCCGACCGGCGTGTTTCACGCCATGCCGATCAGCCGCGGCAAGTCGATCAGCCGCAGCCACTGGATCCAGGACATGGGTGCCTTCTACGGCCCCAACATCTTCCTGGCGGAGACCTCGGCCACCAGCGGCGGGCTCGACAGCCTGCTGGAGCCGCACGGGCCGATCAAGGAAGCGCAGGAACTGGCCAGCCGGGCATTTGGGTCGAAACAGACCTATTTCGCCACCAACGGCACCTCGACCTGCAACAAGATCGTGGTGCAGGCGCTGGTGCGGCCCGGCGATATCGTGCTGGTCGACCGCGATTGCCACAAGTCGCACCATTACGGCATGGTGCTGGCGGGCGCGCAGGTGGTCTATCTCGACAGCTATCCGCTCAATGAATACTCGATGTATGGCGCGGTGCCGCTGCGCGAGATCAAGCATCAGCTGTTGCAGTTGAAGGCGGCGGGCAAGCTGGACCGGGTGCGGATGCTGCTCCTGACCAACTGCACCTTCGACGGCATCGTCTACAATGTCGAACGGATGATGGAGGAATGCCTCGCGATCAAGCCCGACCTCGTCTTTCTCTGGGACGAGGCCTGGTTCGCCTTCGCGCGCTTCGGGCCCACCTACCGGCAGCGCACCGCAATGAACGCGGCCAACACCCTGCGCGAACGGCTGCGTTCGGAAGACCACGCGGCCGCCTACGCGGCGCAGCAGGAAGAGCTGAAGGATGCCGACGAGGAGGCGCTGCTTTCGACGCGGCTTCTGCCGCCGCCGGGGGCACGGGTCCGGGTCTATGCGACGCAATCGACCCACAAGACGCTGACGTCGCTGCGCCAGGGCTCGATGATCCATGTCAACGACCAGGACTTCAAGGGCGAGGTGGAGGCGAGTTTCCACGAGGCCTACATGACCCATACCTCGACCTCGCCCAATTACCAGATCATCGCCAGCCTCGACGTGGGCCGACGGCAAGTGGAGCTTGAAGGTTTCGAATTCGTCCAGCGCCAGGTCGAGGCCGCGATGGCGATGCGCCGGGCCATATCGACCCATCCGCTGCTGAAGAAATACTTCAAGGTTCTGGCGGCGGGCGACATGATCCCCGAAGCCTACCGCGAAAGCGGGGTCACCAGCTATTATGACCCCGAACAGGGCTGGACCGATATCTGGGATTGCTGGGAAAAGGACGAGTTTGTCCTCGATGCCACCCGCGTGACGCTGGCGGTGGGCGGGACCGGTTGGGACGGCGACACGTTCAAGACCGATATCCTGATGGATAAATACGGCATCCAGATCAACAAGACCTCGCGCAATACCGTGTTGTTCATGACCAATATCGGCACCACGCGCTCATCGGTGGCCTACCTGATCGAGGTGCTGGTCGAGATCGCCAAGGAGCTGGACGAGCTTCTGGACGATGCGTCGATGATGGAGAAACGCGGCTTTGAAAAGCGCGTCTCGAACCTCATGCACGACCTGCCGCCGCTGCCCGATTTCAGCCGCTTCCACGATGCCTTCCGCACCGACCAGGTGACCAGCGAAGGCGACATAAGATCGGCCTTCTTCCTCAGCTACGATGAGAAGAACTGCGATTACCTGGAACTGGACGGCTCGATCAAGCAGGCGATGGAAAGCGGCGATGACGTGGTCTCGGCCTCGTTCATCATCCCCTACCCGCCCGGCTTTCCGATCCTGGTGCCGGGACAGGTGGTCAGCAAGGAAATCCTGTCCTTCATGCGCGCGCTGGATGTCAGCGAGATCCACGGCTACCGCGACGACCTGGGGCTGCGCGTGTTCACCCAGAAGGCCCTGAAACAGCAGGCCAAGACCAATGCGGCGCGTCTGAAACTGAACGACGCGCGTCACAAATAGGACCAAGAGGGAGAAATATCATGGCCAAAGCCAGCCTGAACAACATGTCAGAGATCCGGCGCCACTTTCACCGCAACGAGGATCCGATCTACTTCATCTCGGCGACCAATTTCAACCTGTTGGGGTTGGATGAATGGTGCAAGAACTTCAAGTATATCTGCTATATCGACTGCTATGGCGGCAAGCATCCCAACGTGTTCTGCCCCTCGGAACAGCCGCATGCCGAATTTCAGTCGATCGAGGATATCAACAACTACCTGTTGCAGCACAAGGAAGTCATCGACCTGATCAAGCGGCGCGGCGGCAAGCCGAAATTCGTCTTCCTGATGTTCGACGAGGAGACCGAGCGCCTGTCAAAGGAACTGGGCGCGGATGTGTGGTTTCCCAAGGCCAAGCTGCGCCAGTCGATGGACAACAAGATCGAGACCGTGCGCATCGGCAACAAGGCGGGCGTGCCCTCGGTGCCCAACGTGCTGGCCGAGGTCAAGGATTACGAGGACCTCAGGAAGACCTGCGAAAAGGCCGGGATCGGTCATGACCTGGTGCTGCAATCGGCCTTCGGCGACAGCGGCCACACCACCTTCTTCATCAAGTCCGAGGCCGATTTCCGCCGCCACGCGCATGAGATCGTCGGCGAGGGCGAGATCAAGATCATGAAGCGGATCGACTGCCGCGGCTCGGCGATCGAGGCCTGCGCCACCAAGGAAGGCACCATCGTCGGCCCGCTGATGACCGAGCTTGTCGGCTTCAAGGAGCTGACCCCCTATCGCGGCGGCTGGTGCGGCAACGAGATTTTCAGCACCGCCTTCCCGCCCAAGGTCCGCCAGAAGGCGCGCGAGCTGACCTTCAAATTCGGTGAACAACTGCGCAAGGAAGGCTATCGCGGCTATTTCGAGCTGGATTTCCTGATCGACAAGAAGACCAACGACATCTGGCTTGGCGAATTGAACCCGCGCATCACCGGCGCGTCCTCGATGACCAATCACGCGGCCTTCGCCCATGCCGATGCGCCGCTTTTCCTGTTTCACCTGCTGGAGTTCTCGAAGAAGAAATTCAACCTCGACGTGGAGGAATTGAACCAGCGTTGGGCCGATCCGAACATGATCGACAGCTGGAGCCAGATGGTGATCAAGCACACCGACGACACTGTCGACATCGCCACTCAGGTGCCCGAGACCGGAATCTACAAGATGAACGAGGACGGCAGCATCAGTTTCGACCGGTTCGACTATCACCGCCGCGCCGTCGAAAGCGAGAACGAGGCGTTTTTCCTGCGCATCCTGCAACCGGGCGATTACCGCTACGAGGGGGCCGATATCGGCATCGTCGTGACGCGCGGGCGGTCGATGACGCAGGGCTTCAAGCTGACCGAACGGGCCAAGCGCTGGATTCACGGCATCAAGCAGGGTGTCGATGGCCGCCCGCTGCCGGTGGCCGAGGCGGGGCCTGCGCTGGCGGATCCGGCCTTCAAGATCATGTAGCCCCCGGCAAGGCATGCAACTGAACTGGCGCGCCATATCGGAACGCGAACCCGGCGCCATCTGGGCCGGGTTGTTTCACGAATACTGGCCCGACTACCATCGCTGGTGGGTCCGGGAAGGGGCCGAGGCGCGCCCCGGATACTGGGACAGCGTCAAGGCCCTCAAGGCGCATATGCCGGAGATGATGCCGCTCTATGACCGGCTCTGCGAGCTGGCGGGCGGCACCGATCACGCGGCGCGCTTCCTCTCCTTTTACTGCCCGCCACCCTATCTGTCTGGGTGCAGTCAGGCGATCTGGCCCGGCGCGGAACCGATGCTGGTGCGCAATTACGACTATTCCCCCCACGCCTTCGACAGCCTGATCCTGCACACAGCCTGGCAGGGGCGGCGGGTGATGGGGACAAGTGACGGGCTCTGGGGGCTGGTCGATGGCATCAACGATGCGGGGCTTGCGGTGTCGCTGACCTTCGGAGGCCGCCGGGTCGTGGGCGACGGGTTCGGCGTGCCGCTGATCCTGCGCTACGTGTTGCAGACCTGCGAGACCGCGAAGGAGGCGGGCGAGGTCCTGCGCCGCGTGCCCACGCATATGAGCTACAACGTCACCGTGGTCGATGCCCAACGCCGCTACCTGACCGCGCTGATGGCCCCCGACCGCGCCACCCTGATCACCGGCGCGGCGGTCGCGACCAACCACCAGGAACGCGTCGAATGGGCCAGCCACGCGCGCTTTACCGCCACGGTGGAACGCGAGCGCTTCCTGCTGCAACGCCTGACCCTGCATGTCGAACCGCAGGAGAAATTCATCAAGGCGTTCCTGCGCCCCCCGCTCTATTCCACCGCCTTCACGCAGGGCTTCGGCACGCTCTACACGGCGGTCTACCGGCCCCGGAAACAGACGCTCGAGGTCCATTGGCCAAGGGCGCGGTGGGAGTTGAGCCTGAAGGATTTCCAGGACGGCGCGCGGCAGATCATCACGCCCGAACACGCGGTGTGACGCCCGCATGATCGACCATGGCATATTCGATTACATCATCGTCGGCGCGGGCTCGGCCGGGTGCGTGCTGGCCAACCGCCTGTCGGAGAACCCCGCCACCCGCGTCCTGCTGCTGGAGGCGGGGGGCAAGGACAATTACATCTGGACCAGGATCCCGGTGGGCTACCTCTATTGCATCGGCAACCCGCGCACCGACTGGATGTACCGGACAGAGGCCGAGCCGGGGCTCGGCGGGCGGTCGATCCTCTACCCGCGTGGCCGGGTTCTGGGCGGCTGTTCCTCGATCAACGGCATGATCTACATGCGCGGACAGGCGCGCGATTACGACCTGTGGCGGCAGATGGGCAATGTGGGCTGGGGGTGGGAGGACGTGCTGCCCCTCTTCCGCAAGTCGCAGGACCATTTCCAGGGCGCAAGCGAGATCCACGGCGCGGGTGGGAACTGGCGGGTGGAGGAGCCGCGCCTGTCCTGGGAGATCCTCGATGCCTTCGCAGATGCGGCCGAGGCGGCAGGCATTCCGAAGACGGCGGACTTCAACACCGGCGACAACGAGGGCGTCGGCTATTTCCAGGTCAATCAGCGGCGCGGCTGGCGCTGGTCGCTGGCCAGCGCCTTCCTGAAACCCGCGAAGGGGCGGCGCAACCTGAATGTGATCACCGGGGCCGAGGCCGAGCGGCTGATCCTCGACGGCCCGCGCGCCACGGGCGTGCGCTTCCGCAAGAACGGCCAGCCCGCGCAGGCGTCGGCGCGGCGCGAAGTGATCCTGTCGGCGGGCGCGATCAACTCGCCGAAACTGATGATGCTCTCGGGCCTCGGCCCCGGCGCGCATCTGGCGGAGATGGGGATAGAGGTCGCGCGCGAAATCCCCGATCTCGGGGCCAACCTGCAAGACCATCTGCAACTGCGCTGCGCCTACCGGGTCGAGGGGGTGGTGACGCTGAACCAGCTCTCCTCCACATGGCGCGGCAAGGCGGGGATCGCGCTGGAATACGCGCTGAGGCGCTCCGGCCCGATGTCGATGGCGCCGTCGCAGCTTGGCGCCTTCGCCCGGTCAGGGCCGGAGGTCGAGACGCCCGACCTGGAATACCATGTCCAGCCGCTCAGCCTCGCGGCTTTCGGCGGCGACCTGGACCCGTTCCCGGCCTTCACGGCGTCGGTCTGCCACCTGCGCCCGACCAGCCGCGGTACCGTGCGGCTGGCCTCGCCAGAGACTTCGGACCACCCCGCGATTGCACCGAATTACCTGTCGACGGAAGCCGACCGGCAGGTCGCCGCCCGCGCGATCCGGCTGACGCGGGAGATCGTCGGGCAGGCCCCGCTGGCGCGCTACCGGCCCGAGGAAATGCGGCCCGGCGCGGCGTTCTCCGCGGATGCGGAGCTGATCGAGGCGGCGGGCCAGATCGGCACCACCATCTTCCACCCGGTCGGCACCGCCCGCATGGGCACCGATGACCGCGCCGTGGTGGACCCGGAACTGCGCGTCCGGGGCATCGACGGGCTGCGCGTGGTCGATGCGTCGGTCATGCCGACGATCACCTCGGGCAACACCAACGCGCCCGTGGTGATGATTGCCGAAAAGGCCGCGCAAATGATCACCTCGAACGACTGATCCCGCGCCCCACTTCTTTGTTCTGAAAATATCCCAGGGGGGTCGTCATTGTTGCGCCATTGGTCCGAGCGACAATGGCGACGGGGGACAGCGTCCCCCCGCCCGGGTCGCCGCGCAAGCGGCGACACCGATCAGAAAAACGCCTGCAATCCCGTCTGCGCCCGCCCCAGGATCAGCGCATGAACGTCATGCGTGCCCTCATAGGTGTTCACCGTCTCCAGGTTCATCATGTGGCGGATCACCTGGAACTCCTCGGAGATTCCGTTGCCGCCATGCATGTCGCGGGCCATGCGCGCGATCTCCAGCGCCTTGCCGCAATTGTTGCGCTTGATCAGGCTGATCATCTCGGGCGCGGCCCGCGCCTCATCCATGAGGCGCCCGACCCGCAACGCTGCCTGCAACCCCAATGTGATCTCGGTCTGCATGTCGGCCAGCTTCTTCTGGAAAAGCTGCGTCTGCGCCAGCGGTTTCCTGAACTGCTTGCGGTCCAGCCCGTATTGGCGTGCGCCATGCCAGCAGAACTCGGCCGCGCCCATCACGCCCCATGCGATGCCGTAGCGCGCCCGGTTTAGGCAGCCGAACGGGCCTTTCAGCCCCTCCACATTGGGCAGCAGCGCGTCTTCCCCGACCTCGACCCCGTCCATCACGATCTCACCCGTGACGCTCGCACGCAGGCTCTGCTTGCCACCGATCTTGGGCGCGGAAAGGCCCTTCAGGCCCTTCTCCAGAACGAAGCCCCGGATCTTGCCGTCATGCGCATCCGACTTGGCCCAGACCACGAAGACATCGGCAATCGGCGCGTTGGAAATCCACATCTTGGAGCCCGACAAGCGATAGCCGCCTTCGGTCTTCTCGGCCCGCGTCTTCATGCCGCCGGGGTCCGAGCCTGCGTCGGGTTCCGTCAGCCCGAAACAGCCGATCAGCGAGCCGTCACACAGACCCGGCAGGTATTTCTGCCGCTGCTCCTCGCTGCCATAGGCATAGATCGGGTAGATCACGAGGGAGGACTGCACCGACATCATCGAGCGATAGCCGCTATCCACCCGCTCCACCTCGCGCGCAATCAGCCCGTAGGTGACATATCCCGCGCCAAGCCCGCCATAGTCCTCGGGCAGGGTCGCGCCAAGCAGGCCCGCCTGCCCCATCTCGGGGAAGATCTCGGGCGCGACGGTTTCCCTGGCATAGGCGTCGATCACGCGGGGTTGCAGCTTGGATTGCGCGAACTCCGCCGCCGCATCGCGCAGCATGCGTTCTTCTTCGGTCAGTTGCGCCTCCAAGAGGAACGGATCGTCCCAGGTGAAGGATCCCAGATCGGGGGCGTCTTTGGCTTTCAGCGTCATGTCATCGTCTTTCGGTTGGGTCGCGTCCTGGAATGGCACAGGCGGTGGTGTCTTGCAATTTGGACGATCCCGGCAAATTGCCGGATCGGATCAGCCCGTCTCGGGCAGGAACACGCGGCGGATCAGGCGGGCGAGGTCGGCACGGGTGTCGGCACGCGTCATGGTATCTTGCGCGTCCTCCACCTCGGCTGGGTCCAGCACGCTGCCCTTGCGCGCGTCCAGAAGCGCCGAGGCGTAGGGTTTCGAGAACTCGGGATGGCCCTGCACGGTAATGGCGAAACCGGGATACCAGAGCGCGCCATAGGGGCAGAAGGCGGTCGAGGCAATGGCCTCCGCCCCCGGCGGTGCGACCTCGACCTGGTCCTGGTGATAGGCTTGCAGGGACAGTTTCGCAGGTTCTTCCCCGAGCGCCTCGGGCCAGTTGAGCGGGCCGTAATCATGGATGCCAAGCCCCCAGCCCTTGGAGGATTTGCGCACCACCCCGCCAAGCGCCTGCGCCATGATCTGGTGGCCGAAACAGATGCCCACCATCGGGCGGCCCGCATCGCGCGCGGCGCGGATGAACTCCTCCAGCGGCGGGATCCAGTCGTGGTCCTCGTAAGCGCCGAATTTCGATCCCGTGACGACCCAGAGATCCGCCTCCTCCGGCGCGTCGGGCAACACGCCCTTCAGCACCGCGTAACTGCGATAGGTCACACCGTCACGCCCAAGCCAATCGGCGACCATTCCGGGGTAGTCGCCATAATCGGCCAGTTCCTCGGGCGGGCGACCGGTTTCCAGAACGCCGATGATGGGAGTTTTTGCCATGATCTATCCTCGATCCTGTAGCCCGTATAGCCGGTAGGCGACCGGCAGCACCAGCCGCCGGAAGCGGCCGAGTTCAAAGCGTCTGAGCGGCCTCAGCATCGCCGCCGGTGTCGCAGGCCCGTCGCCGGTGATCTGTGCCGCAAGCAGCCGCCCCGCATAGCTGCCCATGGCCACCCCGTTGCCGTGGTAGCACATCGCGGCATAGGCCCCTTCCATCCCCGGAACGGGACCGGCAAAGGGCATGAGGTCGCGCGCGAGGGCAAGCAGGCCGGACCAGAAATGCGGCGTCTCGACGTGACGCCATTCCGGGAACATCCGCTCGAAATCGGCGCGCGCGGTGGCGCGGGTGGCGGCATGGCTGGCTTGCGTCGTGCGCATCGCCCCGCGCAGGCCGAAGAGCATCCGCCTGTCGGGCATCAGGCGGAAATAATGCAGCAGGTGGCGTGTGTCATAGCACATCTGAGGACTGGTCCAGCCTTGCGCGGACAGCTCCGCATCGCTCAGGGGTCGCGTGACAAGGATATTGGATTGCACCGGCAGGTAGCGGCCCGCGAACCAGCCCGGCAGGTCATCGCGGCTGTAACCGTTGGTGGCGAAGATCACCTGCTTGGCCCGCAGCTCGCCCCGTTCGGTGCGCAGGACATAGTCGCCGTCATGGGTCAGGGCGATGAGGGCGGAGGCCCCGAAAAGCCGCACGCCCGCGTGCACCGCTGCCCGTGCCAGACCAAGCACATATGTCATCGGGTTGAGCGCGAAGCCGATCGGCGTCGTCAGCGCGCCGTGGAATTCGGGGCTGGCAAGGCCATGCTCGGCCAGCGCATCCCTCGGGACGAAACGCGACTCCACCCCCTGCCAGTGCCGCATCCGCTCGGCCACCTCGTGCAACCCGGTCACGTCGCGCGCCCGGTGCGCCAGCAGGGTCTCGCCTTGCGAATGGGTGTCGGCCTCGATCCCGTGCGCCTCCAGCAGCCCCGCCACATGATCCACCGCCGCGCGTTCGGCACGGGCGTAGTCGCGCGCGCCATCCTCGCCGGCCAGCGCCCTGATCTTGTCCGGTCCCGCCTTGGCCCCGCCGAGACAGCAGAACCCGCCATTGCGCCCCGACGCGCCCCATCCCGGCTGTTCGGCCTCCAGCACCACCACGTCACGCCCTGCCTCGGCCAGCGCCAGCGCGGCGTTGAGGCCGGTATAGCCCGCGCCGATCACCGCCACATCGGCGCGCGCGGACCCTTCCAGGGGGCCATGCTGGGGGATGTTCGCGACCGTCTCGCGCCAAAAGCTTTCCGCAATCGGCCCAGGGCCATAGGCCATGTCTTCGTAAACGCGCATGAGCGGCTACAGGCGGCTGAGATAATACTGGTATTCGACCGGCGTGATCATGCCGGTCAGGGTCTGCACCTCGTCATGCTTGACGGCGGCATAGACATCGCGGAACTCGGCCCCGAACATCTCCGCCGCGCGGTCCGAAGCCGCGAAGCGTTCCACCGCGTCGAACCAGTCATGGCCGAGCCGTTGTGCCGGTTCGGAGGCCGGATCGTCGATCGGCAAGGGCAGGTCGGGCGCGGTTTCCAGCCCGTGCATCATGCCGCCCAGGATCGCGGTCAGCACCAGGTAGGGGTTCACATCGGCCCCGCTGATGCGATGTTCCAGCCGCGCGCCGGGGCCGGTGACCTCGGGCAGGCGCACGCCCGCGGCGCGGTTGTCGAGGCCCCAATCGGGGGTCGAGGGCGCAAAGCTCATCGGTTGGAAGCGACGATAGGAATTCATGTGCGGCGCGAAGATGGCCTGCAATTCCTCCATCGTCGCCAGCACGCCCGCGACCGCGTTCTTCAGCGTCGCGGAGGGCGCGGGACCGGCCTGATGGTTGAAGATGTTCTCGCCCGTATCGTCCAGCACCGAGGCATGGACGTGCATCCCGTTGCCCGGCGCGTCCGCATAGGGCTTGGCCATGAAGGAGGCCTCCATCCCGTGCCGCGCCACCACGCCGCGCACCAGGCGGCGGAACAGAAGCGCGGTGTCGGCGGCGGCCAGCACGTCGCCGGTATGATGAAAGTTGACCTCGAACTGGCCGGGCCCGTATTCGGCGATCAGCGTGTCGGTCTCCAGGCCCTGCACGTCGCAGGCGCGCAGGATTTCGGTCAGGATCGCCTCCTGCCGCGCGACAACCTCCAGGTCGTAATTCTGCGCGGCGGGGGTCCGCACCGGCGGTTTCGGCGCGTCATAGGCCTTGCTGCGCGGACGCAGGAGGTAGAATTCCAGCTCGGTCGCCACCACCGGGTGCCAGCCGTGGCCGGTGAACCGCTCCACCATGCGTTCAAGGATACCGCGCGGCGAGATCGGGCTGGCCTGCCCTTCCGGCGTCAGCATCTCGACCTGCAACTGCGCGACTGTTCCCGGCATCCAGGGCACGGGCCGCAGCGATCCCTTGACCGGCACCAGCGCGCCATCGGGGTCGCCCACGACAATGCCGAGGCCCGTCGCCTCGACCTCATTGCCCATGATCGCAGGCGCATAGGTCGAATAGGGCAGGCGCACCGCGCCCGAGGTCAGTTTGCCAAGCGCGTCTCCGGGCAGCCATTTGCCGCGCAGCACCGCGTTGATGTCGCTCAGCATCAGCTCGATACGCTCGGGCCGCCCATGCGCGGCGCAATAGGCTTCGTATTCTTCCTTCATGCCGACTGCTCCGCCATCTGTTCATCGCGCCGGGCCTGCACGATCCTGCGTTTGCTGACCAGCGACGCGGTGACGACGCCGATGGTGACAAGCGAGATCAGGATGGTGGAGAGCGCGTTGATCTCGGGGGAAACGCCGAGGCGCACGGATGAGAAGATCTTGATCGGCAGCGTCGTGGCCGAGGGGCCGGCCGTGAAGGAGGCGATGACCAGATCGTCCAGCGACAGCGTAAAGGCCAGGAGCCAGCCCGAGATGACGGCGGGCGCGATGATCGGCAGGGTGACGGATTTGAACGCATCGAAGGGCGTGCAGCCAAGGTCCAGCGCCGCCTCCTCGACCGAGCGGTCGAAGCTGACGAGGCGCGAGGAGACCACCACCGAGACATAGCACATCGAAAACGTCGTATGCGCCAGGATGATGGTGAAGACGCCGCGATCCAGCCCGATGGAGATGAAGAGGAGAAGCAAGGAGAGACCGGTGATCACCTCGGGCATGACCAGCGGCGCATAGATCATGCCGGAAAACAGCGTCCGCCCCATGAAGCGCCCGCCGCGCACCAGAACGTATGCCGCCATCGTGCCAAGCACCGTGGCGATGCAGGAGGAGACGAAGGCCACCCGAAGCGTCACCCAGGCCGCGTCCAGAAACGCCTCGTTCTGGATCAGCTCGCCATACCAGCGGGTCGAGAACCCCGCCCAGACCGTGACCAGCCGGGACGAGTTGAAGCTGTAGACGATGAGGATGATCATCGGGATGTAGAGAAAGGCAAAGCCAAGCGACAGCGACGTGGCGTTGAACCAGGTAAAGCGTCTCATGCGTCCACCTCCTGTTCCTTTTCCTGGTTCTTCTGGAACAGGATGATGGGGATCACGAGGATCAGAAGCAGGATGATCGCCACGGCGCTTGCCACCGGCCAGTCGCGGTTGTTGAAAAACTCCTCCCACAAGACCTTGCCGATCATCAGCGTGCCCGAGCCGCCCAGAAGCGAGGGGATCACGAACTCCCCGAGGGCCGGGATGAAGACCAGGAAACAGCCCGCGATGACGCCCGATTTCGACAGCGGCACGGTGATCAGCCAGAAGGCCGAGGACCGGCTGCAGCCAAGGTCTTCCGCCGCCTCCAGCAGGCTTTCATCCATCCGCTCCAGCGTGGCGTAGATCGGCAGGATCATGAAGGGCAGATAGGTGTAGACGATGCCGATATAGACCGCCGTTGGCGTGTTCATGATCTGAAGCGGCTCGCTGATGATGCCGGTCCAGAGCAGGAACTGGTTCAGGAACCCCTCGTTCGAAAGAATGCCGATCCAGGCGTAGACGCGGATCAGGAAGCTGGTCCAGAAGGGCAGAATCACCAGCATCATCAGCGTGGGCCGCCATTCGGACGCGGCATTGGCCATGCCATAGGCGATGGGAAACCCCACGGCCAGCGCCAGCAGGGTCGAGATGAAGGCGATCTTGAGGCTGGAGAGATAGGCCCGCCAGTAAAGGTCATCCTCGGTCAGGAAGATGTAATTCTCGAAATCGAGCGCGGCGAAGAAGCTGCGGATGCCCTGCCAGCCCTCGGAGAGGTCCAGCGTCGGCGTATAGGGCGGGATCGCCAGCGCGATGTCGGAGAGCGAGATCTTCAGGATGATCCCGAACGGCACCAGGAACAGCAGCAGGAGCCAGAGATAGGGTATCCCGATCAGGGTGCGGCGGCCAAGGTTCATGTGTATCCCCTACCCTGCCAACACAAGGCCGGCGGTGTCGGTCCAGGACAGGTAGACCTCATCCTCCCAGGTATACATGCGCTGCGACAGGCGGCGGTTGTTCGCGGTCTGCGCCTTGATGATCTGCCCGTCCGGCAATTCGACATGATAGGTCGAGATATTGCCCAGATAGGCGATGTCGTGGATCTTGCCCCGCACGACATTGTTGACGCCCTCGGGGCGGCTCTCCGAGATGTTCACCTTCTCGGGCCGGATCGCGAACGTGGCTGGCGCAGAGGCGCTGAGCCCCTCGCCCGCCGTGCCGATGATCTCGGGCTGGCCTTCCGCCCAGGTCAGACGGGCCGCGCCGCCCTGGCCAAGTTGCGCGGTGCCGGTGATCAGGTTCACATCACCGATGAAATCCGCGACATAGACGGAATTGGGGCTTTCATAGATGCGCGGCGGCGTGTCGACCTGGATGATCTTGCCATTGTCCATGACGGCGACGCGGCTGGCCACGGTCATCGCCTCTTCCTGGTCATGGGTCACGATGACGAATGTGGTCTCGGTCTTTTCCTGGATATCCATCAGCTCGAACTGGGTATCCTGGCGCAGCTTCTTGTCCAGCGCGCCGAGCGGTTCGTCGAGCAGCAGCAGTTTCGGCGCCTTGGCCAGGCTGCGTGCCAGCGCCACCCGCTGCCGCTGCCCGCCCGAGATCTGGTGCGGCTTGCGCTTGGAGAATCTCTCCAGCCGCGTGAGGCGCAGCATTTCATCAACGCGCGCGGCGATCTGGTCCCTGGTCATGTCGGACCGTTTCAGGCCGAAGGCGATATTGTCCCAGATCGTCAGATGCGGGAACAGCGCGTAGGACTGGAACATCATGTTCACTTCGCGCTTGTTGGGCGGGATGCCCGCCATGTCCTTGCCGCCGATTGTGATCTGGCCCTCGGTCGGCGCCTCGAACCCCGCCAGCATCCGCATCAAGGTGGTCTTGCCACAGCCCGAGGGGCCGAGCAGCGCGAAGAACTCCTTGCGGTGGATTGCCAGGTCGATGTCGTCGATCGCGGTGAAATTTCCGAAGCGCTTGGTGACGCCATCGAAGCGGATCAGCGGGGTTTCGTTCGGATCGTTCCAGGGGGCGAATTCGGCGGGCCGCGCTTGCGCTTGCATGGCAGATCCTTCCTAGCGGCGGAATGAAGAAAGCCCTGCCCGGAACTTGTGTCCGGACAGGGCGGGATCGGCAAGGGGCCTCAGGTGCCTGACTTGATCCGGGTCCACAGGCGCGTCACGAAACGCTGCACGCGCGGGTCGTAGGGCGTGGTGGTGTAGAGGTTCTCCAGCGTCGCCTCATCGGGGTAGATCGCCGGGTCGCCGATCACATCCTCGACCAGGAATTCCTGGCTCGCGAGGTTGCCGTTGGCGTAGTAGACATAGTTCGACGCCGCCGCCATGTTCTCGGCATCCATGATGAAGTTGAGGAAGGCATGCGCCCCTTCGGGGTTCGGCGCGTCGACCGGGATCGCCATCATGTCGAACCACATCAGCGCGCCCTCATTGGGGGCGTTATAGACGATCTCGACGCCGTTATCGGCCTCGATGGCCCGGTCGCGGGCCTGCAGGATATCGCCCGACCAGCCGAAGGCGACGCAGATGTCGCCATTGGCCAGCGCGTTGATATATTCCGAGTTGTGGAAGTTCTGCACATAGGGGCGCACCGCGCTCAGAACCGGTTCGACCTGTTCGATCACGTCGGGGTCGTGGCTGTCGGGGTCAAGGCCCAGATAGGTCAGCGCGGCCGGGATCATCTCGGTCGGGGCATCCAGGAAATGCACGCCGCATTCGGCCAGCTGTTCCATGTTGTCGGGGTTGAAGATCAGGTCGAGCGAGGCGATCGGCGCATCCTCGCCCAGGATCTCGCGCACCCGGCCCACATTCACGCCAAGCCCGGTGGTGCCCCACATGTAGTTGATCGCAAAGGTGTTGCCGGGGTCGTATTGCGCGGTGCGTTCCTGGATCACGTCCCAGAGGTTCTCCGCATTGGGCAGCAGCGAATAATCCAGCGGCTGGAAGGCCCCGGCGCTGATCTGGCGTTGCAGGAAGGTGCCCGACGGCACCACCACGTCATAGCCCGAGCCGCCCGCCAGCATCCGCGTTTCCAGCAGCTCGTTGCTGTCGAACACGTCATAGACCAGGTCATAGCCGGTCTCGGCCTCGAACTGGTCCAGCAGGGCCTCGTCGATATAGTCGGACCAGTTGTAGACCCGCACTTCCTCGGCCGCCGCGGCAAAGGCGATCAGCGAGCCCGTCGCCGCCAGCGTTGCAATCTTGATTGTCATCCCTGATGTCTCCCCATGTGGATGTGCATTTCTTTTTATTTGATCAAAACTTCGATTCGACGCAAGGTTTTTGTCGAAGGTCGTGGTGATTCCCCGACCTGAACAGGTTTTGTCAGGACGAGATTAACAGGGAAGGCCGCCGACGTGAACGCACCCGATCCCAAGCTGCCGGAACACGAAGCGATCTATAAGAAGATCCGCAACATGATCCTGTTCGGCGAGGTTCAGCCGGGCCAGGCGGTGACGATCCTGGGCCTCAAGGACGCGGTCGGCGCGGGCGTGACCCCGGTGCGCGAGGCCATTCGCCGACTTACCGCCGAGGGCGCGCTGGAGACGCTCGGCAACCGGCGCATCTGCGTGCCCCACGCCTCGCCGGAACGGGTGGACGAGATCTATTTCGCCCGCCTGACGCTGGAGCCGAAGATGACCGAACTGGCCGCATCGCGGGTGTCCGAGGCCGATATTTCGGAGCTTGCGGCGCTGGATGACGCAGTGACGGCGGCGATTGCCAAGGGTGATGTCGAGGGCTACCTGGAGCACAATTACCGCTTCCATTTCCGCCTCTACGACTTTGCCGACACCCCCATCCTGCGCCAGATCGCGCGGTCGCTCTGGCTGCGGGTGGGGCCGTCTCTGCGCGTCGTCTGCGGGCGCTTCGGCACCTCCAACCTGCCCGACAAGCATTCCGAGACGCTGCGCGCCCTGCGCAAGGGTGAACCCGTCGCCGCCGCCCGCGCGATCGAGGAGGACATCCAGCAGGGCCTCGACCTGATGCGCCAGTCGCTCGGGCTGGAGGCATGACCGCGACGCCCCCGATTGACAGCCCCCAGGATTTGATCATATTCTGCGCCCAACCGGCTTGCCGACTCCACCCACCCCAGACCCATGCAGGTTCATGATGAGAACGCCCCGCAAAGCGAAGTCCGACGCGGATTGGCTCGACACGCTGCCAGAAGCCTTCACCGACTATCTCGACGGGCGCCGCCTGGAAGAGGTTGAGTGCATCATCCCCGACCTCGCGGGCACCTCGCGTGGCAAGGCGATGCCGTCCTACAAGTTCCGCCCCGACGAGACCTTCTACCTGCCGATCTCGCTCTTCTATCAGACCATCTCGGGCGAATATGTCGACATGGAGATCGAGAACCAGTGGCTGGAAAAGGACGTGGTGCTGACGCCCGACATGTCGACCGCCACCGCCGTTCCCTGGGCCGATGACGCCACCGCGCAGATCATCTGCGACCTGGCCAATCGCGACGGCAGCCCGCTGGCCATCGCGCCGCGCAACGTGCTGCGCCGGGTGTTGGACCTCTACAAGGCGGAAGGCTGGCAGCCCGTCATCGCGCCGGAGCTTGAATTCTACCTGACCAAGCCCAACACCGACCCGAACGAACCCATCGAGCCGCCGCTTGGCCGCACGGGCCGCAGGGGCGCCAGCCGGCAGGTCTATTCCATGGCCGCCGTCGACGAATACGGGCCGGTGATCGACACGATCTACGACTATGCCGAGGATCAGGGCTTCCGCATCGACACCGTCATCCAGGAGGGCGGCGCGGGCCAGATCGAGATCAACCTGCTGCATGGCGACCCGCTGCGCCTGGCCGATCAGGTGTTCTATTTCAAGCGCACGATCCGCGAGGCGGCGCTGAAGAACGGCATCTTCGCCACCTTCATGGCGAAACCGATCCGCGACGAACCCGGCAGCGCCATGCATGTGCATCAAAGCGTGATCGAGACCGCCACCGGGCGCAACATCTTCTCGAACCGCGACGGCAGCCCGACCAAGGCGTTCCGCTATTTCATCGGCGGCAGCCAGACCTACCTGATGCAGCTGGTGCCGCTGCTGGCGCCTTACGTGAACTCCTACCGCCGGATCACGGTGGACGGGCAAAGCGCGCCCTCGAACCTGGAATGGGCCCGCGACAACCGCACCACCGGCCTGCGCATTCCGCACTCCAAGCCGGAATCGCGCCGGGTGGAGAACCGGGTGATCGGGATGGATTGCAACCCCTACCTCGCCATCGCCGCCTCGCTTGCGGCCGGATACCTGGGGATGGTCTCCAAGACCCGCCCCCGCGACGCCGTCGAGGTCGAGATCTGGGAGACCGAGGATCCCCTGCCCTCCAGCCTGAGCGAGGCGCTGGACCTGTTCGACGAGGCGCCCGAGATCCGCGCGGTGCTGGGCGAGGAGTTCTGCCAGCTCTACGGCGACATCAAGCGCGCCGAGAACGAGGAATACCAGCGCGAGATCTCGCCCTGGGAACGCCAACACCTGCTTTTGAACGTCTGAGCCGAGAGGACCGCCGCCATGAACATGATCACCAACCACCTGCCGACCGCCGAATTGCAGGCGCTGGACGCCGCCCACCACGTCCACCCCTTCACCCATAACGCGGCCCTCGCCAAGAAGGGCAGCCGTGTCATCACGCGGGCGCGCGGTGTCACCCTGACCGATAGCGACGGCAACGAGATGCTTGACGCCATGGCCGGGCTCTGGTGCGTGAATGTCGGCTATGGCCGCGAGGAACTGGCCGAGGTCGCGGCGCGCCAGATGCGCGAGCTGCCCTATTACAACGCCTTCTTCCAGACCACCCATGTGCCCGCCATCGCGCTGGCGCAGAAACTGTCGGAGCTGGCACCGGGCGACCTCAACCACACCTTCTTTGCCGCCGGTGGCTCCGAGGCCAATGACACCAATATCCGCCTGGTGCGGACCTATTGGGACATCAAGGGCAAGCCCGCCAAGAAGGTCATCATCAGCCGCAAGAACGGCTATCACGGCTCCTCGGTCGGCTCGGCCTCGCTTGGCGGCATGCCCGCGATGCACGCGCAGGGCGGTATTCCGATCCCCGATATCCACCATATCGGACAACCCAACTGGTGGGCCGAAGGCGGCGACATGGACCCGGACGCCTTCGGCCTGAAGCGCGCGCAGGAGTTGGAGGACGCCATCCTGGAGATGGGCGAGGATCGCGTTGCGGCCTTCATCGCTGAACCCATCCAGGGCGCGGGCGGCGTCATTGTCCCGCCCCAGACCTACTGGCCCGAGATCCAGCGCATCTGCGACAAATACGAAATCCTGCTGATTGCCGATGAGGTCATCACCGGTTTTGGCCGCACCGGCAACTGGTTCGGCAGCCAGACCATGGGCATCCGCCCCGACATCATGACCATCGCCAAGGGGCTTTCATCGGGCTACGCGCCGATCGGCGGCTCGATCCTCAGCGACGAGGTGGCGCAAGTGATTTCCAGCGAGGAATTCAACCACGGCTATACCTATTCCGGCCATCCCGTCGCCGCCGCCGTGGCGCTGGAGAACCTGCGCATCCTGGAGGAGGAGAAGATCCTGGATCACGTCCGCGACGTCGCCGCCCCCTACCTGCGCGAGAAATGGCTGGCGATGGTCGATCATCCGCTTATCGGCGAGGCGAAGATCGTCGGCATGATGGGTTCGATCCAGATGACGCCGGACAAGGACAGCCGCGCAGGGTTCGCCGCCGGGAAAGGCACGGCGGGCCTTATCTGCCGCGACCGCTGTTTCGCCAATGGCCTGGTGATGCGCCATGTCGGCGACCGGATGATCATCTCGCCGCCGCTTATCCTGACGCATGGCGATATCGACACGCTGATCGCGCGGGCCACCAGGTCGCTGGACGAAACCCACGCGGCGCTGAAGGCGGATGGCCTGCTGAAGGCCGCCTGAGGCGCGTATGGACCTGCTGACCGTCAATGACAGGATGGGGGAGTACCCCCCCTCCTTCTACGCCCATGCCGCCACCCCCCTGCCCCGGTTCGCCGCGCCAGAGGGCGATCTGACCTGCGATGTCTGCGTCGTCGGCGGCGGCTTCACCGGGTTGTCGGCGGCCTGGCACCTGGCGGAACGCGGCTTTGACGTGGTGCTGCTGGAGGCGAGCCGCGTCGGCTTTGGCGCCTCGGGGCGCAACGGCGGCCAGGTCGGACAGGGCCAGCGGCTGGAGCAGGACGCGCTTGAGGCGATGGTGGGCAAGGACCACGCCCGCGCATTGTGGACGATCGCCACCCGGTCGGTGGATCTGGTCCGCGAGGTGGCGGCGCGCGACGAGGTCCACGCGACCTTCCATCCCGGCGTGATCCACGCCGCGCATCGGGCGCGCTACGTGCCGGAGTATCGCGATTACGCGAAGAAGCTGCGTGACGAGTATGGCTACGAGGATATCCGGTTCCTTGACCGGGAGGAGTTGCAGGGCCTCGTCGCCTCACCGTGCTATCACGGCGGCACCCTCGACATGGGCGCGGGCCATATCGACCCGCTGGAACTGACGCTCGGGCTGGCGCGGCTGGCCAGGGGGGCGGGCGCGCGGATCTTCGAGGGCGCGCGGGTCGTGCAACTCGACAAGGGCAGCCCGGCGGTGGTGCGGACCGACAGCGCACGGGTGCGCGCGAACCATGTCGTGCTGGCCTGCAACGGATACCTGGGCGGGTTGGACCCACAGGTCGCCGCGCGCGTCATGCCGATCAACAATTACGTCGTCGCGACCCAGCCCCTTGGCGCGGACCGGCAAGAGGAGATCATCCGCGGCAACCGCGCCGTTGCCGACAGCAAGTTCGTGGTGAATTACTTCCGCTTCTCCGACGATCACCGGCTTCTGTTCGGGGGCACGGAAAGCTACCGCTACCGGTTCCCGCGTGACATCGCAGGTGCGGTGCGCAGGCCGATGGAGGAGGTGTTCCCGCAGCTTGCGGGCGTGAAGATCAGCCATGCCTGGGGCGGCACGCTGGGGATCACCATGAACCGGATGCCGCATTTCGCGCGGGTCGCGGGCAATATCCTCAGCCTTTCGGGCTATTCCGGCCATGGCGTGGCGATGGCGACGCTGGCGGGCCAGATCGCGGCGGAAACCATCGCGGGACAGGCGGAGCGGTTTGACGTTATGGCCTCGGTCCCAAGCCCGCGCTTTCCGGGCGGGTCGGCCCTGCGCTGGCCGCTCCTGGTGTTGGGGATGGTGTGGTTTTCGCTGAGGGACCGGTTCTGAGATCGGGGTCGAATTGCTGCGCAATCCGACCCGCCGGGGCTCTGCCCCGGACCCCGGGATATTTTCGGAACAAAGAAGGGGCGTGAAAATGACCCCCGGAGAGAGGACAGTCTCTCCGGGGATCGGGCAGGACGGTTGAAGGATGACTGCACGATAGACCGCCCTGCCCATCCGGCAGGTCAGTTTTCGGACAGGCTTTCGGCCAGGCGCATCAGCTGCACCGCCTCGAAACGGTAGCCGAATTCATCCTCGCCCCGGTTGGCCGTGGCCAGCGCGATGGCATCGGCGTAGTCCCAATCGCCCAGGAAGTCCGAGCGGCGCAACAGCTGGCCGAAGCCTGCGATGGCGGCGGCGAAATTGGCCTCGGTGCCAGAGGTGTCGGTGTCCGTGATCGGGAAATCAATCAACTGGCTCTCGTCTTCGCCGGGCTCCTTCCAGCGCAGCCGGATGAAGCCCAGTTCCTCCGAGACCTCCGCGGGCACGTCGCCCGCGTCGGAGGCCGCGTAGCGCAGCGGGTCGGTCAGGCGGGCCGGGCTGCCCACGGGCGTGACCTCATAGATCGCGGTGACGGAATGGCCGGCGCCAAGTTCGCCCGCATCCACGGCGTCATTGTTGAAATCCTCGCGCGCCAGCGCCCGCGTTTCATAGCCGATCAGGCGGTATTCCGCGATCACCGCGGGGTTGAACTCCACCTGGATCTTGACGTCATCGGCAATGGGATAGAGCGCGCCCGAAAGCTGATCGACCAGCACCCGCTGCGCCTCGTTCAGCGTGTCGATGAAGGCCGCCGTGCCGTTGCCGTTCTGGGCCAGCGCCTGCATGGTGTCGTCTTGCAGGTTGCCGCGTCCGAAGCCGAGAACAGACAGGTAGATGCCGGTCTCGCGCTGCGCGGCGATATAGTCGGTCAGGGCGTCGGGGTCGGAAATACCGACGTTGAAATCGCCATCCGTGGCCAGGATCACGCGGGAAACCTCGCCCTCCTCGGTCATGTCACCGGCCAGCGCGTAAGCCTGTTCCAGCCCGCCCTGCCCGTTGGTCGAGCCACCCGCGCCGAGGCCGTTCAGGGCGCGCGTGATCGCGTCGCGGTCAGATGCGGGCGTCGGTTCCAGCGCGACCCCGGCGGAGCCTGCATATTCCACGATGGCCACCTGGTCGGCCGGGTCGAGACGATCCAGCATCAGGCGGAAACTCTGCACCAGAAGGGGCAGTTTCGACGGATCGTTCATCGAGCCTGACGTGTCGATCAGGAACACCAGGTTGAGGGCCGGTCGCTCCTCAATGAGGGGCATTTCGCCCTGCAACCCGATATGCAAGAGCCGCGTGTCGGGGTTCCAGGGGGTTTCAAACACGGTCACCGTGGGGCGGAACGGGCTTATGTCGTCCTCGGTGGGGGCGGCGAAATCATAGGGGAAATAATTGATCATCTCCTCGATGCGCACGGCGTCGGGGTCGGGCATCTGCCCGCGTTGCAGCGAGGAGCGGATGATCGCATAGGAAGCCGTATCGACGTCGATCGAGAAGGTCGAGACCGGATCCTCCGCCGTCACGCGCAGGGGGTTGTCGTCGTCATTGGCAAACTCCTCGCGGTCGGGGGTGGGCGCGATGTAGGGCTCGGAGGGCGCGATGTTACCGACGTTGTTGCCATAGCCCTGCTGGATGATCGCGCCGCTATTGCCGCCGCGCAATTGCGGCGAGGCGCTGAGCAACCCGCCAACGGTGCTGTTGCCAGCCTGGCCCGGCATGGGCAGCGCGGGCGACGGCAAGGCGGGGGGCGGAGCCTCGGTTTCAGCCATGTCGGCGGCAATGCCATCGGCGATCACCGGGGCGGGCTCGGGGGCCACCTCGCCGCGCTCTTCGGCGATTGCGTCGGCGGCGAGCTCGGTTCCGGTCTCGTCGTCGGTGGCCTCTGCGTCGGGGGCCTCGGCGGTATCCAGCGGCCCCTCCGGCACGCGCTCCTCGATCTCTGGCTCGCTGACGCGGCTGTTCATCAAATCCGTGCCAAGCGGGGTAAAACCCAACACCCCCACGGCGACAATTGCCGTGGTGGCGGTCAGGCCCGCAATCAATCGGGTCGTCATCATCTGAAATACTCCATCTGCAAGGCCCCGCTTCGGGGCTTGAATGGAGGTTTGACGCGGCGCGGTCCGCGATCCTTGGGCGGTTTCGAAATTCTCCTGCGCGAGGCGCAAATTCTCAGCGCGGCGCGCGGCGTCGGGGGCCGGGGTGGCGGCCTGCATCGCCTCTTTCAGCGCGTCGAAATCCATGTCGTCGTGACGGGAGGTCATGTCGCCTCCTCCTTCTCTCGTATCTCGCGCAGCCTCTTCTTCGCCTCGGAGACGCGCCAGGCTATCGTGCCCTCGGACACGCCCAAGATCTCGCCCACTTCCGCTTGCGTCAGATCATCCAGCACCAGCGCCAGCGTGTCGCGCAGGGTCTCGGAAAGCTGCCCCATCGCGGTATGGAGCCAGGCGACACTGGCCTGATCCTCGGCCATTGCGGCCAGTCGGCCGGTTTCCCAATCGCCCCAGCCGTCCAGCGCGCGGGCATAGCTGGATGCGCGGCGGCGCCGGTCGATGGCCGCGTTATGGGCCACACGGTAGAGCCATGTCGTCACCTTGGCCTGTCCCCGGTAGCTTTCCAGCCGCGCGGGCAGCACGGCGCAGATGTCCTGGCACAGGTCCTCGGCATCAGTGCGGTGGCCGGTAAAGCGGAAACACAGGGCAAAGAGGCGATCGTAGTGACGCGCCAGCAACGCCTCGAAGGCGTGCCCGTCGCCCGAGGCCGCCGCAAGGGCCAGGTTCTGATCGCTCACTGTCATGCGCATCTTGTAGACCAAGACGCATCCCGCGCCGAGTTCCTTGGGGGGATAGGCGAATTATTTTCGAGAGGTCAGATCTTGAAGAGCGGCTGCAACAGGCGCGGCACAAGGCTCTGGAACCGCAGTGGCGCGTCGGTGGCGGCCAGACAGATGCAGGGGGCCTCCTCGCCCGCCGTCGGCGTGTGTTCCAGATCGCCATCGGCCACTTCCAGATCGCCGACGCCGAACGCGCCGGTTTCATCCGAGAAACTGCCCTGCAGCACAAGCGTCAGTTCCAGCCCGTTATGGCCGTGGTCTGGCACCGCGCGGCCCGGCGGAATGTGCAGAAGGCGCAGGCTGCCATCGTCTCCGGCCTCAAGGATCGCCTGCTTGACGCCGAAGCCGAGGCTTTTCCAGCGCGGCGGGCGCGATTTCAGCGCCGTCATGACCGGGCCGGGATAGATCCCCTCGCGTTTCGGGGCCGGGGCGGCATCGGGTTGGGCGTAGTCCAGCCGGTCCATGACGCCCGCAAGAAGGGTGTCCGACACCGGGGCCTCGGCCAGCCCCTCCAGCACGGTGCCGCCAAGCGCCTCATGCGCGGCCAGCGCGCCGCGGCAACTGTCGCACATCGAGATATGGGTGGCGACGACCACCTCGAAGACGCGCGGCAGCGAGCCCGCGGCATAGGCGGCCAGGATCGGCTCGGGGATGTGGTGGGCGATATCGCTCATGGCTCTCGCAATTCTTTCAATTCGTGGCGCAGCCGCTCCAACCCCAGGCGGATGCGCGATTTTATGGTCCCAAGCGGCACGCCGGTCTGGGTGTTGATCTCCTGGTGGGTCAACTCGCCCAGATAGGCGCGCTCGATCATCTCTCTCTGGTCCGGCTTGAGGCGGGCCAGCGCGCCCCGAAGTTCCTCGGTTTCCTGTTCCAGCGGCAGCATCTGGCCCGGATCGGGGTCATGCCTCTCGGGCTCGCGCAATTCCTCCGGCATCGGCCGGGCGGTGCGGCGAACCGTGTCGATCTGCCGGTTCCGGGTGATCTGGTAGATCCAGCCCGAGACCTGCGCGCGTTCCGGATCAAACTGATCGGCCTTGCGCCAAAGGGTCAGCATCACCTCCTGCACGACCTCCTCGGCCTGCGCGGCGTCCATGCCGCCGCGCATCACGAACCCCTTGAGGCGCGGCGCATAGTAATCGAACAGCGCGGCAAAGGCCCGCTTGTCGCGCCGGTCGCGGACCGCCAGCATCTGCTGCGTCTGTTCCGACAGGTCTGTCTTCGGTGCCACGGTCGGCCTTTCATCTCGCACCAGCGCCCCCGCCGCAGGCAGGCAGGGCGCGATCTGTGCGGCAGGAGGGTCAATCGTGATCACCATAATCCATCTACGCGCGGGCGCAATTTCCGGATCATTTTTTGATCTGTCTTTTTGTCCGGCACGTAATGGGAACAGTTGATCGTTATGAAAGCCCGCCGCCCATGTCCCTCGACAGCCCCCCGCCAAGCGCCCAACGGATCGCCATTATCGGCGGCGGTATCTCGGGCCTTGCCGCCGCCTACGCCCTGTCGCCGCGCCATTCGGTGACGCTGTTCGAGGCCGCACCGCGCCTTGGCGGTCACGCCCGCACCGTCATGGCGGGGCTGCGGGGCGATCAGCCCGTCGATACCGGGTTCATCGTCTTCAACTACGCCAATTACCCGCATCTGACGCGGATGTTCCAGGACCTCGACGTGCCGGTTACGAAAAGCGACATGAGCTTTGGGACCACCATCGACGATGGCCGCATCGAATACGGGCTGCGGACCATCGGGGCGATGCTGGCCCAGAAACGCAACCTTGCGCGCCCCGCCTATCTGCGGATGCTGCGCGACATCCTGCGCTTCAACGCCCGGGCCGAGGAATTTGCCAAGGACGATCAGGCCACCATCGGCGACCTTTTACAGGGGCTCGACCTCGGCGACTGGTTCCGCCGCTACTACCTGACGCCGCTTTGCGGTGCGATCTGGTCCACGCCCACCGATCAGATCCTCTCATTTCCCGCCAGCGCCATGGTGCAATTCTTCCGCAACCACGCGCTTCTCTCCGCGACCGGGCAGCATCAATGGTGGACGGTTCAGGGCGGCAGCGTCGAATATGTCACCCGGCTGGAGCGCCACCTGAAGGGCCAAGGCGTCGCGATCCGCAAGGGCTGCCCGGTGATGTCGGTCTCGCGCGTCGGCGGCTTGAGCTCGGTGGCCACCGGCAAGGCCGCGCGCGAGGTCTTCGACCAGGTCGTCCTCGCCTGCCACGCCGACCAGGCGCTGCGCCTGCTGGACAAGCCGAGCCTTGAGGAAGAGGCCGCGCTGTCCGCGATCCGGTTCCAGGACAACCAGGTCTGGCTGCACCGCGACGCGGGCCAGATGCCGAAACGGCGCGCGGTCTGGTCCTCCTGGGTCTACCAGGCCGACACGGCACAGCCCGAGACGCAGATCGGCGTGACCTACTGGATGAACCGGTTGCAGAACATCCCCGAGGGCGATCCGCTCTTCGTGACGCTGAACCCCGCCCGCGTCATCGACCCGGCCAAGGTCTATGACCAGACCACGTTCCGCCACCCGGTCTTCGACCATGCCGCCATTGCCGCACAGGCCACGCTGCGCAAGATCGCGGGGCAGAACAACACCTGGTTTGCCGGGGCCTATACGCGCCACGGCTTCCACGAGGACGGCTTTGCCAGCGCCCTGCGCATCGCCCGCGCGCTGGACATCCGCGAACGGGTCGCCGCGTGAGGTTTCATCCACAGCATATCCGGGCCGAAACGACCCACGCGCGCCGAGGCAGCATCCGCCACGTCTTCACCCATGCGGTGGATTACGTGCTGATCGACCCGGAGGCCAGGACCGGCCCGACCCTCTTTCGCCGTAACAGGCCCGGCCTCTCCGCCGTGCATGACCGCCACCATGGCGGCGTGCCGAAAAAGGGGCGCGGGCGCGCTTGGGCGGTCGAGGTGTTCGGGGCTGCGGGGCTTGAGGAGGCGCAGATCCTGCTGCTCACCCAACCCGCCATCCTTGGCCGCGTCTTCAACCCGGTCAGTTTCTGGCTGGCGATGCGCGGGGGCGATCTGGTCGCGGTGATCGCCGAGGTCACCAACACCTTCGGCGACCGGCACAGCTATCTCTGCCACTTGCCCGGCTTCGCGCCGATCACGCCCGAGGATGAGATCAGCGCAGGGAAACTCCTGCATGTCTCGCCTTTCCAGGATGTCGCGGGCCGCTACAAGTTCCGCTTTCGCGTCGAGCCCGACAGCATCGCCATCCGCATCGCCCATGAGGACGGCGAGGAGGGCGTCGTCGCCACCCTTACCGGCCCGCGTGAGCCCCTGACCAACGCCGCCATCCTGCGCATGTCCATCGCCCGTCCTTTCGGGGCCGCCCGCACATGGATGCTGATCCACTGGCACGCGCTGCGCCTGAAACTCAAAGGGGCCGCCTATCGCCCCCGTCCTGAACCACCCAAGCAAGAGGTGAGCCGATGCTCTTCCTGACAACCCGCATCAAACGCGATTTCCTGGACAGTTGCGCGGCCATCACCAGGGGCCGGCTGCGCCTGATTACGCCCGAAGGCGAGATCCATGATTTCGGCCAAGGCAGCCCGGAGGCCGAGCTGCAGCTGCATGACTGGTCCGTCGTCACCGCCTGCGCCGCCAAGGGCGATATCGGGTTGGGGGAAACCTATGTCGCGGGGCTCTGGGACACACCCTCCATCGCTGATCTGTGCGAAGTGTCGCTGCTCAACCTGCGGGAATTGGAGCGCTTCGCCTATCTCGGCCTCTGGGCGCGGCTTGGCTACCGGCTGCTCAACTCCCTCTTCCGGGCCAATTCGCGCAAGGGCTCGCCGCGCAACATCCGCGCCCATTACGATGTCGGCAACGAGTTCTATTCCCTCTGGCTCGACCCCGGCATGACCTATTCCTCGGCGCTGTTCGATGCGGGGGCTGACCTTGAGGGCGCGCAGACCCGCAAGAACGCGCGCATCCTGGACAAGCTTGCGCCCGGTGAGAGCATATTGGAGGTCGGCTGCGGATGGGGCGGCTTTGCCGAACAGGCGGCGGAGCGGGGCCAGCATGTCACCGGCCTCACCCTTTCGCCAAGCCAGAAGGGATACGCCGATGCGCGGCTGGACGGGCGCGCCGAGATCCGGTTGCAGGATTACCGCGAGGCGCGGGGGCGCTTCGACAATATCGTCTCCATCGAGATGATCGAGGCGGTCGGCGAACGCTACTGGCCGACCTATTTCGCCACGCTGAAAGACCGGCTGGCAGAGGGCGGTCGCGCCGTCTTGCAGGTCATCACCGTGCCTGACGACTATTTTCCGGTCTATCGCAGCGGCAGCGACTATATCCGCCAGCACATCTTTCCGGGCGGCATGCTGCTGGCCCCCGGCATCTTCCGGCGCGAGGCCGCGAAGGCGGGGCTGGTGGCGGAGGATCCCTTCTTCTTCGGGCAGGATTATGCCCGCACCTGCCGCATCTGGCACGAACGCATGAACGCGGAGGAGACGCGCATCAAGCGTCTCGGCATGGGCGAGGAGTTTCTGCGCAGTTGGCGGTTCTATCTCGGCTCCTGCGCGGCGGCCTTCACGACCGGGCAGACCGACGTGATGCAGGTGGCGCTGTCCCATGCGGAGGAGGCGTGATGGAGCTTCTGCTGCTTTTCCTGATCCTGCTGATCCTGATCGCGATCATCTACCACGCGCGCGCGGGCTTCCACACGCAGCGGCCCTATCACTACGCCGACACCACACCCGCGATCGACATCCGCCGCCACCTCTGTGGCCCGATGGTCTGTGACGGGGTGATCTACGGGCCGTTCGGTCGCGTCTCCTCGCGCTTCACCGCGCGGATGGAGGGGACATGGGACGGCGCAAGCGGCACGCTGTCCGAGGCGTTCCGCTACTCCAGTGGCAAGACGCAGGACCGCGAATGGCACCTGAAGGCGGGCAACGATGGGGCGTTCACCGCGACCGCCGACGATATCATCGGCACGGCGCAGGGCCAGCAATCGGGCGCGACCTTGCGCATGACCTACCGGCTGCGCCTGCCGGCGGACGCGGGCGGGCATGTCCTTTCCGTCACCGATTGGATGTATCTGCTGGACAATGGCACGCTGGTGAACCGATCCGTCATGCGCAAATTCGGCCTGCCCGTCGCACAGCTGATCGCAACGATGAGGCCCGCATAGGATGTTGAGAGACAGGACATATTGGCTGATCGGAGCGAGCGAGGGCCTGGGCCGCGCATTGGCGAAGGCGTTGGACGCAGAAGGCTGCCGCCTGATCCTGAGCGCGCGCAGCGAAGACCGGCTGCGCGAGCTGGCCGGGGAGGTGTCAAATGCCCGCGTCCTGCCGCTCGACGTGACCGATGACGACGCGGTGCGCGCGGCGGTCGAGGAGGCGGGCGATATCGACGGGCTGATCTACTCGGCGGGCGCCTATGAGCCGATGCCCGCGACCGAGTGGGATGTGCCCGCCAGCCTCCTGATGACGGATGTGAACTACAAGGGCGCGCAGCGGGTGATCGGCTATGCCCTACCGGGGATGATCGACCGCAACCGGGGGCATATCGTGGTGATCGGCTCGATCTCGGGCTGGCGGGGCTTGCCCGGCGCGGTCGGCTACGGGGCCAGCAAGGCGGCGCTGATGCACCTGGCCGAGAACCTCTACATGGACCTCAAGGGCACCAATATCCGCGTGCAGCAGGCCAATCCGGGCTTCATCCGCACACGGCTGACCGACAAGAACGAGTTCAACATGCCGATGATCATGGACCCGGACGAGGCCGCGGCGCAGGTCGTGAAAGCGATGACGTCACGCCGCTTCGCCACCTCCTTCCCCGGCCCGATGGCCTGGTTCTTCCGCCTCGGGGCGCGGCTGCCGATCAGCTGGTTTCGCAAGATCATGAACCGGGGCTGAGACCGGCGGCGTGTTGGCAAACGGCCCCGCATCTGCCATCACCGCCGCCATGCCCGGATTTCGCCGCTACGCTGTTTTCTTCGTCCCCACCGGCGCGCTCCATGATCGCGCGGCAGCGTGGCTTGGGTGGGACAGTGTCGCGGGCCTGGCTTTGCCGCCGCCTGAGCCGCGGCTTGTGGACCGGCCCCGGAAATACGGCTTTCACGCCACGCTGAAACCGCCCTTCCGGCTGGCCGAGGGAAGCCGAGAGGCCGATCTGCGCGACACCCTCGCCCGCATCGCCGCCGGGACCGCCCCGATAGTCCTGCCCGCCCTGACCGTCACCGCCCTTGGACGGTTCCTCGCCTTGACCCTCTCGGCCCCCTGCCCCGCCATGCAAAGGCTGGCCGCGCAGGTGGTGATGGATCTGGACCGCCTCCGCGCGCCGCCGAGGAGGGATGAGCTCGCCCGCCGCCGAAAATCGCGCCTGTCACCCCGGCAGGAGGACCATCTGGCCCGGTGGGGCTATCCTTTCGTGCTGGACCAGTTCCGGTTTCATATGACCCTGACCGGACCAGTGCCGCAGGGGCAGGTCGAGACCCTCCGCCAGAGCCTCACCGATCACTTCGCGGATGTGCTGGACCGGCCGGAGCAGATGGCCGATCTGGCGCTGATGGGGGAAGACGCGGAGGGGTTCTTCCACCTCCTGCGCCGCGTTCCCCTGACGGGTCAGCCCCGGTAGAGCCTGAGCAACGCCGCGCCGCCCAATGTCATCATCGTGGCCGCGACCTTGGCCAGGTTGAGCGGTTCGCGGAACACGCCGACCCCGATGAAGAGCGCGAAAATGATGCTGGTCTCGCGCAGCGCGGTGACCAGGGCGATGGGGGCCTGGGTGAAGGCATACATGACCAGCGCATAGGCGATGAAGGACGCGCCGCCGCCCAGGAAGATCGAGCGCGGCAGCCGGATCGCGGCGGGCAGCAGCCGGGGCCGCGCCACACCCATGACGCCCGCGAAAACCGCCGCATTGGCCAGCGAATGCCACGCGTAGAATCCAAGCGCCGTGCCCGCCACCCGCGCGCCCAAGCCATCGACGATCGAATAGGAGGCGATGAAGCCACCCGTGGTCAGCGCCAAGAGCGCCGCCTTGCCCTGGAACACGCCATCGGCCCGGCGCACGAGGGAGATTGACCCGATGCCAAGCGCGATCAGCACGATCCCCGCCAGTTGCTGCGGCGCAAGCTGCACGCCCAGGAACAGCATCGACACGGCGGTCACAATGAGCGGCGAGGAGCCGCGCGCGATCGGGTAGACCTGGCTGAGATCGCCGATCCGGTAGGCCGCGATCAGGAACGCCTGGTAGCCGAAATGCAGGCCCACGCCGCCGATGAGATAGGGCAGAGAGGCCATGTCGGGGACCGGCACGAAGGGCAACAGGACAAGACCCGACAGGCCCTGCCCGATCACCACCGCCGTCATCGCCGCCGCCTTGTCCGCGCCGCCCTTGACCAGCGCGTTCCAGACCGCGTGCAGCACGGCGGCGGCAAGGACCATCAGGAAAACCGCGCCCGTCATGCTGCAATCCCCGCCATGAAAACCCGTCCTGCCCTGAAATCAACCCGTTCACACCTATCCGAGCTTTCGCGCGGGAACCAGCGGCATGGCACCCGTCAACATGCAATTTCCTGTGCCGAAGCGGTGGTAAAGCGTTGATCTTGCCCGGTCGAACCCGCAATGTCCCGCCGCATGAGACCAGACGCGCGCAGCCCGACATGACCCTCCTCCTCCTGATCGAACAATGCCTGAACGGGTTGCAGATGGGCGTGGCCCTGTTCCTGATGGCCGCCGGCCTGACGCTGATCTTCGGCGTCATGGGGGTGATCAACCTCGCGCATGGCTCGCTCTTCATGGTGGGGGCCTTCGCGGCGGCGGGCGTGGCGGCGGCGACCGGCTCCTATACGCTGGCGCTGATCGCCGCGCTGGCGGCCTCCGCCGTGGCGGGCGTGCTGATGGAGGTGCTGGTGATCCGCAGGCTCTATGCGCGCGACCATCTCGACCAGGTGCTGGCCACCTTTGCGCTGATCCTGATCTTCTCGGAAGGAACCCGGTTCCTCTTCGGCTCCTTCCCGCTCTATATCGACACGCCCGCGTTGCTGTCGGGCCCGATCACATTGCCCGGCGGCATCGACTACCCGCGCTACCGGCTTTTCATCATCGCCATGGGGCTGGCCATCGCGGGCGGCCTGTTCTGGTTCATCGCGCGCACCCGGATCGGCATCCAGATCCGCGCAGGCGAAGTCGACCGCGAGATGATCGCGGCGCTCGGCGTCGATATTTCCAAGCTCTACACCGCCGTCTTCGCGCTCGGTGCGGCGCTGGCGGGGCTGGCGGGCGCGCTGATCGGAGCCATTCAATCGGTCGAGGTCGGCATGGGCGAGCCGGTGCTGATCCTCGCCTTCGTCGTCATCGTCATCGGCGGTATCGGCTCGATCAAGGGGGCCTTCATCGGGGCGCTGCTGGTGGGGCTGACCGACACGCTTGGCCGCGTGCTGCTGCCGCAGGTCTTCGGCCTCGTGATGGACGCCTCATCGGCCACGACGGTCGGCGCGTCGCTGGCCTCGATGGCGATCTACATCCTGATGGCGGGGATCCTGGTCTTCCGCCCCTCCGGCCTTTTCGGCAGGGCCACCTGATGCGGCGCGAGACGCTCCTGAACGCGGCCATCCTGGCCGGGTTCCTCGCCCTGCCGCTATGGGCCTGGATGGCGGATGAGCCCTTCATCATCACGCTGACCACCCGCGCCGCGATCCTGGCGCTGGCCGGTGTCGGCCTCAACCTGGCGCTTGGCCTGGGAGGGCTCGTCAGCCTCGGCCATGCCGCGTTCTTCGGGATCGGGGGCTACGCGATGGGGGTGCTGGCCTTCCACGCGCAGACCTATACCCCGCTGATGGAGGCGCCTTTCCTGATCGAAGGCACCAAGTCGATGCCGGTGATCTGGCTGGTGGCCCTGATCACGTCCGCCCTCGCCGCCCTGGGCATCGGCGCGCTGTCCCTCCGCACCTCGGGCGTCTATTTCATCATGATCACGCTGGCCTTCGGGCAGATGTTCTATTTCTTCATGATCTCCTGGCCCGCCTATGGCGGCGAGGATGGTATGTCGATCTACCTGCGCAACGGCTTTCCCGGCCTCAACACGCTGGACCCGATCCAGTTCTACGCGCTCTGCTTCGTGCTGCTGGCCGGTGCCCTCTGGCTGGTCAGCCGCATCCAGCATTCCGCCTTTGGTCTGGCGCTTGCCGCCGCGCGCCAAAGCCCGATGCGCGTGACTTCTGTCGGCACCCGCCCGCGCAGCCTGCACTTGCTCGCCTTCACCCTGTCGGGCGCGATCACCGGCCTTGCGGGCGCGCTTTTTGCCGATCTCAACCGTTTCGTCAGCCCGACGATGTTCAGCTGGCAGACCTCGGGCGAGATCATGGTTTTCGTCATCCTGGGCGGTGTCGGGCGGCTCTTCGGCCCCGTGCTTGGTGCCGCGATCTTCATCGCGATGGAGCATTGGCTGGATGGCGTGTCGGATTACTGGCACATCTATCTTGGCGCGATCCTGCTTGGCTTGGTGCTTTTCGCGCGCGGCGGCCTCATCGGGCTGATCGCGGGACGGGAGGTGGCGCATGACTGAGCCTGTCCTGCAGGTCCGGGGCGTCAGCAAATCCTTTGGTGCGCTCACGGCGAACGAGGATGTCAGCCTGGACCTGCGGCCCGGAGAAATCCACGCCCTGATCGGCCCCAACGGTGCGGGAAAATCGACGCTGATCGCGGCCATCTCCGGCGCGCTGACGCCCGATGCGGGCACCGTCCATCTGGCGGGGCGCGACCTGACCGGCCTCGACATGGCGGCGCGCGCACGGGCGGGGCTTGGCCGCACCTTCCAGATCTCGGCGCTGGCGATGGAGATGAGCGTGCTGCAAAACGCCACCCTCGGGGCGCTCGGGGGACGCGCGTTTCGCCTGTTCCGCCCGGTGATGCGGGACGCTGGCTTGCGGCAGGTGGCGCAAGCCGCCCTCGCCCGCGTCGGGCTACAGGGTCACGCCCGCACCCGCACCGCCGACCTCAGCCACGGCCAGCGCCGCCAGTTGGAGGTCGCCATTGCGCTGACGCTCGCCCCGCGCGCCTTCCTGATGGATGAGCCGATGGCCGGGCTCGGGCTGGAGGGGACCGCCGCCATGACCGGGCTTCTGGACGCGCTGCGGGTTGAAGCGCCGATCCTGCTGGTCGAACATGACATGGACGCGGTGTTTCGCCTCGCCGACCGGATCAGCGTGCTGGTCTATGGCCGCATCATCGCCACCGGAACGCCGGCCGAGATCCGCCAGAACCCGGATGTCCGCCGCGCCTATTTGGGCGAGGAGGCCAGCCCGTGAGCCTTCTGGAACTCGATCACGTCGCCGCCTCCTACGGCCCCTCGCAGGCGCTCTTCGATATAAGCCTTGTGCTCGATCCTGGCGAGGTTCTGGCGTTGATGGGGCGCAACGGGATGGGCAAATCGACCACGATCAAGGTGATCTGCCGGCTCTTGCCCTATCACGGGGGCCGGTTACGGCTCGATGGCCGCGACATGGCCAACGTGCCGTCCTACCGTGCCGCGCGGATGGGTCTGGGGCTGGTGCCCGAGGGGCGGCGCTGTTTCGGCCCCCTGACGGTGCGGGAAAACCTGATCGCCGCCGCCCGCCCCGGCACCTGGGATTTCGCCACCGTCACAGCGCTCTTCCCGCGCCTCGCCGAGCGCGAGGGGCAGACCGCGGCCTCGCTCTCGGGCGGGGAACAGCAGATGCTTGCGATAGGCCGCGCCCTGATGACCAACCCGCGCCTCCTGATCCTCGACGAGGCGACGGAAGGGCTGGCCCCACTGGTGCGGCAGGAAATCTGGGAGGCCATCGCGCGGCTGAAACGTGACAGCGGGCTGGCCATCCTCGTGGTCGACAAATCCCTGGCCGAGCTTGCCCGCATCGCCGATCGCGGTGTGATTATCGAGAAAGGCGCGACCGTCTGGAGCGACGATTTCGATGCCCTGACCCCCGAGATCACCGACCGCTACCTGGGGGTCTGACGCATCTTCCATTTTTGGTTAGATTTTCTGACCAATATCGGCTAAACTTTCCGAAACCGCCTGACTCGCGGACAAGGAGGAGCCTGCCGCCCATGTCCACCATCGCCATGCCCGCCCCCGACGCGTCGATCCTGTCCCGCACGGACCAGATCGTGGCCGCCCTGGCCGAGGCCATCGGCGCGGAGGACGTGATCTCGGACCCGGTCGAAACGCGGGCCTATGAATGCGACGCGCTGACCGCCTATCGCTGCCCGCCGCTGGCCGTGACCCTGCCGCGCACGACCGAAGGCGTCGCCGCCGTGATGCGGGTCTGCCACCAGTTGGGCGTGCCGGTTGTGCCGCGCGGGGCCGGAACCTCGCTGGCGGGCGGTGCGTTGCCCACGGCCGACAGCGTCATCCTGGGCACCGCGCGGCTGCGCGACGTTCTGGAGGTCGACTATCCCAACCGCTTCATCCGGGTGCAGACGGGGGTGACGAACCTCTCCGTCTCCGCCCATGTCGATGCCGACGGATTCTTCTACGCGCCCGACCCCTCCAGCCAGCTGGCCTGCGCCATCGCGGGCAATATCGCGATGAACTCGGGCGGCGCGCATTGCCTGAAATACGGTGTGACCACGAACAACCTTCTGGGCGTGCGCATGGTGCTGGCGGATGGCGAGATCGTCGAACTTGGCGGCGCGCAGATGGAGGCGGGCGGGCTGGACCTGCTCGGCCTCATTTGCGGCTCAGAGGGGCAGTTGGCCGTCGTGACCGAAGCCACCCTGCGCATCCTGCCCAAGCCCGAGGGCGCGCGGCCCGTCATGATCGGCTATGACAGCGCCGAGGTCGCGGGGCAATGCGTGGCCGACATCATCAAATCGGGCCTCCTGCCCGTGGCCATCGAATACATGGACCGGCCCTGCATCGAGGTGGTCGAGAATTTCGCCCATGCCGGATACCCGATCTGCGAGGCGCTGCTGATCGTCGAGGTCGAAGGTTCCGAGGCCGAGATCGAGGATCAACTGGGCAAGATCACCGCCATCGCGCGGGCGCTGGACCCGGTCGAGATGCGCGTGAGCGAAAGCCTTGAGGAAAGCGCCGCGATCTGGAAGGGCCGCAAATCGGCCTTCGGGGCGATGGGGCAGGTCAACGATTACATGTGCCTGGATGGCACCGTGCCGGTCTCGGCCCTGCCCCGGACCCTCAAGGGCATCGGCGATCTGGCCGCCGAGCACGGGCTGCGCGTGGCCAATGTGTTTCACGCGGGCGACGGCAACATGCACCCACTGATCCTCTACAACGCCAACACGGCGGGCGACCTGGAACGGGCCGAGGCACTCGGGGCCGAGATCCTGCGCCTCTGCGTCGAGATGGGCGGCTGCCTGACCGGCGAACATGGCGTGGGGATCGAGAAACGCGACCTGATGGGGAACCAGTTTTCCGAATCGGACCTGGAAATGCAGATGCAGGTCAAGGATGTGTTCGACCCGAACTGGCGCCTGAACCCCACCAAGGTCTTTCCGCTTCCGGCCAGCGAAACACGGCGGAACCGGGCATGAAATCAAGGGTTTGCACAGGGTGATCCGGACCTATCGGACATGCGGGGCATGAAGGGGCGACAGTTGTTATTGTCATTTGCACACTTATTGGGCTATGGTCATGGCATCCCTCCCGCCTGCTGCGGGGCATTGAATGCCAAAGGACTTTTGCATGACCAAGCTCTTTTCCCATCCGCTGCGTACCGTCATCGCAGCCCTTGCCCTGATCGCAACCACCGTCCCCGCCCTTGCCTCCTGGGGCGTCACCATGCCCATGCCGGTCGCCCCGCAGATCGACCTGACGCCGCATGTGAACGACCTGCCCGCCCCCCTCTCTCTCGACGCCGCGCTGGAGCGGATCGAGGCGGGCACCCCTGTCCTGCCAGCGCCCCCTCCCGCGCGGGGCGTTCTGTCGGGCCTTTCCTCCGGCCCCGACGCAGCGCCGCCCTGCCTGCTCTCTACGGGCATCCTGCCCCCCGCGATGGGCTGGCACGAAGGTGCCTGGAACGTCGCCCAACGGAACTGACCCGACGGGAGGGCCTTGCATGAGCGCCCTCCTCACCCCCGCCAATGAGGCCGAACTGGCCGAAACCGTCGCAGATGCCGCGGCGAGCCATACCCGTCTGCGCATCCGGGGCGGCGGCACCCGCAGCGTCATCGGGCAGGCCATCGAGACCGACACCACCCTCTCAACGGACCGCCTCACCGGCATCACCCTCTATGAACCCGGCAGCCTCAACATGGTGGTGCGCGCGGGCACGCCGCTGGACAAGGTCACGTCAGCCCTCGCCGCCGAGAACCAGCACCTGGCCTTCGAGCCGATGGACCATCGCGGCCTCCTTGGCTCGAACGGAACGCCGACCGTGGGCGGCATGGTCGCCGCCGCCATCTCCGGCCCGCGCCGGTTGGCTGTTGGCGCCTGTCGCGACCATCTTCTGGGCGTGCGCTTCGTCAACGGGCGCGGCGAGGTGCTGAAGAATGGCGGGCGGGTGATGAAGAACGTCACCGGGCTGGACCTCGCGAAACTGATGTGTGGCGCCTATGGCACGCTTGGCATCCTGACCGAAGTGTCGCTGAAAACCCTGCCCAAACCCGAGACCGCCTGCACCCTCGCCTTTCCCGGTCTGACCGTGGCGCAGGCCACCGACCTCTTTTGTTCCGCCCTCGGCACGCCTTACGAGATCTCCGGCGCGGCCTGGCAGGGCGGCACGGCCTATCTCCGGCTGGAGGGGTTCGATTTGCAGGTGCAAAACCGCGCCACGCAGTTGCAGGCCCGGTTCCGCGACCTCGACAGCGACCGGATCGAGGGCGCAGGCCACAAGGCGCTCTGGCGCGATATCCGCGACCTGACGGCGGTCCAGGGCCGCGACGATACGCTCTGGCGACTATCCCTCAAACCCACCGACGCGGCCCCGCTGACCACAGATTTGCACGACCGTCTCGGGGCGGAGGCCAGCCTCGACTGGGGCGGCGGGCTGATCTGGCTTTCGGTGCCCGCCCACCACGCCGACCCCGCCCCGGTGATCCGTGACGCGCTCGCCCCGTATGGTGGCCACGCCACGTTGATCCGCGCGCCCGAAGACCTGCGCCGCAGCACGCCCGTCTTTCAGCCGCAGGTCCCGGCGCTGGCCAGGATCGCCGAGGGTCTGCGCGCCAGGTTCGACCCCGACCACATCCTAAACCCCGGCCTGATGGGCTGATCCCATGCAAACCAATTTCACCGATGCCCAACTGCAAGACCCCGGCACCGCGCGCGCCAACGAGATCCTGCGCGCCTGCGTGCATTGCGGCTTCTGCACCGCGACCTGCCCCACCTACCAGGTGCTCGGCGATGAGCTCGACAGCCCGCGCGGCCGCATCTACCTGATGAAGGACATGCTGGAGAACAGCCGCGTGCCGGACCCGAAGACGGTCAAGCATATCGACCGCTGCCTGTCCTGCCTTGCCTGCATGACGACCTGCCCCTCGGGCGTGCATTACATGCACCTGGTCGATCACGCCCGCACCTATATCGAGGCCAATTACAAACGCCCCCTGATGGACCGCCTGCTGCGCTGGACGCTGGCGCGCATCCTGCCCTACCCCTACAGATTCCGCGCGGCCCTGGCCGGGGCCAAACTGGCCAGGCCCTTCGCCCGCCTGATCCCCGACGCCCGCCTGCGCGCCATGCTGGCGATGGCGCCCAAGACCATCCCGCCGGTCAGCCGCAATGACGACGCGCAGGTTTTTCCCGCCGCAGGCCCCCGCAAGGCCCGCGTCGCCCTGATGACGGGCTGCGCGCAGAAGGCGCTCAACACCGATATCAACGACGCCACCATCCGCATCCTGCGCCGCCATGGTTGCGAGGTCGTGGTGGCGCGCGGCGCAGGCTGCTGCGGGGCGCTGACCCATCACATGGGCAAGACCGATGAGGCGCATGCCACGGCGGCCAGGAACATCCTTGCCTGGGTGGCCGAGATCGACGGCGAAGGGCTCGACGCCATCGTCATCAACACGTCGGGCTGCGGCACGACGGTGAAGGATTACGGCCACATGTTCCGCACCACCGACATGGCCGATGATGCCGCCCGCGTCTCCGCCATCGCGCAGGACATCACCGAGCTTCTGGCCGGGCTCGACCTCCAGCCCCAGGCGCCGGCCCTGCGCGTCGCCTATCACGCCGCCTGTTCCCTGCAACACGGGCAGAAGATCACCACCCACCCCAAGGCGCTGCTCAAACAGGCGGGCTTCACCGTGGTCGAGCCGCGCGACGCGCACTTATGCTGCGGCTCGGCGGGCACCTACAACCTGCTGCAACCCGAGATCTCGGGCCAGCTCAAGACCCGCAAGGTGGAGACGCTCCAGGCCACCGACCCGCAGATCATCGCCGCCGGCAATATCGGCTGCATGATGCAGATCGGTTCGGCCACCGAGATTCCCGTCGTCCACACGGTCGAGCTTCTGGATTGGGCCACCGGCGGCCCCAGACCACCCGCGCTGGCCGATCTTGCAACCTGATGCTTCTTTGTTCCGGAAATATCCCCGCCGGAGGCACCAAAAAATAGAGCAAACCCGCCAGGGTTTTCAATCTGGTCAGGTGCGCGCCTTCTCGAACGCCGCCCAGGCGGCCTCGAACGCGGCGAAGTCGAACCCGTCCGCCCGCGCCGGGTCCAGCACGATCTTCTCGGTCGCCAGAAGGCTTTCGATCCCCGCCCGCAAGCCCCCGACGACACCCTCCGGGATGACCAGCGCGCCGTGGCGGTCGGCATGGATCAACTCGCCGGGGCGCACGGAGAGGCCGAAGATCCGCACCTCGCAATCCAGATCGCGCACATGCACGAACCCGTGGCTCGGGCCGATGGATCCCGCCACCACGGGAAACCCCTCGGGCAGGTCGCACAAATCCCGCATGACGCCGTTGGTCAGCGCACCCGAAAGGCCGAACCCCTTGTGGATCGTCGTGTTGATCTCGCCCCAATAGGCCCCGATCGCGGCGGCGCCGTCCAGATCCTCGACCACCGCCACGCCGGGGCGCGGGCCCTCTGACATGTAGCGGTAATAGGCCATCCGACGGGTGCGGATCACGTCCGGGGCCTCCGTCGGCGGGGCCAGCGCCGCGATCCGCGCGGTGCGGGCATAGCCCACCATCGCCTCGCCCGGCGCCGAGCACACCATCGTGCCTCGGGTGAACCGGTCGAACCCGCGCTTGCCCTGCACCACCTCGATGGCATTGCAGACGGTGGGGGTATCGACGTTGCGCAAAAGGTCCAGAAGTGTCGTGTCCATCAGGCCTCCATCCAGCGGCGGATGGCCGCTATTGTCAGTTCGGGTTGTTCCAGGGTGGGCAGGTGCCCGGCGTTCTCGATGATCTGCAACTGGCTGCCCGACAGCAGCCCGTGCATGTAGTCATGCCGCTCGATCGGGCAGAGCGTATCCTCGCGCCCGCACAACACCAGCGCCCGCCCCTTGTAGGCGCGCAGCACCTCGGACTGGTCGACCCGGTCGCGCAGCGCGCGGGACTGGTGGATGAAGACATCCGGGCCCAGATCCAGCGCCATCGCCATGCAGAGGTCGAGGATCGCGCCCCGGCGGGGGCCATCGGCCAGGTAATTGGGCTTCATCTCGTCGCGCATGATCCGGGCCAGACCGCCTCGCGCCGCCGCCTCCATCTGCGGCGTGCGGCCCGCCCGCTTCTCCTCGGTCTCGGCACGCGGATTGGTGTCCAGAAGCGCCAGCCGATCCACTCGCGCGGGCGCCTGGCGCAAGATCTCCATCGCCACGATCCCGCCCATGGACAGCCCCAGGAGTGCAAAGCGCGGTGGCGCGACGGCCAGCACCTCGCGCGCCAGTTCGACCATCGTATCCTTGCCGCCGATGGGCAGGGTCATCAGCGGGTAGGTGCCGGACAATGCCTCGATCTGCGGGCCGAAGAGGCGCGCGTCGCACATCATCCCCGGTAGCATCACAAGCGGTGTCACAGCCGTGCATCCGCCCGCGCCGCACCCTCCGACAGGGCCGCCAGCTTGGCATAGGCGATGGCGGGATCGACCGCCCCGAAGCCCGCGAAGGTGCCGAAGCCGCAATCGCTGCCTGCGATCACCCGCTCCTTGCCGACGATCCCCGCAAATCGTTCGATGCGTTGCGCCACGACCTCCGGATGTTCGATGAAATTCGTCGTCGTGTCCACGACCCCCGGCACCAGGATCTTGTCATCGGGGATCTCGGCGCGGCGGTCGCGGAACACGGTCCATTCATGCGCATGGCGCGGGTTCGAGGTCTCGAAGAGCAGGTATTGCGCCTTGGTGGACATCAGCGTCGAGAACACCTTGTCCATCGGGATATCGCAGCAATGCGGCCCCTCGTAATTGCCCCAGCAGATATGGATGCGGACCTTCTCCTGCGGCACGTTGGCAAGCGCGTGATTCAGCGCCGCGACATGATCATTCGCGACATGGACAAACTCGGCATCGCTGAGATCATTGAACAGCATGTGCCGCGACAGCGCCAGGTCGGGGCAGTCCAGTTGCAGGTCCAGCCCCGCCGCCACGATGGTCTCGTATTCCGCCTTCATCGCATCGGCGAGTGCCGCCAGATAAGCCCCGCGCGTCTTGTAATGGTCGTTTTGCAGGAAGAGCGAGATCACCCCCGGCGAGGCCGCGTTCATGAAACCGCGTGTCGCGCCATGGTCAGTCATAGCCGCCTTGAGGTTGTCGATGTCCTTCTGCAATTCCCCCTGCCCCTTGGATCGCACCTCGCCGGTGCACATCGGACGGGCATATTGTGGCGTGCCACCATCGTCGGCCAGCCGTTGCAGGAAGCTCGGGAACATCTTGAGATCGGCGGGCGCGTTGCGGGGGCTGTCGCCCGAGAAGCCGGTATAGCGATCCTTGACGTAGGTGGCGTAGGAGATCTTCGAGGTCTCGCCATCGCTGACGATGTCGATCCCCGCCTCGACCTGTTTGCGCACGGTCTCGGAGACCGCCGCCGTCATGCAGGCGTCGAACGCGACGGGGTCGTATTCGGTGCCGTTCTCGCGGGCGAAGATGAAATCGACCACCTCCTGGCTGCGCGGCAGCGATCCGACATGGGTTGCGAGGATTTTCGTCATTTCATCTATCCTTTCGTTCTGGCAGCGGTCGGTTTTGTGAGGCCGACAAGCGCGGCAAAGCCCGTGAGGATGCGCATTGCCGCTCACCCCTTCCAGGTCGGTCCCGCCGCATCGTCGGTGGCGATGACGTGGAAAAGCGCGGCCTCGCCGGTCATCGAGGGCACGGCGGAATGCGCGAGGCCCTCGGGCACCGACATCGTGTCGCCGGGGGCGAGCGTGGCGCTGCCGCCGTCCCAGTCCACGCGCCAATGGCCTTTCACCGGCATCAGGACCGAGGGCTTGTCATGCTCATGCTTCTCCTGCGTCGCGCTGGCGCGGGTCAGAAAATCGACCTCGAAGCCCGGCTTGTCGCGAATGAGGCCCTCCGCGCCGATCACCTTGACGGGCTTTTCCTCCGCCAGCGCCACCATGTCGAGATAGCGGCGCACATAGCCGCCGATCACGTCCATGGCGCTCGGGCAATCGACCTTGGCCAGTTCTTCCTTCGACAGGAGCGGCATCGGCTTCACGCCCTCGGGCAGGCGCTCGCCCTTCTTGCTGTCATAGAGCTTGCCATTCTCGCCCAGGATCAGCCCATGCGCCTTGGCATCCTCGATCACATGCGGTGCCCAGATAACACCGCCGCCGGCATCGTCGCCGCCGAGAATGGCCATGATCATCCCGTAATCGGTGCCGATATTCTCGAAGCCGCGGAAGATGTTGGTGGGGATGTTGAAGATGTCGCCCTCTTCCAGGATGACCTCGCCCGCGTCGCCCTTCTCGCCCCAGAAGAAGCGCCAGCGGCCCTTGAGGACAAAGAACACCTCCGCCGTGCGGTGGTTGTGCATCGAGTTGCGGCATTTCGGCGGCTGGCCCGCAGCACCGATGTTGAAGCCGTGCGGGATGGTGATGTGGACATGCTGGTCGGGGCTCTCGGAGACGCCGCCGCCGATGATGGTGAAGTTCTCCTTCTGGTCGCTGCCCGGCGTGTGGGCGTCGATGAAGGCGGTCTTGCAGGGGTGAAGCTCGCCGTAGCGAACGATGCGGGCGTCCATTTCGGAAGGGGTCATGGGATTGGTCCTTTATTGGGTCGGGAGGGGTGCGATCCTTCGAAGGATCGCCTGACTTTCTTGCAAGAAAGTCAGCCCCCCGGCGGATGCGGGTTGAGCCGCTCGGCCCGCCGCGCCTGAAGCGCCACGTGCAGGCGTCTGACAGGTTCGCGTTGCTGGTGGATCACTGCGCGGCCCCTTGCAGCAGCATCTGTTTCCAGACCGAGGTTTCGTCGAACAGCGTGAATTCCCGGCGCAAGCTCACCTGGCCGCCGATCACCTCGCCGAACTCGGCATGGCTGATGCCCAGGATATAGACCTCGGCGCCGGTCGGCACGCCAAACGCGCCCCAGCCGGTGTGCTTGCCATGCAGCGACCAGCGGATCGCGGCGCGCGGGCACATGTTGGGGTCGTCCCGGCCGATCTGGTGTTCGATCCTGAACGCCGCCCCCGGAAAGGCCGCGCGCAGGCCCATCCAGAACTGATCGACCGCGCCCCACCCATGGCCAGTGACGCCGCCCGGGTATTCCGTCTGCACGGCGCGGTCATAGTCGCGTTCGATCGTGGCCATGTCCGCGCCCATGATCCGGGTCAGGATACCGGCATAGCGCGCGCCCCATTCATTGTCATTGCCCCGGCCCTTGTAGGGGCCTTCGACATCATTGGCGGGCGTCAGCGGCTGCACGCAATTCTCCGGGCCCCCTTCGCGCGCGATGAGGTCGGCGGCATAGGCTTTCGGCTCCCACCCCATCTGACGCACGATGGCGCCCTGGTCGCGGATCAGCCATTCATCGTTGATCTGGTTGTTGATCGCATGGCAATCGGCCAGGATGCGGTAGTGCAGCTTCCTGCCCGTCGCCGTGCCATACATGCCGTCGCGCGCGTGCGTCGCGGTCGAGATGATGCGGTGCGAGGACAGCATCCCCTCCTCGGGCGTGCCCGACCAGATCACATCCTCGCCCAACAATTCCCGGTCCGGGAACTCGGCCAGCGTCGCCATGGTGGCCCCGATGACATTCTGGTTGCCTATCACCACCGAGGCCGGGCTGCGCACCACGATCTCGTCGCCGTAATACTGGTGCAGCGTGGCGATGCCCCGATCCTCCCAGATCTCCTTGGTGATGCCGATGATGTAGTCGGGGAAATCGCTGAACTTGGGGTCGAAACCTTGCATTTCTTCTATCCTTTGTCGATCGGGCTGCGGGCCGAGCCGCGCAGGATGAGGGGGCCGTCGATCGCCACCCGGCGCGGGCGGGCGGTCTGGGGCGTGTCGATATGGTCCATCAGCGCCGCGACGGTTTCACCCACCATCAGGTTGGCGCGCTGGCGCACGGTGGTCAGGTTGTAGGCGGGCCAGGCGGCGGGCGGCACGTCGTCATAGCCGACCACCGAGACCTCACCCGGCACCGCGATGCCAAGCTCGAACCGCAGCACATCCATCACCGCGAAGGCCATGTGGTCATTGGCGACGAAAACCGCATCGGGGCGTCGACCCGCGGGCTTGTCGAACATGGCGCGGGCGGCCTCACGGGCGCGGGCGGTGTCGAAATCCCCGACCTCGCGGGAAAACACCTGCTGTCCGGCGTCGTGCAACGCGGCGGTGAACCCCGCCTCGCGGTCGCGTTGGGTCGAGGCGCCCTCCCACCCGGCGATATAGCCAATGCGCCGATGCCCGCCCGCCATCAGGAACTCGGCCACCTTGCGCCCGCCGGCGGTATTGTCCGAAGAGATCGACGTGATCCCCTCGATATCCTGGCTGCGGTTGAACAGCACCACGGGCACGCCCGCCGACTGGCAGCGCTCGGCCACGTCCGAGGACAGCGAGACCGAGGCGATGACGATGCCGTCGACCTGGTAATCCAGGATCTCGGACATCACATCGTCCAGATTGCCCGCGTTCTGCGAGGCCATGAAGATCAGCACGTGATAGCCGCGCGCCTGCAACGCGTTGGACAGCTTCTCCAGCGCCTCGGGGTAGAAGTAGTTTTCCAGATAGGCCACCACCAACCCGATGATCCGGCTCTTGCCCGACACCATCGCGCGGGCCAGGACATTGGGCCGGTAGCCCAGTTCCTCGGCCGCCTTGCGCACCTTCTCGGCGGTCTTCTGGGACACCGAGGCACCGGGCGTGAAGACCCGGCTGACCGCGCTCTGGCTGACGCCTGCGCGGGCGGCCACCTGCAGGGATGTGACCTTGCCCGCCATCACTCGGCCGTCCATCCGCCGTCGATCAGGAGCGCCGTGCCCGTGACCATGGCCGAGGCGTCGCTGGCCAGGTAGGCCACCGCGCCCATGATATCCTCGACCTCGCCGACGCGGCCCAGTTTGATCTTGTCGGTGATCCACTTGGCGCGCTCGGGGTTGTCCAGCGTGACCTGCGCCAGCGGCGTGCGGATGAAGGTGGGGCAGATCGTGTTGACGCGGATGCCCATCGGCCCCCATTCCACCGCCATCGCCTTGATCATGCCTTCCAGCCCGTGTTTCGCCGCGCAATAGACCGCGCGGTCGATGCCGCCGACATGGCCCATCTGGCTGGAGATATGGATGATCGAGCCGCGCAGCCCCGCCGCCTGCATCCCCTTCGCGGCACCGGCGGACAGGAAATAGGCCGCGCGCAGGTCCAGATCCATCACCGCGTCGTAATCCTCGGGCGTGGTCTCCAGCGCGGGCCCATGCCGCGCCATTCCGGCAGAGTTCACCACCACGTCGAACGGGGCCTGGCCCGTCATCGCATCGCTGAGCGCGTCCAGATCGGCCATATCCAGCGCAAGCGCCTCGGCCGACCAGCCCTCCGCCGCCATCGCGTCAACCGTGGCTTGCAGTTTCTCGACCCCGCGCGCGGCGCAGACCACATGCGCCCCCGCCTCGGCCAGCGCCACGGCACAGCCCTGGCCGATGCCGGAGGATGCGCCGGTCACCAGCGCGCGCTTGCCGTCGAGGCGGAACGAGGGGGTGCGGGGAAGTCTGGTCAAAACGAAAGCCGTCCTTTCAATTCGGAATAGTCGATCATGATATGATCACAATAGACCCGTCGCTGTTGCAGCGTGTCGTAATACGCCCTCAGCCCATCCGGCGGCTGGCGTGGCAGATCGAGCGTGAAATAACGATACAGCACGTGCCCGGCCCAGAGATCCGCAAGCGAGAACCGGTTGCCCATCAGCCAGGCCTCGGCGCCGCGCTGCGCCATGGCCAAAGCCGCAAGCGCCTCGAACCGGCGCAACGCCGCAATGACCGCCGCCATGTCGCGATCCGCCTCGGGGGTGCGGTAGAAGCCCCAGAAAACCTGCAATGTGAAGGTGCGGCACAACGTGTGCTTGGCCCATTCCGCCCAACTGTCGCCACGCGGATCGTCGGTCGACAACCGCCCCTGACCATAGCGCCGATCCAGGTAACGCAGGATCGCCGCGCTTTCGAACAACGCGACCTCTCCATCCTGCAAGACCGGGATCAGGCCCATGGGATTCATCTTGCGATATTCTGGCGTATCATTGCCCCCGAACCGCCCCCCGACATCGCGCCGATCGACATCCAGGCCGAGTTCGGCAAGCCCCCACATGACGGCTTGCACGTTCGATGACGTTGCTCTGCCATGCAGGACAAGGCTCATGCCGCGCGCCCCGTTTCATCGTCAAAGCCCATGCGCGCCTTGTTGAATTCACGCATCCGGGCGAAGGGATCGACGCCGATCTGATCATACATGTGCAGAAGGTCCACCAGCACCCAGTTCTCGCGGATCAAACCGCCTTCGATGCGCCAGAAATCGAGGCTGCGCATCGAGACCTTCTGCCCCGAGGGCGCAATCCCCAACCAGCCCGGCGCGGTGATGGTCTGCATCATGTTGGGCCAGCCTGTGACGGCGGCATAGTTGCGGTCGCCGAAGAAATGATAGGTGATCTCGTCCAGGTACTGCCCCCGGTCGGGCATTCCGGCCAGAAAGGGGATCTGGTGCCAGTCGCGGAAGCCCTTGATGCCCCGGCCCGATCCGATACCCGCAGGCCCGTACCAGTTCATTTTCGGATGCCAGAATTTCGGCATCTCCATGACCTCCGGCCCGCCCTGGCTCGGGTGACGCTTGAGATGCTCCAGCATGTCGATGATCAAGGCGCAGGAGGCCGCGCCCTCGGCCTCGTCGTAAGGCCCCGGCACGATCCCGTCGGGCGTTGCCGGTCCCGGCACCAGGACCTCACGCCCAAGCGAAGGGGCGAGCGGCCAGGCACCTGCCTGCATCATCACCTCGGGAATGTCCCAGATGGCCTGGACCTCGACAACCTTGCCGTCTTCGAGGCGGTAAAACTCCGCAAAGCGCATGGTGACGATATGGCCCGTGGGCGGAATATCCATCCAGGGGCGCTTGAACGTGCCGGTATAGAACCCGCCACAGCCGACCCAATCGGCGCCGTGTTCATCCGGCCCCGCCATGACGATGTAATCGCGCCGCTCGAGATCGGGCCAGGCGCGGGCCAGGGGCGCAAAGGCCGCGTCAAAGAAGCCATCCGCCCCCTGAATGTCGCCGAACGGGTGGCAGTGACGGAAAAGCGCATCGGGCGCCACCGCCTGCAAGGCCCGGCGCGCGCTGGCCTCGTCGAAGTCGTAGAGTGCCGCGCGCAGCGGCTCCAGCAGCGCCTTGTGATGCGTGTGGCGGTCGGTCATTCCCCGGCCTCCCACACGGGCCTTGCCTTGAACAGACCGCCTGCCAACGGCCCTTGCCCTCGCCACCACATGACCTCCGACTCCTCGGTTTTGAATACGTTTGCGAGGATGGTAAGCGGGGCGTCGAGGGAATGGCAAGCAGAAATTGCATACGTTTGCAAATCACGGCGATCCGGTGCTTAATCCGGCCATGCCCGCACCGTCCGGGCGATTCGCTCCACGTGAGGCACCATGCAAGACATCCAAGCCGCAAAGGACCTGGCCCTGGCCTGCCAGGAGGCGCTGGAGGCCGCCCCGGCGGACGCCGCCGCCGACACCCTCGCCCGTTTTACCGCGCCCGATTACCTGTGGCGCGGCATGCACCCGTTCGACCGGATCACCGGGGCCGAGGCCGTGGGAAGCCGGTTCTGGGACGGGTTGCGCGGGTCGCTCACCCATATCCAGCGCCGCATGGACGTGTTCTTTGCCGGGGCCAACAGCCTCGATGGCGGCGCGTCGGTCTGGGTCGTGTCGATGGGCTATCTGATGGGCCTCTTCGATGCGCCCTGGCTCGGCATCCGGCCCACGGGGCGGCTGACCATGCTGCGCTATTGCGATTTCCACCGGGTCGAGGGGGGCAAGATCAAGGAGACCGCCGCGTTCTTCGACATCCCCCACCTGATGATGCAGGCGGGGCAGAACCCGTTCCCGCCGCAAACCGCCGCGCATCTGGTCCAGCCGGGGCCGTTTGGCCATGACGGGCTGCTGACCGGACCGCAGGATCCGGGCGCGGGCGAAAAGACGCTGGCCGTGATCAACGCTATGATCAATGACCTCGGCACCTGGAAATCCGGCCTGCCGCTTGAGGAGGAACTGGCGCAGACCTGGCATGACGACATGCTCTGGTGGGGGCCTGCGGGCATCGGCGCAAGCTACACCATCGCGCGCTACGCCCGCCAGCATTCCGCGCCGTTTCGCGCAGGCTTTACCGAACGCTCCAGGACCCGCCACATCGCCCGACTGGCCGAAGGGCATTACGGCGGCTTCTTCGGCTGGCCCAATTTCACCGCGATCCCCACGGGCGGCTTCATGGGCCTGCCTGCCAGCACCACGGCGGGCGAGTTTCGCGTCATCGACATCTACCGGCGGCGCGGCGACAAGCTGGCGGAAAACTGGGTCTTCATCGACCTGCTGCATTACCTCAAGACACAAGGGCTGGACGTGCTGGCGCGGCACGGGACCGTCTAGGCAGCGACCGGTTTCTGTGCTTTCCTGATCCCGAATGGACGGGAAATGAACCACACGCGACTGGACAAGACCCTGCACCTGCTGATCCTCGTGACCCCCTATTTCAACCTGGGGGCCACGGCGGGCTTCATCGACCCGTTCCGCGCCGCGAATTATCTTGAGGGGCGCGGCCTTTACGACTGGACGCTTGTTTCGGGGTCCGGTGGCGCCTGCACCGCCAGCAACGGGATGCAGGTCGAGACGGTGGCGCTGAACGACCTGCCGGAGCACCGCTTCGATATCGTCATCGTCTCCTCCAGCTGGACGCCCGAACAGCACCGCTCCTCGCGCCTGCACGCGCAACTCTGGCAATGGGCGCATTCCGGCAGCACGCTTGGCGCGCTGGATACCGGGGCCTTCATCCTGGCGCGTGCCGGCCTGCTCAAGGACCGCCGCGCCACGGTGCATTACGAACATATCGACGCGTTTGGCGAAACTTTCCCCGAGGTCGAGGTCAGCGAGGATCTGTTCGTCTTCGACGGCAACCGGATCACCTGTGCGGGCGGCAGCGCCTCGGTGGATTTCGCCCTCAACATCCTGCGCGGCACGCATGGCGACGCGACCGCCAATGCCGCCGCGCGCTACCTGTTTCACCAATCCCTGCGCCCGCCCGGCAGCACCCAGAACGCGGGCGCGTCCGAGCCCGCGGGCAGCGTCACCCCCACCGCGCTGCGCCGCGCCATCGCCGCCATGGAGGCCAATCTTGAGACCCCGATCCCCATCGCCGAGATCGCCCGCGCGGCCCGCGTCTCGCACCGGCAGCTCAACCGCCTGTTCGAGGGGCATGTCGGCAAGACCCCGTCGATCTACTACCGCGATATAAGGTTGGACCGGGCGCGCGGGCTGGTCACGCAGACCGACATGGCGCTGGCGCAGGTGGCGCTGGCCTCGGGCTTTGCCAGCCCGGTGCATTTTTCCCGCGCCTACAAGGAGCGTTTCGGCCTGCCGCCGCGCCAGGACCGGGTCGAGGGCCGCGTGCCGTTCGAGTTCCGCGCCTGGCCGATGCATCGCAAGGGCGGCTGAGATGTCCAACCGGGTTGCGTTCCTGTCGAACCGAGGGTTGGTCCGACGACCCGTTCGGGACGATCCTCGCGCCAGAGATGAGTTTGAGGCCACGCCATGACCGACCTGCCCTCCGCCCGCCAATTCGCGCAAATCCGCCACGGCTATGACCCCGACCCGCGCCGGTCGCTGTCATTGAAGGCCGATGCCTATACCGATAATGCCTGGTTCGAGGCCGACCGACAGGCCATTCTTGCAAAGCACTGGCAATGGGTCTGTCACGTCGAGAAACTGCGCACTCCCGGCGATTACGTCACCGCCGATATCGCGGGCCAGCCGATCGTGATCACCCGTGCCGGGGACGGCCTGCTGCGCGCCTTCTACAATGTCTGCAAGCACCGCGCGCATATGCTGCTGAAGGGCGCGGGCAATACCAGCCGCATCATGTGCCCCTATCACGCCTGGGTCTATCGTCTCTCGGGCGAGTTGGTCCGCGCGCCGGAAACGGACGCGCTGGAGGATTTCGACACCAATGACATCTGCCTCGATCAGGTCAAGGTCACCGAATTCGCGGGTTTCGTCTTCGTCAATCTCGACCCCGACGCGGCCCCCTTGCAGGAGGTCGCGGGCAATCTGGAGACCGAGATCCGCCACTGGGCGCCTGACATAGAGAACCTGACCTTCGCCCGCCGCCTGACCTATGACATCAAGTCGAACTGGAAGAACGTCGTCGACAACTTCCTCGAATGTTACCACTGCCCGACCGCGCATAAGGATTTCTGCGACCTCGTCGACATGGACAGTTACAAGGTCACCACATACGGCATCTATTCCAGCCACATGGCCGAGGCCGGGACCGGCGCAAATTCCGCCTATGACGTTTCGAATGCCACCGTGCGCACCCATGCGGTCTGGTGGCTCTGGCCCACGACTTGCCTGATGCGCTACCCCGGGCGTTCCTCGATGATCGTTCTGAACGTGGTGCCCGTCGGGCCGGACAGGACGCTGGAGACCTACGATTTCTACCTGGAAACGCCGGAACCGGACCCGATGGAGATCGACGCGATGCGCTATATCGACGAGGTGCTGCAGCCCGAGGATATCGGTCTTGTCGAAAGCGTGCAGCGCGGCATGTCCACGCCCGCGTTCCAACAGGGCCGCATCGTGCATGACCCCGAGGGATCGGGCAAATCAGAACACGCGGTGCACCATTTCCACGGTCTTGTTCTGGACGCCTACGGGGTGGCGGCGCCATGAGGCTCAAGCGCAAGACCGCCTTCGTCACCGGCGGGCGCGGCGGTATCGGACGCGCGATCTGCGCCCGGTTCGAGGCGGAAGGCGCGCAGGTCTTCGCGGGCGATCTGACCGATACCGGTTCGCTGGACCACAGCGCCGCGCATGGCCGATTCGTCGCGCTCGACGTAGCGGATGAGGACGCCGTCAGGGCCGCGATGGGAACGGTCAGCGCCGAGGCGGGAAAGCTCGACATCCTCGTCAACGCCGCCGGGATCGAGATCGAGAAGACCATCGAGGACACATCGCTGGAGGAATGGAACCGCAGCTTCGCGGTCAATGTCACCGGCACCTTCCTGACCTCGAAACACGCCCTGCCCCTGCTGCGCAAGGCCACGGAAAGCGGCACCACCGCCAGCCTGATCAATTTCGGCAGCTATGACGGGTTCATCGCCGATCCGGGCCTTGCCGCCTATTGCGCCACCAAGGGCGCGGTCCATGCCCTGACCCGTGCGATGGCCTGCGATCACGGCCCCGAAGGCATCCGCGTCAACGCGATCTGCCCGGGCTATATCGATACGCCGATGCTGCAGAGCTTCTTCGAGGGCGACGGATCAGGCGCGGGCGGCAAGACCATCGACCAGTTGCAACAGGCCGTGCGCGACGTGCATCCGATGCGGAGCTACGGCACACCCGAGGATATCGCAAACCTTGTGACCTGGCTGGCCTCGGACGAGGCGCGCTATGCGTCCGGCCAGCTCTGGGTGCTGGATGGCGGGCTTTCCGCGCAGGTCCAGCAGATGCGATTGTGAACGGTGGGCAAACTGCCTACGCCTTGCGAAATAGGAGGGGTCCATGCCCAAATCCGTCATCATCACCTGCGCGCCCACGGGCGGCATCCACACGCCCACCATGTCGCCGCACCTGCCGATCACACCGGCCCAGATCGCCACTGCCAGCATCGAGGCGGCGGAAGCGGGCGCGTCGATCATCCACCTGCACGCCCGCGACCCCGAAACCGGCAAGCCCGACCCGCGCACCGAGACGTTCCAGAAATTCCTGCCGGTCATCAAGCAATCCACCGACGCGGTGATCAACGTGAGCACGGGCGCGGGGCTTGGCATGAGCATGGAGGAGCGCTTGCGCGCGGCCACCGATGCCTCGCCGGAAATGGCCTCGCTCAACATGGGGTCGATGAATTTCGGCCTCTTCCCGCTATTGGAGAAATACACGGATTGGCAACATGACTGGGAGCCCGAATTCCTCGGCATGACGCGCGATTTCATCTTCCCCAACACCTTCGCCACCATCGAATATGCGCTGAAGACCCTGGGCGAAGCGCATGGCACGAAGTTCGAGTTCGAATGCTACGATCTCAGCCATCTCTACAACCTGAAATTCTTTGTTGATCAGGGTCTTATCAAGCCGCCCTTCTTCATCCAGATGGTCTTCGGCATCCTCGGCGGGGTCGGCGCGGACCTGGTGAACCTGATGCATATGCACAAGATCGCCGATCGCCTCTTCGGGGCGGAGAACTACGAATGGTCGGTGCTGGCGGCGGGGCGGCACCAGATGACGTTTGCCACGCAGAGCGCGATGTTGGGCGGCAATCTGCGGGTCGGGCTGGAGGACAGCCTCTATATCGGAAAGGGCGAACTGGCGGTCTCGAACGCGCAGCAGGTGACGCGGATCCGGTCGATCGTCGAGAACCTCGGGCTGCGCGTCGCAACCCCCGCCGAGGCCCGTGAAAGGCTGGCGCTGAAAGGTGCCGACCGGGTGGCGTTTTGACCCGGCTCACGGGCAAGCGGGCGTTCGTGACCGGCGGACGGCAGGGCATCGGGCGCGGCATCGTCGAGACCTTCCTGGCGGAAGGCGCCGAGGTGATCACCTGCGGGCGCGGACCGGCCCCCGACGGGCTGCCCTGTGCTTGGCAGAGCCTCGATGTGGCGGATCCGGATCAAGTGAACGACACAGCGCAAACCATTGGAACGATTGATATTCTGGTCAATAACGCAGGCGTTCAGGTGGAAAGGACCGTCACCGACAGCACGGATGCCGATTGGGACGCGGTCATGGGCGTAAACACGCGCGGCGTGTTCAACACCTGCCGCGCCTTCATCCCGCTGATGGGATCTGGCGCGATCGTCAATATCGGCTCGATCTCGGGGCGTCACGCCGATCCGTCGATGGCGCTTTATAACGCGTCGAAGGCCTTTGTGCATGGGCTGACACGCTCCATCGCCGTCGATCATGGGCCGGACATCCGTTGCAACGCGATCTGTCCCGGCTGGATCGAGACGGGGATGCTGGAGGCGGGGTTTGCGCTGGCCCGCGAGCCGGAAAAGGCGCGGGCCGATGCGTTGGCCCGCCATCCCGTGCGGCGGTTCGGGCGGCCTGCGGATATTGCCGCGATGGCGGTGTGGCTGGCCTCGGACGAGGCGGCGTTTGCGACCGGGCAGATGTTCACCGTGGATGGCGGCATGACGGCGGCCTCCCCCATCCAGCCGGGATTGCTCTAGATGACTGATTTCAAACATGTTTGCAGCCTCGGCGCGGGTGTGATCGGGGCCAGTTGGACGGCGCTTTTCCTGGCCTCGGGCCGGACGGTCGCGGTCTACGATCCGGCGCCGGGGGCGGAGAATGCGTTGCGGGAGTATGTCGCGCGGGCGTGGCCGGCATTGGTTGAGTTGGGATTGGCGGAACATGGAAATCCGGATGCGATCCGCTTTCACAGTGATGCGAAAACTGCTGTTCAAGATGCTGATTTCATTCAGGAAAGCGTGCCGGAACGGGCGGAGCTGAAGCATGCGCTCTTCGCCGAAATCCAAGCGGATCTGAAACCGGGGGCGATCCTGGCCTCCTCCGCCTCCGGTCTGACACTTTCCGAAATGCAGGGCGGCTGGCGTGACCCTGCCCGCTTCGTTCTGGGGCACCCGTTCAACCCGCCGCACCTGATCCCGCTGGTCGAGGTGATGGGCAATGACCGCACCGATCCGGCGGCGATCTCGGACGCGGAGGGCTTCTACCAAACCATTGGAAAGATTACCATTCGTGTCAATCGAGAGGTGCCGGGCCATGTTGCCAACCGGCTTCAGGCCGCGGTTTGGCGCGAGGCGATTCACCTGGTGCGCGAGGGGGTTGCCAGCGTCGAGGATGTGGACAAGGCGATGTGGGCGGGCCCCGGCCTCAGATGGGCCGCGATGGGGCCGACGACGCTGTTTCACCTCGGCGCGGGCGCGGGCGGGCTGGAGGAGTTTTGCACCCGCTACGCCGACAGCTTTAACCGTTGGTGGGATGATCTGGGCACGCCGCACCTGGATGCGGAAACGGCGCGCATGTTGGTCAACGGCATGAAAGGACAGGACAATCCAGCGGAGATGTCGGCCCGGCGCGATGCCTTGATCACGGCAATGCAGAAGGCGACGAGGGGCTTGCGTTAACCCTCGGGCCGCTCGACGGGGCCGCCCTGCGCCTCCCAATCCTGGAACCCGTCGCGCAGATGGGCGCAGGCAAAGCCCATGTCGTTGAGCGTCGCGGTGGCCAGCGCCGAGCGCCAGCCCGCCGCGCAATGCAGGATATAGGTCTTGTCCTGGCCGAACACCTCGCGGAAATAGGGGCTTTGGGGGTCGATCCAGAACTCCAGCATGCCGCGCGGGGCATGAACCGATCCGGGTATAAACCCTTGTTTCCGCTCTCGAATATCGCGTATATCGACGATAACCAGGTCGGGATCATCCGCCCGCGCGATCAGGTCGGCGGTGTCGATCTCCTCGATCCGCGCGCGGGCCTCGGCCACCATCCGGGCGGCGGTCGTCTTCAATTCGGTCATGTCATGCCTCCGCTTCGACCGACAGCTTGCCCGCCATTTCGGGCGCGATCAACCGGGTTCGGATTGACCCTGAAAAGGCAGAGACATAGGATTGATTTCATGAAGATATTTGTCCTTTGGTGCCATCCCCGCTCGGTCTCGACCGCGTTCGAGAGGGTGATGCGGGAGCGCGGCGACCTGGACGTGCTGCATGAACCGTTCATGTATGATTACTACCTCAACCGCGCGCCGCGCCGCTTTCCCGATTTCCGCCCTGACCCGGACCATCCGGCGGATTATGCCGACACGCGCAAGATGATCCTGCGGCGGGCCGAGGGCGGGCCGGTCTTCTTCAAGGACATGGCCTATTACGTGCTGGACACGCTGCCGGATGACGCGGAGTTCCGCGATGCGATCACCCATGCGTTCCTGGTGCGCCATCCCGCCGAAAGCATCCTGTCCTACGCCAGGAAAGACCCCGGTTTTGCCAGCGTGGAACTGGGGATCGAAGCGGAATGGGTTCTATATCAAACCCTTAGAGAGGCCGGACATGCGCCGCTGGTGATCTTATCCGACGATTTGCGCCGCGATCCTGAGGCCGTCATGCGGGCCTATGAGGCGCATGTCGGATTGCGGAACCGGCCCGAAGCGCTGTCCTGGGACAGGCAGGTGCCGCCAGACTGGGAGGCGGTGCAGCAGTGGCATGGCGAGGTTCTGGCCTCGGGTCAAATCCGCCCGCCCGAGCGGGAGGGCGACCCGGTGGCGGAGGTCGCGGCACTTGGCGCGCCTTACACGGACTACCTGGATCATCACTTGACGTTTTACGAAATGCTGCGTGGCGTGGCAGAGGCGCAGAGGCGGGATTTCTGACAGATTTGTCAGCTTTCCGCGTCCGCCCATGGCCCGTGCTGGCCGGTGCTGCCATCGTCCAGCCGCGCGAAGCCGTGCAAGCCGAAGAAATCGCGCTGGCCCTGGATCATGTTGGCGGTGCCGCGTGCGGTGCGCATGGCGTCGAAATAGGCCAGCGCCGAGGCGAGCGCGGGGACCGCGATGCCATGCGTCGCGGCGGTGGCCACGAGGGTGCGCAGCGCGGCGTGGCTGGCCCGCAGGTGGTCCGCGAAAACCGGGGCCATCATCAGGGTGCGGTCCGCGTCTTCCGTCAGCGCGTCGGCCATGTCGTCGAGCATCGCCGAGCGGATGATGCAGCCTGCGCGCCAGACCCGCGCGACCTCTGGCAGAGGCATGGTCCATCCGAAGCTCCGCGCGGCGGCGGCCAGCATTCCGAAGCCCTGGGAATAGCACAGCACCTTGCCCGCGATGAGGGCCTTTTCCATCACGCTGTCCTGCAATATGCCCGCGTCGATGGGCTTTGGCGCGGGGCCGAAGAGGGCTTCGGCGGCCTGCCTTTCCTCGCGCCGGGCCGAGATGTTGCGGGCGGTGATGGCGGCCTCGATCGCGGGGATCGGCGCACCCAGATGCTGCGCCTCGATCGCGGTCCAGCGCCCGGTGCCCTTCTGCCCCGCCGCATCAACGATCACATCCAGAAGCGGGCCGTTCGTGGCCGCGTCATGGGCGGCGGCGACCTGGCCGGAGATTTCGACAAGGTAGCTTTGCAGCGCGCCACTGTTCCAGCGGGTGAAGACATCGCCGATCTGGTTCGCGCTGCGGCCAAGCCCGTCGCGCATCAGCCCGTAGATCTCGGCGATCATCTGCATGTCGGCATATTCGATGCCGTTATGGACGGCCTTGACGAAATGGCCCGCGCCTTCCGGCCCGAGCCAGGCGGCGCACGACATGCCATGATAGTCGGCGGCGATGGCCGTCAGGATCGGCGCGACGCGGTCCCAATGCGCGCGGTCGCCGCCGCCCATGATCGAGGGGCCGTGGCGCGCGCCCGCCTCGCCGCCCGAGACACCGATGCCGAGAAACGCGCCGGGATCGGCCATGCGGTGGTTCGTGTCGCGGAAATTGGCGTTGCCCGCGTCAATGATCAGGTCGTCAGTGTCGAGAAGCGGGCGCAGGGCCGCGATCTGCTGATCGACCGGGTCGCCCGCGGGCACCATCAGGATGATCGCGCGGGGGGGCTTGAGGGCGGCGACCAGATCCGCCAGCTCTTGCGCCGGAGTGATCCTCGCGGCAAGCGCCCCGGCCCCTTCCATGAAGGCTTCGGTCTTCGCGTCGGTGCGGTTCCAGACCGCGATGTTGAAACCCTTTTCCGCGATGTTGAGCGCCAGCGCCGCCCCCATCGTGCCCAGGCCCACCAGCCCGATCTCGCAATTGCCCATGCCGTCCCCCCTTGGTTGACCCCAGATATAGCGCGGTCGGGCGGGCCTGGCGATATGCCGGATGGACGGGGGCGGATATGTCAGCCAGATTGGAGTGACAGGGTTGGGTTTCAGGGATTTTGAAGCCGATGACGATCAAGATCGAGATGCTGCGCGCCTTCGCCATTGTCGCCGAAAGCGGCACCCTGGCGGAGGCGGCGACCCGGCTGGGGCGCACGCCCTCGGCGATTTCGATGACGCTGAAGGGGTTGGAGGAGCATCTGGGCCAGCGCCTCTTTGCGACCGATCGCAAGAACCGGCTGACGCCCCTTGGCGAATATGTGCTGGATCAGGCGCGGCGCGAATTGCAGCAGTTCGACGCCACGATCCGCGCCATCGAGGGGTTTGCCACCGCGCCGCAGGGGCTGATCCAGGTGGCGGCGGTGCCGTCGGTGGCGGGGATGATCTTTCCCCAGGTCGTGGGGGCGTTCCTGGCCCGCCATCCCGGCGTCTCGGTGGAAATCCGCGACATGGATTCGGTCGGCATCCTTGAGGCGCTGACGCGGGGGCGGATCGACATCGGCATTGCCGCGCCTGCGGGGCCGGTGCGGGGGGTGCGGGCGATGCCGCTCTTCTCGGACGCGTTCGGGTTGATCATGGCGCGGGATCATCCGCTGGCCACACGCAGCGCCCCCTTGCGGCTGGCCGATCTGGGCGCTCAGCAGGTCTTGCGCAACGAGCTGTCGGACCGGATCGAGGCTGTGCGTGAGGCGACGGGCACCGCGCGGATGTCGGCGCTGAACACGCTGACGCTGACCGCGATGGTTCGGGGCGGGCAGTGGGTCACCGTGCTGCCGAGCACGGTCATTGAGATCGACCCCGAGAGGTTGGCCTTTCGTGCCTTCGAGGATCTTGGCGAACACCGGCAGGTCGACCTCCTGATGCGCGAGGATCGGGTGGAGCGCGAGGAGGTCTCGGACTTCGCCGCGATGGTGCGGGCGGTCGACTGGGATCAGCGGGCAAAGCGGCCAGGGGCGTAGGGTGACATATCCAGGTTCGGCCCCTGCCCCGTCATCGTCTGGGCAATCAGCCGCCCAGTCTTGGGCCCGCCGGTCAACCCGATATGGTGATGGCCGAAGCCGACGAAGACGCCGGTTTGCCCGACCTCGCCGATCATCGGCAGGCTGTCGGTGAGCGCCGGTCGGTGGCCTTGCCATTCCTCCTCGCGGGCGGCGACGAGGCCGGGGAAGGTCGCGGCGACCTGGCGGCGCAGAAGCGCGAAGGGCGCGCGCGAGGGGCCCGCATCGAGCCCGCCGAACTCCACCACGCCGGCACATCGCAAACCGGCGGCCATCGGCGTGGCGACGAACTTGCCCGAGGCGACCATGACCGGGGCGGACGGGCCGCCTTCCGCGCCTTCAAAGACGATGTGATAGCCGCGCTCGGATTCCAGCGGCACCTTCAGGCCCAGTTTGCGCATCAGCGGTTTCGACCAGACGCCGGTGGCCAGCACGACACCCGAACAGGGCATCGCGCCGGAGGAGGTGATCACCTCGCAGACCTTGCCATCCGACAGGGTAAAGTCATGAACCTCGGCCTGCCGGACGTCACCGCCAAGCCTGACGAATTCCTCGGCCAGCGCCGCGACATAGCCGCCGGGATCGCGGATATAGGCGTGATCGGCATAGGTGGCGAGGCAGGTGATCTGCGCGCCCAGGGCCGGTTCGACCTCCTGCACCGCAGTGCCTTCGATAATGTCGGGCACAAAGCCTGCCTCGCGGCGCAGGGCGTTGGTATAGGCGTCGGCCTCATAGCCTGCGCGGGTCTTGTAGGCGAAATGGTAGGGGCTGTCCGTGATCCAATGCGCAGCGCCGGTGCCCGCCGTCAGGGCCTTGTGCTGCTCGACCGTGTCGGCGGTGATGGGCGTCAGGCCCTGCGCGATACGGCGCGTGTCGGGGTCGTTGGCATGGGCGAGGTATTTCACCAGCCAGGGGGCAAGGCGCGGCAGGTAGGACCAGCGCAGGAAGAGCGGTTCATTGCGGCTGAGCAGGTAGTGCGGGGCCTTGGGCAGCAGGCCGGGCGTGGTGACCGGGACCATGGCACAAGCCGCGAGCAATCCGGCATTGCCGTAGGAGGTACCCATCCCCGGCGCGCCCCGGTCGATCAGCGTGACCTTGCGGCCCGCGCGTGCCAGCCAGATCGCGGCGGAAACGCCGACGATGCCCGCACCGATGACGATGATTGGATGATCGCTGTCCTGCGCCATGTTTGGTCCTTGTTGTGCGTGCGCTGGATCGACCATGTCCGGGATTATGGGTGGAGGTAAAGCCCCGGAGTTGTCCGGGCGGAGCGCTCGGCCGACCGCGCGCATCTGCGGGCCACAGGCGGGCCGCAACCCGGCGTCACGCTGTCTGGAAACGCACGATGACACTGGCGGTCCGGGCGGGATCGCCGAGGATAACAGCGCCGCCTTCGTGGCGCGCCGCCATCCCGCTGGCCGCGACGTGATCTGCCAGCACCGTCATGTCCCGCACCTTGATGTCCATGCCGATGATGGCGGGCTGAGGGTCTGCCCGCACGGCGTCGGGCAGCGGCCCGAGGAGGTCTTCGCAAGCCGCCCCCGTCAGCACCCGCATCACACCATTGGCGGTTTGCGTCTCGAAACCGCCTTGCACGTCACGCACGGGGCCGTAGAGGCGTTCAAGCCGGGGGCGCAGCGCGGTCCGGTCGCGGGCCTCGGCCCGGATCGTCACGCCCGCGATGCCGCAGGCGGTGTTCGGATGCTCCAGCCAGCGCGGAACGTAGATCAACTCGGGCCGGTGCTGCTGGCAGAGGAAGAATGAGAGGCGCGGGAACTGGGTGTCGGGCAGGAGCGCCAGCGTGGTTTTCGTGCGGTCCTGTCGCCCATCGGGCAGGGTCACGTCGCGGCCAAACTCAAGATGACCCGCGACGGTGAAGCCCGCCGCTTCTGCACGATCCGCATCGACGCCGCTGTCCTCGCTGTGCAGCGCGGTCAGCGCCACGCCCTCGCGGGCCTGCAAATGGCTGTGGACATGGCGGCCAAAGCGGAAATCGCCCGCCGGATGCGTGTCCAGCAGGGCCTCGTCATAGACCCCCATGATCTCGATCAGGCAGCCCCGGAACATGGCGAGGCTGGTCGAGGTGCCCCAGGGATGCCGCCCGATCGGCGTCATGGTGAAACCGAGCGAGATCAGCCGGTCCCGCAGGCCCGCGAGATCCCTCGTGGCGATCAGCGGATGGTCGATACCGAAACTGGCGCTCATGATCCCTCCGGCGCGAAGCGGACCCTTGCGGGGCCACGGATCTCGCCGCGCGGGCCCGCGACGGTCATGGCGTCGGGTACATCTTGCAGCACGACCGCCCCCGCGCCCACATTGGCCCCGGCCCCCACACGGATATTGCCGAGGATCACCGCCCCCGCCCCGATCACCGCGCCGTCGCCGACCTTCGGGTGCCGCTCAGGGCCGCTATCGGTCAGCGTGCTGCCAAGCGTCACGTTATGCCAGATCGAGACATCGCGCCCGATCACCGCCGTCTCGCCGATGACGCAGCCGAGCCCGTGATCCAGCCACAGCCCCGGCCCGATCCGGGCAGCAGGGTGAATATCGGTGGAGAGCGCGCGGCCAAGCACGGATTTCAGGGCCATGGCGCGGGTCTGGTCGCCCTTGCCCCAGAGGTGATGCGCCACGCGATGCGCCATCACCGCCTGCACCCCGCGCGAGAAGAGCAGCGCGCCCGCGCGCCCGCCGGGTTCGAAATTTCGCCGGGCGGTTTCGCTGATGTCATGGCTGGAGGTCTCGACCAGCGCGGGCGCCTCGGCATAGGCGGCGTGGACGGTCGCCCGCACCCCGTCATTCGCGGCGATCCCGCCAAGGAGCGCCCCGGCCAGCCTGGGGAAGTCGGCGCAATCCGCCGCCGTGATGCCGATCATCGCCGCCGCGTCGGGGCTGGCTTGCAAGAGGTCTCGGGTCTCGTCATGGATCATCGCGCGCTTTCAGGATGTGTAGCCGAACGCTATGCGCGGGACTGGGGCCGCGTCCAGCCAGACTGCCTTGGGCGCGGTGTATTCCATCAGCGCGTCGAGGCCGGAGGACCGGCCATAGCCCGATTGGCCGGAGCCGCCGAAGGGCACCGAGACATGGATCGCCTTGTAGCTGTTGACCCAGAAGGTGCCGGCCCGGACCGAGGCCGCCATCCGGTGCGCGCGGCCCACATCTTGCGTCCAGACCGCCCCGGCAAGGCCGAAAACCGTGTCATTGGCGAGGCTTACGGCCTCTTCCTCATCCGCGAAGGGGATCGTGGTGACGACCGGGCCGAAGATCTCGGTCATGGCGGGCAGGCTGCGATTGCCGAGCCCCGCCAGCACCGTGGGCGCGACGAAGTAGCCGCGATCCGGCACGCTGTCGCGGGTCATCAGGTCGGCGCCGTCATGCTGCGCGCCGTCCAGCACGCGGCGGATATGGGCCAGTTGAGCGGCATTGCCGACCGGGCCGATCTCGGTTTCCTCGTCCAGCGGATCGCCAAGCCGGATCGCGTTCATGCCGGTGGCCAGCATCTCGGTCAGGGCGGACTGGATGCCCTCTTGCACCAGAAGGCGCGACCCCGCCACGCAGCTTTGCCCCGCGCCCGAGAAGATCGCGGCCTGCGCGCCGAGGCAGGCGGCTTTCAGATCGGCGTCGTCAAAGACGATATTGGCCGATTTGCCGCCCAGTTCCAGGACGCAGGGCGTCAGCGCCTCGGCCGCCGCGACGGCGACGCGCCGCCCGGTGCCGGGGGAGCCGACGAAGATCACCTTCTGCGTCGCGGGATGGGCGATGGCGGCCTGCCCAGCCGTGGTCCCAAGCCCCGCCAGCACGTTCACCAGACCCGGCGGCAACCCCGCGCCCTCGGCCAGCTTCACCAGCGCCACGGTGGTCGCGGGCGTCAGTTCCGAGGGTTTGATCACCACGCCGTTGCCTGCCGCGATGGCGGGCGCGATCTGCCAACCGCCGGTGAAGGCGGGCGCGTTCCAGGGGGTGATCTGGAACACCACGCCAAGCGGTTCGCGGATCGTATAGGTCAGGTGGCCCGAGGGGACGGGAATGACCTCGCCATGCAGCTTGTCGGCCCACCCGGCGTAATAGGCGAACATCTCGGCGACCTTGGCGATTTCCACCCGGCAATCGCGGATCGGTTTTCCGGCGATGAGCGCGTCCAGCCTTGCCAGCGCCTCGGCATGGGCGGTGATGGCGCGGGCGGCCTCCTGCATCACCTGGCCACGTCCGGCGGCGGTGAAATCCCCCATCCAGACGCGTTGCGCACGCGCGGCGGCGTCACAGGCGCGGGTGGCGAGCGCCGCGCCGGCATCGGCGTAGCGGGTCAGTTCCTCTTCCGTGTAGGGGTCGATCAGGGGGATATCCTCGCCCTGCCCGTCCATGAGGACGCCGCCGATGAGGCTCTGGATGCGGGCGTTCAGGCCAAGTTCGGCCATGGTGTCGGTGAAGATCCGGGTCCGCGTCATTGGTCCTGCTCCGTCTGAAACTGCACGATCCGGTTGAAATCGTCCCCGTCGGGCAGAGTCGCGGCGCTGTCGGCCCAGATCTGCGCGATGCGGGTGAAGGCGGGGATCGGCACGCCCGCACCCTCTGCCAGTGTTTGCGCCAGCCGCACATCCTTGCGCATCAGGCCCATGGTGAAACCGCTGTCGAAGGCGTCCGGCAGCACCCATTTCGGGAAATTCACCTCGCTGACCGCGGAGCGGCCCGAGCCTGCATTGACGCCCTCCAGCAGGGCGGCGGGGGCGACGCCCGCGGCCTGCCCCAGCCGCACCGCCTCGGAGACCAGCACAAGGTTGGCCGCGCAGAGCATGTTGTTGACGATCTTGGCGGCATGGCCCGAGCCGGGGCCGCCGATATGCACGGTCCTGGCGGTGAGCGCGTCCAGAAGCGGGCGGATGTTGGCGATGGCCTGCGCCTCGCCGCCCAGAACCATCGTCATGGTGCCCGCCTGCGCCGCAGACGGCCCGCCGCTGACGGGGCCGTCGATGAACTGGACGCCCCTGGCCGCGCACTCCGCGTGGAGCGCCTGCGAGGTGGCGGGGTCGGAGGTGGAGGTGTCCAGGATCGTGGCGCCTTGGGTCAGGGAATCAGCGATCTCGGCCATGACCGCGCGCACGATGGCGGCGGTGGGTAGCGAGAGCACGATCACGTCGCAGGCAGCGGCGAGGGCACGGGCGTCGGGGAAAGCCTCCGCCCCCGCCAACGCGGCCAGCCGATCCGCATCGGGATCATGCGCCGCCACCTGCCAGCCGCTGTCAGCGAGATGCCGCGCCATGCCGCCGCCCATGTTGCCGCATCCGATGATGCCGAGTCTCATTCTTCTGCCCTCCGCCGGTTTCCCCGCCAGAGTGGCAGGGATCGGCGCGGCGGGAAAGGCAAGGATCGGAGTTTATCGTTGCGCGCCACGCAACCTATTGCCCGCCAAAGGCCGCCATGCGCCGGGCCAGATGCGCCGCCATGGACTGCGCGGCACGCGGGAGTTCCCGGCCATTGCGGGCGATCAGCGCGGCTTCACCGGTCTGAAACTCGGGCTCGGCGATCTCGCGCGCGACCAGCCCGCCCGCCGCGATATCGGCCATGGCGGCGAAGCGCGGCAGGACGGTGACGCCCATGCCGGAGCGCGCGAAGGCCAAGAGGACGGCGATGGATCCGGTCTCGACCACCGCGTGCAGCCGGTGACCCGCCCGCGCCTCGGCCCGTGCCAGAACCGACCCGACACCGTAGCCGCCCGTCAGCACCGCCGCCGGAAGATTGGCCAGCGCCGCCATGGAAAGCGGCGCGGAGAGATCGGCAAAGCGCGAGCCCGGACGCGCCAGCATCATCAGGGGTTGCGGGTGGCGCGCCAGAAGCTTGAGCGCGCGGTCGGGGGCGACGTCATAGGCCAGCCCCAGATGGGCCTGATCGGTCATCACGCTGTGGCGAACGGCATCGGTGGAGCCCTGCTCCAGCGCGTAGGTCAGGCCGGGATGGGTGGCCGCGAAACCGGGCAGCGCGCCGCCGACCAGATCGCCGACAAAGCCTTCACCCACTGCCACCCGCACGGTGCCGCGTGCCATGCCCTTGAGCGCATCGAAGCGCGATTGAAGCGCCTCCATCTCAGAGGCTTCCCGGCGCAGGTGGTCGCGCAGAAGCGCCCCCGCCTCGGTCAGTTGCACGCCCCGGCGGCCCCGTTCGATGAGGCGGGTGGCCAGTGTCGTCTCAAGCCCGGTGATGGCGCGGCTGATGGTGGAGGGCTCGACGCCCAGGGCTTCCGCCGCGCCGCGCACGGTGCCCGCCGTGGTCGCGGCCAGAAAGGCGCGGGTCTGTTTCGGGTCGAGGCTCTGCATCTCCGCCCCCATACGCAACGAATATCGTTGCAGTATAGCATAAAACGCAACGTCCCTCAGTAGTCGCGTTCGAAAAAGACGCCGATCCCGCTCTGCCCGTCCGAGGAGAAGCTGCCGCGCGCGGTGATATTGGGGGTGAGATCGAGGTTGATGGAAGCCTCGGCTTCCCCGTCCGAGCCGATCTGCACATCCGTATAGGCGTTCTCACCGATATAGCGGCCAAGGCGCACCTGCGCGTTGCCCTCGGCATCGGTGGTCAGGTCGAGGTCATCGACACCGAGGCTGTCGCGGATGCCGCCGATAACGCTGCCCGAGCCCGCCAGCCGCGAGAGGCCATCGACCAGTTGCAGCGCCTGAACCGCCGAGAGGCTGGAGGCCTCGCGCCCGAACAGAAGCCGCGACAGGATCTCGTCCTCGGGCAGGCTTGGCGTCGAGGTGAGCGTGAGTTCCGGGTTCGAGATCGGCCCCTCCACGATGATGCGCGCCAGCACGTCGCCCGCCTCGGTCTGCGCCACGACACGCAGGTAGGGGTCGAAACTGCCCTGTAGCGTCACCGAGCCTTCGATCAGGTCGAAGCGCTGCCCGACCACGGAAAGGCGGCCCCGGATCAGCTCGAACTGGCCCGAGGGGATGACATTGGCCGTGGTGCCGCCGATGCGGATCGCGCCGCCCATTTCGGCATCGAGCCCCGAGCCACGCACGAAGATGCGGTTGGGCGCGGAGATGGTCAGATCGAGCGGCAGGGGAGGCCCGGAGGCACCGCCGCCGCCTTGCCCGATCAGCCCCGCATTGGCCCGCGCGATGCGCGAGTCGCGGTCCTCGTTCACGTGGCGGATGTCGGGGATCGGTTCGGCCGCGCCGGTGGTGGAATTGGTCAGGACGATATCGGTCTGGCCCAGGTCGATCTGGCCGCTGATCGTCGGCCCCTGCGTGAGCCGCCCCGAAATCGAGATGTCGCCGCGCGTCACCACGGTTTGCAGGAAATCGCCCTGCACGATGCGGGCCTGGGTCAGGGTCACGTCGATATTTCCCGGCAGCCCCGGCCCGGTCAGATCGACCGAGCCATCGAGGTTGACATTGCCCCCCGTCGACAGCGCGCCCTGGCCGCTGACGCTCGCGCGCCCGCCCGACAGTTGCACATTGGCCGAAAGGTTCTCCAGCGCCAGACCCAGGTTGGGGGCCGCGACGCGCAACCCGTTGGCCGAAATCGTGCCGGAAACGGCGGGCAGACCAGGCTGGCCCTGTATCCGCAGGTCCAGATTGGCCATGCCCTGCACCGAGCGCGGCGCGATGAACGGGTTGACCAGCGCCAGCGCAGCGTTGCCCGTCACCCGCAGATCGACCGCGCCATCCGGCAGGCCGACCTGGCCCCTGGCGTTCACGGCGATGTTTTGCAGCCGCGCCTCGGCCTCCAGGTTCCAGGGCGTATCGGACGCGCCGCGTTCCAGTGTTGCCGCGACCGTCAGCGGCCCGGAGATGGAGGAACTGATCAGGCCGGCATTGCGCAGCCGCGCGTCCAATTGCACCCGGCTGGCCTCTGGCGCGATGGAAGCGCTGCCGCTGGCGGTGATCTGCTGGCCCTCGACCTGCAAATCTTCGATGCGCAGGCCGTCGGCATCCTGCACGGCCCGCGCACTGAGGACGGTTTCGCCCGCCAGAAGGCCCTCGGGCTCGCCCAGGCCAAGCTCAAGATCCTGCCCGACGCCGTCGAGGCGCAGGTCGAACCCGCCATCTGGCTGGCCGACCTGACCGGCGAGGGTCACGGCGATGTTGGGCAGCTGCGCCTCGGCCTCCACGTCCCAAGGCGTATCGGAGGCCCCGCGCTCCAGCGCCGCCGCGAGTGTCAGCGGCCCGGAGAGGGCAGGATTGATCAGACCGGCCTCGCGCAGGGCCGCGTCGAATTGCACCCGGCTGGCGTCACTGGCCAGCGCCACGCTGCCGCTGGCGGTGATCTCCTGCCCCTCGACCCGCAAATTGTCGATGCGCAACCCGTCTTCGTCACGAATGGCCAGCGCGCTGATCACGGTTTCGCCCGCGAGGAGTCCCTCTGGCTCGCCGACACCAAGCGCGATTTCCTGCCCGGTGCCGTCGACGCGCAGGTCGAAGGCGCCCGACAGAAGCTCCACCGCGCCACGCAATTCGACCGCGACGGCACCCTCAAGATCGCTGCCCGCCAGCGCCGAGAAGGCGGAAAGGTCGGGCAGCATCCCCTCAAGTTGCAGCGCCAGCATCAGCTGTTCTTCCGGCGTAGTGAAATCGGCACTGCCGCTGAGTTGCGCGTTGCGGGTGGAGAGGGTCAGATCGGTGATCTCGACCGGGTCGCCATCGGACCAGACCAGGTCGAACCCGGCCTGCCCGGCGGGGCCGACCGCCTGTTGCAGCGCGTCATCTTCCAGCGTCAGCCCCTCGAAACTGGCGGCAACTTCGGCAGTGACGCCTTCAAGCGTGTTATCCGGCGTCAGAATGGTGCCGGACATGTCAAGCTGCGCCTCGTCCAGCCGCATCGTGTCGAGCCGCAGGTCGATCAGCGAGGCCTGCCCCTGCCAGCTATCCCCCGCCGTGCGGTCATAGCTGAGCGAGATGTCGGCGCTGGCGGCCTCGACCCGCTGGCCGGGGATCGGCAGGCGCACGAGGTCGCCCTCGGCGGGGCGCATCAGCATGGTCAGCGAAAAGCGCTCCGGCGTGCCGGACGGGTCCAGCGCGCCTGAGCCCGAGACGGAGAGCGAGGCGGTGGTGATCTCGAACCGGTCCAGCACCATCGCCCCATCCGGCGCGGTGATCGCAAGCGCCTGAAGGCTGACCGCATTGCCGAAGAATGGCTGGTAGTCCGGGGCCAGCAGCCGCGCCACATCGCCCGAAAGGTCGACCGCCAATTGCCGCGCGCCCGCGTCGGACTGGCTGAGCGTCACGTCACCCGACAGGCGCGGTTCGCCATCGGTGGCAAGCGTGATGTCGGCGGCGAAGTCATTGAGCGGGCCGGACCCTTCGACAGCCAGTTCGACCGAGGGCGTTTCGGGGATGTCGAGCAGCGTCGCCGCGATGCCGCCCGCATCCTCGGTCAGTTCAAGGTTGAGGTCCAACACGCCGGTTTCATTGGAATAACTGGCGGCAAGCGCGAAGACGCCTTCGGGTCCGTCCAGCCGCGTCAGGTCCAGCGCCGCCGTGCCCTCGCCGCCTGCCAGCGACACCGATCCGCTGGCGCTGGCCAGCACCTCGAACCCCAGAAGCGGCGCGCCAAGCTCGATCCGGTCGACCTGCAACTCGCCGATCCGGATCGACACGGGCAAGTCGGGCAGGGAAAACGGGACCGCCTCGGGCGGGGGCATGTCGCCGCCTTCGGAGACGGGCAATCGCTCCAGCGCGATGCGCTCGGCGGCCAGCCGGGTGATGTCGACCTGGCCCGCGAACAGCGCGGAGCGGTTCCAGTTCAGTTCCGCATTCTCGATGGTCAGCCAGACGCCATCGGCGTCCGCGACGGTCAGCCGCTCCAGCGTCGCGGTGGAGCTGAGCGCGCCGGAGAACCCGTCGATCCGCACCGAACGCGCCGCTCCGTCCGACAGCGCATCCTCGATGAAACCGACAATCAGCGAGCGGTCACGCTCCTGCTCGTCCTGCGCCAGGGCAGGGCCGGTCAGGAAGATCAGCCAAAGGGCAATCAGGAAACGGGTCAAAAGTTCTGTCCAATACCGAGGTAGAGATGCACATCCTCGCCGGTGCCATCCCCCGACACGGGCGTGGCGATATCCAGGCGGATGGGGCCGATGGGCGTGTCATAGCGCAGGCCGAGCCCCGCGCCCGAATGCCAGTCGCTGGCCCCTTCTCCATAGGCGCCCGCCGACACATAGCCCACATCGTAGAAGGCCACCGCGCCGAAATTGCCAAAGAGGTCCTGGCGGATCTCGAAGGACGCCCCGGCAAAGCTGCGCCCGCCTGTCTGCACCCCGTTCTGCATCGCGCCGAGCGACTGGTAGTCCTGCCCGCGCACCGTACCTGAGCCGCCGGAGTAGAACAGCCAATCGGGCGGCAGCGCCGAGATATCGCCACCATCGACGGTGCCCAGTTGCAACCGGCCCGCCAGGCGGGTGCTGTCCTCTTCGCCGAAGCCGTAATAGGCGCGCAGATCGGCGGTGGCGCGGATCCCGCCGCCATCCTCGAAGGCGGTGAAGGGGGTCAGCGTGGCATCGGCATACCAGCCGCTGGCCGCGTCGAACGCGTTGTCGCGAGAATCCCAGGTCAGCCCGAGCGGCAGGCCCACCATCCAGACCGAACGGTCCGAGAAATTGTCCGACACATCCGAATAGCGCGCGAAGACGCCCGCCGTGGCGGTCAACTCGTCCGAGAATTGATGCTCCAGCCCGATATTGATGCTGGCGGTGTCCTCCACGAATGTCGGCTCATCCAGGTGCTCGATGCGAAAGCCCAGTTCCAGCGTGGTGTCGGGTGTCAGGTCGGCGGGGCGTGAGAAGAGCCCCGAGACAAAGCCGTCAATGCCACTGTTCTGCGCGCCGATATCGGAGATTTCCGCGTCGAAGCGCAGCCGTTCCGCGCCGCCAAAGAGGTTGCGGTGCAGCCAGTAGCCGCTGACCGTCAGCCCGTCCTGCGATTGGATCTCGGCCCCGAACCCGACGCGGCGCAGGGGGGCCTCGACCAATTCGGCCTGCACATCCAGGGTGCCGTCGGGGTTGGGAATCTCGGTGAAGCCGACCGAGGTGAAGACGCCGGTGTCGCGCAGCCGGTCGGCGGCGCGGTCAACCTCATCGGGGTCATAGACCTCGCCCGTGGGCAGGCCCGCGATGCGCAACACGCGGCGGGTGCGCATCCGTTCCTCGCCTTGCGGGATCAGGGTGCCAAAGCGGTAGACCGGGCCGGGGGCCAACGTGATCTCGGCGTCCAGTTCGGCCTCGTTGTGGCGCGCGGTGATCTGCTGGTTGCCGACATCCGCCGTGGCGTGACCCTGGCTGCGCCAGCCCATGATGCCCGCCTCGGTCGTCTCGCGCAGGATCACGGTGCCCGCCGGTGCGCCGCTGCGAAACCCCTCGGGCAGGTCGGTGCCGGGGGCCAGCGGCGCGATGACGGCGCGGCCAAGGCGGAAGGCGCGGCCCGGCTCCACCGTGATCGCGGCGCTCCGGACCTGCGTGATCCGGGTAAAGGGCGACAACCCGGCGACTTCCCGCCCATTCAGCGTGATGGAAATATCAGGGCCGAAATAGCCCTGCTCATAGAGCACCGCCAGAAGGCGCGCATAGTCGGACCGGGCGGCGGCGACGATGTCCTGACTCGCGCTGTCCTCCTCGTCCGTGACGGCCTGCAGGCGCGAGGCCGCGATCAGCGCGTCGCGCAGTTCATCCGGGCCGCCAAGGACTTGAAATCGAACGTCATTCTGCGCCTGCGCCGGTGGGGCCAAAAGCAGGGAAACAAGGGCAATCGTGAAGAGGTGGCGCATGATGTGGTCCCGGTCCGCAGTCATACCAAAACTAGGGCACCCCCCAGTTGGTTTCCACCGGATTCCGAAAAAGTGACGACAATGTCAGGCGAAGCGCAGGTCGACCGATCCGAAGCCGCCGAAATCGGCATGGATGCGGCTGCCGGACGGGCATTCGACGGGCCGGATGAACGAACCCGAGAGGATCACCTGGCCCGCCTCGATGCGTTGGCCGTATTGCTCCATCCGCCGCGCAAGCCAGACGATGCCCTCCACCGGATCGTTCAGCACGCCCGCGCCAAGCCCGGTTTCCTCGACCTCATCGTTGCGGCTGACAACAGCCCCGACCCATCTGAGATCGACCGCCTCCGGGTCATGCCGTGCATCGCCCAGGACGATCCCGGCATTGGCCGCATTGTCCGAGATCGTGTCGGTGATCACCCGCGTCTGCCCGGTCGCGGGGTCGGCGCGCAGGATGCGGGTGTCGAGGATCTCCAGCGCGGGGGCAACGGAACCGGTCGCGGCCAGCACAGCGGCGCGCGTCACGTCGGCACCCCCAAGCGGGGCCTTCATGACAAAGGCGATCTCGGCCTCGATGCGCGGCTGGATGAAGCGGCCTGCGGGGATTGTCACGCCGTCATCGAAGGCCATGTCATCGAAGAGCACGCCGGAATCGGGGGTGTCGATCTTCAGCGCATCCTGCATCGCCTTCGAGGTCAGGCCGATCTTCCAGCCGATGACGCGCCGCCCCTCGGCCAGTTTCGCCGCCATCAGCGCCGATTGCACGGCATAGGCATCGTCCATCGTCATGCCGGGATAACGCCGCGACAACAGGCCGGTCTGGGTTCCCCTGCGTTCCGCCTCCAGCAGGTCGCGGGCGGCGCGGGCGTGGTCTTCGGGGCTCATGCCTCATCCTCGACCCTGTTGCGCAGGGTGCCGAGGCCGGTGGCCGTGACCTCCACCACGTCGCCGGGCACAAGATAGCGCGGCGGATCGAACCGCGCGCCCGCGCCCGTCGGGGTGCCGGTGACGATGATATCGCCGGGATGCAGCGTCATGAAGGTCGAGATATATTCGACCTGGCGGCGGATCGGAAAGATCATGCGGGCAAGCGCGTCCTGCTGCCGCAAGTCCCCGTTTACCCGCGTCTCGATGCGCGCCTCGTCGATTTGCGCCGGATCGGTGAACGGCACCAGCCACGGCCCCATCGCGCCGGAACGGTCCCAGTTCTTGCCTTGGGTGACGTTGAACTTGGCATGGCGCACCCAATCGCGGATCGTGCCCTCGTTGCACAGCGTCAGCGCGGCGATATGGTCATAGGCGTCGGCCTGCGCGATCCGCCGTCCGGTCTTGCCGATGACCACCGCGACCTCGCCCTCGTAATCCAGCGTGTGGTTTTCGGGCGGACGGATCAGCGGCTGGCCATGCCCTGTGAAGGAGGAGGCAAAGCGCGGGAAGAGCGACATGTTGGGCGGCAGATCGGTGCCGTCCTTGTATTCGGCATTGCGGTCGGGGAAGTTGACGCCGACGCAGATGATCGCGCGCGCATCGGGCACGGGCAGGTCATAGGTGACGGTCTCATGCGTCACGCCGCGCCCCTCGGCGGCCTCGGCCAGCCGCGCCAGCCCGCCCGCCGCGATCACCTCACGCAGGCTGGCCCATTCCGCAAAATCGGGTGACAGCGCCACGAACCCCGCCTCAGACACCGCGCCGTAAAGCCGCTCACCGCCCGCGCGCACCGTTGCAAATCGCATCACCCTGCCCCCATCTTCTTGGTCCAAATACTCAAATTCCGACGCTCACCCCGCGCCGAGACGCATGATCTTGTGCGCCCCGGTGGCAAAGCCGATATGTTTCTGCTCCATGTAGAACTCGAAGGACCAGTCACCGCCATCGCGCCCCATGCCGCTGGCCTTGACGCCGCCGAAGGGGGTGGGCAGGTGACGCACGTTCTCGGAGTTTACCCAGATCATCCCGGCCTCCAGCCTGTCGGTGACGCGCAGGGCCCGCGTCAGGTCGTTGGTCCAGACATAGCCGGTGAGGCCATAATCTGTGTCATTGGCGATCCGCAGCGCCTCCTCTTCCGTTCCAAACGGGATCGAGGTGAGGACGGGGCCGAAAATCTCCTCGCGCGCGCAGCGCATGTCGTTGGTGGCATCGGTGAAGAGCGTGGGTTTGACGAAGAACCCCTCCTCGCCCATCCGGCCCCCGCCCGCCGCGATGGTGGCGCCGTCAGCGCGCGCGATGTCGAAATAGCCGGTGACCTTGTCGAAATGCTCGCGCGTGACCAGCGGGCCCACTTCCGTGGCGGGGTCCAGCGGGTGGCCGACCTTGATTTTGTTCACGCGCTCGACCAGCGCGGCCTCGAAATCTTCCTTGATCGTGTCCTGCACCAACAGGCGGCTGGACGAGGTGCAGCGTTCCCCGTTGATCGAGTAGATCATGAAGATGACGGCATCCAATGCGCGCTCAAGATCGGCGTCGTCGAAGACGATGACCGGGTTCTTGCCGCCAAGCTCCAGATGCACACGTTTCAGCGTATCGGCCCCTTGCTTGGTGATCAGCGAGCCGGTGCGGCTTTCGCCGACAAAGGCGATGGCCTTGATGGCGGGGTGCTCGGTGAGGGCGCGCCCCGCATCCTCGCCATAGCCGTTCACCACGTTCAACACGCCGGGCGGCAGGCCCGCCTCTTCCGCGATCTCGACCAGCAGGCGCGCGGTCAGGGGCGAGGCCTCGGCAGGTTTTTGGACCACGGTGCAGCCTGCGGCCAGCGCCGGCGCGATCTTCCAGGTCGACAGCATGAAGGGCGTGTTCCAGGGCGTGATCACGCCCACGGGGCCGATGGGGGTGCGCGTGGTGATGTTGACCAGCGTGGGTGAGGGCAGGTTCTGGCCGTCGCGGGCCGAAGTCACCTGCCCTGCGAAATAGCGGAAGTTCTCGGCCCCCCGCAGCGCCGCCTTGGACATGAAGCGCAGGGTCTGGCCGGTGTCCCAGCATTCGCAGAGCGCGATTTCCTCGGCCCGCGCCTCGATGGCTTCGGCGACGTCGATCAGGATGCGGCGACGCTCGGTCGCGGGCATGTCGCGCCAGGCCGGGAACGCCGCCGCCGCCGCGCGCGCGGCGGCATCCACATCGCCCGCATCGCTGCGCGCGACATCGCAGATCAGGCTTTCATCGACCGGTGAGGTGGTCTGGAACACGCCCCCTCCGCCGTCACGATCCGCCCCCGCGATGCGGTTGCGGATGCCGGTATCGCGGAAGCGGGCGAGGTAGCCGTCGAGTGTCTCAAGATTGCGGGCGAGGTCGGGTTCGGACATTGGGGCGCTGCTCCTTCAATTCAGTTACGATGTTAAGCATATTACTTAACATGTCAACCAAATTCTCGACCGGGAAGATGCCGCCGCACCGTGCCCGTCTTGGGCGACAGGCTGGCGTCGATGTCGCGCATCTCCAAGGACAGCGCGAGGGAATGATCGTCCATGTACGGGGCCAGAAAGGCGCGGGCGGCCTCGAAAATCCCTTCGCAGGCGGCCTCCTTCACCTCTTGCGGACGCCCCTCGCGCAGGCGGATGGAGATGTCGACAAACCCGTGTTGCGGGTCGCCATCGGCGATCGCAACATGATCGGCGCGAAAGGCGCGCACGCGGATGCCGGGGGTGGGGAAGCAGTCCATACCGGCGGCGGTGGCGCGCACCGCCTCGCACAGGGCGGCAATATCGACGGCGGGCTCCAGGTTGGCGGAGTATTCGATGATGAAATGCGGCATCGCGGGGCCTGTGCAGGGGCAATAAGTTAGTATATTAAGTAATTCCCGAGACATGCAACCGTGGTGAGCCCCGACAGATGAGCCCGCAAGACCTGCCCCCTGCCCGCCGGTCCCTGCCCTTCGCCCTTGTCCGCGCGCGGGAAAAGGTCATGGCCCCCATCCGCGAGATGCTGGCGGCCTCGGGCATTACCGAACAGCAATGGCGCGTGTTGCGGGTGCTGTCCGAGCACGGGGCCATGGATGCCAGCAAACTGGCCGAGCAGACCAGCCTGCTGCTGCCGAGCCTGACGCGGATCGCGCAGAACATGGTGGCCAATGGCCTCATCACACGGGCCACCGACGCGAAGGACCGCCGCCGCCTGACCCTGGCCATCACGCCCGAGGGCCAGGCCATCATCGACGCCAACCGCGACCAGGCCGCCCGCATTGCGCAGAGCTTCGAGGATGTCTTGGGCCGCGAGAGGCTCGACGCGCTGCTGGACGCCTTGGCGGCGCTGGACGATCTCTGATCTCAATTTTTGTTGACATGTTAAATATATTGCTTAACATGTTCACCATAACAACCAGTCGGAGTTCGCCATGCCCGTCCCGCCCCCTGTGCTCTATCCGTCTTTCAACATCGTGCGGCTCAGCCATGTCGAATACCGGGTCAAAGACCTCGCGCGGTCGCGGGCATTCTATGTCGACACGCTCGGGCTTCAGGTCAGCCATGAGGATGCCAGCAGCCTCTACCTGCGCGCGATGGAAGAGCGCGGGCATCACTCGATCAAGCTGGTGAAATCCGGCACATCCGAGGTCGGCGTGTTGGGCTTCAAGCTCTATGATGAGCCCGACCTTGAGAAGGCGGAGGCGTTCTTTGCGGGCAAGGGCCTGCCAACCGAGTGGGTCGAAAACCCCTATATGGGCAAGACATTGCGCACCCGCGACCCTTGGGGCGTGCCGCTGGAATTCTACGTGCAGATGGACCGGCTGGCGCCCATTCACCAGCAATACAAGCTTTATAACGGCGTCCGCCCCCTGCGCATCGACCATTTCAACATGTTCTCGGCGGATGTGGATGCCAGCGTCGCCTTCTACACCGAGATGGGATTCCGCACGACCGAATACACCGAGGATGAGAAGAGCGGGAAGGTCTGGGCCGCCTGGATGCACCGCAAGGGCGGCGTGCATGACGTGGCCTTCACCAATGGCACCGGCCCGCGCCTGCATCACACCGCGTTCTGGGTGCCCTCGGCGCTGTCCATCATCGACCTCTTGGACCTGATGGCGACCACGGGTTGGGTGGACAGTATCGAGCGCGGGCCGGGGCGGCACGGCATTTCCAACGCCTTCTTCCTTTACGTGCGCGACCCCGACGGCAACCGGATCGAGATCTATGTCTCGGATTACCAGACGGTCGACCCCGACCTGGAGCCGATCAAGTGGGACCTCAAGGACCCGCAGCGCCAGACCCTCTGGGGCGCGCCCGCGCCGCGCAGCTGGTTCGAGGAAGGATCGGAATTCGTCGGGGCGGACCTGTCGGAACCCGAACTGAAGGCGCAGCCGATCATCGCGCCCTGAGGCGGGATTTGAGCCGTGTCAGCGCCCGACTGGACCAGGGCAGGAAGATATAGCTGATCAGCAGGACATTGACGGAGATCAGCAAGACCTCGCGCCAGAAGCCGGTGAAACGGTCGGGCAGGACGTAGCCCGCCAGAAGGGTCAGCACCTCGGCGATCACCACGATCCAGAAGATCAGGACCGCGACGACCTCGATCTTGCGCAATTGCGCCTTCGGGCCCGGCAACAGCGACAGGTCGTCGAACCGGGCCTGAACCGGGGCGGCCTCGCTGATCGCGTCCAGCCTCGCCACGTAATCGGCCCGCGCCTCCGAGGCGTTCCAGCGCGCCAGATCGGCGTCGGAGGCGAAGGTGAAGACGGTGACAAGCTCGCAGATGCCGCCCTGTTCGGAGCGGCTGCTGCGCAGATCGACGAAACCGCGGCACCGCTGCACCGCGTCGCGGATGCCCGCCTCAAGCGCTTCGATCTCCTGCGCCACCTCGGGCCGGTAGCGGCGCAGGATCACCGAAAGGACGGGCGTTGCGTCGGCCATCCCTCGCGCTCAGGTCTCTTTCTTGTCGTCGACGATGCCCATGCTGGCCACCGCGCCCTGGCCAAGCGGAACGCTGGCGAAGGGACCGCCATGGCACATATGGCCGGGATCCTGCGGGTCGAGCGGGCCGGATTTGGCCAGCACCTCCGCCGCGTAGTCTTCGGCGTTGTCCTTGGGCCGGTAGCCCAGGAAGGCGGCGCTGGAATTGTCCACCGGCGCGCGGTCGTTGTTCGAGACGCCGTAGACGATCGAGAACCCCGTCACCGGCGTGTCGATGGCGCGTGTCACAAGCTGGATCAGGTCGTCATAGCTGAGCCATGAGCCAAGCGCGCGCGGGTTGTTGACCTGCGCGGCGGAGAGGATGCGCAGGCACACGCTCTCCAATCCGCGCTTGTCCCAATACATGCTGCCCAGATCCTCGGCAAAGCACTTGGCGAGGCCGTAGAACGTGTCGGGGCGGTGCGGCACGTCGGTGCCGATATGCTGGTTCTTGGGATACATGCCGACCGCGTGGATCGAGCTGGCATAGACCACGCGCCGCAGCCCGTTGCGATGCGCCGCCTCCCAGATGTTGTAGGCGCCGATGAAGTTGGGGCCCAGGAGTTCCTCGAACGGGCCCTCATCGACGATGGCCCCGAAATGGATCACCATATCGGCCCCTTCGGTGATCGACACCATCGCGTCCAGATCGGCGATGTCGGCCTGCACATAGCTTTCGCCCTCGTAAAGCGTGCCGATATCGTCCTTGATATCGGTCGATACCAGGCTGTCGCACATCGCGGCCAGAGGTTCGCGCAGGTAGGAGCCGAGCCGCCCCGCGGCACCGGTCAGAACCAGTTTCTTCATCATCGGGAATGTCCTTTCGTCACATCACGTTACATATGGGCCTTCACATCGGCCAGGAGCTTGTCCGAGGCCCGCGCCAGCAGGCCGGTATCCAGCCCGCAGGCCACGAAGGTAAAGCCCTCATCCATCAGTTCCGCCGCGAAACCGGGATCCGTGACCAGCGTGCCGACCGGCATGCCCCTGGCCATCAGCGCCTTGGCGACGGGGCGGATGCGGGCCCAAATGTCGGGGTGCATCGGGTTGCCCAACAGGCCCATATCGGCGCCGATATCGGCAGGTCCGAAGAAGATGCCGTCAACACCATCGACCGCGGCGATATCTTCCGCCGCGTCCAGCGCGGCCTGGGTTTCGACCTGGAGCAGGATCGCCGTCTCCTCCTCGACCCGTGCCAAGTAATCCTTGACCCGGCCATAGCGCGTGGCCCGCGTGGTGCCGGACACGCCGCGCACGCCCTTTGGCGGATAGCGGGTGGCAGCAACGGCGCGTTCGGCCTCCTCGACGCTCTGGATCATCGGAAAGAGCAAGCCCTGCGCGCCGATATCGAGCAGTTTCTTGACCGCGACGATATCATTCCATTCCACCCGCACCAGCGCCGTGGTGTCGGATCCTGCAAAAACCTGCAACTGCCCCAGGACCGAGCGGTAATCGTTCGGCGCATGCTCCATGTCAATCAGCGCCCAATCGAACCCGGCATGGGCCGTCACCTCGGCGGCGATGTTGCTTGCCAGGCTGATCCAGAGGCCGATCTGCTTGTCCCTGGACTTGAGCGCGCGGGCAAAGGGGTTGGCGGGCAGGTTCATATCACGGCCTTCTCGACAAGGGGGGTTTGGGTGGCGATCCGCTCAAATCCGAACGGGCTCAAATCGAGGCTACGATATTCGCCGGTGGTCAGCAATTCCGCCATTCCGCGCCCCATGGCGGGCGATTGCTGCAAGCCGTGGCCGGAAAATCCGTTCTGGAAATGGAAGTTTGTGATTTCGGGATGCGGCCCCAGAATGGCGTTCTGATCCAGCGTGTTATAGGCGTAATGGCCGACCCATTCATTCATCACCCTGATCGCCTCGAACGCCGGGATGCGACCCGCCAGCGCGGGCCAGACGTGATCCTGCCAGAGGTTGTGATCCATCCCGAAATCATCCGGCTCCACGGCGGGATCTTGCTCGGCATGGCCGCCCGCCATGTAATATTGCGTCCCCTCCTGACGCACATGCACGCCCGAGGGGTCGATGGTCAGCGGCAGGGGCCGGTCCAGCGGGGTTTCGGCCTGGAACACCCAAGTGTAGCGCTTGCGCGGTTCGACGGGCAGCTCGATGCCCGCCATCGCCGCGATGCGCGCGGCGCGGGGACCGGCGGCGTTGACGACCTGCCCGCAGGCGATGCTGCGGCCCGATTTCAGCGTGACGCTGTCGATGCGGGGGCCGGTGCGGCTAAGGCCGACCACCTCATCCGTCCCGTAGTCCACCCCGCGCTTGCGGGCGGTGCGGCGGAACCAGTCGAAGACCGTCGCGCCGTCGAAATAACCTTCGTTGACCGTGTTATGCGAGCCGAGGATGATGTCGTCGAGCGTGTAGAACGGATAGGCTTCGGCGATCCGGTCGGGGGTCAGCAACCGGGTGCCCGCGCCGCAGGCCGCCTGAACGGCATGACTGGCGCGCAGGGTCTCGGCGAAGGCGTCGTTATCGGCCAGGTAGAGATAGCCGAAATTCTGGATCGCCAGGTGCGGCGCTTCCGGATCCTTCATCCGGCGCGGCAGGTCGGTGATGAACGCCGCCCCGAACTGGCTGATGCGCACGTTGAGCGCCGAGGAGAACTGCTGCCGGATGCAGCTGTTGGTATGCGCGGTGGAGCATTGGGAATAGCTCGGGTCCATCTCGACGACCAGCACGCGCCCGTCGAAATCCATGTCGGTCAGGAAAAACGCCGTCGCCGACCCCATGATCGCGCCGCCGATGATGACCACGTCATAGCTGTCATGCGCTGGCCCGCCCGTCATTGCGCCTCCTCGCCCCTCTCCACGGCCTCTTGCACCCTGGCGATCTCGGCCTCGCTGAGCCCGTAGTCGCGCGCCGCAGATTCCGCCGAGATATAGCCGCGCGCAAGGTCGCGCCGCACCTTGGCCCTGTCGCGCTGGCCGACATCGCCATAACCCGCGCCGCCCGGCAGGGCCAGCATCACCCTTGCGCCTTCGGGCACGAATTGCTTGCCCTTGCCGCGCATTTCGGTGCCGTCATCGCGCGCGATGGTGGTGGCCCCGCCGGAACCTCCGCCGCGCCGTCCGCGCGCAGGATGCTTCACGCGGTCGAACATGGCGGAGAAATCGAACTCGTGGCCTTCCCGCGCGCCGACCTCCATGTATTGACCGAGCCCGCCGCGCTGCGCCCCCGAGCCGCCAGAATCGGGCCGCAACTCCTTGCGCCAGATGATCACCGGACCGGCATGTTCGGTGGCCTCGACCGGCATCGTCATCACGCCCGAGGGGAAGGCGGTGGAACTGAGCCCGTCATGCGCGGGGCGCGCGCCGGAGCCGCCGGAGTTGAACGACAGCACTTCGGCCCGCACGGCACCCGTCGCCCCCTCGGCGGGGCGCAGGGACAGCTGGAAATTGCACAGGCACCCAGCCCCTTCGGCGGGCACCACGCCGGGGATGATCTTGTCCAGCGCGTCATAGACCGCGTCGGGGACGAAATGGCCGACGATATGGCGCAAGGCCACGGGGGCGGGGTGCGCAGCGTTGACGATGGTGTTTTCGGGCGCGACCACTTCGAACGGGGCCAGAGACGCCGCGTTGTTCGGGATCTCGGGCGCGATGGCGCATTTCAGTGCGTAGCAGGCATAAGCCTTGGCATAGACCAGCGGGCAGTTGATGCCCTTCTTGTCAACGGGTGAGGAGCCCGCGAAATCGGTGATGATCCGGTCCTCCTCGATGGTCAGCCTGACCTTGAGCGTGATGGGACGGTCGAACCCGTCCACCGTCATCGCGCCTTCCGCCACCTCTCGCGGCAGGGCTTTGATCCGCTCCAGCGTGGCGCGGCGGGAGTTCTCCATTATGAAGCCGCCGATGCCCGAGAGGTCGTCCAGCGCAAATTCCTGCATCATGTCCACAAGCCGCCGATGCCCGATCTCGTTGCAGGTCGCCAGCGCGTAGAGGTCGCCGATCACCTGCCCCGGCTCGCGCACATTGCCCCGGATGAGGTGCAGCAGGGTCTCGTCCACCTCGCCCTCGCGGGCGAAGTGCATGATGGGGACGTGCAGCCCCTCCTCGTAGACGCTGTTCGCATCCGCGCCAAACCCGCGCCCGCCGACATCGACGACATGCGCGGTGCAGGCGAAGAAGCCGACCAGTGCGCCCTTGTGGAAGGACGGCGAGACCACGGTGAAATCATGCAGGTGGCCGGTGCCCTCCCACGGGTTGTTGGTCAGGTAGACATCGCCCGCGCGGATGTTCTCGCGGCCGATGCGGCGGATGAAATGCGCCACCGCATCGGCCATCGCGTTGACGTGCCCCGGCGTGCCGGTGACGGCCTGCGCCAGCATGTTTCCGTCCACGTCATAAACGCCCGCAGAGAGGTCTCCCGCTTCGCGCACCGAGGTTGAAAAGGCGGTGCGCACAAGGGCCTGCGCCTGTTCCTCCACCACCGAGATGAGGCGGTTCCACATGACCTGATAGGCGACGGTCGAGGGGCTCATGGCGTGTCCTTCATGCGGGTGATGTCGATACAGCCATCGGCCTGACGAATGGCGTGGCGGCTGGCGGGCAGGATGATCGTGGTCTCATCCTCGGTGATCGCGGCGGGGCCTTTGACGGTTTGGCCAAGGCCAATATCTGCACGCCGGACAACGTCCGCATGTGTCATCCGCGCCAGGGCCGGATCGAAAAGCGGGCGCTGTCCGGTCGGCGTCGCCGGTCCGGCGGCCTGCGCGGCATCGACGCGGGCGACATGTTCGGGCGGGGTGGTGGCGTTGACCGACCAGACGGTGATCTCCACATCCATGCCCTTGACGCTGCGCCCGAAGAGCTTGGCATAGTCCGCCTCGAAGAGCCTCAGGAAGGTTTTCGCATTCGGGGCGGTGGCCTCGTCCTCGCTCAACACGATGGGGATCTCCCACCCCTGCCCCGCATAGCGCATGTAGACCTTGTATTCGGTCAGGATCTCAGCGTTCTCGTCGCAATTCCGCACGAACCCGGTGGCCTCGGTCCGCAGCTCCTCCAGCAGGTCGGTGATCGTGGCGGGGTCGAACTCCGACAGGCGCATGTAGACCGAGCGGTTGGCCTCGAAACTGAACGGCGCGCGCAGGAAGCCGATGGCGCTGCCCACGCCCGCGCCGGGTGGAACCAGCAAGCGGTCGACGCCCAGTTTCTCACACAGCCGCCCGGCATGAAGGGGCGCCGCGCCGCCAAAGGCGATCATCGTGTAGTCGGACAGGTCTTCGCCGTTCTCCACCGCATGAACCCGCGCGGCATTGGCCATGTTCTCGTCGACAACCTCGGCGAGGCCAAAGGCCGCCTCGCCCGCGTCCATCTCCAGCACCTCGCCTAACACGCGCGTCAACGCTTGTTCGGAGCGGTCAGGATGCAGCGCGATGGAGCCGCCGGCGAAATTCTCCGGGTCCAGCTTGCCCAGGACAAGGTCGGCATCGGTCACGGCAGGCTTGTCGCCGCCGCGCCCGTAGCAGGCCGGACCGGGTTCCGAGCCCGCGCTTTCCGGGCCCACCCGGATCTGGCGCATCGCATCGACATGGGCCAGGCTGCCGCCGCCCGCCCCGATCTCGACCATGTCGATGACGGGAATGGAAATCGGCATGCCGGAGCCCTTCTTGAAGCGGTAACTCCGCGCAACCTCGAACACGCGCGAGGTCTTGGGAGTCTGGTGCTTGATCAGGCAGATCTTGGCGGTGGTGCCGCCCATGTCGAAACTCAACACCTTGTCGAGCCCGTAGCGCGCGGCAATATGCGCGGCGAAAACCGCCCCCCCGGCGGGGCCGGATTCGACCAGCCGCACGGGAAAATCGGCCGCGTTTTCAAGGCTGATGATGCCGCCGCCCGAGTGCATCAGGAATATGTTGCAGGTGACGCCCTCACCCCTCAGCCGCCCCTCCAGCCGCGACAGGTAGCTTTTCATCAAGGGCTTGATATAGGCGTTGGCGACGACGGTGTTGAAGCGTTCATATTCGCGCATCTGGGGGCTGACCTCGGAGGAGATCGAGACCATCGCATCCTGCATCCGGTCGCGCAGCACATCGCGGATCATCCGCTCGTGGACGTCGTTGGCGTAGGAGTGCAAGAGCCCCACGGCGATGCTGTCATACCCGGCCTCGGCCAGCCGGTCGACCAGCCGCTCGACCTCGACCAGGTCCAGAGGGATCAGGATATTGCCGGACGCATCGACGCGCTCGGCCACCGTGTAGCGGCGTTGGCGGGGCAAGAGCGGCTCGGGCAGTTCCAGGTTCAGGTCATATTGCTCGAACCGGGATTCTGTCCGCATTTCAATGGTATCGCGGAACCCTTGCGTGGTGATCAGCGCGGTCTTGGCCCCGCGCCTCTCGATCAGCGCATTGGTGGCCAGCGTGGTGCCGTGGATGATCTGGCCGATCTGCGACGCCGCGATCCCCGCCTTGGCACAGACCTGGCCCATGCCGTCGATAATGGCCTCCTCGGGCGCGGCATAGGTGGTCAGCACCTTGGTGGAAAACTGGCCCCTGTCGGTTTCCAGAACCACATCGGTAAAGGTGCCGCCAATATCGACGCCGAGCCGGTTGGAAGACGTTGCCATTCGCGGTCCCCTGAAGCTGATCCGGTGCGACGATACGCGGCGCGTTGCATCAGATCAAATTATTAGGTCTGATCAATGTGATCCGTTCAATTGATCCTTTACCGCCACCCGTGCCGCCAGGTCCGCCGCTTTCCTGACCACCCCCGCCGCGCGTTCGGCGTGAAAACGGGCTGCGAAATCAAGCGGTTCGGGTTGCCAGCCAAGGTCCACCTCTGCAAGCGTCCCGCCCGCCAGATGCCCCGCCACCATCGCGCGCGGCACCATCGCCACGCCCATGCCGTTCACCGCCATCAGGATCGCCGAATTGAGGCTGCTGGATGGCACCAGCCGGGGCGCGGGACCGGGGGCCAGATGGGCCTGCAATTCCTGGAAGGCCTGGGTGTGGCGGGCATGGGTCAGGATCGGCGCGGTCAGACCCGCGACGCCCTTGGATGGGTCGATACCGGACATGAGATCAGGCGCAGCGACCCAGGCGTAACCGTATGATCCCAAGGTGATTTCCCCCGTGGCGGCGTGCGAAAACGGCGCGTTCTGCAAGGCGAGATCCAGCGCATTGGCGGCAAGCTCCGCATCCAGGGTGCGCGACAGATCGACGGTCAGCTCGACCGTGACGCGCGGATAGTCCTGCCTGAGCGCGCGCAGGAAATCATGCAGCCATGTCGTCGCGATCAACTCGGTGACACCAAGGCGCAGCCGATCCTCGGCCAGGTCGGGCCGGGCGGCCACGTCCAGCACACCCTCGACCGCGCGCAGGGATTTTCGCGCCTGTTCAAGGACATCCAGCCCGCGCGGCGTCATCTCGACCGATCCGGCATCGCGCGCCATCAGGCTGAAGCCGAGCGTCGCCTCAAGCGCCGCGATCCGGGCCGAGATATTGGGCTGCGTCGTGCCGAGATGTGCCGCCGCCTTGCGGAAACTGCCCAAGTCGGCGACCCAGACGAGCGCCTCGAGCTGTTTGAGGGTGAGCGTGTTGGAGATCACCGCATCGCCTCAGATCACCCCGTCGGCACGCAGATCAGCGATGTCACCGGCCTCGTATCCCAGATCGGTCAGGATCGCGTCGGTGTCCTGCCCCAGGGCGGGCGGCGCAAGGCCGACATCCGGGGCGGCCCCGTCCATCTGGTATCCGGCGCGCGCATTGGTGACGGTTTTGTCCACGCCGGGCGTCTCGGGAAAGGCGCGCAGGAAATCGCGGCCCCGCACCTGCTCCAGCGCCAGCGCCTCGGGGACGGTCAGGATCGGTCCGGCAGGAACGCCTGCCGCGTTCAACCGCGTCACCAGCGTTTCGGCATCGAACGCCGCGAACCCGGCCTCGATTTCCTCGGTCAGCGCGGCGCGATTCTCCAGCCGGTCCTGCCGCCTGGCAAATCGCGGATCGCGCGCCAGATCAGGCCGGTCGATCACGTCGCACAGCGCTTCGAACTGTTCCTGCTTGTTGGCGGCAAGGTTGATCGGCGCGGTGGCGGTGCGGAACGCGCCCGAGGGGGCTGCGGTGAAATTGGCGTTGCCCATCGGCACCGGCACCTGCCCCGCGATGAGGTAATTCGACACCACCCACCCCATCGTCGCCAGCACCGAGTCGAGCATCGAGACGTCGATGAAGCTGCCCGTCTCGTCCCGCCCCGCCAGCGCCGCGTTGATCGCCATCGCCGCCGTCAGCCCGCCGATGGTGTCGGCCATGGGAAAGCCCGTGCGCATCGGTGCGCTGTCGCCGTCGCCGGTGATCGACATCGCGCCGGACAGCCCTTGAATGATCTGGTCATAGGCGGGCAGATCGCGCATCGGGCCGGTCTGGCCAAAGCCCGATATGGCGCAGTAGATCAGCCGGGGGTTTTCCGCGCGCAGGATCTCATAGCCCACGCCCAACCGGTCCATCACGCCGGGGCGGAAGTTTTCCACCAGCACATCGGCCCCGGCCACGAGGCGCTTCAGGATCGCCTTGCCACGCGCGTGCTTGAGGTTCAGCGTCAGCGACCGCTTGCCCGCGTTCTGCGCCAGGAATGACACGCCCATGAGGCCCGCATTCAACGCCGGGTCGGCCCCAAGCTGGCGCGCCAGATCGCCCCGGCCCGGCACCTCGACCTTGATCACCTCGGCCCCCAGATAGGCCAGTTGCGCGCAGCAGAACGGCCCCGAAAGCACGTTGGTCAGGTCCAGCACGCGGATACCTTTGAGGGGGGATTGCATGGGCACTCTCTCTTTCCTTCTCAGCCGCCGAAGACCGACCAACCGGTGAAGCGCGCCAGCCGCTCCGCCGCGCGGGTGCCGACCTGGGAATTGCCATAGCGGTTCAGCCCCGGCGACCAGACCGCGATCGAGGCGCGGCCGGGGGCCACCATCAAGATGCCGCCACCCACGCCGCTCTTGCCGGGCAGGCCGACGCCGAAAGCGAATTCGCCCGAGCCGTCGTAATGCCCGCAGGTCATCATCAGCGCGTTGATCCTGCGCGCGCGTTCGGTCGAGATCATGCGCGGCGCGTCGGGTAGCCCTGCAAAGACGCGGCCCGCCCGCGCCAGTTGATCCGTCGTCATCGCAATGGCGCATTGGTGGTAATAGGTGCCAAGCGTCAGTTCCGGCGGGTTGAACAGGTTCTTGTGCGAGGCCAGGTAGTTGGCCAGCGCCACGTTGCGATAGCCGGTGCGCTCTTCCGACGCGGCGACGGCGGCGTCGATATGGATATCGGCATCCTCCGAGGCCGCGCGCAGGAAACCGATGATCTCGGAAAGCGCCAGGTTCGGCATCCGCCCGTCCAGCAGCGCATCGGTGGTCACGATGGCGCCCGCGTTGATGAAGGGGTTGCGCGGTCGGCCCTGCTCGCGTTCCAGCAGCACGATGGAATCGAAGGAGGTGCCCGAGGGCTCGCGCCCCACCCGCCGCCAGAGCTGATCGCCGATCCGGCCCAACACGCAGGCCAGCGTGAACACCTTGGAGACCGACTGGATCGAAAACCGCGTGTCATGCGCGCCTGCCGAGATCACCCGCCCGCCCGCAAGCGCCACCGAGATCGCGAACTGATCGGGCGCGACATCGGCAAGCTCGGGGATGTAGCCCGCGGGCGTGCCCCAATCGGCCTCGGCACGCAGCTCGGCGTCGAGATCGGTCAGGAAATCCTGCAAGTCGTCATGGCTCGGGCCGTCCGTCATGGCCCGCACAATCGGGCGCTGGACGGCGAAACGCAAGCCATCCGTCAGGGGGCGTGACGTGGGGGCCAACTTGGGCTAGAGGCGGAATGGGGCAGCGAAAAGGGCGCGCGCGATGGGCTATTCTCTGGGGGTCGACACGGGCGGCACCTATACCGATGCGGTGGTGATCGACGCCGAGGCGCGGGCCGTCAAGGGCTCGGCCAAGGCGCTGACCACGCGCGACGATCTGGCCATCGGCATCGGCGGCGCGGTCGATGCGGCGCTGGCGGCGGCGGGTGTGGGGCCGGAAGATATCGCGCTGGTCTCGCTCTCCACCACGCTGGCGACGAATGCGCTGGTCGAGGGCCAGGGCGGGCGCGTGGCGCTGGTGGCGATCGGCTTCACGGGCGCGGACCTTGCCCGCGCGGGCCTGGCAGAGGCCATGGGCGGCGATCCGGTCATCGTGCTGGCGGGCGGGCACGGGGCCTCTGGCGGGGAAGCCGCGCCGCTGGACGAGGCGTTGCTGGCCTCGGAATTGCAGCGCCTCGGCAGCAGCGTCGCGGGCTTCGCCGTCACCGCGCGCTTCGCCACCCGCAACCCGTCCCACGAGAGGCGCGCGCGCGACATCATCGCCGCCGCGACCGGCCTGCCCGTGACCTGCGGCCATGAACTGTCGGCCAGGCTGAACGGGCCCAAACGCGCGCTGACGGCGGTGCTGAACGCGCGGCTCATTGGCAAGATCGCCACGCTGGTCGCGGCCTGCGAACGCCACCTGGCGGCACGCGGCATCGCGGTGCCGCTGATGGTGGTACGCGGCGACGGGGCGTTGATCTCGGCCCAGATGGTGCGCGAGCGGCCCATCGAGACCATCCTCTCCGGCCCCGCCGCCTCGCTGGTCGGCGCGCATTGGCTGACCGGCGAGCAGACCGCGCTGGTTTCCGATATCGGCGGCACCACGACGGATGTGGCGCTGCTGAGACACGGGCTGCCCGAAATCGACGCAGAGGGCGCGCTGGTCGGCGGCCACCGCACCATGGTCGAGGCGGTGGCGATGCGCACCACCGGGCTCGGCGGCGATAGCGAGCTGCATCTGCACGATGAGGGGCTGGCTGGCGGGATGCGGCTGGGGCCGCGCCGGGTGCTGCCGCTCTGCCTGCTGGCGGAACAACATCCCGACATGGCGCATGCGGCGCTGGACCGGGCGCTGGCGCGCGACCAGCCTGGCGATCACGATGGGCGCTTCGTGATCCGGATGGCGGGGGCGGGCGACGGCCTGCCGGCCCGCGATGCGGCCTTGCTGGAGCGGATCGCGGGCGCCCTGCCCTTGTCGGGCCTCCTGAAATCACGGCTGGAGATGCCCGCGCTCGACCGGCTGGTCGCACGCGGCCTGGTGATGCTGGCGGGCGTGACTCCGACCGATGCGGCGCATGTCCTGGGGCTCTCTGACGCCTGGGATGCCAACGCCGCGCGCAAGGGCATCGCCCTGTTGAACCGCCGCCGCGCCGGAAACGGCCTGCACCGCGCCCCGGACACGGAAGGCTTCGCCCGCCTCGTCATCGACCAGGTGACCGCGCAGACCCGGGACACGCTGCTTGAGGCGGCTTTCGCCGAGGATCCCGGCTTCAGGGGCTCCGATCCGCGTGGCCTCGCCCATCATCCGCTGACCCGCGCGGGCCTTGCCCATCACGGCGGCATAATCGAGATGACAGCCCGGATCGGGGTGCCGGTGATCGGACTCGGGGCCTCCGCGCCCACCTATTACCCGGCGGTGGGTGAAGCCCTTGGCGCCCGCATGATCCTGCCCGCCCATGCCGGTGTCGCCAACGCGATCGGCGCGGTGGTCGGCCAGATCAGCCAGCGCGCCACCGGCACCGTCACCAGCGACGGCGCGGGCCGCTACACCGCGCATCTGACAAGCGGCCCGGCCCTCTACCCGACCGCCGAGGCCGCGCTGGCCGCCCTTGAAACCGCCCTGCGCCTGGACGCCCACGACGCCGCCATCCGGGCCGGGGCCGCGCATGTCACGCTCACCAGGGCGCAGGAGATCAAGGGCGCAGAGGTCGAGGGCCGCGAGGTGTTCGTCGAGGCCACGCTGACCGTCACCGCCTCGGGCCGCCCGCGCATGGCGCACTGACCCCACCCCATCTTCTTGGTCCAAATACTCACCGGCGCACCGGCGGCCCCGACCACCCCGCCAACCATGGCGCGTCGCCCAAAAAAGAATCCGGCAAATCCGCCAGGATTTTCAATCTGGTAACGGGCGCGACAGTTACCCCTTGCGCCGGGGTCCGCCCATTCGCGCGCCGGGGTTGGCGGCCCCGGTCCGTGCCTTGTTCTTCTTCGAGGACGGCTTGCCCTTGGGCGGCGGCGGGCCTTTTGGCTTGGCCGCAGGCTTGGCCCCGCGCGGCTTGTGCTTGGTCACCACGCCTTCGGGCCGCGCCTCGGCGCGCGCCTTGTCCTTGTTTCGCGGCTTGCGCGGTTTCTCGGCCCCCGGCTTGGGCTTTTTCGGTTTCGATGCGGGCGCGTCGTTCCAGTCGACCGGCGTGGTGGTGCCATCGGGTTTCGCGGGGGCCGGATTGCGGGCGGGACGCTCGGGCTTGGGTCCGCGTGCCATCTCGGGCGGGCCGTCCTGGCGGCGCAGCTTGGCACCCTCCACGGTCATCTCCGACCCGATCTCGGCCTCGAAGCCCGCCACGGCGCTTTGCCGGATCTCGATGAAGCTGGTCTCGTGATGGATGCGGATCGCGCCGATATCCTCTTTCGAGAGCCCCCCCGCCTTGCACAGCATCGGCAGCAGGCGGCGCGGCTCGGCCCCCACGGCCTGACCGCCCTCCAGCGCATACCAGGCCGAGGGGCCGAAGGCCGCGCGCGGGGCGGGTTTGGCATCGACCTCGCTCAGGTCTTCGGGCGCGGAATGGCGGGCGTGGTAGAGGCGCAGGTAGGCGGCGGCGATCTGCTCGGGCGTGAAGGCTTCCATCAGCTTGGCCACCGGCGCGGCCTCGCTTTCGGTCACGCCTTGGGTCCAGCTTTCATCGGCCAGCATCCGCGCCTCGTCGCGTTCCATCACCGCTTCGGCACCGGGGGCCTCGGCCCATTCGGCCTTGAGCTTGGCGAATTTCAGGATGCGCTCGGCCTTCTTGCGCACCGCAGGCGGCACAATGAGGGCACTGACCCCCTTGCGTCCGGCCCGCCCCGTCCGGCCCGAACGGTGCAAGAGCGTCTCGTGGTTCGAGGGCAGTTCGGCATGGACCACCAGGTCGAGATTGGGCAGGTCGATCCCCCGCGCGGCCACATCCGTCGCCACGCAGACGCGCGCGCGCCCGTCGCGCATCGCTTGCAGGGCGTGGGTGCGTTCCGATTGGCTGAGTTCCCCCGACAGCGCCACCACCGGAAAGCCCCGGTTCGATAGCCGCGTCGTCAGCCGGTTCACCATCGCGCGGGTATTGGCGAAGACGATCGCATTCGGCGCCTCGTAGAAGCGCAGCACGTTGATGATGGCGTTTTCCGCGTCACGGGCCGAGACAGAGAGCGCGCGATATTCGATATCGGCATGCTGCTGTTTTTCGCCAGCGGTGGAGACGCGTTCCGCATCGCGCTGGTAGCTCTGCGCCAGCCGCGCGATCGCGGCGGGGACGGTGGCCGAAAACAGCAGCGTCTGGCGCGTCTCTGGGGCCTCGCCAAGGATGAATTCGAGGTCTTCGCGAAAGCCCAGGTCCAGCATCTCGTCGGCCTCGTCCAGCACCACGGCGCGGATCGCGGAAAGGTCGATGGAGCCGCGCGTGATGTGGTCGCGCAAGCGGCCCGGTGTCGCCACCACGATATGCGCGCCGCGCGCCAGCGCCCGGCGTTCGTCGCGCATGTCCATGCCGCCGACGCAGGAGGCCAATTGCGCGTTCGCGCCGGCATAGAGCCAGGACAGTTCGCGCTTGACCTGCAAGGCCAGTTCCCGCGTCGGTGCGATGATCAGGGCCAGGGGCGCGTCGGCGGGGCCGAAGGCTTCGTCTTCCCCCAACACGGTCGGCGCGATGGCGAGGCCGAAGCCAAGCGTCTTGCCCGATCCGGTCTGCGCCGAGACCAGCATGTCGCGGCCTGTCAGGTCAGGCGCGGTCACCGCCTCCTGCACCGGGGTCAGGGTTTCGTAGCCGCGCGCGGCGATGGCGTCGTATAGGGCTTGTTTCACGGAAGGACTTCGTTTCAGGTCAGGGAGGGGCCAAGGGGCCGCTCCTATCCTGTCCGAGGGCCTTTGTATAGGGGCCACGCGCGGGGGGTCAGGCCGCGCGCAGCCGTGCCCCTTCCGCGTCGAAATGATAGGCCTGCGCATCGTCGAAATCGAGGGTGATGGCGCTGTCAGCCGCGATCCGATGCTGCCCGAAGAGGCGCACGGTGATCAGCGTCTCATCGGGCAGATGGGCCAGCACATTGGTGTCGCCGCCCAGGTTCTCGACATGGGTGACGGTGGCCCCGATACGGCCCCCGTCGGCGATTTGCAGATGTTCGGGCCGGATCCCCAGGGTCTGCCCCGCCGGTCCACCCACCAGCGGCGCGGCCAGGAAATTCATCGACGGCGCGCCGAGGAATCCTGCGACGAACTGGTTGGCGGGGTTGTTGTAAAGCTCCATCGGGCTGCCCACCTGTTCCACCCGGCCATCGCGCAGCACGACGATCTTGTCGGCCAGCGTCATCGCCTCGGTCTGGTCATGGGTGACATAGATCATCGAGGCCTCCAGCGTGCGGTGCAGGCGCGCGATCTCGACCCGCGTGTTCATGCGCAGGGCGGCGTCGAGATTCGACAGCGGCTCATCGAAGAGGAAGAGCTTGGGCTTGCGCACCACGGCGCGGCCGATGGCGACGCGCTGGCGCTGGCCGCCGGACAGCTCGGATGGGCGGCGGTCGAGATAGTCGCCAAGCGACAGCATCCGGGCAGCCTCGGCCACCCGCGCGGCGATCTCGTCCTTGGGCTGGCGTTCCTGTTTCAGGCCGAGCGACATGTTGTCCCTGACCGAAAGATGCGGGTAGAGCGCGTAGCTTTGAAACACCATCGCGATGCCGCGCTTGGCGGGCGGCACGCTGTTGACCACGTCGCCCGCGATCTCGACGGTGCCGCTGGTCGCATCCTCCAGCCCCGCGATGACGCGCAGAAGCGTGGACTTGCCGCAGCCCGAGGGGCCGACGAAAACGACGAACTCGCCCTCCTCGACCTCCAGGCTGATATCCTTGAGGACATGCACCTCGCCAAAGCTCTTGTTCACATTTTTCAGGGAAAGGGCTGTCATTGGGGCTGTTCCTTGAGGTCAATGGGCCGCCCTGTGCGGATGCTTTCATCGGCGGCAAGGCAGATGGCGAGCGATTGCACCGCGTCCTGCATGTGGCGGGAAAGGTCTATATCCTCGGCAATGGCGCGCAGCATATAGGCCTGTTCGGCGGCGCAGAGCGCGTCATGGCCGGGCTCGTCCTCGGCCTCGATCAGGCGGTCACCCGAGGGGCGGTGGACGAGGATGTTGCCCACCCTGGTGTGGCCGTCGACATCCGCCGAGGCGCCCGTGTTGCCCTCGACGATGGAGACCGCGCCATTCGGGCTGACGATATCCTTCACGAAAAACGCGGTTTCCGACATCATCGGGCCCCATCCGGCCTCGTACCAGCCGACCGACCCGTCATCAAAGACGACCTGGAACTGGCCGTAATTATACATGTCGGCAGGGATCTCGGCGGTCAGGCGCAGGCCCATCCCGTTGACACGCACCGGAAGCGCATCGGTGATCTGGCACATCACATCGACGTAATGCACGCCGCAATCGACGATGGGCGAGGTGGTCTGCATGAGCGCCTTATGCGTCTCCCACTCAGCACCCGTGGATTGCTGGTTGAGGTTGAGACGGAAGACGAAGGGCCCGCCAAGGGCGCGCGCCTCGGCGATGAGGCGCTGCCAGCTTGGATGGTGGCGCAGGATGTAGCCGACGACCAGCTTCTTGCCGGTCTCCTTCGCCTTGTCGGTGACGCGCCTTGCGTCGGCAACCGTCATCGCCAGTGGCTTCTCGACAAAGACATGCGCGCCTGCCTCCATTGCCGCGATGGCGTAATCGACATGGGTGTCAGTATAGGTGGCAATGACGGCGAGGTCGGGTTTGGTTTCGGCCAGAGCCGTCGCGAAATCGGTGAAGACCGGGTAGGATGCGAGGTCGGCGTGGTCGACCACGCCGGAGCGGTTGACGAGGCCGACGATCTCAGCCTCGGCGTGATGGTGATGGGCCAGCGCGTGGGCAAGCCCCATATTGCCGAGACCGGCGATGAGAACTCGGGTCATGGCGAAACCTCCGATATTTGCGGTGAGGCGGCCCGTCGACGGGCCGCATCCACTCTGCGTCGACGCAGAGTTTCCACTCCGCGCTTCATTTCACGGCCCCCGAGGTGATGCCGCGGATGAGTTGCCGCGAGAAGATCACGTAAAGCACCATCACCGGCAGGATCGCCATGCTGAGCGCCGACAGGACCGCGTTCCAATCTGTCACGAACTGGCCGATGAAGACCTGGCTGCCCAGGGTCAGCGTCTTGGTCGCCTCGGCGGGGGCCAGGATGAGCGGAAACCACAGGTCGTTCCAGATCGGGATCATGTTGAACACCGCGACCGTCGCCATTGCGGGGCGCACCAGCGGCAGCACGAGGCGGAAGAAGATCGTATATTCCGACAGCCCGTCGATGCGCCCCGCGTTCTTCAGGTCATCGCTGACGGTGCGCATGAATTCCGAAAGGATGAAGACGGCCAGTGGCAACCCTTGCGCAGTATAGACCAGGATCAGCGCCCAGAGCGTGTTCACGAGGCCGGTCGCGACCATCATCTCCAATATCGCCACAGTGCCGATGCGAATGGGGATCATGATGCCGAGCGCAAGATACAGCCCCATCAGCGTGTTGCCCTTGAACCGGTATTCGGCCAGCGCGAAGGCCGCCATCGCACCGAACAAGAGCACGAAGAAGAGCGAGGCCACCGTCACGATCATCGAGTTCTGGAAATAGAGGAAGAAGTCGCCCTGGTTGAAAACAGTCTGGTACCCGATGGTCGAAAAGCTCTCGGCATGCGGCACCGCCAGCGGCTCACGGAATATGGCGCGGCGGGTCTTGAAGCTGTTGATCAGGATCACGACGACCGGGAAGAGCGCGATGATCGTGTAGGCGATCAGGATGCCATGCGCGGCGATCATGTTGACCGGGTTCCTGCGGGCCTTGTTCATGGTCTCACGCCCCTCAGAATTGATAGCGCCGCATCCGGGTCTGGATACCGAAGAGGTAGATGCAGACCCCGATGAGGATGATGGCGAACATGGCGCTGGCGATGGCCGAGCCCATATGCGGATCGCCCAGTTGCAGCTGGAAGCCAAAGAAAGTGCGATACATGAAGGTGCCGAGGATGTCGGTCGAGAAATTCGGCCCCGCCAAGGCTCCTTGCGCGGCATAGATCAGGTCGAACGCGTTGAAATTGCCCACGAAGGTCAGGATCGAGATGATCCCGATCGAGGGCAGGATCAGCGGCAGCTTGATCTTCCAGAACGCCGCCAGCCCGGTGACGCCGTCGCATTCGCCGGCTTCAAGTATCTCGTCGGGGATGGTCAGAAGCGCGGCATAGATCAGCATCATCGGGATGCCGACGAATTGCCACACGGAGATCAGCGCCAGCGTGGTCAACGAGGTTTCCTCCAGCCCCAGCCACGGCTGGTAGAAATCGCCCAGGCCGACCGCGTCCATCATCTCGGGCGCGATGCCCCAGATCGGCGACAGGATCAGTTTCCAGGCAAAGCCGACGATGACGAAGCTCAGGATCGTCGGCACGAAAATCGCGGTGCGGTAGAGCGTGGCGAAGCGCAGGGACGGATGGCTTAGGATCGCGGCCAGCAGGATGCCGATGGGGTTCTGCACCAGCATATGGATGATGAAGAACCAGAAATTATTCGCCAGCGCGTTCCAGAAACTGGCCGACCAGCGCGGATCGCCAAAGAGGGTGCGGAAGTTCTCCAGCCCCGCGAAGACCCGCTCCTGCCCCACTTCCGTGTAGAGCGACAGGCGCAGCGTGTTGAAGAGCGGGATGATCATGATCGCGGTGTAGACCAGCACGGCGGGGGCCAGGAACACCAGGATATGCCAACGGATGCGGGAGTTTTTCATCGGACCCTCCGGGGGGGGGTGGTGTCCGGGCGCGAGAGACGCGCGCGCCCGGACGGTGAGCAACAGGGGGGAGGTGTTACTGCTGCGGCTCGTACCAGCTGGCCAGGCCCTCTTGCAGGCGGGCGGCGGCCTCTTCCGGGGTTTCGGTGCCACGGATCACCTGTGCCGATGCGTTCCAGGTGTCGTTTTCCAGGTTCGGCGTGCCACGCGACAGGATCTGGTAGGTGGACCGGATCGTCGAGTCACACTGGTCCCGCCAGGAGACGAATTCCTGTGCCAGCGGATCCTCCTGCGCGATGTCGAAATCGGAAAGCGAGAAGAAGCCCGGCAGCGCGTTGGAATAGATCGTCGCAAATTCCTCGGAGCCGACCCATTCCAAGAAAATCCGTGTTTCTTCGGGATGTTCCGTGTTGGCGTTCATGCCGATGGCGATGTCGGTGTGATCCGAGATATAGCATTCATCGCCCGCGTTCGGGACCGGCGGCGGGAAGGCGCCCATCTCGAAATCGGCCAGGTTGTTGAAGCCCGAGATCTCCCACGAGCCCGCCGGGTAGATCGCCGCGCGGCCGAGGGTAAAGAGGTTCTGGCTATCGGGGTAGGTCTGTGCCTGATGGCCTCGGCCAAGGTAGTCGCCCCAACGCGCCAGCTGGCGGTAGGGTTCGACCCAGGGCTCATCGGTCAGCGATTGCTCGCCCGCGATCAGGGCCAGGCGGCCTTCCTCGCCGCCCCAGTAGTTGGGGCCGATATTCTGGTAGCCCATGGTCGCGGCTTCCCATTGGTCGTTGGTGCCCATCGCCATCGGGATATAGCTGCCATCCTCCTGGAAGGCGTCCAGCACGGCAAAGAATTCATCGACCGTTTCGGGCACCTCGACGCCCACTTCCTCGAAGGCGTCGGCATTGTAGATGAAGCCGTGGATAACGCTTGCCATCGGCACGCAGAAGGTGGCCGAGCCATCGTCGGTCTGCCAGGCCGATTGCGCCACGTCCGAGAAATTCTCCATCGCGTCGAGATCGGAGAGGTCTTGCAGGTGACCGGCCTCGTAAAGCGCCAGCGAGGCATCGAAGGGACGGCAGGTGATCAGGTCACCGGCCGAGCCCGCGTCAAGCTTGGAGTTCAGGACCGCGTTGTATTCCGCCGGGGCCGAGGGGGAAAACTCGATGCTGATGCCGGGATTCTCGGCCTCGAAGGCGGGGATGATCACGTCCTGCCACAGCACGAGGTCGTCGTTGCGCCAGCTTTCGATGGTCAGGGTCACATCCTGCGCCGACGCCGCCGTCGTCAGGATCGTGGTCGCCAGCAGGCTGGCAGTGAGTTTCTTCATGGACATGTGGTTCCTCCCTTTTTGTCCTGGTCTTGTCCCCGCCGCTTTGGTCAGGCGGGGATGTTCATGGCAATAAGCGCGGCGCGGATATGGCCGCGCGTCCGGTGCAAAAGCTCCTCGGCCCGCGCCGGGGTCGCGCCCGCCGCTTGCAGGATCGCGGGTTTGACCGCGCCGCCCGTGGCCGCCAGATGTTTCCGCGCCTCGGCCTCGGAGACCTTGGCGATACGGGCCACCATGCCCGCCGCGCGGCCCATCAGCTTGGCATTGTCGGCGCGGACGTTCACCATCATCCCGTCATGCACATGGCCAAGCGCCACCCCCATGATCGTCGACATCATGTTGAGCGCCACCTTCTGCGCCGTGCCCGCCCCCATCCGGGTGGAGCCGGCGATCAGTTCGGGCGGGGTCGGCAGGCAAATGGCCACGCTGGCATGGGCGAAGAGCGGCACACCCGCATTGTTGGCGATGGCGATGACACTCGCCCCGCGCGCCTTGGCGATCTCGGCAATGCGCAGCGCGTAAGGCGTGGTGCCGGAGGCGGAGAGGACGATAACGGCGTCCCTGGCGGTGATGATCCCGGCGGCGCGTGTGGCCTCGTCCTCATCATCCTCGGTCCCGCCGGGCATGGCCGCGTCCTGCGGCAGACCGCCCGCCATCAGGATCGAGACGGCCGCGGGGTCGGTCCCATAGGTTCCGGCAAGCTCACAGGCATCGGCCATCGCCATCAGGCCGGAGGATCCGGCGGCGGCATAGATCAGCCGCCCACCGCCCGCCAGCGTGTCGGCCATGACCTGACCGGCCTGCGCAATCTGTGTGGTGGCATGGGAGGCGGCGGCCAGCGCCTCGGACTGTGCCGCGAGCAGGTGACCGGCGATCACCTCACTCGGCAAGGCATCGAGCCCCTTGGCCTGATCGTGCAGATGCTCGGTCACTGGTGCCGTCATGGTGATTCCCCCTCCACATCAAAAACAATACCTTTCTAATACCTATCTGCCAAGAGGCTTTCTTTCTTTGCTGAAAAATCACCCGCTCTCATCAGTATTCGCTGGATTTCCTCCCATAGGTATCGTATTGGTATTCTCATGACGACACCTGACCCGGATATCCTGATCGGCATCGACGGCGGCGGCACGCAATGCCGCTTTGCGCTGCTGCGCGGGGGCGAGCGGATCGAGCATCGCGGGGGGGCGGCCAATGTTCACAGCGATTTCGACCGGGCCGTCGCCACGCTGAAAGACGGGCTGGCCGCATTGGCCGACAAGGCGGGGCTGGCCGATCTTCGCCCTGCACGGGCCTATCTGGGGCTGGCCGGTGTCACCGGCCCCGAGGCTGCGTCCCGCGTCGCGGAGGCCCTGCCGATCCATCGCATCGCGGTCTCGGATGACCGGATCACGGCGGTCGTGGGCGCATTGGGCGCGCGCGACGGCGCGGTGATGGGGATCGGCACCGGGTCGTTCCTGGCCCGCCGCGCCGGGGGGCGGGTCCGGCTGATGGGCGGTTGGGGGCTGGTTCTGGGCGATGAGGCGTCAGGCGCCTACCTGGGCCGCCGCGCCCTGCAACGCGCGCTGCATGTGCTGGACGGGATGGCCGAGGCGACGCCCTTCACCGACGCGATCCATGCCCGATTCGATTCGTCCCCCGTGGGGCTGTTGCGCTTCGCGCGCGATGCCAGTGCCGCCGAATTCGCGACCCTCGCGCCGATGATCCTTGAGGCCGCCCGCGCGGGCGACACCATCGCCTGGGAGATCCTGCGCGAAGGGGCGGACTATATCCTGCACGGGCTGAACCGTCTGGGCTGGACCCCAGGCGAGGTGCTCTGCCCCATCGGCGGTCTGGCCCCGCATTATGCCGGGTTCCTGCCCGCCGATGTTGCCGCCAGCTTTGCCGAGCCCGCAGGCAGCGCCCTGGACGGGGCCTTGACCCTGGCGGCGGGGGTCGAGACATGAGCATCACCGACCACCTGCGCGCCATGCCGCGAAACGAGGCCGCCGCCGGACCGCGCTACGTGCAACTGCGCGGGCGCATCGCCGAGGCCATCGAGACCGGCCTTTTGCCCCCCGGTGCCGCCCTGCCCCCCGAACGCGACATCGCCGCGCTGACCGACCTCAGCCGTGTCACCGTGCGCAAGGCGATCCAGGCGCTGGTCGAGGAAGGCCATGTCGTGCAGCGGCAGGGCTCGGGCTCGTTCGTGACCGACCGCGGCGAAAGGGTGCAGCAATCGCTGTCGCACCTGACCTCGTTCTCCGAGGACATGACCCGGCGCGGCATGACGCCCACGGTGGTCTGGCTGGAACGCTCGGTCTGCCTGCCCTCGCCCGAGGAAACCATCGCGCTGGCCCTGCCCGCCAATGCCTCGGTCGCGCGCATTGCGCGGCTCAGGCTGGCCGATGACAGGCCCATGGCGATTGAAAAGGCGTCCCTGCCCGTCGATATCCTGCCCAACCCGGTGGCGGTCACCACGTCGCTTTACGAGGTGCTGGAACACGATGGCAACCGACCGGTGCGCGCGATCCAGAAGATCTCGGCCATCAACCTGGGCGAGGAGGATGCAGGGCTGCTCGGCGTCGAGCCTGGCGCGGCGGGGCTCAGGATCGAGCGGGTCTCCTACCTGCCCTCGGGCCGGGTGGTCGAGTTCACCAAATCCATCTATCGCGGCGATGCCTACGATTTCGTGGCCGAGCTGCGGCTTTGACAAACAGGAAAGATCAGACATGACCAGCCAGATGCGGCGCGAAATCCTCGAAATTCCGGAAGCGGTGGAACGGCTGCTGTCCCAGGGCGCGGACCCCATCGCGCGGATCGCGGCCGCCGCGCGCGAGGCCGACCCGGCCTATGCCGTGACCGTGGCGCGTGGCTCGTCCGACCATGCCTGCACCTTCCTGAAATACGCCTTCGAGCTGGAGCTTGGCCTGCCCGTCGCCTCCATTGGGCCCTCGGTGGCCTCGATCTACGGCGCGAAGCTGAACCTTGGCCGCTCGATCTGCCTTGCCGTCAGCCAGTCGGGCAAGAGCCCCGACATTGTCGCGATGACGAAATCGGCGGGCGAAAGCGGCGCGATGACGGTGGCGGTGACGAATGATGCGACCTCGCCGCTTGCGCAGGTCGCGGGCCATACCATCGACATCCAGGCCGGGCCGGAACGCAGCGTGGCGGCGACCAAGACCTTCATCACCTCGGCGATGGCCGGGCTGATGCTGCTGGCGGAATGGAAGGACGACGAGGCGCTGCGGCAGGGGTTGCGATCTGCCCCCGAAGCGTTCGCCAAGGCGGCGGAAGGCACCTGGCCCGAGCTGCGCGCGGCGATTGCCGAGAAACATTCCCTCTTCACCCTGGGGCGCGGGCCGTCCTGGGCGATCTCCAACGAGGCGGCGCTGAAATTCAAGGAAACCTGCCAGATCCATGCCGAAAGCTATTCGGCGGCCGAGGTGCTGCATGGGCCGGTCTCGATCGTCGATGACGGCTTTCCGGTGCTGCTTTTCGCCACCAATGACGCGGCCAAGCGCGCGGTTCTGGACGTGGCCGACCAACTGGTCGCCAAGGGCGCGCGGGCCTTCATCACCTCGGACCAGCCCTGCAAGGCGGAAAGCCTGAGTTTCGTGCGCACCGATCACGCGCTGACCGATGCGGTGTCGCTGATGGTGTCGTTCTATTCCATGGTCAACGAGGTCGCCGCCGACCGGGGCATCAACCCCGACGCGCCGCGCCATCTGAAGAAAGTGACGGAGACGGTATGACGTTGCGCGCTTATCTCGGGGCCGACATTTTCGACGGCGCGCGCCGGGTCTCTGGCCAGGCGCTGCTGGTCGAGGGGGGGCGCATCGTCGGCATCGTGCCGGATGTGCCGGAAGGCGCCGAGGTCACGCGGCTGGAGGGCGGCGTGATCGCGCCGGGTCTGGTCGATCTTCAGGTCAATGGCGGCGGCGGGGTGATGTTCAACGATGACCCCTCGGTCGACACGCTGCGGGTCATGGCGCGCGCCCATATCGGGCTTGGCGCGACCGCGATCCTGCCGACGCTGATCACCGACACCCCCGCCCATAGCCGTGCGGCTATCGACGCGGTGGAGGCCGCGATTGCTCAGGGCATGCCGGGGATTGCGGGGCTGCATCTGGAAGGGCCGCACCTGTCGGTTGCCCGCAAGGGCGCGCATGATCCAAGCCTCATCCGGGCGATGGGGGACGGCGATCTGGAGATGCTCTGTGCGGCAGCGGCGCGCCTGCCCGTGCTGAAGATGACGCTGGCCCCCGAAGCCGTGACGCCCGAGCAGATCCGGGCGCTGACCGGGGCGGGGGTGCTGGTCTCGCTTGGCCATAGCGATGCGGGGTTTGACGCCTGCGTGGCGGCGGTGGAGGCGGGCGCGGCTTGCGCCACGCATCTCTTCAACGCGATGAGCCAGCTTGGCAACCGTGAACCCGGCCTTGTCGGCGCGGTGCTGGCCGAGGGGCGCCTGTCGGCGGGGCTGATCGCCGATGGCGTGCATGTCCACCCTGCCACGATCCGCGCCGCGATGGCGGCGAAGACCGGGCCGGGGCGGATCTTCCTTGTCAGCGACGCGATGTCGGTGGCGGGGTCCGAGCAGCAGGCGTTCACGCTGAACGGGCGCGAGATCCGGCGCGCGGGCGGGCGGCTGACGCTGGAAAACGGCACGCTGGCGGGGGCCGACCTGGACCTGCCGACCGCGATCCGCAACCTCGCCGCCTGGGGTATCTGCGACAGGGATCACGCGCTGGCCATGGCGACCTCGATCCCGGCGGAGCTGATCGGGGCGGGCGATTTCGGCCACCTGCGCCCCGGCGCGCGGGCCGATTTCATCCATCTTGCGACGGACGGTCTGCGGGCGGTATGGAAAGATGGCACCCGCATCGGACAAGGCTGACCGCCCGACCAAGCCATGAGGGCCTGCCACCCATGACCCCCTACCTCCTGATCGCCGCTTTCCTGGTCCTCTTCTCGACGGTGGCCAAGCGGCTGTCCTCGACGATCCTGACCGCGCCGATGGTGTTCCTGGGTCTCGGCGTGGCGCTGAACCTCGGTGGGCTGGTCCCCGAGGCCGCCACCGAACGCGCGCTGCATCTGATGGCCGAGATCACGCTGATCGTGCTGCTCTTCCTCGATGCGGCGCGGGTCAATCATGACGGGTTGAAGCATCACAGCGCCTGGCCGGTGCGGATGCTGGTGATCGGGATTCCGCTGTGCTTTGCCTTCGGCTGGGTCGCGGGCTGGCTGCTGTTGCCGGGTTGGCCCCTTGCCATGGTGGCGCTGATCGCCGCCATTCTGGTTCCGACCGATGCAGCACTTGGCGATGCGGTGATCAGCAACAGGGACGTGCCCGAACGCCACCGCCGCGCCCTGACGGTGGAAAGCGGGCTGAATGACGGGCTGGCCTTGCCGCTGGTCCTGATGATGGCCACCCTCGCCGCGCCTGCCGGGGCCGCGCCCGAGGGCGGATGGACGATATTCGCGGCCAGACAGGTGCTGCTCGGCCCGCTGGTGGGCGCCGGCATTGGCGCGCTTGGCGGCTTGCTGCTGCTGAAAGCGCAGGCCGCGCGGGCCACCGACGATGTCCATGAGGGCATCGGCACGCTGGCGCTGGCGGCATGTTGCTACCTTGCTGCGGGGGCGGTCGGCGGCAACGGCTTCGTCGCGGCCTTCACCGGCGGCTTCGCCTTTGGCGCGGTGGTGCGCGGGGCCTGCGCCTTCGTCTACGAGTTCACCGAGAGCGAGGGCAAGCTGCTGTCCTGGGGCGCGTTCCTTCTGTTGGGGGCCGTGCTGGTGCCTCAGGCGGCGGCCTCGCTGACCTTGCCGCATCTGGCGCTGATCCTCGTCAGCCTCTTCATCCTGCGGCCTGTCGCGATCTGGCTGTCGCTGACCGGCACCGACGCCGATCCCCTGACACGCGGCTTTTTCGGCTGGTTCGGGCCGAAGGGGCTGGCCACCGCGCTTTTCGCGCTGCTGGTTGTCGATGAATTGCAGGCAGACTGGGCCGAGGCGGTGCTGAACCTGGCGATCAACGCGGTCTGGATCAGCGCGCTGTTGCACGGGATGACGGCGGCCCCGCTGGCGCGCTGGTTCGGGCGGCGGACGGGTTAGGCCACGTCCTGCGCCACCAGCGCCAGCAACTCGCCGCGCGTGACATGGCCCCGGCAGGTATGGGCGAGGATGAAGCCGTCCTGCGCGACCCGGACGGGGAGAGAGGGGCGCTCGGGCTCCATCACGAAATGGAACTGCCCGGCGATGTCGCCCTTGCGCACATCCTGCCCCGCGCTGACGGCCCGGTCGAAAATGCCCGCGCCCGGCGCGTAGAGCGACTGATGCGGCGAGGCGATCTCGACCCGGCGCGCATCTCTCAAAGGTGCCTCGCCCGGCAACACGCCCAGATGGGTCAGCGCGCTGATCAGCCCCGCCTCGGTCGCGTCGGTGATGGCAGGATCGACCCCGCCGCCGCCGCCAAGCTCGGCCGCGATCATCGGGATACCAGCGGCATCCGCGGCACCGTTGAGCGAACGGGCATCGTTATGACCCCCAAGCTCCCAGATCAGCGGCAGGCCGAAGGCGCGGGCGAGGTTCAGGTTGGCGGCGCGCAAGGCGGGGTCGGCGGATTGGGTGGCCAGCGCGCAGGGCGCGAAGAAAGACGCCTTGCCGCCCGAATGAAGGTCGATCGCCCCATCGCAGCGGGTCAGGAGGTCGGCGATATGGGCCGCGATAATGGCGGTCGGCCCGCCCAGGGGATCGCCCGGAAAGGCGCGGTTGAGATTGGCCTGATCCAGCGGCGAGACGCGGGAAGACGCTTGCAGGGCGGGCGCGTTCAGCGCGGGCATCAAGATGACCTGACCGGAAAGGCTCTCGGGCGCGAGGCGCGCGGCCAGCCGCATGATCGCCGAGGGCCCCTCGAACTCATCGCCATGGGTGCCGCCGGTGATCAGCACCACGGGGCCGGCGCCGCCCTTTAGCGAAATGACCGGGATCGGGTGATACCCCAGCGGGTTGGAATTGTCGGAGTGCTTCAGCATCAGGTCGCCCGCGTGGCGGCCCGTGGCGTCCAGATCGACGCTGGCAAGCAGGATACCGGGCTCAGCCAATCGGGGCCTCCCTGGGGGGGACGGGACGGAAGAGCCCGCCGATCTCGGCTCGGGCCACCCTTTCGGCGATAAAGACCGCGATCAACGCGCCCGTCGAGACCGCCGCCGCGACGCCGAACCAGACGCCGATCTCGGAGAACCCAAGGACGCCCACGAAGACCCAGATGAAGAAGGCGACGCCAAAGCCCTGCCGGTAGAGGCTGATCCAGACGGTCCAGATCGGGCGTTTCATGGCCTGCAGGAACGAGGTGATGGCGAAGAGCAGCATGTAGATGGGCAAGATCAACCCATCGACGCGCAGATAGGCCACGCCCACCCGGATCACGTCCGGGTCATCGGTGAAGAAGCCCAGGATGAAGCGGCCGAAAATCCACAGGACAGGTGCGGCGATCAGCGTCATGATGAGCCCGACCTTGAGGCAGAAGAACACGGCATCGCGCACGCCCTGCGCGTTTCCTGCGCCGAAATGCTGCGAGGCGATGGGCAGAAGCGCGCCGGTCACGCCGAGGACGGGCAGCAGAAGGATCTGCTCCAGCCGGATCGCCACACCGTAACCCGCGATGGCGTGCTCCCCGAAATCCTTGAGCGCGAATTGCACCACGAAGGCCGACAGGATCATGATCATGAAGGACACCGCCGAGGGCAGCGCCTGCATCGCGATATCCTTGACCCGGCGCAGGCGCGGGCGGAAGTTGCGGGCGCGCAGGTTGGTCGTGGTGTCCAGCCGCAATACCTGCCGGATCATGTAGGCCATCACGCCGGTCTGGCTGACCACGGTCGAGACCGCCAGCCCGTCGAATCCCATGCCGCCCCAGACCCCCGGAATGCCATAGATGAACAGCGGGTTCAGCCCGATATTGGCGAAGAACGCCCACATCAGGGCCCGCCGCATCGACTGCCCGTCGCCATGCGCCTGCAAGATGCCGTTGCAGGCAAAGGCCAGCAGGAAACCCGGCAGGGCCAGCGACAGCCACAGGAAATAGCGGATGCCCGCGTCGCGGTACTCGCCGGGTTCCGAGACCAGCCGGATGATCGCGGGGCCATAGAGGCTGCCTGCGAGCGCCAGGATCACCGAGGCCATAAGCCCGAAGCTGATGCCCTGCGCGATCAGCCTGCGGGCGCTGCGGCGATCCTTGGCCCCCAGCGCATTGCCCACCAGCGCGCCCATCGCAGCTGACATGCCGATCCCCACCGACATCGAGATGAAGAAGGCCTGGAAGCCCAAGGCAATGCCCGCCTGCGCGGCGGTGGACAGAAGCCCCGCGAAATACATGTCGACGATGTTGTAGAGCGTGTTGAACAGCATCCCGATCGCGGCGGGAACGGCCAGCGCGCGGAAATGGCCCGACACCGGTCCGCTGGTCAGGTCACTGTTCAGGGGCGTTGCCATGGCGGGGCCTTTCAGGGGCGTTCGGCCTGCACGGTCAGGAATTCGAACTCGGGTGTGATCACCTCGACGAAGCCGTGGTTCAGCTCCGCATCGACGCTGAGGCTGTCGCCCGCGCGCAGGGTGAAGTGCTGCTTGCCATAGAGGTAGACCGCCTCGCCCGCCAGCGCCTGCACGAAAACGACACCGTGGCCGACATAGTTGGGCGGCGGGCCGCTGTCACGCAACAGAGTCACCCGGCGCGCCTGGAACCGCAGATCCTTGCGCGAATGCAGGGCCAGGTTGACATATTCATGGCGATGATTGTCGGTGATCCGGGTCGATTTCAGCCCCTCGCCACAACGCACCAGCGTGTAGTCGCTGTGTTGCGGGCGCGCCTCGCGGAAGAGCGTGGCAATCGGCACCTCCAGCGTGCGGGCCAGCGCCTCAAGCGTCGTGATCGAGGGCGAGACCAGCCCGTTCTCGATCCGGCTGACCATCGCCGCGGATATTCCCGCCCGTTCCGCCACCCAGCGCGCCGATTGGCCCCGGCTTTGCCGCAGGTCGCGCAGCGCGGCACCGATGCCGTCCTCGATGCGGGGCGGATGGGGCGCGGGCGCGGCCATCTCAGGGCTGGCCGCTGGCATAGTAGCCGACGACATCGCCATCGGTCCGGACGCCCAGCCCGTTCAGGAGCCGGTTGGCGTAGCAGAAATACCCGACGATCTGGTTGATCTCGAGGATCTCGCCATCGGTCCATCCGGCCTCGCGCAGGGCGGTGACATCGGTTTCGACCATCGTGCCGGGGTAGAGCGTCAGCTTTTCGGCATAGCGCAGCGCCGCCAGTTCCGCACCCCTGAAGGCGTCATCGGGCTTATGCGCCTTGAGGGCGGATTCGATCCGGTCGGCGCGGACATCGTCGCCGATCAGGTGGCGCGCATTGGCCCAGTGATTGGCATAGGAATAGGCGCAGTCGTTCAGCGTCGAGACATAGGAGGCGATGACCTCCTGGAACCACATCGCCACGGTGTTGGTGTCGTCATGCAGGCAGGCGCGGTAGAGCGTGACATGCCCGTGCATGGTGGCAGGGCGCAGCGAATGGACGCGCATCACGTTATCGACCGTGCCATGCGGCGTGCGGGCGCGATCCAGCGCGGCCTCCAGCGCCGGGTCCGCGTCTTCATCGGGGATCATCTTAATCCAGGCTGACATCAACTCCTCCTTGATTCACCGAGCAAATGAGCCAAGTGGCCCCTTACCTACAGATTATTCTTGACGATTGTTGCGCGATACGCAAGTTTATTCAATGAGACGCAACACCCTTTGAGGGGGACAGGGCCTTGCACGACCCGCTGCCACGAGGAACCCGGACCCGGCCGCCCCTGGCGCGGAGGCCCCGCAGCCGCGCGTCACGGACCGGAAAAGCCTTTGCCGAATCCCCGATCTACTGCGCTAAATGGTGTCTCTCCACCCTCTTACGCCGCGAGATGGACCTTTCATGACCGACCGGACGCCGATCATCGAGGCCACCAATATGGACAAGTTCTACGGGGACTTCCATGCCCTCAAGGACGTCAATATCACGGTCCACAAGGGCGAGAAAATGGTCGTCTGCGGGCCGTCTGGCTCCGGCAAGTCGACGCTGATCCGCTGTTTCAACGGGCTGGAGTTTCACAATTCCGGCACGCTGGTGGTGGACGGGATCGAGGTTTACGAAGGTGCCAAGCAGATCCGTGCCTTGCGGCAGGAGGTTGGGATGGTGTTCCAGCAGTTCAACCTGTTCCCGCATCTCACGGTGCTGGAAAACCTGATGATCGGCCCGATGAAGGTGCGCGGGCTTGGTCGGACCAAGGCCGAGGAAACTGCGCGCAAGTATCTCGACCGGGTGCATATCCCGGAACAGGCCGACAAGTATCCTTCCGCCCTGTCGGGCGGCCAGCAGCAGCGCGTGGCCATCGCCAGGTCGCTCTGCATGGAAACGCGGATCATGCTGTTCGACGAGCCCACATCGGCGCTGGACCCCGAGATGATCAACGAGGTTCTGGATGTCATGGTCGAGCTGGTCGATACCGGCATGACCATGGTCGTCGTCACGCATGAGATGGGCTTTGCCCGCAAGGTCGCCGACACGATGGTCTTCATGGAGGCGGGCCGGATCGTCGAAAGCTCGCCGCCCGAACAGTTCTTCACCAACCCCTCCAGCGAACGGTGCCGCCTGTTCCTGGACCAGATCCTGGAGCATTGAGCGTGAGCGCCGCGCCGGACACCCATCAACCCAGGGGCGCGGCCCTGCGCCAGCCGCCCGCGATCCAGCGGTTTTTCGGCTCGACCATCGTTTCGGTGCTGATCTATGCCGCCGTGATGGCCGCGATCATCTATGGCTCGTTCACCGGCGCGCAGAACATGGGCTATAACTGGCAATGGCACCGGGTGCCGCAATTCCTGTGGACCTTCACCGATGACGGCATCGAGATGGGCGAGATGTTCTATGGGCTCGGCGTCACGATCCAGCTGTCGCTGACCGCCTTCGCGCTGGCCACGGCCATCGGCCTGCTGATCGCGCTTCTGCGCCTGTCCGGGCTGGTCGTGGGCTCGGCTGTCGCCATCGCCTTTCTGGAATTCATCCGCAACATCCCGCTTTTGGTGCTGCTCTACCTCTTCTACTACGTGCTCGGGCCGATCTTCGGGCTTGACCGCTACACCGCGTCGGTGCTGACGCTGGCGGTGTTCCATTCCGCGCTGATCTCGGAGATCCTGCGCGCGGGCATCAACGCGGTCGCCGTGGGCCAGTGGGAAGCCGCGAAATCCATCGGCATGACCACCGGGCAGACCTATCGCTATATCATCTTGCCGCAATCGGTGCGCTTCATGCTGCCGCCGATGACCGGTGAGGTCGTCCACCTGATCAAATCCTCGGCCATCGTCAGCGTCATCGCGGTGGCCGAGCTGACCACCATCGGGCGCAACATCATTTCCGACACGTTCATGAGCTTCGAGATCTGGTTCACCGTGGCGCTGGTCTACATGGCCGTGACCCTGATCCTGTCGGTGGGCGTGTCCTTCCTGGAGAAAAGATACGCGGTCGACCAGTAACCAGAAACCAGACCAAGAAACCTGCCAACAAGGAGAGAGACGACATGACATTGACACGCAGAGTATTCGGGGCCGCCCTGGGCGCGGTCGCCGCCATGGGCCTCGCCCTGCCCGCCAGCGCGCAAAGCGCGACGCAGGCCCTGTCCAGCGAAAGCGTCATCGAGAGCATCCAGGAGGAGGGCGTGATCCGCATCGGCCTGTCGCTCTTCGTGCCGTGGTCGATGCGCGACGTGAATGGCGAACTGATCGGCTTCGAGCTGGATGTGGGCCGTCAACTGGCCGCGGATATGGGCGTCGAGGTCGAGTTTGTGCCGACCTCCTGGGACGGCATCATCCCCGCGCTTCTGGGCGGCAATTTCGACGTCATCATTTCCGGCATGTCGGTCACGCCGGCCCGGAACCTGACGGTGAACTTCACCGACCCCTACGCCTTCTCGGGCCTGGCGATCCTGGCCAATACGGAAATGACCGAGGGCATGAGCCTGGAGGATTACAACTCGCCCGACGTGATCTTCGCCGCCCGTCGCGGGGCCACGCCCGCCACGGTCATCGCGCGGCAATTCCCCGAGGCGCAACTGCTGCTGTTCGACGAGGACGGCGCATCGGCGCAGGAAGTGCTGAACGGCAACGCCCACGCCACGATGGCCTCGCAGCCGACCCCGAACCGGGAGGCGAACCGCTACCCGGACGTCCTGACGGTGCCTTTCGATGAGCTCTACGATCCGCGCGGCGAGGCGTTTGCCCTGCGCAAGGGCGACCCCGATGCGCTGAACTTCTTCAACAACTGGATCGCGCAGCAATGGCGCTCGGGCTGGTTGCAGGAGCGCCATGATTACTGGTTCGCCGGTGACGAATGGGCCGACCAGGTCGCGCAATAGTCGCGGCCAGGCCACGCAGTAATCACCAAGACGGGGGGCGGACCGCCGCCCCCTGATCAACCCGAAAGGCCAGCCCGCCCGTGACCAGCTTCCTCCGCAAACTGAAATGGCCCGACTACCTGATCCTGGCCGTGCTGATCGGGTTCTTCGGCTATATCTGGTTCACTATCGAGGGCACGCTGAACTATGCGTGGCGCTGGCACCTGATCCCCTCCTATATCGTCGGCTGGCATACGGGGCGCGAGGAATGGTTCGCCAATATCCTGCTGCGCGGCCTTGTCGCCACCATCCGCATCTCGATCTATGCCAGCGTGCTGGCGCTGATCCTGGGCACCATCCTGGGCATCGCGCGCTGTTCGACCAACCTGACCGTGCGGATGCTGGCGCGCACCTACCTGGAGCTTCTGCGCAACATCCCGCCCGTCGTGGTGGTCTTCATCTTCTTCTTCTTCCTCAGCCAGCAACTGATCGACGTCCTGAACCTCGAACGGTGGGCGCGCGGCATCGCGCGGCAGGAAAACAACGGCGTGTGGGAGTTCTTCTTCGGCGAGATGCGCCGCTTTCCCTCGCTCATTTCGGGCGTCATCGTGCTGGCCCTGTTCGAGAGCGCCTTTGTCGGCGAAATCGTGCGCGCCGGTATCCAGTCGATCCCGCGCGGCCAGCGCGAGGCGGCGAAATCCATCGGCATGAGCCGGATGCAGGAGATGCGCTATATCGTGCTGCCGCAGGCGATGAAGCGGGTGATCCCGCCGCTCGCCAACCAGTTCATCACGCTGATCAAGGACAGCTCGATCATCTCGCTGATCTCGGTCTACGAGCTGACCTTCGCCACGGTGCAGCTTGTCGCCTCGTCGCGGCTGATCTTCGAGGCCTGGATCACCACGGCGGGCTTCTACTTCATCGTCTGTTTCGGCCTCAGCCGGTTGTTCGCCCGGCTGGAGCGCGGCAAGAAACGCGCCAGCTAGGCGGGCCTTGACGACACGGTGACGAAACGCACACGGTCGCTGAGGATCTCGGCAAAGCCATGCGCCAGCTTGGCATCGAAGCTGAGCGTATCGCCCGGTCCCAGATCGAATATCTCCCCGCCGCAGCGATAGCGCGCCTGCCCCTCCAGAAGGTGAATGAAGACGTGGCCTTCATGCTGGTAGGTCGGCAGCCGCCCCGCCTGATCCCGCGCGATGGTGATCTCGGCCGCCTCGAACCGGCCGCCCGGTGATCCGTGCTTGCCGAGCAACAGGTAATCATGCGCGTGGCCCTCGGTGATCCGGCGCGAGGGCAAGCCCCCGCCCGCCTTGACGTGATGCACATCGGCGGGCGTGTCGCTGGCGGCCAGCAGCGCCATCACCGGCACCTGCAAGGCGCCCGCCAGCGCGGCAAGCGTCGAGAGCGACGGGGAGACCTGCCCCTTCTCGATCCGGCTGATCATCGGCGGCGAGACCCCGGCGCCCTCGGCCAGCGCGGTCACGGTCAAGCCCCGTTCACCACGCAGCCGGTTCAGGGCGCGGCCCACGGCAATGTCGATCTCGGATTTCTCGGCCATGGCCTGCCTCACAGGGAATCACTTGACGCGTCTTTACTGAAAGTAAAACATATAACCATCATGCAAGACTACTCCCTTCTCTCCCTGCTCCGCCACGGGCTGAACAAACACCAGGGCTGGACCCGCGCCTGGCGCGCGCCGCCATTGAAGCCTCGCTATGAGGTGGTGATCATCGGCGCGGGCGGGCATGGGCTGGCCACTGCCTATTACCTGGCCAAGGAGCACGGGATCACAGACGTCGCGGTGCTGGAACGCGGCTGGCTTGGCGGTGGCAATATCGCGCGCAATACCGTCACCATCCGGTCGAACTACATGCGCGATGCCTCGATCCCGTTCTACGTGAAATCGGTGGAACTCTATGAGGGCCTGACCAAGGCGCTGAACTTCAACATGATGCACTCCAAGCGCAGCATGGTCGATGTCGTCCAGACCTGGGGCAAGATGCGGGAGCTGCGCCGCCGTCAACTGGTGATGGATATCTACGGCTCCACCTATCAGCCGATCTCGACCGAGGAGGTCCGCCGCCGCATCCCCGCCCTGACGGGGGGCGGGCCCGATGCGCGCCTGCCGATCCTGGGCGGCATGGTCCATACCGACGCCGCCGTGAACCGCCATGACGCGGTCGCCTGGGGCTATGCCCGCGCCGCCGACGCGATGGGGGTCGAGATCCAGCAACAGACGCCGGTGCTATCGCTGATCCGGGGGCCGGATGGCAAGATCGAAGGCGCCCGGACCAATCGCGGCACCGTGCGCGCGGGCAAGGTCGTGGTCGCCGTCTCGGGCCACACCACGACGATCACCGAAACCGCCGGGCTGCGCCTGCCCCTGCGCACGATGAACCTGACGGCCTTCGTCTCGGAACCCGTCAAGCCGCTGGTCGATGTGATCGTGAACTGCCCCGATAGCGGCTTCTACTTCAGCCAGTCCGACAAGGGCGAGATGGTCATCGGCGGCGCGCCCGATCCCGGCCAGAGCTTTCGCCGCGACATCAAGCAAAACGTGTTCGAGGATACCGTGACCGCGATGCTGTCGCTTTTCCCGTCCTTCAAGCGGCTGAAACTGATGCGGCAATGGGGCGGGCACCTGGACATCGCGCAGGATGCCTCGCCGATCATGGATGAGACCGATATTCCCGGCCTTTTCGTCACCGCCGGTTGGTGGGGCGGCTACAAGGCCATTCCTGCGGGCGGCCTCACGCTGGCGCATCTGGTCGCCACCGGACGCCCGCATCCCCTGATGGCCGATTTCACGCTGAAACGCTTCCGTCACCTCGACTATGTGATGGAAACCGGCACCACAACGGCGAGGTAACGCAGTCCATGATGCTGATCCCCTGCCCCTTCTGCGGGCCGCGCAACGAGAGCGAATTCGCCTATGGCGGCCCGGTCAAACCCGACCGCCCCGACCCAAATGCCGTGAGGGATGCACAATGGGTCGATTACCTGATGCAGGTGCCCAACCCGCTCGGACCCGTCCATGAACGCTGGCACCACGCGCGCGGTTGTGGGGTTTGGCTGACGATCTGGCGCGACACGCGCACGCATGACATCACAGAGGCGCCGGATGCGTAACCGATTGCCCGATGGCGGCCGCATCGACCGCACGCGCCGCATCTCGTTCACCTTCAACGGGCGCAGCCTGTCGGGGTTTCACGGCGATACGCTGGCCTCGGCGCTGATCGCGAACGGCATCCGCCTGACCGCGCGCAGTTTCAAATACCACCGCCCGCGCGGCATCATCGGATCGGGGGTCGAGGAACCCGGAACGCTGGTGGAACTGGAAGGCGCGGACGCCTCGGCCAACCGCCCCGCCACCACGGTGCCCTTGCGCAACGGGCTCAAGGCGCGCTCGGTGAATTGCTGGCCCTCGCCCGCGTTCGACCTTGGCGCGGTGACGCAGATCGCCGCGGGCTTCCTGCCCGCGGGCTTCTATTACAAGACGTTCAAATGGCCGAACTGGCATCTTTATGAGCCGTCGATCCGCCGCGCCGCCGGTCTGGCGGGCGCACCCGCCGCGCCGCCCGAAGGCCGGTTCGAGGCGCGCTTTGCCCATGCCGACCTGCTGGTCGTCGGGGCCGGTCCTGCGGGCCTGCGCGCCGCACTGGAGGCGGGCCGCGACGGTGCGCGGGTGATGCTGGTCGATGAGGGGATGGAGCCGGGCGGCAGCCTGCTCAACCGGCGGTTGGAGGTGGACGGGAAACCGGCGCTGGACTGGGTGGCGGAGACCGTCTCGGAGCTTGCCGCCCTGCCCAATGTCACCCATCTGCAAGACGCGACCACCTGGGCCTATCGCGATCATAATTACCTGATGGTCAACGAACGCGGCCCCGGCCATGGCCTTCTGGAACGCAGCTGGCGCATCCGCGCGGCTCGCGTGATCCTTGCCACCGGCGCGATCGAGCGCACACTCGTCTTCGGAAATAACGACCGGCCCGGCGTGATGCTGGCCTCGGCCGCGCAGGCCTATGTGAACCGCTACGCCGTGACGCCGGGGCGCCGCGCGGTGATCTTCACCAATAACAGCAGCGCCTATGCCGTCGCCGCCGATCTGGCCGCGGCGGGCATCACCATCGCCGCCATTATCGACAGCCGCGCCGAGGTGCCGCAGGAGGACCGCGACCTTGCCCCCCGCATCGAGATCCTCCCCGGCCATGTCGTCACCCGAGCGCGCGGCCACCGGCGCTTGCGCGGCGTCGAGGTCGCGCCCGTCCAGGGCGGCCCCACGCGGCGCATCGCCTGCGACCTGCTGGCGCAATCCGGCGGCTGGAACCCGGCGGTGCATCTCTGGTCACAATCGCGCAGCCCCCTGCGCTATGACGAGAAAATCGCCAGCTTCCTCCCCGACGCGCCTGTGCAATCCGCCCGTGCCATCGGTGCTGCGGCGGGCGACCTGACCCTGCCGGGCGAGGCCCCCTACAAGGTCCAGCCCCTCTGGCGTGTCGAAGCCGCCAGGGGCAAGGCGTTTCTCGATATCCAGAATGACGTGACCGTCGATGACGTGCACCTGGCCCTGCGCGAGGGCTATGACAATGTGGAACATGTCAAGCGCTACACCACGGGCGGCATGGGCATCGACCAGGGCAAGACCGGCAATATCAACATCATCGGCACCGTGGCCCTGCAACAGGGCGCGCGGATGGAGGAGGTTGGCACCACCACGTTCCGCTCGCCCTACACGCCGGTCTCCTTCGGGGCCATCGCGGGGCAACGCGACGGCTCGGTCACTCTGCCCTATCGCCACACGCCCCTGACCGATTGGAACAAGGCTCGGGGCGCGGTGATGTATGAGGCCGGCGCGCGCTGGCAGCGGCCCGGCTATTTCCCGCACCCCGGCGAGAGCTTTCAGGACAGCGTCAACCGCGAGGCCCGTGTGGTGCGTGCAGGCGTCGGAATCTATGACGGATCGCCGCTTGGCACGTTCGAGCTCAAGGGCCGCGATGTGGGCCGCTTCCTCGACCATCTCTACACCAACATCATGTCGGGCCTCACACCGGGGCGCGGGCGCTACGGGCTGATGCTGACCGATGACGGGCTGATTTTCGACGATGGCGTGGTGCTGCGCCTGTCGGAGCATCGCTGGATCGTCTCGGCCTCCACCGGCCATGCAGGCACGGTGCTGTCCCATATGGAGGAACTGGCGCAGACCCAATTCCCCGACTGGCAGATCTTCATCACCGATGTGACCAGCCAATGGGCCAATGCCACAATCTGCGGCCCGAAGGCGCGCGAGGTGATGATGGCGCTCGGCGGGGATCTGGACCTCACGCGCGAGTCGCTGCCCTTCATGGGGTTCGCGGATGGCACCGTTGCCGGCCTGCCCGCCCGCGTGGTCCGGGTCAGCTTCACCGGCGAATTGTCGTTCGAGATCAACGTCGCCCCGCGCCACTTGGCCGAATTGTGGGAAAAGATCATGGCGGCAGGCGCATCCCATGGCATCCAGCCCGTCGGCTCCGAGGCCAATCACGTGCTGCGCGTCGAAAAGGCGTTCCTGTCGCTGGCGCATGAGGTTGACGGCACCGTCGATCCGCATGACCTGGGCCTGGGATGGGCGATGTCGAAGAAGAAGCCCGACTATGTCGGCAAACGCTCGGTCGCGCTGCGACGCGCGGGCGGGGCGGTGCGCCGCGAACTGGTGGGGTTCCTGCCCGAACCCGACCGCCAGGTGCCCGAGGGCGCGCCGCTGACACCGGGCGGTAAGACTCGCGCGACCGAGGGGCTGGTCACCGCCTGCGTCTGGAGCGTCATGCAGGACCGCTGGATCGGCCTCGCGCTTTTGGAGAATGGCGCGTCACGGCATGGGGAAATGGCACATGTGCGGGTCAAGGACGAGGTTCTGCCGGTGCGCATCACCGCCCCCATCCATTACGATCCCGAGGGCGAGAGGCTGCGCGCATGAGCTATGATGTGGCGATCACGGACGGTCCAGTGCGGGCGATCTTCGACCTCAAGGGGCCGCAGGCCGCGTTGGCGGATTGGGCGGGCGACACCCTGCCCGGCCTTCCCGATGCTCCGAACCGACGGGTGCGGGAAGACGGCAAGACCCTCGCCCATCTCGGCCCCGATCACTGGCTGCTGATCGCCGACCTGACCCGCGAGGAGGCCCTGACCGATGCCCTCAAACTAGCCGACGCGCCGCCCGAGATCAGCATCGTGCGGGTCTCGGATGTCTATGCCTGGGTCCGCATCACCGGCCCTGACGCCGCGCATGTCACCGCCACCGGCTGCCCGCTGGACCTCGAGACCTTCCCCGATGACGGGGCCAGCTTCACCGAATTCTTCGCCCAGAAGGCCCTGATCACGCGCGGCGGGCACGGCTTCGAGGTCGCCATCGACCGCAGCTATGCCCCCTGGATCGCCGAGATGCTGGCCCGGATCACGCCCTGATCTGCACCATGCCGTCCTGCACCCGCGTCTCATAGATTTTCATCGGGCGTGTCGCAGGCGCGGACACCGCCCGCCCGTCGCGCACATCGAACGCGCCCTGATGCAGCGGGCATTCGATGACATGGCCGTCGAAATACCCGTCGCACAGATCCGCCCCGCCGTGATTGCACAGTGCCAGCGACACATGCACCCCCGAGGGCGTGTCGTAGACGGCCAGCTTGCGGGGCCCCAGATCCACCCGCGTGACCCAGTTCTCCTCAAGCTCGGCCACCGCGATCAGGTCGCGCCAGTCCCTGCTCATGCCTGCCCCGCGAGGATCTGGCGCAGGATGTCGCGATGCGCGCCGAGATAGCCGCCCTTCTCGACGAAGATGTGATCGCGCAGCTTCTCATGCAGCACGGGGAGCCGGTGGAACGGCACCGAGGCGACATAGTGATGCTCGGCGTGGTAGTTCATGTTCCAGCACAGGAAGCGCCATGGCAGCGACACCAGGCTAGTGCGCGTGTTCTCGTGCATCTGCGGCACCGTGGGGCGGCCCACATGTTCCGTCATGCGGATGAAGCGCATCACCGGTTCACCAAGCAGAAGCGGAATGAACCAGAGCCAGACGAGGCCCCACCAGCCCGACACCGCCATGCCCAGGATCACAGCCGCATAGAAGCCCAACATCATCCGCGCATCACGGTAGACGGCGGCATGTTCGACCTTGGGGATGAAGCCTTTTTCCGTCTCGGAAAGCCGCCCCATCGCGTGGCGGAACACTTCCGTGAACTTGGTTTTCCAATAGGGCAGCGCCGAGAGATACAGCAGATATTGCCAGATCGTTTCGGGCATCGGCACCTGTTCGGGATCCTGCCCCGTCACCTGCGTGTAGGTGTGGTGATCGCAATGCTCGTAGCGAAAGAACCTGTGCGGAAGCAGGATGATATAGCCGCAGACCTGCCCCACCAGGTCGTTCAGCCAGCGGGTGCGAAAGACCGTGTAATGCACGCATTCATGTTGCAGCGAGAAGTGATGCACCAGCACCACGCCTTGCACGAACATCGCGGGCCAGATCAGCCAGCTATTCCAGGCCAGCACCACCAGCGTCGTGGTCGTGGCCAGCAGCAGCAGCCAGAGCGCCAGATGCACCAGCCCCGGTCCGTTCGACCGCTGCATGAGCTCTTTCAACTCGGCGCGGGTCAGTTTCCCCTCGGCCAGAGCCTGCGTCAGAGGCGTGACAATCGCGTTTGTCATGTGAAGTCTCGTGAATTTGTGCTGGCGGGGGCGATCAGCCCTTCCAGGACCAGCGACCGGAGACGGGAGTGCTCCGCACCATGAGGGCACGCTCATCTGCGCCCTCATTGAGGTCTGATTAGCAAGTATCAGGCGATTCGATCAAGCCGTGGCCATCATCTGCGGCGCGGGATCGGGGCGAAAACCGATATCGCGGGCGGGATGGGCAAAGAGGGCGGCGGCACAGGGGTATTGTTCCAGGATCGCCGCGCCACCCGGCAGGCGTTCGGCATGAAACACGCCGCGATCCCAGAAAGTGACGCCGTCGATCACGATGGTCGGATCGACGATGTTCCAGCTGATCTCGCCCGGCGCATAGGCCCCGCAGGTGTGAAAATGCAGGATGCGCGGATTGCCGAAAGCCGCGCCGCCCCATTTCTCGTAATTCTCGCGCATGTCCCAGGGAAAGCCGCAGCCGGGGTGGATGCCCGCATGCCAGGAATGGATGAAGTTGCGGTCGATCCCGAATTTCTCCGACACCCGGTCGTAATGCGCATTGGCGCGGGCGACGTCGCTGGCCCCGCCCTCGAACCCGGTCAGGCGGCCTTGTTCAAACCGGGCGAAGACCTGCGCGTCGAACTCGACATTATAGTCGTCGTAATAGCGTGACCCGGTGCCGGTCAGGAACCCCGCCAGCGCGGCGCGGCCCGAGAACGTGTAGGCGGGGACCGGCGTGAAGACCGACATCGGAAAGCGCAGGATCGAGGTGTCGCCATCGGCCTCGAGGTTCATCTCCGGCCGACCGGTGATGTCGGTGCCTGCGGGGCAGGTCAGCCGGACATGGGTGGCGCGGTCCAGCACGCCGTTCACCGCGTCCTTGATCTCCAGGAACGCGTCGTGATGCCCATTGGCGAAGCCCGAGCCGAAGAGCTCGCGGTTCAGCGCGAAGCTGACGATGATCTTCTTGCCCTGCGGCATCTCGGAAAAGCGCAGCTGATCGCCGAGGCGGGCCAGGAACAGCACGATATGGGCGGCCTCGAAGCGGTGCAGCAGATGCGCGGGCAAATGCGGGTTGTCGGGGTTGAAACCGACATCGACCGTATCGACATGCAGGCCAAGCCCCTTGGCCGCCGCTGCCACGCAAGGCACGGCGTCTGCGTCGAAATAGCCGTAGCCGGGCGGCTCATAGGCGATGAGCAGCCGCTCACCTGGCTTGGCCTCGGCACAGTTGAGCAGCAGGTTGCGCGCGCCGCGTTCGGGCGTCATGTCGGTCATGGTCGTTCCTATCCTTGCGCCCGCCAGACTACCGCGCCGGTTGCATCAAGACTATTTGAAACCTGTAATGGTTGGCATTAGACTGGCTAATATGATCCTCAACCTCCCCTTCTCCGCCCTGCGCGCCTTCGAGGCCGTCGTCCGCCAGGGTGGGTTTTCCGCCGCCGCCGATGAACTGGGCGTCAGCCAGAGCGCCATCAGCCAGCATGTGAAGGCGCTTGAGGAATGGCTGGGGCAAGACCTGCTGGTGCGCGGCGCGCGCGGCTCCTCGCCGACGCGCGAGGGCGAGGAACTGGCCCAGGCCATCGCCGCCGGTCTTGGCCGCATCTCGGATGTCTGCGCCCGGCTGCGCGACCGCACCCGCGCCGACAAGACCATTGTGATCAGTTGCTTGCCAGGCTTTGCCTTCACCTGGCTGTTCCCGCGCCTGTTGCGCTTCGACCTGGCCCATCCCGACCTCTCGATCTCCGTTGCGACCGATACCGGGCAGGTGCCGTTCTCTGCCGTCGATGCCGATATCGGGATTCGCTACGGCCTTGGCCAGCACCCCGATGCGGAGGTCGATCTGCTGCTGAACGAGCGGCTCTTTCCCGTTTGCGCCCCCGCCCTTCTCAGCCGCCCGCATCCGCTGCGCCGCATCGAGGATCTGGCCCATCACACGCTGCTGGAGAATGAAACCCTGACCTTCGGCGACAAGAACCCGACCTGGAGCTACTGGGCTGCCAGGGTCGGCGTGAGCCTGCCTGCGGGCGCGCGCTCGCGCCGGTTCGGGCAGGCCAACATGGTCACGCAAGCCGCGATCGAGGGCGTCGGCGTGGCACTTGGGCGCGAACCGTTGGTCATCGACGCGCTCTGTGATGGACGCCTCGTGCGGCCCTTCCCGCAGATCACGGATTCGCCCTTGTCCTACTGGCTTGTCCGCCGCAAGGGCGGCGATGACAGCCCCAAGATCCGCGAGTTCCTGGCCTGGATCAAATCCGAGGCCGAGACGCAGCCCGAGATCCCCGGCCCCGTTTCCTGATTAGCCAGCCTAATGCCACGCATAACCGATCCGGCATGGCGTTGGGCGGCGCATCGGCGCATACTCGGCGCAACCGGAACAAGAGGGACGAGGCTTGCGGATGTTTCTGAGGAATTGCTGGTATGTTGCGGCGTGGAGCAAGGATGTAGGCCGCGAATTGCAGGCCGAGACCTTCCTGGGCGAGAACATCGTGTTCTACCGGCAGGAGGATGGCACGCCCGTCGCGCTGGAAAACGCCTGCCCGCACCGCAAGCTGCCGCTGTCAGACGGCAACCTGATCGGCGACACGGTCGAATGCGGCTATCACGGGCTCAAGTTCGACTGCACCGGCGTCTGTATCGACAGCCCCACCCAACGCGGCATGACCCCGCGCCGCGCGGTGGTGAAATCCTATCCCGTCGTGGACCGCTACCGCCTGCTCTGGATCTGGATGGGCGACCCCGCGCTGGCCGATCCCGACACGATCTTCGAGGTCGAGAATTACGACGATCCCACCTGGGGCCTGACCGATGGCGGGGTGATGGATGTCGATTGCAACTACCTCTGGGTCTGCGACAACCTGCTCGATCCCAGCCATGTCGCCTGGGTTCATGTCACCAGCTTCGCGGGCGCGGGCACGGATGAGGAACCGCTGGATGTGAACCGGACCGACCGTGGCGTGATCGTCTCGCGCTGGATCTTCGGGCAACCGCCCTCGCCCTATTACGCCAGGCTGGTGCGCTTCGAGGGCATGTGCGACCGGCTGCAACATTACGAGATGTGCCGCCCCGCGATCGGCCTCAACAAGTCGGTCTACACGCCGGTCGGAACCGGTGGCTATGACAGCGCGCCGGTCGATGAGACCTTCACCAACATCTCCTACAATTTCATGACGCCGATCACCGAGGACAAGACGCGCTATTTCTGGTTCCAGCACCGCAGCGACCATGCCGGGGACGAGGAAATCTCGCGCTACATGAATGACGGCGCGCGGATGGCGTTTCTGGAGGACAAGGCCATTCTGGAAAAGGTCCATGTGGGCATGAAACACGCGGTCACACCGCATATCGACCTCGGCCTCGACAAGGGGGCCAAGCTGTTCCGGCAGGGGTTGGACCGGGCGATCAAGGCGGAAGCGACCGAGACCGTGGTGTAATGACGGGCCGGAGGTCTTACCCCCGGCCCGCGCAGTTCATTCCTCGTAGATCACCGGAAACCGCCCGCCACGGAACGGCTGGCCGGGCGTCAGGCTGTCGTCATGCAGCCATTCGGTGACGGAATCGCGCGGCTCATAACTCGCGCCTTCCACCGCGAACCGGATCGCATAGCCGCGCCTGCGCCGGGTCGTGGTCCGGTTGCCCATCGCTGAATGGACCGTCATGCCGTCGAAGGCCAGCGCATCGCCCGGGTTCATATGCGCGAAATGCAGCATCTCATACCGGTCCCGGTCGGCCTCGAAATCGGGCATGTCGATATAGTCAGGGTTGCCCTCTTCCATGTAATGCAGGAACGCGCCCTTCTGATCGGTCTTGAAGGGCCGGTATTTCGCCCCCCAGGCGTGGCTGCCGCGCACGAATTCCAGCGCGCCGTTGTCGGGGTCCACCTCGTCCAGCGCGATCCACATCGTCATGATCGGCCCCGCGACCGGCCAATAAGGCTGATCCGTGTGCCAGCCGGTCTGGGTCTTGGTGTCCGGCTCCTTCACGAAAAGCTGGTCATAGATCAGCGAGGTCCAGGGCGAGCCCGCCACCTCCGCGACCCGCGCGCCGATATCCGAGGTCAGGCAGTAATCCTGGAAGGTTCCGGGCCTCTCGCGCATGTTCTTGTAGGCGAAATACCTCTCGCCGCGCTTGATTTCCTCGTCCACCGCCGCGCGCAGCTTTTCCAGCCAGTCGGGCGTCAGGACGTTTTGCAAGAGGACGACGCCATCGCGCGCGTAAGCCTCCTGCACCGGGGTCGGTGTCGTTCGGTCATTCATGTCATTCTCCTGTTGTCTGATCGGGTGAAGGATCAGAAACCGGGAGAGCTGCGGCAATTGACGATGAAACAGGGCCAGGACGACCGGGCCGACCACGATCCGGTCAGGCGTCTGTGGAATTGCTGGACACGGGTCGGCATGGCTGCCCCTTCCTGACAGGATGACTTTGCCAGCGCACCGCGATTATGTCTATACTTTTTACAGACAGCAGGAGGGCCGTTCATGCAGACCATCGAAGACTTGCCCGAACTGGATTTCGACAGCGCCGATTACCAGCGCGCGCCGTTCGAGACGCTGGCCGGGTGGGCCCGGAACTGGCAGGTGGCGCGCAGCGCGCGGGGGGTGGAAATCCTCGATTACGACCTCTGCCGCAAGGCCATCCTCGACCGCCAGCTTGGCACCGGGCATCCCAAGCTGATGAACGTGCTTGGCCTGCCCGAGGGCCGCCCGCTGGACTACAAGCGCAACTCGATCTCGTTTCACAATCGCGGGCCAAGACGGCGCGACCTGCGTCTGCCCGTCACCCGCCTGATGGGGCCGGAAGGGACCGAGCGGTTTCGCGGCGACATCGAAAAGGTGGTCGACCGGGTGATCGACGCCATCCCGCGCGACCAATCGGTCGATCTGATCGGCGCGCTCTGCGACCCCACCCCGTCTGCGGTCTATTGCTACTGGATCGGCGCACCCTTCGAGGAGGCCGCCTTCGTCGCCCGCACCTCGCATTCGGTGCAGAAGGTCCACACCCGTAACCCCGCGCACCGGCAGGAGATTCTCGACGCCTTCGAGGCGCTGATAGATTTCGTCGATGCCCGCATCGCGGACCGCCGCGCCAGCCCCGCGGATGATCTTCTGTCAGACCTGATCGCCGCCGAGAAGGCCGGACATCTGGACGCCGACGACCTGCGCAACTGGGTCATCAAGCTGGCCGAGGCCAATACCGACAATTCCTCGCACCAGATCGGCATCGCGGTGATCGAGCTTGCCACCCGGCCCGGGATCTGGGCGCGCCTGCACCGCGACCCCGCGCTGGTCCCCGCCGCCGTGCGGGAGGTCATGCGCTACCGCCCGCGCAGCATTTCCACGTCGCGCGAGGCGATGGAGGATATGCAGATCGCGGATGTCGCCATCCCGCGCGGCACGCCGGTCTTCGCCAATATCGGCGCCACGCATTGGGACGGGCGCTACTACGCCAACCCGGAGCGGTTCGATATCGACCGGACCGAGGAACCGCCGCACCTGAATTTCGGCGGCGGCATCTTTTCGTGCATCGGGCGCTACGCGGTGACGATGGAGGTGGAGCAGGTGATCGCCCGCCTTGCCCGCGACTTCCCCGATCTGACGGTCGAGGATTACGGCTACGCCCATTCGCCGATGTTCACGCTGGTCTCACACCTGACGGCGCGCCTGACCTGAAATCCCCGTCTCGGGCAGGCGCAAATCCGGCAGCGCGCCCGCCCCGCCGATCCGGCCCACGGCGATGGAGCCGCAGCGATTGGCCTGGGCCAGCGCCTCGGCCATCTCCGCCCCGTCGAGCCAGGCGGCCAGGAAGCCCGCGTTGAACGCATCGCCCGCGCCGGTGGTATCCACTGGCGTCGTGGGGATCGCCGCCGCCTCGATCCGCGCGCCCTCCGCGCCAATCAGCGTCGCGCCCTCGGCCCCGCGCTTGATGACGCTCATCAGGCGCGGCGCGACCGCGATGCCGTTTGCCGCCAGCGCCTCCATTTCCGCCGCGTTCGGCAGGAAGATGTCGACCGTGGCAATCACCTCCGCCGTCCCGGGATCCGCCAGCGCGCGAACGTCCCAACTGCAATCGAGCGAGACCGACATGGCCCGCGCCCGCGCGCTCGCGATCAATTCGGGATGCTCCAGCGCCGTGGTCAGTTCGCCGATATGCAGGTGCCTTGCGGGTGGCAGGTCAGCCCCCGCAATCGCCGCGCCGACGCGCCGGGTGATGAAGCTCCGGTCGCCCCCCCGGGCCAGCGCCACCGTGATCTGCGGATCGCCTGCACCGGTCGCGCTGCAATGCGAGCGCACCCGGTTCTGCGCCATTTCACGCGTCACGCAGTCGGCGAACGGGGGCGCGGGCAACACGCCCATCAGCCCCGCCTGCCCCCCGAGCGCCGACAGATAGGCCGCCGTGATATAGGCCCCGCCGCCGGCCCGCAGCGCCAGCGCTTCCGCGAAGACCTCGCGCCCCGGTTCGGGCGGACCGTCGAGGCCGGAAAACACCAGGTCGCAATAGATGCGGCCCGCACAGATGACGGTCTGCCCGCTCACGCGATCACCGCGCCCGTCTCGGCATCGAAGACGTGCATCTGCGCGGGATCGGCGCTCAGGCGCACATGATCCCCGGCCTTGGGCGGGCTGCGCCCCGGCCCCGTGGCGATGATCTCGCGCCCCGCCAATGTCACGTAGAGCAGCGTCTCCGCGCCCAGCGGTTCGGCCACCGATACCTCGCCCTCAAAGAGCGTATCGCCCTCCGTTGCCAGGTGCAGATCCTCGGGCCGCACGCCCAGCTTGACCGCGCGCCCCTCGGCCACCTCGACCTGCGTCAGAGGCACCGACCCGCCGCCCTTCAGCGAAACAGCGCCGCCTTCGACCGTCCCCTCCAGGAGGTTCATCGACGGCGCGCCGATGAATTGCGCAACGAAGGTGTTGGCGGGCTTGTGATAGACTTCGTCGGGCGTGCCGACCTGCTGGATATGGCCGTCCTTCATGATCACGATCCGGTCGGCCATGGTCATGGCTTCGACCTGGTCATGGGTGACAAAAATGATCGTGTTGCCGACGCGGCGGTGCAGTTTCTTGATCTCCAGCCGCATCTGGGTGCGCAATTGCGCATCAAGGTTGCTTAACGGCTCATCAAAGAGGAACACCGCCGGATCGCGCACCATGGCACGCCCGATCGCGACCCTCTGGCGCTGCCCGCCACTGAGCTGCGCGGGTTTGCGCGCGAGCAATTCGGTCATGCCCAGGATGCCCGCCACCTCGTCGATGCGGGCCTCCTTCTCGGGTTTGGACAATTTCGACGATCGCAGCCCAAAGCCGATATTCTTGCGCACCGTCATATGCGGATAGATCGCGTAATTCTGGAACACCATGGCGATGTCGCGTTCCTTGGGCTCCAGGTTGTTGACCACCCGGCCCCCGATCTCGATCTCGCCCGAGGTCACCTCCTCCAGCCCCGCGATCATCCTGAGCGTGGTGGACTTGCCGCAGCCGGACGGACCGACAAAAACGACAAACTCCCCATCGGCCACATCAAGGTTGATCGAGTGCAGCACTTGCGTCTTGTCATAGCTCTTGACCAGGTTGCGCAGGGCGAGGTCGGACATCAGGCGGGCTCCGTCAATTGGGTAAAGGCTGTGGTCAGCGCGGTTTCGGCATCTCGGCGGCGGGTCTGGATGGCGGCCAGATCGGCGCGCAACCCGTCCAGCCGGGCGGCATATCCCTCCAGCGCTGCATTCATCGGCGCGGGCGCGGGCCCGCCGAACCGGTCGCGCCGGGCGATGAAGCCGTCAAGCGAGGCGGCCTGCGCGAACTCCTCCTCGGAGAGGCCGGGGTCGCGCCCCGTCTCGGCCCGGAAGGCGGCGGCGAAATCGCCGTATCCCGCCCCCAGGGCGCAGCCCTCGGCGATGACAGCGCGCGCCGTTTTCGCCGCGACCTCATGCGCCTGACGGAAGGACAGCCCCTCAACCCGGACCAGCGTATCGGCCAGTTCCGTGACAGTGACGCAGGCCGCATCGGCATTGGCGCGCACCCGGTCCTCGTCGATCCTGCACGCGGGCAGGAACGCGGTCAAAAGCGCGATGACCCGCCCGCCCGAGGCGAAGGCGTCATAGCCCGCCGCCTGCACCTCGCCCTCGCTATCGTTCATGTCGGTGAAGGGCGTGTTGTGCATCGTGCCCAGCATCGTCTCGCACCGCCCCACGGTGACGCTGGCCAGGTGGCGCATATGCTCGATCGGCACCGGGTTGCGCTTTTGCGGCATGATCGAGCTGATCTGGACCAGCGAATTGGGCACATGCAGCTGGCCGACCTCGAAGGCGGACCAGAAGGCCATGTCCTGGATCACCCGGCCCAGATGCAGGAAGGGCAGTTTCAGGGCCGAATAAAGCCCGGTGATGTAATCGACCGAGGCGATACAGCCATAGGAGTTCTGTTTCGGCGCGGCAAAGCCCAGAAGCTCCGCGACCCGCGCCCGGTCGATGGGAAAGCCCGAGGTGGTGATCGCGGCCGCCCCCATCGGGCAGAGATCCAGCGCGCCCGCCTCCCGCGCCAGCCGCGCGATGTCGGAGAGCAGCACCTCGATGGCGGCGGCAAGGTAATGGCCGAAGGTCGACGGTTGCGCCGGCTGGCCATGGGTATAGGCGACGATGGCGGTATCGCGGTCTTCCCGCGCCTTCGCGATCAGCGCCTCGGCCAGGCCCGTCATCCCCGCCATCATCGCCGCGACGCGGGTCTGCAAGGCCAGCTTGAACACGGTATGATCCATGTCGTTTCGCGAGCGCGCGGTGTGCAGCATGCCGCCCAGATCCGGCCCCAGGCGCCGCTTCAACTCGGCCTCGACATAGAAGAAATAATCCTCGTGCTCGCCGGTATAGCTGAGCGTCTCGAGATCGGTCTCCGCCTCGATGTCGCGCAGCGCGCCCGCGATCCGGCCGCTTTCCGTCGCGCCCAGAATGCCGGTCTCGGTCAGCATCACCAGATGTGCCCGGTTGATCGCCGCCATGTGCCCTGCGAAATGGGTCTTCACCCCCTCGAAGAGCGGCGCCAGAACCGTGTCGCGATAGGTCGGGTCGGGGAAGGTGGAACTGTCGGTCATTCTCTTGCACCGATAGCGCCCGCGGCAGGGGTCGGATTCGAGTATTTGGACCAAGAAGATGAGGCAATTTTAGTCGAATTTTCCGCATCTTCTTGGCAAAAATACTCACGGCGGAACGGTGGATCCTGGCGCACAATCATCCCTTGAGACCTGCCATCGCCACGCCCTGGATGATGAAACGCTGGAAGATCAGGAACACGATCAGTGTCGGCAGGGTCGAGATCGCCGCCCCCGTCATGATCAGCTCCCATTGCACATCGGCCTCGTCCCCGAACGAGGACAGCCCCACCGGCAGCGTGTAGAGCGCGGCGTCGGTGGTCACAATGAGCGGCCACAGGAACGCCGTCCAGTTGCCCAGGAAGACGAAGATCGCCAGCGCCGCCAGCGCCGGTTTGACCATCGGCAGCGCGACCGACCAGTAGATCTGGAACTCGTTCAGCCCGTCGATGCGCGCGGCTTCGATGAAATCGTCCGGCACGGTCTGGAAGAATTGCCGCATCAGGAAGACGCCGAAGGCGGTCATCAGGCCTGGGAACATGATGCCCCAATAGCTGTCCAGCCAGCCGAAGCTCTGGCTCATGATATACCACGGGATCACCAGCATCTCGGTCGGGATCATCAGCGTCGACAGGATCGCGATGAAGACGATCTGGCGCCCGCGAAACGTGAACTTGCACAGCGTGTAGCCGACCAGGCTGTCGAAGAAGAGGTTCGAGACCGTGGTCAGCACCGCGATGATCAGCGAGTTGATGAACCAGCCGAAGAAACGGCCATCTTCCAGCACGTAGGCGTAATTCTCCAGATGCGGCTCCTCGGGGATGAGGCCCACATTATAGACCTCATGCGGCCATTTCAGCGAGGTGGACAGCATGTAGGCGATCGGCATGATCATCGCGATGCCGCCAGCGAAGAGCAAGAGCCAGCGGATCGTCTGGCCGAGGCTTCGGCGCTGCTTGGCGCGGGTGCCCTCCAGCAGGGCGGCGGAGGTGGCGCGGATCTGGGTGTCGGTGGCGGTCATCTCAGCTGTCCCTCAGGATGCGCAGCTGAATCAGGCTCACGACCAGCAGGATCAGGAACAGAACCACCGTCTGCGCCGCGGCATAGCCCATGTCGAAGCTGCGGAACGCGGTCTCGTAGATCATCAGGACCAGCGGTTTGGTCGAGTTGAGCGGCCCGCCGGGATTGTTCGTGGTCATGTTGAAGACATGATCGAAGATGCGCAGGAACCCGATCGAGGAGAAGACGACGATGAAGACGATGGTGGGCCGCAGGAGCGGGATCGTGATCTCCCACAGCACCGTCCATTTCGACACGCCGTCGATCTCGGCGGCCTCGTAATAGCTGCGCGGGATGGCGCGCAAACCGGCCATGAATATGATCACCTGGAACCCCAGTCCGGCCCAGACGGCGGGCGCCAGGATCGACGGCAACGCGTTGGTGGTGGAATTCAGGAACTCCACCTGCCCGATTCCGACCGAGGCCAGCATGTTGTTGAACAGGCCGATGGGCACGCCCTGGTAGAACCAGCGCCAGACCCAGGCCATTGCCACGGCGGAGGTCATGAAAGGCAGGAAATAGAGCGCCCGCAGGAAGCCATGCGCAAAGCGGACCTTGTCGAGGTGATAGGCGATGAAGAAGCTGATCACCAGGCTGATGGGCGTGCCGATCAGCAGGTATTTGAACGTGTTCCAGAACACCTGCCAGAACACCGGATCGCTGAACAGCACCCGGTAATTGGCCAGCCCCGCCCATTCGCGGTCACCCAGCAGGTTCCAGCTCTGGAAACTCAGCACCATCGCGTTGCCGGTTGGGTAGAACCGGATCACCACGTAGAAGATGATGGGCACGGCCAGGAAACCCCAGGCCCAGAGGGTGCGTTTTTGGCGAATGGAGAGGGCGCGGTAGAAGGACATCGGGTCTGGCCTGACGAGGTCTGCGGGGAATGTGTCCGGCCCGCCGGGGACGTGGCGGGCCGGGGAAGCTGTCTGCCGTTACTCGCCGTAATAGGCGTCGAGCAAGTCCTGCTCGGCCGCGGCGGCCTGGGCCAGGCTTTCCGCCGGATCCTGGCCTTGCAGGTTGATGCGCTCCAGCATCTCGACCAGGATCTGCCGCTGCGCGGATTCATCGGCGAAGATGGTGGTATTGGCGTATTCCAGGCCACGGATGAAGGGGCCGTAGACGGGATGCTCGGCGTTCTCGTCGGTCATGCCGACCGATTCGCGCGCGGGCAGTTCGCCGACCGTGTCCAGCCAGATCTGCATCGCCTCGGGCGAGGTGATGTAATCCATGAACAGGACCGCCGCGTCATATTCCTCGCCCTCGGCGCGGCTGGTGATCGCGTTCACCCAGTAGGAGGAATAGTTCGACCGTGTGCCATCGGGCCCCGCCGGCAGTTCGCTCACGCCCCAATCCAGGCCGCGCGTGCCTTCCAGCGCGCCGATGCGGAACGAGCCGTCTATATGCATGCCCGCGCGTCCGGCGCGGAAGGCGGCCTGCGGCTCGTCCATGAAGCCCGCATCCGTCACGCCATGCTCGGCCGAGAGGCCATGGTAGAAGTTGAGCGCCGCAAGCCCGGCCTCGGAATCGTAAGCCACGTTGCGGTAGCCGTCGGTGTAGGGTTCCCCGCCGAACTGGCGCACCAGAACCTCGCGCCACCAATGGTGGTCCTGCGCGGTCATGCCCGAGGTCAGGCCCACCTGGGTGATGTTGCCCGCGCCATCGCGTTCGGTCAGGGCGGCCGCGATCTCGACCATTTCATCCAGCGTCTCGGGCGGACCGTCGATGCCGGCGGCCTCGAAGAGGCGGTTGTTGTAGAAGAGCGCCAGGCTGCGCACCGCGGTCGGCAGCGCGTAATACTGGCCGTCACGTTCCATGGCCTGCACCATCGGGAAGAATTCCGCGTTGATCTCCTCGGGCGGGAAGGCCTCGACCGGCAGCGGCTGGATCAGCTCGGCCTCGATATAGTCATTCAGCCAGCCATAGAAGAGCTGCACCACATCCGGGCCTTCGCCCGCCGGGATCGCAACGGCGGTCCGGGTGCGATAATCGGCATAGGGGAAGGTCGTCATGTTGACGGTGATGTCGGGGTTCGCGGCCTCGAAGTTTTCGATCAGCTGCTCCATCGCGGTGACGCGGGCTTCGAAGAAATACTGCCAGTATTCGATGGTCACTTGGGCCTGCGCGGGGGCGGCGGCGATCATCGCGGCGGTGCTGAGTGTGGCCCCAAGGGCGGCGTGGCGGAGGTTCCGTATCATGGTGGTCTAGGCTCCCTGTCTGGTGGTGGCCGGTGATGGCCCACTCGCCCTCTCGTGTCTCTTCGGGGCGCGAATCCAAAATTAACTCAATCAAGTTGAATTAACAAGCGCCCTGCGGTAGCTCTGATTTCACCATGAGTCTGATCACCCCGCCCCCTGCCGGGTCTAACGCCCTGCGCAGCCGCGCCTATAACCGGTCGCTGGTGCTGCGCCATGTCCGCGCCACCGGGGCCAGCGGGCGGGCGCAGATCGCGCGCGAAAGCGGGCTGTCGACGCAGGCCGTCAGCAATATCATCGCCGACCTGGTCGCCGAGGGCTGGCTGGTCGAGGCCGGGAAACTCAGCCAGGGCCGGGGCCTGCCCGCGATGCAATACGCGCTGGATGCGCGCGCGGGGCTGGCGCTCGGCGTCGAGGTGCGGCCCGAGGCGCTGCTGGTCGCGATCAGCGATCTGGACGGGCGGATCCTCTTCTCCCACCGCGACCGGCTGACCGATGCCGCCCCTGCGACGGTTTGCGAAAAGCTGCGTCAGATCAAGGCGATGGCGGTGGCCGAGACCGGGGCCGATAGGCTCATCGGTGCGGGCGTCGTGATGCCGGGGCCGTTCGGAGTGACGGGCCTCTCGGGGGCCGCCTCCGACCTGCCGGGTTGGGCCGAGGAGGACGCGTTGGCGCGTCTGTCCCAGGCGCTCGACCTGCCCGTCATCATCGAGAACGACGCCAGCGCGGCGGCCATGGCCGAGATGGTCTCGGGCCACGGCCAGGGGCTTGGCAGTTTCGCCTGCCTCTATTTCGGCACCGGCATCGGGCTTGGCGTGATCGCCGAGCGCAGCCTGTTGCGCGGCGCGCGCGGCAATGCCGGTGAGATCGGGCAGATCGCGGTTCCCCATCGCGGGCAATTCGCGCCGCTGGAACAGATCGCCAGCCGCATCGCCCTGCGCGACCGGCTGGCCGCGACCGGCGAAGAGGCCGAAACCTCCGCCGCGTTGGAGGCGCTGTTTCACGCAGCGAACCCGGTGCTGATGGACTGGCTGGAGGATGCAGGCCAGGCCCTCTCGCACGCCGTCCTGACCGTCGAGAACCTCTACGATCCCGACACCGTCATCGCGGGCGGGGCGCTGCCCGAGCCGCTTCTCAAGGCGCTTCTCTCCCGCGTGACCCTCTCCGACCGCTCCGTCGCCAACCGCCCCGGTCGCGGCCATCCGCGCCTCATTTGCGGCACCTGCGGGCCCCTCACCGCGACGCAAGGCGCCGCCGCGCTCATTATCAACCACGCCTTCACCCCGCGCATGGCCGCGGAGATCTGACCCCCCAAGACCCCGAGGCCCCCATGCCGCTGACCCAACCCGACCGCATCGCCCGTGACCTGGCCCAGCCCCTGATGCTGACCCTCTGGCGCGCGCTGCAACCGCTGAGATCCGTCACCACCTTCATGAATACCGGCGCGCATCCGGATGACGAGACTTCGACCATGCTGGCCGCGCTCACCTTCCGCGACGGGGTGAACCTGTCCTATATCTGCGCCAATCGCGGCGAGGGTGGCCAGAACGACATCGGCAGCGAGGTGACCGAGGATCTGGGCACCCTGCGCACCGCCGAGATGGAGCGCGCGGCGGATGTGCTGGATATGCGTCTCTACTGGCTTTCGGAGAGCCCCGGGGACAGCATCTTCGATTTCGGCTTCTCCAAATCGGGCGTCGAGACCATGGGCAAATGGGGCCGCGCGCGCACCCTCGCCCGTTTCGTCGATCTCGTGCGGACGGACAAACCGGACATCATCTGCCCCACCTTCCTCGACATTCCCGGCCAGCACGGCCACCACCGCGCCATGACCGAGGCCGCGCATCTGGTGATGGACCTCGCCGCCGATCCCGGCTTTGACGGCTCCGATCTGCCGCCCTGGCAGGTCGCCAAGCTCTACCTGCCCGCCTGGTCCGGCGCGGGCGGCTCCTATGATGACGAGGTGCCGCCGCCCGAGGAAACCCTGCGCATCGGCGGCGCGGGGCACGAACCGGTCTCGGGCTGGCCATGGCCCCGCATCGGCCAGCACTCGCGCTGGTTCCACAAGACGCAAGGGATGGGCCATTGGACCGGGACTGCCCCGCATCCCGGCTGGCCGCTGCACCTGGTCCGCTCGTCGGTCGGCGCGGATCAGGGCGCGGTCACGGATGGCCTGCCGATGCGGCTGGACGATCTTGGCGACGGCCCCGACCTGAAGGCTGCCGACAAGGCGATCGACGCAGCCCTTGCCGCCTTCCCCGACTGCGCCGCCGTGCAATCCAACGCGCTCGACGCCCACGCCGCGATCACCGCCGCGCTGGACACTATCGCCCCCGAACACCGCCATCGCCTGACCCGCAAGGCGGCGCAACTGGCCCGCGTCATCCGCATCAGCGCCAATGCCGACGCGCGCGGTTGGCTGGCCGAGGACGTGCTGATTCCCGGCCAAACCACCGCGCTTCATCTCGAACACAACAAACAGGCCGGGGCCACCCTCAGCCCCGATCTGCCCGAGGGCTGGAGCGGCGATGCCAGCCACATCACCGCAGGCCCAGACGCGCCCCCCTCGGACCCCTATCCCGACCGGCACGACCCGCTGCACCCGGCCCGCCCGCGCCTTGCCGTCACCGTTGCGGGAACGCGGTCCTACCTGCCGCTGGAGGTGCCGCCGCTGGTCCTGCCCACCGCCCGCGCGACCCTCTCGCGCGATGCCGTAGTGCTGAACCTCGCCGCGCCGGATCGCGGCGTCACGCTGGACCTGACCGCCCGCACCGAAGGCACCCCCGGTTTCGACCTGCCGCCCGGCTGGGGCCAGACCTGGGACGGCAACCGGGTGCGGATCACCGCGCCCGACGACCTCGCCCCCGGCCTCTACGATCTGCCCCTCACCCTCGACGGCAGGCCCGCGCAGACCACGCATCTCTTCCGTTACGACCATATCGCCCCGCGCCTGCGCAGCTTTTCGACCCGCCTGCGCATCCGCGCCCTGACGGTCACGCTTCCCGAGGCCCGCATCGCCTATATCGGCGGCGGCAATGACCGTGTGGGCGACTGGCTGGCCGCGCTCGGCTGCGATGTCACCGCCCTGACGCCCGCGCACCTCGCCGCCTCCGCCCCCTTCGCGGGGTTCGACACGGTGCTGGTCGGCGTCTTCGCCTTCCGCTTCCGCCCCGACCTGCTGGACACCCTGCCCGCGCTGCACGAATGGACCCGCGCGGGCGGCAACCTGGTCACGCTCTACCATCGCCCCGGCGACAACTGGGATCCCGACGCCACGCCCCCCGAACGCTTGCAAATCGGCTCGCCTTCGCTGCGTTGGCGCGTCACCGACGAGGCCGCCGAGGTCACGCATCTCACCCCCGACCACCCCCTCCTGACCACGCCCAACCGCATCGGCGCGCAGGATTGGAACGGGTGGCACAAGGAACGCGGGCTCTATTTCGCGAAGTCCTGGGATGAGGTCTATACCCCCCTCCTCTCCATGGCCGACCCCGACGAGGCCCCGCACAAGGGCGCGCTGCTGTCCGCGCGGATCGGCCAGGGCCGCCACACCCATTGCGCCCTCATCGTGCATCACCAGATGGAGAAACTGACGCCGGGGGCCTTCCGCCTGATGGCGAACCTCTTGCACCGCGCCGATTGAGATTTGGCAAAACGCGCCCCGGTGCTACCCTTGCGCAGAAACCGGGAGGGAGCACATGAGCGAAGAAACCACATCCGCCGTCGATCTCGACGCCGCCGAGGCCGAGGTCGACCTGCCCGAGATCGGCGACCGCACCCGCTATGACGCGCTGATGCAGGTCATTCGCAACCGCGTCACGGTGCGCAAGTTCGACGCGGGCTACGTCGTGCCCGAGGCGCATTACGACCTGATCCTGGAGGCCGCCCGCCACGGACCGTCAGGGGCCAACGCGCAGCCCTGGCAATATATCGTGGTGCGCGACGCGGGCGTGAAACAACAGATCACCGATTATTTCGTCGCCGAACAGCGGTTCCGCGCCAAGGCCAGGATGAAGTTTCCGACGCCGGATTATCGCGGCCTCGCCACCGCGCCGGGGTTCATCGTGGTCTGTTCCGACATGCGCTGGATCAACGCCTTCCCGGTGCTGAATGACGGCTCCGACCTCGACCGGATGTACAAGGAAAACGCCGAGCGTATCTTGCTGCAATCGGTTGCCGCCTCGACCATGTCTGCGCATCTGGCCGCCGCGGCGCTTGGCTACAACGTCTGGTGGGTCACCGCCATCGGGCAGGAGGAGGCGCAGGAGGCGATGCGGCCCCTGCTGGGCATCCCCGAGGAAATCTCGGTCCTCGACATCTTCCTCTTCGGCCCGCCCGCCGCCGCGCCCTACAAGCGCTGGCGCCGCCCGATGGAGGAGATCCGGCACTGGGACCGCTACGACCGCGACCAGTTCATCAGCGATGCGGAGCTGGAGGACTGGATCAAGACCCGGCGGCACCGGGTGATGTACAAGGATGCGTCGAAGATCGATTGAGGGTTTCCCAAGCCCGGCCAGCGACGGGCCGCGGATCGGCGATCCAACATCTGTTCGGAGTGATTTATGCCTGCCAAATCACTCCACCACTCAATCGTTGCACCAAGATCAGCCAAATCGCCGGTCCGGGGGGCGGCCCGTCGATGGTCGGGCGGCTGTGCCGCTATTCCGACTTGGCGCGCAAGACACACCTCACGTATTCACCGACCCGCCATCCACCGCCACCGTCTGCCCGGTCATGAAATCGCTCTCGTCCGAGCACAGGAAGACCAGCGCGCCCACCAGGTCCTCGGGCAGCCCGTCCCTCGGGATCGCGCGGCTGGCCAGAACCTTGGCCCGCGTCGCCTCGACATGGTCCGGGTTCGCCAGGATACTGTCCGACAGCGTCAGACCGGGGGCAAGGTTGTTCACGCAGACGCCCGATGGCCCCAATTCCCGCGACAGGGCCCGCGTCATCGCCTGCACCGCGCCCTTGGAGGCCACGTAATGCAGCATCCCCCCCATCCCCTTCTTGACTGTTCCGGACGTGATGTTGACGATCTTGCCCGCCCCCGCCGCCTCCATCACCGGGGCGGTGGCGCGGATCATCTTGTAGGTGCCGGTCACGTTCACCGCCATCACGCGGTCCCAGGTCTCAAGGTCGATTGCGTCATAGCGCGCCACGGGCAGGCTGGCATAGAGCGCGGCGTTGTTGACCAGGATGTCGATGCGCCCGAACGCCTCCTGACAGGCGCGGGCCACCTCGCCCGCCGCTTGCGTGATGTCGGCCCGCATCGCCCGCGCACCCGCCGCCTCGGCCGCGCCGATATCGGCGATATCCACCGCCAGCACCTGCGCACCTTCCGCCAGCAGCGCGCGCACGAAAACCAGCCCCAACCCCCTGGCCCCGCCGGTTACAATCGCCGCCTTGCCGTCGAGCCGCCCGGTCATTCCGCCCGCCCCAGATCGCGCGAGAACAGCTCGCCGTAATTCATCGTCGCGTGGCTGTGCTCGCGCATCATCGCCTCGGCGCGGCCCGCATCGCGTTTGCGCAGGGCGTCCAGGATGATGACATGCTGCGAATGGCCCACTGTCAGGCGCATCCGCTCGCGCCTTGGGTCCGTCGCCTCGAAAGACAGCGCGCCGAGGGCGGCGAAGGGCAGCATCGCGATGCGCTCGAAGGCATGCGCGATCAGGTCGTTGCCGCAGGCCCGCATGATGGTCTCGTGAAACAGCACATTGGCCTCGTGATAGGTCTCGAAATGCTCGGTCACCGGCGCGTCGCCCTCCAGCATCGCCTGCGTCACGGCGATGGAACGGCAGAGCGCGGCGTCTGTCTCGGCATTGAGCCCCCGCTCGGCCAGCGTCTTGGCGGCCAGCGATTCCAGCGCCGCCTTGACCGCGATGGCATTGGCCACGTCGGATTGCGAGATCGAGCGCACGGTGTAGCCGCGCCCCTTGCGCTTTTCGATCAGCCCCTCGGCCTCAAGCGCTGCCAAAGCCGTGCGCGCGGGCGTGCGCGACACCGCAAGCTCACCGGCCACCGCAACCTCGCTGATCTTCTCACCGGGGGCGCGCGCGCCGCTGAGGATCTGACGCCGGACGACGGCAAGGACATGTTGACCGCTGGAGGACATGAACCCGATATTTGTATTCGAAATCGTGCTTGTCGAGCGGTTTCTTGGACTATCCCCAAGTTTAGGGTTTATTTTGTATCCATAATTGGGTCTCCTATCCGTTAACGACTCATGCCCCCCGGGGCACGGGTCCAGGCTTTGGGAGGAGCCATCCAATGACCCTGACCATGGGCGACAGCCCGGTCGAGACCCATCTTTTCGTGAATGGCGAGGCGCGGCCCGCAACCGGGAACCGCCGCTACGCGCTTCACAACCCGGCCCGCCCCGAGGAGCTGGTCGGCCATGCCGCCGCCGGATCGCCCGAGGATGTGGAGGCCGCCGTGCGGGCCGCCCATGCCGCCTACCCGTCTTGGGCCGCGCTCAGCTATGCCGAGCGAGCGGACCACTTGACGAAGATCGCCGACGCGCTGACGGCGGATGCGGATGACCTCGCCGCCCGCGCCCGCCTCTTCTGCCGCGAACATGGCAAGATCCTCAAGGAATGCCAGCTGGAGATGGCCCGCCTCGGCGACCGCTTCCGCCTCACCGCCTCCTACGCGGACCGTCTTGCGACGGATGAACACCTCACCGGCCCGCCTTTCGACACCATCATCACCCGCCAGCCGCGCGGGGTGGCCGCCCTGATCGTGCCGTGGAACTGGCCGCTCTCCATCCTCGGTGCAAAGCTGCCGCAGGCGCTGATGGCGGGCAACACGGTGGTGGTGAAGCCAAGCAGCAACTCGGCCCTCGCGCCCACCCTGACCCTGCACCTCATGGCGGCGCTGCTGCCCCCCGGCGTGATCAATGTCATAACCGGGGCGGCGTCCGAGATCGGCGATGCGCTGGTCACGCACCCTCTGGTGCGCTTCGTGAATTTCACCGGCTCCGACACCGTGGGCCGTCACATCATGGCGCAGGCGGCCCGGAACCTCACGCCCGTCACGCTGGAACTGGGCGGCAATGACGCCGCGATCGTCTGCGCCGACGCCAGGCTGGACGCCGACGCCTTCCAGCGCATCTATCTGGGGGCCTTCATGTCGACGGGCCAGATCTGCATGGCGCTGAAGCGGCTCTACGTGCATCGGTCCCGCTACGACGAGGTGGTCGAGGGGCTCAGCGCCGCCTGTGACCGCATAGTGGTCGGCGACGGGCTGCTGGAGGAGACCCGCATGGGCCCGCTCAACAACGCCAAACAGCTAAAAACCGTCACCGGCCTGATCGACGAGGCGCGCAGCAAAGGGGCCGACCTGCGCGAGTTGGGCCAGGTGCCCGACCCCGACCTCTACGCCAAGGGGTATTTCCAGAAACCCGTGCTGGCGCTGGACCCCGACCCGGCCCTCAAACTTGTCACCGAGGAGCAATTCGGCCCCGCCCTGCCGATCCTGCCCTTCGAGACTGAGGACGAGGCCATCGCGAAGGCCAATGACAGCCGCTTCGGCCTCTGCTCCTCCGTCTGGACCGAGGATCGCGACCGCGCCACCGCTTTGGCCCGGCGGCTGGACGCGGGATACACCTATCTCAACGCCCACGGCCCCACCGCGCAGGACAGCCGCGGGCCGTTCGGCGGCGTCAAACAGTCAGGGCTCGGGCGCAACCTCGGATACGAGGGCATCATCCAGTTTCAATCCAGCCATTCCATCAGCGGGCCGGCCAGTTGGCTGTTCCCGAATTAGCAACCAAATGGGGAGACCAAGACAATGAATTACAAAGGTTTACTTGCCGCCGCGGCCGTCGCCGCATCGACGCTTCCGGTGCAGGGGGAGGAGCTGAGCCTGGCCTATTTCATGGGGCCGCGCCACCCGATGAATGCCGCCGTCTTCACGCCCTTCGCCGAACGCCTGGCCGAGTTGTCGGGCGGCGAACTGACCGTCGAGATGTTCCCCGGCGGCGCGCTCAACTCGGTGCCGCCGCAGCAATACTCCATCCTTCTGGACGGTGTCGCCGATATCGTCTTCGCGCTGCCGGGCTATACCGGCGACGTGTTTCCGATGACCAATGTGGTGACCCTGCCCGATGTCTGCGACAGCGCGCTGGACTGCACCGAGGCGCTGTTGCGCGCCCGTGACCTGATCGAGCAGGAATACCAGGCCCGCGTGCTGGCGGTCTGGGCCAACAGCCCGCCGATCCTGATCACCCGCGACACGCCCGTGCGCACGATGGAGGATATCGAGGGGCTTTTGGTGCGCGTCACCGCCATCCAGGATGCCCCCTTCGCCGAGGCCATCGGCGCGTCGGCCGTGACCCAGCCGGTCAGCGTCATCAACCAGAACCTCACCAATGGCGTGATCGACGGCATTTCCATCGGGGCGTCGGCCATCGGCTCGTTCAACCTGCATGAACCGGGCAATTACCTGACAACTTACTTCCCCGGCTCAGGGTCCGCCTTCGTGCTGCTGATGAACCAGGAGGTCTATGACGGCCTCTCGGACGAGGAACGCGCCTGGGTCGACGAGGCCGCCAATGACGAGCTGTCGCTTTCGGGCGGGCGCGCCTTCGACGCCGCCGCCGCGCGCGGCATCGAGATCGCGCGCGAGGCCGGGGTCGAGATCATCGACCTGACCGATGAGGAACGCGCCCGCTGGCAAGACGCCTATGCCACCGCACTCGAGGAGGCCCGCGCCGAGGTCGTCGGCGGCACCACCGTCGGCGCGGTCATGGACCGGATGATGGGCCAGTAAGCGTGACGCGAGCGACGCCCAAACCCCTTCTCTGGGCGGATCGGCAGCTCGGCCGCCTGGCCGGGCTGCTGGCCGTGGCGGGCGGGCTGGCCATCGTCGCCCTGATGGTCATCACGCTGGCCGCCGTGATCTCGCGCTACATCTTCCGCGACCCGATCTTCGGGACCGAGGATCTCTCGCAGATGGTCCTGGTCCTCGTCGCGGGCGCCGCCGTCGCCTATGGCGCCCGCCACCAGTCCCATGTCAGCGTCAACCTGCTCGGCACGCTCGGCGGGCGGCGCCTGACCCGGATCACCGACCTGATCATGCGCGCGCTGACGCTGTTCATCCTTGTGCTGGCTGTCTACGCCCTGACCAAGAAGGCCTGCGGGTCCGAGCGCGCCTGCATCACGGCGAATTTCTCGATCGAACATCGCCCCTTCTACTACTACCTCGCCGTCGCGATGGCGCTCTATGCCGCCACCACGGCGCTGCACCTTGTCATCGGGCTTTTCCATTTCACCGGCGACGACCCCAACGAAATGGCGGACTGACCCGATGGAAGACAGCCTGATCGCGCTCCTGGGGTTTCTCAGCCTCTTCATCCTCCTCGCCATCCGCATGCCGGTGGGCATCGCCCTGATGCTGGTGGGCACCGCGGGCATCTGGTTCATCCGCGAACGCGCCGCGATCCCGAAACTGGGCGGCGAGATCTTCAACGAGGCGTCGAACTACCCGCTGACCATCATCCCGCTCTTCGTGCTGATGGGAAACCTCGCCGGGGCCTCGGGGATGAGCCGCGACCTCTATGCCGCGGCACATTCCTGGGTCGGGCACATGAAGGGCGGGCTGGCCTCGGCCTCTGTCGTGGGCTGCGCGGGGTTCTCGGCGCTCTCGGGCTCGTCGCTGGCCGCCGCCCTCACCATGGGCCGCGTCGCCCTGCCGGAAATGGAGCGCTACAAATACGAGGGCGGGCTGGCCGCAGGCTCCATCGCGGCGGGCGGCACGCTCGGTATCCTCATTCCGCCCTCCGCCGGGTTCGTGATCTACGCCATCCTGACCGAGGAGAGCATCGGCCGCCTCTTCATGGCCGGTGTCCTGCCCGGGCTGATGCTGACCGCGCTCTTCATCCTGGCGATCTGGATCACCGTCCTGCGCCACCCTGACCGCGCGCCGGGCGGCACCGACAAGGCCCCGCTGGCCACCCGGCTTCGGATGCTGGCCCGCGCGGGCTGGATCATCGGCATCATCCTTTTGACCATCGGCGGCATCTATTCCGGTGTCTTTTCGGCCATCGAGGCGGCGGGCATCGGCGCTACCCTCGCCTTTGTCGTCACCATCATTCGCGGCAAGCTCACCCGCGCCAACCTTGTCGAGGTCTTCGCCAGCACGCTCAAATCCTCCGGCACCGTCTTCCTGATCCTCTTCGGGGCCTTCGTCTTCAAAAGCTTCATCGGCTTTTCCGGCGTCACCAATGACCTTGCCGACTGGGTGCAGGCGCAGGGCTATACCGGCATGCAGGTCGTCATCGCCTTCATCGCAATCTTCGTCATTCTCGGCATGTTCATGGACGGCTTCGCCATCCTCGTGCTCACCGTGCCGCTGGTCCAGCCGATCATCGAGCCCCTGGGCATCGACATGGTCTGGTTCGGCGTCCTCATGGTCATCGCGCTTGAGATGGGCCTGATTTCGCCCCCCGTCGGCGTCAATGTCTTCGTGGTCAAGGGCATCGCGCCCAATGTGCCGCTCAACACCATCTTCCGCGGCATCTGGCCGTTCTGGTTCGCCATGCTGGCCGCGGTCATCCTCATCCTCATCTTCCCGCAAATTGCCTTGCTGCTGCCCGACACGATGTTCGGCTAGCGCCCCCAGACAAGGAGGTCTTCGTCATGCAAATGGGTGAAAACATCATCGCCGCCAGCGGCCAGCCGCCGTTCTTCAAGGTCTCGAACCCGGCTGCCGTGGGCCTTCCCGCGCCCGAAATCCGCAGGGGCGATGCGGTGCGGGCGATGGTCCGCTCGCTCTCGGGCTTCCAGAAGGAGGCGCTGGTGCTCTCGGCGCGCACCGGCACGATGTGGCGGCTGGTCTCGGATGAGGGCGCCTATCTCAACGGCCACGACGCTGCGCCCTGCCCGCTGGCCTTCCTGACCGTCGGCATGATCTCCAGCTACATGAACGAGATCACCGCGCTGGCGGATCGTGAGGGGGTGCGCTTGCGCAACCTGCGCCTGATCCAGAACAATTTCTACACGATGCAAGGCTCGATGCGGCAGCGCACGATGACCGGCGGCGCGCTGCCCGTGGAGCTTGAGGTGCAGGTCGAAACCGACGCCGATGACGCCAAGCTCTCCGGGCTTCTGTCGAACGCCATCCACGCCTCACCGCTGAACGGGCTGATGCGGGGCAAACTGCCGAGCCTCTTCACGCTTTCCAAGAATGGCCAGCAGATCCACACCGGCGAGGCGCAGGCGCTTGATGCGCCCGTCGTCGGCCTGCCAGACGGAGCGGAGCCGGAGGCGGATGAGACCGACCTGACCCTGATCGCCCGCGAGGGCATGTCGCCCGGGAAATCCGTCGCCAAGGGCACGGCGGGCGCGGCCAGCAGCCTCACCGATCACCAGGACCGCACCCTGAATCCGGCGGCGATCTGCACCCTGCGCAAGGACGGGCTGAAGGAGATCGAGCAACATCTCTACAGCCCGCACGGCTCCATCTTCCGGTTCCTGTCGGATGAGGGCAAGGACGCCCGCGCCCCCGATGCGGTCAGCTACATCTCCGCCGGTATCGCGTTCTGCTTCATGACCCAGTTCGGGCGCATGGCCTCGATGGAGAAGCTCAACCTTCCGAAATACGCCATCGTGCAGGACACGCATTTCTCGCTCGGCGGGGCCTCGGGCGGCACCGGAAAGGCAGGCGAGGCCGACCCGGTCGAAACCCATGTCCACCTGACCACCGACGAGTCCGACGACATCGCCCGCGACATGCTGGACGTGTCGGAAAAGACCTGCTTCCTGCACGCCTTCTGCCGCACCGACCTGAAGACGAAACTGAAGGTGACGCGGATATAGGGCGCCCATCCCTTCGAAGGGATGGGCAAGTGCCTTCGAAGGCACTTTGCGCCGCGCCTGATATGGCCCGAAAAGTTGACAAAGCTGTCAGGAATTCCCCGCTCCGACCGCCCGCATGAGGATCTCGGCCGCCTCTCCCGCCTCCCCCGCCCAGGCCACATAGCCATCCGGGCGCACGAGGATCGCGCGCGCCCCGTAATCGCAGCGCTCGCCCTCGTACCTGTCCCTGATCACGGTCAGGGGAACCCCCGCCGCCTCGGCGGCACCGACAAAGTCCTCCCCCATCAAGTCATTGAAATCAAAGAGAGTAAATGCCGCCCCGTCCAAAGCCTGATAGGTCGTCCGCCCATCCGAGAGCGCGCGTGGGGCCAGATGGTGCCCGGCGCGCGCGGTAAACTGATGATCCCCCTTCGCTGCCGGTCGCCCCGGTCCGCCAACCAGCGGCGAGCCCTCGTAATGCGGCTCATACGAGAAAACCTCGGTCGATCCGACATTGCGCGCGGCCCATTCGCGGGCGAAGGCTTCCGCATCATCCTCCGGGTTGTAAGCCCTTAAAAACGCACGATCTTCCTCGATGAACCGCTCGATGAAATCGTCCCTGAGCGAAGCGAAAACCGGCCTGCGTTCTGCATCATAACTGTCCAGCAACCCGCCGCCGCCCCATCCCTCCAGCACCGCGCCCAGTTTCCAGCCGAGATTCCGCGCATCCTCGAACCCGGTATTGATCCCGTAGCCGCCATAGGGCGGGTGGCTGTGGCAGGCATCGCCCGCGATCAGAACCCGGCCCGCGCGGTAGCTTTCGGCCAGCACAAAGCGCAGATCCCAGAAACCTACATAATTGATAGCAAGCGCAAATTCCTGGCCCACCGCCTCATGCAGCATGGCCGCGAAATCGGTGTTCTCCGCCATTGCCTCCACCGCGACGGGGGCATGATAGAACCATGTCGTATCGCCATCGACGCGGCCCAGAAACTTCCAGTAGCCCTCCAATTCGGGGCTGAGCGCGTAGTAGAAGGATTTCTCCTCATAGCGCTCCCCAAGCAGGCGGTGCAGTTCCGGCGATTGGAACACCAGCAGCACCATCTTGCGGTCATGGTCCTTGACCTCCTGCCCGATCCCCGCCGCCACGCGCGTGGCCGAGTGGCTGCCATCGCACCCGACCGCATAGCGGCCCCGGAGACTGCGCCTCGCCTCGCCTTTATATTCAACGATATCAATGACCACGCCCTCGGCATCCTGCGCCAAGGCATCAAAGCGCCAGCCATAGAACAGCTCGACCGAGGGCAGTTTCGCCACCCTCTCGCGCAGCACTTTCTCGGTGCAATATTGCGGCATCCGGTCGACGCTCTGGCCGTAATAGGCCCCCACGGATTCACGCGGCAGCCAGTTATAGGCGTGTTCGCCCAGCAGCGTCCCGTAGGTCACCAATCCGCCATTCGCGACACCCCTCGGCACGATACGCGCGGCGCGCAATTCCCGCTCGCACCCCCAATGGTCGATGATTTCCAGCGTCCGCTGCGTCAGGTTCTGTCCCTTGGGCACCGGATGCAAGGCGCGGTAGCGCTCCACCACCGCCACCGAATGCCCGCGCTGGCCCAGGTCGATGGCCAGCCCAAGACCCACCGGCCCGCCGCCGATGATCACCACGTCATGCGTCATCTCCATGGCTCAGATCATCCCCGGTTCCAGATAGATATGTTTGGTTTCAAGGAAATCGGCCAATCCCTCCAGCCCGTGCAACCGCCCGAGGCCCGACTTACCGAAGCCGCCGGTTTCCCCTTCCGCGAACAAACGCAGATGCAAGTTGACCCAGACCGTGCCCGCCCGGATCGCGCGGCTGACCCGCATCGCGCGGCCCACGTCGCGGGTGAAGACCGAGGCCGCCAACCCGTAGGGCGTGGCGTTCGCGCGGGCCACCGCCTCTGCCTCATCGGCGAAGCGCTCGACACAGACGATGGGGCCGAACAGCTCCTCCTGCACCAGCGCGGATTGCAGATTGTCGATGCGGAAGAGCGTCGGGGTCAGGAACGCGCCCTGGTCCAGCCTGCCGCCCTTCAAGAGCATCTCGCCTTCATCGCCCGCCTGCTCGATCAGCCCCGCGATCCGCGCCTGCGCGTCGGCGTCGATCAGGCTGCCCATCTGGCTGTCGGGGTCGCTGCCCGGCCCGGTTCGTATTGATTTGAAAGCGGAAATCGCCTTGGCCTCGAAGTCCTCCGCGACACTCTCATGCACCAGGAACCGCGCGGCGGCGACGCAAATCTGCCCGGCCATGTTCAGCGCGCCATAGGTCAGTTCCTTGACCGCCAAATCCAGGTCGGCATCCTCGAAGATCACCGCGGGCGCCTTGCCGCCAAGCTCAAGCCCGACCCGCTTCAGTGTCGGGGCCGCGCCCGCCATGATGGCGCTGCCGGTGCGCGACGACCCGGTGAAGGAGATCACGTCGACATTTTCCGAGGCGACCAGCGCCTGCCCCACCTCGATCCCGTTCTCATTGACCGAGTTGATCACGCCCGCAGGCAAGGACGGCGCGCCCACAAGCGCCTGCATGATGCGGGCATGGGTCAGCGGCACCTGGCCCGCAGGCTTGATGACCGCGGTGCAACCCGCCGCCAACGCCGGGGCCAGCGAACGCATCAGCAGCGTCACCGGCGCGTTCCACGGCACGATCACGGCGGCCACGCCCACGGCCTCGCGGTGAAAGAACGACATCTGCCCCGGCATCACCTCCTGCATCGTGCCGCGAATGCCGCGCGCCAGCCCCGCGTAATAGCGCGTCTCGGAAATCGCGCCCATGGTCTCGCCCATGGCTTCCGCGCGCAGCTTGCCGTTTTCCGCCACGCAGAGCGCCACGATCTCGTCCTTGGCCGCCTCCAGCCGGTCGGCCATCTCGAACATCGCCTTGGACCGCAGCCGGGGGTTATGCGCCCAATCCGTGGTAAAGAAGGTGTCGCGGGCCACCGCGCAGGCCTCATCCGTCAGGGCCGCCGAACCGGGGTGAAACTGCCCCACCGCGCTGAAATCGGCGGGGTTCGTGCTGGTCCCCAGATCGCCCGCCCCCTCGCGCCAGGTGCCGCCGATATAATGCCGTGCCGGGTCGATCTGCATGTGTCTCACTCCCTCTTTCCCCGGTGGTCAGCCGGTCCGATCCAAGTTCAGTCCGTCCGAAAGCCGCGCCATGATCTGCGCCGCCGCCGCGATGATCGCCTCTGCCAGGTCGGCAGGGACAATCCGCGCGTAATCCTCCGCCTCCATCGAGACGCAGAGCGAGGCCAGCGGGCGGCCGCCCTCGTCCAGCACCGGCGCGGCGGTGCCGACGATACCGCGCGTCACCTCGCCATGCGCCACGGCCACGCCATCGCGGCGCACCTGCCGCAGGTCGGCCTCGTGATCCAGGAACCGCTGTTGCTGCCGTTTCGGCAGATGCGCGATGATCGCGCGCGACGCCGCCCCGCGCGCCAACGGCATGGGCCGCCCGCGCGGGTAGCTGGTGCGCGCGGCAATGTCGCGGCTGGACGATGCGACGCAGAGCAGCCGCTCACCATACCACTCCGCCAGAAAGGCCGTGCCGGGAAAGCGTGCGGCAAGGTCGTGCAACTCCGCCTCCGCCCCCGCAATCAGCCGGTCGGATTTGCGCATCAGGAAATCCAGCTCCACCACGCGCGGGCCGATGGCAAAGCCGCCGCCCGGAACCGGGGCCAGGAACCCCGCCGCGCGCAAGGTCTTGAGATAGCGGTAGAGCGTCGGTCGGGTATAGCCGGTTGCGGCCATCATCGCCTGCGGCGTCCAGACCAACCGATCCTCGGAAAAGAGGTCGAGGATCGCCAATACCCGGTCTCCGCTTGCCTGTGTCATCCGCCCCAAAATCTCAAATAACAAGATTCCGTCCAATATTGATTGCCCTTTCCCTTTTGACAAGCCAATTTGCCCGCAGGACCGGAACAGGATAGCAGATGAACACCGACCCCATAGCCATCACGCTGGCCGTTCTGGGTATTCTCATCGGCGGCGTGCTGAAGGGCGCGACCGGGGCAGGCGCGCCGATTGTGGCGGTGCCGATGCTGGCGGTGGTCTTCGACGTGCCGACCGCTGTGACGATCTTTACCGTGCCGAACCTCCTGTCCAATATCTGGCAGGCCTGGGCCTATCGCGGCGCGCGGCTGCCCTGGGGCTTTACTGCCGTCTTTGCCATTGCCGGGCTCATTGGGGCGGGGATCGGCACCGTGATCCTCGCCCGCCTTCTGCCCGATACGCTGCTGCTTCTGGTGGCGGTGGTGGTGTTCCTCTATGTCGGGTTTCGCCTGGTCAAACCCGATTGGGCGCTGGCCTATGCGCGCGCGCTGCCACTTGCCGCCCCCATCGGAGTCCTGGGCGGCATCCTGCAAGGCGCGGTCGGTGTGTCGGCGCCGATCTCGGTCACGTTCCTGAATGCGCTGAAACTGGAACGGGCGGTCTTCATCTCGACCATCGCGGTCTTCTTCACCGCCATGTCGCTGTCGCAACTGCCGTTGCAGATCCAGTACGGGCTGATGACCTGGAACCGCTTCGCGCTTGGCCTCGGCACGCTGGCCCTCATCGTGGCGGCGATGCCGCTCGGGGCTTATCTTGCGCGGCGGATCAGCCGCGATGTGTTCGACAAATGTATCCTCGGGCTCCTCCTGATCATCGCCGTCCGGCTGGTGATCTCGGCGCTGTAGCTAAAGCAGCCATTCCACCGGCAGCCAGCCGATCACCCTGAGCACCACACGCCTGGCAAAGGTCGTGCCGGGCTCATCCCGCGTCACCTCGCCGCTTTCAGGGTCGATCCAGACCGTCTTGAGCCCGTCCATCTCGACCCGCCAGGCCAGCCCGTCCAATTCCCGATCGAAGGCGTCATGCAGGTTTCCCGCAAACGCCGCGCTTTCGATCAGCAGGCCCATCTCGGTGTTCAGCATGGTCGAGCGCGGGTCGAAATTGAACGAGCCGACAAAGATGCGCTTGCCATCCACGGCGAAGGTCTTGGCATGCAGGCTGGCCCCCGACGAGCCGAACCGCCCGAGCGTATCTGCGGGCGTCCTGGACGCGGATTTACGGCGCAATTCGTAGAGCTTCACGCCCCGGCGCAGCAGCGTCCCGCGCTTCGACGTGTATCCGGCATGGACCGGCAGCACATCCGTCGCCTCCAGCGAATTGGTCAGCATCCGCACGGATACGCCGCGCTTGCGCAGCGCCTTGAAGGCCCGTGCGCCCGCACGCCCCGGCACGAAATAGGGCGAGATGCCGTCGAACCGGCTTTCGATCCGGGCCACGGCTTTCAACAGCCGCGCCGACAGCAGATCCTCGCGCCGTGCCGCGCCTTCGCCCTTAGCCGGTGAATCGCTGATCAGCGCGGCCTCGGTCCATTCCAGGTCCAGGTCGCCCGCCGACAGACGGGTGACGATCTCGGAGCCTTCGAGGATCTCCAGGTATTCTTCAAGCTGCGGGTCGTCGGCATAGTGCGCCAGCCCGTCCTCGATGGCCCCGTCGCGCCGCGCCTGTCCCAGGATCGGCCCGACCGGATGAACGCAAGGCGCGGCCCAGTAGCGGTCGAAATCCGCCGAGACCTCGGGCACGACCCGGCCAACCGCCAGCGCATCCAGATCGACATAGAGCGCGGCGGGGCCGGTGCCGAAATATCCGTCGCCGATATTGCGCCCGCCCAGGATGGTGACGCGCCCGTCGATGGTGAAGGATTTGTTGTGCATCCGGCGGTTGAGGCGGAAGAAATCGAAGGCATAGGAGGCCATCTTGAAGCGGCGCAGGTTGAACGGGTTGTAGAGCCGGACCTCGGCATTGGGATGCGCGTCCAACTCGGCCAGTTCCGCGTCCAGCCGCGATGTGCCGTTATCGTCCAGCAAGAGCCGCACCCGAACGCCACGTTCGGCGGCACGCGCCAAGGCGTCCAGCAGCAGGTAGCCGGTCAGGTCGTCATGCCAGATGTAGTATTGCGCGTCGATCGAGGTGGTCGCGGCATCGGCCAGCATGATCCGCGCGGCGAAGGCATCGGCCCCGTCGCGCAGCATGGCGATCCCGGTCTTGCCCTCCTGCCCCCTGGCGCGCACGCGCAAGGTCGCGGCCAGCGGGCCGACATCCGCCGGGTCCAGCGCGGTGCTGTCTATCCGGTCCTGCACCCTGGGCAGCGCAAAGACGATCCGCGCCGCGACGATGGCCAGCCCCACCCACAGCAGCAGCCCGATCAGCAGCTTGATCAGCGTCGCGATCATGGGCCGGGCCTGTAGGCGCCCATCACCCGGTCGGCCATCAGGATCGCGATGGGACGTGTGGCATCAAAGGCAGATAGGACAATGGCCAGCATCGAGGTCAGCGGCACGGCCAGCAGCGCCCCCGCCACCCCCCAGAGCGAGGACCACACCGCCAGGGCCACCAGCACCACGAAGGGGCTGAGGTTCACGCGCCGTCCGATCAGGCGCGGCTCGATCACGTTGCCGACGCTGACCTGCGCGATGGTCAGCAGGACGGCCAGGATGATGGTGCGGCTGAGCTCGCCGAATTGCACCACCGAGAGCAGCACCGGCAGCGCCACACCGACCAGCGAGCCGACGTAGGGAATATAGTTGAGCAGCCCGATCAGCAGCGCCCAGAAGAGCGGGAAATCGACATCCATCGCCCAGAGGATCACAAACGAGATCGACCCGAGCAGCACATTGATCAGCGTCTTGACGGCCAGGTAATCGCCGATCCGTTCGTTGACATCGCGGATGATGGCGGCGGTGCGCTCGGCGTCGCGCGGATCGGGCAACGCGGTGAAGAGCTTGTTGGCGAAGCCCGCCCGTTCAGCCATCAGGAAGGCCGAATAGATGATGATCAGGAACACGGCCGAGCCGATCCCGGTGACGTTCAGGAAGGCCGTGTTGATGACCCCCTGCACCGAGAACCGGCCAAAGGTGGCATCGCGGATCGCGGGCCAGTCGGGGCGGTCGTCGACGCCGATGAACTCGGCCATCTGCGCCACCAGCCGCTCGATATTGGCCTGGTAGCGCGGGGCCTGGGCCAGGATCTCGCTGATCGTGCCGACAACCACGCCGGTCAGCGCGAACAGGGCCGCGGTGAAGGCCAGCAACACCAGGAACCGCCGCAGCGCGGCGGGCAGGCGCCCGATCACCGGCAGACGGCCAAGCGCCTCGGACAGGTTGACCAGGACATAGACCACGATCACGGCGGCCAGGATCGGCAGCAGCACCGGCTGGCCGACCTTCAGCAGATAACCCGCCAGCACCACCATGAGCATGGCGTTGACCAGGGTAGAGAGCGTGTTGGGCCCCGTCATGCGACCGCCCTGCGCGGCAAGGCGGATGACGGGCTTTGGCACGGGCTGTCGATCCGGGTCATCGCAGTGTCCTCTGTCTGTCGGCGGGCCGGTGGTCGTCGCGTCACTTTAGGACGAATCCCGCAACCTGGAACAGGGCCTTGTGACGCGCGGGTCAAGCCAGACCCGGTCGCGGCGCCTATCCCGGCCTCACCTGTCCTTTTCGACATGTCCGAGATCAAACGTCCGAAAAACCGTGCGCGGAACCCTCCTTCCAAGGGCCATCTTCAAACAATCGCGCGCAGTCCTGCACAGTTTTGCCCCATTCCATGCGTAACAATTTGAAGGCGAAGAACAGGACAGTTGGAGAAACGCGATGAACAAACTCTGGTATACGGCAGCCGCGGTGGTCCTGACGGTCGCGGCGATCAAGACCGTCCTCGTTTCGCTGCTTTTCCTGACGCCCGAGCAGCGCGACCTTGTCACCCTGTCGGGCCTCTTCGCCGGGTTCGCGGTGCTGACCGCCTGCGTGGCCCATATCACCTTCATCCGGATCAAGGCGCATTTCGACGGCCAGCGCAGATCGCGCGCCACCCTCGGCGCGGATGACCCGGCCTCGAAGGAGGTCATCCTTCAGCATTACGCCGCCGAATGGGGGCTGTCACAGGCCGAGGCGGAGGTGGCGCTTTTCGTGGTCAAGGGCTTCTCGAACGGCGAAATCGCGGAAATGCGCGGCTGTGCCGTTGCAACGGTGAAGTCGCAGCTTGGCAAGATCTACCAGAAATCGGGGCTTGAGACACGGTATCAACTGATCGGCTATGTCACGGACGAGGTTTGCGCGGTGGCGCAGGAGGCCGGACAGGCCGCACCGCAGCCCTCGGCCCGTCCCTTGTTCAAACTGGGCGAGATGAAAGCGCTGGCGGGCAAATCCGGCAGTGCGGCGGCGGCCAATCTCATGCCCGAACAGCAGGCCACCGCAGGCGGGCGTTGATCGCGCGCCCTTCTCCTCCCGTTACCTGAACCGACAGGGTCCGCGTCCATGACACGGGCCCTTTTCGCTGGCCGCGCTCATCGCACCAACTGCACCACCTCGCAGTGATGGCCGGTCAGCGTCAACTCCCCTGCCCCAAGCTCCAGCCCCGCCGCTTGAAGCGCGCCGTCCAGCACGCCATCGACCGGTGCCGCCAGGGTCGACAGCAGCCGGTCGGGCAGGAGCGCCAGCACGCCGTCCACCACCGGTCCGACAACGGCGCCGAGCAGCCCGGCATGGTCCGGCTTCACGCGGATCTGGGTATTTGCGGGCGAGAGCAGCCCGTTGATCCCGGTCTGCAAGAGGTCGCCCGAGCCGAACCCGCGCGTCAGGTCGCCGGTCTCCAGGTCGCGGCGGGTAAAGAGGATCTCCTCGGTCCGCGACTGCCCCACCTGCGCCACGCTGCGCGCCTGCAAGGTCAGGAGGCCGACCTCTATATCCGGAAGCAGCGGCAGGTCGATGGAGATCGAGAGGTCCAGGATGTCGGCAAAGCCAAGATCGGCGGGGTCGAGCGGGGCGGAGGAGCCGAATTCCAACGCATCGAATTCGCCCAGGTAGAGCGCCGCGACCGAGCTGCCCGCCAGCGGCGACAGGGGCGTCTGCGCGGTGTCGAAAGCCGCGACGATGTCATCGGGACTGACCCCGCCACAGGCCAGGTCGGTCAGCGTCGCGGTCGCCCCGGCCAGTTCGACATAGATCGGCAGCGTGAGGCGCGTGGCGCTGACACCGGCGCCGAGCGTGCCCAGAAGGTCGGGCGCAAGGTCCAGGTCGGCACGCGCGCGCATGGCGGCGCTGTGCAGGGTCGTGCCGGTCTCGCCCATCTCGATCCAGCCCGATTGCGCCGGGGGTTCTTGCATCATCACCTCGAGGTCGAGCGCCACAAGACCGGCCACGGCGATATCGGTCTCCACGCTCAGCGGCACGTCGCGGGTGACGCTGTCGGCCATGGCCAGCACCACGTCGAGCGCCGAGACCGGCAGCGCCTCCATGAACCCGGTCAGGGTCAGGCCAAGATCGGGGTCGGCGGCCGAGAGAAGGTCGCCCACCTCCAGCGCCAGTCCGGGCGGCAGGGCGGCCAGGTCGCCCAGATGGCTGGCAATACCGGGCGGCAGGACGTCGGAAAGCGCGGCGATGACACTGTTCGCGGGGACCGTTTCGTCCAGGATTGTGACCGGGTTGAGCGTCTCGAACCCGATCCGGGCGGCCAGCGCGGCGCGCAAGTCGCCAAAGGACAGCTCCGCATCCGCCAGAACCTGGTATTGATAGGCCGAAAGCTCCAGATCGACGCCGAAAGCCTGTGAAAGCTGCCCGTTCAGCGCCCCCGGCGCCACACGTAGCAACCGCCCGCCAAGCGAGAAACTGGCCGCACCCGTCCGGGTCGCGGTGGCATGTCCCTCTACGGTGACGGAATTCTCCTCGGTCAGCACACTGGCGAAGTAGATGGGCGCGTCGGCCCCGAGGCTGAGCGAGACAGCATTCACGCCGGGCGCGTTCTGGCCAAGCGGGATGAAGCGCTCCTCGCGCGGGATCGCGGGATTGCGCAGGAAACGGCCATATTGCACCTCGCGCAGGGCATCCGCACCCAACCCGTTGCCCGCCAGCATCGCGCCCATCCGCGCATCGGCATCACGCAGGTCGGCGGCGGTGCCCAGGGCCACAAGGTCGCTTTGGGTCTGCAACCGCGCCCGGTCGCGGTAGAGCGAGGCGATATCGACGCCGAAGGCCACGAAGGCGAAGAGCACCGTCAGGCACAGCGCCACGATGATCACGACGCCGCCGCTTTCGTCACGACGGAACCGGGTGAGGGCATCAATAGGCAAGATAGGCCTCCGATCTCAGCACGGACATGTCCAGCCCCAGAAGCCCGTTCGCCAGCGACAGCATGGAGCCGTCGAGGTCATAGGCAATCGCCACGGTGATATCCGCATCGCCCGTCTGCGACAGGGTCAGGGTCGGGCGGATCGCGTCTTGCACCAGCAGCGGGTAATGCGTGGCGGCCTCGTCCAGATAGGCCTGCGCCAGGTCGCGGCGTTCGCCTTGCGTCAGTCCGGCGACACTGGCGCGCGCCGCGCTGCCCGCCAACTGGTTCACCGAATGGCTGAGCGCCATGGCATAGCCCACCACGACGATCCCGAAGAGCATCGCGAAGAGAAGCGGCGCGATGATGGCGAACTCGACCGCGACGGCGCCGGACTCGTTGCGCCGCCACTGGCGGAGGGAACGTCGGAAAAGCCTGCGCATCGCTCAGCCCCCCGCGATGATGTTGTCGAGGATGGACAGGACGGCGGGGCCGACCAGCACGATGAAGACGGCGGGCATGATGCAGAAAATGAGTGGCACGGTCATGATCACCGGCAGGCGCGCGGCCTTTTCCTCGACCCTGAGCAGGCGATCGCTGCGCAACTCCACCATCAGAGTGCGCATGGCGCGCGAAAACGGCGTGCCATAGGTGTCGGACTGGTCCAGCGTCTGCGTGAAGACACCGATTTCGGGCAGCGGCACGCGGGCGGCGAGCGCCTGATAGGCGGCGCGGCGGTCGTTGGTCATGCGCATCTCGGCCACCATCTGCAACACCTCGCGGGCAAGCTCGGGATGGGCGGCCTCAAGCTCTCCCGCCACGCGGTGCAGGGCGGGTTGCGGCCCCAGGCCGGCCTCGCTGGTGATGACCAGCAGTTCCAGCAGGTCAGCGACACCCAAGCGGATCCGCGCCAGCCGCTTCTTGCGGATCACGTCGACCGCGATATCCACGCCCTTGGAGATCGCCAGCGCGATGGCCAGCACGGTCGCCAGCGGCACCAGCAGGCCCAATCCGGCCCGCCCGGTGGCCAGCACCCAGGCCGCGCCGACCAGCACCGTGCCAAGCGGCAGGACGGTCTTGAGAAACGCATAGATCAGCACCGCGTCGCGCCCCCGGAACCCCGCCGCCTGCAAATCCTCGGCGGTGGCCCTGGCCTCGCCGCCCAGGATGGCCGAGACCCTCTCGCCGCTCTGCGCCGCCATCCTGAGCAGGGCGCGTCCGATCCTCTCATGCAGCGGGCCGCCGCGCCGGGCCTCGGGTGCGGCGGCGGTGCCGCAGGCGCGCGCGATCCGGGCCGCGCGCTGCGATTTCACCCGTGCATCGGCCATCAGTCCGACGGCGGCCAGGAAGCTGACGGACAGGCCGATGAAGGCCATCCAGAACATGTAGATTTCGGGGTCGGTCATCATGCGCCCTCCGGTGCCGAGAAAATCAAACATCGAGCTTGCCCATCCGCACCATCATGAAAATGCCAAGCGCGATGCTGCAAATGCCGGTGATCAGCATCGCCCGCCCGCGCGGATCGCTGAAGAGCGGATCCAGATAGGCCGCGTTCAGAAGGAAGATCACCAGCCCGACGGCAAAGGGCAGCGAGGCCAGGATGATGGCGCTGGCCCGTGCCTCGGAGGACAGGGCGCGCGCCTTCTGCTTCAGCTTGCGGCGTTCGCGCAACTGCGCGGAAAGGTTCTCGATCGTCTCGATCAGGTTGCCGCCGGTTTCCGATTGAAGCGCGGTGGCGACGCCGAAGAAATGCGCCTCGGCCGTCGGCATCCGCGCGGCGAGGTCGGCGAAGGCATCGGCCAGCGTGGTGCCCATCTTGATCTGGTCGCGGCAGCGCGCCAGTTCGTCGCGCACCGGGTCAGGCGCGTTTTCCACCACGATGGAGAGGCTGTCGGCCACCGGTCGCCCCGCCTTGAGCCCCCGCGCGAAGACGTCCAGCGCATCGGGCAGACCGGCGGTGAAGGCGGCCATCCGCCTGGCCCGCTTGAGGCGCAGCACCAGCAAAAGCAGAGCCGCAGGGCCCGCCACGGCCATCGCGACGGCCTGCACAAGTGGCAGATGCAAGAGAAGCACGAAGATCGCGTAAAGCGCCAGAACCGCAATGCCGATCTGGGTCAGAACCTCACCGGCGGAAACCGTCATGCCCGCGCGGGCCAGCGCCTCGTCGAGGCGGGCCAGGTTGCGCCCCACAGGATCGCCGGGCCGGGCCGCGCGGCTACGCCGTTGACGGGGCTTGGTGGCGCTTGGAATGGTGTCGGGCCGGTGGCCGGAAAGCGCCCGCGCGACACGGGCGCGATGTGCACGGCGGCGGCGGTCGCTGAGGACCAGGCCCGCCAGCACCAGCAGGGCAAGCGTGGCAGACCCCGCGATCAGAACAAGCAATTCCTGCGACATGGCCTCAGCCCTCCAATATCCGGTCAAGCTCATCCGCCAGACCGTATTCTGCGGCGCGACTGGCGAAGTCGGGGCGGTAGCCCGAGAACTCGAACCCGCCGCGCACCTCCGCCCGCGTGCTGTCGGGATCGGTGCGGAAGCGGAAGATTTCCTGCAAGGTGATGGCGTCCCCGGCTATCCCCGCGATCTCCGAGATCGAGGTGATGCGGCGGCGTCCGTCGCGCATCCGGCTGACCTGCACCACCAGGTGAACGGCATCAGTCAACTGGCGCCGGATTACCGCCGTTCCAGCCGAAAACCCCGCCAGCGCCGCCATGCTTTCCACCCGTGTCAGCGCCTCGCGGGGCGAATTGGCGTGCAGCGTCGACATCGAGCCGTCATGGCCGGTGTTCATCGCCTGCATCAGGTCCAGCACCTCGTCGCCGCGTATCTCGCCGATGATGATCCGGTCGGGCCGCATCCTCAGCGCATTGCGCACCAGCGTGCGCATCGTGACCTCGCCGGTGCCCTCCACATTGGGGGGGCGGGTCTCGAAGCGCACGACATGGGGCTGTTGCAGGCGCAGTTCGGCGGCATCCTCGATGGTGACGACACGCTCGCCCGCCGGGATGAATTGCGAGAGGGCATTCAACAGCGTCGTCTTGCCCGACCCGGTGCCGCCCGAGATCAGCACGTTGAGGCGCAGGACCGAGGCGAGACCCAGGAACGCCGCCATCTGCGCCGAGAGGCTGCCGCCTGCAACCAGCGCGTCCAGGCGAACCGGGTTCTTGGGAAATTTGCGGATGGTGATGGTCGGCCCGTCAATCGCCAGCGGCGGCACCGCGACATTGACCCGGCTGCCATCCTTCAGGCGTGCATCGACCATCGGCTGCGCCTCGTCGATGCGGCGGCCTACTTCGGCGACGATGCGGGACGCGACGCTGAAGACATGCGCGTTGTCGCGAAAACGCACGGGCGTCAGTTCCAGCTTGCCGCCACGCTCCACGTAGACCTGGGCGGGGCCGTTGACCATGATATCGGTGATGTCCTCATCGGCCAGCAGACGCTCAAGCGGGCCGAGGCCGAGCATGTCGGCCAGCACGGAGGCGACAAGGTCGGCAATCTCGCGCCCGTTGAGTTGCAGCTTGCGCGCCTCGGTCAGGGCGGTGATGGCCTCGCGGATCGAGGCCTCCTGCTCTTCCCGCGACTGCCGGGCCAGGTCGGTGAAATCCATCTGCTTCGACAGCGCCTGCGTGACCTCCGAGGCCAGGTGCAACATCGGCGCGGGGTCCATCGCCTCGGGGGCGGGCTCCGGGGCGGCGGGCTGCGCGACAAGATGCAGACGGCGGGCGGGCCGGTCAGGGGTGGGTGCCCTGGCCGCGGGGGCCGCGGCCCGCGTTTCGGGCGGCGCCGCGCCCTCATCCTCTAGCGCCGCCGTGGCGCGGGTCAGGATCTCGCGTTGCAGGGCCAACGGCCAGAGACCGCCGGATTGCTCCACGACATAGGTGATCGCGGCATTGGCGCGGTCCTGGGGCCCGAGCGTCTCGGCGTCGATCTGGCGGGCCAGCAGCAAGACCTGTTCCAGCGCGCGGGCGAGCGAGGGTTGTTCCATATGCAGGGTCATGCACGCGCCCTGCGCAGGAGGCCCCGACGCTGTTTCGCGGCCGCCGGGGTCGAAGGCGAGGACAGCGCGGACCAAAGCCCGGACACCGCCCGCACATAGCCCGACCGGGGCGCGTGCTGTGCCAGCGGTCTGCCCGCCCGATGGGCGCGCAGCATGGCCTTGTCGTCGCGCGGCAGGATATGGGCGATCTCGGTCCCGAAGGCCTGTGCCAGATCCTTGCTGGGCAGCCCGGCATCCCGGCGCAGCTCGGACAGGACCGGAATGACCCGAAGATCCGGCGCAGCCTCGCGCAGGCGGGCCATCAGGCGGCTTGCGGCGTGAATGCCGCCATATCCGCCGGGGACGACCAGCACCAATGCGTGCAACTGGCGCACCATGTCGGGGCGGCGCAGGATCAGCGCGCGCGGCGCATCCAGCACGGTGGTTGGGAAACTGGCCGAGAGGCGCGGCAGAAGCCGGGTCAGCCCGCCCTCCAGCGCGTCGGCATCCGGCACTGCGCGGCCATGGCCGGAATAGAGCGAGAAATTGGGGGTGATGCGGTCCATGGTGGCCTTGAGGAAGGTCTCATCGACGCGGTCGGGGGCGGCAAGCGCCTCGCGGAAGCCCGGTGTGGTGTCACGGTTGAGGTCACAGGCGACCGACCCGAAGGCCAGATCGCCATCGACCAGCGCGGTGGCCCGTTCACCCCCCCGCGCGGTTGCCGAGATCCAGGCCAGGTTCTGTGCCAGAAGGCTGGCCCCGACGCCGCCATTGCTGCCGGTGACGGCGATGCGCAGGGCGGGATCGCTGACAGGTTCGGGGTCGTTCGCGGTTTCCTCGGACAACACGCGGATGATGTCGGCCACGTCAACGGGATAGGCGAAATATTCCAGCGCGCCGGCTTGCCTTATGGCGCGATAGGTGCCGATATCGTCCTGCATTCCGAAGACGATGACGCGCGCGCCGCTGCGGTGGATCTCGGTCACGCTTTCACAGGCCATCGGCAGGGGCAGGTTGCCGATCTCGGTCAGCACGGTGCCGCCGCGCTGGTCCGCGCCGCAAAGCCGCGCGGCCCCGCTGACGCCACCGCCATGCAAGACAGGTTCCGCGCCGCCCGAATTGGCGGCGAAGGCGCGCACCACGTCCGCGCCCTGCTCGGTGCAGACATAGGCGGTGACGGGGTCGGTTGGGGAAGGGGTGGCCTGTGCCATGGGTCGTCTCCGCGATAGGGTCTGGGGTGAGGTGGGGTGGATCGGACAGGCGCGCGGGGCGGGGGTGGCCAGAGAACCCGGCCCCTGCCCCCGCGCGCCGCCCGCAGGACCGGCGATTACTGTGCCGGGGGTTCCTCGCCGCCCTCTGCCGGGGCCTCGATGCCCGAATCCGACAGGGCCGTGCTGACCGTGGTGAAGCCCGAATTGGTCTGCCCGCCGAGCGTGGCAACCGTGCCGACGATGGCAGCGGCGATGAGGGCCGCGAAGAGGCCGTATTCGATGGCGGTAGCGCCGGAGTCGTCCTTGGTGAAGCGCGCGGTGAGGGTCTTGAGGTTGAAAGTCGTCATGTCATGTCTCCTGCGAAGGGTGTTGGTGGACGACCGATGTAGCCGTCCGATGACCTGACATTGCCCCGAGTGGGGGCCGGAAAAAATCGGCCGAGGGTCTGAATCCGGTGCCCCCCGACCGAGGTCTGAACGATATCAGACCGGGGTATGATGCAGGATTAAAGTATTGAAAATAAATGCTTTTATTATACGGGAATTCCGGGGCGCGGAGATTGCGGCACAACTGTGTTTCCGCAATGTTCCGGCCATGGCGCCGGGTTGTCAGCCATGGTGCATGGAGCGAAGGCCGTCAGAGTGCCGCGACTCGGCCATCAGGCAGGTGAAACGCCGCGCGGGACCACGCCGCGCTCGCGCACAGCACATTCTTATCGGATGGAATCGTGGCGAAACTACCCGCTCAGGTCACCACATCCGGCTCCGTCCGACCGATGATCGCGCCCATGTCGCTGATCTCCTGCGCCGCCTCGCGCACCGGGGCCAGCGCCTCCTGCGGGTCCAGATCTGTGCGGCCATCGGTGCCGGAAAACTGCTCCAGGTAGAGGCGCAGCGTCGCCCCTTGCGTGCCTGTGCCCGACAGACGGAACACCGCGCGCCCGCCGCCTTCAAAGGCGATGCGCAGGCCCTGCCCCTCGCTGAAAGACCCATCGACAGGATCGAGATAGGAGAATTCATCCGCCCCCGCGACCGTCAGCCCGGCAAAGCGTCTCGCCGCCAGCCCGTCCAGCCGGTCGCGCAACCCGTCCATCAGGCGGGTGGCCTGATCGGTCGCGACATCCTCATAATCGTAGCGCGAATAGTAGTCGCGCCCGAATTCCTGCCAGTGCCGCGTCACGATCTCGGCGACCGATTGCTTGCGCGCGGCCAGGATGTTCAGCCACAGCAGCACCGCCCACAGCCCGTCCTTCTCGCGCACATGGTCCGAGCCGGTGCCGGCGCTTTCCTCGCCGCAGATCGTGACCTTGCCCGCATCCAGCAGGTTGCCGAAGAACTTCCATCCCGTGGGCGTCTCATAGGCCGCAATGCCCAGTTTCGCGGCCACCCGGTCGGCGGCGGCACTGGTCGGCATGGAGCGCGCGATCCCCGCAAGGCCACCCGCATAGGCCGGGGCGAGATGCGCGTTGGCCGCCAGGATCGCCAGGCTGTCCGATGGCGTCACATAGGCCCCGCGCCCGACGATCATGTTGCGGTCGCCGTCCCCGTCCGAGGCCGCGCCCAGATCGGGGGCATCCGCGCCCATCATCAGGTCCATCAGCGGCTTGGCCCAGATCGGGTTGGGGTCGGGGTGGCCCTTGCCGAAATCCTCCAGCGGCGTCCCGTTCACGACGGTGCCAGTGGGCGCACCCAACGCGCCTTCCAGGATCGCCGTGGCATAGGGCCCGGTCACCGCGTGCATGGCGTCGAAACACATGGTGAAGCCGCCCGCGAACAGCGACCGGATGGCGTCGAAATCAAAGAGCCGCTGCATCAGCGCCTGGTAGCTTTCAACGGGATCGACAACGCGGATGCGCATGCCGTCCAGCGTGGTCTCGCCGATCCGGCCCAGGTCGATATCCCCGGCCTCGGCAATCCTGTATTCCGCGATGGTCGTCGTCGCCTCATACATGCGCGCGGTCAGCTTTTCGGGCGCGGGCCCGCCATTGGCCGCGTTGAACTTGACGCCGAAATCCTGGTCGATGCCGCCGGGATTGTGGCTGGCCGACAGGATGAAGCCGCCATCGGTCTTGTTCTCGCGGATGAGGTTGGACGCGGCGGGGGTCGAGAGGATCCCGCCCTGGCCCACGATCACCTCGGCCACACCATTGCCCGCCGCCATCTTGAGGATGGTCTGGATCGCGGCGCGGTTGAAGTAGCGCCCGTCGCCGCCCACCACCAGCCGCTTGCCCGCACCGCCGCCAATGGCGTCGATCGTCGCTTGGATGAAATTCTCCAGGTAGGGCGTCTGCAAGAACACCCGCGTCTTCTTGCGCAGGCCGGATGTGCCGGGCTTCTGCCCGTCGATCGGGGTTGTGGGAATGGTCTTGATCGTCATCGGCTGGTCCCTCCTTGAGGTTGCGCGCGCCCGGCCCCGCGCATGATCGACGCGATGTCTCGCAATCGCGGGTCGTGGGCCAGGTCGTCCAGGTCCACATCGTATTTTCGACGCCAGTTCGGGTGCGCGTCAATCGTGCCGGGCAGGTTCTGCGCCTCGACCGCCTCCAGCACATCGTCAAGCTGCACCGCGACCAGGGCGGCGGGGGCGTGGGCCAGAAGCGCGTGGATGCTGGTGGCGAGGTCGCCCGCGTGCGGCATCCGGTCCAATTCGGCCTGCCTCTGGCGATTGATCTCGTCCGCCCGGTCCGCGTCGATCCATCCCAGGTCACGCCACCAGTCCACATCGCGCCCGCCTGCGTAGCCGCGCAGGGTCGGCGTGTCATGGGTAGCGAAACAGGCCAGCACTTCCGCCGCGCCATCGCCGGGGGTGCGGAAATTGCCCTCGTGGTCCTTCTCGTATTGCAGGACCGAATAGCCGTAGAACCCGTGCCCCCGCATGGTCTCGCGAAAGCCCTCGGGCACCAGCCCCAGATCCTCGCCGATGACGGCGCAGGCAAGGCGCGCGGCCTCGATCTTGATCACCGCCAGAAGCGCCTCGAAGGGTTGGCGGATATAGCCGCCGGGGCTGCCATCGTCGGGGATCCAGAAACTGCGGTTGAGGCCAAGGACATGGTCGATGCGGATCACGCCTGCATGGCGCATGGTCGCGGCCAGGATGCGGCGCAGGGGGGCGTAGTGCTGCACGCGCAATTTGCGGGGCGCGAAGGCCGCGAGGGACCAGTTCTGCCCCTCGGGGCTGAGGTGATCGGGCGGCGCACCGATCGAGACGCCCTGTGCGATGGCGTCACGCTCGCACCAGGCCTCGGCCCCGTCACGGCGCGGGCCCACGGCGAGGTCGAGGTAGAGGCCAAGGGCCATCCCGGCGGCTTTCGCGCGGGCCTGTGCCATGGCCAACTGGCCATCGGCGCGCCATTGCAGCCAGGCATGGAAGGTCTCGCGCGCAGGCTCCGCCGGGCCGGGATCATCCGGCCAGCGCGTCCAGTCGGGGCCATGGATCTCGCTCAGCGCCTCGAACCGGGCAAAGCGGGCAAGGTCCGCGCCGCCTGCCTGCCGGAAGGCATCGAAACCGGGATCGCCGTCAAACGCGGCGAACATGGCCTCCAGCGCGGAGGAATGGGCGGGCTTGTGGGCAGCGTAATCGACATGCTCGGCCGCGCGGATGGCCTGAAACGGGCCTGTGTCCTCCAGCGGGATATGGCTGGTGTTGAGGTAACCCCGATGCGAGGGCGAATAGGGGCTGATCGCCGCACGGTCGGCATAGCCCATGCTGTGGATCGGGTTGATGCCGAGGAACCCGGACCCCTGCCCGCCCGCGATCTCGGCCATGCGCGCCAGATCGTCGAAATCGCCAAGCCCCGCATTTCTGTCCGACCGCAGCCCGTAAAGCGCGCAGTTGAGGCCCCAGAGGCGGGTTTGTCCGGTCAGGTCTTCAATCGACGGCAGGCGCGACGGCGCGGCCAGCACCGTCACCTCCTCGACCCGGCCCGAGGCCTCGGCGCGCAGGACGTATATATCGGGGGAAAGCGGCGGCAGGGTGATGTGATCGGCGGGCAGCCCCTCGGCCACCACCTCGTCATCCCCCGCGCGCAACGCCCATGTCGCGCCGAGGCCGAAGCCAAGATGTGCCTCCGCCCCCGCCTCGATGATCACCTCCTCGGGGAACCAGCGATCCTGGGCCGCGTGGCGCAGTGCTGCCAGGCTCTCGTGGATCGCGGCGGGCGAGGACACATCCACCCCATCCGCCGCCAATAGCGCGCGTTGGGTCTCGGGCGGGGTGATCCGCTGCCCCCCGTGCAGGTCGTGATAGGCGGGCAGGATCCCGCACAGATCGGCCAGCGCGGCGAGGTCGTGATCGGTGTTCATGGTGCTTCCGCCAGGATGAAGGCCACGACGCTGTCGCCCGCGACCCGGGCGGTCTCGCGCTCGATCTCGCCGTTTTGCGCCAACTGGTCGGTATCCACCGCGCGAGCCCATGCGAACCCCTCGGGCGCGTCCGGCAGGACCACGGCGCCCGCTGCATCGCCCCGGTTGAAGACGAGGAACACCGCACCCGCCTCGCCCTCCGGCGCATCCGCCGCGCCGCGCAGGATCAGGCACAGGTTGTCCAGCCCCGGATCGCGCCAGGGCAGCGGCCCGCCGTCGAAATCGCGCCATTCGACATCCGGCAACCCGTCGGAGCGCATATCGCCATGCAGGAACCGGGTCTGCCGAAGCACCGGGTTGGCGCGACGGAACGCGGACAGATGTGCGACGAAGCCCTGCAAGCCCCGGTCGGCGCGGTCCCAATCCAGCCAGCCGGTCTCGTTATCCTGGCAATAGGCGTTGTTGTTGCCGCCCTGGCTATTGCCGATCTCGTCGCCTGCCAGCAGCATCGGCGTGCCTTGCGACAGGAACAGCGTCGCCAGCAGGTTGCGCTGGCGCCGGGCGCGTCGGGCGACGATCTCCGGGTCACCGGTCTCACCCTCGACCCCGCAATTGTCGCTGTAATTGCTGTTATGCCCGTCGCGGTTCTTCTCGGTATTGGCTTCGTTGTGGCGGCGGGAATAGCGGGTCAGGTCGGCCAGCGTGAACCCGTCATGGGCCGAGACGAAATTGACCGAAGACGTTGCGCGCCGCCCGTCCCGGTCGAAGCGATCCGCCGATCCCAGAAGCCGCGCGGCGAGCTCCTGCGCGCTGTGCGGATCATTGCGCCAATAGCGCCGGACCGTATCGCGGTAGCTGTCGTTCCATTCCGCGAACTCATGCGGGAACTGGCCAAGCTGGTAGCCCCCCGGCCCGATATCCCAGGGCTCGGCGATCATCCGCACCTCGGCCAGCACCGGATCCTGGCGCAGGGCATCGAAGAACCCACCGCGCGGGTCGAACCCGTGATCCTCGCGCCCCATCGTGGTGGCAAGGTCGAAGCGGAACCCGTCGACCCCCATGCACTCCACCCAGAATCGCAGGCTGTCCAGCACCATGCGAAGCACATAGGGGTGCGCGACATTCAGCGTGTTGCCGCAGCCGGTATCGTTGACGTAATGGCGCGGCTGCCCCGCCATGAGGCGATAGTAGGAGGCATTGTCGAGGCCCCGGTAGCATAGCGTCGGCCCGAACTCGTCCCCTTCTGCGGTGTGGTTAAAGACCACGTCGAGGATCACCTCGATCCCCGCAGCGTGAAACCGGTCGACCATGCGGCGGAAGCCGATCAGCCCCTCGGGCCCGAAATAGCGCGGCTCGGGCGCGAAGAAGCCGAGCGAGTTGTAGCCCCAGTAATTGCGCAGCCCCCGCTCGGTCAGGAAGCGGTCGTCGAGGAAAGAGTGAACCGGCAGAAGCTCCACCGCCCGCACGCCGAGGTCGCTCAGATGCTCCAGCATCCCCGCGCTGGCCAGCCCCTCATAGGTGCCGCGCAGGTCGCCCGCCACGCCCGGATGCGTCTGCGTCACGCCCTTGGGATGCGCTTCATAGATCAGGTCGCGGTCGGAAGGTGTATGCCGCCCTGCCGCCAGCCCTTGGAAAAGCGCGGGGTCGGAGACCACGGATTTCGCCACGAAGGGCGCGGAGTCGCGCGGGTCGAAGGACAGATCGCCCTCGCCCTCGACAAATCCCGATGTCGCCGGGTCATTCGTCCAGGTGCCGCGCAATTCCCGCGTGTAGGGGTCCATCAGCAGCTTGTTGGGGTTGAACCTGTGGCCCCGCTCGGGCGCGTAAGGTCCATGCGCGCGGTAGCCATAGACGGTGCCCACGGGCAGGCCCGCAAGATACCCGTGCCAGACCGGGCCGGTGCGTTCGGGCAGGGCGATCCGCGCGCGTTCCTCCTTGCCGTCCTCGGAGAACAGGCACAGCTCCATCTTGTCGGCATGGGCCGAGAACACGGCGAAATTCACGCCTGCCCCATCGTGATGCGCGCCGAGCAGGGTCGGGCGTCCGCCTGTCAGTTGATAGCTCATGCCCCGGCCTCTACCCCATCGCCGCGCGGTAGACATCCAGATACTCCGCCGCCGAGCGGTCCCACCCGACCGGATGGCGCATCGCCCGGCGCATCATGCCCTGCCAAACCTTCCGGTCGCCATAAAGGGCACAGGTCCGGCCGATCGCATGGCCAAGCATCGTGGCGCTTCCCGGCGGAAACTGGACCCCGGTGGCGCAGCCCGCCTGCAATCCGGCGTCATTGGCGTCGATCACCGTGTCGGCCAGACCGCCGGTCCGTGCCACAACCGGCAATGTGCCGTAGCGCAGCCCGTAAAGCTGGGTCAGGCCGCAGGGCTCGAACCGCGAGGGGATCAAGATCGCGTCGCTTCCGCCCTGCATGAGGTGCGAGAGCGCCTCGTCATAGCCGATGATCGTGCCGACCGAGCCCTTGAACCGGCTGGCCGCGCCGACAAATCCGCGCTCCAGCCCCGGCTCACCACTGCCCAGAAGCGCCAGCTTCGCGCCCTGCCCGACCAGCCCCGGAAGACAGTCCAGCAACAGGTCCAGCCCCTTTTGTGCCGTCAACCGGCTGATGACGCAGAAAAGCGGGCCGCGGCCTTCGGTCAGGTCAAAGCGCCGCATCACCTCGGCCCGGTTCCGCGCCTTGCCCTTGAGGCTGCGGGTGGAATAGGGCGCGATCAGGTCGGGGTCGGTGTCGGGGCTCCAGGCGTCGAGGTCGATGCCGTTGAGGATGCCCGTGAGATCGCCCGCCCGCGCGCGCAGGATGCCATCCATGCCCATGCCGAACTCGGGCGTCATCAGCTCGGCGGCATAGGTCGGGCTGACCGTCGTGATCCGATCCGACAATTGCAGCGCCGCTTTCAGGAAACTGATCTGACCGTAATACTCGATACCCTCTTGCGTGAAGAGCGCCGATTTCAGCCGCAGCGCATCCAGCCGGTCGGCCCCGAACACGCCCTGAAAGGCGATGTTGTGGATCGTCGTGACCACCGGAGTCGAATCGCCCGCCTGCCGCAGATAGGCCGGGACCAGCCCCGCCTGCCAATCGTGGGCGTGGATCAAATCGGGCTGCCAGCCATCCAAGCCTTGCTGCGCGACCTTCGCGCCCGCAAAGGACAGCGCGGCAAAGCGCAGGTCGTTGTCGGGCCAGTCCTTGCCATCGGGGCCAAGGTAGATATTACCGGGCCGGTCAAAGAGGTGCGGCGCGTCCAGAAGCAGCAGGTCCAGCCCCTCGGCCTCGACCGCCACGATGCGCCCCGCGCCGCCGAAGAAATCGTCCAATTGCATCACCGGTGTGCCCTTCGCCACCAGCCGCGCCAGCGCCGGGTAGGCCGGGATCAGCACCCGCACCTCCGCGCCTACGCCCGCCAGCGCCTTGGGCACCGCGCCGATCACATCGGCCAGCCCGCCGGTCTTGACGAAAGGCGCGCATTCGGACGCGACGAAGAGGAGCCGCATCTCAGCCCTCCAGCCGGTCGATCATCGGTTGCGTGATCAGGCAGATGCCGTTCGCGGTGCGGCGGAAGCGGCGCGCATCCTCCTCGGCATCCTGGCCCACGACGAGGCCCTCGGGGATGACGACGCCCCGGTCGATCACGACGTTTTTCAGATGCGTGTTGCGCTTGATCTCGGCATAGGGCATGGCGACCACGGCCTCCAGTTCCGAATAGGAATGGGTGCGCACGCCGGTAAACAGCAGGCAGCGATCCAGCCGTGAGCCGGAAATGATGCAGCCCCCCGACACCATCGAGGAGACCGCGTGGCCGCGCCGCCCCTCCTCGTCATGGATGAATTTCGCGGGCGCGGTCAGTTCCGAATAGGTCCAGATCGGCCATTCATTGTCGTATAGGTCCAGTTCCGGCCTGAAATCGGTCAGATCGACATTGGCCTGCCAAAAGGCGTCGATGGTGCCGACATCGCGCCAGTAGGGTTTTTCCTCCAACCCGCTGCGCACGCAGGAGCGGCTGAACGGATGCGCGATGGCCTTGCCGGATTTGACGATCCCCGGAATGATGTCGCCGCCGAAATCGTGGTTCGACCCCGGATCCTGCGCGTCCCTTTCCAGCAGGTCGCAGAGGTATTCGGTCTCGAACACGTAGATCCCCATGCTGGCCAGCGCCATATCCGGGTGCCCCGGCATCGCGGGCGGGTCGGCGGGCTTTTCCACGAAGGCATGGATGCGGTCGCTGTCATCCACATCCATCACGCCGAAGGCCGAGGCCTCCATGCGCGGCACCTCGATGCAGCCCACGGTCACATCCGCGCCGCTGTCGACGTGATGCTTCAGCATCTGCGCGTAGTCCTGCTTGTAGATGTGATCGCCCGCCAGGATGATGATGTATTTCGGCCCGTAGCCGCGGATGATCTCGATATTCTGGGTTACGGCATCGGCGGTGCCCTTGTACCAGTTCTCGTTGTTCATCTGCTGCGAGGCGGGCAGGATATCCAGCGATTCATTGCGCTCGGCCCGGAAGAAACTCCAGCCGCGTTGCAGGTGGCGAATGAGGGAATGGGCCTTGTATTGCGTCGCCACCCCGATGCGGCGGATGCCCGAATTGACGGCGTTCGAGAGGGCAAAGTCGATGATCCGGCTCTTGCCGCCGAAATACATCGCCGGTTTGGCGCGCCTGTCGGTCAACTCGTAAAGCCTGCTGCCGCGCCCGCCTGCCAGAACGAAGGCCATGCTCTGCTGCGCCAGCCTGTGCGGTTCCGTATCCATTGCCGTCTCCCTCCCCTGTTGATTGCCTGTCAGCCCTGATCCAGTTCGAAAAAAAGTGTCGAAAGCGGCGGAATCGTCAGCGCGATGGATTGCGCCCGCCCCGAGGCCGCGATGGGTTCGCTCTCGACCCCGCCCAGATTGCCACGATCGCCGCCACCATAGCACGCGGCGTCTGTGTTCAGCCGCTCGATCCAGCGGCCCGCCTGCGGCACGCCGATGCGACGGGCCGAGCGTTCCACCGGCGTGAAGTTGCACACCACCAGAACCGGGGCCGCGCCGTCCTGCCCCTTGCGCAGCCAGGCATAGAGCGATTCCTCCGCCGCGCCCTCCTCGATCCATTCGAAGCCCTCGGGCTTGCAATCGAGCTGATGGAGCGCGGGCGTATCCCGGTAGAGCCTGTTCAGATCGCGCACCAGCCGCTGCACGCCCTCATGCTGCGGCTGGTCCAGCAAATGCCAATCGAGGCTGGAATCATGGTTCCACTCACGCGCTTGCGCAAACTCGCAGCCCATGAAGAGCAGTTTCTTGCCCGGATGGCCCCACATGAAGCCGTAATAGGCGCGCAGGTTGCCGAAGGCGTCCGACCCGCCCATCTTGGCCAGCATCGCGCCCTTGCCATGGACCACTTCGTCATGGCTGATCGGCAGCACGAAGTTTTCCGAGAACGCGTAATGCAGGCCGAAAGTCATCTTGTGGTGGTGGTATTTGCGGTGAACCGGATCCTCTTGCATGTAGGAGAGCGTGTCGTTCATCCAGCCCATGTTCCACTTGAACCCGAACCCCAAGCCGCCTGTGTCCGCCGGGCCGCTGACCTGCGGGAAGGCGGTGGATTCCTCGGCCACCGTCATGATGCCCGGAGATTCGCCATAGGCCACCGTGTTGGTGCGCTGCAGGAAGCTGATGGCCTCAAGGTTCTCGCGCCCGCCATGGATGTTGGGCACCCATTCGCCCGATTTGCGCGAATAATCGCGGTAGAGCATCGAGGCGACCGCATCGACGCGCAGCCCGTCGATGTGATGTTCCTTCAGCCAGTAGAGCGCATTGGCCAGCAGGAAGTTGGACACCTCGGCCCGCCCGTAATTATAGACCAGCGTGTTCCAGTCCGGGTGAAACCCCTCGCGCCGGTCGGCATGTTCGTATAGCGCGGTGCCGTCGAAGCGGCCGAGCCCATGCGCGTCCTCGGGGAAATGCCCCGGCACCCAATCCAGGATCAGGCCCAGACCGGCCCCGTGGCAGGCATCGACGAAGGCGCGAAACTCCTGCAAGGTGCCATGCCGGATGGTCGGCGCGTAGAGGCCCACGGGCTGATAGCCCCACGATCCGTCAAAGGGAAACTCGGACACCGGCATCAGCTCGATATGGGTGAAGCCCATATCCTTGGCATAGTCCACCAGTTGCCGCGCGTGTTCGTGATAGGAGAGCGGCCTGTTGCCCTCTTCGGTCACGCGCCGCCACGATCCCAGATGCACCTCGTAGATGGAGATCGGGCGGTCGATGCGCTGCGCCCCGGCGCGGGTGGTCATCCAGTCGGCGTCCGACCAGTCATACCCCTCAAGCCGCCGCACGACCGAGGCGGTGGCGGGCGGATGCTCCGCCCCGAAGCCGAACGGGTCGGCCTTTTGCGGCAGCAATCGCCCGACCGCGTCCAGAAGCTCATATTTATAGGGCTCGCCCTCGCCCAGGCCGGGCACGAAGATCTCCCACACGCCGGTCTGGCCGCGCCTGCGCATCGGGGTACGCCGCCCGTCCCAGGCGTTGAAATCGCCCACCAGCGAGACCCGCCGCGCATTGGGCGCCCAGACCGCGAAATGGGTGCCCTCCACGCCCTCATGCGTGATCACATGCGCCCCGAGCATCCGCCACAGGTTCAGATGCGCGCCTTCGGAGAACAGGTGCTCATCCAGCGGGCCCAGGACGGGGCCAAAGCGATAGGGGTCATCGACCTCCCAGCTATCGGCGCCCCTGCTGATCCGCAGCCGGTAGGCAAAGGCCCGCTTGCGCCGCGTGGCGATGCCCGCGAACAGGCCCCGCGCATCGGCCACGGGGGCAAGCGACATAACCTTGCGGCCCGATTTCGCGTCCAGGACGTCAATCGCGTCAGCCTCGGGGTGGAAGGCGCGGATCGAGGGATGGCCGTCCAGCATATGCTGGCCGAGCACGGCGAAGGGATCGGCATGGGTTGCCGCAACGATCTGCCCGGCATCCTCTGCGCTGATCACATCTGCCATCCCGTCCCCTTTCCTAATGCGCCAAGGATGTCGCGCCCCAGATGTCGCGCGCATAGCCCCGGATCGTGCGGTCGGACGAGAACCAGCCCATCCCGGCGGTGTTCGCCGCCGCCATCCTGGTCCAGCGGGCGCGGTCCCTGTAGACCGTATCGACCTCACGCTGTGTGTCAAAATAGGCGTCGAAATCGCAACTCACGAGGAAATAATCATGTTCCCAGAGATTGTGTAGGATATCCCCGTAGCGATGCGTGTCCCCGCCCGAGAACACGCCCTCCGCGATCTGGCCCAACACGCGCATCAGGCGCGGGCTGGCCTCGATGGCCTCGCGGGCATAGCCGGACTGCGCGCGGCGCGCGCGCACGTCTTCCGCCGTCAGACCGAAGAGGAAGAAGTTTTCCGGCCCGATATGGTCGCGAATCTCCACATTGGCCCCGTCCAGCGTGCCGATGGTCGGGCTGCCGTTGAGCGAAAGCTTCATGTTGCCGGTGCCCGACGCCTCTTTGCCTGCCGTCGAAATCTGCTCTGACAGATCTGATGCCGGGATCAGGATCTCGGCCATCGAGACGTTGTAGTTCTCGGGGAAGACCACCTGCAACAACTCGCGCGTCACCGGGTCAGTGTTGATCGTCGCGGCCACGTCATTGATCAGCCGGATGATGGATTTCGCCAGCGCATAGCCCGGTGCCGCCTTGCCGCCGAAGATCTTGACGCGCGGGGTCCAGTCCCCGTTCGGATTGTCGCGGATCTCGTTCCAGAGCGCGATGGTCTCCAGGATATTCATGTGCTGGCGCTTGTATTCATGAATGCGCTTGATCTGGATGTCGAACATCGCGGCGGGGTCCAGGACGGTGCCGTGCCGGTCCTTGAGCCACGCCGCCAGCCGCGCCTTGTTGGCGGCCTTCGCGGCATCGAACCGGTCCAGGAACCCGGTATCGTCCAGATGCGGCTTCAGCTCCTGCAAGCGCTCCAGATCGTCCTGCCAGCCGCTGCCGATGGTGTCGGTGATCAACGTCCGCAGGGCCGGGTTGCACGACTGCAGCCAGCGGCGCGGCGTAATGCCGTTGGTCTGGTTGATGATGCGGCCCGGATAGGCGGCGTCGAGATCGGCGAACACCGTCTGCTTCACGAGGTCGGAATGCAGCGCCGAGACGCCGTTGACCTTATGCGCCATGATGAAGGCCAGTTCGCCCATGTTCACATTGCCATGGTCGAGGATGCGAATGTCGCTGCCGGTTTCCGCCAGGTGCCGGTTCTGGATCTCGACGATGATCTGGTGATGACGCGGCAGGATGCGCTGAAAGAGGCCCTCGGGCCAGCGCTCCAGCGCTTCGGGCAACAGCGTGTGATTGGTGTAACCCAGGCAGGCGCGCGCCGTATCAATCGCCGCGCCCATCTCGACGCCGTGATGATCGACCAGCAGCCGCACCAGTTCCGGCCCGGCAATCGCGGGATGCGTGTCATTGAGCTGGATCGCCACCAGCGACGCCAGGTCGTCCAGCCTGTGCCCTTCGGACAGGAAGCGGCGGATGAGGTCCTTGATCGAGGCGGCGGTAAAGAAATACTCCTGCTTCAGGCGCAGTTCCTTGCCTTCTTCCGTGGTGTCGTCGGGGTAGAGGACGCGGGAGATCGTCCGCGCCAGCCGCTCGGGCGCGTTGGCCGCGACGTAATCGCCCCGGTTGAAACTCTCCAGATCAAAGAGCTTGATGGGCTTCGCCGCCCACAGCCTGAGCGTATTGGCCCACCGCCCCTGCCAGCCGACGACCGGCGTGTCATAGGCCGAGGCCAGAACGGTCTCCGCCGGGTGCCAGACCGCGCGCCCGTCTTCATCGGCCACATGGCCGCCGAAATGGATCTTGTAGGCCACCTCGGGCCGCTCGAATTCCCAGGCGTGGCGTTGCGCCAGCCAGCCCTCGGCGGTCTCGACCTGCTGGCCGTTCTCGAAATGCTGCTCGAAAAGGCCGTGTTCATAGCGGATACCATAGCCATAGGCCGGAATCGCCAGCGTCGACAGGCTGTCCATGAAACAGGCCGCCAGACGCCCCAGCCCGCCATTGCCAAGCGCCGCGTCGGGTTCATCGGCCATGACGCTTGCGTAATCCTGCCCCAGATCGGCCAGCGCCTCGCGCACCACGCCCTCAAGGTCCAGGTTGATCGTCACATCCTCGATCAGCCGCCCGATCAGGAACTCCATCGACAGGTAATAGACTCGCTTGTGCTGCCCCTCGTAGGTGGCGCGGGTCGAGGCGAACCACGGGGCCACCACCCGGTCGCGCAGGGCCAGCGACAGCGACATGCGCCAGTCATAGAGGCTGGCATGGGCCGCGTCCTTGCCAAGCGACAGGTTCAGGTGGCGGGAAATCTCACCTGCCAGTTGCGTGGCGGTGATATGGGTGTCGTTCGGTTTCAGCATCGCGCGGTCTCGTAGCATGTTGGGCAGGGCAACCGGTGCGGTCACCTCGCGGGTCAGGGCACCCGTTCCGACCTTGATACAGAACTCGGACAAGAAATGTTAGCGCTAAACTAACATATTTCACGGGGCGCGCGTCGAAAGACCCTACAGCACGTTGCGGCCAGGTTGAATGGGATTATGTCGGGACGGGCCTAGCCCTCGCGCGTCGCGGCCCAGATCATGCCACGGCGCAGGATCTCGGTGACCTGGCTGGTCTTGAGGTCGTCCAGCTCATGTCCGATGGAGCAATAGAACACCCGGCCCTTGTCCCATCGGCGTTTCCAGACGACGGGGATGACGGTGCCCTCGATCCACCACAGGTGATCGCCCGAGAAGGTGGTCGTCGCCAGCACCTCGTTCGAGGGATCGACCAGCATGTAATATTGCTCGGATCGCAGGCGGAAACTGCCGATGCCTTGCATGATCGGGTCGGCGGGGCGGGTGACGGTCACGTCATAGTCGATGTAATCCTCGCGCGGTTGCAGATTGTCGGGCCAGCCGGGGGGATGCGCCACGAACTGCCCGCCGATGAGGAAGTGATAGGTCGGCCGGTCGCGGAAGGCGTCACCCATATGGCCGTGCCAGCCGGCAATCCCGCGCCCCTCGCCGATCAGTTGCAGCAGGCCGTCCTCCTGCGGCTTGGTCATGTTGCCGAACTCTTCCTGGTGGCCCGACCGTGCCGAGGACCAGATCGGCACGATCAGATCGACATCTTGCAGTTTCCCAGGCGTGGCCAGCGGCTCCAGCGTGTCGTGGATGTCGACCTCGAACCCGTTTTCGCGCAGGAGCGCGGCGCACCAATCGCTGAACTCGGTGGGCGTGTGCCCCTCCCAACCGCCGACGAAAAGGGCTGCTTTCATTGTCTTTGCTCCCGCATGTAGCTGAGGATCGCGGCCATGTCGCGGGCGGCGAAACCCTGCTCGATGGCCTGTTCCAGGATGGCTTGCGTGACCTGCGATTGCGGCAAGGCCACGCCAAGACGGCGTGCCAGGTCGCCCGCAACGCGCAGGTCTTTCTCCGCCAATGCGACGGTGAAGGTCACGTCATGGCCCGCCTCGTCCAGGTAGAGCGGCCTGCGATATGTCAGCATCGGCGCGGCGGCGGCGCTGGCCTCGATCACGTCGAAGGCGGCGTCAGGCGCGATGCCTGCCGCCTCGGCCAATGTCATCGCCTCGGCCAGGGTCTGGTTGAGGCCGTGGATCAGCATGTTGACCGCCAGTTTCATCACCGCGCCCGCGCCGGGTTTGCCCAGGCAGATGGTCTTCTTGCCCATCGCGTCGAAAAGCGGCTGCAGTTCGGCCAGCGCGGCGGCGTCACAGCCCGCCATGATCAGCAACTGCGCGTCGGCGGCGGCCTGCGTCGCGCCCGAGACCGGCGCATCAATCACGCGTTTATCCGTCGCCGCTGCCAATGCCCGCAGATGATCGGGTCCAAGCGTCCCCATCTCGACGAAGACCTGCGCGCGCCGGCTCGCGAATAACCCCTCCGGCCCCAGATGCACCGCCTGCGATGACGCATCGTCGGCCAGCATCGTCACCACGACATCCACCGCATCGGCCAGCGCCTTGGGGGTCCGCGCCACATCGGCCCGATGCGCGGCGGCGAAGCCTTCCGCCTTTTCCGCGCTGCGGTTCCACACCGTCACATCGTGGCCCGCCGCAACGAGGTTTTCCGCCATGCGCACGCCCATGCGCCCCAGCCCTGCAAACCCCACACGCATGTCAGGCCACCTTGCCGTTTTCGATCCCCGATATGGCCTGGATCAGGCTGTCCTCGGTCACCTCCTCGGCGTCGAAGATGCGCATGACGCGGCCCTGGTACATGGCGACGATGCGGTCCGACACATGCAGCACCTCGGGCATTTCCGACGAGATCACGATCACCGCAAAGCCCCGCGCCGCCAGATCGCGCAAGAGGTTGTGAATCTCGGATTTTGAGCCCACGTCGATACCGCGCGTCGGTTCATCCACGATCAGCACCTCGGGCCGCATCGCCAGCCATTTGCCGATCACGATCTTCTGCTGGTTACCGCCCGACAGGTTGCCGACCGCGCTGCGCCAGCTTGGCGTCTTGATCTCCAGCCGGTCGCGATACTGATCGAAAATCGCCACCTCGGCCCCGTCCGAGACGAAGGGCCCCGCCACAAGGTCGCTGACCTGCGGCAAGGTGATGTTGTCGCGGCAGTTCATGCCAAGCACCAGCCCCTGTTCCTTGCGGCTTTCGGGCACCAGCGAGATGCCGTGCCGGATCGCCTCGATGGGCGAATGGATGCGCAACTCCTCATCCTTGAGGAAGATCTTGCCGGCCGAGGGCGTGCGCAGGCCGAACAGCGTCTCGGCGATCTCGGTCCGGCCCGCGCCGACAAGGCCGTAGAACCCCACCACCTCGCCCTGGCGCACGTCAAAGCTGATATCCTGGAACAGGCTGCCGCAGGACAGCCCCTCGACCCGAAGCGCGGTCTTGCCGACCTCGCCGCGCGCGGTGCGGCGGCTGAGGTCCAGGCTGCGCCCGATCATCATCTGGGTGATCTCGTCCTCGTTCGTCTCAGACGTGATCAGCGTGCCGCGATATTCGCCGTCGCGCAGGACCGAGATGCGGTCGGTGATCTTGAATATCTCCTCCATCCGGTGCGAGATGTAGACGATGCCGACGCCTTCCGCCTGAAGCCCCGCGATGACCTCGAAGAGCACGACCTTTTCCGCATCGGTCAAGGATGCGGTGGGTTCGTCGAAGATCACCACCTTGGCGTCGACGGTCAGCGCGCGGGCGATCTCGACCATCTGCTGATTGGCAATCGACAGGTCACCGACGCGGGTGCGGGCGGTGAAACCGACCTTGAGACGCTTGAGGATCTCGTCGGTATTCGCATAGAGCGTCGCCCAATCGACGCGGCCAAGGCTCTTGCGCGGCAACTCGCCCAGGTAGACGTTTTCGGCCACCGACAGTTCTTCGGCCAGGCTCAGTTCCTGGTGGATGAACATGACCCCGCGCGCCTTGGCATGGAGCGGCGTTGTCATGACGGCTTCGGACTCCTCGACGAAAATGCGGCCCTCGTCGGGTTGGTGGATGCCGCCCAGAACCTTCATCAGGGTGGATTTCCCGGCGCCGTTCTCGCCCATCAGGGCGTGGACCTCGCCGGGGAAGACCTCGAAGCTGACATCGTCCAGCGCCCGCACACCGGGGAAGGTCTTGACGATGTTTTCCAGCCGCAGGGCGGGTTTTCGATCCGTGTTCATACCTTCAACTCCTCCTGGCCCTTGCGATTGAGCTGGCGATCAAGGAACAGCACCGCGATCAGGATGGACCCGATCACAAGGTTGACGGTCTCGGTATCGGCCCCGATATGGCCCAGGCCCTTGCGCAGAAGCTGGATCGCGATGACGCCGCCGAAAGTGCCGATGATCGAGCCCGAGCCCCCGGTCAGCTTGGTGCCGCCAAGCACCACGGCGGTGATGGCCCACAGTTCGAACAGCATCCCGTCATTGGGGTTCACCGAGCCGCTGGCCGAATAGAAGGCCACGGCGGACAGGGCTGCCAGCGTGCCGATGATGACGAAATTGATCAGCATGTGCGGCCCGACGCGCAGGCCCGCATTGACCGCCGCCTCGCGGTTGTTGCCGATGGCATAGGCGTTTCGGCCATGCACCGTGCGCGTCATGATCAGCCACGCGACCACCACGACCGCGATGAGGACCAGCGCCGGTGTCTCGACTCCGAGCGCGTCCCATTCCGCGATATCGACCATGGTCCAGTTCAGGTGAAAGGTCGGGTTCTCGCCGTTATACATGAAGACCAGCCCGCGAAACCCGAGCATCGAACCAAGCGTGACGATGAAGGCATCGACCCCGGTTTTCCACACGATGATCCCGTTGATGAAGCCAAGCGCCGCACCGGTCAGCAGCGCCAGAAGCCAGGCCACCGGAATGGCCCAATCCCCCAGCCCCGCCATGATCCGCCAGTTCATCGAATCCAGCATCACCACGGCGGACAGCGCGAAGGTCGCGCCGACGCTGAGGTCGATGTTGCCGTTGATCATGATGATCGTCATGCCGACCGCGATGATCCCGATGGGGGCCGATTGCTTGAGAAGCAGCAGCATGTTGTCGAAATCCATGAAGGCGCTTTCCGACAGCGACCAGAAGGATCCGGCGACCGAGAAGAAGACCAGCTCCAGCACGATGAAGCCCCAGATCGCGCCGCCCTTGATCAGGTCCGTTGTGTTCATGCGTTGCATCGGTGTTCCCCTTCAGGCGATCGGCGACCAGAGACGGCCGCGCTTGGCCGCGATATCCAGCCAGACCGCCAGGATGATGATGATCCAGGTCACGACGAACTGGACGTAGAACTCCAGCCCGGCCAGCAGCAGGCCGTTCTGGATGAAGCCGAGGATCAGCACGCCGATCACGGTCTTGAAGACGGTTCCCGAACCGCCAAGCAGCGATGCACCGCCCAGGATGACGGCGGCCAACACCTCAAGCTCCAGCCCCTGCCCCACGGTGTTCTGCGCGCCCATGGTGCGGCTGGCCTGGATCAGACCCGCCGTGGCGACGCAGAAGGAGGAGATCAGGTAGGTGAAGAACACCACCCGTGCGCGCGGAATACCGGAGAAGGTCGCCGCGACCTCGTTGCCACCGACGGCATAGACCTTGCGCCCGAAGGGGGTCTTGGCCAAGAGGATCGCCAGAACGGCGGCAAGCCCCGCAAAGATCAAGACGGGGATCGGAATGCCAAGCGCGGTGCCGCGCCCGAAGATGCCGAACCAGGTCGCCTGCTGGTTGGCAATATCCATGTTCTGCCCGCCCGAATAGGTCAGCGTCAGCCCGTGAATGGCCGACAGCATCCCGAGTGTCACGATCAGTGAATTCAGCCTGAGATAGCCGACAAGGAAGCCGTTGAGCGCCCCGATCGCCATGGTCATCGCGAACATCGCGGGGATCGCCAGCGCCGGTCCGAAGGCGGGGTTCTCATGCAGGTCCAGCACCACGATGGCCGAGAACGACATAAGCGAGCCGACCGAGAGGTCAAGATTGCCGCCGATCACAACGAAGGTCACGCCAAGCGCCATGACCCCCAGGATGGCCGAGGAGCGCACGACGCCAAAGACGTTCTCGACACTGATGAAACGGGCGTTCCAGAGGGAAAATCCGATCATGAAGAGGATGAAGGCGACAAGGATACCCTGCCGCGCCAGCACCCCCGCGAATTTCCCAAGCCGGTCGTTCTTCATGTTGTCCCCTCCCTCACCGCGATCGCGCGGCCCGTCAATTCTGCGCCTCAGACCAGCGTCATGCCACCGTCGATCATCACGATCTGGCCGGTCATGTAGTCGCTTTCCGGCGAGGCGAGGAATGTCGTCGTGCCGGTGATATCGGCGGGCGTCGCGACGCGGCCCTTGAGGATATCGGCGGCAAATTCCTCCATCGCCTGGCCGGGGCGTTCGGCGGCCCCGATCTGCATCAGGTCGCGGTCGACCTCCTCCCACATCTCGGTCGCGACCACGCCGGGGGCAAATCCCGTTACCGTTATGTCATGGCGCGCCAGGTCGCGGGCCGCCGATTGCGTCAGCGACACCACCGCCCATTTCGAGGCACAATAGGGCGCGACATTGTCAAAGCCCTGTCGGCTGGCGATCGAGGCGGTGTTGACGATCTTGCCGCCACGCCCCTGGGCGATCATCTGGCGGGCGGCCTCCTGCATTCCGATCAGGCAGCCGAGCCCGTTGATCCCCATTATGAAATTCCAGTTCTCCTCGGTCACGTCGAGGAAATTCATCGGCTTGTTGACGCCGGCATTGTTGAACATGACGTCCAGCCTGCCGAAGGCATCCACCGTCTTGTCGATCATCGCGCGGACCTGGCTGCGGTCGCTGACATCCACCGTGGCGGTGATGGCGCGGTCCCGATCCGCGATTGCGTCCAGCTTTTCCGCGTTGCGATCCGCAAAGCAAACTTCCGCCCCCTCGTCCAGCAGGGCCAGTCCGATGGCCTTGCCGATGCCTTGCGCGGCACCGGTGACGATACATGCACGCCCCGAGACACGGCCCATGACGCCCTCCTGACTTGTAACGAAAAACAGTTGTTGGATGGCGCGAGGCCCGGTCGCCCGGACCCCGCCCAGGGAGAAAGAGATCAGAAGACCGGACGGTCGAATTCTTCCATGTTCTCCTGCGTGATCTTCGGCGTATCGAAGTAGTTCAGGAACGGCACCTCTTCGCCGTTCAGGATCGCCAGCGCCGTGGCCAGCGCGGCCTCGGCATCATCGACCGGCGACTGGTAGATCGAGCCCCAGTATTCGCCACGCCCCATCGCGTCATAACCGACCGCGAAGTTGGTCGCGCCCACGAAGGTGATCCCGTCACGGCCCGCCGCAATCGCGGCATTCATCGCGCCGACACCCATGTTGTCATCGCCGGAATAGACCCCGTCGATGTCGTCATACTGGACCAGGAACGCCTCCATCACGCGCTGCGAATCCTCGCGGTTCCAGTTGCCGGGCTGCGTTTCCAGCAGGGTCACGTTCGGGCAGACTTCGGGCAGGCGATCCTCGAAGCCCTGCGCCCGCTCGATGGCGGTGGTGTAGCCAGGCTGGCCCGAGATCTGCACGATCTGCGCCTCGTCCTCGATGCCGAGCTCGGTGAAGCGGTCGCACATGATTTCCGCCGCGCGCGAGCCCTGGGTGATGTTGTCGGGCCCCGAGAAGGAGGCGACGAAGGGAAAGCCCGGCTCGGCGATGTTGGAATTGGTCACGATGACCGGAATGTCGGCCTCAGACGCCTCGCGCACGGCGGGGATCACGGCCTGGCCATTGGTCGGCCAGATGATGATGGCATCGACCTCCTGCTGGATCAGATCCTGCATCTGGGCGATCTGGCGGGCCACGTCACCGCCTGCGTCCAGGACCACGACCTCCACATTCGGGTTGGCCTCCGCGGCGGCGATGAACGCCTCTTCATAGGTGGTCTGGTAGCTGTCGACACCCACGTTGTTCTGCGTGATGCCGATGCGGAATGTCTCCTGCGCCGACACGGTGCCCGCAAGGGCGAGCCCGGCCAGTGCCGTGGTACCTGCAAGCAGGGCTTTGTTCAATCTGGTCATCCTGAATCCTCCGTTGGACAAGACCTTACATTGCGGCTGCCACAGTCCAAATCGGGAATCGTCCCCTCCCCGGCAGCCGAATGAGGGACAGTGTTTCCCTTTGCCCGGATCGCATCGCCCATAAAGATGTTCATTTTGATTATCCTAATGGTCATAATGGACATCTGTGCTGTTCAATCCGACCATCCGATCCCGCACAACAGAAGGAACGCCGCATGAGCGACGCGAAGCGAGGGCCGCGCGGGCCCGCTGATCCACGAGGGACGCCCGGCAAGGCAATGGGAATTATTCAAAGTGAATATATGGCGGGAAGCAAGATGGTAGCGGCTACTGCGCCCTCCCGTGAACCGCTCGAAATCGGTCAGGCGCTTGAGTTCGTTGAGGAATTCATGGCCGAGGTCGATTCCGCCCTGGATATCGGCGCGCCCAACCCGCATCTCAACATGGCCATCCACCTGGTGCGCAACCACCTGGAGGGGCGCATTTCGACCGCCTCCTCGGCCATCGCCGCCTCGGGCACGCCCTATGCCACCGCGCGCCGCAAGCTGGCCGAGATGCAGGAGGCGGGGCTGGTCGAACAACGTCCCCGGACCCGCACCGGCAAGAGCTTCTCGCTGCATCCCAGTGCCAAGCTGATGCAGGACTGGTCGCAGCTTTCCGACCGCATCCTGCGCATGGCGCGGCACCGGATCGGCACGACACCCGACGCCGCCAAGGGGGCGGAATACTATTTCGGCGGCTCCTACCAGGAGGGCCGCTCGATCCAGCCGCCGCAGGTTCTGCCCGAGCCGCTGGCCCTGCCGGGCGGATTGCGCATCCTGGTGCATGGCGATCCGACCTTCATGGTGATGGAGAGCCTCAAGCGCCAGTTCGAGCAGGTCGTCGGCACCAAGATCAGCCAGCGCGCCTTTTCCATCGACCGGCTGCACGAGGAGTCCCTGCGCAACGGCGACCGAGCCGTCAGCCGCTATGACATCGTCGCCGTCGATCTGCCCTGGGTGGGTGAGTTCGTGACGCGCGGGATCCTGTCGCCGCTGGACGAGGTGCTTGATATCGACGCGCTCGATCCCGGCGACTTTCACACCGCCGGCTGGCGCGCGGCGCATTGGGCGGGGCGGCCCTATGGCGTTCCCAGCCAGACGACACCGGAATTGCTGTTCTACCGCACCGACCTCTTTGCCGAGGCGGGGCTGTCGCCGCCCGCCACCACGGATGCGGTGCTGAAGGCCGCGAAGACCTTCCACAACCCGCAGAGGGGCCGTTACGGCATTGCCTGGAACGCGGCGCGCGGCACGGCGCTTGGCCATACCTTCATGATGACCTGCGCCGATTTCGGTCAGCCGATCTTCAACCTGCCCCCGATCGCGGGCGGGGTCGATGCCGATCATCTGGACCGCGACGACCTGGTGCCGACGCTGGACACGCCGCGCGCGCTGGAGGCCGCCGAATACCTGATGGCGCTGCTGGAATTCTCGCCGCCCGACATCCTGTCGATGTCCTGGTATGAACGTGTGCGCCCCTATGCGGCGGGCAAGATCGCGATGGCCTATGGCTATACGCTGCTGGCCCCCTATTTCGAGCTGGACGAGACCTCGCCCGCGCATGGGCGCACCGGCTACCTGCCGCACCCGGCGGGGCCGTCGGGCCGCCCGATCGCGCCGGTGGGCGGCTATGTCCTGTGCATTCCCGCGAATCTCAGCGAGGAGCGCAAGCGCGAGGCGGGCAAGGCGCTGATCGCCTTCACTTCGCCCGAGGCGCAAAAGCTCTACGTCCAGAACGGCAGCCGCACCGCGCCGCGCTATTCGGTGGGCGCCGACCCGGATGTGCGCCGCCTCTCGCCCATATTCGAGGCCGTCGATGCCATGTCCTGGCGCGATGAGCTGCAATTCTGGCCGCGCCCGCCGGTGCCCCGAATCAACGAGCTGATCGCGCTGTGCGGTCACGAGCTTCACGACATGCTGCGCGGCGTCACCAAGCCCCGCGACACTCTGGCCCGCCTGCAACGCGGGGCCGAGAAAATCATGCAAGACCAGAAAGCCTAGTAGGAGAGAGAGCCATGGACCCCAATCGCCTGAAGGGCAAGAACATCCTGATCACCGGGGCCGCGCGCGGCATGGGGCAGGCGAATGCCGAGTGCTTTGCGGCGCAGGGGGCCAATATCTGCATCGGCGATCTGGACCATGAGGCCGCACAGGCCGTCGCGGACCACATCAACAGCGCAGGCAACGGGCGTGCCATCGCGGTCAAGATGGACGTGACCAAGCGCGCGGACAATGCCGCCGCCGTCGCTGCCTGCGTCGATGCTTTCGGCTCGATCAATGTGGGCCTCTTCAATGCCGGCCTCAACAAGCCCCGGTTCTTCATGGATATCGACGAAGACAACTGGGACATGATCATGAACGTCAACACAAAGGCGATGTGGCTCGGAATGCAGGAGACCGCCCGCCAGATGATCAAGCAGGGCCCGATGGAGGATCACCCCTACAAGATCATCAACGTCGGCTCCATCGCGTCGCGCAAGCCGCTGGTCGATGTGACGGTTTACTGCACGTCGAAATACGGCTGCCTCGCGCTTACGCATTGCGGCGCGCTGGCGCTGTCGGAACACAACATCACCGTCAACGGCTATGCGCCCGGCGTGGTGGTGACGCCGCTTTGGGAACAGCTCGACAAGGACCTGGTCGATATCGGCTTCAAGGAGAAGGAAGGCCAGGCCTACGAGGATATCGTGCGCGATGCGCTGCAGATCAAGCGCGTCTCCTACCCCGACGACATCACCGGCACCGCGTCGTTCCTGGCCAGCCACGACAGCGACTACATGACAGGCCAGATGATCCACATAGATGGCGGCTGGTGCATCCAGTAACCGCCGCCTGCCCCCCAATCACGCCGATGCGCCCACCGCGCAACCGAAGGAGTTTGCCTCATGTCCCGTGCTCTCATGCCCAACCTGCTGACCCCGCAGGATCTCGAACCCAACTGGCGGTGGGAGGGGCGCATCCCCGCCTGGGGCCACACATCCGTCGATTTCGAACGCCGGATCGACCATGACCGTCTGCGCCGCTACCGTCTGGCGCGCACGCGGCAGGCGTTGCAGGCGTCCAATGCGGGCACATTGCTGCTCTTCGATGTCAACAACATCCGCTATGTCAGCGCGACCAAGATCGGCGAATGGGAACGCGACAAGATGTGCCGCTTCTGCCTGCTGACCGGCGACGACGCGCCTTACGTATGGGATTTCGGATCGGCCGCGATGCATCACAAGAAGTTCTCCGACTGGCTGGTGCCGGACCATTGCCGCGCCGGGGTGGTGGGGATGCGCGGGACCATCCCGCCCGAATTTGGCCTGATGCGCAAATATGCCAAGGAGATCGCGGGGCTGATCAAGGATGCGGGCATGGCCGACATGCCGGTGGGCGTCGACTATGCCGAAACCGCGATGTTCGAGGCGCTGAAGGCCGAGGGGATCAACGTCATCGACGGCCAGCAGATCATGCTGGCGGCGCGCGAGATCAAGAACTGGGACGAGATCCAGCTGCTGACCCAGGCGGCCTCCATGGTCGATGGCGTCTACCACATGATCTACGAGGAGCTGAAACCCGGCATCCGCGAAAACGACATCGTCGCGCTCAGCAACAAGATGCTCTACGAGATGGGCAGCGATGACGTCGAGGCGATCAACGCCATTTCCGGCGAGCGCTGCAACCCGCATCCGCACAATTTCACCGACCGCTATTTCCGCCCCGGCGACCAGGCGTTCTTCGATATTCTCCAGTCCTACCAGGGCTATCGCACCTGCTATTACCGGACCTTCAATATCGGGCGGGCCACGCCGGCGCAGAACGACGCCTATGTGAAGGCGCGCGAATGGATCGACGCCTCGATCTCGATGATCAAGCCGGGCGTCTCGACCGACAAGGTGGCAGAGGTCTGGCCCAAGGCCGAGGAATTCGGCTTTCCCGACGAGGCCTCGGCCTTCGGGTTGCAGTTCGGCCACGGGCTTGGGCTGGCGCTGCATGAACGCCCCATCATCAGCCGCGCGGTCAGCCTGGAACACCCGATGGAGATCCAGACCGGCATGGTCTTCGCGCTCGAGACCTATTGCCCGGCGGCGGACGGTTATTCGGCGGCGCGCATCGAGGAGGAAGTGGTCGTGACGGAAACGGGTTGCGAGGTGATCAGCCTCTTCCCCGCCGAGGACCTGCCGATCGCCAATCGGTACTGATCCCTGACGGGATCCGCGGGGGGCTGTCTGCCCCCCGCACCCCCCGAAGGTATTTTTGGCAAAATGAAAGGGGCACTTGCCCGAAGAGGATGCGTCAGATGGCCGACACCAAACACAACAGCGAAGACTACCTGCGCATGTATTCCCAGATGGTGCGCATCCGGGCCTTCGAGGACAATGCCAACCAGCTCTACCTCTCGGCCAAGATGCCGGGATTGACGCATATGTATTCCGGCGAGGAAGCCGTCGCCGTGGGCATCTGCGAGGCGCTGACCGACAATGACCGCATCACCTCGACCCATCGCGGCCACGGCCATTGCGTCGCCAAGGGGGCGGATTTCAAGGCGATGTTCTGCGAGCTTCTGGGCAAGGAAGAGGGTTATTGCCGGGGCAAGGGCGGCTCGATGCATATCGCCGACCAGAGCCACGGCAACCTTGGTGCCAATGCCATCGTGGGCGGGTCCATGGGGATCGCCACCGGCTCGGCCCTGCGCGCCAGGATGCAAGGCTCGGACGATGTGACCGTCTGCTTCTTCGGCGATGGCGCGACGGCGCAGGGGTTGCTTTACGAAGTCATGAACATGGCGGCGCTCTGGTCGCTGCCGGTCATCTATGCCTGCGAGAACAACGGCTATTCCGAATACACCAAGACCGAGGAGATCGCCGCAGGCTCCATCACCGCGCGGGCCGAGGCCTTCGGGATCGAGGCGCACAGCATCGACGGGCAGGACGTGCTGGCAGTCAACGACCTGACCCAGAAACTTGTCGCGCGGGCCCGCAAGGGTGAAGGGCCGTTCTTCATCGAACTCAAGACCTACCGCTATCACGGCCACCATGTCGGCGACATCAACCGCGCCTATTACCGCGACAAGGAGGAGGAGGCGATCTGGAAGGAAGGCCGCGACCCGATCATCAATTTCGGCAAATGGCTGGAGGGTGAGGGCGTCGCCTCGGCCGATGAGTTGAAAGCCATCGAGGACGAGATCCGGGCGGAAGCCAAGGCGGCCGTCGAGTACGCGCTGGAGGCCGCCTATCCCGATGCGTCCGAGGTCGACATGCACGTCTATGCCGCCACCGATCCCGCCACCCTGCGTCCCGATGCCTGAGGAGAGCCCGATGCGAGAGATTACCCTGTCCAAGGCCGTGAACGAGGCGCTGGCCGAGGAAATGCGCCGCGACGAGACCGTGTTCATCATCGGTGAGGACGTGGCCGAGGCCGGAACCCCCTTCAAGGTGCTGTCCGGTCTTGTCGAGGAGTTTGGCACGGCCCGCGTGATCGACACGCCGATCGCCGAACCCGGATTCATGGGCCTGGCCGTCGGCGCCGCCATGACGGGCGCGCGGCCCGTCGTGGACCTGATGTTCGGCGATTTCATCTTCCTGATCATGGACCAGCTCTGCAACCAGGCCGCCAAGACGCATTACATGTCGGGCGGCAAGCTGAACGTGCCGCTGGTCCTGCGCACCAATCTTGGGGCCACCCGGCGCTCGGCGGCGCAGCACAGCCAGAGCTTGCACGCGCTGGTCGCCCATATTCCGGGGCTGAAGGTCGCCCTGCCCTCCTCGGCTTACGAGGCCAAGGGGCTGATGAAGACCGCGATCCGCGACAACAACCCGGTCGTCATCTTCGAAGACAAGCTGATGTATAACGACAAGGCCCCGGTGCCGGAGGAGGAATACCTGATCCCCTTCGGCGATGCCAATATCCTGCGCGAGGGCAAGGATATCACGCTCATCGGCACCTCCTCGATGGTGCAGGTCTGCGAGAGGGCGGCGGAACTGCTGGAGGCCGAGGGGATCAGCGCCGAGGTGATCGACCCGCGCACCATCGTGCCGCTGGACGAGGAGACGCTCCTGGCTTCTGCCCGCAAGACGGCCCGCGTGATCGTGGTCGATGAGGGGCATCAGAGCTTTGGCGTGACCAGTGAAATCGCCTCGCGGATCAACGAAAAGGCGTTCTATCATCTCGACGCGCCCGTGATGCGGATGGGGGCGATGGACGTCCCCGTGCCGTTCAGCCCGGCGCTGGAGGATCTGACCGTGCCGACCCCCGAAGGCGTGGCCGACATGGCCCGCAAGCTGGTGGCGGGGGAGATGATCCATGCCGCATGAGGTGATCATGCCCGCGCTCGGCATGGCGCAGGAAACCGGCCTGCTGGTGCGCTGGCTCAAGTCACCGGGGGATGCGGTGGCAATGGGCGATCTGCTCTTCGAGGTCGAGACCGACAAATCCACCATGGAGGTGGAGGCCCCCGGCGACGGGTTCCTGACCGACCTGCGTGCCGAGGCCGGGGCGGAGGTGCCGGTGGGCGACGTGATCGCGCTGATCTCGGAGACGGCGGAGGGCAGCGGCGCGGCACCAGAGGCGAAGGCCGATGCCGCCGCGACCGATGAAGTGCCTGAGCCCGCCCCCGCCGCGAACGACACCGACCTTCCCGAAGGGGCCGAGGTCATCATGCCCGCGCTTGGCATGGCGCAGGATGCCGGGTTGATCGTGGCCTGGCACAAGGGGCTTGGCGATGCCGTGGCCTCGGGCGATGTGCTCTTCGAGGTGGAGACCGACAAGGCGACGATGGAGGTCGAGGCGGGCCATGACGGCTATGTCGCGGCGCTGCTGGCGGAAGCAGGCGAAGAGGCCCCGGTGGGCGACGTGATCGCCATCATCTCGGCATCCGCCCCCGACGCGCCCGTGCAGCGCAGCCTGGCAGGCAAGACGCAAGAGGCGAGGACGCCCGAGAGGGCGGAGGAGCCGGCCCCGACACCTGATCCCGAGCCGAAGACCGGCAAAACGCCCGTGCCGAAACCCGCAATGAACGGGCGCATCCTCGCCTCGCCCAAGGCCAGACGGCTGGCGCGGGAACAGGGTCTGGACCTGGAGCGCTTGGTGCAGGCAGGCTATGAGCAGCCCTATCATGCAGCCGATATCGAGACGCTCAAGACCCTGCCCGCCGCCGGCCAATCGGGCCTGCGCATCACCGCCCAGATCCCGGCCCGTGGTTTCACCGCCCTCCTGACCTGGGTCGAGGCCGAGACCGGCACCGCGCCGGACCCTGCCGCCATCCTCGCTGCCATGGCCGGGGCGGCGCTGCGGCGCGCCATGGCAGCCGACGGCCTGACCATTGCCACCGAGACAAACGGCCAGAACCGCAGCTTCCCCGATCCAGACCGCGCCGGTCTGGGCGCGGCACAGGAAGGCGACGCCCCGCCCACGCTCCTCATCCGCGACCTGACCGGAACCCGGCTCACTTCGATCAGCAACACCACCGCGACCCCACAGCTCTGCATCGGCGGCGCACAAACCCTGACCCTCACCCTTGACTGCGCGCCCGATCACCTGTCGGCTGAGGCAGCGCAGGATTTCATGACCGATCTTGCCGGGCGGCTGGCCGAGCCGCTTCGCCATTTACTCTGACGGAAAGGACGATCCCATGACCAAGGGGAACATCAATTTCGACGCATTGCACAGTGATCTCTACATCAACGGCCAGTGGCGGGACGGCGCCGAAAAGGCCCGGTTCGACGTCATCAATCCCGCCAATGAGGAGGTCATCGCCTCGGTCGCCTCGGCCGAGATCGCGGATGCCGATGCAGCCCTCGATGCCGCCGAGGCCGCGATGGCCGATTGGGCCGCGCGCACCCCGCGCGAACGCTCCGAGGTGCTGCGCAAGGCGTGGGAGCTGATGACCGCGCGACTCGAGGATTTCGCGCGGCTGATCACGCTGGAAAACGGCAAGGCCCGAACCGATGCCATGGGCGAGGCGGGCTATGCCGCCGAATTCTTCCGCTGGTTCGCCGAAGAGGCCGTGCGCGCCGATGGCCTGATCACCCATGCGCCAGCCTCGGGCGCGCGCATCATGGTGCAGCACAAGCCCGCAGGGTTGGCCGTGCTGGTCACGCCCTGGAACTACCCCGCCGCGATGGGCACCCGCAAGATCGCGCCTGCCCTGGCGGCGGGCTGCGGCGTGATCATCAAACCGGCCTCGGAAACGCCGCTGACCATGCTGGCGCTGATGCCTCTGCTGGAGGAGGCGGGCGTGCCTGCGGGCCTGGTGAACGTGTTGCCCTCGCGGCGCACCGGCGCACTTGTCGATCACATGCTGCATGATCCGCGCGTCCGCGTCGTCAGCTTCACAGGCTCCACCGGGGTGGGCCGCAAGCTGCTGAAATCCGCCGCCGACCAGGTGCTGAAACCGGCGATGGAGCTTGGCGGCAACGCGCCCTGCATCATCTTCGACGACGCCGATATGGACGTCGCGCTTGAGGGCACGATGCTGGCCAAGATGCGCAATCTGGGCGAGGCCTGCACCGCCGCCAACCGCATCTATGTGCATGAGGATGTGGCCGAGGAGTTCACCCGCCGCCTGGTCGAGCGGATGCAGGCGCTCAAGGTGGGCGATGGCTTGGACGAGGGCGTCGATGTGGGCCCGCTGGTCAATGCCGACACCCGCGACAAGGTGGCCGCGTTCGTGGCCGATGCCGTCGCCAAGGGCGCAAAGATCGAATGTGGCGGCGAAGCGATGGACGGCAAGGGCTATTTCTACCCGCCGACGGTGCTGTCGAACGTGCCGGAAAACGCCGATTGCGTGCAGGACGAGATCTTCGGACCCGTGGCCGCGATCCAGAGTTTCCGTGACCAGGAGGACGTCATCAAACGCGCCAATGACACCGAATACGGCCTTGTCGCGTATGTCTTCTCGGGCGATTTCAAGCGCGCGTTGCAGGTTTGCGAGCGGCTCGATTACGGCATGGTCGGCCTCAATCGCGGGCTGGTCAGCGACCCGGCAGCGCCCTTTGGCGGCACCAAGCAATCGGGCCTAGGCCGTGAAGGCGGCCATGAAGGGATGCTGGAATTCATGGAAACCCAGTATATCTCGGCCAGTTGGTGAGGGCGCGGTGATGGAGATCAAGGCAAGCCCGAGCACCCGCAAACACGCCGCCGACAAGGGCGTCGACCTGGAGAAGCTGGCCCGCGACACGGGCCGGACCACCCTGGGGCGCGAGGATGTGGACGGCATGAAGGGCAGCGCCCCCGCCCCCGATGCGCAGCGCTATTGGGATGTGGATCACGCCGCATACGGCCCGATCAGCGAAGAGCCCCTGCCCCGCATGGCCCGCATCGCCGCCGCCAATCTGGGGGCTGCGAACGCGATGATCCCGCAGGTCACGCATCACGACCGGGCCGATATGCGCGCGATCAATGCCTTTCGCGCCAGCGTCCGGGATGAAGCCCGCGCGCGCGGCACCAAGCTGACCGCGCTGGCCTTTCATGTCATGGCGCTGGCCCGCTGCCTGCGCGCCTATCCCCGGTTCAATGCGTCTCTGTCGCCGGACGGGCAGACCCTGATCCTCAAGGATTACGCCCATATCGGCATTGCCGTGGACACGCCCCACGGGCTGATGGTGCCGGTGATCCGCGATGCCGATCGCAAGGGGCTGTGGCAGATCGCCGAGGACATCACCGATCTGGCCGCCAAGGCGCAGGCGCGCAAGCTTGGTGGCGGCGAGATGGGCGGCGCCTCGATGACGATCTCGAATCTCGGAGGCATCGGCGGTATCGGCTTTACCCCCATCGTGAACCCGCCCGAACTGGCGATCCTGGGCCTGACCCGCTCTGATACCGTGCCGGTCTGGGACGGCGAGGCGTGGCAGCCGGTGCCGATGGTGCCGCTCGACCTCAGCTATGATCACCGGGTGATCAACGGGGCAGACGCGGCGCGGTTCCTGGCGCGCTACGCCGCGCTGATCGCCGACCCCAGGCGGATGCTGCTGCCCGTTGGGGTGTGACATTTCCGGGCGGTCGGGTCATGCTGCGCGCAAGCAGCCGAAGGACCGCCCGATATGAGTGACGCCGACACGATCCGCCAATGGTGGCGGACCTCGATCATCGACATGGAACCGGGCCGCATCGCCTTTCGCGGGCATGCGGTCGAAGACCTGATCGGCAATGTCTCGTTTCCACAGATGATCTGGCTGATGACGCGCGGCGGCCTGCCGAGCGCGCAGGAAGCCGCCCTTCTTGAGGCCGCGCTGGTCGCGGGCGTGGACCACGGACCGCAGGCGCCCTCCATCGCCGCCGCGCGGATGGCCGCGACCTGTGGCGTCGGGCTGAACAACGTGATGGCCACGGCGGTCAACATGCTTGGCGATGTGCATGGCGGCGCGGGCGAACAATGCGCCGAGCTTTACTACGACATTGCCGCGCGCGATGCGCCCCTCGATCAGGCCGTGAAGGAGGGGCTGGAGGCGTGGCGGAGCAAATACGGCAAGATCGTCTCGGGCTTCGGCCACCGCTTTCACAAGCCCGTCGATCCGCGCGCGCCGCGCCTCATGGCACTGGTGCGGGGGGCGGCGTCGGCGGGCACTGTCTCGGGCCGGTTTGCCGAGATCGGCGAGGCCGTGCAGCAAGAGATCGGCAAGCAGCGCGGCACTCCCATCGCGATGAATATCGACGGGGCGACCGCCGTGATCTTCTGCGAGCTTGGCTTTCCGCCGCCGTTGGCGCGCGGCCTGTTCTGCCTGTCGCGATCCGTGGGCGCGCTGGCGCATGGGTGGGAGCAGATGCAGCAGGGCGGGCGCAACAAGGGGCCGATGCCGCCGGCGTTCCTGCCGCACTACGAGGGAGACCCGGAGTGACCCCGCCCGAGCGCGGCTTTCCACCCGCCGAGTTCGCCACCCGCACCGACCGCGCGCAGGCCCTGATGGCGCGCGAGGGTCTGGCCGGGCTGCTTCTGACCACCGAGGCCGATCTGCGCTATTTCAGCGGTTTTCACACGCTGTTCTGGCAATCGCCCACCCGGCCCTGGTTCCTCTTCGTCCCCGCCGCAGGCAAACCCGTCGCCATCATCCCCGAGATCGGGGCCGACCTGATGCACCGCACATGGCTGGACGATATCCGCACCTGGAGCGCCCCCGCCCCGCAAGATGACGGGATCAGCCTGCTGACGGAGCTACTGGCCCCGCTGGCCGGGAAAGCCGCCCGGATCGGCGTGATGATGGGCCATGAGACGCATCTGCGGATGCCGCTTGCCGATTGGGAGCGGCTGATCGCGGGCCTGCCGGGGCTGCGGATCGCGGATGCGACCGGGTTGGTGCAGGGGCTGCGCATGGTCAAATCGCCCGCCGAGATCGACAAGATCGCCCATATCTGCGCCATCGGCTCGGCCAGTTTCGCGCGGGTGCCCGACCTGGTCGCCGAGGGGATGCCGCTCGAGGAGGTCTTCCGCGCCTTCCGCCGAGAGGCGCTGGCGCAGGGGGCCGATGACGCGCCCTATCTGGTCGGCGGAGCGGACCGGGGCGGCTACCGCGACGTGATCTCGCCGCCGACGCGCAAGCCTCTACAGAGGGGCGATATCCTGATGCTGGATACCGGCCTGACCTGGGATGGGTATTTCTGCGATTTCGACCGCAACTGGGCAGTGGGCCACGCAGATGACACCGCGCGGCGCGCCTATGACGTGCTGTGGCGCGCGACCGAGGCCGGGATCGCCGCCGCCCGCCCCGGCGCCACCTGCCGCGACCTCTTTCACGCCATGTCGGCAGTGATCGCCGAGATGGACGCCAGCGGCGGCGATATCGGGCGGCTTGGCCACGGCCTGGGGATGCAACTGACCGAGCAACCCTCGCATGCGGCCTTCGACACGACCGAGTTGCGCGAAAACATGGTGCTGACGCTGGAGCCGTCGCTGTCCTATGGCGACGGCCTGATGATGGTGCATGAGGAGGATATCGTCGTCACGTCCGAGGGGGGCCGCTTGCTGAGCGCCCGTGCCGCGCCCGACCTGCCGGTGATCTGATCCGAACCGACCGGCGCTATCCGCCCGGCCCGCAATCTATGCTGCGCGCGGGCGGCGGCGGGGCGAACCCGAGCGCGGTGTTGAGGTTCCTCAACGCGGTGCGCACACCTTCCTCGATCACCGGATGATAGAAGGGGCGGTCTAGGATCTCCTCGACCGTCAGATGATCCGCGATGACCCAGGACAGGAGGTGCCCGATATGCTCGGCCGCGGGGCCAAACATCTCGGCACCAAGCAAGAGGCCCGTCTTCTCACAGCCATAGACGCGCAACAGGCCCTGATTGACCCGCATCACGCGGGCGCGGCCCTGGTCCTCGAACGAGACCGACCCGATCCGGAACGCTGCATCCCGCGCGGTCAGGTCGGCATGGCTTTCGCCCGCGACGGCAATCTGCGGATCCGAGAAGACGATGCTCAACGGCACCCGCCGCGTCTTGCGGTAGCTGTCGGGGAAATGCGCCGCGTTCTCGCCAGCGATCCGGCCCTCGTCCGCGGCCTCGTGCAACAGCGGCAGATCCGCCGCCGCATCGCCCGCGATATAGATCGGGCAGTCGCCCGCGCGCATGGATTGGCGGTCATAGTGGGGAATGCCGTGGTCGTTCACCTCCACCGTCGTGTTCTCCAGCCCGAGCCTATCGAGATTGGGGCGCCTGCCCGTCGCGGCAAGAATACAGTCAAATCGCTCCTCGCCGCGCTTGCCGCCCGCTGTCCATGTCACGACGATCTCGTCGCCGTCGCGGTCGATCTCGGTCTCGGCGTTCCAGAGCGCCGGGAACCCGGCCCCGAGCACCTCTTGCGCGCAGGCCCGCACGTCAGGGTCGGTGATCGCGCCGACATTGTCGCCAAGCTCGAACAGGCGCACCCGCACCCCGAGCCGGTGCAGCGCCTGGCCCAGTTCCAGCCCGATCACGCCCGCACCGAACACGGCGACGGAGGCGGGCAGCTCCTCCCGGTCGAACAGGTCGTCATTGGTGATCAGCCGGTCGCCCGCGACCTCGAACGGCTCGGGGATATGGGGCCGCGAGCCGGTGGCGATCACCGTGGCACGGGCGGTCAGCTTGGAGCCATCCTCCAGCACCAGGGTATTGTTGTCGGCAAAGCGCGCGTTCTGGCGGATGATGTTGGACTGATCGAACCCCTCCAGCGCGTCGCGGACGAAGCCGACGAAGCGGTCGCGTTCCTCGCGCAGCCGTTTCATCACCGCGCGGCCATCGACGCCGACATCGCCCACCTCAAGTCCAAAGGGACCAGCCTGCTGCGCCGCGTGACGGGCATTGGCGGCAGCGATCAGCAATTTCGACGGCATGCAGCCCACCCGCGCGCAGGTGGTGCCAAGCGTGCCGCCGTCGATCAGCGCGACCCGGCCCGTGTATTTCCGCGCCCGTCGGTAGGCCGTCATGCCCGCGGTGCCAGCCCCCAGGATCGCCACGTCAAGATCATGCTCGCTCATCGCGTCCCCTCCTCCTCTTTCACAAACCCCGCGTATTCGGCGCGCAGCCGCGCCAGCTTGGGGTCGATATAGCGGGTGCAGAACGCGTTGCCCGCGTTGCGCGCGGCGTATGCGTGATAGCGCGGATCGGACGCGTCGAAGCCCCTGAAAGGAAGAACGCGGGTAACGTAAGCTTGTTCCTCGCGTGCGCTGATCCTGGCGAGGATACCCCGCACGGCGCGGGCCTGATCATCGGAGAAGGTGTAGACCGCGCTGCGGTATTTGCCACGCATCTTGTGGTTGGAGGTGCTGGAATGGGTGCGCAGATGGATCTCGGCCAGCACGTCGAGCGGGATCGCGTCGGGGTCGTAGCGCAGCAAGACCGCCTCGGAGGGCGCATCGTCGGGCGGGTCGGATCGGATGAAGCCCTGCCGCAGCTCGGTGACACCGCGAAGCGCTGCAAAGACCGCCTCGGTGCACCAATGACAGCCGCCGCCGAACCCGATGGTCGGCGGCGGGCTTTCTGTATCAACCAAGGGCAACGCCTGCCCCGCTACTCCGCCGCGTCGCGCCGGGGCAGCACCCAGTCGGGGCGTGGATAGTGGCAGGTATAGCCGTTCGGCACCCGTTCCAGGTAATCCTGGTGCATCGGCTCGGCCTCCCAGAAATCGCCGACGGGCTCGACCTCGGTCACCAGTTTGCCGGGCCAGTGTCCCGAGGCCTCGACATCGGCGATGGTGTCCAGCGCGACCTGTTTCTGGTCCTCGTCGGTATAATAGATCGCCGAGCGGTAGCTGCGCCCGCGATCATTGCCCTGGCGGTCACGCGTGGTCGGGTCGTGGATCTGGAAGAAGAACTCCAGGATCTGGCGATAGCTGATGCGCGCGGGGTCGTAGATGATCTCGATCCCCTCGGCATGGTCGCCGTGATTGCCATAGGTCGCATTGGGCACGTCGCCGCCGGTATAGCCGACGCGCGTGGCCTCGACCCCGTCGAGCTTGCGGATCAGGTCCTGCATGCCCCAGAAACAGCCCCCGGCCAGAACAGCGCGGTCACTCATGATACGTCCTCCACTTGGGTCAGGTAATCGCCATAGCCTTCGGCCGCCATCTCGTCTCGATGGATGAAGCGCAGGCTGGCGGAATTGATGCAATAGCGCAGCCCGCCGGTCTCGCGCGGGCCGTCGGGAAAGACATGGCCCAGGTGGCTGTCGCCATGGGCGCTGCGCACTTCGGTGCGGGTCATGCCGTGGCTGTCGTCGCGCAATTCGTTGACATGCGCGGGCTCGATCGGCTTCGTGAAGGACGGCCAGCCGCAGCCGGAGTCGAACTTGGCCGAGGACGCGAACAGAGGCTCGCCCGAGACGATGTCGACATAGATCCCCGGCGCGTGATTATCGAGGTATTCCCCGGTGCCGGGCCGCTCGGTCCCGTTTTGTTGCGTGACGCGGTATTGCTCGGGCGTCAGCGATGCGATGGCCTTTTCGGTTTTCTGATACGTCATGGCATGTCCCCTTCGATATCTTGCACTTGCGTTACCGGTTAGATGGGGCCAAACCATGCGTCTTGCCAATAGCCGATCACGCCCATGTCAACTGGCCGACCAGTCTTCAAGCGCCTCGACCGCCTGCCTGCCGATGCCGCGTGGGGTTGTGCCCTCCAACGGGCAGGCCCGCGTGAGGCGGTCGGCAATGTCACCGATATGGAAGCCGTCGGGCCGGTCCAGCGCGTCCAGTTCCTCCCATGTCAGCGGCACCGCGATGGCGGCACCGGGGCGGGCGCGCAGCGAATAGGGCGCGATGGCTGTGGCCCCGCGTTCATTGCGCAGCCAGTCGATGAAGACGCGGCCCTTGCGTTTCGATTTCGACATCGTCGCGGTGTATCTGTCGGGCGCGCGATCGGCGAGGATCCGGGCCAGCGTGCGGGCGAAATACTTGACCGTGTCCCAGCCCGAGATGCGCCGCAGCGGCACGATGACATGCACGCCCTTGCCGCCCGTCACCATCGGCACGCTCTCCAGCCCGCAGGCCTCTAGCCCCTCGCGCACCGCCTGCGCGGCGGATTTGACAGCGGAGAAATCCAGCCCCTCATCGGGGTCGAGATCGAAGACCATGCGGTCGGGCCGCTCGATCTTGTCACGGGCCGCCCCCCAGATGTGAAATTCCAGTGTGCCCATCTGCGCCGCGCCGATCAGACCCTCGGGCGTCGAGACATAGATGTAGTCTTCGGTCTCGCCGTCCTTTTCCTTGACCGGCATGGATTTGACCCCGTCCGGGAAGCCCTTGCCGGCATGTTTCTGGAAGAAACAGTCGTCCGTGACGCCGTCAGGACAGCGCAGCAGCGACAAGGGCCGGTCGCCCGCATGGTCCAGCATCCGTTCGGCCAGTTTCGTATAGTACTCGGCAACGTCGCCTTTGGTCAGGCCCGCCTCCGGGTAGACCTCGCGGCCCGTGCTGGAGACGCGGACGCCGCCGATCTCGCGCGCGCCACCTTCCTCGCGGGTCTCTGTCTCGGCTTCCGCCTTTGCACTCACCTCTTCGGCCTCCTTGTCCTCGCGAAGGCCCTGGTAGACGCCGTGGCGGATCCGGCCTTCGCTGGTGAATTCGGTATATTCCGCCTCGACAACCAGCTTGGGCGTCACCCATCGCGCGCCCCTTGCCTCGGCGGGCAGGTCGCCATCGAAGGGCGGGGTCTTGCGCGCCAGCGGCTTCAACGCGGCGTGCAGGCTCTCCAGGTCATCCTCGTCGAATCCGGTGCCGACCCGACCGCGATAGACGAGGTCACCGCCCTCATAACTGCCCAGAATCAAAGAGGAAAACGGACGGCCTGCCTTGTCCGAGGGCGACCAGCCCGCGACCACGAACTCGGCCTGACGGACGCATTTCGACTTGATCCAGGCCCGGCCCCGCCCGCCGCGATAGGGCGCGTCGAGACGCTTCGACACGATCCCCTCGCCGCCCGCCTCGCACATCGCCTTGAGCGCGGCGCGGCCCTCGCCCTCGATCACCGGGCTGAGGCGCAGGGGGCCGCGTGGGGCCAAGCCCTCGAACAGGTCTTCCAGCGCCGCACGCCGGTCTGAAAGCGGCTTTCCGGTCAGGTCGTCGCCGTCCCGCACAAGGCAGTCGAAGGCGTAGAAGGTCAGTGGATCGCCCGATTTCAGCGCCTTTTGCAGGGTCGAGAAATCGCCGCCCCCGCCGCCCGCGATCACCTCGCCGTCGATCAGCGCCGATCCGCAGTCCAGCGCCGCCACCGCGTCGCAGAGCGCGCCGAAGCGGTCCGACCAGTCCTTGCCGTTGCGCGAATAGAGCCGCACACCGCCCTTGCCGACCGCGATGACACAGCGGTAGCCGTCGAATTTGGCCTCATGCTGCCAGTCCGCGCCCTCGGGCGGGGCATCCTTGAGCGTGGCAAGCTGGACCTTGCGAAACCTCGGGCGTTTCTTGTCGTGATCGGCGGGGTTGTGGATCGCGTGATCGTGGGCGATCGCCCGCATCCCGCGCCCGGTGGTGACGCTGGTGCGGTGCTTGTTGGTCAGCGCATCGGCGCTGCGCCCCGCGAAATCGTCGCGTTCCTTGATCAACAGCCAGTTCTCGCGCTTGTCTCCGTCGGTCTTCATCCGCACCAGCGCCCAACCGCCCTTCATCCGCGCGCCGTGCAGCCGGAAATGCAGCTTGCCTTCCTTGAGCCCCTCCTCGGGATCGTGCAGAGGCTCCCACCAGCCACTATCCCACAGCATCACGGTGCCGCCGCCATATTCCTGCTCGGGGATGGTGCCCTCGAACCCGCCATAGGAAACGGGGTGATCCTCGGTGCGGACCGACAGGCGCTTTTCGGACGGGTCGTCGGAGGGGCCCTTGGTCACCGCCCAGGACAGCAGCACGCCGTTCCATTCCAGCCGGAAATCATAGTGCAACCGGCTGGCGTCGTGTTTCTGAACCACGAAGGACAGCCGGTCGCCGCCCGCCTCGACCAGCTCCGCACGCGGCTCGGGCGTCACGTCGAAATCGCGCTTCTTCTCATATGCGTCCAGCGATCTCATGAGGCTTTCTTCTTCCCGCCCTTGCTCTGCTTGAGGCTCATCTTCAGCGCATCCATCAGGTCGACGACATTCTCGCCTTCTGGGCGGTCATCGTCGCCGGTCCCCGGCAAGACGTATTCGGCGTCGTCGGAGACATCGCCTTTCGTGATATTGTCGAGTCCAACCGGGATCGAGACCAGCGACAGCCTGAGCTGCCCTTTCCAGATCACCCTCGATGCCATGGCTCATGATCCTTCCGCCGTCCCGGTCCACTGACTGAACGTCGAACGCCCACGGCGGGTTCCGGGCCGGCAGTCGGTCAGGCGTGCAAGTCGCCGTCCAGAACGACCGGGTCATCGTCGAGAAAGAGGGACGCCCCGCGCAGGCAGAGGCCCAGATGGGTGCGGCTGCGGTTGTTGCCGCCAAAGGCGACATCGTCATTGCTGCCAAGCTGGACCTGGACCGTGCCGCGAAAGCTCTCGATATCCGCGCCGCCGCCGGTGTCAGGGGTCTGCGAAATCGGCTGCGTCCAGAGCGCGCGGGGGTCCAGCCCCCAGGCGATGTGACCGGCATTCCACGCCCCCTCATCCCCCGCCCCGCGCAGCGCCTCGCGGATCAGCATGGCATCAAGCCCGCCCTCTATTGCCGTGGCGCGGCCCTTTTCAAACGTGATGCGCACCGGGCGGTCGATATGGCGGGCGAGCGAGAAGTTGCAATCGCCGGGATCAAGCACCAGCACGCCTTCGGTCGTGCCTTCACGCTGCGCCGCCTGCACCGCCCCCAGGCTCCAGAAATCGAGATGCCCCGCGACATCCGCGGCGCCGTAATTCGCAAGGCCCGGCCGCCCGGTCTTGTCCATCACCAGGTCGGTTCCGGCGCGCGAGGTGATACGGATGCGGCGGGCGGCATCGAGCCGTGCCGCGCCCGTGATGGCCGCCTCTCGCACGGCAGGATCGAAGCGCAGCCTGTCCAGAACATGCGGCGGCTCCATGCAGCACAGAACGCGCGCGCCCCGCGCCAGCGCCGCGCCGATCTCGGGCCGGTAATGCAGGGTATGGCGGGTCATGTAGACGATCAGGTCCGCCGCCTCGCAAACCGCCTTCAACGCGCGCGGATCGGGCGGGCGGTTCCAGCCAAAGCCTGCCTGCATTGTCTCAACCCCAAGGGTTTCCGCCGCCGACGCGCAGGCCGCGGCATAGGCCGGCATCCAGGCGCTGTCGGTGATCGCCACCAGCAATTCGCCCGGTTGCAGCGCGCAGGCGGTTAGCTGATGACGGAAGAGCGCCGCCAGATCGGGGCCGAAACCCGGCCCGTCATAGCTGCGCGCATAGGCCATCCTACCCGTCCGTTCCGGGCGGCAGGTAGGCCGTCACCTCGACCTCGATCTTGACCTGCGGCCCGCCGAGCCCCGCCACGACGATCCCGGTATGCGGCGGGCGGTGATCGCCGAAGAAATCCTGCCGCGCGCGGGTCACGCCCTCCCAGTTTTCGTGCGACAGGATGTAGACCGTGATCTTGACGACGTATTCCGGCCCCGCCCCGAGATGGGCCAGAATACGGCCGATGTTTCGGTAAATCTGCACCGCCTGCGCGCCCGCATCGTCGCCGCCGACCCAATCACCGTTCTCGTCGCGGGCGACCTGGCCCGCGATATGGATGAAGCCGCCAGCGACCGAGGCGTGTTCATATGCCGCGACGGGAAAGACATCGGGCGGGCTGGCAAGCGTGATACCGGGTCCGGCCATGGCTCAGATCTCTACGCGCTGGCGCTGCGTGCCGCCTTTTTCGGACGCTGCGGTAATGGTAAGCTTGGCCCCCTTGCCCGTCGCCTTGACCAGCCATTCGGCCTTTTTCGTCACCGCCGACCATTGCTGTCCCCAGTTGGAGTAGGCGTAGCGGCGTTCGTTGCGCCCCGCCAGGTTGCCGAGCGCCACGTCGGCGGGGTTCATCACCACCTCGGCGCCCTCGCAGGCCAGGGTCAGCGAGACCGGCTTGGCCACCTTGTTCTGCACCGCGACGTCGGAAAGGTTGGTGGGCAGGTAGCCGTGGTTCGAGACCACCGCCGTGACCTTGTGCAGGTCAGCGCCAAGCGCCTCGACCTCGACGCTGTCGATCAGGACGCGCGGGGCGGCGGCGGCGTGGCGCAGGTTGAACAGCGTGTTGTTGTGGCAGATCTCCTCAAGCAGGTTTCCGGGCGGGTTGCGGTAGGACCAGATATAGACCATGCCGCCGACCTCGACGGGGCCAAGCTGCGGGTGATCGAAGCGTTCCCAGGGGCGGAAGCCGTGATCGCCGACATTCTCGACGACCCAGTCATGCACCAGCCTTTGCGTCTCGGCATCGCGGGGGCCGAGGTTGTAGTAGCCTTCCTTGGGCACGCCTGCCGTGCGTTCCAGGTCCCAAAGCTCGGTCGCGAAAGAGATGATCCCCATCTCCTCATAGGTCCAGTCAGTGAGCGACCCGTGCCGCGCCTTGGTCTTGTCCGGCGTGAAATCCTCGTAGACCGAGATCGTGGGATAGCCGGTCAAGCGTTCGCCGACCTCGCCCAGGGCCTTGTAGAGCGAAAGGTCCGGCGCGCTCATCTCGCTGTCCAGACGCAGCATCGAGGGGCGCAGGATGATGCCGCCATGGGTGTGATAGGCGCACATGCCGGTGATGTTGGGATGGCCCAGGATCACATCGCGCATCCCCGCCGTTTCCGGCTCGCTGAACGGGTAGTCGCCCGCACCGTATTCCTGCGGCGTCCAGTTGGTGGGGAAGTTGCGGTTCATGTTGCCGTCATCCTGCATCTCGATATGCACGTGGACGCCGTCATAATTGCGGATCATGCCTTCCGGGTAGAGGCGGTAGTACTCGCCCCCTTCCTCGCCCGGTTCGCGCTGCACCATGATGTCGGGGTTTTGCGCATCCTTCTTCCACTCGCCCTTGCTGTCGGGCACGCGCATCTGGACGATATAGCCGTCATCGTTGATGTCTTGCGGGATCAGCCCCTCCAACCGGTCCTCGCCGGGCAGGAAACGGCCATTGCCGCACCAGGGATGATAGGGCGCGGTCATGGCGTTTTCGGCCCCGTCGGGATTGATGCGCGGGATGATGTAGAAGACATGCTGGTCCACCAGCCGCGTCACCTCCTCATCCGAGCCGTAATTCTCCAGCAGATACCAGCAGGCATAGAGCGCGGTGGCGGAGGTCGCGTGTTCCTCGGCATGGATCTGCGCGTCGATATAGAAACCCGGTTTTTCCAGCGCGGGGCCGGTATCGGGGTTGGTGATGGTCATGAACCACACGTCGCGGCCCCGGAAGGACTTGGCGATCGAGGTTAGCGTGCAGAGCTTGGGGTGGGCCTTGGCCAGCGCCTGCAGATGCGCGGTCATGGCATCATAGGTATGGTAGGTGTCAAAGGCGATATCGACCTTGGGCATTGTGTTTCTCCTCAGGGCGTCAGGAGCGCCCGAAATGGTCCATGATGGCGGCGGCGTATTTGATGCCCTGGATGTATTTGTCGACATGGATGTTCTCATCGGGCGCGTGCAGGTTGCAGCCGGGATTGGCGAACCCGGTCAGCACGCAGGGGATCCAGACATGTTTCAGGATCGCGCCCTCGGCCGAGACGCCGTTGACGATGGGCGGCTCGCCATAGACCTCGTGCGCGGCGGCGATGATCGAGACCGAAATGTCCTCGCGCGCACTGATCTTGTAGGGGTCTTCGGTGCGCGCCTCGCCCTTGACCTCGATACTGTCGAAGCCCTGTTCCTTCAGGTGATTGCGCAGCTTCACGATGGCCTTGGCGGGCGAGATGTTGGGGATAAGGCGGAAATCCATCCGCACGCGGGCCTCGGAGGGCACGATGGTCTTGGTGCCCTTGCCGGTATAGCCTCCGGTGATGCCCTGGATATTGGCCGTCGGCTCGTAAGTGCGCGCCTTCAGCGCATCGACGCCGTCACGGCCTAGCGCGAACTGATCGACGCCCATCTCGTCCTTTAGCAAGTCGAAATTGATCCGGGCGGCCTTGTCCTTGAGATACCCCATATCCTCGTCATTGGGCACATAGATGCCCTCGGCCCAATCGGGGATCAGGATGTTCTTGTTGCGATCCATGATCGTGGCCAGCGCATGCACCAGATCCCAGACCGGGTTCGGCACCAGCGGCGCGTTCAGCGAATGCACATCGGTCCGCGGCCCGCGCGCGATCAGCTCAACGAAGAGCACGGATTTGAGGCCAAGCGACACGTCCGGCACCTCGACCCCGATCTCTAGGCTGCCGTCCAGGCAGTGCATCCCGTCCGCCTCCAGCATCTTGGCGTTCTTCTTGGCCCAGGGGCCGAGATTGGGCGATCCGATTTCCTCTTCGCCCTCGATCAGCAGTTTCAAACCAACCGGCACCTCGCCGCGCACGGCCAGAAACGCCTTGGCGGCCTTGTTGAAGGCCAGCACGCCGGATTTGTTGTCGGTGCCCCCCCGCCCGTAGAGAATACCGTCCACCACCGCACCCGACCACGGGCCGCCATGGGTCCATGCCTCGATCGGCTCGGGCGGCTGCACGTCGTAATGCGAATAGCAGAGCAGGGTCTTGCGTGATTTCGAGGGGATTTCGCCATAGACGACCGGCGGGCCGTCCTCCAGCTCGTGAAACTCGGCGGGCAGCCCGTCGCGATGCATCATGTCGCGGATCAGGGCGGCGCATTCGCGCAACCCGATATCCTGCGCCGAGACCGAGGGTTGCTGAACGAAGGCAGCGAGGTCGGCGACGAATTCATCCGCATGGGCGTCGATGTAATCGTAGATGTCTTTCATAGCGGATGCTCCTGTGACAACTCCCACGCGTTCAGACGCTGGCCGCTGAGGGCCATGTCGCGCGAAGTGGCGATATGGGCGAAGGCGGGCGCAAGCCGTTCGGGCTCGATCCATTGGGCCTTCAATTCGGGGGGGTAGTTCTGTTCGGACATTGGCGTGTGCATCGCCTTGCCCGGCGTGATCGTGCAGGACAGGATACCGTGATCCGCGCCCTCCATCGCCAGGCATTTGGAAAATCCTTCCAGCGCGTGTTTCGCAGCGCAATAGGCGGTTTCATCGACAAAGCCCTTGATCCCCGATTGCGAGGACACGAAGATCAGCGTGCCTCCGCCGGATTTCATGTCCGGCCAGAACGCCTGCGACAGTTGAAACGCGGCCTGGATGCCCACATCCATGGTGGCGCGGAAGGTGGCGAGGCTGACCGCCTCCAACGGTTCGGGGCGCAGGATGGCGGCGTTGTGGATCAGCGTGTCGACCGGGCCGGGGATGGCGTCGATGGCGCGGGCTGTGGCCTTGGCGTCGGCCAGGTCGACGGTGATCGTGGTGGCCGCCCCCCCGATCTGGTCGTTGACGGTTTGCAATCCGACGCCGTCCACATCCATCAAGACGAGGTCAGCCCCCTGCCCCGCGAATACGCGCGCGATGGCGGCACCAAGCCCCTGCCCCGCGCCGGTGATGACGACGCGCTGGTCGGATAGGGCGGGCATCAGCACGCCTCCGACATGTCGAGGTCTTCCCATTTGCGGCTGGCGGTCGAGGCGGTGACGGCATCCAGGACCATCTGGTTGCGCAACCCGTCGACGAAGGTTGCCCCGCGTAGCAGTTCGCGCTTTTCGGCGATGGCGGCGGTCAGTTCGCGCAGGGCGGGCAGGACCGAGACGTTCCAGATCCCCTTGTTCAGCCCGTCCAACCCAGCGTTCGGATCGTCGACGCTGATATCCTCGAAGCTCTGGCCCGCCTTGGCGAAGTAGAGCTTCTCGTCGCTATTGCTCAGCGTGATCGTGCCCGTGGAGCCGAACACCTGCGTCTCGTTGCCCATGTTGGCGGCGGCCACGCCCGACATGAACACCTGCGCCAGCGCGCCCGATTCCATTTCCAGCGTGAAATGCGACAGGTCGTCGGCGGTCGCGGTCCATGCCTCGCCGGTCTTGGGATCGACCCGGTCGGGGATCACCGTCAGGGCCTGACCGATGACCGAGGCGGGCTCGCCCAACCACCAGCGCAGCATGTCGACCTGGTGGCTGCCATTGGCCCCCAGGCGCCCGCCGCCCTGGTTGGCATCTGACCACCAGTCGCCCTTGGGTCGGCTGGCGGGATCGGCCCAGGAGGAGCCGATATTGGTGATGTTCACATGACGGATCTCGCCCAAATCGCCGCCGTGGATCAACTCGGCGATGCGCGCCCGCGTCGGGTTGAAGCGCAATTCGTGGTCGATCATGTGCAGCCGGTCGGCCTTGCGCGCCGCGTCCAGCATCCTGCGCGCCTCGCCCGCGTCCATCGCGGTGGGTTTCTCGCACAGGACATGCGCGCCCTTTGCAATCGCGCCAAGCACCATCGGTGCGTGCATCACCGTGGGCGTGGCGATGCAGACGAGGTCGAGCGCATACGCGTCCAGCATCTGTTCCCAATCGTCATAGACCGCCTCGATCCCGTGCGGCTCGGCGGCGGCCCTGGCGCTGGACATCCGGCCCGAGGCAAGGGCCACGACCTTGGCCCCGTCGATATGGGCGAAAGCAGGAAGATAGGCATCGCGCGCGAAACTTGCGCCGATGATACCGACAGTCAACATGGGGGATCTCCTTGTAACGATGTATGGGCGCGCACTTCCTCGATCTCGACGGTCGCGCGGCGGTCAGAGGCCCAGATGCAGGCCTGCAACATGAACAGCGATTGCAGATGGTCACGCCCGGTGCATTCGGGCGCTGCGGTGCCCCGGCAGGTGGCGACAAAGGATTTCAGCAGTTCGGTCGCGTCGCTGATCCAGGGAATGTGATCGGGCAGGTCGACCTGCGTCAGCTCCGGGTCCATCCGCTTGGCCCAGGCCAGATCGCCGAACATCTCGCGCTGCACGGTGATGCCCTCGGACCCATCGGTGCGCCAGTTGAAATTCATCGGCTCATGGCCGGACTGCCAGGTGCCCTGGTAATTGACGGTCATCCCGTTCTCGAAGGCGATGAGGGCCGTGACATTGGTATCGCCCGCATACATCGTCCAGCTCGGGTTGAAGGTATGGGCCTGGATGTGCAGCGGCTCGGTGTCATAGACATAGCGCATCAGGTCGAAATGATGGATCGACTGTTCCCAGAGCATGGGATGATCCATCGTCAGCGGGTACTTGTTGAGCCAGCCCTGGGTGCCATCGCGCCAGCGTTCGTAGATGAAGCGGCCAAACTCAGGGCGGCCGATTGCGCCATCGCGCAGCAGGTCGCGCATCGCTTGCGTCACGCCGAGATAGCGGAAATTGAGGCCGACAATCAGGTGAACGCCCGCCGACTCGGCCATCTCGACGAAGCGCGCGGCGGTGGCGACATCATCGGAGAGCGGCTTTTCGGCGAGGATGGCAAGGCCGTGGGCGCAGGCCGTCTCGATCTGGTGGTCGCGCTTGCCGGGCGGGGTGCAAAGCAGCACGGCATCGGCGTCCGTGTCGGCAACCCCGGCGATATCGGCGCCGATGGGGATACCGGGGAATTGCGCGCCCGCGCGGTCGCGGGCGTCGGGGTCGGGATCGCAAAGCGCCGCGATCTGGATGTCGGGATTGGCCTGTGCGACCTGCAACCAGGTGCGGGCGCGCGCGCCGAGGCCCACGATGATCAGGCGCAGCGGGCTCATTGCTCAACCTCCATCGGGATCATCTGGTCGAGCGCTTGCGCCATCCCGGTCCAGTTCACTGAATCGAAGATGCTGGATACGTCGCTCGCCATAGGTGGGCGGATCGGATCATGCGGCGGCGAGGCCAGCCGGATCGTGGTGCCGCCCAAGCGGTCGGCGACGGCGCGCGCGAGGTCGAGATCACTCAGCACGGGCGGCGTGCCCGCATGGATGACGCGCGGGCCGGTCGCGGGAAGGTCCACAATCAGCCGGACGATACCAGCCGCCAGATCGGGTAGCCAGGACCATTCACGCAGCGCGTTCGGCGTCTGCACGGTGATCACCCCGGTGGCACGCGCCTCAGCCATCATCCGCGACACCAGGCACAGGTGCTGGCGGCTTTCGCGCACCGCCTCATGCGCGCCGAAGATGTTGCCGAGGCGAAGGCTGAGCGTGGTGAATCCGGCGTCAGCGGCGGAGGTGGTCAGAAGCTCGCCCGCCTGCTTGGCGGCGCAATAGGTGCAGGTGGCGGTGGGTTCTGTCGCCTCGGTGAACCGTCCCTCCGGGGCGGGCGCGTCACCCGCTGCGAAGACCCCCATGGAGCTGAGGAAGAGGAACCGCTCGGCCCCAGCCCCACGCGCGAAGTCCAGCGTCGCGGTCAGAAGGTCCATGTTGCGGCGGATATGGGCGGCGCGGCTGATCCCCAGGCGCTTGGGCGCGGCGGTGATCGCGGCCCCGTGGATGACGGCGGAAACCTCGCGGATCGCGCCATCCGCCAGCAGGTCGGGCAAATGGCCCTCGAGGCGGCGGATACCGGACAAGCGATCTTTCGTGGCAGCATCGAACACCCGGTCGACGGCGACCACGTCCTGCCCGGCCCGGTGCAGGGCCACCGCGATCTCGGAGCAGACGAAGCCGCCTGCCCCGGTCACGAGGATCGGCTCAACCCTCATCGCGCGGTCTGCGGTCCGGCCAACCGGACAGCCTCGGCAATCGCGTCCTCATGGGCGGCCCCCGCCTGGGTGAAGGGCGGACGGACACGCGCGAAGCCAGGGTCATCGGTTTGTGCGGCGACGGCGGCCTTGATGGCGGGGATCAGCGGCAATCCCTCGAAGATCGAGCGCACGGCGCTGACCTGCGCGTGCAGCGCATCATGATCGGGCCCGTTCAGCCCCTCGACCAGCGCGCGGATACCGGTGGGATTCACGTTCAGGCTGGCGCTGATGCAGCCCGCCCCGCCCGCCGCGACATTCTCGGGGATAAGGCTTTCCGAGGCCGAATAGGTGTCGATCTGCGGGAAGGCCCCGATCACGGCGGCGGTGTTGTCCCATTTGCCGGAACTGTCCTTGAGGCCCGCGATCTGGTCGCCGAAGGTATCGATCAGCCGCCCGATCAGCCCCAGGGTGATCGGCACGCCCGACATCTGCGGGATGTGGTAGAGATAGACGCGCAGCTTGGGGCCGACCGCCTTGATGACCTGCGCGTAGGCGTCGAACACGCCCTCATCGCTGACACCCTTGTAAAAAAACGGCGGCAGCATCAGAACCCCGCGACAGCCGAGATCGGTCGCATGGGACGACAGCTCGATCGTATCCGCCGCCGCACAGCAGCCGGTTCCGGGGATCAGTTGGGCGGGGTCGATGCCGCCCTCGACCAGCGCCTCCAGCGCCGTCTTGCGCTCGGCCACGCTCAGCGAATTGGCCTCGCTGGTGGTGCCGAAGGGGGCCAGCCCATGCGCGCCATTGGCAATCAGGGCGCGGGCATGGGCCAGGAAGCGCGCGGTATCGACCGAGAGGTCGCTGGCGAAGGGGGTGATGGCGGGAACGAAGAGTTCGATCTTGCGAGGAGGCATGAGAGCAGTCTTTCAGGTTCAGTCAGGCGGCAGGGATCGTGTCAGGCGGGGGCGGTCAGGGTCATCGGCGCGATGGATCGGAACTCGTCATCCGCCAGCGGGCCGCCGCGCCACATCAGCACGGCGAAGTGACCCGGACGGTCGAAGACGGTCGCGCCCAGGTGCCAGACACCGGGGTTGAAGATCACGCCGACGGTGCCGGGAAGGAGGAAGGCGAGCGCGCTTTCGGGGCATGGCGCGCCCGCCTCGTCGGAGGGCATGACCATCACCGCATAGCGCGACACGTCGAGCGGGAAGAAGCATTGCGCCGCATGGGGGTGGCGCTCAATCGTCTCGACCGTCAACGGCAGGCTCTGCGGCAGGACATGGTTGACATGCAGCACCGGCGCGCTGGCCGGGTCGCGCATGTGCAGCGTGTCACTGAAGAACTGCCGCTTGCCGGGCATCTCGGGCGGTGTAACCAGCCGTCCGAAGGGCGCGAAGAGCTCGGCATCGGGGGCTGCGAGGGGGAGGGCGAGGCCAATCATCGGCGTTGCCCCGGCGGGACGTTCTCGCGCCAGAAATCCGCGATCTGGTCGCGTCCGCAGACCCACACATCCGGGCGGCCCGCGATATGGTCGATGAACCGCAACAGCGCCGCGAAGCGGCCGGGATGGCCGATGATGCGCGAATGCAGCCCGACCGACATGATGCGCGGCCTGGTCTCGGCCTCGGCCAGCAGCACGTCGAAACTGTCGATCAGGAAATCGCCGAAGGCGCGGCCCGAATAGACATCGCCCGACAGGAACTTGGCATCATTCGCCACCATCGTGTAGGGCACGACGAGATGCGGTTTGCCGCCTTCCTCGGTCCAATAGGGCAGGTCGTCGTTATAGGCGTCGCTGTCATAGTCATAGCCGCCATGGGCCACGACCAGACCGCGCGTGGCGGCGGAGGCGGAATAGCGGCAATACCAGCCCCGCGGCGCGCGTCCGAGCGTCTTCGTCAGGCTGTCATGGGCCAGCGCGATCTGCTCGGCTTCGGCCTCGGGGGTCAGGTGATAGTGCTCGATCCAGCGATAGCCATGCGCGCAAATATCCCAATCGGTCGCCGCAATCGCGGCGGCGATCTCGGGGGTGCGTTCCAGCGCCACGGCGCTGGCGAAGATGGTCAGGGGCAGGTCATGCTTGCGAAACAGGTCATGGATGCGCCAGAACCCGACGCGGCTGCCATATTCATACATCGACTCGGCCGCCAGGTCGCGGTCACCCTGCGGCACGCGGCTGGCGCGCACCTCGCTCAGCGCGCTTTCCGACCGGCCATCGCCATCGCCCACGGAATATTCCGAGCCCTCCTCGACATTGAGCACGAAATTCACCGCCAATCCGGCCCCGTTCGGCCAGCGGATGTCAGGCGGGTTGGGGCCGTAACCGGCCAGGTCGCGGGGCCGGCTCATGCGCCGCCCCCCCTGGTTTGGATCAGGTCACGCACGCGGCCCCTCCACCTTGTTGAAGAAGCAGCACCAATCGCCCTGGTTGACGTTGGGCAGCGCCCTAAGACCGAAGAACATGCCATCGGCGGGGGCCCGCAGCTGGCCCACCTCATCACCGAAGATGTTGATGATGCGGGCAATCGTGTCGCCCTTCTTCATCATGGTCAGGAACTCGACACCCTCTTCGGGCAGGAAGATGCCGGAGGCGGGCGCAAGCAGCGCCTGTTGCTGGCCGATGGTGGCATCCGTCGGATAGGTCGCCTGCCCGTCCAGCATGTCGTAGTGGTAGCAGATATTGAGGATCGACTTGGCCAGCTCCTCGCCCACGTAACGGAACAGCTTGGGCGAGGTATGGGAGCGCCCTCCAAGTTCCACCGTGATGCCGACCTTGCCCGCGTTGTTCAGCGCGGCCATCGGGCTGCCGGACTTGGTGAAGTTCGACATGATGCAGCCCCAGCCTTCGCCCATGGCCTTGGCCAGTTCGACGCTTTCGGGGCGTTCGTCGACGAAGATCGCCTTGTCGAGGAAGCTATGCGCGCCGCCGGAATGGATCGAGATCTCCATGTCGGCGACATCCTTCATCGCCTGCCAATGCGCATCGGCCAGCCGGTCCGTGAAATAACCGTCGGGCTTGCCCGGATAGATCCGGTTCATGTCATAGGCGAAGGTATCGAGCGGATTGCCACGCTCGGCCGCGGAAAAGGCCAGTGGGTTGACGCACGGCACCAGCACCACCGCACCGCGCAGCTTGGCCGGGTCGATGCGCCTCACCGCCAGCACGCAGGCCAGCGGGCCCTCGGGTTCATCGCCATGGATCGCGGCATTGACCCAGAAGGTCGGGCCCGCATCCGCCCCATTGATGACGATGACCGGGATCTCGACCTTGACGCCGCCGGCCAAGTCCAGCGCGGGGATCGCGCCGCGCACCATTTCGCCGGGCTTCGCCGTGGCTGTGCCGACGGTGACGCTTTCATTCGCCTTGGTGCTCATACCGCTTCCGCCCCCGATTTTTCATAGGCCGCAAGCTGTTCAGGCGTGTAGACCTGCATGAACTCGATCTCGATACCGCCTGCGTCATTGTCGAGGAAGGCGACCCAGCCCTCGGGATGGGCATGGCTGCCGAATTTCTTGCAGGCCTTGCATTCGCGCAAGGACGCGCCCTGTTTCTGGGCATGGTCGAGGGCGGCGTCGATATCGTCGACCTCGTAGCAGATATGGTGCAGCCCCTCGGCCCCGCGTTCCTTGATCCAGGCGTCGAACCGCCCGCCTTCCTGCGTGGACTGGCACAGCTGGTATTCGATGCCGCCCAGGTAGAAGAGCGCGACCTTGTTGCCGGATTTGGGGAAATGCGTGATCTCGGTATCGGCGGGCACATGCAGGAACTTGGCATAAGCCTCCAGCGCCTTCTCGGCATCGCTCACGGCAAAGGCCATGTGCTTGATGCTTTTCACGTTCGGGTTGTCGGATTTGACGGTCATGTCTCTCGGTCCTCTTCAGGCAGGTTGGCTTTGCTCGGCGCGGAAGCTTTCCACGACGGCGGCCATGCGTTTCATTGCGGTCTGGATGCGGTCCACCGGCTGCGTCATCGACATGCGGACGAAATCATCGGTGTGGTCGCCGTAAATCGTGCCGGGATACATCATCACCCGGCCCTCGGCCAAAAGCCGTTCGCAGAACTGCCCGGCAGTGATGCCAAGCCCGAGGCTGGCGACATTGGCATAGACGTAGAACGCGCCCTGCGGTTCCGCGTAGCCCATGCCGATCTCATCCAGGCCCTTGCAGATCGCGGCGCGGCGTTCGTCATAGGTCTGGCGCATCTCCTCGACGCAATCCTGGCTGCCGGTCATCGCGGCCAATGCGCCGTGCTGGCTGACGGCGGCGGTCGAGATGGCGAAGGCATGGTTCACTTCCGACATCGGCTCGATCAACGCGCGCGGTCCGGCAAGGTAGCCGATGCGCCAGCCGGTCATGGCATAGGCCTTGGAAAACCCGCTCAAGGTGATCGTGCGCTCCTTCATGTCGGGCAGCGAGGCCACCGGCAGCACCGTGTTGTTGCCGAATGTCAGACGGGCATAGATCTCGTCCGAGATCACGATCAGGTCGTGTTTCTTGGCCAGTTCGGCGATCTTGCGGACCTCGTCGGGCGGCGTGACGGTGCCTGTCGGGTTGTTGGGGTTGATCAGCACCAGGATCTTGGATTTCGGCGTGATATGCGCCGCGACCATCTCGGCGGTGAGGGTGAAGTTGGTCTCCATCGTCATCGGAACCTTGCACACCACCGCGTCCGACATCTCGGCGGCCTGCTGGTAGGGGTTGTAGCCCGGGCACGGCACGATGATCTCGTCGCCGGGGTTCAGCAGCGACAGCGCGATGATGAACATGCCCTGCTGGCCGCCCGGCGTGATCATGATCTCGTCATTGGCGTAATCGGCCCCGCCATAGTGGCGGATGTTGTCGGCGATGGCGGCGCGCAGCGGCTCGATCCCCAGGGGGTGTGTGTAATGCGTGGCACCGTTGGCCAGCGCCTCCTGCCCCGCCTTGATGATATGGGCGGGCGTGTCGAGGTCTGGATCGCCGCGACCAAGCTTGATCACGTCGTCGAGGCCATTGGCGATATCCAGCATCCTGGTGATCAGCCCCCCATCGGAGAGCTTCACACGGGCGGCGAGGCGTGGGTCCAGAGCAGTCATGTCAGTCCTTTCGTCTTGCGCGTGGCCTGCGGTCACGCCAGCGCGTAAATGTCGGAATACTTGCGGGTCAGGTGGGCGATGTAGGGTTCAGGGTCGAGCGTGCGGCCGGTCGCGTTCGTGAGCAACTCGTCACGGGTGTAGCGACGGCCATGCTGGCAGACCTTGTCGGTCAGCCAATCGCGCAGCGGGGCATAATCGGCCCCGTCCAGCGCGGTCTGGATGCCGGGATTTTCGCTGGTCGCGGTGTCGAAAAGCTGTGCGGCCATGATGTTGCCGATGGTGTAGTTGCAGAAGGTGCCGATCTGCCCCGAGGACCAATGAACGTCCTGCAACACGCCCTGCGCGTCATCGGGCACATCGAGGCCAAGGTATTCCTTCATCGCAGCGTTCCATGCCTCCGGCAGGTCGGCCACCTCCAGGCTGCCATCGACCATCTTGGCCTCAAGCTCGGCGCGCAGCATGATGTGGAAGTCATAGGTCAGCTCATCGGCTTCGACGCGGATGAAGCTTGGCTCGGAGCGGTTGATCGCGCGGTAGAACTCCTCCTCCGAAACATCGTCCAGCAGGCCGGGATAGGCGGCCTGGATGTCGCCGAAATGGTTGGACCAGAAGGCGCGGCTGCGCCCGACATGGTTTTCCCACAGGCGCGACTGGCTTTCATGCGCGCCGAAGCTGACGCCGCCGACGGCGTAGAGGCTGATCAGATCTGTGGCCAGCGGCGTGCGTGTATAGACCGGGTCGACGTTCTGCTCATACATCGCGTGGCCCGCCTCGTGCAGCGCGCCGAAGAGGGACATGGGCATGTAGTTCCTGCTGACCCGCGTGGTGATGCGCACGTCGTTGCGGGTGAACGAGATCTCGAACGGATGCACCGTGGTATCGAGCCGCCCGCGCGAGGTGTCATAGCCGATCCGCTTGGCCATCTTCAGGGCAAAAGCCATTTGCTGATCGACGGGATAATCGCGGAACAGGAAGTCCGAGCGGGGCTTTTCCGCCTCGGCGATGCCGCGCACCAGCGGCAGCATCCCTTCGCGCAGACGCTCGAACAGGGGGTTCAGCTTGGCCACTGTCATGCCCGGCTCGAAGCGGTACATCAGCGCGTCATAGGGGTGATCCTCATAGCCCAGGGCCTGCGCCATTTCGCGGCTGATCTCGACCATCGTGGTCAGGGCCGGCGCGAAAATCGAGAAATCCGCCTTTTCGCGCGCCTCGGCCCAGACCTCGTGGGCGGCGGCACCAAGCTCGGTCTTGCGGCGCAGAAGCTCGGTCGGGATGCGCTCGTGATATTCGATGGCTTCGCGGACCTGGGCCACGATGCGGGCCTCGGGGCTGTCCTGGGGCTTGCCCGCAACCTCGGTCTCGGCGCCGTCCAGGGCGCGCTTCATTTCGTCCGAGCACAGCAGATTGCGCGCCGCCACCGCCAGAGTCGCCAGCTGCTTGGACCGGCTTTCGGCGCCCGATCTGGGCATCATCGTGCGCGCGTCCCAGGACAGGATCGACCCCGCATTGAGGAAATCGTTCACCCGTCCGGTCGTTTCGATCAAATCCGCATAGCTCATCTCGGGTCCGTTCTCCTTCGGGTTTTCCGCGGTTCACCGGGGTTTTCAGGAAACCGCCAGGTTCGACGCAGGGTGCTTGACTATCCATTTCGCTCGTGTATCCCATTTGGACAAGCGCAATGTCGACAATATACTGATGGCAAGGAAGCCACCCGGTGTCAAACCAAAACATTGCCTGACCAGCCGCGACCGTCCGCAAAGGAAGACCTGCCGATGCCAAGCTTGAAGACAAACGAAACCGCCATGGTCGAAATGGCCGTATCGGGCGTGGTGACCACGCCCCAGGTGCGACCGGGCCAGTATATTCCCCACCCCGATGGCCGTGCCGCGGTGCTGCCAGGGATGTTCGGAATCACCTATAATGTGCGTTGCGGCGACCGTGCCTTCGGGTGGGCGGGCGACCATGTGGAGCCGGGTGTCAGCATCGACGACGACGCCAATTCAGGCCGCCATCACTCGCTGCATTACCTCAACTGCATCGGCAACGAGGCGATGGTGACCTCTGGCATGGCCGCCGGTGAAAAGGGCATCGTGATCGGTGAACACGCGCGCATCCTGGTGCAATTCTCGCCCGAGGCGCATGAGGTGATGGCGCCCGGCGACCGCGTCCAGGTGATGAGCAAGGGCCAGGGCCTCGCGCTCACCGATTATCCCGGCGTCGCGCTGAAGAAGATGAGCCCGCGCCTCTTCCACGCCATGGGTATCACCGAATCGAATGGCCGGCTCCAGGTCAAGGTGGCGATGGAACTGCCGGTGCGAATCATGGGATCGGGTGCCGAGTTGAACTCGGAATATGTCGACCAGGACCTGATGTCGGGCGACCGCGCCCTTATGGCGGAGCTTGGCATCGACCAGATGCGCCTGGGTGACATCATCGCCATTCGCCACGCCGATCACCACTGGGGCCGGTCCTACCGCGAGGGCGCGGTGTCAATCTGCCTGTGCATCCACGGCGACAGCATCATGACCGGGCATGGCCCCGGCATCCTGACCCTCATGACCGCGCGCAACGGCGAGATCGACTTCTCCATCGACGCCTCGGCCAATATTGCAACCCTCTTCGATCTCGGAGCCTGATATGCCCATTCAAACCAACGCCGCCGATATCGTCACCGTTTCCGTTTCGGGACAGATCGCCAACCCGTCCCTCTCCGGTCTTCCGGCCGAGCCCTACCGGCTGGACGCCGACGGTAAACCCTTCCTGTGGCCCACTTTCGGCGGCATCGTCTACAATGTCAGCATCGGCGATAGCGCCTATGGGTGGGCGGGCGACTGCATCCACCCCTCCGTCAGCATCGCGCATCCGGACGCCAACAAGAACCGGGGCCTGAACGTCTTTGCCTGTGTCGGCAACGAGGCCCTGATCACCAGCGGCGCGGCCAGGGGCGCGCGCGGCGTCGTCACCGGCAAATCGGGGCGTTTCTCGGACCAGGTGATCATCCATTTCGACGTAGAAACCCGCCGCAAGATCGCCGTCGACGACCAGATCCTGGTGAAAAGCGAAGGCGTCGGCCTGTCCGTGCCCGACTGCCCCGAGGTGGTGTTCAAGTCGCTCTCGCCCAGCCTCTTCGACAAGCTGCCGAAAAAGATGGAGGACGGGACTCTCAAGATCGGCGTCTGCGCAACGGTACCGCCGCATTTCGTCGGCGCGGGCGCGGGTCTGACCTCCGAGGGCGGCTCGCTGCACATGCAATCGACCGATCGCAAGGAACTGGCCAAGCACGGGCTGGACAAGCTGCGCCTGGGCGATGTGGTGGCCATCGCGGATACCGACAGCCGCTACAATCACGGCTACCTGCGCGGCGCCATGAGCATCGGCATTGTCGGCCAGACCGACGGACCCCGCGCGGGCTACGGCCCCGGCATGACCGTGGTGATGACCGCCCCCGCCGGTCAGTTGGGCTGCTATGACGCCCCCGGAACCAATATCGCGGACATCCTGGAGCTGACGGCATGAACAAGCGCATCCCCATGACAAACGTGGACCGCGCGCAGTTGCGGGCCTTCGTCTCGGAAGGGTTCGCGGCGCTCGGGCTGACCGAAGAGGACGCCGACATCTTCGCCGATGCGCTGATCTTCTCGGAACTGCGCTTTCACCCCGGACAGGGCCAGGGCGTTGCCCGTCTGCGCCGCTATCACGAGCGTATCGGCAATGGCGAGGTGAACCCGCGGGCGGGCTGGTCCATCGTCAAGGAAGGCCCTGCCCTGGCGCTGGTCGATGCTCATAACGGCATCGGCACCGTGGCTGCGTCCAAGGCCATGGACCTGGCGATCAGGAAGGCCAAGGAAAATGGCATCGGCACCGTGATCGTGCGCAATTCCACGCATTACGGCTCCAGCGCGGTGCATGCCTGCCGCGCGCTGGATCATGGCTGCATCGGCATGGCCTTCACCAATGCGGGCCCCGAAATGGCGCCGCATGGCGGGCGCGAGGGTGTGACCGGGACCAACCCCTGGTCCATTGCCGCGCCCTCGGATCAGGGCTTTCCGGTGGTCCTCGATATTGCGCTGACCACTGCCGGCAAGGGCATGATGAAATGGCATGAGCGCGAGGGCAGCAAGATGCCGCTCGACTGGGCGATCACGCCCGAGGGCGAGGAGACCGACGACCCCACCGCCGCGATGCTCGGCCCGCTTCTGCCCATCGGTGGGCACAAGGGATACGGTCTGGCCTTCATGTCCGAGGCGATGACCGGCGTGCTGTCGGGCGGGGGCTTCGGCCTTATGCCCTATTCCGACCCGAAGAAACTGGACGTGTCGCATTACGTCCAGGCCATCGACATCTCGTGGTTCATGGACCCCGCTGACTACGCCGCCCGCATGGGGGAATTCGTGCAGATGGCCAAAACCCGCAAGCGACGGCCCGGTGTCGAGGAAATCCTGGTACCCGGCGAACAGGAGGCGCGGCGCATCGCGGCGAAATCCGCGAACGGCGTGCCGATTGACGATGTGGTGCTGGCCGACATGCAGGCGCTCGGGGCGGAACTGGGGCTGACAACCACGCTCGACCCGCTCGGCCCCTATACCGGCGACACGTTGTGAGCGATCTGCGCCCCCTGCCCCCGGCCTTCTTCGCCGCCGCCCGCGACCGGCTGCGGGTGCGTGCGCAGGCGGCGGGTCTCGATGGCCTGCTGCTTTTGCGCGCGCCCAACCTCGCCTATGCGACGGGGCTGTTCCTGTCGGCCAATGAACGCCCGATGGGCGTCTGGCTGCCGGTCTCGGGCGATCCGATCCTGATGCTCCCGGGGTTGGAGCGTGAGAATGCGGAAGGCACCGGCCTGACAGACCTGCGCTTCTACAACGAGTTTCCGGGCGAGGTGCCGCCGGTGCTCTGGATGCTCGACCAGATCGGGCGCAAATCCGCGGCCATCGACCAGCTCGACGCCGCCCTGCTGGACGCGGCGCGCGACAAACTCACCCGGCTCGACCTCACCGATCACGCGATGATCGAGCGCAGCTTCAAGCAGCCCGAGGAAATTGCCCTAACCCGCGAGGCCGCGCGTTTCGCGGACCTCTTCCTGCACCGCCTGCACAAGGCGGCGGGCGACATCATCAGCCAGGGCGGAACCGAGGCCGACCTGATGGCCGACGCGATGGCGCACGCCAAGGGCGCGCTTTTCGCCAGGCACAAGGCCGCCTTTTCCGGCACGCCCATGGGCATTACCGCCAGCGTCCATTCCGGCCCCCGCGCGGCCCTGCCGCATGGCGCGGTGCTGGAACGGGTGCCGCGCCCCGGTGAAACCCTGATCGCAGGCATCGGCGGCAGCCTTGGCGGCTACCATGCCGAAAGCGGCGTCACGCTGATCGTGGGTGAGATCAGCGCCGAGCAGCGCCGGATCATGCAAGCCATGCAAGCCTGCAATGACGCCGCCGTCGCCGCCTGTGCCGGGGGGCGCACCTGCACAGAGGCCAATGATGCCGCGCTTGATGCGTTGCGCGAGGCGGGCCTTGGCGATGCCATCCGCCACCGGATCGGCCACGGCATGGGATTGGAGGGGCACGAGGCCCCCTGGCTTGCCCCCGGCGATCCGACCCCCATTCAGCCCACGATGATTTTCTCGAACGAGCCTGGAGTATACCGCCCCGGTCGTGACGGATACCGCACCATCAACACGATGATCGCGACCGCGTCGGGGGTCGATATCCCCTCGCGGTTCCAAACCGAAACACCGATCGACGCCCGCGTCATCGCCCTTTGAGGAGGCCCAGACATGCCCGAACCAGCCGCATGGCATTACCAGAAGATCACCAAACCGATGTTCGAAGCAAAGGCGGAGGAACGTGTGTTCCTCGGTCGCGTCATCACATGCGTCGGCGACGAGGTGATCGAGGACGGCTTCGTCCATATCAAGGACGGCAAGATCGCCGCCGTCGGCCCCCGCACTGACGCGCCCGACAGTGTGGACACGCTCGACACCAAGGGCAAGACCCTGATGCCCGGCATGATGAACAGCCACGCCCACCTGTCTTGGGACGGCATCCACGAATTGAGCCAGCAAAGCATGTATGACGCGCCCGAGATTCGCGCCTACAAGGCGGCGGGCAACATGATTAAGAGCTTGCGGGCGGGCATCACGCTGGTGCGTGACCTGGGCGTTCACAACGCCAACCTCTTCACCAAGCAGGCCGTGGCGCAGGGCATCTTTCCGGGTCCGCGCCTTCTGGTCTCGGGTGAGAGCATTATCCAGACCGGCGGCCATACCTATTGGGTCTGCCGCGAGGCGTCGGGTGCCGACGAGATGCGCCGCGCCGTGCGCGACCAGGTCAAGGGCGGGGCCGATCTTATCAAGATCATGGCCTGCCACGACGCGCTGGAGTTCACCGACGAGGAGTTGCACGCCGTGATCGACGAGGCGCATCGCAACCGCCTGCCGATTACCGCCCACGCCACCTATAACGACTGCATCAAGCGGGTGGCCGAGTTCGGCATCGACTGCATCGAGCATGGCGGCTCGATGACGGATGAGACGATCCAGCTTCTGCTCGACAGGAAGCTACCGATTGTCACCACCTTCTCGGCGCTGGTCATCCAGGCCAACGAGACGATCGCGCGCGATTTCGGAATCCCCGAATGGAAGATCGCCGAGCGCAAGAAGGCCGTCGCCGACAAGTCGCGCTTCGACGGGCTGGTGCGTGCCGCCAAGGCCGGTGTGCCCATCGTCTTCGGCACCGATGCAGGCAGCCCGGCCGTGGAACATGACAGAATCGTGCCGGAGCTTGGCTTCATGGTCGAGGTCGGCGTCTGCCCCGACAACTTGGACGCCCTGCGCGCCATCACGGCACGGGCGGCGGTCCTCAACGGCATGGGCGACACGCTCGGCACGCTGGAGGCCGGGAAACTGGCCGACATGCTCGTGGTCGACGGCAAGCCCGACCAGGACCTGAGCGCATTGGAAAAGGTCGAGATGACCTTCATCGACGGCAAGAGGATGCACTGATGGGATCGCTACTACACGACCGCACCGCCCCCCGGATCGTCGAGGAAGACGGCTCGTTCCGCACCAGGATGCTCAAGATCGCGTCCGGCCTGGACAACGTGATCGCGCTTGGCCGGGGCGACCCGGATTTCCACACGCCCGCGCATATCGTCGAGGCCGCAAAGAATGCGCTCGATGACAACCAGCACCATTACACCGGCCCCACCGGCCTGCCGCAATTGCGTCAGGCGATCTGCGACAACCTGAAGGCCGAATACGGGCTGGATTACACCGCGGATGAGATCATCGTCACGGCAGGTGTGCAGGAAAGCATCATGCTGGCCATGCTCGGCCTGGTGCAGGAGGGCGACGAGGTTCTGATCACCTCGCCGCGCTTCACCACCTATGACACCGCCGTGCATCTCTGCGGCGGCGTGCCGATCCCGGTGCCGACCTTCCAGAAGGACGATTTCGCGCTGGACGTGGACGAGATCGAGAAACGCGTCACCGACAAGACGCGCATGTTCGTCATGGTCTCGCCCAACAACCCAACCGGCGCGGTGACGCCCCCCGAGGTAATCCGCAAGATCGCGGAACTGGCGATCAAGCATGACATCCTGGTCATTGCCGACGAGATCTACGCCAAGCTGATCTATCCCGGCCATGAGCACCTGTCGCTGGCCACCCTGCCGGGCATGAAGGAGCGCACGATCACGCTCAATGGCTTCTCCAAGACCTACGCGATGACCGGCTGGCGTGTCGGCTACATGGCCGCCCCCGCGGATTTCGTCGAGAAACTGACCGAGCCGCGCCACACGCTCTCGATCAACACCTGCACGGTGTCGCAATTCGCGGCCCTTGCCGCCCTGACAGGCCCGCAGGACGAGATGGAGGCCACATTCCGCGACTACGCCGAACGGCGCGACTACCTGATGGGCGCGCTGACCGAGGCGGGGCTGAGTTACGGCGCGCCGGGGGGCGCGTTCTACATCTACACCAACATTTCCAGCACGGGGATGAAGGCCAAGCCCTTCTGCGAAAACCTGCTGCGCGACACCGGCGTGATGGTTTTCCCCGGCGACATGTTCGGTGAGCCCGACAGCGACTTCATCCGCATCAGCTATCTGCAACCCCTGCCCCTGATCAAGGAAGCCATGGGCCGGATCAAATCCTTTATCGAAACCCGAAAAGGGGCCGCCGCATGAGTAACATGAACCCGAACCCGGAAGAGAAATTCGTCGGCATCCAGGTCAGCCCGATCAGCTTCATCGACGAGGGCGTCGATACTGTCCTCGACACCCTGAAGGATCGGGTCGGCGTCAATGTCCTGATGCTCGGCACGGTGTCATGGCTTGGGCTGAAAACCGGGCGCAGCATTTCCCACAAGCTGGACGGTTGGCCCGATCACGGCGTGCCGGAACCCTTCACGATGAAGGGCGGGGCCTATTACAACCCCGATCCGCGCTACTATTCCAAGACGCTGATCAAGGATTTCCGCGCCAGGGACAAGGAGATGGAGGGGATCGACATCCTCGACCTGGTTATCCCCGAGGCGCACAAGCGCGACATGAAGGTCTATGTCGAGCTGATGGAGCCGTTCTTCAAATACGCGGGCCACGGGTCGGTCAACAATATCGAGATCCCCAACCTCGCCACCTGCATGGAGGTCGACGTGTTCGGCCGCCGCAAGGACGAGCCCTCGACCTCGAACCCCGATTACCGCAACTGGATGCACGCGATCATCGAGGACCAGGTGCGCAATTACGACATCGACGGCATCATGTGGTGCAACGAGCGCAACAGCCCGCTGGACCAGATGATGCAGGGTGAAGCGCCCGGCGATTTCTCCGAGGCGTCGCGCAACGAGGCCATCGCCCGTGGGATCGACGTGGAAGCCTGCCGCCGGGGCTGCATCGCCATGTATGGATTCATGCAGGATGCGCTGGCGGGCAAGGCGTTTGACGACGGGGCCTTCATCACCTTCGTGCGCATGTTGCTGCAAAACCCCGAGGTTCTGATCTGGGAACGTTTCTGGCTTGAGCGCAACAAGGACCTGGACCGCGAGCTTTACGGGCTGGTCAAGTGGTGCAAGCCCAACCTGCCCTTCGGGTTGAACGTCTGGAACCGCAATCATTTCAATATCTTCCGCCGCGCTGAGTGGCCTTGGCACGAGCAGACGATGTATGCCGATTGGGTCAAGCCGATCACCTACCAGCACCAATCGGGCGAGATCTGGCACAAGGAATTTGGCTTCTTCCAGAAGACCATCCTGCGCGATTTCGACCCCGCCGTTGCGATGCAGGTGCTGGACGGCATCCTTGGCATCCAGGGGGCGGGCCTCGACAGCGTGGTGCAGGAGGGGCTGGACCCCGACACCTATGTCTACGGCCAATGCGCCGAGGCGCTGACCGGCGTGCACGACAAGGCCAAGGTTTTCATGGGCCTCGGCATCGACGCGCCGCGCGTGCGGGCGGATCAGGCGAAATGCACGCCCGATATCGCCTATCGCTCGGTCATGGCGACCTATCGCGCGGGCGGGCATGGCGTGGTGCTGTCGCCCAATTATGCCTCGATGCACCTGACCAATCTCGATGGCGTTGCCAAGGCGCTGACCGAGTTGGGGTTGAAGACATGAGCGGGTTGGACACGCTGATCTCGGGCGGCGGCGTGCTGCTGCCTGACGGGGTCCACCGTGTCGATCTGGGGCTGGCGGATGGCAAGGTCGCGGGGCTCTACGCCCCCGGCACCGCCCCCGACGCGGCCGAGGTGATCGACGCCACCGGCAAGACACTCCTGCCCGGTATCGTCGACATCCATTTCCACGTCCGCGCGCCCGCATACCCTGAACGTGGCACCGTGCTGTCGGAAACCAGCGCGGCGGCGGCGGGCGGGGTTACCACGCTCTTCGAGATGCCGATCTCGAAACCCTGTTGCTCTACCCCTGCGGAACTGGCCCGCCGCCGCGACCACTTCGCGGAAAACGCCGTCGTGGATTTCGCGCTCTATGCCGCCCCCGGCGACCTGACCGAGGCCAGCCGCGACAAGATGATGGATCTGGGCTGCATCGCCTGGAAGATCTTCACCACACCGTCCCCCGCCGGACGCGCCGATGAATTCGAGGGGCTCGCCTTCCCCGACGAGGCCGACCAGCTGCGCGCGCTGCAATTGCTGGCGGGCACCGGCCTGCCCATCGTCGTCCATGCCGAAAGCGCCGCCCTGTTGGCGCATTACGAGGAGGCCGCAAAGGCGCTCGACCCTGCCGACGCCGCCACCCATGGGCTGTCCCGCCCCGCGATCTGCGAATCCGTCGCCGTGGCCAAGCTCTTGGCGATGAACATCACCGCGCAGGCCAAGCTGCATATCGCCCATGTGACCAGCGCCGAGACCGTGCAGGTGCTGCGGGGCTTTGCCGGAACCTCCGATTTCACCGCCGAGACCTGCCCGCAATACCTCTTCACCACCGAGGCGGACGTGGCCCGCGCCGGGATCTACGGCAAGGTCAACCCGCCCATTCGCCACCAATCCGACCAGGACGCGCTTTGGCAGGCGATCGAGGATGGCGTGATCAATTACGTCACCACCGATCACGCGCCCTTCGCCAAGGCCGAGAAACAGGCCGCCGAGGGCAATTTCCCCGCCGCGCCGCCAGGGGTGCCGGGGATCGAGTTCATCCTGCCCGCAATGCTGGACGCCGTGGCGCAAGGCCGCCTCAGCCTGCGCCGGGCGCATGACCTGATCTGCGCCAATGGCGCGCGCAGATATGGACTCTACCCGCGGAAAGGATCAGTCCTACCGGGGAGTGCTGCGGACGTGACGATCGTGGATCTGGATCGCGAAACCGTGATTTCCGCCGCCACGCTGCACACCCATGCCCGCGAGGTCGCGCATCTGTTCGAAGGCCGCCGCCTGCGCGGCAAGGTCACACAGACCATCCTTGGGGGCCGCACCGTCTACCTCGATGGTGAGGTGACGGGCCCGCCGGGTGCAGGGGCCTATGTCACCCCGGCATACGGGGTTTGACGCGCAATTTCAGGGAGCGGCCCGGCCATTGACCTCTGGCCCCGGAGCCCGCAGGGAACGGATGTAAATGGTTACGCCCACGGAGATCATGCGCCCCACCGACACGGTCGGGTGGAAAAGCGGTTTCGGCACCATCAAGCGGGTCACCGGGCTGGCGTTGAGGACACCCTGGATGGTTGCCATCGCGCTGGTCTCGACCGTGATCGCGGCGGGGCTGCAACTGCTGGTGCCGATCCTTCTTGGCCGCGCCGTCGACCAGACCCAGGCGCTGGTCTCCGACACCGCCGATGCAATGCAGGCGGAGGCCGCCCTTTGGGCCACGGCCTGGCTGGTGCTGGCGGTCTGGATCGCGCGCGGCGTCTTCACCGTGTTCCAGAACTATTTCAGCGAAAGCGTCGGCCATAATGTCGGCTACACGCTGCGGCTGGCCTATTACGAGAAGATCCAGCGCCTGAGCTTCGGCTTTCACGACCGGATGCATTCGGGCGACCTGATCACCCTCGGGATGCTGGACCTCGAAGGCGTGCGGATGTTCTTCTCCACCGGCCTGGTGCGGATCGTGCTTCTGTCGATGCTGATCGGGATCGGCGGCTACCTGCTGCTCTCGACCGACCTAACGCTCGGCCTGCTTGCGCTCAGCTTCGTGCCCTTTGTCGGCTGGCGCTCCTCCGTCACGCAACTGAAACTGCGCGGCACCTGGCTGGAGCTGCAGAACCGCCTGTCGGTGCTCAGCCGGGTGATGGAGGAAAACCTCGGCGGTATCCGCGTCGTGCGCGCCTTCGCCGCCAAGCCGCATGAGATGGCGAAATACGGGGCCGCATCCGAAAGCGCGCTGGATCTTGCGCATGAACGCGTCGATATCCGGGTGCGCAACACCTCGATGATGACCTTTTCCTTCCTGCTGGCGATGGGGCTGGTGCTCTGGGTCGGCAGTGGCAAGGTCGTCGCGGGCGAAATCACGGTCGGCACCCTGGCCTCGTTCCTGACCTTCATGACCATCCTGCAAATGCCGGTGCGGCAATTGGGGATGCTGGTCAACTCCTTCGCGCGGACCGCCACCTGTGGCGAGCGGATCTTCGCGCTGCTGGATCTGGACCTGGCGATCACCGATGCGCCCGATGCGGGCGACCTGGAGGTGACCGATGGCGTGCTGCGCTTCGAGAATGTCGGCTTCACCTATCCCGGTGCGGCCAGGCCGGTGTTGCAGGGCCTCAACTTCACCGCCCGACGCGGCGAGACCATCGGCCTGATCGGCCCGCCCGGCAGCGGCAAATCCACCATCGCGCATCTGACGCCGCGCTTCTACGACGTGACCGAGGGCGCGATCCGTATCGACGGGCAGGATATCCGCGACGTGACGCTGCGCTCGCTGCGCAATGCCGTGGTCACGGTGCAGCAGGACGCGTTTCTGTTCACCACCAGCCTGGAGAACAACATCGCCTATGGCGACCCCTGGGCGCCGCCCTCGCAGATCGCCGATGCCAGCGCCTCGGCGCAATTGCACCAGTTCATCGCTACCCTGCCCGCAGGTTACGAGACCGTGGTCGGCGAACGCGGCGCGTCGCTATCGGGCGGCCAGCGCCAGCGCATGACGATTGCCCGCGCGCTGATGCTGCGCCCCTCGGTGCTGATCTTCGACGACAGCACCGCCGCCGTCGATGCCGGCACCGAACAGCGCATCCGCGCCACGATCCAGGCCAAGGCGAGCGAGCGGGTGACGATCATCGTGGCCCATCGCCTCAATTCCCTCATGCATGCCGACCGGATCCTCTTCATCGAGGAGGGCCGCATCGTCGAACAGGGCACGCATGCCGAATTGCTGGCGCTTCGCGGGCGCTACCACGCGCTGCACGCGTTGCAGATCAGACCCGAGGAGTCCGCGACATGAGCGAGGAACTGGAAGTCGAACGCGGCGATGTCCGCGACAACGGCCGCCGCCCACCGCGCGCGGTGGTGGGCTCGCACCGGATCGAGGAGGATATGTTCGGCCGCCTCTTCGACCGCAACATCGTCATGCGGATCTGGGATTTCGTGCGCCCCTACCGGCGGCAATTGATCATCTCGGTGATCGCGGTGCTGGTCTTCACCGGCACCCAGATCGCCATCCCGCTGATCATCAGCTACGCCATCGACAACGGGTTGACGGCGGATGCGGCGGGCCAGGCGGCCCTGCGCACGGCGATCCTGGCCTTCGGGCTGGCCATCGGGCTGAATTACGCAGCCGCCTGGGTGCAGGAAAGCGTCGTCGGCAAGGCGGCGGAGAACGTCCTTTTCGACATCCGCACCGCGATGTTCGGCCATTTGCAGGATGTCTCGCTCAGCTTCATGGACAAGACCGAAGTGGGCCGCCTGATGTCGCGCCTGCAAGGCGACGTGAACGCGATGCAGGAATTTCTGGAAACCTCGGTCCTGTCTGTGGGCGATATCGTGCTTCTGTTCGGCATCATCGGCTCGATGCTGTGGCTCGATGTGAAACTGGGGCTGCTGACGCTCTGCGTGTTGCCGGTCCTGTTCCTCGTCCGCATCGTCTGGCTGCCGCGTGCGCGCGCCGCGTTCATGGCGGCGCATGTGGCCAATTCCGTTACCAACGGGGCGCTGGCCGAGGCTATTCACGGCGTGCGCACGGTGCAGGGCATGGGCCGACAGGGCATCAACTTCACGCTCTATGACGACAAGGCGCACAGCAACCTCAAGGCACATCGGACCGCGTCGAAATACGCGCAGGTGATGGTGCCCATCGTCGACACCCTGACAGGCATCGCGATGGCGGTCGTGGTCGTGGTCGGTGGCTCGATGGTGTTGGGCGAGACGCTGGAGATCGGCGTCATGGTGGCGTTCCTGTTCTATATCCAGCGATTCTTCGACCCGATCCGGTCGCTGACCATGCAGTATTCGGTGATGCAGCGGGCGATGGCCTCGGGGCAGCGGCTGGTCGATGTGCTGGATGTGCGCGTCGACATCAAGGACGCGGAAAACGCGGAAGAGTTGCCGCATGACATGGACGGCGCGGTTGAGTTCCGCAACGTGACGTTTGGCTATGACCCGGACACGCCGGTTCTGAAAAACGCCAGCTTCAAGGTGAACCCCGGCGAAACCGTCGCGCTGGTCGGCCCCACCGGGTCGGGCAAGTCCAGCGCCATGTCGTTGCTCAACCGGTTCTACGACGTGCAGGGCGGCCAGGTTCTGGTCGGCGGGCGCGATGTGCGCGACGTGACGCAGGCCTCGCTCGGGCGCGAGATCGCGATGGTGTTGCAGGAGCCTTACCTGTTCAGCGGCACGCTCATGGAGAATATCCGCTACAACAAGACCGATGCCGACAAGGATGACGTGATCGCGGCGGCCAAGGCCGTGGGCGCGCATGACTTCATCATGGCGCTGCCGCAGGGCTATGACACCGTGATGGGCGAACGCGGCGGCACCCTGTCGCTCGGCCAGCGGCAGTTGATCAGCTTTGCCCGCGCGCTTGTGGCCGACGCCCGCATCCTGGTGCTGGACGAGGCCACCGCCAGCATCGACAGCTATACCGAGATGCTGATCCAGAAGGCCCTCGTGACGCTCCTGACCGGGCGCACCGGGCTGGTGATCGCGCACAGGTTGGCCACGATCCGTGACGCCGACCGGATCATCGTGTTGCAGGCGGGCGAGGTGCTGGAACAGGGCAACCACGATCAGCTGATGGCGCAAAAGGGGCTCTATGCGCAGCTCTACAGCGTCAACTATGCCTCGTTCGACGATCTGCCCGACGGCGGCATCGACGCGGGCACGGCGCAGTCGTCCTGATCAAGGCAGCCGACCTCGCACGACACCCTCCGACACCGGCAACGCTGGTCGTAATACGCGAAGGCGCGCCGCAAGGGCCTTTCAAGATCCCTTCGGCGCGCCTCTGGTTCGTCAATCCACTCGCGTCAGTTGTTTTCCTTCAGGCGCGGGTCGAGGAAGTCGCGCAGCCAGTCGCCGATGATGTTGAAGGCCAGCACGGTGAAGACGATGGCGAGGCCGGGGAACACCGCCATCCACCACTTGTTCGACAACAGGTGATCGCGGCTTTCCGACAGCATGCTGCCCCATGTCGGCACATCCGGCGGCACGCCGAGGCCGAGGAAGGACAGCGCCGCCTCGGACAGGATCACCCCCGCCACGTTGAATGACGCGATCACGGTCAGCGGCGCGATGATGTTGGGCAGGATGGTGCGGAAGAGGATCGAGAACGTGCTGTCGCCCATTGCGCGGGCGGCCTCGACATATTCCTTTTCGCGCAAGCTGAGTGTTTGCGCCCGCACGATCCGCGCATAGGTGATCCATTGACCGATGCCGAGGACCAGGATGATGTTGACCAGCCCCGGCCCCAGCACGACCAGGAACATGATCGCCAGCAGGATGAAGGGAAAGGCCAGCTGGATATCGCCAAGCCGCATGAGCACATCGTCGATCCAGCCACCGAAATAGCCCGAGACCAGCCCCGCGATGGTGCCCAATGTGCCACCGACGGCAATCGCCGCGACACCCACAAGCAATGACACGCGCGCCCCGTAGAGCAGCCGCGACAGCACGTCCCGGCCCAACTGGTCGGAGCCGAGCCAATAGGTCAGGCTGCCTGCCCCGGCCTCGCCGGGTTCCAGCAACCGCATCATGATGTTCTGCCGATTCGGGTCGAACGGCGCCAGCCAGGGCCCGAAGATGGCCACGAAGGTCACGACAAGCAGGATCAGCATCCCCACCAGCGCCCATCGGCTGGTCAGCATGCTCTGGAAGGCGCGGCGCAGTTCCTTGCGGCGGTAGGACGTTGCCATGCCGGAAACGGCCTGGGTGTCGGCGCTGCTCGGGGCGGGTGAAGTAGCGGCCATGTCGCGCTCCCTAGAGTTTCACGCGCGGGTCGAGGCGCGCGTAGATCAGATCGACGATGAGGTTGAGAAGAATGAAGATGACGGCCAGCAGGATCACCGAGGCCTGCACCACCGGAATGTCACGCTGGTTGATCGCGTTGAACACCAGACGTCCGATGCCGGGATAGGAGAACACGGTCTCCACCACCACGACACCGCCCAGGAGAAAGCCGAACTCCAGCCCGATCATGGTGACGACCGGCAGCCACGCGTTGCGCATCGCGTGATGGATCACCACGCGGCGTTCCGAGATCCCCTTGGAGCGCGCGGTGCGGACGTAATCCTGCTGCAGCACCTCCAGCATCGAGGACCGGATCAATCGCGCATTGCGCGCCAGCGTGTAGGTGCCGACCGCGATGGCGGGCATGATCATGTAATAGAGCGAGCGCGGCAGGTTGGAGAATGCGGTCGAGAAATCCCCCTCGAACAGCGGTTCCAGGAACGGGACATTGCCCGAGATCGGGAACCAGCGCAGGTAGAGTCCGAAGAACAGGATCATCATGATTCCCATCCAGAAATTCGGGATCGACTGGCCAAGCATCGCGAAGGTCATGATGCCACCATCGGCGGGCTTGCCGCGCTTCAGGGCCGCATAGATGCCAAGCGGAATCGACAGGCCGATCGCCAGCAGCAGCGAGAAGAAGGTCAGCTCGATCGTGGCGGGCATGGCTTGCAGAACCACGTCCATCGCGGGCTGCCGATAGCTCAGCGAATTGCCGAAATCGCCTTGCAGCGCGTTCCAGACATAGCTGAGATACTGCACATGCAGGGGTCGGTCGAAGCCGAGCGCCTCGCGGGCGCGGGCGATCTCCTCGACGCTGGCGTTTTCCGAGACGAAAAGGAAGGTCGGGTCGCCGCCCATCTGTAGGGAAATGAAGCTGATCAGCGTCACGCCGATCAACACGATGATGCTTTGCAGAAGGCGTCTTGCCAGGAATGTCCACATGCTGCGGTGCCCTTTACCGAACTGTCATTGCTGCGGTAGACCTGGCCCGGTTCCGGTATCCCCGGTGCCGCAAGCCGCCCTTTGGATTAGTGGATGCGCGCATGGCGTTTCCGAACATTGGCCGTCCCTCATGTTTTCGCGTCGACATCGCCCTGGGATGCTTGACAATCAATTCGATGTTCTCCCAAAGTAGAAATTAGATTGTCGACAGTATGACAACCAAATCACGCGGGCTCGGATGCGTCAAGCTCGCAAATCGCGAAACGGATCGGGTCGGGCGCGTTTTTCGCGACGGCCCGGATCCGGTGGACCAAGGGGCACCTATGATCAAGAAGACAGCAGAGCTTGCACGGACCCGGTCACGGGTCTGCCGGGGTCGGCCAGGCGTCGGGGCATCGCACGAGGGGGCTTTGGGCCATGCCGCGTGACACCCCCGAGTCGTCCACCGGGGCGCCGCTTCTGGAGGTGCGCAACCTGCAGACCACCTTCGACCTGACCAAGAAACTGTCGATCCAGGCCGTCGATGGCGTCAGCTTCCGGGTTCATCCCGGCGAGACGCTGGCCATTGTCGGCGAAAGCGGGTCCGGCAAATCCGTGACCAGCCTGTCGATCATGGGCCTTTTGCCCAAGGATGTGGGCCGTGTCTCGGCGGGCAGCATCAAGTTGCAGGGCCGCGAGATCACCACGCTCAGCGATGCAGAAATGCGTGATATTCGCGGGCGTGAGATCGGGATGATCTTCCAGGAACCGATGACCAGCCTGAACCCGGTCCACACCATCGGCCAGCAGATCGCCGAGATGGTCATCCGGCACCAGAAACTGTCGAAATCCCGCGCCCGCGCCCGCGCCATCGAAATGCTGGAGGTGGTCGGCATCCCCGAGCCGAAACGCCGGGTCGACAATTACCCGCACGAGATGTCGGGCGGGATGCGCCAGCGCGCCATGATCGCGATGGCGCTGGCCTGCGAACCCCGCATCCTGATCGCGGACGAGCCGACGACGGCGCTGGACGTCACCATCCAGGCGCAGATGCTGGAGCTGATGCAGGACCTGCAGAAGAAGCTCGGCATGGCGATCATCTTCATCACCCATGACCTCGGCGTGGTGGCGGAAGTCGCCGACCGGGTCGTGGTGATGTATGGCGGCCAGGTCGTGGAGACCGCCAGCGTCGAGGATATCTTCCGCAACCCGCGGATGCCCTACACCGCCGGTCTGATGAACTCGATCCCGCGGCTCGGCTCCTCGATCAACAAGAAACGGCTGGAAGCGATTCCCGGCACCGTGCCCGCCCTGACCAACCTGCCCAGGGGCTGCCGGTTCCATCCGCGCTGCGCCTATGTGCAGGATATCTGCAAGGCGGCCCTGCCTGACCTGGAAGAGGCCAGCGACGGCCACATGATCCGCTGCGTCCGCTGGCGCGAGCTGTCCCTGAACGAAAGGCAAGCCTCATGACGGCCCCCCTCCTCCAGGTCGACAACCTGCAGAAGTATTTCCCGATCCATGGCGGCGTACTGCGAAGGGTCGTCAACAACGTCAAGGCGGTCGACGGGATCAGCTTCGACATCAATCCCGGCGAGGTCGTGGGCCTGGTCGGCGAAAGCGGCTCGGGCAAGACCACGGTAGGGCGCACCATATTGAGGCTCGAACAGGCGACGTCCGGCGCGGTGCGTTTCGGCGGCACCGACGTGATGGGCCTCGGCACGTCGCAGATGCGGGCCTATCGCAAGAAGATGCAGATCATCTTTCAGGACCCATACGCCAGCCTGAACCCGCGCGAGAAAATCCGCGAGATCCTGACCCACCCGCTGCGCCTGCACAAGATCGGGTCCGCGTCCGAACACGAAGACCGCGCCGCGGCACTTCTGGAGAAGGTCGGCCTGGCACGCGATCACCTGGACCGCTTCCCGCATGAGTTCTCGGGCGGCCAGCGGCAACGTATCGGCATCGCCCGCGCCCTGGCGGTCGAGCCGCAATTCATCGTCGCCGACGAACCGGTCTCGGCGCTCGACGTGTCAATCCAGGCCCAGGTGATCAACCTGCTGGAGGATCTCAAGAACGATCTCGACCTCACCATGCTGTTCATCGCGCATGATCTGGGCGTGGTCGAACATATCTGCGACCGGGTCATCGTGATGTATCTGGGCCGCGTGATGGAGATTGCCTCTGCCGCCGATCTCTATGCCCGGCCCAATCACCCCTATACCAAGGCGCTGCTGTCCGCGGTGCCGATCCCCGAACCGGGCAAACGGCGCGAGCGTGTGGCGCTGAAGGGCGACATCCCCAGCCCGATCAACCCGCCCTCGGGCTGCGTCTTTCGTACCCGCTGCCCGCTGGCGACGCCGGAATGCGCCAAGGTCGTGCCCGAACTGAAGCCGGTGGGCGAAGGCCATACCAGCGCCTGCATCCACACCACCTAAGGGGGTTCGCCCCTGCCATCCATCGCCGGGACCGGCCCCCAAGGTTGCCTCCCCAGCCTACGAGCCGGTTGCGGCGATGGATGCGTTCTTCTTGCGTATTCGGGCCTCACGCGCTGACTGTCCCGCCCGATTCCCGTGCGCTGCGAACGTATCATGCCGAAACCTGCGCATGAATGCTTGACAAGGTTCAAACTCGTGCCGCATTGTCCACTTATGGATTGTCGACATTACACAACAGCACGGTCTACGGAACCCCCTGCGGCAAATGCCACGGGTTGTATCCAATCGACCTCTGACCTGTTGATTGCAGTTGCCACATCCCTGACCTCCTCCGTTAAATATCGCCACCTTCCAGCCGGGCCGAGCGCCCGCCGGGAAATTCTTGAATGTTCTGGAGGAGCCCACCCATGACCCCCGCAAAACCGGCCCTGACCGGACCGATGCCGGACGATATCGCGCCGATTGAAAACGTCCCCCTGCGCGTCCAGGTCGCCGACCGGCTGCGCAACGCCATTCTCAGTGGCAAGCTGAGGCCCGGCACCGGCCTGGTGGAAACCGCCCTGGCCGAGCAAATGAATGTCAGCCGCGCCCCGATTCGCGAGGCGATCCAGATCCTGGAAAATGACGGGCTGGTGGAAACCATCGCCTACAAGGGCAAGCGGGTGAAGCCGCTGACCGCCCGCGAGGTGGCCGAGACCTATTCCCTGCGCGAGGTGTTCGAGGTGATGGCCGTGCGCCGAATCCTGGAAAACGGCGCGCCGCTCGATGCGCTCTATGCCCATTGCGCCGAAATGACGGCCGCCGCCGAGGCCGACAATTTCGAGGCCCTGGTGGCGGCCGACGAAGCCTTTCACCATTCGCTGATCCGGCTGGCCGATCACGACCTGCTGATGTCGTCGTGGAAGAACCTCTACCTGCGCATTCACCAGATCATGGCGCTGCGCAACCGTGACGAACGCAACCTGAGCGAGGTCGCGGGCAACCACCCGCCCATCGTGCAGGCCATCGCCGATGGCGACGCCGAGCGCGCGATCAAGCTCATTTCCGACCATACCCGTATCCTGGCCGCATTCGATCCGGCCACCATCGTGGATTCCCAGTGACCGCCGAGCTCTGACACAAGGTGCCTCGCACCGCCCTGGATGATCTCGGCCCCGACGAAACCGGACTGATTGAGAATACTGCAAAAAGACCGACCGATCCGTCCTCCGACGACCATCCAACAGGTGAAAGGATAGCCAATGCCAAGACTGAACCACTTGCTTGCAGCCGGCGCTGCCAGCCTCGCGCTGACAACGGGGGCCTTTGCGCAGCCCTCCGACGATACCATCGTCGTGGGCCTGAGCGCCGATATCAACACCCTCGACCCGGCCGCGATCTCGTCGCGCGACAACTCCAACATCGCGCGCCACATCTTCGGGACGCTCTATTCCATGGGCGGTGACGGCGTCGCCACACCCGACCTGGCCAACAATCTGGAGATTTCGGACGATGGCCTGGCCTATGTCTACACCCTCAACGAGGGGCTGACCTGCCAGGACGGCGAGCCGCTGACCGCAGAGGATGCGGCCTATTCCTTCAACCGCGCCGCGGATCCGGAAAACGCCTTCACCGGCAACACGCCGGGCTTCATCTTCAGCTCGATCGACTTCCAGGGCGCCGAGGCGCTGGACGAACAGCGCGTGCAGATCAACCTGGGCGCCCGCAACCCGATCGCCTTCGGCCTGATCGCCGAGGTCTTCATCCACTGCATGGACAGCTATGAAGAGATGACCCTGGACGAGGCATCGCGCAATCCGATCGGCTCCGGCCCCTATCGTCTGGTCGATTGGCGTCCCGGTTCCGAGGTCGTGCTGGAAGCCGTCGAAGGCGCCGATGTGGGCTTTCAGAACATCATCTGGCGCATCATTCCCGAAGCCTCGACCCGCGCCGCCGAGCTGATGGCGGGCAATGTCGACATCATCACCAATGTCGCGCCCGACCAGATGGACGTGATCAACGCCTCCGGCAATGCCGAAGTGAACCCGATCCAGGGCACGCGGCGTATGTATGTCGGCTTCAACCTCAGCGATTCAATGGCGCAGGAGCCCGGTGGCGACGCGATCCAGGATCCGGCTGTGCGCCGCGCCCTGCAATATGCGGTCAACGTGCCCGCCATCTGCCGCCAGCTTCTGAACTTCGAGTGCGAGCGGATGACCGGCATCGTGAACCCGCAGAACGCGCATCCGGATCTGGAGCCCTACCCCTATGACCCCGCAGAGGCCGAGCGCCTTCTGGACGAGGCCGGCTGGCCGCGTGGCGATGACGGCATCCGCTTCTCGATCGCCTTCCAGGCCGGTCAGGGCCGTTACCTGAACGATGCCAACGTCGTGCAGGCGATCACCCAGTACCTGGAAGACGTGGGGCTGGATGTCGATCTGCAGATCATGGAATGGTCCAGCGTCTACATCCCGATCATCCGCGAACGCAACGCAGGTCCGCTCTACTTCATCGGATCGGGCGGCGCGCTCTGGAGCCCGCTCTACGACATGACGGACCTCTCCACCGTCGATGCCGGCACCAACTACACCCACTGGGACGACCCCCGCTGGTTCGACCGTTGGGCTGACATCGCGGCTGCGGAAAGCGAAGAGGAAACCCGCGAGATCGTGAACGAGATGCTGCAGGTCTTCTACGATGACGGCCCCTGGCTGCACCTCTACTTCCAGCCGGATTTCTACGGCGTCAGCAACCGCATCGACTGGGAGCCGCGCCCGGATGAAAAGGTCTATCTCTTCGATGCGACCCTGAACTGAACAGGTTCTCTCCCTGTCGCTTGCGGCTGGCGGGGTGCCGGATCTTCGGGTCCGGCACCTCCGGCCTTCCCTCTCCCCGCCCCTTTCGGCGGGTTTTTTTTGGCGGGTGCCGCTACCGTCCCAGCCAGCCGCCATCCACCGGCAAGGTGATCCCGGTGATGTAGCCGGACGCCTCTGACGCCAGGAAGGTGACGGCCCCCGCAATATCAGCAGGCTCGGCCCAGCGCCCGATGGGAATACGGTCAAGGATCGCCTGGTTGCGCACCGGATCGGCGCGCAGGGCATCGGTATTGTTGGTGGCGACATAGCCGGGCGCGACGGCGTTCACCCGGACGCCTGAGGCCGACCACTCGTTCGATAGCGTCTTGGTCAGACCGGCCACACCGCTTTTCGAAGCGGTATAGGACGGGATGCGGATGCCGCCCTGAAAAGACAGCAGCGAGGCGATGTTGATGATGCTGCCGCCCCTGCCCGCCGCCAGCCGCGCCTTGGCGAAGGCCTGCGACAGGAAGAACACGACCTTCAGATTGATATCCATCACCTCATCCCAGTCTTCTTCGGTGAAGTCGATACTGTCGGCGCGGCGGATGATCCCGGCGTTGTTGACCAGGATGTTGATCGGCCCGAAGCGCTCCTGCGCCTCGGCGAAGGCCTCGGTCGCGCCCGTGACGGTGCCCAGATCGGCCCTCAGCGCATCCGCGTGACCGCCCTCGGCCCGGACCGCGGCCAGGGTTTCGTCCATGCCCGAGCGTCCGACCGCCACCACGTGGCAGCCGTGGCGCGCAAGGTCGACGGCGATGGCCTGGCCGATCCCCGTATTCGCGCCGGTGACAAAGGCGCGCGCGGCATCGAGGTAGAAGGGGCTCATCGAAGGTCCTCCATCGCGATCATGTCGACATCGGTGTAATCCACATTGTCCCCCGCCATGGCCCAGATGAAGCTGTAGGACGAGGTGCCCGCCCCGCAATGGATCGACCAGGGCGGCGACAGCACCGCCTGTTCGTTGCGCAAGATCATGTGACGGGTCTCGTCTGGCTGACCCATCAGGTGGACAACGGTATTGTCGCCTTCCAGATCGAGGTAGAGATAGGCCTCGGACCGCCGCTCATGCTTATGTGCGGGCATAGTGTTCCAGACCGATCCCGTTCCCAGCCGGGTCATGCCCATCACGATTTGGCAGCTGTCCATCACTGCCGGGTGGACGACCTGGTAGATGATGCGTTCATTCGAGGTGTCGCGCCCGCCAAGCGGAACCTGCGCGGCGTCCTTTATGGTGACAAGCCGCGCGGGGATGGCGCGATGCGCGGGGGCCGAGATGATGTAGAACCGTGCCTCACGCCCCGAAATGGTGACCGCGCCGCTGCCCATCCCGAGATAGAGCATGTCGCAGCGGCCCAGATCGTAGCTCTCGCCGCCCGCCTCGACCTTGCCCGCATCGCCCAGGTTCACCAGCACCGCCTCACGCCGGTCCAGCCAGGAGGGCGACCCCGCTTCCTTGACCGCGTCGATGGTCAACGGCCCGCTTTTCGGCATCGCGCCGCCGACGATCATGCGGTCATACTGCGAATAGGTCAGTGTCACGCAATCGGGTTGGAACAGGTTGTCTATCAGGAATTCGTCCCTGAGCGCGCCGGTATCCATGGTCTTGGCGTGGCGCGGATCAATCGCGCGCCGGAGTTGGGTCTTGAGCATTCTATCCTCCCGGTTTCGGTTTCATCCTTGGCACCGCCCGCGCATCCCGCGCGTCACGATGCGATCTCCGCCCGCTTCCACTGGCCCCGGTAGAGCCTTCGGTGGAACACGGGGAATTTCAGAAGCTCCTCGGCCAGCAGCAGCGACAGCACCCAGACCGCGCCGACATCGAGATAGAGCACCGCCAGCGCCGTCGCCGGAACCCGGAACAGCCATTGCGACCAGACGAAGATGTGCATCACGTAGATGGTGTCGCCGGCCGCGCGCAGCGTGTTGCCGCAGATCGCGTTCGAGCCCTTGGGGAACGGCAGAAGGACCAGGACCGGCAGGAAGGACAGAAGAATGGCGCGGGTTTGCGGGGCCAGGTCGGAATAGAGGGTATTCGCCGACAGGCTGACCGCCAGCAACAGCGCCGCAACTGCCCCCGCGGCGATGAAGGCCCCGCGCCAGGCGCTGCTCAGGAACCGGTCCAGCACGGCCTCGTCCCGGCGTTGGCCGAGCAGTTGGGCGACGATGATCCCCGTCGCCTGCGCCCATTGCATCCCTATGGTTCCCGTCACCATGATCCACGGCGCGATCAGCGTCATGGCGGCGAACTCGTTCAGCTCCAGCCGCGCGTAGATCAGGGTGCAGACATGGGTGGCGAAGGTCGCGCTGACGAAGGTGGCGGCGATGGGCAGCGAGAACGCCACATAGCGCTTCAGCGTGGGGATAAAGCGGCCCTGCCGCCATCCCGGCACGTGGCGCAGATACCCGTCATGGCGCCGCAGGCAGGCGACCAGGTAGACCACCTGCACGGCGCTGGCGACGGCACTGCCCAGGGCCGCGCCGGTCACGCCCATCGCGGGCAACCCCCAATAGCCATGGATCAGCACGACGCTGCACAGGACGTTCACCGGCAGGGCCAGACCATAGCTGATCAGCGGCACCCGCGTTCGGCCGCAGCCGTTGAAATAGCTGGTCAGACAGATGGCGATGGCCGAGCCCAGGATCACGAGGGAAAACACGGCAAGATAGTCGCCCGCGAGGCCCGCGACCTCTGCGTTTGGGGCCATCCAGCCGATCAGGGGTGCCCCGAAGAGGGTGATCACCGCCAGCCCGAAACAGCCCACCGCCAGACTGACCGCAAGGCCCGAGGCCAGGGTGGATTTCAGAAACACCGCGTCGCCTGTGCCATAGGCCTGCGCGGTGCGGATCTGCATCGCGTTGGAAAAGGCCAGGATTGCGCCCAGGACGAACCCGGCAATCGCCGCCGCCAGTCCCATGGCGGCAAGCGGCGTCTCGCCCAGGGCCGAGACCAGGTAGGCGTCGATGACGACGGTGCCGTGCAGGATAATGGCCTTCAGCGTCATCGGCCAGGCCAGCGCGAAGACGTGGCCGGCGGTCGGGCCCGCGATCGGGGCGGACGTGGTCAAGGGTGTATCGGAAGGCATCGGGGCGGCGTGTTTCCATTTGGGCCGGGTCGCCGCATCTGTCGGACCCGACCGGGCGGCGTCAGAGGTCGTCCGGCTCGATGTAGGTGGCATTGGTCTTGGCGACCCGCTCGATGGTTTCATCCAGCCGCGACAGGTGCAGCGTTCCGACCTCGATGGCGGCCTCCGCGTCATGGCGTTTCACGGCCTCGGCAATGGTACGGTGATCCTCGACCAGCGCGGGCATCCGGTATTCCTTGGACAGGCCGAGCATGCAGAGCCGGTCAACCTTGGACTTTTCCGCCATGATCACGTCAAAGGCGAAATCGGCCCGCGCGATCACGCAGAGCGTGCGGTGAAATTCGTAGTCCAGCGCGCCGAACCCATCGACATCGCCCTCCTCGACCGCTTTTTCCTGCGCGACCAGGGCCGCATCCAGCAGCGCGGCGCCTTCGGCATCGCAATAGAGTGCCGCGCGCCGCAGGACCTCGCGCTCGACCGCGGATCGAACGAAGCGCGACTTGGTGATCTCGCGCATCGAGAAGCGCTTGACCTCGGTTGCCCGCTGCGGGCGGATCAGCAGCAGGTCCAGATTGGCCAGCCGACTGAACGCATCGCGCACGGGCTGGCGTGAGACACCGAACATGGTGGCGACCTCGGCCTCGGAGATCTTGTCGCCCGGACGCAGGCGCAGCGACAGGATCTCGTCATAGAGATAGTCAAAGACATCGTCGACGCTGGTTCGCCGTTCACCGTTCTGTGCGATCTGCACCATCGATTCTTCTCCGTTCACTCTTCGCCGGGGCCAAATGCGCCCGGAATTGCCCTGCCAAAGTCCAAACAACCAAGGTTTTCGGGTCTGGCATTTGCGGGCGGCTGCCTCTTCCTACACCGATTTAGACTAGTATACCAGAACAATTACTAGTATACCAGTTCGAAATCAGGGGCGAATCATCCGCTCCGACCGTCATGCCGCCGATCCGCGGCGCACTCAGGGGAGGGAGGGCGACATGTCCGGTGTAAGTCTCGATGGCATCGTGAAGGCATATGGCGCGGTGCAGGTTGTTCACGGCATCGACCTGGAGGTTCAGGAGAAGGAATTCGTCGTCCTCGTCGGCCCCTCGGGCTGCGGCAAGTCGACGACCCTGCGCATGATCGCGGGGCTTGAGGAAATCACCGACGGCGAGCTGAAGATCGACGGGCGCCTGGTGAACCGCGTGGCCCCCAAGGATCGCGACGTGGCCATGGTGTTCCAGAACTACGCGCTCTACCCGCATCTGAACGTCTCGGAGAACATCGCCTTCGGCCTGCGCATCCGCAAGGAGCCGAAGGACAGGATCGCTGCCTCGGTCGAAGAGGTCGCGGGCATCCTGGGCCTGACCGAGTATCTCGACCGCCGCCCGGCCGACCTGTCCGGCGGTCAGCGCCAGCGCGTCGCAATGGGCCGCGCCATCGTGCGCCGCCCCAAGGTCTTCCTGTTCGACGAGCCGCTCTCCAACCTCGACGCCAAGCTGCGCACCCAGATGCGCGCCGAGATCAAGCGGCTGCATAACCGCCTGGGTGTGACCAGCGTCTATGTCACGCATGATCAGGTCGAGGCGATGACGCTGGCCGACCGCATCGTCGTGATGAATGACGGGCGGATCGAACAGATCGGCACCCCGATGGAGCTGTTCTTGAACCCCGCCAACATGTTCGTGGCCGAGTTTCTGGGCGCGCCGCCGATGAACATGGTCCAGGCCGAGATCGTCGCGGGCGAAGGTCAGCCCGCCGCGCAGTTCCAGGGCCACAGGATCGCCCTGCCCAAGATCGACTCGCTGCAAAACGCGGTTGGCCGACATGTCACGGTCGGCATCCGTCCCGAGTTCGCGGAAATCGCCGATGACAGTGTCGCGGGGCGCGTCGGGATCGACATCGACCTGGTCGAGACACTCGGTTCCGAGGCACTGATCCACGCATCGCTGGCAGGCAAACCCTTCGTGATCCGAACCGACACGGTCGGCCAGATGGCCAAGCTGGACCATGTCAGCGGCTTCACCGTGCCGCCGCACCTTATCCGCGTCTTCGACAGCGAAACCGGTCGCGCGCTGGCCGGTCAGGTGACCGCGGCATGAGTATCGACCCCGAAATCAGCGGCGCCCGCACCGAAGAGCTTGTCATCGAGGCACGCGAGGCACAGCGCGACCGAAAGGCCGGTCGCATCCAGCGTGTCGGCGACCACCTGCGCCGGGAATGGCAGATCTACCTGCTGCTCCTGCCCACGATCATCTGGCTGCTGCTGTTCCTCTACAAGCCGATGTATGGCCTGCAGATCGCGTTCAAGGATTACTCGGTTTTCCGCGGCATCGCGGACAGCCCCTGGATCGGGTTCGAGCATTTCGAGACCCTGTTCAACAACGACCAGTTCATCCGCGCCATCCGCAACACGCTGATCATCAGCGTCTACAGTCTGATCATCGGGTTTCCGGTGCCGATCCTGCTGGCGCTGATGTTCAACGAGGTGCTGAACCAGGGCTTCAAGAAGGCCACGCAGACCATCGTCTACCTGCCGCATTTCATCTCGTCGGTGATCATCGCGGGCATTGTCATAACGGCCTACTCGCCCTCGGCGGGCATCGTGAACACGGTCATCGGGTGGTTCGGCTTCGATCCGGTCTATTTCCTGACCCGACCGGAATGGTTCAGGCCCATCTTCATCGGCACGGGCATCTGGCAGGAGGCCGGGTTCCAGTCGATCGTCTACCTGGCCGCCATCGCCGGTGTCTCGCCCACGCTCTATGAAAGCGCCGTGGTCGATGGGGCCAGCCGCTGGCAGATGATGTGGAAGATCACCATTCCGTCGATCCTGCCGACGATCATCATCATGTTGATCATCCGCATCGGAAACATCCTCGAAGTGTCGTTCGAGATGATCATCCTGCTCTACCAGCCCGCCACCTACGCGACGGCGGATGTGGTCAACACCTTCATCTACCGGCAGGGCATCCAGGGCGGTCAATACGACCTTGCCGCCGCCGCCGGCCTGTTCAACGCGGTTGTCGCCTTCGTCCTGGTGATCACGGCCAACACGATCTCGAAGCGCTACTCGCGCACGAGCCTCTGGTGAGGGGGACCGGACAATGATCAACATGAACCTCTATTCGCGCGGCGACCGGGCCTTTGTGATCCTGAACATGGTTCTGATCGGCCTCTTCGCCCTCTCGGCCCTCTACCCGTTCATCTATATCGCGTCGCTGTCGCTGAGCTCCGGTTTCGAGGCGCGGGCGGGCAACGTGATCCTGACGCCCGTGGGTTTCACGCTGGAAGCCTATGAGCGGGTGCTGTCGGAGCGCATGTTCTGGATCTCCTACCGCAACACCTTCATCTACACGATCGGCGGCACGCTGATGAGCCTCGCCTTCCTGATCCCCGGCGCCTATGCGCTGTCGCGGACGCAGCTTTTTGGCCGACGGTTCTGGAACTTCATGGTGGCCTTCACGATGTGGTTCAACGCGGGCCTGATCCCGTTCTTCCTGAACATGCGCGATCTGGGCCTCCTGGACAGCTATTTCGGCATCATGATCGGCTTTGCCGTCAACGGCTTCAACCTGATCCTGCTGCGCAATTTCTTCGAGGCCATTCCGAAAAGCTTCGAGGAAGCCGCGCGGATGGACGGGGCCAATGAATTCCAGGGAGAGTGTCCGACCTTCTGTGTATGATTAATTTGGCCCATGCTTCATCTACGAAGGAGCATGACGACAATGACGATTTCCAAGGAACTGCTGGACGAGCTGCTGAGCGGCGTTGAACGACCC